>ERZ778017.4-NODE-4-length-572043-cov-104.981577_pt1 | contig 572043 bp, 546 predicted proteins | sample MGYA00375747_ERZ778017 | MGnify/ENA primary metagenome ERZ778017 (study PRJEB29350, sample SAMN05509838) | bioreactor metagenome | biome: bioreactor; material: wastewater | place: South Africa: University of Cape Town | collected 2014-03-17 ... | reverse complement strand
GCTGCGATCAGCGAAGCCCTGCATTGTATACCCAATTTTGCGGTCAAGGCAAGAAAAGGGGAAAAAGATCAGGAGACCCGCAGAGCGGCCTCCAGCGCGTCCTGGTAGAGCGCCGGGACATCGCACCCAGTCTGCTGCGTGATCTCCTGAAAGCAGGTGGGGCTGGTCACGTTGATCTCGGTCACGTGCGTGCCAATGATGTCCAGGCCGATGAGCAGCAGCCCGCGCGGCGCGAGTGCCCTGCCCATGGTCTCGGCGGTGTGACGGTCAGCATCCGTGAGCGGGCGAGCCACGCCCTTGGCGCCAGCGGCCAGATTGCCCCGGATGTCGTTGCCCTGGGGGACACGCGCCAGGCAATAGGGCACGGGCTCGCCTCCGATCACCAGCACGCGCTTGTCGCCCTCGGCGATCTCGGGCAGATAGCGCTGGATCATGACGGTCTGCGCGCCGCCCTTGTTCAGGGTTTCGATGATGGAGCCCAGGTTCAGACCGTCCGGGCCGACACGGAAGATGCCCATGCCGCCCATGCCGTCCAGCGGCTTGAGGATGATGTCCCGATGTTCGGCGTGAAAACGCCGGATGTCGTCGTCCGAGCGCGTCACGAGCGTGGGCGCGGTGAACTGCGGCCATTCCATGATGGCAAGCTTCTCGGGGTGGTCTCTCAGGGCCCGCGGCTTGTTGAAGACACGGGCGCCTTCGCGCTCGGCCTGCTCCAGCAGGTGGGTGGCATAGATGTACTCGGCGTCGAACGGGGGGTCCTTGCGCATGAGCACGGCGTCGAAACTCTTGAGTGCCACCGTGGGCGCGGCCGTTTGCGCGAACCAGTCGGGCTCGCGGCCCGTGAGCTCGATCTCGCGCACATGGGCTTCAACCACGCCGCCCGAGCGCCAATGCAGGTCGCGCGGCTCGCAAGCGGCAACGCGGTGGCCACGGCGCTGCGCCTCGCGCATCATGGCGAAGGTGGTGTCCTTGTAGGTCTTGAAGTGCTCGAGCGGATCGGCGACGTAGAGGAAATTCATGGCATTGCAACTCTAGGAGCGTGCGGCGGCACGCGGTCTGCCGTACTGTTGCACAAAGAGTGCCACGCTGCCCGCGACCACGCCCCAAAACGCTGATCCCACCCCAACGATCACCACGCCGCTGAGCGTGACGAGAAAAGTAATCAGCGCGGCCTCGCGATGGCGTTCCTCGCGCAGAGATGACGCCAGCCCGCCGCCGATGGCCCCCAGCAGGGCCAGGCCGGCGATGGCCACCACCAGCTCCTGCGGAAAGGCGAGCAGCAGGCCGGTGACCACGGCGCCGAAGATGCCGACCACGATGTAGAGCACGCCGCAGGCGGCCGAGGCGATGTAGCGGCGCCGCGGATCGGGGTGGGCCTCCGGCCCCATGCAGATGGCGGCGGTGATGGCGCTGAAATTCAAGGCGAAGCCGCCGAAGGGCGCAAGCACCGCCGTGGCCACACCCGAGAGCGTGATGAGTTTGGAAACCGGCATGTCCGGGTAGCCGGTGGCGCGCATCACCGCCACGCCCGGCAGGTTCTGCGACGCCATGGTGACGATGAACAGCGGCAGCGCCAGACTCATCGTGGCCTGCCAGGTGAATTCGGGCGCGGTGAAGACCGGCCGAGCCAGCTCGAACTCGACGACGGCCCAGCGCATCTGCCCCGCGACCGCCGCCCAGGCCACGCCCACAAGCAAAGTAACGACCACCGCATAGCGCGGCATGAGGCGGCGTGCCAGCAGATACGCCACCAGCATCGCGAGCACCAGGGGCAGCGCCGTCTGCAAAGCGCCGAAGGCCTGCATGCCGAAGCGTGCAAGCACTCCAGCGAGCAGGGCCGAGGCGATCTCGTCGGGGATGCGGTTCATCACGCGCTCGAACCAGCCCGTGGCGCCCGCGAGCGTGATGAGCAGCGCGCTCACGAGAAAAGCGCCCACGGCCTCGGGCATGGTGAAGCCCCCGGCCGCACCTGCCGCCGCCAGCACGGCCGCGCCCGGCGTGGACCAGGCGATCATCACGGGCTGGCGCAGCCACAACGAGGGCAGCAGCGTGCACAGTCCCATGCCCCAGCCCAACGCCCACATCCACGAGGTGATCTGTGCCGGGGTGGCGCCAAAGGCCTGCGCGGCCTGGAACACCAGCGCCACGGAACTCGTGAAGGCCACGAGAACGGCCACGAAACCGGCCACCAGGGCCGAGAGGCTGGTATCTTGCAGAACGCGCATGGCGGGCGATTGTGCACCGCCACGCGGCATGGAACCGAGCCCTCAGATTTCGACCTTGGAACCGAGTTCGACGACCGCGTTGTTCGGCAAATTCAGGTATTCGGCCGCCGCCGTGGCGCTGTGGTGCATGTAGGCGAAGAGCTTTTCACGCCACGGCGCCAGGCCCGGCGTGAGGCTGGGCGCGACGATGTGGCGCGAAAGGAAGTAGCTTGTCGTCATCGGATCGAGATTCACACCGCGCCCGGCCAGCAGATTCAGGGCCTTGGGCAAGTCCGGATCGTTCTTGAAGCCGTAGTGCAGCACCACGCGCCAGCAGTCGTGGCCCAGCGCCTCGATCTGCACGCGCTTGTCCATGCCGATCCACGGCACCTCATGCTGATACACGCTGACGAAAAGATTCTGCTCGTGCAGCACCTTGTTGTGCTTGAGGTTGTGCAGCAGCGCGTTGGGCACGATGTTGGCATCAGCGCTCATGAACACGGCCGTGCCCTCCACGCGCGCGGGCGGCGCAATGAACAGCGACTCCAGGAAATCATCGAGCGAGAGCGCCGTCTCCTGCAGCGCACGGCGCAAGAGCTCGCGCCCGTCGCGCCAAGTGATCATGAGGATGAACACCGCCCCGGCAATCGCCAGCGGGAACCAGCCGCCATGCAGGAGCTTGAGCAGGTTGGAGCTCCAGAACAGCAGATCGACGGTGAGAAAGACTCCCGTGGCCACGAGCGACAGCGCGAGCGACATCTTCCATGCATAGCGCACGACGAAGAAGGTGAGCACGGTGGTGATGAGCATGTCGGTCGTCACCGCGATGCCGTAGGCCGCCGCCAGGTTGTTGGACGAGCGGAACATCGCCACGGCCAGCACGATGAGCGCGAACAGACCCCAGTTCACCAGCGGCATGTAGATCTGCCCGAGGTCGCGCACGCTGGTGTGGCTGATCTTCAGGTGCGGCAGAAAACCCAGCTGAATCACCTGCTTGGTGACGCTGAACGCGCCCGAGATCAGCGCCTGCGAGGCGATCACCGCGGCCGCCGTGGCCAGCACCACGAGCGCGAGCGTGGCCCAGGAAGGCGCCATGTGGAAGAAGGGGTTGCTCACCACCTCCTTGCCGCGCGCCAGCAGCAGCGCGCCCTGGCCGAAATAATTGAGCACGAGCGCGGGCATGGCGATGAAGAACCACGCCAGGCGGATGGGGCGCCGCCCGAAGTGGCCCATGTCGGCATACAGCGCCTCGCAGCCGGTGACGCACAGCACCACCGCGCCCAGGATGATGAAGGTCACGCCCGGGCTGTGCAGCGCGAACTTGAACGCATGCGTGGGCAGGATGGCCCAGAGCACCTGCGGGTGGTGCACGATCTGGCGCACGCCCAGCAGCGCGATGACGAAGAACCAGAGCAGCATGACCGGGCCAAAGAAACGCCCGATGCCGGCCGTGCCCTTCTTCTGCACGAGAAAGAGCGCGAGCAGCACGACGAGCGTGAGCTCGATCACATAGTCGCCCAGCACCGGTGAGACGACCTGCAGCCCCTCCATCGCACCCAGCGTGGTGATGGCCGGGGTGATGACGCCATCGCCATAGAACAGGCAGGTGCCGAAGATGCCCACGAGCAGCATGCCGGCGCGCAACCGGGGCCGGTCGGCCACGGCGCTCGATGCCAGCGTCAGCATGGCGACGAGCCCGCCCTCGCCGTTGTTGTCCGCACGCAGCACCAGCACCACGTACTTGACCGAGACGACGATGGTGAGCGTCCAGAAAATCAGCGAGAGCACGCCATAGACGTTGTCCGGCGTGAACTGCACGTGTCCCGCTCCAAAGACCTCCTTGACGGTGTAGAGCACGCTGGTGCCGATATCGCCGAACACCACGCCAATGGCGCCCACCATCAGCGTGGGAAGGGAAGTGCGCGATTCAGACATGCCGGGTCAGGGCGAGCGATGGGGGCGCCATTGTGCGCTCGAATCAAGCCGTTCAAAAACGTAGGCGCGGGCGCGCGATTCAGGCCAGCTCGAGCAGCTGCGGGTCGGTGGCTTCGAGCTCGTAGCTGGCCGCCAGCATGGCCAGGCGCGCGACCACGCCATACATGTAGAAGCGGTTGGGGGCGCTCGCGCCCGGGCGCACGCCAGGCTGGGGCAGGTGGGTGCCGTGCTCGAACGCCAGCGGCACGTACGATGCGCCATGCGCGTGCACGCCCTCGCCATTCGTGGCATCCGCATGGATGCGGTACACGCCCCCCACCACGTAGCGGTCCATGGTGTAGACGACGGGCTCGGCCACGGCATCATGCACGCGCTCCTGCGTGAGCACGCCTTCCTGCACCAGCCAGTGCCCGCCCTTGGGCAGCGCGCCGCTGTCCTGCAGCGTGTCCAGGTCCTTCACATCGCGCAGCAGCGCCACGCCTGCCTCGTCGCCCGCGTCGTCGGCCTTGACAACAACGAAGGGTTTCTCGCCGATGCCGTATTCCTTGTACTTGCGCCGCACCTTGGAGAGCGTGAGCTCGACGGCCGCGCGCAGCGGCTCCAGGCGCTTGGCCTTGGTCTTGCCCGCCTCGGCGCTGTGGCTGATGGGGTGGATCAGCCAGTGATCGATCCCCAGCATCTTGCCGAAGCGCTTGCCCACTTCCTCGTAACACTGGGTGTGGCGACTCCTGCGGCGCACGGTCCAGCCGGCCTGCAGCGGCGGCAGCAGGTATTGCTCGTACAGGTCTTCGAGAATGCCGGGCGCACCTGCGGCCAGCTCGTTGTTGAGAAGGATGGTGCAGGGGTCGAAGTGCTTGAGTCCCACGCGACTGCGAATGCGCAGCGCCGGCTCGATCTCCACGCTCTGGCCGTCCGGCAGGGCGTGCCGGACCGCCTTCTTGAATTCCGGATCGATCGAGCCCACGCGCACATTCAGGCCCGCGAGGTTGAAGATGCGCTGCAGCTGTGCCAGGTCGGCCAGGTCGGATGCGCTCTGCAGGTGGTTTTCGGGGACGATGAGCAGGTTGCGCGCCTCGGGGCAGATCTTTTCAATGGCCGCCATCGCCGCCTGCACCGCCAGCGGCAGCATCTCGGGCGTGAGGTGACGCCAGCCGTGGGGAAAGAGGCTGGTGTCCACGGGCGCGAGCTTGAAGCCCGCGTTGCGCAGGTCCACCGAGGTGTAGAACGGCGGCGTGTGCTCCATCCATTCCAGGCGAAACCAGCGCTCGATGGCGGGCATGGCGTCGAGCATGCGCTGCTCGAGCTCGTTGATCGGCCCGGTCAGCGCGGTGATGAGGTGGGGAACCATGCGGGTGTCTCGTCGTGACAGGAGAAGTTGAACCGCATTTTAGGGTTGCCCGTCCGGGCCACGGACCTTCAGCGCCGCCAGAACGCGGGCGAGAGCAGCGCGACGAAGCTCAGGATCTCCAGGCGCCCGAGCAGCATGCCCAGTGTGCAGACCCAGACCTGGAAGTCGCCAAGCTGGGTGTAGCCCGCGTCCACGCCCAGCGCGCCTGGCCCCGTGCCGGTGCAGTTCACGCTCGAGAGCACGATGGAAAATGCCGTCAGCGGGTCCATGTCGGTGAGCAGCAGCGCCATGAACAGCACGAAGACCGTGGCGCCATAGACCAGCATGAAGGCCAGCACCGAGAAGATCATGCGGTTGTCCACCACGCTGCCGCCCAGCACCACCGGCTGCATGGCGTGCGGATGCACCAGGCGGCGCAGTTCGCGGCGGGCCTGCTTGACCAGAATCAGCATGCGCACCATCTTGATGCCGCCCCCCGTGGAGCCGGCACTGGTCGCCACGCCCGAGAGCAGCAGCAGGAACACCGGCACGAACACCGGCCAGTGCGGATAGTCCACGCTGGCAAAGCCCGTGGTGGTGGCGATGGAGACGGCGTGAAACATGCCATGGCGCAGCGCATCGAGCGGCCCGTACACTCCCTTGATCCAGAGGATGAGCGAAACCAGCAAACCGCCGCCGAGCAGCGCTGCCACGGTGGCGCGGGCCTCGGGATCGCGCCAGAGGCTGCGCCACTTGCCGCGGCGCAGCGCCACGAAGTACAGCGTGAAGTTGCAGCTGGCAAGCACCATGAAGACGATGGCGATGGCCTCCAGAAGCGGCGAGTTGAACCAGGCGAAGCTCGCGTCGTGCGGCGACAGCCCGCCCAGGCTCATGGTGGCGAACATGTACATGAGCGCGTCCATGGGCTGCATGCCCCCCGCCCAGAAGGCAAGCGCGCACGCCGTGGAGATGGCCACGTACACGCCCCACATGCCGTTGGCCGTCTCGGTGATGCGCGGCGTGAGCTTGGTGTCCTTGATCGGCCCGGCGGCTTCCGCGCGAAACAGCTGGCTGCCGCCCACGCCCAGCATCGGCAGCACCGCCATGGCCATGATGAGGATGCCCATGCCGCCGATCCACTGCAGGAAGGTGCGCCAGACGTTGAGCGACAGCGGCAGCGCATCGGCGCCATCGATCACCGTTGCGCCCGTGGTGGTGAGCGCCGACACCGCCTCGAAGTAGATGTGCGTGAACGAGAACACGTGGCCCACGAAGGCGAGCGCCAGCCACAGCGGCAGCGCCGCCGCCAGCGGCAGCACCAGCCACGAGAGCGTGACGAGAATCACCCCGTGGCGCGGCAGCAATTCCCGACTCTGGCGGCGCAGCGCCCGCCAGAGCGCGCCGCCGACGCTCGCGATCGCCAGGCCCGAGAAGGCATAGATGCGCCACAGGCCATCCATCCACGCCAGCGAAATCGCCAGCGGCAGCAGCAGCGCCGCCGAGAACATGCACAGCAGCATGCCCAGCACGCGCGCGACGAGGGCCAGGTCTCGCATGGCAGATCAGAAGAACGTGGCGCGCACGCGAAAGAGTTCTTCCACTTCCCTGACGAAGCGCTTGCGCGGCAGGAAGAACACCACGTGGTCGTTCCTCTCCAGCACGGTGTGGCTGCGCGGGATGATGATCTCGGGTTCGGCCGGGCGCGGTGCGGCGTCACCCTCGGCCGGTGGGGGCGCATCCGGGTCGGGCAGACCGCGCACGATCAGGCCGATGTGCACCTCGGGCGGCAGCGACAGATCCTGCACGCGCCGCCCCACGACGCGCGAGTTCTTGCGATCGCCGCGCACCACCACCTCCAGCGCCTCGGCCACGCCCCGGCGCAGGCTGTGCACCGCCTGCACGTCGCCGCGGCGCACATAGGTGAGCAGCTCGCCCAGGATGGTCTGCGCAGGCGAGAGCGCGATGTCGATCTGCGTGCCATGCACCAGATCGGCGTAGGTGTGGCGGTTGATGAGCGCAAGCACCCGACTCGCGCCCATGCGCTTGGCCAGCAGGCTGGCCATGATGTTGTCCTCGTCGTCGTCCGAGAGCGAGAGAAAAAGGTCGGTCTCCTCCACGCCCTCTTCCGCCAGCAAATCCTCGTCGGAGGCCTCGCCGTGCAGCACCAGCACCCCTTCGGGAACGCGCGCGGCCAGCTGCTGGCAACGCGTGGCGTCTTCCTCGATGATCTTGATGCGAAAGCGCCCCGCCTGGCTGGAGAGCTCCCGAGCCAGCCGCTCGCCCACGCTGGAGCCGCCTGCCACCATGATGCGGCGCACCGGCCGCGCGGGCTGGCCTTCTGCGCGGTGCAGTGCCGCAAGCACCTGCGCCACGCGCTGGCGCCCGGCGAGCACAAAAACCTCGTCGTCCGGTTCGATGCGAGTTTCGCCGCCGCAGGGCACGAAACGGTCCGGCCCCTCGGCGAAGCGCCGGTAGATGGCGACGATGCGCATCGCCACCTCGGGCATGTGCTCACGCAGCTGGCGGATCTGCACCCCCACCGCCGGCGCCCCCGGGCGCGCGCGCGCCGACACCAGGCAGGCGCGCCCGCCGGCGAATTCGCGCACCTGCAGCGCCTCGGGGTAGCGCACCAGCAGGCCGATGTAGCGCGTGAGCGAATTTTCCGGGCACAGGATGTGATCGACCGCGAAGCCCTCCTTGGACAGCAGCTTGCTGCCGTCCTCGAAGCCCTGCGCGCGCACGCGGGCAATGCGCGTGGGGATGCTGAACTGCATCCACGCGAGCTTGCAGCACACGAGGTTCACCTCGTCCTGCAGGGCGCAGGCGATGAGCAGGTCGGTGTCCCTGGCGCCCGCCTCGGCAAGCACCGCCGGGTCGGTGCCGCTGCCGACCACGCCGCGCAGGTCAAAACGCTGCTGCAGCTCGCGCAGGCACTCGGCGTCGTGGTCGATCACGGTGATGTCGTTCTTCTCCGACACCAGGCTCTCGGCCACGCCAGTGCCCACGCGCCCGGCTCCGACGATGATGATTTTCATGACGGTGCGGCGTTTTGGGGCGTTTTGGGGCGTGTTAGAGCGTGTGGGTGCGCGTCAGCCGCGCACCTCGCCCTCGCCCAGCACCACCCACTTGAGCGAGGTCAGGCCCTCGATACCCACGGGTCCGCGCGCGTGGAACTTGTCGGTGCTGATGCCGATTTCCGCGCCCAGCCCGTACTCGAAGCCGTCGGCAAAGCGCGTGCTGGTGTTGACCATCACGCTCGCGGAATCGACCTCGCGCAGGAAGCGCTGCGCGTGCACGTGGTCGGTCGTGAGGATGGCATCGGTGTGGTGGCTGCCGTAGCGGTTGATGTGGGCAATGGCCTCTTCCAGCCCCGCCACCACCTTCACGCTGATGATGGGCGCGAGGTATTCCTCGGACCAGTCGGACTCTTGCGCGGCGCGCAGCAATTCTTTTGTATTGATAGCTGATGGCGCTTGTCCATCAAGGGGTTGAGCCTGATTTTCCTCAAGAATTTTCAAGGATTCGGCATCGCAGCGCATCTGCACGCCCTTGGCGGCAAACACCTGCGCGATGCGCGGCAGAAACGCCGGCGCCACGCCGCGCGCCACCAGCAGGCTCTCGGTGGCGTTGCACGGGCTGTACTTCTGCGTCTTGGCGTTGTCCACCACCTTGAGCGCCAGGTCGATATCGCAGGGCTCATCGACATAGCTGTGGCAATTGCCGTCCAGGTGCTTGATGACCGGCACCTTCGCCTCGGCGCTCACGCGCTCGATCAGCCCCCGGCCGCCGCGCGGAATCACCAGATCGACGTACTCCGGCATCGCGATGAGCTGGCCCACGGCCGCGCGGTCGGTGGTCGTGACGAGCTGCACGCCGTGCTCGGGCAGGCCCGCCTCGGCCAGCGCCTGCGCCACGAGCAGCGCGAGCGCGCGGTTGGACTCTATCGCCTCCGAGCCGCCGCGCAAAATCGCCGCGTTGCCGCTCTTGATCGACAGGCTCGCCGCCTCGATCGTCACGTTCGGACGGCTCTCGTAGATCATGCAGAACACGCCTATGGGCACGCGCATCTGCCCGACGCGGATGCCGCTGGGCTGCTGGCGCATGCCCAGCACCTCGCCGATGATGTCGGGCATGGCGGCCAGTTGCTCGCAACCGAGCGCGCAGGTCTCGATCACCTGGGGCGTGAGACGCAGGCGATCGACCATGGGCGCGGCCAGGCCCGCCTGCACCGCCTGCGCCAGGTCGCGCGCATTGGCCTCCTGCAGCGCCGCCACGCTCTCGCGCAGCCGCCGCGCCAGCGCCCGCAGGGCCTTGTTTTTGATAGCTGCTGGCGCACGCGCCATCAGCGCTGAGGCCACTTTGGCCCGCATGCCCAGCGACTCGGTGTATTCGGCGATGTTCAGCGCGTTCATGGGGCGGATTCTGACGCAATCGGGCCCATCCCACGCCCGCGCTCCTGGAGCCCTCAGGCCGCCAGGCCAAAGCGCTGGCGCAGCCCGGCCAGCAGCGCCTCTTCGCCAAGCTCCTGGCGCAGGCGCATCACCTGCAGCGCATCGGGGCCCACCACGTAGCGCACCTGCGCGCTGCCATCCGTGGCGGCGCCCAGAAGCGCCTGCGCCAGAGCCTCGGGCGAGGAGGCGTTCCCGCCGCTCTCGCGGTTGGCCGAAAACGTCGCCTGCACCTTGGCGATCGACACGGCATACGGCCCGCCGTCGCCCTCCCAGGTACGCGCCAGCGAGCGGCCCGAAAAATCGGTATTGACCGCCCCCGGCGCAAACACCTTCACGCGGATGCCCAGCGGCGCGAGCTCATGGCTCAGCGACTCGGAAAACCCCACCACCGCGAACTTGGACGCGGCGTACAGCGAATACAGCGGCATCGCCACCAGCCCCGTGAGCGAGGCGATGTTGATGATCACGCCGCTGCCCTGCGCGCGCATGCCCGGCAACACCGCGCGCGTGACGGTGAACACGCCCTGCACATTGGTGGCGAACTGGCGCTCGATCATCTCGGGCGTGGCGGTCTCGAACGGGCCGAAGAGGCCGTAGCCCGCGTTGTTGATCAGCACGTCGATGCGGCCAAAGCGCTCGCGCGCCTGCGCCACCGCCTTTTGCACCAAAGCCGCGTCGGTCACGTCCAGCGCGAAGGCCTCGACCCGCCCCGCGCCCTGATCGAACGCCGCTGCGGCCGGGCGGCGCAGCGTCGCCGCCACGTTCCAGCCCTGGTCGGCGAACGCGCGCACCGCCGCTGCGCCTATGCCCGAGGAACACCCGGTGATCAATACCGTCGAAGCCATGGACGCACCCGCCTTCCAAAGCGTGTGACGATACCCCTCGGGACGACAGGGGAATGAAGAATTTCGTTACAGCCGCGCGTCGAAGTGGCCCAGCACGTGATACGCAGGCGGGCGCGCCGTCAGGTCGGACCACAGCAGCTCCAGCGCCTGCACCCGCCAGCGCACCGGCGCCGCCAGCCGCGCCAGCCGCACGCCCTCGGCCCGGCGCAGCGCCGTCAGGTGCGGCTTGAACGGCCGCGCCTCGGGTGTCAGCCCCGCGACGCGCGCGATCTCGTCGGTGGCCGCGTGCAGTGCCGCCAGCGCCTCGGAAGGCGCCGCGCGCAGCACCGCGATGGTGCCGTGCGGCGCGTGCCAGAGCTCGGCGCGGGTGAGCTGCACCTCGAACGGCGCAAAGCGCAGCGCCGCCAGCGCGTCGCGCCACGCCGCCTCCCGCGCCGCATCCACCGCGTTGAAAAACTGCAGCGTGAGGTGCATGCGCTCGGGCGCGGGCTTCAGGCGCTCGGGCAGCCCACCCCACTGCTGGCGCACCAACGCGATCGCGGCGCGCGCAGCGGCGTCGGGCACCAGCGCGGTGAACAGGCGCCGGGGGGCAGCGGCATCGGGTGAGGTCATCGGTTCAGCATACGCCCGCGCCGCGTGGGAGCGGCTTCAGCCGCGAATGCCGGCGCATGAGCTTCGCGGCTGAACCCGCTCCCACGGGGGGCGTCAAGGTCGATGGCGGTGAGACAGGAATAAAACACCGTGAGCGCCAGGGAAAGACCGGCCATCTCAGCCCCCATAATCAAAAACCGGATTACAAGCAAAATAGGTATCAAATTCTTATCCACTAAGCGCTAACAGCTATCACAAACAAAACACGCCCGTGATCACCGCCCACCAGTTCATCGCCAAATGGGGCCCCGGCGGCTCGGCCGCACAGCTCAACGAAGAGCAGGGCGCGCAAAGCCACTTCCTCGATCTGTGCGAGTTGCTGGCCGTGCCCAAGCCGGGCGAAGACGTGAGCACGGACTACCTCTTCGAGCAGCGCTCGCTGGTGCTGGGCGAGGCGCTCGGCTATGCCGACGTGTACTACCGCGACCACTTCGCGTGGGAAAACAAGGCTCCCGGCCGGAATCTGGACGCCGCGCTGCGCCAGCTGCTGCAGTACAGCCTGGCGCTAGCCAACCCGCCGCTGCTCGTCGTCTGCGACCGGCTCACGATCCGCATCCACACGCAGTTCAACGGCCACCCGAGCGAGACGCACGTGGTGCGCGTCGAGCAGCTTGCCGACCCCAACGCGCAGGCGCTGCTGCGCCGCCTGTGGCTCGCGCCCGAATCGTTCCGGCCGCGCCAGAGCACACGCGACATCACCGAGGCCGCCGCGCAGAGCTTTGCCACGCTGGCCGCGCAACTGGCCGCGCGCGGCGCCCCGGGCGAGCAGGTGGCGCACTTCCTCACGCAATGCGTGTTCTGCCTGTTCGCCGAAGACGTGGGGCTGCTGCCCGAGCGCATGTTCGAGCGACTGGTGGACAACCGCCACCTCACCAGCGAACGCCTGACCGATGGCCTGCGCCAGCTCTTCGCCACCATGCAGACCGGCGGCCTGTACGGGCCCGACGACATCCCCTGGTTCAACGGCGGGCTGTTCGCGCACATCGACCTGCCGCGCCTGCAGATCACCGACGTGACCGAGCTGCGCAACGCCGCGCGGCTGAACTGGAGCGCGATCGACGTCGGCATCTTCGGCACGCTGTTCGAACGGGGCCTGGATCCCGCCAAGCGCAGCCAGCTCGGTGCGCACTACACCGACCCGGCGACCATCGCCCGCATCATCGAACCCGTCATCACCCGCCCGCTGCTACGCGAATGGGAGCAGGTGGCGAAGGAATTGCAAGCGCTGACGGCCAAAATCAAGCGCCATGGCGACGCCGCGTACAAGAAGGCGCGCGCGCGCTTCGTGCAGTGGCTCGAGCGCCTGCGCGCGTTTCGCGTGCTTGATCCGGCCTGCGGCAGCGGCAACTTCCTGTTTCTGGGCCTGAAGGCGCTCAAGGACATCGAGCTGCACGGCATCACCGAAGCCGCACGCCTGGGGCTGGACCGCGAGCAGGACCTCGTCACCGGCGTGCACAACCTGCTCGGCATCGAGCTCAACCCCTATGCGGCGGAACTCGCGCGCATTTCCATCTGGATCGGCGAAATCCAGTGGCGCATCGCCCACGGATACCAGCCCAAGACCAATCCGGTACTGCAGCCTCTGGAGCAGATCGAATGCCGCGATGCGCTGCTGGCGACCATCGAGGTGAACGGAACCGTCGGCATTACCAACAGCGAAGCCATTTGGCCGAAAGCAGACGTCGTCGTAGGCAATCCGCCCTTCCTCGGCGACAAGAAGATGCGCAGTGAGTTGAGTGACCCCTACACGCTAACCCTGCGCACTACCTACGCAGGGCGTGTGCCGGGCGGTGCCGATCTGGTCTGCTACTGGTTTGAAAAATCATGCGCCGCCATCGCGGCCGGTACCCTGAAAGCGGCTGGCTTGGTGGCAACCAACTCCATCCGTGGCGGAAAGAACCGTGCGGTACTCGACGCGATCACCAAGGAAACAAGAATCTTCGAGGCGTGGAGCGACGAGCCGTGGGTAAATGAAGGTGCAGCAGTGCGGGTGTCGCTGGTGGCGTTTGGCACCTTCGAGCAGCCCGCTCGCCTGAATGGCGAATCCGTGGCGTCTATTCATGCCGATTTGACTGAGGGTGGTGCCTTGGGCGACAGTGGCTCGATTCGAGCCAATCTCGCAAGCGCCGTGCCACTGCCCGAGAACGCAGGCACCGCTTATGTGGGCATTCAGAAAACTGGCCCATTTGAAATTCCGGGCAAACAGGCTCGCCAGTGGCTGGCACTGCCCAATCCGCATGGTCAGCCAAATAGTGATGTCGTTCGTCCGTGGTTCAACGGGTTGGATGTCACACGGCGCAATCGCGATATGTGGATCATTGATTTCGGTGCAGACATGTCGCGAGACGAAGCCGCGCTGTTCGAGCGTCCATTTGAATATGCGACCGAATACATCAAACCCACACGCGTGGGAAAGCGCGAGGCGCGCACCAACGAATGCTATTGGCTGTTTCAATGGTCACGTCCCGTGATGCGCGCCGCCTTGGCACCGCTGGAGCGCTTCATCGTTACCCCTGAGGTCGCAAAGCATCGGATCTTCGCCACGGTTGCGAAATCGGTGACGCCCGACAAAAACCTGAGTGTCATCGCCCGCGCCGACGACACCACCTTCGGCATCCTGCACAGCCGCTTTCACGAACTCTGGTCGCTGCGCATGGGCACATCGCTCGAAGACCGGCCGCGCTACACCCCCACCACCTGCTTCGAAACCTTCCCCTTCCCCGCCGGCCTCACCCCGCTAGACACCGCCCACCAGCGCACCGAGCCGCTCGCCAGCGGCGCGCTGATCCCGGCCGGTCTGGACGAAGAATTTGAGTCAAATCAGCCTCTAGACCAATATGGACAAACGCCAGCAGCTATCAAACCAATACCGACCGCCACGCTGCGCGCACACGCCAGCGCCATCGCCGAGGCCGCGCACCGGCTCGACACACTGCGCCGCCAGTGGCTCAACCCGCCCGAATGGACGCGGGCCGTGCCCGAGGTGGTGCCGCTGGGCATGGCGCACTCGCCCTACCCCGACCGTATCGAGCCGCGCCTTGGTCTGTCCGAGCACGACGCCAAGGCACTGCAAAAGCGCACGCTGACCCAGCTCTACAACCTGCGCCCCGCCTGGCTCGCGCAGGCGCACGAGCAGCTCGACGCGGCCGTGGCCGCCGCCTACGGCTGGGCCGACTACCGCCCCGCGATGGGCGACGACGAGGTGTTGCGGCGGCTGTTGCAGCTGAACCTGCAGCGCGCAGCCCGCTGAGCGTCCACCACAGTGCCTCTAGAGCGCACCCCTTGCGCCAGCAAAACCCGAGTGCGTCATGCCGTGCGGGCGACTGAACCACTCACGGGTGCTCATCAACACCATACCCCCCGGTGCGCGCCCCCCACGCCGCGCGCAGTCGCCGCGTGGCCGCAGCCACGTCGCTCTGGCCGCAGATGGCGCTGACCACAGCCACACCTGCCGCACCGCAGCGGCGCACCTCGCCCACGCGGCTGGCGTCGATGCCGCCAATGGCAACGCACGGCCAGGGGCTGGCGCGCGCGATGTCGGCCAGCACCTCGGGGCCGCCCGCGGGCGCGGCGTCGGGCTTGGTGCGCTGCGCCCAGACCGGGCCGACGCCCAGGTAGTCGAGCGTGCCCTCGGGCAGCGCGAGCGCGGCCTGCAGGTGCGCCGGGGTCTGCACCGACAAACCGAGCCAGTGCCGATCGCCCAGAATGCGCCGCGCCTGTACCGGGCTGACGTCGCCCTGGCCGACGTGCGCGCCGGCGGCGCCGATCTCGGCCACGAGATGCACGCGGTCGTTGACGATCAGCGGCACGCCGCTGCCCGCGAGCACCTGCATGAGTTCGCGCCCGAGCGCGACGAAGGCGGCGTCGCTCGCCTGCGGCTCGCGCAGCTGCACCAGCGTGGCGCCCGCCGCGACGGCCTCGGCCACGGTGCGCGCCACGCCGTGTGCGCCACACAGGCGCGTGTCGGTGATGAGGTACAGCCGCAGATCGAGCGGCGCGCGCGCCATGGGCGGTCTCAGGCGAGCTTCAGGCGCTGCGCGAGCGCCTCGGGCGTGAGCAGGTGGAGCTGGTCGATCAGCGCGACGGCAAAGCTGCCCGGGCCGTGGCTGGCCCGCGCCGCCTCGTCGGCCGCCACGGTGAGCAGCGCGGTGGCCGCCGCCGCCGCCAGAAGCGCATCATCGGTGACGCCTGCAAAACCAGCCATCAGCGCACCGAGCGCGCAGCCCGCGCCGGTCACGCGCGTGAGGTGCGGGTGGCCGTTGGCGATGCGCACGAGCCGCTCGCCGTCGGTGATCTGATCGACCGCGCCGCTCACGGCCACCACCGTGTGGCGCTCACGCGCCAGAAGCGCGGCGACCTCGACGGCCTGGTCGGCCCCGGCCGTGGATTCCACGCCCTTGCCGCCACTGCCGCCGGCCAGCGCCAGGATTTCCGAGCCGTTGCCGCGCACGATGGTGGGCGGGAGCCCGGCCAGCAGTTCCAGCGCGATCGACGTGCGCCAGGGCACGGCGCCCGCGGCCACCGGGTCGAGCACCCAGGGCACGCCCGCGCCATGTGCCCCGCGCACGGCGGCGCGCATGGCCTGCACGGTTTCCTGATACGGCGTGCCCAGGTTGACGAGCACGCCCGCGCTGATCGCGGCAAAGCCCTCGGCCTCCTGCGCGTTGTCCACCATCGCCGGAGCGCAGCCTGCGGCCAGCAGCACGTTGGCGGTGAAGTTGGCGACGACGATGTTGGTCAGGCACTGCACCAGCGGTGAGCGCTCGCGCAAGCTGCGCAGCGCCTCGGCAAAGCGCTGCGGCGCCAGGGGATTGAGATTCAGGGAGCGGGTCATGAGGACGTTCCTACGCCAGGATGATCTGGATCAGGTTCAACGGGTGTGCTCTCAGCACGGAAGGCTCCGTGCACCCCGCGTCAAAGGGGGAATCTTAGCGCGGCCTCGCCCGTCAGCAGAGCCGCCAGCGCGCTCAGCGCCGCGCCCACGGGCTGCTCGACCTTGAGCGCCAGCGATGCGTCGGCACGCGTGCAGCCCAGATTCACGGCGGCCACGGGCTTGCCCGCCTGCACCGCCGCGCGCACGAAGCGCAAGCCCGAATACACCATGAGCGATGAACCGGCCACGAGCAGCGCGTCCGCGCGCTCCAGCGCCTGCAGCACGGCCTGCACGCGCTCGCGCGGCACGTTTTCGCCGAAGAACACCACGTCGGGCTTGAGCACGCCCGCGCACGCGGGGCAGGCGGGCACCTCGAAACCCGAAAAATCCAGCTCCTGCACCAGCGCATCTCCATCGGGCGCGGTGGCCACGTCCTGCGGCAGATGCGCGCGCAGCCAGCCGTCGTTGGCCGCGTGCAGCATCTGCTGCAGGCGCTGGCGCGGCCAGTGCACCTGGCAGCCCAGGCAGCGCACGCGGTCGAGCCGGCCATGCAGATCGATCACGCGCCGGCTGCCGGCCGCGTCGTGCAGGCCATCGACGTTCTGCGTGACCAGCAGCCGCACATGCCCCGCCGCCTCCAGTTGCGCCAGCGCCGCATGCGCCGGGCCGGGGCGGCTGGCGGCGATGCGTGGCCAGCCGATCATGCTGCGCACCCAGTAGCGCCGGCGCGCCGCTGCATCGCCGACGAAGGCCTGGTAATTCATCGGTGCGGGGCGCTTCCACCGGCCCTGCAGATCGCGGTAATCGGGGATGCCGCTCTCGGTGCTGCAGCCCGCGCCGGTGAGCACGAGCAGCCGCGGGTGGCGGCGGATGAATTCGGCCAGGGCGGGAATGTCGGCGGGCATGGCCCGGCCATGATGCCGTAAAACGCGGGCTGCCCGGAGCGGGTCAGCGCGTCAATTCGCCAGCGCGCACATCTGCGTGGCCAGCCTGAGCAGCGCCTGCCACGGCTCAGTCGGCCAGCCGGGGGCCTTCAGTCCCTTGACGATGCCGTCCACACGGTGTGCCGCCACCAGCAGGCGCGTGAGCTCGCGCCGCTGCAGACGCGGCAGCACGCGTTCGTACAGGCGCTCCTTCCTGCCCCAGACGCGCGCCTCGCGCAGCGCCATCGGCAGCGGGCGGCCGGCGTCCATCGCATCCTTCACGCGCTTGAGCCCGCGGATGTCCTCGGCCAGCGCCCAGTGCACCAGCACCTCGGCCTCACCCTCGGCGCGCAGGCCGTCGAGCATGCGCTGCACGCGCGCCACCTGCCCGGCGAGCACCGCCTCGCTCAGTTGAAACACGTCGTAGCGCGCGACATTGAGCACCGCCGATTCCACCTGTTCGGCCGAAAGCTCGCCCGCCGGGTACAGCAGGGCGAGCTTTTGGATTTCCTGGTGCGCCGCGAGCAGGTTGCCCTCGACGCGATCGGCGAAGAACTGCAGCGTGTGCTGGCCCTCTGCGCCCGCGGCCACGCGCTGGCCCTGGGCCGCCAGGCGCTCGGCGATCCAGCCAGGCAGGCGCTCGCGCGCGATGGGCTCGATGGCGATGCTCACGCCCGCGCCTTCAAGCGCCGAGAACCACGCCCCCGAGCGCGTGGCTTTATCGAGGCGCGGCAGGCTCACGAGCGTGAGCACGCTGTCGCCGCCTGCGCTGGCCTGCGCGATCTGCTGCAGCGCGCTGGAGCCGTCCTTGCCGGGTTTGCCGCCGGGGATGCGGATGTCGATGATCTGCCGGTCGGCGAACAGGCTCAAGGACCCGCCCGCGGCCAGCACCGCGCTCCAGTCGAAGTGCGCGCCGCTCACGGTGTAGCTCGTGCGCTCGGTGTAGCCGCGCTCGCGCGCCGCGGCGCGGATCGCGTCCTGCGCCTCCTGCTGCAGCAGCGGCTCGTCGCCGTGCAGCACGTACAGCGCCTTGAGGTCCTTGCTCAAATGCGCGGCAAGCTGATTGAGCGCAAGCTGCACGGAGCCGCTCCTCAGACGGACGTCACTGCGGCACCTTCACGGCCGCGAGGCGTCGCACGATCTGCTGCACCAGGTCGATGCGCATGTTGCGGTACAGCAGCGCCTCTTCCGACTCCTTGGCGAGCGAGACCGATTCGGCGTAGCTTACGTCCTCGGTGCGCGCCAGGCGCGTATCGCCGATCCACTCGCGCCCATGGGCGTCCTTGAGGCGAAAGTGCACCGCCAAGCCCAGCTGCAGCTCGCGCACCTGCCCGGCGGTGGTCAGGCCCACGACGGTGCGCGTGCGCTCTTCGCCGAAGAGTTCAAGCATGGCCTCGGCCTGCTTGATCTGTGCCGGGTCGGTGATGAGCACGAGGCGCCCTCCCGCGCCCTGCAGGGTGCGGATCATGTCCTTGTTCAGCGACGTGCCGCCGGTGGGCACGTACAGCGAGTTGAACGCGAAATCGGGCGCGCCACGCAGGTGAAAGCCGCAGCCCGCCAGGGGCGCGGCAGCAAGCGTGGCAAGCAGGGTGCGGCGGTGCATCTCGAATGTGCTCAGACGACGATGTTCACCAGGCGCCCGGGCACGACGATGATCTTCTTCGGCGCCGCGCCCTGCATGAATTTCTGCGCCTCGGGGTTGGCCAGCGCCGCCGCCTCGATCGTGGCCTTGTCCGCGCCCGCGCTCACGTGGATCGCGCCGCGCAGCTTGCCGCCCACCTGCAGCATGAGCTCGATCTCGTCCTGGCGCAGCGCCTCGGGATCGACCTTGGGCCAGGGCGCATCGAGCAGATCGCCGAGCACGCCGGCGTAGCCCAGCTCCTGCCAAAGCACGTGCGTGAGGTGCGGCGTGGCCGGGTAGAGCACGCGCAGCAGGATGGAATAGCCCTCGATCAGCGCCACCTGCGCGCCCGCGTCCTGCTCGGCCTTGAAGCCCTCCAGCGCGTTGAGCATCTTCATCGCGCCCGAGACCACGGTGTTGTACTGCATGCGCTGGTAGTCGTAGTCCACCTGCTTGAGCACGCCGTGGATCTCCAGGCGCAGCGCCTTCGCGGCCTTGCCGAACCCGACGTCGCGCAGGCTCGCGGCACCGGTCGCGCTGGCGATGGCGGCGCTCGGGTCCATGGTGGACAGCCGATGGCCGAAGCCCCAGACGCGGCGCAGGAAGCGGCTGCTGCCCTCCACGGCCGAGTCGTTCCATTCGAGCGTGAGCTCGGGCGGCGAGGTGAACATGGTGTACAGGCGCGCGGTGTCGGCGCCGTACTTCTCGATCAGCTCCTGCGGATCGACGCCGTTGTTCTTGGACTTGGACATCGTGCCCACGCCCTCGTAGTCGATCGCCGTGCCCACGGGGAGCAGCCCGTCGCCGCTTTCGGCCGGATGAATGAGCCGCGCGCCCACGATCTTGCCCGAGGCGTCGAGCACATGCTCCACGTCCCTGGGCCAGAAATAGTCCTTGCCGCCCTTGGCGGTGCGCCGGCTGTAGATGTGGTTGAGCACCATGCCCTGCGTGAGCAGCTTGGTGAAGGGCTCATCGACCTTGACCAGGCCCAGGTCGCGCATCACCTTGGTCCAGAAGCGCGCGTACAGCAGGTGCAGGATGGCGTGCTCGATGCCGCCGATGTACTGGTCCATCGGCATCCAGTAGTCCGTGCCCGCGGCCACCATCTGCTCGCTGTTCTTCGCATCGCAGTAGCGCATGAAGTACCACGAGCTGTCGACGAAGGTGTCCATGGTGTCGGTCTCGCGCCGCGCGGGTTTGCCGCAGCACGGGCAGGGCACGTTCAGGAAGGCTGTGCTCTTGTTCAGGGGATTGCCGCTGCCGTCGGGCACGAGGTCCTGCGGCAGCACCACGGGCAGATCCTTCTCGGGCACCGGCACCACGCCGCAGTCGTCGCAATGGATGATGGGAATCGGCGTGCCCCAGTAGCGCTGGCGCGAGATGCCCCAGTCGCGCAGGCGCCAGGTGGTCTTCTTCTCGCCCAGGCCTTTCTCGGCCAGCAGCGCGGCGACCTTGTCCACCGCCTGCGCGCAGCCCAAGCCGTCGAGCACGCCGGAATTCACGCACACGCATTTCTGCTTGTCGCCGTACCACTCCTGCCAGCCGGCCAGCGAGAAGCTTTCGCCCTCCACGGCCACGACCTGCTCGATGGCGATGCCGTATTTTTTGGCGAAGGCGAAGTCGCGCTCGTCGTGCGCGGGCACGCCCATGACGGCGCCGTCGCCGTAGCTCATGAGCACGTAGTTGCCGACCCAGACGTCGACCGGCTTGCCGGTCAGCGGGTGCGTCACGCTCAATCCCGTGGGCAGGCCCTCTTTTTCCTTCAGCGCCAGCTCCGCCTCGGTCGTGCCGCCTTCCTTGCAGTGCTGGATGAATGCGGCAAGCTCGGGGTTGGTGGCCGCCGCGTGCGTGGCCAGCGGATGCTCGGGCGCGACGGCGCAGAAGGTCACGCCCATGATGGTGTCGGCGCGCGTCGTGAAGACGTACATGCGCCCGTCCTGGATCAACCGGCCGTTGGCACCCTTGATGTCGTGCGTGAAGGCGAAGCGCACGCCGCTGGACTTGCCGATCCAGTTCTCCTGCATCAGCCGCACCTTGTCGGGCCAGCCGGTCAAGGTCGCCTTGTCGCCGCCGAGCTGCACGTGGTCGAGCAGCTCCTGCGCGTAGTCGGTGATCTTGAGGTAGTAGCCGGGGATCTCGCGCTTTTCCACCGGCGCGCCGGTGCGCCAGCCGCGCCCGTCGATCACCTGCTCGTTGGCCAGCACGGTCTGATCGACCGGGTCCCAGTTGACCACCTGGGTCTTGCGGTAGGCAATGCCTTTTTCCAGCATCTTCAGGAACAGCCACTGGTTCCACTTGTAGTAATCGGGGTCGCAGGTGGCGACCTCGCGGCTCCAGTCGATGGCCAGGCCCATGGCCTGCATCTGCTGCTTCATGTAGGCGATGTTCTCGCAGGTCCACTTCGCGGGCGGCACCTTGTGCTTGAGCGCGGCGTTCTCGGCCGGCAGGCCGAAGGCGTCCCAGCCCATGGGCATGAGCACGTTGTAGCCCTGCATGCGCAGGCTGCGCGTGAGCATGTCGTTGATGGTGTAGTTGCGCACGTGGCCCATGTGCAGCTTGCCGCTGGGGTAGGGCAGCATGGAGCAGGCGTAGAACTTCTTCCTGTTCTCGTCTTCGCTCACACGGTAGGCATCGGTGGCGTTCCAGTGGGCGTGCGCGGCGCGCTCCACCTCGGCGGGGTCGTATCGGTCTTGCATGGAAGCTGGAAAAGGGGAAAGCCGCGTTCACGGGCACGGGCGGTCACAAGCCGGTCATTCTAGTAGCGCAGCTGGTTCGACATCAAAAAAGGAGCTGGCCACGCTTGATCAGCAAAGAATCCAAATACATTCATATCTGATACCCAATACAGACAAGCGCGAACAGCTCTCATTTTTTCTGGCGATTTCCCATCGTCTCGGGCTGCGCCGCAAAGCCGATGCGCGCCAGCCCCGCGGCCTGCGCCATGCCGATGATCTCGACCACGCGGCCATAGGGCACGGCGGCGTCGGCGCGCAGCTGCAGTTCGGCGTCGGGCTGCTGCGCGGCCAGGCTCTTGAGGCGCTCGGCCAGCGCATCCGCCGCCACGGGCGCATCGTTAACAAGCACCTGGCCCGCCCGGTCCAGCACCACGGAAATGGCCGGGGCAGCCACGCCCGGCTGCGCCGAGGCGGCGCGCGGCAGTTCGAGCCGGATGCTGCTGGCGAGCAGCGGCGCCGCGAGGATGAAGACCACGACCAGCACCAGCATCACGTCCACCAGCGGCGTGACGTTGATCTCGCTCATGGGGCGAGGCGCCTGCGGTTCGGTGAAGCGGCCGAAGGCCATGTCAGTGCGTCGCAGGTTCGGCCACGAAGGCGCGCAGGTCATGCGCCAGGCCTTCGAGCTCGGCCTCGATCTCCCCCACGGAGCGCCCGAACCCGTTGTAGGCCAGCACGGCCGGGATCGCCGCCGCCAGGCCCGCCGCCGTCATGATGAGTGCTTCACCCACCGGGCCCGCGAGGCGCTCGATGCTGATCTGGCCGCTGCCCGCGAGCTGCGTCAGCGCGTGCTGGATGCCCCACACGGTGCCCAGCAGCCCGACGAAGGGCGCGGTGGCACCCACGGTGGCGAGCAGCACCTGGCCGTGACGCAGGCGCGCGAGCGCCGCATGCAGCGCGCCCCGCAGCGCGCGCGTGGCGCGCTGAACGAGCGCGGCCTGCTGCGCCAGCGCCGCCGAGCCACCGCCGCCCTGAAGCGCCGCAGCCGCCTGCACCAGCGGCCACACCAGCGCGTGGCGATCGAGCGCGCGCACACGCTCGACGGCCTGCGCCAGCGCGGGCGCGGACCAGAGCGCCTCGGCGGCGCGCGCCACGTCGGTGCGGGCATGCGCCACCAGGCGCAGCTTGGCGAGAATGACGACCCAGCTCGCGACCGACATCGCCAGCAGCACCGCGGCGCAGGCCTGGATGACCGCGTCGGCCTCGGCCAGCCACTGCAGCGCATTCATGGGCCGAGAGGGCTCAGCGCAGGCCGAGCACGTCGAACATGTCGAACAGCCCGCGCGGCTTGTCCGCGAGCCAGCGCACGGCGCGCAGGCTCCCCTGCGCATACCCGGCACGGCTGCCCGAGCGATGCGTGATCTCCACGCGCTCGCCGGTGCCCGCGAACAGCACCGTGTGGTCGCCCACGATGTCGCCGCCGCGCACCGTGGCGAAACCGATGCTGCCGCTCTTGCGCTCACCGGTATAGCCGTAGCGCTCGTAGACCGCGCGGTCCTGCAGCTTGGTGCCCTGCGCGGTGGCGATCACCTCGCCCATCTTCAGCGCCGTGCCCGAGGGCGCATCGACCTTGTGCTTGTGGTGCGCCTCGATGATCTCGATGTCATAGCCGTCATCCAGCGCCTTCGCGGCCAGCTCCAGCAGCTTCATCGTCACGTTCACGCCCACGCTCATGTTGGGCGAAAACACGATCGCCACCCGCTCGGCCGCCTGCGCCAGCGCCGCCTTGCCCGCGTCATCGAACCCCGTGGTGCCGATCACTATCTGCACGCCCAGCTCGGCGCAGATGCGGGCGTGCGCCAGCGTGCCTTCGGGGCGGGTGAAGTCGATCAGCACGTCGCAGCCGGCCAGGCCCGCGCGCGGGTCGGCCGTGACGGCCACGCCGCTCGTGCGTCCGAGAAACGCCGTCGCGTCCTGCCCGATGGCGGGGCTCGCGGCCACGTCCAGCGCCCCGGCGAGCACGGCGTCCGCGCTTTCGCCCACAGCCTCGATCAGCATGCGGCCCATGCGACCGCTGGCTCCGGCAACGGCGATGCGCCGCGCAGTGGTGGAAGTCATGCCATCCTCATTCAATCAAAAACGGACAGGGGCCGGACGCGCACGATGCGCCAGAGCGCGTTCAACGGCTCCCCGGGTCCAGCGGCGGGTAGGACGACGGCGCGGGCTCCGTGGCTTCCACGGGCTTGCCGGTGCTTTCCGGTGCCTTGGCCTTGGGGTAGCGCGCCAGTTGCGCCTCGGTGGCCTCCAGCGGCGGCACCTTGGCATTCTTGACCTTGGACGCGAGCGAAGCGACGAACTCCTGCTCGGTCGGCATCTCGTCGCCCTCGACGCGATCGAACCGGTCGCCGTCGAAGAACACCGTCAGGTGGCGCGACTGATCCGCCACGCCCTGGCGGCGGATCGTGAACACGTATTCCCAGCGGTTGTCGCGAAAGAGGCTGGTCATCAGCGGCGTGCCCAGGATCTCGCGCACCTGCTGGCGGCTCATGCCGGGCTTGAGCGCATCGACCTGCTCGCTCGAGACGAAATTGCCCTGCACGATGTCGGCTCGGTAGGGCGTGACCATGGTGGCAAGGCGTTCTCCCGAACCCGCGCAGCCTGCAACGAGGCCCACGGCAAGCACGACGGCGGCGCTCAGGCGCACATCCCAACGGGGGGTGACTGGCATGGTTATGGCTATCCGGACTATGATCGGTTTCATTGTAGCGACAGGCACCGGCCTGCCATGCCGCCCGACACCACACCATGACGACGAACATCGAAGAGCTCAAGAGCACCGGCCTGAAGGCGACGCTGCCGCGCCTGAAGATCATGGAGATCTTCCAGCAGGGCAAACAGCGCCACATGACGGCCGAGGACGTGTTTCGCGTGCTGCTCGAGGATCGCTCGGACATCGGCCTGGCCACCGTCTACCGCGTGCTCACGCAGTTCGAGCAGGCCGGCATCCTGATGCGCAGCAACTTCGATGGCGGCAAGGCGGTGTACGAACTCAACGAAGGCCAGCACCACGACCACTTCGTCTGCACCGGCTGCGGCAAGGTGGAGGAATTTTTCGACGCCGAAATCGAAAAGCGCCAGCAGCGCATCGCCAAGGAGCGCGGCTGGCAGGTGCACGACCACGCGATGGCGCTCTACGGCCTGTGCGCCGAGTGCGCCGCCAAGCACTGACCCGGCCGCCGACGCGGCCTACTGCGGCTCCTTGCCGCTGGCCATCGCGTCGCGGTGGCGCGCGATGAACTCCTGGTAGGTGTCGATGCCGCGAAACTGCAGGATGGTGTTGCGCACGGCCGCTTCCACCAGCACGGCGATGTTGCGCCCCGCCACCACCTCGACGACGACCTTGCGGATGGGCACGCCCAGCACGTCCTGCGTGAGCGGCTCGCCCGGCAGGCGTTCGTAGTCGCGCTCCAGCGTCTCCTTGCGCACCAGGTGCACGATGAGGCGCAGCCGCATGCGTCGGCGCACCGCGTTTTCACCGAAGATCGCGCGGATGTCGAGCAGACCGATGCCGCGCACCTCCATGAGGTTGCGCAGCAGCTCGGGGCAGCGCCCCTCGATCGTGCTCTGGTTGATGCGCGAGAGGTCGACCACGTCGTCGGCCACGAGGCCGTTGCCGCGCGTGATCAGCTCCAGCCCCAGCTCGCTCTTGCCCAGGCCCGATTCTCCGGTGATGAGCACGCCCAGGCCCAGGATGTCCATGAACACGCCGTGCAGCGAGGTGCGCTCGGCGAAGTGCTTGGCGAGAAACCCGCGCAGCACGTCGATCACGAACGCCGAGGACTCGGCCGTGGCGAACAGCGGCAGTTGCCCCCGGTCGCACATCTGCAGCAGCTCGCCGGGCGGCTCCTTGCCGTCGGCCAGCACCAGCACGGGCGGCTCCAGCGTCAGGATGCGCGCCAGGCGCCGCTGGCAATCGGCCGCGCTGCCCCGCGTGAGATAGGCCACCTCGCGCTCGCCGATGATCTGCATGCGATAGGGGTGGATGTAGTTCAGGTGCCCGACGAGGTCGGCGCTGGAACTGGCCGCGCGCACCGCGACGTCCTCGAAACGGCGCTCGCCCGCACCCTGCCCCGCGAGCCACTGCCAGCGCAACAGCGTGGAAAACTCCTGAAAGAGGGCGTCGGCGCTGACGACGTTGGCTTTCATGGTGCCCGCCGCGTGCCTGAGGGGTCAGGCGCTCTGTACCGCCTGTGTGCTTTGCCAGCCCGCGATCAAGCCATGCAGCTCGGCGGCATCGGTGCAGCCCTTGATACGCTCGCGCAGCGGCGTGTCGCCCAGCAGCTCGGCAATCTCGGAGAGGATTTCCAGGTGCTTCTGTGTCGCCGCCTCGGGCACCAGCAAAAAGATGAGCAGGCTCACCGGCTGCTCGTCGGGCGCATCGAACCCTATGGGCTGCGCCAGGCGGAACACCGCGGCCATCGGCGCCTTCAGGCCCTTGATGCGTCCGTGCGGAATCGCCACGCCATAGCCCAGCCCAGTCGAGCCCAGGCGCTCGCGCGCAAACAGGCTGTCGGTGATCAAGGCGCGCGAGAGCCCGTGCTGGCTCTCGAAAAGCAGGCCGGCCTCTTCAAACGCACGCTTCTTGCTGGTGGCATCAACGCCCACGAGCACCTGCGCGGGAGGCAATATGGAAGCTAGTCGATTCATGGCGATGGGCCGCAATTATGCACAATCAGCGTAAACCCTGACAAAGGATACATCCAGGCACAAAAAACCGCCCTTGGTCGGTAGGCGGGAAGCGGCCTGCACGACCGTTGGCGCCGAGCAGGCACAGGGGCTCGATGTCGAACCGAGGGCGCGCGTGCTTACGCTGAACACGCGGTGCCGGTGCTATGCTGCGCCGCCCTCCCCCGCAAACCCCATGCAAGACGGAACACTGCTGGCGGCCGTGGACCTCGGGTCCAACAGCTTTCGCCTCGAAATCGGCCGTGTCGAACACGGCCATATCCACCGCATCGAATACCTCAAGGAAACCGTGCGCCAGGGCGCCGGGCTCGATGCCGAGCGCAACCTCACGCCCGACGCCATGCAGCGCGGCTGGGACTGCCTGGCGCGTTTCGCCGAGCGCCTGGCCGGTTTCAAGCGCCACCATGTGCGCGCCGTCGCCACGCAGACGCTGCGCGAGGCGCAAAACCGCGAGGCGTTCATCCGCCGCGGCAGCGAGATCCTGGGCTTTCCCATCGACGTGGTCTCCGGCCCCGAGGAGGCGCGCCTGATCTACCAGGGCGTGGCGCGCCTGCTGCCGCAGTCCGACGAGCGGCGGCTGGTGGTGGACATCGGCGGGCGCTCGACCGAGCTGATCCTGGGCCAGCAATTCACGCCCAGCGCCGTCGCCTCGTACCGCGTGGGCAGCGTGGCCTGGTCGGCGCGCCACTTCGCCGACGGCGCCTTCACGGCGCGTGCGTTCCAGGACGCCGAGACCGCTGCCCAGGCGGTGCTGGACGAAGCCGCGCAGGTGTACCGCAACGAGCTGTGGGACGTGGCCTACGGCTCCTCGGGCACGGTCGGCGCCGTGGGCACCATCCTCGCGGCCGCGGGCTGGGAGCAGGGGCAGATCACGCGCCCGGGGCTGGACTGGCTGCGCGAGCAGTTGCTGCGCGCGCGCCACGCCGACCGGGTGCGCCTGGAGGGCCTGAAAAACGACCGCCGCCCGGTGATCGGCGGCGGGCTGTGCGTGCTGCGGGCGATCTTCGGGCTGCTGAACATCGAACGAATGACGATCGCCCAGGGCGCGCTGCGCCAGGGCGCCCTGTACGACCTGCTGGCCCGCGAGCAGCCCGGCACCGACCTGCGCGCGGCCACCGTGCGCGCGCTGATGCAGCGCTTCGCCGTGGACGAGGGACACGCCGGGCGCGTGGCGCAACTGGCCGTGCGGCTGTTCACCGAGGCGGCCGCGCCCGGCGGCGAACGCGCCGCGCGCAAGCTCGATTGGGCCGCACGCCTGCACGAGATCGGCTGCCGCATCTCGCACGACGACTACCACCGCCACGGCGCCTACATCCTCGACCACACCGATGCCGCCGGCTTCGCGCTGCCCGAGCTGCACGCGCTGAGCCTGCTGGTGCTGGGCCACCGCGGCAAACCGCGCAAGCTGGAGGCCAACCTGGACGATCCGGTGCTCGCGCTGCAACTGATGTGCCTGCGCACCGCCGTCGCCCTGTGCCACGCGCGCCGCGAACCCGACGTTCAGGGCCTGACGCTGCGGCTGGAGGGCCACTGCTGCACCGTGCATTCGCGCCCCGGCTGGGCGGCGGCCTTCCCGCAATCGGCCCACCTGCTGCGCGAGGAGGCACAGGCCTGGCAGAAAACGCCCTGGGAATACATCGTCGAGACGACGTGATGGCGCACGCGGAAAAAACGATATAAACTGTTTATACCGTTTACAACTCCGCTTGCATCATGCCTCGCACACCCGCCGCCAAAACCCCATCGAAGGCCGTGCCGGCTCAGACCGCCGCGGTCAAGAAGGCCGCCGCGCCCGCACCCCCCCCCGCGCCTGTGCCTGCACCGGCCGACAAGGAAGCCAAAACCCGCAAGCCCAAGCTGGTACGCGACGGCTTCACCATGCCCAAGGATGAATACGCGGCCATCGATGCGCTCAAGCAGCGCGCGGCCACGCTGGGGCGTCCGGTGAAGAAGAGCGAACTGCTGCGCGCGGGCCTGAAGCTGCTGCTCGGGCTGGACGACGCCGCGCTGATCACGGCCCTGCAGGCGCTGGCGACCATCAAGACCGGCCGCCCGAAGGCGGCACGCAAATAGACACATCGAGGCACTGCCGAAGCTCGCCCATCGAGCGCCGGCGGCTCGCCTGTCGATGGCGAATCAGAAAAAGTCCGGCGAACGCACCGCCAGCAGGATGGTCTCCTCGGTCTCCTGGCGGCGGCGGTGGCGCAGCCACCAGACGGCCCCCTTGCGGATCGCGCAGTCGGACGCCTTCAGGCCCAGCAGACGCGCGGCCGTCTGGCCCAGCATGGGCTGGTGGCCGATGACCAGCACCGCGCTGCGGGAGTCGGGCCACTGCGCCAGCGCCAGCAGTTCGTCGGGGCTGCCGCCGGGCAGCAGCTCGGCGCGCAGCTTGATCTTGCGGCCCAGCGCGCGCGCCGTCTGCTCGGCGCGCCGCGCGGGACTGGCCAGCACGCGCAGGCCATCGGGCAGTTGCTGCTCCAGCCAGACGGCCATGCGCGCGGCCTGCTTCTCGCCGCGGTGCGTCAGCGGCCGGGACATGTACTCGCTGTCGTTGTCGCCGCTTTTGGCTTCGGCGTGGCGCCAGAGTATGAGATCCATCACTGTTCCTGCGGCGGCGTGGCCGTGGGGGGCGGCGCGTAACGTGCCATGAGCGCGTTCTGCGCGCCCGTGCCGTCCAGCGCGCGCGGCGCACGCGCGTAGTGGCCATCGGACTTGAGTGTCCAGGCATCGCGGTCATCGTGCAGGTAGGCCACCAGGCACTCGTCGATGATGCGCTGGCGCAGCCTGCGGTCGGTCACTGGCCAGGCCAGCTCCACGCGGCGCAACATGTTGCGGTTCATCCAGTCGGCGCTGGAGAGATACAACTCTTCCTGCGTGCCGGCGCAGAAGTAGAACACCCGCGTGTGCTCCAGAAAGCGCCCGATGACCGAGCGCACGCGGATGCGGTCGGTGACACCAGGCACCTGGGCGGGCAGCATGCAGGCGCCGCGCACGATGAGATCGATGCGCGCGCCGCGCTGCCCCGCGCGCACCAGCGCCCGAATCAGGTCTTCGTCGGTCAACGCGTTCATCTTGGCGACGATGCGCCCGCCCTCGCCACGCTCGGCCGCCAGGCCCGCGGCGTCGATCTTTCCGATCAGGCTGCGATGCAGGTCGAACGGCGCCAGCAGCAACCGCGACAGTTTCGGCCTGCGGTTCTGGTTGGCCAGGTGATCGAACACGGCGTCCATGTCGGCCGTGATCTGCTCGTCGGCGGTGAGATGACTCAGGTCGGTGTACAGGCGCGCGGTGCGCGGGTTGTAGTTGCCGGTCGAAAGATGCCCGTAGCGACGCAGCCGGGCGCCTTCGCGGCGCGTGACGAGCAGCATCTTGGCGTGCGTCTTCAGGCCGACCACGCCATAGACCACCTGCGCGCCGACGGATTCCAGCGCCTCGGCCCAGTTGATGTTGGCCTCCTCGTCGAAGCGCGCCTTCAGTTCCACCACCGCCGTCACTTCCTTTCCACGCAGCATCGCCTCGCGCAGCAGCTCCAGCAACTCGGAATCGGCGCCGGTGCGGTAGATGGTCTGCTTGATGGCCAGCACCTGGGGGTCGTTCACCGCCTCGCGCAGGAAGGCCAGCACGCCGTCGAAACTCTCGAACGGCTGGTGGATCAGCACGTCGCGCCGACGCAGTTGCGCCATGATCGCGCCGGGCCGCGGCAGCTTGGCGGGCCAAGCCGGGCGCCAGGGCGGGAACAGCAGCGCCGGATCGTCGACCAGCTCCACGAGCTGCCCCATGCGTACCAGATTGACCGGGCCCTGCACGCGGTACAGCGCTGCTGCGGGCAGCGCGAACTGGGTCTGCAGGAAGTCCGCGAGAAAGGGCGTGCAACCGGCCGAGACCTCCAGCCGTACGGCCTGCCCGTAGTGGCGATGCTGCAGCTCCTGGCGCAGCGCCGTGCGCAGGTTGCGCACGTCCTCCTCGTCCACCGCCATGTCCGAATGGCGCGTCACGCGAAACTGCGAGAACTCGCACACCTGCCGCCCCGGAAACAGCTCCGCCAAGTGTGTGCGGATCATGCTCGACAGACTGGCGAAGTGCAGCCCCCGCCGCGCCACCTTGGTCGGCAGGCGCATCAGCCGCGGCAGCGCGCGCGGCACCTTGACGATGGCAATTTCATTCTCGCGCCCGAAGGCATCGCTGCCGCGCAGGCGCACGATGAAGTTCAGCGACTTGTTGGCCACCTGCGGGAACGGGTGCGCCGGGTCCAGCCCGACGGGGATCAGGAGCGGGCGCACCTCGCGGCGGAAATGCTCGCCCGCCCAGCGCCGCTGCGCGGCCGTGCGCTGGCCGTGCGAGAGGATGCGGATGCCTCGCGCCGCGAGCGCGGGCACCAGTGCGTCGTTGAACAGCGTGTACTGGCGCGCCACCAGTTCGTGCGCCTTGCGCGCCAGCGCGTCAAAGGAGGCGGCGGTGCTGGCATGCCCGTCATCGCCCCCCCGGGCCGCGTCGAGATGGGCCGCGGCCCGCACCTCGAAGAACTCGTCGAGATTGGACGAGACGATGCACAGATAGCGCAGGCGTTCCAGCAGCGGAACGTCCTCGCGCACCGCCCAGTCCAGCACCCGCTCGTTGAACGCCAGAATGCTGTGGTCTCGGTCGAGCAGCACCAGATACGCCGGCGACTTGGGCGCCGCCGGTGGACTGAATGCGGCCGGCGAGCCCCATGCGACCGCCGGGTCGAATGCCGCCGACGCGGGCTCTGCGCCTGCCACCACCTCCGCCACGGCGCATCCGGGGGCGGCGAGGGCGGTCGGCGAAATCTTCATGTCGGCACAAGGGCAAAAAGGATGCCGACAGTATTGGGCGCGACCGTGACAGACTCGTGACATCCGCCGGCGCACAAAAAAACCGCCCCTCGGGGCGGTTGCGCGGATGAAGGGAACGCTCAGGCGGCGGCCCCGGCGGCCTGCATCAGGCTGCGATGCACCTCGGCCTGGTGATCCTGCACCCGCGTCTTGTGGCGCACCACCTGGCGATCGAGCTTGTCCACGAGCGCGTCGATCGCGGCATAGAGATCGAAGTGGCTGGCCTCGGCAAACAGGTCCGATCCCTTGACGCGCACGCTGCATTCGGCACGCTGGCGTTTTTCCTTCTCTTTCTGCTTCTCCACCGTGAGCAGCACCTTGATGTCGACCATCTGGTCGAAATGCCGCATGAGCCGATCGAGCTTGGACGTGACGTAGCCGCGCAAGGCGGGGGTCACTTCGAGGTGATGGCCACTGATCGTCAAATTCATGGGAATCTCCTGTGATTGCACCGTTGGACAATGTCACCGGCGGCAAAGCCGGAGACGGCTGACGAAGCTGTCTGGCGAATTGGAGCCACTATGCGCCGCAAAGTTGCCCCGCGCAAACCCTCATCCGAGCAGCGCGCATGGCCTTGTCCCGCAAAACCGGCAAAACGCTGCACAATGGCGGGATTGCCAGCCCAACGACCCGCGCCGCCCGCCTGGGCGGCGCGCTGCTTTCCATGACCGTTTCCGCCCCCGACGCCCTGCACACCTCCTCCCTCACGTCCCTGAAGCTGCTGGCACGCGGCAAGGTGCGCGACAACTACGCCGTGGGCGAGGACCGTATCCTGATGGTGGCGAGCGACCGTCTCTCGGCGTTCGACGTGATCATGGGCGAACCCATCCCGGGCAAGGGCCGGCTGCTCACGCAGATGGCGCTGTTCTGGTTCGCCCGGCTCGGCCACATCATCCCCAACCACCTCACGGGCGAGGCGCCCGAGAGCGTGGTCACACCCGCCGAGGTGCCGCAGGTGCAGGGCCGCTCCATGCTGGTGCAGCGCCTTGAACCCATCGCCATCGAAGCGGTGGTGCGCGGCTACCTGGCGGGCAGCGGCTGGAAGGAATACCAGGCGAGCCGCACGGTCTGCGGCGTGGCGCTGCCGGGCGGTCTGACCAATGCCGCGCGCCTGCCCCGCCCCATCTACACGCCCGCAGCCAAGGCGGCCTCGGGGCACGACGAGAACATCACCTTTGAAAAGACCGTGGCGATGGTGGGCGCCGATCTGGCGGGCCGCATCCGCGACACCGCCATCGCGCTGTACGAGGCCGCGGCCGCCTACGCGCTCACGCGCGGCCTGATCATCGCCGACACCAAGTTCGAGTTCGGCCTGGCCAAGGACGGCACGCTGGTGCTGATGGACGAGGTGCTGACGCCCGACAGCTCACGCTACTGGCCCGTGGAGGGCTACGAGGCGGCGCTGGCGGCGGGCAGCAACCCGCCGAGCTACGACAAGCAGTTCGTGCGCGACTGGCTGGAGCAGGCGCAGGTGAACGGCCGGCCCTGGAACAAGACCGCGCCCGCGCCGCACCTGCCGCAGGACGTGATCGAGAAAACCGCCGCCAAGTACCGCGAGGCTTTCGAGCGCCTCACTGGCTGATCTGCGCCGCGGGCGGCAGGGGCGCCAGGCCCCGCTCCTCGGCCTGCAGGCGCAAGAGCGGCGTGCCGTCGCTGGCGCGCAGCTCCAGCATCCGACCGCGCTGCCGGTACGACGCAACCTTGGGCAGGCGCTCGAAAAACGCCGCCTCGGCCAGGCCGCCATCCAGGCAAAGCTTGAGCGACGCGCTCAAACCGATGAACCGCAGGCGGGCGCCGTCCAACTGGTACTGCCCCGCCAGGCGATTGCACCCGCCCGAGCCGCTCAGACGCGCCTCACCCGCATGCAGCAGCAGGTGTGCGGGCTGGGCATGGGCGGCCGGCGCACCCACGGCCCCGGGGGCATCCACGATGTCCACGAGCCGCCACCAGGTCTGGCGCAGCGCCACCGTGGCCTGCGCCGTGGCCGCCAGCGGCGGCACGCGCGCCAGCAGCACGTCGGCGCGGCGCAGCCCGGGGTCAAGCAGCACGGGCACGTCGCGCTCGGTGGCGAGCAGCCGCTGCTCATCGGTCGACACGCTGGCACGCACACGGTAGCGCGCGCCTGGCTCGATCTGCGCCTGCCGGTACGCCAGACGCAGGGCATAGGGCGGTGCGCCCGCGTCATCCAGGCGCTGGCGCGCGAGCACCGTGGGCGGCGCGCCGTCGCTGTCCCAGCGCAGCAGCGCTGCTTCAAAGACGACCGGCGCGGGGAGGGCGACCGGCTGGCGCGTGACGGCCGCGCCCGTGATCCACGCATCGGGCGGCGGCACGCTCGCGCAGCCGACGAGCCAGAGCGCCGCGAGCAGCGCCCCGGCGCCTGCCCGGCGTGCGCGCATCAACTCAGCACGACGCTGGACAGCCGCCGGCGGTAAGTGGCCACCACAGGGTCTTGCGGCGGAATCTGGCCATCGGCCACCTTGACCTCGGGCGGCTCGATCAGGTCGAGGATGGCGACATAGGCCTTGCGCGCCGCGCCCTCGTTCCAGCCCTTGTCGCGCATGAGGATTTCCAGCAGTTCATCCATCGCGTCCGTGAAGCGGTGCACGGCCAGCAGGATGCGCGCACGGTCCAGGCGCGCCTCGAAGTCGCGCTTGTTGGCCGCGATCCGGCCGTCGAGCGCGACGATGGCGCTCTCACCCGCAGGCTGGGCCGCGAGGAAGTCGATCGCATTGATCCACAACTGCAGGGCCGCGAGCCGCCGCGAGATCTCCACCTTCGCGGCAACGGGCGCGAACGCCACCTTGGCGGCATCGAGTTCGCCGCGCTGCAGCAGCAGCTTGACGAGCCCGAAGCGTGCATCGTCGTTGGCCGGGTCGGCCGCCACCGCGTCCTGCAGCCGCTGCAGGGCATCACCCGCCTCGGGTGCGTCCTGCACCGCAGCCTCCTGCGCCTCCTCGGCCGGGGGCAGGTGCTTGTCCAGGAAGGCGCGCACCTGGCTCTCGGGCAGCGCGCCCATGAAGCCGTCGACCGGCTGGCCGTCCATCATCAGCACCACGGTGGGGATGCTGCGCACGCCGAACATCGCGGCGAGCTGCTGCTCCTGGTCGGAATCGATCTTCACCAGCTTGAAGCGCCCGGCGTAGTCGGTCTCGAGCTTTTCGAGAATGGGGCCCAGCGTCTTGCACGGGCCGCACCACGGGGCCCAGAAATCCACCAACACGGGGACCGCGCTGGATGCGGCAATCACCTCTGCTTCAAAATTCGCGACGGTGACGTCAATCATGGGTTCGCTCCTGAAAACACCCCGGCAAACCACCTGCCGGAGGAAATGCGTCGATTGTCCGGCAAGCGGGCGATCGCGATGGCGCAGGAGGACGCGAAGACCGCTCCCACGCCCCGCAGGCGTCAGACAGGTGGGCGCGCGCGCACGTAAAATCAAGGGCCTTTGACCGTCTGGCGTGCCGCGCGCCGCCCAGCCCCATGAATTCCATCCAGATCGGCGTCGTCATGGGCTCTTCCAGCGACTGGGAGACCCTGCAGCACGCCGTCGCCATCCTGCAGCACTTCGGCATCGCGCACGAGGCGCGCGTCGTCTCCGCGCACCGCATGCCCGACGAGATGTTCGCCTACGCCGAGCAGGCGGCGGCGCGCGGCCTCAAGGCCATCATCGCGGGCGCCGGGGGCGCGGCGCACCTGCCCGGCATGCTCGCGGCCAAGACCACGGTGCCGGTGCTGGGCGTGCCCGTGGCCAGCCGCCACCTGCAGGGCGTGGATTCGCTGTACTCCATCGTGCAGATGCCCAAGGGCGTGCCGGTGGCCACCTTTGCCATCGGCCCGGCCGGTGCGGCCAATGCGGCGCTGTTCGCCGTGGCGCTGCTGGCGGGTGAGCAGCCGGCGCTGCGCGAACGGCTCGAAGCCTACCGGCGCGAGCAGACCGCGGCCGCGCAGGCCATGCGGCTGCCACCGGCCGCGCCATGACGCAAGGCGTGATCCTGCCAGGCGCCACACTCGGCGTGCTCGGCGGCGGGCAGCTCGGGCGCATGTTCGTGCATGCGGCACAGGCCCTGGGCTACTTCACCGCCGTGCTCGACCCCGATGCCGACAGCCCCGCCGGGCGCGTGAGCCACCACCACATCCGCGCCGATTACGAAGACGCTCAGGGTCTGGACGAACTCGCCCGGCTGTGCGCCGCCGTCACCACCGAATTCGAGAACGTGCCCGCGGGCGCGCTGCGCACGCTGGCGCAGCGCATCGCCGTCTCGCCCGACGCTCATTCCGTGGCCGTGGCGCAGCACCGCGCCCGCGAGAAGGCGCACTTCGTGCACTGCGGTGTGCCGGTGGCGCCGCATGCGGTGATCGAAACCGCCGAACAGCTCGCGGCCGTGGCGGACACGCTGCTGCCCGGCATCCTCAAAACCGCCACGCTGGGCTACGACGGCAAGGGCCAGGCGCGCGTAGCCACGCGGGCGCAGCTCGCGGCGGCGTGGGAGCAGCTGCGTCGCGCACCCTGCGTGCTCGAAAAGATGCTGCCGCTGGCGCTCGAATGCTCGGTGGTGCTGGCGCGCGGGCGCAATGGCACCGTGGTGAACCTGCCAGTGCAGCGCAACCTACACCGCGAGGGCATTCTGGCGGTCACCGAGGTTTTCGAAGGGAATATGACTCCAGCCATTGCGCAACAAGCGTTAACAGCTGCGCAATCGATAGCGCAAGAGCTTCACTACGTGGGCGTGCTCTGCGTCGAATTCTTCGTATTGCAGGACGGGCGGCTCGTGGTCAACGAGATCGCGCCGCGCCCGCACAACAGCGGGCACTGGAGCATCGACGGCTCGGACGTCTCGCAGTTCGAGCTGCAGGTGCGCGCCATGACCGGCCTGCCGCTCACGGCGCCGCGCCAGCACAGCCCGGCCATCATGCTCAACCTGCTGGGCGACCTGTGGTTCGCGCATTCGGCCAGCGCCGCCACGCCGCCGTGGGACGAGCTGCTGCGCCTGGAAGGCTGCCACCTGCACCTGTACGGCAAGCGCGAGGCGCGGCGCGGGCGCAAGATGGGGCACCTCACCCTTACCGGCGCCACGCCCGAGGCGGCGCGCGCCACGGCACTGCAAGCCGCGCGCATCCTCGGCATCGACGCCTTCTGAACCATGATTCTGGACGGCACGCTCGAAAGCTCCGTGCAGGCCGCCGTCGCGGCGCTGGCGCGCGGCGAGCTGCTGGGCCTGCCGACCGAAACCGTCTACGGCCTGGCGGCCAACGCCGATGACGAGGCGGCCGTGGCGCGCATCTTCAGCACCAAGGGCCGTCCCGCCAACCACCCGCTGATCGTGCACGTGGCCAGCCCCGAGGGCGTGGCGCACTACGCGCGCGAGGTGCCTGGCTTCGCCCAGCGGCTGATCGATGCCTTCTGGCCCGGCCCGCTCACGCTCATCCTGCCGCGGCGCGACGGGGTCGCCCGCGCCGCCGCCGGCGGGCAGGAGAGCATCGGCCTGCGCTGCCCCTCGCACCCGGTGGCGCGGCGCGTGCTGGCCGCCTGCGCGGCACAGCAGCCGGCCATCCACGGCCTGGCGGCGCCCAGCGCCAACCGATTCGGGCGCGTGAGCCCGACGACGGCGGCACACGTGCAGGAGGAATTCGGCGAGGTGCTGCTCGTGCTCGACGGCGGGGCGTGCGCGGTCGGCATCGAATCGACCATCGTCGACTGCACGCGCGGCCAACCCGTGCTGCTGCGCCCCGGCGTGCTCGATCCCATCGATCTGGCCCGCGCCTGCGGCCAGCGCATTCTCTCGAAAGAGGAGCTGAGCGCGCATACACCGCGGGCCTCTGGCACGCTTTTGGCTCATTACGCGCCCAAGGCAACGCTGCGGCTGATGAGTGCCCGGGAGCTGCAGGCGGGCCTGAACGTACTGGGCGACGATGCCGTGCACGTGGCCGTCTATGCCCGCAGCCGCCTGCGCCTGCCCACGCCGCGCATGCCCTTCGTCCAGATGCCCGAAGCCCCGGCCGACGCGGCGCACGAGCTCTTTGCCCAACTGCGCGCGTTCGACGAACGCGGCGCGCGCCTGATCTGGGTCGAGGCGCCGCCCGAAGACCCGTCCTGGGATGGCGTGCGCGACCGCCTTCAGCGCGCCGCCGCCGCCGGATGAGCCGCTCCGTGTCCCTTACACTCGCTCCCAATCTTTTGGAGAACCATCTCATGGCAGCACTTTGGTTGCGCCGCTCCCTTCTGGCCGCGGCCTGCGTCTCGACCGCCTGGCTGGCCGCCTGCGGCTCCAGCGTCGAAAAAGCCTTCGTCCCCCAACGCATGATCGCCTTCGGCGACAGCATGGCCTACCTGGGCGACGCCACGGGCAGCGGTCGCTACACCGTCAACGACGGCAGCGTGAACAACTGGACGATCCAGGTCGCGCAGCACTACGGCCTGTCGCTCGCCTCTGCCGCCGCCGGCGGCATGAGCTACGCGCAGGGCAACGCCCGCATCAACGCCAAGCCCGACGCGGCCGGCAATGCCGCCACCGCGACGATTGCCGAGCAGGTGGACCATTTCCTCGCCACCCAGATGGTGCAGCCCAAGGACATGGCGCTGATGAGCGCCGGCACGGCCGACCTCATCGTGGGCATGCAGGCGGTGCGGGCCGGCGCCCAGACCGCCGCCCAGTACGTCGCGCAGGCCACCCAGGCCGGCGCCGACCTGGCCGCGCAGGTCCGCCGCCTGTCGGGCGCGAATCTGCATGTGGTCGTCGCCGGGGTCTACCGCCTCGGGCGCACGCCCTGGGCCACGACGCTGGGACAGCCGGACCTGCTCACCAGCGCCAGCGACGCCTTCAACAACAGCCTGCTGCTGAATATCCAGGACCTGGGCGCGAACGTGCGCTACATCGAGATGGCCGGCTACGTGAACCCGATCAACGACACCTACCACCGTCCCTGGAATTACATCGGCTTCGTCAACAGCACGAGCCCGGTCTGCACCTCGGTCGATGCGGGGCCGGGCATAGGCATCGGCACCGGGCAGATCAATTCCTCGCTGTGCACCAGCAGCACGCTGGTCGGCGGCGCCGACCCCAACACCTACGAGTTCGCCGATCAGGTCTATGTCTCGCCCGCCTCGCAGCGCCAGCTGGGCGACCACGCCTACAACGACGTGCTGCGCGAGACCTGGTAATACGCAGTCCTTGGCTTTTTGCGGGAGCGGCTTCAGCCGCGAAGGATGGGACATTCGCGGCTGAAGCCGCTCCCACCTCCCTCTTCAAAACCCACAAAAAACGCACCCGAGGGTGCGTTTTTTCATGGCTGCGTGCCGCGCTTATTTGCGCGCCATCACGCGCATCATCTCCAGGCACTTGTTGGAGTAGCCCCATTCGTTGTCGTACCAGACGACGAGCTTGACGAAGTTGTCGTCCAGCGCGATGCCCGCGTCGGCGTCGAAGATCGAGGTACGCGCGTCGCCGCGGAAGTCGGTGGCCACCACCTTGTCCTCGGTGTAGCCGAGCACGCCCTTGAGCGCGCCCTGGCTCTGCGCCTTCATCTCGGCCTTGATCTCGTCGTACGTGGCGCCCTTTTCCAGCTCCACCGTCAGGTCCACGACCGAGACGTCGGACGTGGGCACGCGAAAGCTCATGCCGGTGAGCTTCTTGTTGAGCGCCGGAATCACCTTGCCCACCGCCTTGGCCGCGCCGGTGCTGCTGGGGATGATGTTTTCCAGAATGCCGCGCCCGCCGCGCCAGTCCTTGTTGCTCGGGCCGTCCACGGTCTTCTGCGTGGCCGTGGCCGCGTGCACCGTGGTCATCAGGCCGCGCTTGATGCCCCACTTGTCGTGCAGCACCTTGGCCACGGGCGCGAGGCAGTTGGTGGTGCACGAGGCGTTGGAGGCAATCGCCTGCCCGGCGTATTCCTTCTCGTTCACGCCGAAGACGAACATCGGCGTGTCGTCCTTGCTGGGCGCGGACATCAGCACCTTCTTCGCGCCCGCATCGATGTGCTTCTGCGCCGCTTCCTTGGTCAGGAACAGGCCCGTGGATTCGAGCACGATCTCGGCGCCCACGTCGCCCCACTTGAGGTTGGCGGGGTCCTTCTCGGCCGTCAGGCGAATCTTTTTGCCGTTGACGATGAGCGTGTGGCCATCGACCGAGACCTCGCCGTCGAAGCGACCGTGCACGCTGTCGTGCTTGAGCATGTAGGCGAGGTAGTCGGGTTCGAGCAGGTCGTTGATGCCCACGACCTCGATGTCGGGAAAGTTCTGCACCGCCGCGCGCAGCACGTTGCGACCGATGCGGCCAAAGCCGTTGATGCCAATCTTGATCGTCATAGCCTCAATCACTCCAGGAGTTGCCTAAAAATCATTTGCGCCTGAGCGCCGCCCGCACCGTCGCGGCAACGTTCTCGGCCGTGAAGCCGAAATGCGGCAGCAGCACCTTGGCGGGCGCCGATTCGCCAAAGCGGTCCAGCCCCACCACCGCCGCGCAGCCGTACTTCCACCAGCCGTCGCTCACGCCCATCTCCACGGCAATGCGCGGCAGGCCCTCGGGCAGCACCAGCTTCTTGTATTTGACGCTTTCGCGGTCGAAGGCGGTTGTACTCGGCATGGAGACCACACGCACGGCGATTTTTTGGCTGGCAAGCAATTTTTGTGCGTCCATGGCCAATTGCACCTCGGAGCCCGTCGCGATGATCACCGCCTGCGCCTTTTTCTTCAGCCCCGCGTCCTGCGGCTCGGCCAGGATGTAGGCGCCGCGCGAGACGTCGCCCAGCGCCTTCTTGGGCAGATAGGGCAGGTTCTGGCGCGACAGCAGCAGCGCCGTGGGCCGGTGCGCGTTGGTCAGCGCCACGCTCCAGGCCACCGCGGTCTCGGCCGTGTCCGCCGGGCGCCAGACGTCCAGCCCCGGAATCAGGCGCAGGCTGGCCACGTGCTCCACCGGCTGGTGCGTGGGGCCGTCCTCGCCCAGACCGATCGAGTCGTGCGTGAGCACGTGCACCACGCGCACTTTCATCAGCGCCGCCATGCGGATCGCGTTGCGGCTGTAGTCGGAAAACGTCGCGAAGGTGCCGCCGTAGGGGATGAAGCCGCCGTGCAGCGCGATGCCGTTCATCACGGCCGCCATGCCGAACTCGCGCACGCCGTAGTTGATGTGCCGGCCCGTGCTGCCGTCTTCGCCCCGCACCACGGCGCCCGTGGCGTCCACGCGCAACTGCGGCGTGCTTCTGGTGTTCGTGAGGTTGGAGCCCGTGAGGTCGGCGCTGCCGCCCAGCAGTTCGGGCAGCTTCGCGGTAAAGGCTTCGAGCGTGATCTGGCTCGCCTTGCGGCTGGCCACGGTCTCGGCCTTGGTGTGCGCCTCGACGACGGCGTCCACCGCCGTCTGCGCGAAGTGTTTCGGCAGCTCGCCCGCCATGCGGCGCGTGAACTCGGCCGCCAGCTCGGGGAAGGCCCTGGCGTAGGCGGCGAAGCGCTTGTTCCACGCCGCCTCGCGCTGGGCGCCCTCGCGCTGGGCGTCCCAATCCTTGTAGACCTGCGCCGGGATTTCAAACGGGCCGTGCTTCCAGCCGAGCTGCTCGCGCGTGAGCGCGATCTCGTCGGCGCCCAGCGGCTCGCCGTGCGCCTTGGCGGTGTTCGCGCGGTTGGGGCTGCCCTGGCCGATGTGCGTCTTGCAGATGATGAGCGTGGGCCGATCGGTCTCCTCGCGCGCCTGCGCGATCGCGGCGGAGACGATGTCGGGGTTGTGCCCGTCGATGGGGCCGATCACGTTCCACTGGTAGGCGTTGAAGCGCTGCGCCACGTCGTCCACGTACCAGGGGCTGACCTTGCCGTCGATGCTGATGCCGTTGTCGTCGTACAGCGCGATCAGCTTGTTCAATTTCCACGCGCCCGCGAGCGCGCAGGCCTCGTGGCTGATGCCCTCCATCAGGCAGCCGTCACCCAGGAACACGTAGGTGTGATGATCGACGAGGGTGTGCCCCTCGCGGTTGAACTCGGCGGCCAGCAGTTTCTCGGCCAGCGCCATGCCCACGGCGTTGGCCGTGCCCTGGCCCAGCGGGCCGGTGGTGGTTTCCACGCCCGGCGTCACGCCCACCTCGGGGTGCCCGGCGGTGCGGCTGTGCAACTGGCGAAAGTGCTTGAGCTCGTCCATCGGCAGGTCGTAGCCGGTGAGGTGCAACAGCGCGTACAGCAGCATCGAGCCGTGGCCGTTGGAGAGCACGAAGCGGTCGCGGTTGGCCCAGTGCGGGTTGGCCGGGTTGTGCGACAGGTGCCGCCCCCAGAGCGCCACCGCCATGTCGGCCATGCCCATGGGCGCACCGGGGTGGCCCGAGTTGGCGAGTTGAACGGCATCCATTGCGAGCGCGCGGATCGCGTTCGCCATCAGTGAGGCATTGGCCATGCGGGAAACGCGCCACGCGGCGCGCGGGGGAAAAGGACGGCGGGGATTTTACCGGCGCGGTCGCCTCAGGCCGGGTCGACGTCCTTGGAACTTGCCAACCACCTCACCTGGGCCACAGCGCCCACAGCCGCAGCCCCTGCTTGAGCCGCCCCGCGAGCTCCCCCGCCTCGGCGCCCGAGCCGGCGAAGTAATCGGCCCGCACCGCGCCGACGATGGCGCTGCCCGTGTCCTGCGCCATCACCAGGCGTTCAAGCCGCGCCGTCGGCCCGTTGCTCACCAGCCAGACCGGCGTGCCGTAGGGGATGCTGGCGCGATCGACGGCAATCGAGCGTCCCGACGTGAGCGGCACGCCCTGCGCGCCACGCGGGCCGGATTCGGCGGCAACGGCGTCCAGCGGCTCTTCGCGAAAGAAGACGTAGCGCGGGTTGGCCCAGAGCATCTCCTGCACGCGGCCCGGGTTGGCCTGCGCCCACGCGCTGATGCCGGGCCAGGTGGCGTCGCGCACCAGGCCGCGCTCGAGCAGCCAGCGGCCCACGCTCTGGTAGGGCTGGTTGTTGGTGCCGGCATACGCCAGGCGCACCAGGCGCGTGCTGCCGTCCGCCTCGTGCAGGCGCAGGCGCCCCGTGCCCTGGATGTGCAGCACCATGGCCTCGATGGGGTCGCGCACCCAGGCGATCACGCGGCCCGCGAGCTGCGCCTGCGCCTCGGGCAGCGTGTCGATCTGCCGGCGCGTGTACCAGGGCTGCTTGGCGGGCAGGCCGGGCGGGGGTGCGTAGATCGGCACCTCGTAGCCGTTGCCGCGCACGCGCGCGCCATCGAGCTCGGGCTCGAAGTAGCTCGTCAGCAGTCCGTCGGGGTTGCCGTCGGCCGCCTCGATGCGGTAGGGGCGCAGACGCTCTTGCATCCAGGCGCGCTGCTCGTCGTCGCTGGCGATCGACAGGCGCCGCACCTCGGGGCACAGCGGCGCGAAAGCAGGCGCGGGGCGCTCGCAATTGCGCAGCCACGCGTCCCAGGCTTCGTGCAGGGCATCGCGCGGCCAGCCGGGCAGCTCGCTCCAGTCCGCCGGCACCCAGCGGCTGCGGTAGGCCGCGAGCGTGCCGGGCACGACCGTGGGGCCACCCAAGGGGCCGAGCCGGGGCGGACCGACCGTGCCGATGGGCTCGGCCCCGCCCGCGGGCGCGGGAGGACGCGTGCCACATGCGGCGAGCACTCCTACAATGAAGAATCCGATGGTGAGACGCAAGAGGCGCAACGACATGCTGCTGATTTTCCTTGAAGCGATGCTCGCGCTCGTGTTGTTCCTGCTGCTGATCTGGTGGACGATGTTCTCGGGCCGCAAGGGCGGCGAGCTGCACCGCGATGCCGACGAGGCGCCAGACGCCCAACCACCGGGCAAGGATCCCAAGCCATAGCGAAAGGAAACACATCATGCGCCACAACGCCACACTCTCGATCATCGCCGCGACCGCCCTGCTCACGGGCTGCGCCAACATGAGCGACACCCAGCGACACACCGCCACGGGCGCGGGCATAGGCGCACTCGGCGGCGCGGCCATCGGAGCGCTCACCGGTGGCTCCGCCGGCACCGGCGCCGTGGTCGGTGCCGGCGTGGGCGCGCTGGGCGGCTACATCTGGTCGCAGCACATGGAGCAGCAAAAGCGCGACATGCAGGCGGCCACGCAGGGCAGCGGCGTGACGGTGTCGCAGACGGCGGACAACCAGCTCAAGCTGGACATCCCGAGCGACATCTCGTTCGCCACCGGCCGCGCAGACATCGAACCCAATCTGCGCACCGTGCTCGACCGCTTCGCGCAGAGCCTGCGCGCCAACCCCGGCACCGAGGTGCGCATCATCGGCCACACCGATTCGACGGGCTCGGACGCGGTCAATGACCCGCTGTCGGTGGCGCGCGCCAGCAGCACGCGCAACTACCTGACCGATCGCGGGGTGGACCCGGCGCGCATCCAGGTGGCGGGGCGCGGCTCGCACGAGCCCATCGCCAGCAACGCCACGGCCGAGGGCCGCGCGCGCAACCGCCGCGTGGAAATCTACGTGGGCGAGCGTCAACGCGGGTAGGCGCCTCCGGGGGGCGCCCATGCAGGCGCCGCCCTACAACACGCGGTGGTCGAGCGCGGGCAGCTGAGCGCGCACCTCGCGCAGGCGTCCCGCATCGAGCTCGGCCAGCACCACGGCGGCGCCTTCGGCCTGCTGCGCCAGCACCTCACCCCAGGGGTCGACGATCATGCTGTGGCCCCAGGTGCGCCGGCCGTTTTCATGCTGCCCGCCCTGCGCGGCCGCGAGCACGAAGGCCTGGTTCTCGATCGCGCGGGCGCGCAGCAGCACCTCCCAGTGCGCGCGCCCCGTGGTCCAGGTGAAGGCGCTGGGCACGAGCAGCAGATCGCACCCCGCCCGCGCATGCGCGCGGTAGAGCTCGGGAAAGCGCAGGTCGTAGCAGACCGAGAGCCCCACGCGCCAGGTTGAGCCGTCCCGCGCGGCGAGGTCGAAATGCACGAGCGCATCGCCCGGCTCGATGCTGCGCGCCTCGTGAAAGTGCTCGTCGCCACGGTCGAAGCCGAAAAGGTGGATCTTGTCGTAGCGCGCCACGCACACGCCCTGCGGGTCGAAGACCAGCGAGCTGTTGCGCACGCGCGCCGCATCGCCGCTGGTGAGCGGCAGCGTGCCACCCACGAGCCACAGCCCGCACTCGCGCGCGGCCTGCGCGAGAAAACGCTGCACCGGGCCGTCGCCAAAGAGTTCGGCCAGTGCCAGTTTGGCCTGGTCGCTCGCGCCCATGAGGCAGAAGTACTCGGGCAGCACCGCCAGCTCGGCGCCCGCCCGCGCGGCCTGCTCCAGCAGGGCACGCGCGTGTGCAAGGTTGTCGGCCAGCACCTGGCCGGAGACCATCTGCAGGGATGCGACTTTCATGGTTTGTCTCCTTTTTCGGCCGGGGCATCGGCGCTGCCCGGTTCGATCTGCGTCACCTGCGGATCGCTCCAGGTGCCCTCGATGCGGAATTCCCGCGTCGCGGCCTTCACGAGTTTGTCACCGAGCACGGCCTGTGCCAGGAAGCTGCTCAGGCCCACCACGGGATTGATGACGGTGGCGATGAGCGAGGCGGTGAGCGTGTTGAGCTGCGGCACGACGACGACGTGCAGGTCTTCGGTTTCGCGCGCGATGTCGGCCTCGCCCTCCATCAGCACGGCGGCGTTCACGCCCTTCATCTGCAGATTGTTGGTGCGCGCGATGCCCTTGTCGACCTGCACGTCGGCACGCACGAAGTCGAAGGAAAACCCGGTGCTGAAAATGTCGCGGAAGTCCAGCGTCAGGCGCCGGGGCAGCGCCTGCAGGCTGAGCACGCCCAGCAGCTTGGAGATACCCGGGTCGGCCTTGAGGAACTGGCCGGCCGTCATGTCCAGCTTCATCTGCCCGGTCATGCTCGGGTAGTCTGGAGTGACCGGCGAGCCGAGCCAGCCGATCTGCCCATCGAGCTCGCCCGCGCCCCGGCTCACCACGCCGGGCATGCCCATGCGGGTCAGCAGCTCGCCCGAGTCGCGCACCTTGAGCGCGAACTTGAGCACGGTGCGCCGCCGCGCGTTCGGCCCGGCGTTGCCCAGCAGCGCCCAGTTGCCGCTGGAGGTGAAGCTGGCCTCGGGCATCTCCAGGTCCAGGCTGGAGAGACGCCACTCGCGCTGGCCGTCGGCGCTGACGCGATTGTTCGCCTGCAGCGTGAGCTGACCCAGACGCTTGCCGCGCAGCTCGAAATCCTGCGCCTGCACATCCAGCGCGGGCAGCTCGCTGAGATCGCCCTCATCCAGCAGCGCATCGACCTGCGTCTCCTCCGTCCTAGGCAGCGCCAGGCGTGACAGGCGCGCATGCACCAGCCCCTGCGGCGCGGCCGCATCGGGCGCGCGGTAGGCGATGCGGCCTTCGAGCTCGCGCGCCGACACCTGCACGTTCCAGCTTTTGTCCTGCGCCTGCGCCTGCGCCACCACGTCATGCAGCGTGCGCTGCTTCCAGGTGAGCGCGCCCACACGCAGATCGACGCTGCGCGGCTCCCAGGGCGAGGGGGACGCGGCGGAGGACCCCCCCGCCAGGGCGCTCCAGGCATCGAGGTCCAGCGTCTGCAGCGCCACATGCGCCTGCACGCCACGGCCCGCGGGCTGCGCCGCCACGCCCGGCCCGAGCACGATGGTGCCCGCCAGCACCGGCGGCGCACCTGTCCCGTCGGCCGCGATCGCACGCAGGTAGTTGAACGCGAAGACCTCCCCCACCGCGAGCCGCAGGTTCTCCCGCGCGGGCTCGCCCTTGCCGGGGCTGGCCAGCAGCCGGGTTTCGTAGCGCACCGGCAGGGCCTGGTCGGTCGACTTGGCCAGGGGCGCGGGCAGATCGAGCGCCATGCCTTGCAGGTCGGTGGTGACGAGCAGCTCGGGCACGCCCTCGCGCACGCCAAGCGTCAGCGCATAGCGGCTGGCGCCGTGCGAGCGCGCCGCCAGCGCGGCCAGCGTCCGGTCACCCGCCGCGGCCTGGCGCAGGCCCTCGGCCGTGGCCGTGCCATCGGCCTGAACCTGCAGCTGCGGCGTGGCCCCCTTGGCGGGAGGCCGCAGGCCGCCCGAGAGCTGCACCTCGCCGCCGAGCGCCTGGGCACGCACCTGCTCCAGTTCGAAACCGCGCTCGGAAAATTTCACGACGCCACGCGTTTGCGTCAGCGCCGGCGCCTCGCGCGCCACGCGCACCTCGTTGCCTGACAGGGTGATGCGGCCCTGCACCTGGCTTTTCGCCATGGTCTCGATGGGCAGGCGCAGCTGCAGCCGCAGCGAGGCGTCTCCCGTGCCGGTCATCGCGTCGAACATGCCTTCGGTGAGCTGCGCCACCTGCGAGCCGCGCACGAAGGACAGCATGTCGGCGAGTGGCCCGCGCACGTCACCCTGAACCTCCACCAGCGGCCGGGACAGGTCCGCGATCCGGGCGCTGACCTGCTGCACTTTCAGCAGCTTCGCCCCCTGGACATGCCCCGTCGCGCCCTCCACGCGCATGCCCGCGCGGTCGAACACCAGCGAACCCGACAGCCCCGCCAGCGCCGGCCAGGGCTTGTCGCCCGGCTCGGCGAGCGCCGGCGGCACGTAGACCAGCGTGGTGTCCCTGACCTGCGCGGCGATGTGGAATTCACCGCTCTTGTCCTCGTCGAAGGGCAGATGGCGCAGATCGCCCTTGACGCGGAATTTCACGTCGCTGCTCGTGCCCGCGGTGATGGCATCGCGCACATAGTGGCGCGCGTCGTCTCCGACGGCCAGCGGCAGGTACCGGTACACGCGCGTGCCGTCGGCGCGCGTGAGGCTGCCCGAGAGATCGAGCACCCCGGGCAGGTAGGCCTCGTCGCCTTCGCCCGTGTGCCAGTGCAGCCGCGCCTGGCCCTGCGCATCGGCATTGACAAAGCGCAGGTCGTCGCTCTGCACCGCGATGCGCGCGCCGTCGATCTGCCAGCGCACCGTGGCACCGAGAGTCTGCACCGGCACGCACGGGTCTTCAAAGACGCCCGGCAGCAGCAACGCGCCGTCGGCGATCGACAGGCTGGCGCTGCCGCCCGCCTGCGTGAGCTCGAAGCTGCCCGCGGCGCCGCGCAGGCCAAACGCCTTGGGCGAGCAATCGGCGGCGTTGGCGGCCAGCGCCAGCGCCGACACGCGCCCCTTGGCGCTGTAGCCGGTCAACGCATCCGGCGCGCCCTGCCAGCTCGCCTGCAGCTGCTGCACGCGCCCCTCTGGGGTGTAGCGCTCCAGCGCCTCGCGCAACTCGCGATCGAGCGGCACGCGTGTGGCAATGCGCGTGAGCAAGGCCAGATCAAGCACGTCGGCACGCAGCTCGCCGTGCTGCGCCGCGCCCGTGCCCTGCGTCCGCAAGGCCAGCGAGCCGCTTTGCCAGGCCAGCCCGTCATCGGTGAGGAAATGCAGGTCCCGCGCCGACAGATCGAGCCCCCCCGGCAGGGGCCGCAACGTCACTCGCGCGCCCAGCTCATCGAGCGCCAGCGGCTGCAGGGCCCGGCTCCACTGCATGCGCACCTGCCGCAGCGCCACGTCCGAGACCACGCGCTCGAGCCGCCCCTGGCGCACGTCGGCCCAGGTGCGCAGCGCGCCTTGGCCCGCGTCCAGCGTGACGCCGCGCAAGTCCACGTGGGGCGCGAGCTGCGCCAGATCGACGTGGGGCCACTCGGCGTACCACTGGCCGCTCCAATGCGTCCAGGCCCTGCCCAAGGGGTCCCACAGCGGCTCCTGCAGCTGCGCCCTGAGCGACAGCCGGTCGCCCCAGGACGCGGGCGGTGTCGCGTCCACGCGCAGCGCGTGGCGCCATGGGCCGCCGCGCAGCACCAGATTCACATCGCCGAACGTCACGGCAGGCAGCGCGCGCTGCTCGTCGAGCCACTGCACCTCGCCGCCCTGCACCACCACCTCGGCCTGCGACAGCAGCCAATCGAGCGCCGCGCCGTTCCCCTGGGCTCCCTGCACCGGCTGGCCCGCGACGAACAGGCGCCCGGCCGTATCGCGGCGCAGCTGCAGCCGGGGCGCTTCGATGTAGAGCTGCTGCAATCCCAGGTGCAAGACCGAGCGCGGCGAGAGCGTGATCACCACGCGCGACACGCGCAAGGCCTCGTGGCCCTGCGCATCGAGCAGCTGCACGCCCTGCAGCTCGAACGTGGGAAACACCCCCTCGCTGCGCGCCGACAGACGCTGCACCCGCACGGCAAGCCCTAGCAACTGCTGTGCCCGCTGTTGCAGCAATGGGCGGAAATCGTCGATACGCGGCACAATCCACAGATGCAGTCCTGCCCATGCCAGCGCCAGCATCAGCCAGAACGCCAGCAAGCCACCCAAAGCCCATCGTGCCGTACTCGCGAGAAAGGTGAGCCAGCGGGGGGAATGTGTGGACGCCTCGGTCATGACGTTGGGTTGCAATGTCAGGAATTATGACCCGCCGCCATTGAAGAGAGAGGCCACTCGCACCACCGCGCGGGCCAGCCCGATGATGACCCATGCCACAGAGGCCACCGCCCATGCGGGCGGCCTGGCCGCCCATTCACGCCTGTACCAGCGCCTTCACCGGCGCTACGGCGAGGCGTGGTCTCTGCTTGCGCCGGGCATGCCGGGCCGCGAGGCGATGGCATCCGTGTGCGAGCAGCTGCTGGCGCAAGGCAGGGATCTCGCCAGCAGCCTGCGCATCCTGCGCCAGCTGGTGATCGAGCGCCTGATGGTGCTCGACTGCGAGCAGTCGGCGCCGCTCGATGGCGTCTGCAGGACGCTCACCACCCTGGCCGAGGTGGCGCTGGACCGCGCCAGCGCCCAGGCACGCACCGAGCTGGACGCGCTGCACGGTGCGCCGCTGAGCCCCGAGGGTGAGCCGGTGCAGCTGTGGACCCTGGGCATGGGCAAGCTCGGCGGGCGCGAGCTCAACGTCTCCAGCGACGTCGATCTGATCTTCATCTACGAGTGCGACGGCGAGACGGCGGGCCTGGCCGACGGGCGCGGCAGGCTGTCTAATCACGAGTATTTCGTGCGCGCCGTCAAGCGCATCGGCGCGCTCATCGGCGAACAGACGGCCGACGGCTTCGTCTTTCGCGTCGATCTGGCGCTGCGCCCGCATGGCAACTCGGGGCCGCTGGCCATTTCCCTGCCCGCGCTGGAAGACTACCTGCGGTTGCACGGGCGCGAATGGGAGCGCTTTGCCTGGCTCAAGAGCCGCGTGGTCGCGCCGCGCGCCTGCCTGGCCTTGCCCAACGTGCAGGCGCTGCGCCAGGTGGTGCTGCCCTTCGTGTTCCGGCGCTACCTCGATTACGCCGTCTTCGACGCGCTCAGGGCGCTGCACCGCCAGATCCGGCAGGACGCGCAGCGCCGCTGCGCCGGCCACCCCGAGCGCGCCAACGACGTCAAGCTCTCGCGCGGGGGCATACGCGAGATCGAGTTCACCGTGCAGCTGGTGCAGGTGGTGCGCGGCGGACAGTTTCCCGAGCTGCGCTGCCGACCCACGCTCGAAGCGCTCACGCGCCTGACCCGCGCCGGCCTGATGCCGGCCGAGAGCGGCGAGGCGCTGGCGCAGGCCTACGTGTTCCTGCGCCGCGTCGAGCACCGCATCCAGTACCTGGACGACCAGCAGACCCACGTGCTGCCCGTGAGCGACGAAGACGTGACCTGGATCGCGCACAGCATGGGTCTGGGCTGCTGCGAGTTCCTGCGCCAGCTCGACACCCACCGCGAGCGCGTGGCGCACGAGTTCGACGAACTGCTGGGCGGCCCGCCCAAGAATTCCTGCTCCGGGCCCGGCTGCAAGCAGGCGGACGATGCGCCCGCCGACTGGGACGCCGTCCTGCAGCTTCAGCCCCCCGCCGTGGCCGCTCGCATACGCCAGTGGCGCGAGCAGCCGCGCGTGCAGCAGCTCAGCGACAAGGCGACGGGCCGCCTGCTGCGCATCCTGCGCCAGACCGGACTGTGGCTGCAGGACGGCAGCGCCACCGAGGCCGGAGCGCTGCGCCTGATAGCCTGGCTGGAGTTGCTGCTGCGCCGCGAGAGCTATCTGGCGCTGCTCGTGGAGCGTCCGCTGGTGCTGAACCGGCTCATTTCCCTGCTGGGCGCGGCGCGCTGGCCCGCGCACTACCTGCAGCAGCACCCTGGCGTGATCGACGAACTGGCGAGCGAGGCCCTGTTCGGCGAGCGCTTCGACGCACAGGCCTTCCGCCAGGAGCTGAACGAGCGCCGCGCGGCGCTGGCCTCCACGAGCGAGGACGACGAGGAGGCGCTGCTGAACCTGCTGCGCCGCGCCCACCATGCCGAGGTGTTCCGCACGCTGGCGCGCGACGTGGAAGGGCGCCTCACGGTGGAGCAGGTGGCCGACGATCTTTCGCTGCTGGCTGACACGCTGCTCAGCATCACCGTGCACTGGTGCTGGGAGCACTTCAAGGGCCGCCACCGCGAGGCGCCACAGCTGGCCATCATCGGCTACGGCAAGCTCGGCGGCAAGGAGCTCGGCTACGGCAGCGACCTCGATATCGTCTTCGCGTTCGACGACACGGCCGACAACGCCCCGGAGCTGTACGCCGCGTTCGTGCGCAAGCTCATGTCCTGGCTCACCGTCAAGACCGGCGAGGGTGACCTCTACGAAATCGACACCCAACTGCGCCCCAACGGCAATTCGGGGCTGCTCGTCACCTCGTTCGACGCCTACGCCGCCTACCAGCAGCAGCGCGGCAGCAACACCGCCTGGACCTGGGAGCACCAGGCGATGACGCGCGCGCGCTGCGTACTCGGCTCGGACGCCCTGCACGCGCGCTTCGACGCCGTGCGCGAGGCCGTGATCACCGCGCCGCGCGAACGGGCGCAACTGGCGCATGAAATCCTCGCGATGCGCGAGCGCCTGCGCGAGGCCCATCGCGCCAGTGGCGCGCTGTTCGACCTCAAGCACGGCCAGGGCGGCATGGTGGATGTGGAATTCGCCGTGCAATACCTCGTGCTCGCGCATTCGGCCACGCACGCCGGGCTGCGCGAGAACAAGGGCAACATCGGCCTGCTGGAGCGTGCCGAGCAGGCGGGCCTGTTGCCGCCCGGCGTCGGGCATGCGGCCGCCGACGCCTACCGCACGCTGCGCCAGGCGCAGCATCGCGCGCGGCTGAACGAGGAGCCCACGCGCGTGCCGCCGCAGCAACTGGCGCAGGAGCGCCGGGCCGTGCTGGCGCTGTGGAACGCCGTGTTCAACGCCCGGGAGAGCGCATCGGGTTGACCAGCCGAGGGTTTCCATGATTGCCGCGCCCATGATGCGAGCGCAAGGATGCGCGACGCCGGCGACACCCGGGCCGCCGTTGTTTGCTGCAGCGCAACAACGCACCTCTTAAAATCCGCTGTTTGGCTGCAACCACGTCTGCACGCCTGATTCGGCGCACCCACGAGGCGCGCCCGTACCGCGATAGGCATACATGATCGAACTGCGGGACATCACCCAGATCTACCCCGGCCCGAACGGCCCCGTGACGGCGCTGCACGGCGTCAGCCTGCGGATCGCCGCGGGCGAGGTGTTCGGCATCATCGGGCGCTCGGGCGCGGGCAAGAGCTCGCTCGTGCGCGTCATCAATCTGCTCAACCGCCCGACGCACGGACAGGTGCGGGTGGACGGGCGCGAGCTCACGCGGCTGCCCGAGGCCGAGTTGCGCGCCGCGCGCCGCGAGATCGGCATGGTGTTCCAGCACTTCAACCTGCTGTCCTCGCGCACGGTGTACGACAACGCGGCGCTGCCGCTGGAGCTCGCCGGCATGGACAAGGCAGCGATCGGTGAACGCGTGGTGCCGCTGCTGGAACTGGTGGGCCTGGCCGAACTGGCCGAGCGCTACCCGGCGCAGATTTCGGGGGGGCAGAAACAGCGCGTGGGCATTGCGCGAGCGCTGGCGAGCCGCCCCAAGGTGCTGCTCTCGGACGAGGCCACGAGCGCGCTCGACCCCGAAACCACGCGCTCCATCCTCGATCTGCTGCGCCGCGTCAACCGTGAGCTGGGCGTGACGGTGGTGCTCATCACGCACCAGATGCAGGTAATCAAGCAGATCGCCGACCGCGTGGCGGTGATCGACACCGGGCGCATCGTGGAAATGGGCCCGGTGCTGGAGCTGTTCACGCGCCCGCGCGAGGCAATCACGCGCAGCCTGATCGACGAGATCGTGCCGCAGACCCTGCCCGCCGCCGTGCTCGCCCGCGTGCGCGAACTCGACCGGGGCCTGGCGCAGGGCCGGCTCGGGCGCCTCGTGCGCCTGTCGTACGCGGGCGACCAGGCCTACGAGCCCATCCTCTCGCACCTGATCCGCGAGCGCGGGCTGGAGCTGTCCATCCTGCACGGGCAGATCGATGAAATCCAGGGGCAGGCGTTCGGCTCGCTGGCCATTTACCTGAGCGGTACGCCCACGGACATCGAACGCGCCACCGAGGACCTGCAGGCGCGCGGCGTGCTTGCACAGGTGCAGGAAGCAGCGGTGACGGAGGATCGCCATGTTTGACAACTTCACTCCCATGATGCTCGCGCTCTTTGGCACATCGCTGTGGGAAACCGTGATCATGGTCGGCATTTCGGGCGCAATCGGCGGCCTGCTGGGCATCCCGCTGGGCGTGTTCCTGCGCCTGACGGACCACAAGGGCATCCTGGGCAACCGCCCGGCCAACGTGGTGGTGGGCGGCCTCGTGAACGCGGTTCGCTCCACGCCCTTCATCATCCTGCTCGTGGCCATCATTCCGTTCACGCGCCTCGTCACCGGCACGTCGATCGGCACCTGGGCCGCGATCGTGCCGATGACCCTCGCGGCGGCGCCCTTCATCGCGCGCCTGGTGGAGACGGCGCTGCGCGAGGTCGACGCGGGGCTGATCGAAGCGGCGCAATCGATGGGCGCGAGCACCTGGCAGATCGTCTGGAAAGTGCTGCTGCCCGAGGCGCTGCCCGGCATCGTCGCGGGGCTGACCATCGCGCTCGTGAGCCTGACCGGCTACTCGGCGATGGCGGGCGCGGTGGGTGGCGGCGGCCTGGGCGACCTCGGCATTCGCTACGGCTACCAGCGCTTCCTGCCGGACGTGATGCTGGCCGTGGTGCTGATTCTCATCGTCTTCGTGCAGGGGCTGCAGAGCCTCGGCGACTGGCTGGTGCGGCGCCTCACGCACCGCTGATCACAACCACGCGTCATGTACTCATGGCGCATGGATCGTTGTGCAGCGCAACATCGAAGGCTAGCATCGACGATCTGGATTTTTTCGAGGTTCCCCATGTTCTCCAAGCGTTCCTTCCTGCAAGCCACCCTGGCCCTCACCGGCGCCGCCGCCCTGGGGCATGCCGCCCATGCCCAGGACAAGACCATCAAGATCGGCGTCACGGCCGGTCCGCACGCGCAGATCATGGAGCGGGTCAAGCAGGTGGCGGCAAAGGACGGGCTCAAGATCGACATCGTCGAATTCAGCGATTACGTGCAGCCGAACGCGGCACTGGCCTCGGGCGACCTGGACGCGAACAGCTACCAGCACAAGCCCTACCTGGACGCGCAGATCAAGGACCGGGGATACAAATTCTCGGTCGCCGCCAACACCGTGACCTTCCCGATCGGGCTCTATTCCAGGAAGATCAAGAAGCTCGCCGAGCTCAAGGAAGGTGCGCGCTTCGGCATCCCCAACGACCCGACCAACGGCGGGCGCGTGTTGCTGTTGCTGCAGTCGCAGGGCCTGATCAAGCTCAGGGAGGGCAGCGGCCTGAAGGCGACGCCGCTGGATATCGTCTCCAACCCGAAGAAGCTCAAGTTCATCGAGCTCGATGCCGCGCAGCTGCCGCGATCGCTCGATGATCTGGACGCCTCGGCGATCAACACCAATTTCGCGATCTCCGCGGGGCTCGATCCCAAGCACGACGCCATCGCCATGGAAGACCCGAATGGTCCCTACGTGAACATCCTCGTCGTGCGCAGCGCCGACAAGGACGCGCCCTGGGTGGCCAGGCTGGTCAAGGCCTACCACAGCGAGGAAATCCGCCGGTTCATCGACACCCAGTTCAAGGGCTCGGTCATCGCCGGTTGGTGATCGGCGCGGGGCGGGCGCCCCGCCTCGCCAACGCAGCCGCACGCCGTGGGCGGGGCCGTGTCCATGCGACACTCGGCGCTTTTGCACATCGACGGCGTATGCAGCGTCCCCTCCTGCCTCTCATCGCACTGATCGCGTCGCTCTGGCTGACGGGTGGCCACGCCGCCGACACCCCCGCCAAGGCACAGCCGGCGCTCACGGTCACCGTCACCACCCCCGTGCGCGGCCTGCTGGCCGAGCACCTGGCAGCCAACGGCAACATCGCCGCGTGGCAGGAAGCGGGCGTGGGCGCGGAAATCGGCGGCCTGCGCATCGCACAGGTCCTGGCCAACGTGGGCGACACCGTGCGCAAGGGGCAGGTGCTGGCGCGCTTCGCCACCGACCTCGTCCAGGGCGACGTGGCGCAGGCACGCGCCGCGCTCCAGCAGGCGCAAGCGGCCGTGGCCGAAGCGCAGGCCAATGCGGCGCGCGCCCGGGCGCTCGCCGGCAGCGGCGCGATGAGCGCGCAGCAGATTCAGCAGTACGCCACGGCCGAGCAGAGCGCCACGGCCAGCTTGGCGGCGGCGCAGGCCGCCCTGGGCACCCAGTTGCTGCGCCTGAAGCACACCGAGGTGCTGGCGCCCGACAGTGGGGTGATCTCGGCGCGCCTGGCCACCGTGGGCGCGGTGGTGAACGCCGGCGCCGAACTGTTTCGCATGGTGCGCCAGGGGCGCCTGGAGTGGCGCGCGGAGGTGAACGCCTCCGACCTGTCGCGCCTGCACGTGGGCACCCGCGCCCTGATCACGACCACGAGCGGCGCGCAGGTGCAGGGCAAGGTGCGCGTGCTCGGCCCGACGGTGGACGTGAGCACCCGCAACGCGCTGGTCTATGTAGACCTGCCCAGCCAGCCCGATCTGCGCGCCGGTCTGTACGCCAGCGGCGAGTTCCTGCTCGGCGACAAGCAGGCGCTGTCGCTGCCGCTGTCGACCGTGGTGGTGCGTGACGGCTTTCCCAGCGTGTTCGAGCTGCAGGGGGGCGACCACGTGGTGCTACGCCGCGTGCGCACTGGCCAGCGCGTGGGTGATCGCATCGAAATCACCCAGGGCCTGGCCGAGAACGCCCGCGTCGTCGAGCGCGGCGGCACCTTTCTGAACGACGGCGATCTGGTGCACGTGGTCACGGATTCTGAACAAAAACAGGATCAAAGCAACGCCAGTCAAGCGCGGACAGCTACGAAAACAAAGTAATCATGAACGTCTCTGCCTGGAGCATCCGCAACCCCGTTCCGGCGGCGATGCTGTTCGTGCTGCTCACGCTCGCGGGGCTGATGTCGTTCCGGTCCATGAAGGTGCAGAACTTTCCCGACATGGACCTGCCGGTGGTGATCGTCACCGCCATCCTGCCCGGCGCCGCGCCCGAGCAGCTCGAAAGCGACGTGGCGCAGCGCCTGGAAAACGCGATCGCCACCACGCAGGGGCTCAAGCACATCACGAGCACGCTGACCGATGGCCTGGTGACGATCGCCGCCGAGTACGTGCTGGAAAAGCCCGGCCAGGAAGCGGTGGACGACGTGCGCACGGCGGTGGCGCGCGTGCGCGCCGACCTGCCCGCCGACGTGCGCGACCCCATCGTCGCCAAGTTCGACCTCAACAGCCAGCCCATCCTCGCCTACGCGATCGCCTCCAGCCGCTGGGGCGACGAGACGCTGTCCTGGTTCGTCGACGACACGCTGCAGCGGCGCCTGTTGGCCGTGCCCGGCGTAGGCGCGGTCACGCGCGTGGGCGGCGTGACGCGCGAGGTGCGCGTGCTGCTCGACCCTTTGAGGCTGCAGGCACTGGGCGCCACGGCCGCCGAGGTTTCGCGCCAGCTGCGCCAGGTGCAGCTGGAGAGCGCGGGCGGACGCGCCGACCTGGGCTCGGGCGAGCAGCCCATGCGCACGCTGGCCACGGTGCGCACCGCCGAAGAGGTGGCGCGCATCGAGATCGCGCTATCGGGCGGGCGCAAGGTGCGGCTGGACCGGCTCGCCAGCGTCAGCGACACCTTCGCCGAGCCGCGCGCCGCGGCGCTGCTGGGCGAGCAGAAGGTCATCGGTTTCGAGATTTCGCGCAGCAAGGGCGCCAGCGAAGTCGAAGTGGGCGCGGGCGTTCAGAAGGTGCTGAAAAAGCTCCAGGCCGACTACCCGCACCTGCAGCTGACCAAGACGGTGGACTTCGTCGACATCGCACAGGACGAGTACGACAGCTCGATGCGCCTGCTCTACGAAGGCGCACTGCTGGCGGTGGTTGTCGTCTGGCTGTTCCTGCGCTCGGCGCGCGCCACGCTGATCTCGGCCGTGGCGCTGCCGCTGTCGATGATTCCGGCCTTCATCGGCATGCAGTATCTGGGCTTCACGATCAACATCCTCACGCTGCTTGCGCTCTCGCTCGTCGTCGGTATCCTGGTGGACGACGCGATCGTCGAGGTCGAGAACATCGTGCGCCACCAGGGCATGGGCAAGACACCGTACCAGGCGGCGATGGAGGCGGCCGACGAGATCGGCCTGGCCGTCGTCGCCACCACTTTCGCGCTGATCGCGGTGTTCCTGCCCACGGCCTTCATGAGCGGCATTCCGGGGCGCTTCTTCAAGCAGTTCGGCTGGACCGCGGCGCTCGCCGTGTTCGCCTCGCTCGTGGTCGCGCGGCTGCTCACGCCCATGATGTGCGCCTACCTGCTCAAGCCGGTCAAGCAGGCGCACCGGGAACCGCGCTGGCTCAGGCTGTACATGCACGCCGTCGGCTGGTGCCTGCACCACCGCTTCACCACGCTGGTGCTCGCGCTGCTGTTTTTCGTCGCCTCGCTCGCGCTCATTCCGCTGCTGCCCTCGGGCTTCATGCCGGCCGACAACAACGCGCAGACGCAGGTGAACCTGGAGCTGCCCCCGGGCACGCTGCTGCCCGAAACCGAGGCGCTGGTGCTGCAGGCGACCCAGCGCGCGATGAGCGTGGGCCACATCGAGACCATCTACAGCACCATCGGCGGCGGCAGCGCGGGCTCGGACCCGATGACGGGCAGCGGCGCGGCCGATCCGCGCAAGGCCACGCTCACGCTGCGCATGACGGCGCGCGAGCAGCGCCCGCCCAAGCAGGAAATCGAGAAACGCCTGCGCGAGGTGATGCGCGACCTGCCGGGCGCGCGCGTGCGCGTGGGCCTGGGCGGCTCCAACGACAAATACATGATGACGCTCAGCAGCGACGACCCGGCCATGCTCGACCGCGTGGCGCGCGACGTCGAGCGCGGCATCCGCACCATTCCCGGCATCGGCGGCGTGACCTCCACCGCCAGCCTGGTGCGCCCGGAAATCTACGTGCGCCCCGACTTCGCGCGCGCCGCCGACCTCGGGGTGACGAGCAGCGCGATTGCCGAAACCCTGCGCGTGGCCACCGTGGGCGACTACGAGCAGAACCTGGCCAAGCTCAACGTCGCGCAGCGCCAGATCCCCATCCTGGTACGGCTTGACGACGCGGCGCGCGAGGACCTGCATGTGCTCGAACGCCTGACGGTGCCGGGCCAGAAGGGGCCGGTGCGCCTGGGCGAGGTGGCCACGCTTTCGATGTCGGGCGGGCCGGCGGTGATCCGGCGCTACGACCGCTCGCGCAACGTGCGCTTCGAGATCGAGCTGGGCAGCCGGGGCCTGGGCGAGGTGACGCAGGCCGTGCGCGCGCTGCCCGCCGTGGCGCAGATGCCATCGAGCGTGCACCTCGTGGACGTGGGCGACGCGGAGATGATGACCGAGCTCTTCGGCAGCTTCGGCATCGCCATGCTCACCGGCGTGGTGTGCATCTACATCGTGCTCGTGATGCTGTTCAAGGACCTGCTGCAGCCCTTCACCATCCTCGTTGCGCTGCCGCTGTCGCTCGGCGGCGCCTTTGTCGCGCTGATGCTCGCGCACCAGAGCTTTTCCATGCCCTCGCTCATCGGCCTGGTGATGCTCATGGGCATCGCCACGAAGAACTCCATCCTGCTCGTCGAGTACGCGATCACGGCGCGGCGCGAACTCGGCATGGAGCGGCTCGACGCGCTGCTGGACGCCTGCCACAAGCGCGCGCGCCCCATCATCATGACGACGCTGGCCATGGGCGCGGGCATGACGCCGATCGCGCTCGGCCTGGGCAGCGCCGACATGAGTTTTCGCTCGCCCATGGCGATGGCCGTGATCGGCGGGCTGCTGACCTCCACGGTGCTGAGCCTGCTGGTGGTGCCGGCGGTGTTCACCTACGTCGATGATTTCGCGCAGTGGATCAAGCGCCTCACCAGTTCGCACGGGCATGCGGGCGCACGGGCGCACCCGGCCGGGGATCACGCTCCGCCGGGTACACCGACATGAATCTGGTCGCGATCGACATCGATTCCCTGCCCCTGGGCCAGCCGCTGCCGTTCGCACTGCGCTCGGCCAGGGGCACGCTGCTGGCGCCACGCGGCTACACCATCGCCTCGCGCGAGGAACTCGACAGTCTCAAGGGACGCGGCATAGCCATCTGCGTGGACACTGACGAAGCCTCTGCCAGCCACCGCAACTTCATGAACCAGCTGCAGCAGATGCTGCGCAAGGACACGCCGCTGGGGGAGATCGCGGCGATGAAGCTCTCGCTGTCGGGACGCGCCGCGCAGGCCGCCAGCCACGATGGCCCGCCCGACTGGCGCGAGCTGCAGCAGCGCGCCACCCAGTTGCTGTACACGCCCATGCAGCCGCAATTCCCGGATCACCTCGCCCGCCTGGTGGTCGAGCTCGATCAGCTCTGCCGCGACACCCCGGACGCGGCACTGCTGGCGCTGATCTTCCTCTCGGGCCAGCAGCCGCACCAGTACAGCGCCACGCACGCCATGCTCGTCGCCTGCGCCGGGATGCTGACCGCGCGCCAGACCCTGCAGTGGCCCGACGCCCAGGTGTTGCGGCTGGGCCGCGCGGCGCTCACGATGAACGTGGCCATGGCCGAGCTGCAGGACACGCTGGCACGCCAGACCGAGGCGCTGACGGGCGATCAACTGCAGGCCATCCAGGAACATGCCCACCGATCCGAGGCGCTGCTGCGCCAATGCGGCGTGCGCGATGCGGTCTGGCTGCAGGCGGTGCGCCAGCACCACCAGCTCGCCAGCGGCCCGCTGGCCGGGCAGGACGCGGCCGGGCAGACGGCCCGGCTGATCCAGCGCGCCGACGTGTTCGGCGCCCGCATCGCGCCGCGCGCCACGCGCCGCGCCATGCCCGTCACGGCCGCCGTGCAGGCCAGCTACTACAACGAGCGGCGCGAGGTGGACGAGGCCGGCGCGGCCCTGCTGCGCACGCTGGGCGTGTATCCGCCGGGGGCCTTCGTGCGCCTGGCGAGCGACGAGATCGCCGTGGTGCTGCGCCGCGGCGCCAGCGCCACCACACCGCGCGTGGCGGTGGTGATCGGCCGCTCGGGCATGCCCACGGGTGAGCCCATCCCGCGCGACACGGCGCAGGCGGCGTACAAGATCACCGCGTCGCTGGCACCCCACGAGGTGCGTCTGCAGGTGTCGCTTCAGAGACTGCTGAAGCTGCCCTGAATCCTCGAAATCCGTTTGCGGACGTTGGAACTTTCGATTTCCCGGATGCTCATAAACCGGGTGAACCGCAGCGAGCATTCTGCTGTAGCATATGTAAGAGTTAGTAAACGATTTACGGCTGCGAAGTCTTCCGGCTTGTCCGGTTGCCCTCCTGAAGCGTCCTCTCCTCCCTCCCTCTCTTCTTTCGTTTCAGGACGCTTCGCGGCTTTTTCTACAAAGACACAAAGCCCGCCACCCGATTTCCGGGGGCGGGCTTTGTTGCTTGACAGCAGCCCAAGGGGCGCTGCGCTATTGCAGGCGCGGTCGGGTGTCGATGAAGCTCTGGCGCTGTTCGAGCTTGTCAAAGAGGCGCGCGAGATTGGCGTGCTCGCCGCGCCAGTCGATCTCGGGCAGACGAAACGCCAGCCAGCCCAGCGCGCAGCCTACGGCCACATCGGCCAGGCTCATGTAGATGCCGGTGCAAAACACCTTGTCACCCAGGCCCTGGTCGATGGCGCGCAGGCCCGCGCGCACCTTGGAGAGCTGCCGGTCGATCCACGCCTGGCTGCGCTCGCCCTCGGCGCGCCCGGCCCAGTTGGCTTCCAGCCAGGCCAGCACCCCGGCGTCGAGCACGCCGTCGGCCAGTGCCTCCCAGGTCTTGACCTCGGCGCGCTCGCGCCCCGGGGGCGCAATCAGCCGCCCGACCGGCGAGAGCGTGTCCAGGTACTCGACGATCACGCGTGAATCGAACATCGCGTCGCCCCCATCGAGCACCAGGCAGGGCACCTTGCCCAGCGGATTGGAGTGTCCGATGGACGTCTGATCCGACCAGACGTTGTCCAGCTCGAACTGGTAGTCGAGCTTTTTCTCGGCCAGCACCACGCGCACCTTGCGCACATAAGGGCTGGTCAGGGTTCCGATGAGCTTCATGGGGCGGTGGTCGCGGCACCGACGCGACCGCAGCTGTTGGCGAAGCAGTCATTCTATGGTGATGTCCCTCCTACAATCGCCGCCCATGGAACTCTCGAGCCTGACCGCACTTTCCCCCCTGGACGGACGCTACGCCGCCAAACTGACCGCCTTGCGTCCCCTGATGAGCGAAACCGGCTACATGCACCGGCGCGTGCAGGTGGAGGTGGCATGGTTCATCGCGCTCTCGGACGCGGGTTTCACCGAATTCGCTCCTCTATCAAGAGCTGCTCGCGATTATCTGCAGGGCCTCGTGGCTGAATTTAATGCCGAAGATTGCGCGGCGATCAAGGCCATCGAAAAAACCACCAACCACGACGTGAAGGCCGTCGAATACTGGATCAAGGCCAGCTTCGAGGGCCACCCCGAGCTTCTAGCGGCCGCCGAATTCGTGCACTTCGCCTGCACCAGCGAGGACATCAACAACACCAGCCACGCGCTGCAGATCAAGAGCGCGCGCGACGCGGTGCTGGCGCCCGCGCTGCAGGCCATCATCGACAAGCTGCGCGCCATGGCGCACCAGTACGCCGCCGTGCCCATGCTCAGCCGCACGCACGGCCAGACCGCCAGCCCCACCACCGTCGGCAAGGAACTCGCCAACGTGCTCGTGCGGCTGGAGCGTGCCGCGCGCCAGATCGCCGATGTGAAGATCCTCGCCAAGATGAACGGCGCCGTGGGCAACTACAACGCGCACCTGGCCGCCTGGCCGGATTTCGACTGGGAGGCGTTCGCCCGCAGCGTGGTCGAGGTGCCCGAACCCCGGGGTTTGGGGCTCACGTTCCAGCCCTATTCCATCCAGATCGAGCCGCACGACTACATGGCCGAGCTGTTCGACGCGGTGGCGCGCGCCAACACCATCCTGATCGATTTTTCGCGTGATGTCTGGGGTTACGTGAGCCTGGGCTACTTCAAGCAGCGGCTCAAGGCGGGCGAGATCGGGTCGTCCACCATGCCGCACAAGGTCAATCCCATCGACTTCGAGAACGCCGAGGGCAACCTGGGCCTGGCCAACGCCCTGCTGCGCCATCTGGCGGAAAAACTGCCGATCAGCCGCTGGCAGCGCGACCTGACCGACTCCACCGTGCTGCGCAACATCGGCGTCGCGCTGGGCTACGCGGTGCTGGCCTACGGCTCTTTGACGACGGGGCTGAACAAACTGGAACTGAACGAGGCCGCCCTCGCCGAGGACCTCGACCACGCCTGGGAGGTGCTCGCCGAGCCCATCCAGACCGTGATGCGTCGCTTCGCCGTGCCCGGTGCCTACGAAAAACTAAAGGCCGTGACGCGCGGCCACACGGTGACGCGCGAAGCGCTGCATGAACTGATCCGCGCGCTGGAGATTCCGCAGGCCGAGAAAGACCGGCTGCTGGCGCTGACGCCGTCGGCCTACGTGGGCAAGGCGGCGGAACTGGCGCGCCGCGCCTGACGGCCTCTCAAGGTTCGCGCCGGCCATTCCTGGCGCCATGCGAAATCGGGCTCCAGCGCTTATCCAGCAAGCGCCAGAAGCTACGTTTCCGATACTTCACCATGAAGACCCAGTACTACACCGCAACCAGCCTCGATGGATTCATCGCCACCGAAGACGATTCGCTGGAATGGCTTTTTGCGCTGGGCGACCTGAGTGGCTCCAGCTACCCGGCCTTCATATCCGAAGTGGGCGCCTTGGCCATGGGGTCGGCGACCTTCGAATGGATGGTGCGCAACGCTGAAAAGATGGTGACTGAAACCGGCTCGCCGTGGCCGTACGCTCAACCGGCCTGGGTATTTTCCAGCCGCGAACTTCCAGCCGTCGAGGGCGCCGACATCCGCTTCGCTCATGGGGATGTGCGCCACGTCCACGCCGCCATGCGTGCCGCTGCCGGCGACAAGAACATCTGGGTCGTGGGCGGCGGAGATCTCGCAGGCCAGTTCCACGATGCCGGTCTGCTGGACGAGCTGATCATCCAGATCGGCTCAGCCACGCTGGGCCAAGGCAAGCCGCTGTTTCCCCGCAGAGTGCTCAGCCCCACCCTGCGCTTGACGTCGGTCCATCACATGGGCGCGGGAATGGCCGAATTGCGCTACGCGGTGCACAAGGGCGATGCCCACTAGGGCCTGTTCCGCACGAATTTAAAGTCAAATCGGGTCGTACCGCCCGCCAACTCTTCGCAAGCAGCTATCAAAACCATATTCAACCGCGCCGCCCCATGGCACTCAAATCCACCATCTTCAAGGCCGAGCTGCAGCTCGCTGACATCGACCACGGCTGCTACACCGATCTTTCGCTGACGCTGGCGCGCCACCCGAGCGAGACCGACGAACGCATGATGGTGCGCTTGGCGGCGCTGGCGCTCAACGCGCACCAGGTGCAGGATCTGTGCGGCGGTGATGCGCGCATCGGCTTTGGCGCGGGCCTGTCCAGCCCCGACGAGCCCGACGTGCTGCTGCAAGACTACACCGGCCGCGCGCGGCTGTGGATCGAGGTCGGCCAGCCCGAGGAGAAGGCGCTGTCCAAGGCCTGCTCCAAGGCGGACGCGGTGCTCGTCTATGCCTACGGCCCGGCGGCCGAGGTCTGGTGGCGCGGCGCGCAGGACAAGCTCGCGCGCCTGGACAAGCTCGGCGTCTGGCGCATTCCCGCCGCCGAATCGATCGCCCTCGAGGGCCTGGCCGAGCGCAGCATGCAGCTGCAGGCGACGATCCAGGAAGGTCAGCTTACGCTGTCGAGCCAGACGGCCAGCGTGACGCTGGAGCCGGTGCGCTGGAAATAAACGCGTTTTCTACCTGGAAACACTGCACAGCAAGCGCAAGCAGCTATCAAAACCATTACCCCTGCGGCCACTTCCAGAACGCGAATGCACCCGCGAGCAGCAGCGCGCTCATCGTCAACAGCGCGGCGGTGAAGGGCTCCACGCCGAAGCCGGGGGCCAGGCCGGCGGCGATACCGCTCACCGACTGCATCAGCGAGACACCGAGGAACATCGCCATGGTCAGCAGCGACAGCGCGCGCCCGCGCACGGCGGCGGGGTAACTGGCGTGCACGTAGCCGTACTGCAACACCATGTAGCCCGAGAGCAAGCCGAAACAGACCGCCAGCAGCACATCGGCCCAGGCCACGCGCACGAGCGCCATGGTGGCGATCAGCAGCGCCACCACCACGGCCATCAGGATGAGCCAGCGCCGCAGCCCGCGCCCGGCAGGCGCGATGCGGCCAAAAAGCGCCGGGCTGCCAATGCTCGCCAGCGTCATCGCCAGCGCCACGTTGCCGCTTTGCACCAGCGAAAAATCGAACCGATCCACCAGCAGCGGCCCGAGCCACAGCCCGCGGATGGTGATATAGGTAGCGTAGGCAACGAGCGCATAGGCCACCAGACCACGCGTGTACGGCAGCCTGAAGAGCGCCATCAGTCCGGTGAGCGCGGCCATGGGCGAAGGCCGGCGCGTAGGCGCGCCGGGCTCTGGCGCGGGCTCGTGCACGCGCCAGAAGATCCACAGCCAGGTCACGAGCGCCGCGACCGCGAGCACGCCAAAGCCCCAGCGCCATGAGGTCCTCGCGATCAGCCAGGCCAGCGGCGTCGCCGTGAGCAGCATGCCGCTATAGCCTATGCTCATCACCGTGCCCGACACCGGCGTGAAGCGCGCAGGCGCGAAGTGGCGGCTGATGAAGACGGTGCAGACGAGAAAGGCCGGCGCGCAGCCGGTGCCGATCAACAGCTGCCCCCACATCAGCACGCCGTAGCTGCCGGCCTGCGACGAGAGCGCCGCGCCCGCGATGGTCAGCGGAAACGCCAGCAAAATGGTGCGGCGCACGCCCCAGACGTCCAGCGAAATGCCCATCGCCACCTGCATCACGCCGAAGGCGAAGTGGTAGGCGGCGGACCAGTTGCCCAGCTCCTGTGCGCTCAGCTGCAGGTCTTGCGTGAGCGGCGGCCCCATGATGGCCGCGAGCGAGCGAAACGCCTGGCTCAGGATGAAGGCGCATGAAAGCGCCAGCAGCATGCCCCAGGCGGCACGCGTGGAAAGCGGCGCGGCGGGCGGGCTCATCGGGGCATCAGCGCGCCGCAGTTCCAGCACTGCTCGAAACCGCCCTCCACCATCTCGCCGCAGGCGGGGCAGCACCAGCGCCGCTGCGGCAGGTGCTGCAATGCATCGAGCAAGGCACGGGCGCGCTCCAGATGTTCCTCGTGCTCCAGCCAGATCTCGGGCAGGCATTCGCTGGGCGGGAGCTGCCCGGCGGCCGAGCTCAGGTACTGACGCTGCACGGTGGCGCGCAGTCCCGCCTCGCACAGCAGGTCGCACCAGACGGTGGCGATCGCGATGTTGGGAGCTTGGGTGAGGCGTTGCACGTGCAAAAGCGTTGAACGGGGTTCAGCAATCATAGGCCGCTTGTGGTCTAATCCCACCCCTTCAAGGGGGAGTAGCTCCCCGCCGATGGAGTGCTCCTGCTCTCCACTGGCGATTGGCACGGTCGTCATCACGAAGCGCTGGCGCGCTTCCGGCCTGCCAGGCGCGGCCAGGCTGCGTCGAGCAAGACCCTTGAGCCCCGGGTTTTCCGTGCGCGGCTCAAGGTGTCCCTGCCTGCAAAAATGGCGGCAACACCGCGAGCTGCTCCGGTTACCCATAATCATCGGCCAGCCTGCGCATGCAGGGCTGGCGGGTACTCAGGACAGCCACCATGGATCTGGAATTTTTCCTGCACGCGCCTTTCTGGATTGCGCTCGGACAGCTCATCATCATCGACATCCTGCTCGGCGGCGACAACGCGGTGGTGATCGCGCTCGCCTGCCACAAGCTGCCGCCCAAGCAGCGCACGCAGGGCATCGTCTGGGGCACGGCGGCGGCCATCGCGCTCCGTGTGGTGCTCATCATCTTCGCGATGACGCTGCTCACGCTGCCGTTCCTCAAGCTCGTGGGCGCGGGGCTGCTGATCTGGATCGGCGTCAAGCTCATCGTGCCGCAGGAAGAGGGGCACGAGACCATTCAGAGCAGCGACAAGCTGATGGCGGCCATCAAGACCATCGTCGTGGCCGACGTGGTGATGAGCCTGGACAACGTGATCGCGATCGCCGCCGCGGCCAAGAACGCGGGGCAGTCGCACGAGCTGGTGCTGGTCATCCTGGGCCTGCTGATCTCGGTGCCCATCATCGTCGGCGGCTCGCAGCTCGTGATGCGTATCATGGAGCGCTTCCCGGTGGTGATCGTGCTCGGCGGCATGCTGCTGGGCTGGATCGCGGGTGGCATGCTGGTGACCGACCCGGTCTTCACCCATCCGGACCAGTGGCTGTGGGCGCCGAAGCTCGGCACGCTCGATGCCAATGGCATGGCGCAGGTGCACGGCGCGCTGTACTACGGTGCCCATCTGGCGGGCGCGCTGCTGGTGCTGGCCCTGGGCAAGTGGTTGCTGGCCCGCAGCAAGAAGGGGGCAGCGCACGCTTCGTGAGCGCTGCTATGCTGGCGTCATGCGTATCCTCTTCAAATGGGCCCTGCACGCGGTGGCGCTGCTGTGCGTGGCCTACCTCTACAGCGGCGTCGAAGTGCACAGCTTTGGCGTCGCGCTGGGCGCGGCCTTCGTGATCGGCCTGCTCAACACCCTGTTGCGCCCGGTGCTCGTCATCCTGACGCTGCCGGTCACCATCGTCACGATCGGGCTGTTCCTGTTCGTGATCAACGCGCTGATGTTCTGGGCTGCGTCGGGTCTGCTGGGCGACGGCTTTCGGGTGCACGGCTTTGGCGCCGCGCTGATCGGCTCGGTGATCTATTCGGCGCTCGGATTACTGATCGAGGCGGCGCTCACGCGTCTGTTCGTCCAGAAGTGATTTGACGGCGCGCAATCGCGTGTCGATGATCGAGGCCTCGATGTAGTCCTGCGAGCTGGCGCTCTTGCGCGCCAGGTCCTGCCCCGCGCGAAAGCGGTCCACGGCCCCGGCGTAATCGTAGTGCGCCACCTGCGTCTCGGCCTCGGCGCGGATGGCGCGCAGCATCTGCCCATCGGCGCGCCAGACCTGCGCCAGCGCCTGCCAGACGGCGCCGTCATGCGGGTGCAAAGTCACCCAGGTCTGCAGCGCTCCCGCCATAGGCGCGGCCTCACCCGTGGCCAGCAGCGCCTGCGTGCGCGCCAGCATTTCGGGGCGCGGCTCTTTTTCGGCGGCAGGCCCCAACACCTTGAGCGCGCCCCGGGCATCCCCGGAGGCGAGCGCCAGCTCGGCGTCCATCAGGCGGGCCTGCCGCTGCGCGTCGCCGTTGCCGCGCACATCGCCCTGCAAGGCCGCGAGGATCGTGCGCGCAACGGGATATTCGTTCAGCTGCTCGGCGGCCAGCACGGCCTGCGTGCGCGTGCTGACGCGCGCGGACAGGGAGCGCTGCGACAGGCGCGCATCCTGCGCTTCTTTCACCCACTGGCGCCACAGATCGATGCCGGGACGCATCAGCACGCGAGCGCGCCCGACCATCATGGCGTGCGCCAGGGGCTCGGGCGGCGCGGCCGGCAGGTCCTTGGGCAGGCGGCTGTGCATGTCGGCGATGCGCTGGCTCGTGAGCGGGTGGCTGCGCAGCCAGGGCCAGCTGCCGTTGTCGTTCAGGCGATTGGCCGCCTGCAGCTTGTCGAACATCTGCACAAAGCCCTGCGGCGCAAAGCCCGCAGGCTGCATCAGCGAAAAGCCCATGCGGTCGGCCTCGCGCTCCATGCCACGCGAGAAGTTGAGCTGGTTCTGCACCGCCATCGCCTGCCCGCCCACCATCAGCGCCTGCCCGGCGTCGGGACTGCGCCCGGCAACGATGGCACCCAGGATCATCGCGCCTATCATGAGAGGCGTGGCGCGCTTGTCCTGTGCGATCAGGCGCGAGATGTGCCGCTGCGTCACGTGGCTCAGTTCGTGCGCGAGCACCGAGGCGAGCTGATCGGGCGTATCCACCACCGCGAGCAGGCCCAGATGCAGGCCAAAGAAGCCGCCGGGCAGCGCAAACGCGTTCACCGTGCGGTCACGGACCAGCAGGATCTTCCAGGCAAAGCGCTCGTGCATCTCCGGCGTCATCTCGCCGCTCGCGAGCGCCGCCTTCACCAGGCGGTCGAGCACGCCCTGGGCGTATTCCTGCAGCACCGGGTCCTGAACATAGCTCGGGTCGCGGTAGAGTTCGGTGACGATGCGCTCACCCAGCTGTCGTTCGCTCGCCAGCGACATTTCATCCCCGTCGCCTAGCGACGGCAGACCCTGGGCCCGCGCCGCCGTGGACAAAAACGCCAAGATCGCTATTGCAAAAATAGCTCTTAACGCTTTCCTGAATTGGGCTAGAGCCACTTTTTGCTTTAAATTTCTCACGCCGCGCCTTGAGGCTTGTGATCACGCACAGCCGTATGATGCCCGCTCCGTGTGAAGGTTTCCCCACTCGCCCGCGCATGCCAGACACCGCTCTCACCCACTTCGACGCCCAGGGCCAGGCCCACATGGTCGATGTCGGCGCCAAGCCCGCGACGCACCGCATCGCCGTTGCCCGCGGCCGCATCCGCATGCAGGCCGCCACCTTCGCGCTGATCGCCTCGGGCAGCGCGAAGAAGGGCGACGTACTGGGCGTGGCGCGCATCGCCGGCATCATGGCGAGCAAGAAGACGGGCGAGCTGATCCCGCTGTGCCACCCGATCGCGCTCACGCGCGCGGCGGTGGACTTCGAGCTGCTCACCGAATCACACGCCGTGCAGTGCACCGCCCGCACCGAAACCGTGGGGCCGACAGGCGTGGAGATGGAGGCGCTCACCGCCGTGCAGGTGGCACTGCTCACCATCTACGACATGTGCAAGGCGGTCGATCGCGCGATGGTGATCGAGGACGTGCGTCTGCTGGAAAAGCATGGCGGCAAGTCGGGCAGCTTCGTGAACGCCGCCTGAACGGTCTAACGGTCCTACTGCGGCAGCGCGCGCTCCAGCAGCGCCTGCACGTCAAAGCTGCGCAGATCCACCGCCCCGGCCACGCGCCCGCCCAGCGCGTGCTCGCCCAGCCGCGTGGCGATGAAGGCATCGGCCACGAAGGCGGGCGCATGCTGGCGCAGCAGGCAGCCCTGGGCCAGCAGCACCAGCCGCTGCACGAAGACGCGGCCCAGCGCTTCCAGTTCCTCGGGCGCCATGCGCACCATCGCGGCCAGCGACTGCATCAGCGCCTTCAGGCGCGGCTCGCCCTGCGCGACGGGGGCCAGTTCCCCTAGCAGCGCCTGCGCCGCCTCGGGCTCGCGCGAGAGCGCGCGAAGCACATCCAGGCACATGACGTTGCCCGAGCCTTCCCAGATGGAGTTGACCGGCGCCTCCAGAAACAGCCGCCCGACGATGCCGTCCAGGATGTAGCCGTTGCCGCCCAGCACCTCCATGGTCTCGCCGGTGAGTTCCACGGCGCGCTTGCAGACCCAGAACTTGGCGGCGGGCGTCATCATGCGTTTCCAGGCGCGCTCGGCGGGCGTGTCGTCGCGCTCGTAGGCGCGCGCCAGGCGCATCAAGAGCACCAGCGCCGCCTCGCTTTCCAGCGCCATGTCGGCCAGCACCGTGCGCATCAGCGGCTGTTCGGCCAGCGCCTTGCCGAAGGCGTGGCGCTCGCGCGCGTAGGCGATCGCCTGCACCAGCGCCTGGCGCAGGATGGCCGCGCTGCCCACCACGCAATTGAGGCGCGTGAAGGTCGCCATCTCGATGATGGTGCGTATGCCCTTGCCTTCCTCGCCCATCAGCACGCCCCAGGCGTCGTGGAATTCCACCTCGCTGCTGGAATTGCTGCGGTTGCCCACCTTGTCCTTCAGGCGCTGGATGTGGACCGCGTTCTTCGTGCCGTCCGGGCGCCAACGCGGCACGTAGAAGCAGGCGAACGGCCCGCCCTCGCCCACGCGCGCGACCACCAGGTGCGCGTCGCACATCGGCGCCGAGAAGAACCACTTGTGCCCGCGCAGCAGGTAGTCCTGCCCGCGTCCGCCCGCTGCTATGGGCGTGGCCACGGTGGTGTTGGCGCGCACGTCCGAGCCACCCTGCTTTTCCGTCATGCCCATGCCGACCCAGAGGCTCTCCTTTTGCGTCGCCGGCAGGTCGCGCGGGTCGTAGGCGTCGCTGTAGAGCTTGCCGCCAAGCTCGCTCCAGAGCGCCTCCTCGCGCTTGATGAGCGGAATGCAGGCCTGCGTCATCGTCGCGGGGCACAGCGTGCCCTGCTCGATCTGTCCATGCAGATAGAAACCCGCCGCCCAGGCCGTCCAGCGGCCCGCGCGGCGCTCCTTGAAGGTGAGCGAGATCAAACCCTCGCGCCGGTACATCGCCATGAGCTGGTGCCAGCTCGGATGAAACTCCACCTGATCGATGCGCCGCCCGCGCGCATCAAACGCATGCAGCTCGGGCGTGTGGCGATTGGCCATGGCCGCGAGCTCGTAGGTGTCGGCCTGGCCTAGCAGCCGCGCGTAGTCCGAGAGCTGGGGCATGGCCCATTCGGCGCCGTCGCGCCGCAGCGCCTCGGCGAGCGCCGGATCGGTGGCCAGCAGGTCGTAGTCGTGCAGCTCCGGAACCTGGTTGAAAACATCGTGGTTATACCAAGCCATGTGCGTCTCCTTGCTTGCACTGCCGCCGCCCACACAAGGTCAATCACCGGGGCGTGCCTGAAACCGCCGCGCCAGCGCAGCGCAGGTCATGAGCTGCACTTGGTGGTAGACCATGAGCGGCAACAGCAAGGGCCCCATGGTGCCACCGGCGAAAAGCACCTGCGCAATAGGCACACCGGTGGCCAGGCTTTTCTGCGAGCCGCCAAAGAGCGCAGTGATGCGGTCTGCCATCGCGAACCCGAGCCGTCCCGTGGCCCAATGGCAGGCCGCGAGCGCCACGGCCAGCACCAGGGCGCACACGAGCACGAGCAACACCAGGCGCGTGAGCGGCAGCTGCTGCCAGATGCCGTCGACGACGGCCTTGCTGAACGCGGTGTAGATCACGAGGTAGATCGAGGACTGATCAACGTGCCTGAGCACGCCCCGGTGGCGGCCGACCCAGCCCGCGATCCAGCGGCGCGCCAGTTGCCCGGCGACAAAGGGCAGCAGCAGCTGCACCGCCACGCGCGCCAGCGCCTGGCCGAAATCGATGCCCTCCACGGCCGAGCCCAGCAGCGCAAGCACCAGCGCGGGCGTGACGAAGACCCCGAGCAGGCTCGACACCGCCGCCGCGCAGACCGCGGCCGAGACGTTGCCACGCGCCAGGGACGTGAGCGCGATGGCCGATTGCACCGTGGACGGCAACACGCAGAAATAGAGCACGCCGCGCGCCAGTTCCGGCCCCAGCAGCCTCACGAGCAGCGGCTGGGCCGCCCAGCCCAGCAGCGGAAAACCGATGAAGGTGACCGCCAGCACAAAGCCGTGCAACCGCCAGTGCGCGAGGCCCTGCAGCACGGCGCTGAACGAGAGCTTGGCGCCATGCAGGAAGAACAGCAGCGCGATGGCCGCGTTGGTGAGGCCGCCCGCCCAGCGCGCCGCCTCGCCCCTCACCGGCACCACGCTCGCGAGCACGATGAGCGCGACCAGCGTCAGGACGAAGGCGTCCGGCAGCCAGCTCGGTCGGCGCATCGTGGAGACAGGTCAGGGCGCCAGCGGCAGGCTGCGCTTGTGGCCGCTCGCGTCGTAGGTCGCGATGATGCGCGCCGCCGCCCGCTCGCTCACGGGTTCACCGTGCAGGAAGGCGTCGATCTCGGCATAGGTGACGCCATACGCCACTTCATCCGGTTTGCCCGGCGCAAGGTTCTCCAGATCGGCCGTGGGCGTCTTGTCGACCAGACGCGCCGGGGCGCCCAGGTGGCGCGCGATGGCGCGGACCTGCCCCTTCACGAGGCCCGTGAGCGGCGCCAGATCGCAGGCGCCATCGCCGAACTTGGTGAAAAAGCCCATCACCGCCTCGGCCGCGTGGTCGGTGCCGATCACGAGACCGTTGTGCGCGTTCGCGATCGCGTACTGCGCCACCATGCGGCAGCGCGCCTTGATGTTGCCGAGCACGAAGTCGCGCCGCGCGGGCGCCAGTTGCGCCAGCGCGGCAATCGGCGCCGCCAGCGCGCTCACCGCGGGTTCGATCGGCACCGTGAGCGTCTCGTCGGCGCGGATGAAATCCAGCGCCATGCGCGCGTCCGCCTCGTCGAACTGCGCGGCATAGGGCAGGCGAACCGCGATGAAGCGGTACGCGGCATCCGCCGTGCGCTCGCGCAGGCGCTGCACCGCCAGCTGCGCTAGCCGCCCCGCGAGCGTGGAATCGATGCCGCCGCTGATACCCAGCACCAACGTGCGCAGGCCGCTCGCGCGCAGCGTTTCGGCAATGAAGGCGAGGCGGCGCTCGCACTCGGCCACAAGCGCCGCCTCGCCCGCAAACGGCGGCACGACCTTGAGCGCCGCGGCGATTTCACGCTGGCGATCCATCATGGCCTTTCCTCCCTCAACGCCCGGCGCCGCGCCAGACCCTGGGCTCGAACTGCAGCGTGGCGAAGTGGTCCTGCAGCGTCTCGGCGCGGCGGATGCGCTCGACCTGGCCATTGGCCCCCAGCAGCAGCTCCTGCGGACGCAGGCGCCCGTTGTAGTTGAAGCCCATGGCGTGGCCGTGCGCGCCGGTGTCGTGGATGACGAGCAGATCGCCGTCGTCCACCGGGGGCAGCGGGCGCTCGATGGCGAACTTGTCGTTGTTCTCGCACAGCGAGCCGACGACATCGACCGGCGCATCCGCGGCCGTCGGCGTCTTGCCCAGCACGTCGATGTGGTGGTAGGCGCCGTACATGCCGGGGCGCATCAGCGCCGACATGCAGGCATCGACGCCGACGAAATGGCGGTAAGTGTCCTTGCGATTGATCGCGCGCGTGACGAGCACGCCATGCGGCCCGGTGATGTAGCGCCCGCTTTCCATGAACACCGCGGGCGCGTAGCCCTCGCGCTGGCGAAAGGCCGAGAGCAGTGCACCGGCCTCGTTGCCGAGCGCCGCCACGTCAAACGCCTCGTCCTCGGGCCGGTAGGGAATGCCCAGGCCGCCGCCCATGTTGATGAACTCGAAGCGGATGGAAAGCTCCTTGCCCGCCCAGGCGATGACGTCCAGCAGCATGCGCACCGTCTGCACCACGTAGCGGTAATCGCGCTCGTTGGACGCGAGCATGGTGTGCAGGCCGAAGCGCCGCGCACCGCGTGCCTGCGCGGCGCGAAACGCGTCCAGCAACTGGTCGTGCGCCACGCCGTACTTGGCCTCCACCGGGTTGCCGATGATGCTGTTGCCGCTGCGCGCCGGGCCCGGGTTGTAGCGAAAGCACACGAGCTCGGGCATCTGCGGCACCTTGGCGACGAGGCTGATGTCGTCCAGGTTCAGGATGCAGCCGCCGTCCAGGGCGGCCGCCTCAAACTCCTCGGCCGAGGTGTTGTTGGACGTGAACATGATGTCCTCGCCCCGTGCGCCGGCGGCACGCGCGAGCTCGAGCTCGGCCACCGAGCTGCAGTCGAAGCCGAAGCCCAGCTCGCGCATCAGGGCGAGGATGCGCGGATTGGGCAGCGCCTTGACGGCGTAGTACTCGCGAAAGCGCGGCACGCCCGCGAAGGCGCGCTGGAGCGCGGCGCCGGTCTCGCGGATGCCGGCTTCGTCGTAGATGTGAAACGGCGTGCCGAAATGCTCGGCCAGCTGCGGCAGCACCGGAAACAGGCGCTCCTTGAAGGCGTTGGACATGGGCATGGTGTCTGACCTCGATCGTGACTTACTTCAGCGCGTCGGCCATGCGCTGCATGGCGCTGCGCACATTCTCGAAACTGTTGAACGCGCTGATGCGGATGTGCTTCTCGCCACAACGCCCGAAGCCCACGCCCGGCGTACAGACCACGCCCGCATCGCGCAGCAGCAGGTCGAAGAACTCCCACGCGTCGCGCCCGGTATCGACCCAGATGTAGGGCGAGTTGTCGCCGCCCGTGCAGGCCAGGCCCATGCCCTGCAGCGACTTGCGGATGTAGGCGGCGTTGTTCAGGTAGAAGTCGATCAGCTCGCGCACCTGCGGCCGGCCCTCGGCGCTGTAAACGGCTTCGGCCGCGCGCTGCACCGGGTACGAGACACCGTTGAACTTGGTGGTGTGCCGGCGGCTCCAGAGATCGCGCACCGAGACCGGCTTGCCCGCGTCGTCCCAGGCCGTGCACGCCTCGGGCACGACGGTGTAGGCGCAGCGCACGCCGGTGAAGCCCGCCGTCTTGGAGAAGCTGCGAAACTCGATCGCCACTTCCTTGGCACCGGCAATCTCGTAGATGGAATGCGGCAGGCGCTCATCGCGGATGAAGGCCTCGTAGGCCGCATCGAACAGGATCAGCGCCTTGTGCGCGCGGGCCCAGTCCACCCAGGCCTGCAACTGCTCGCGCGTGGCCGTCGCCCCCGTGGGGTTGTTCGGAAAGCACAGGTAGATGAGGTCCACATCCTGCGTCGGCAGTGCGGGCACGTAGCCATTGGCCGCCGTGCAGTCCAGGTAGGTGAAGCCCGGATAACGCCCGTCCCGCGCCGCGCCGGTGCGCCCGGCCATGACGTTGGTGTCCACATACACCGGATAGACCGGGTCGGGAATGGCCACGCGCACATCCTGTGCGAACAGCTCCTGGATGTTGCCGGTGTCGCACTTGGCGCCGTCGCTGACGAAGATCTCGTCGGCCGAAATGTCGGCGCCGCGCGCGCGAAAGTCGTGCTCTGCGATCGTCTCGCGCAGGAAGTCATAGCCCTGTTCGGGGCCGTAGCCGCGGAACGTCGCCTCGCTCGCCAGCTCGTCGGCCGCCTTGTGCATGGCGGCGATGCAGGCGGGTGGCAGCGCCCGCGTCACGTCGCCTATGCCCAGGCGGATGATCTCGCGCCCGGGGTGCTCGGCCTGGAAGGTCCGCACGCGGCGGGCGATGTCGGCAAACAGGTAGTTCGCCTGCAATTTCTGGTAGTTGCTGTTGATCCTGATCATGGAGTGCCCCTGCCGCCACGGTGTCGTGGCGGGCGGGCGATTGTGCGCCAAGCGCGAAGGAGATGCCACGCAGCCGGCGATCGCTCACGGCCGGCGCGGTGGACCATCCGCTCCAGGGCAGGTATTTCACTATACTTGTTGAAGCGCATTGTGGCCTTCCAGCGAGCTCTCATGACCATACCGCTTCCTTTGGACACGCCGACAATGATGGTCATGGTGACCGCTGGCACCATGGCCTTGGCCGTTGCCATGGCCGTGGTGCGCCCGGATCGGCGAGAAGGCATCGGCCTGTGGGCGCTCGCGCTCGTGGCGCACGCGGTGACGTATCTGCTGTTCATGACGCACGGGTGGGCGCCGAACTGGATCAGCATGGTTCTGGCCAACACGCTGCTCGCGGTTGCGTTCGCGCTGCTGCTGGCCGCCGTGAGCCAGTTCCACGGCCGCACCCCGCAACGCTTGTCCGTCCTCCTTCCCATCGCCCTGACGGCCGTGTTGCTGGTGATCTTCCAGGGCCACGATCAAATGCGGCGACTGGTCATCAGTTTCCTGCTGGCCGTCCAGATCGGCCTGATCCTGTGGGCCTTGTGGCGCCCCGAGCCACCGCGCCAGCGGCGCGGTGCCCTGCTCATCAGCGCGGCGCTGGGCATCGAGGGAGTACTGCTGCTGGGGCGTGGCATCTGGTACGCGGTGCACGATGGCCCGCCCCGGATCATCACGAGCAACGGCCTGGGCCAGAGCCTGACCTTCCTCACCTCCTTCATCGTCGTGCAGCTGGCGACGCTCGGTTTCATCCTCATGACCAAGGACAGGGCCGAGGCAGTCAACCACGAACTCGCCAACTACGACATGCTGACCGGCATTGCCAACCGCCGCCTGCTGCAGCAGACCCTGCGGCGCGATGCCGAGCGCGCGATGCGCGAACACGCGCCCTACGCCGTGATGATGGCGGATATCGACCATTTCAAGGCCGTGAACGACACGCACGGCCACCTCGCTGGCGACGCGGTGCTGCGCCACATCGCGCACCTGCTGCAGGCGCGCGTGCGTGGGCAGGACATGGTGGGGCGCTGGGGCGGCGAGGAATTCCTGGTGCTGCTGCCCGCCACCACGCTCGAAGGTGCGCGCCAACTGGCCGAGGCGGTGCGCGCCAGCGTCTGCGACGCGCCCGGCCACTACGACGGCATCCCCCTGCCCGTGACCATCAGCATCGGCATCTGCGCCGACATCCTGCAACCGGGCGATCGACCACGCCTGCTCGTCGACGCGGCCGACAAGGCGCTGTACGCGGCCAAGCAGGGCGGGCGCAACCGTGTGGAGCATGCGCCGCTGACGCGCCCACACGAATTGCGCGGCGCGCGGCCAGCACCTGTCCGCAGCTGAGCTGCTGCGCAGTTCTCGACAAAGGCGTCACGGATGGTTACATTCTGACCACACTCGCGCAAGGTGTACCAGCGCCCTCTGCATCACCCATCATGGCCGTCATGCCGCCCCTCGACACCGCGACGATCCTCGTGATGAGCATCGTCGCCACGACGGCCATGGCGCTGGCCCTGGCAGTCATGCGGCCGCGACGCAGCGAAGGGTTGGGGCTGTGGGCGCTCGCCCTCGTGGTGTACGCGATCACCCACGGCCTGGTGCTGATGCGCGGGGCGATGCCGCTCACGCTCAACATCGTGCTTTCCAACACCTTGATGAGCCTCACCCTGGCGCTGCTGCTGTGCGCCATCGCGCAATTCCAGGCGCAGCCTGCGCCGCGCCTGACCGCCGCTCTTCCTGTCGTGGCCACCGCCGCGCTGATGTTCGCCAGCATCGACAGCTACCACGCCCGGCTGCTGTTCGCCGGCGTCATCTGGGCCGCACAGCTGGCACTGGCCGTGCGGGCGTTGTGGCGTCCGCGCGCGCCCAACCAGCGGCGCGGCGCGCTGCTCATCAGCGCGGCGCTCGGGTTTCAATGCGTACTGCTGCTGGCGCGTGCTCTCTGGTTCATGGTGAACCCCCTGCCTTTCACCGATTTCATGCACGGGGACGACACCGGCAAGCTGGCGCTGGTGTCATCGCTCGCGGCGCTGGTGATGGCTTCGCTGGGGTTCGTGCTGCTGGCCAAGGATCGCGCCGACGCCGTCAACGAGCATCTGGCCAGCAGCGACAGTCTCACGGGCATCGCCAACCGGCGCCAGCTGCTGCAGACGCTCACGCGCGACGTCGCGTGCGCGGCGCGCCTGAACCAACCTTACGCCGTGCTCATGGTGGACGTGGACCACTTCAAGGACGTCAACGATCGACTCGGGCACGCGGGCGGCGACGCGGTGCTCTGCCACATTGCCAGGCTCCTGCAGCAGCATCTGCGGGCGCAGGATCTGGTCGGCCGCTGGGGCGGCGAAGAGTTCGTGCTGCTGCTGCCTCACACCCCGCCCGAGGCGGCTCGGGGCGTGGCCGAGAAGCTGCGCCAGCTGGTGGAGAAAACCCCCTGCAGCCACAAGGGCCAGTCCATTGACGTCACCGTCAGCGTGGGCTGCTGCGCCGAAGAACTCGGCCCCGGTGACGAAGCCGAGCAGCTGATCGAAGCCGCCGACAGGGCGCTGTACGCCGCCAAGCGCGCGGGACGCAACCGCGTCGACAGCGCACCCCTCACGCGCATGCATGTTCTGGAGGGCGCGCTCGCCATCCCCGCCCGGGTGCGGTAAGTTACCGGTCTTTGCATCACCCCGCGAGGGCACTCCATGCACGCCTTTGACAGCACGCTCGCCGGCCGACGCCTGGCGCAGGCCTGGGACGAGGACATCACGCGCCAGATCACCGACTACATCGCCATTCCGGCCAAGTCCCCCGCCTTTGCCGCAGACTGGCGCGAGCTCGGGCACATCGATACCGTGGTGCGCAACGCCGCGGCCTGGGCCGAGCACCAGCAGGTGGCGGGCCTGAAGCTCGAAGTGGTGCGCCTGCCGGGGCGCACGCCGCTGATCTTCTTCGAGGTGCCGGCCGCGCACAGCGCGAGCACGCAAACCGCGCTGATGTACGGGCACCTGGACAAGCAGCCCGAGTTCGAGGGCTGGAGGAGCGAGCTCGGTCCCTGGACGCCCGTGATCCAGGACGACAGGCTCTACGGCCGTGGCGGCGCCGACGACGGCTACGCGATCTACGCCAGCATCGCCGCGATCAAGGAGCTGCAGCGCCAGGACGTGGCGCACCCACGCATCGTCGGCCTGTTCGAGACCTGCGAGGAGAGCGGCTCGGGCGATCTGCTGCCCTACGTGGACGCGCTGCGCACGCGCCTGGGCGACGTGGCCCTCGTCGTGTGCCTGGATTCGGGCGCGGGCAACTACGACCAGCTCTGGCTCACCACCAGCCTGCGCGGCATGGCCAGCGGCACGCTGAAGGTGCAGATCCTCACCGAAGGCGTGCACTCGGGCGATTCCTCGGGCCTCGTGCCTTCGTCGTTTCGCATCGTGCGCCAGGTGCTCGACCGACTCGAAGACTCGGCCACCGGGCGCCTGCTGCCCGGGAGCTTTCACTGCGACATTCCGCCCGAGCGCGTGGCGCAGGCTCGGACCACGGCCGCGATCCTGGGCGACACGGTGATCCGCAACTACCCCTGGGCGCACTACGACTGCGGTGCGGGCGAGCAAACCGCGCTGCCCACGACGGGTGATCCGGCGCAGGCGCTGCTGCGCCGCACCTGGGAGCCCACGCTCTCGATCACCGGCGCCGAAGGGTTGCCCGCGCTGAAAGACGCGGGCAACGTGCTGCGCCCCTACACCGCGTTCAAGCTCAGCCTGCGCGTGCCGCCGCTGGTGGACGCCGGAGCCTGCGTGGCCGAAATGAAGCGCCTGCTCGAAGACAACGCGCCGTATCAGGCGCGCGTGACCTTCCACGCCGACGGCGCGGCCAACGGCTGGAATGCGCCGGCCGTCGCGCCGTGGCTCGCCGACGCGCTCGACGCGGCCAGCCAGGCGCAGTTCGGTGCGCCCTGCGGCTACATCGGCCAGGGCGGAACGATTCCGCTGATGAACATCCTGAGCCAGGGCTTTCCCAAGGCGCAGATGATGGTCTGCGGCGTGCTCGGCCCCCGCAGCAACGCGCATGGGCCCAATGAGTTCCTGCACCTGCCCTACGCCAAGCGGCTCACCGCCGCCGCCGCGCAGGTGCTGGCCAGCATGCCCTGAAGGCACGGCGGCGCGACGCCGCTCTTTCGCGGACGCACCGCTTCCAGACGGCCTTCTCCCTTGTTTCAAAAAGGTTGTTGACACGTCTGTTGCGTTTTCATAAGATAGTAATAACTTACTTTCTTACGAAGCCATGGAAACGCCATCCCCTTCCAAACACCTGCCGGCCGATGAGCGCAGGGCCGCGACTGTCGAAGCCGTCGTGGCGCTGGCCGCGCAAACCAACCCCAGCGACATCTCCACCACCGCGATCGCCAAACACATGGGCGTGACGCAGGGCGCGCTGTTCAAGCACTTCCCGACCAAGGAATCGATCATTGAAGCGGTGATGGGCTGGGTGGCCGACCGGCTGCTCGCGCGCATCGACGCAGCGACGCGCAAGGCGGCCACGCCGCTGGCCGCGCTGGAAGCGGTCTTCATGACGCACGTGGAGTTCGTCACCATCCACCCGGGCGTGCCGCGCATGCTCTTTGGCGAGTTGCAACGCGCCGAGATGAACGGCCCCAAGCGCCTGGTGCAGGCGCTGATCGCACGCTACAGCGAGCGCGTGCGCGCTCTGATCGCGCAGGGCAAGGCCGCGGGTGAGATCCGCGCCAACATGGACGAAGGCTCGGCCGCGCTGCTGTTTGTCGGCATGGTGCAGGGCCTGGTCATGCAGTCGCTGCTCGCGGGTGACGTGCGGCAGATGAGCGACCAGGCCGCCGGAGTCTTCGCCTTGTTTCGTGATGCCTTGACGGGAGCGCAAGCATGAAATTTCCTCTTCCCAAGCGCCGCACACTGGCGCTCTTCGCCGTGCTCGTGCCGCTGGCCGTGCTGCTGGGCTACGTGGCCCTGCGCTCGGGGCCGCTCGCGCCCGTGAACGTGACCGAAGCCAGGGTGCAGGCTCGGGCGATCGAGCCCGCGCTTTTCGGCATCGGCACGGTGCAGGCGCGCCACACGCAGAACCTGGGCGCGACACTGCCGGCGCGCGTGCGCAGCCTGAGCGTGGACGTGGGCGACGCGGTGCGCGCCGGGCAGGTGCTGGGCGAGCTCGACCCCGTGGACCTGGACGAGCGCCTGCGCGCCCAGGACGCGGCGCGCGCACGGGCGCAGGCCAGCCTGCGCGAGGCTCAGGCACGCCAGGCCTTTGCAGCCGAGCAGGCCAGGCGCTACGCCGATCTGCTGGCCGCGCGCTCCACGAGTGAAGAAGCGGCGCGCGCCAAGCAGCAGGAACTGGCCAGCGCCGACGCGCAGCTCACCGCCGCGCGCGAAGAGGTGCGGCGCATGGACGCCGAGCTGGCTGCGCTGCGCGCGCAGCGCAGCCACTGGCGCTTGGTGGCCGCGAGCGATGGCGTGGTCACCGCACGCGAGGTCGAGCCGGGCAGCACCGTGGTCGCGGGGCAGACGGTGCTGGAAATCGTGGACCCGCGCAGCCTGTGGATCAACGTGCGGCTCGATCAGGTACGTGCCACAGGGCTCACGCGTGACCTGAGCGCGCGCGTGGCGCTGCGCTCGCGCGCCGGGCAGGAGCTCGCGGCACACGTGCTGCGCGTCGAGCCCAAGGCCGATGCCGTCACCGAGGAAATGCTGGCCAAGGTGGTGTTCGATCAAGCCCCGGTAGCACTGCCGCCGCTGGGTGAACTGGCCGAGGTGACGATCCACCTGCCGCCGCTCCCCAGCACCCCGGTCGTGCCCAACGCCGCGCTGCAGCGCCAAGACGGGCGAACGGGCGTGTGGAAGATCGTCGATGGCCGCGCGCGGTTCGCGCCCGTGCGGATCGGCGACGCCGACCTCGAAGGCCACGTGCAGGTGCTCGACGGCCTGAGCGAGGGCGATCGGATCATTGTCTACAGCGAGAAAGCCCTGGCACGCAACGCCCGCGTGCACGTGGTCGCCGAACTCGCACGGACCGCATCATGATCTCGCTCGCAGGGCGCGACATCCTGCACAGCTGGGGCAAGTTCGTCTTCACCGGCGTCGGATTGGGCCTCTTGATCGGCGTCACGCTGGTGATGGCGGGCGTGTACCGCGGCATGGTGGACGACGGGCAGGCGCTGCTGGACAACAGCCGCGCCGACCTCTGGGTGGTGCAGCAGGACACCATGGGGCCGTACGCCGAATCGTCCAACCTCGCCGACGACGCCTGGCGCCAGCTGATGGCGCTGCCCGGCGTGGCGCGCGCGGCCAACGTGACCTACTTCACGATGCAGGTGCGCAAAACCGAGCATGCCGGTGGGCGCGACGTGCGCGCCATGGTCGTGGGCATCGCCGCCGACGCCACGCCCGGAACACCGGGCGCGCCGCCCTACCTCGTCGCCGGACGCCAACTCACGCGCGGGCACTACGAGGCCGTGGCCGACATCGCCAGCGGTTTCGCGCTGGGCGACGTCATCACCATCCGCCGGCACCGCTACACCGTGGTCGGCCTGACGCGGCGCATGGTCTCCTCCAGCGGCGATCCCATGGTCTTCATCCCGCTCAAGGATGCGCAGCAGGCGCAGTTTCTCAAGGACAACGACGCGATCGAAGCGGGGCGGCGACGCACCGCGGACAACCCCGCGTTCAACCGCCCGGGCGTGCCCGGCCTGCTCGATGCGGTGAACGCTGCGCAGTCGGCCAGCACCTCGGTCAATGCGGTGCTGGTGCGCCTGACGCCCGGCACGGATGCCGACGCGGTGGCACGCGACATCGAGCGCTCGCTGCGCTTCACGGTGCATACACGCGCGCAGATGCAGGAGATTCTGGTAAGCAAGCTCATCGCCACGTCGGCCAAGCAGATCGGCATGTTCCTCGCGATCCTCGCGATCGTGAGCGCGGCGATCGTCGCCTTCATCATCTACACACTCACCATGGACAAGATCCGCGAGATCGCCGTGCTCAAGCTCATCGGCACCCGCAACCGCACCATCGCCGCGATGATCCTGCAGCAGGCCCTGGCGCTGGGCGTGATCGGCTTTGCCGTGGGCAAGATCAGCGCCACCTGGTCGGCGCCGATCTTCCCCAAGTACGTGCTGCTGATTCCGCAGGATTCGGTGATGGGATTCCTCGCCGTGATGGGCATCTGCGCGGCCGCGAGCATCGTCGCGATCCGCATGGCGCTGCGCATCGACCCGGCCGAGGCGATCGGGGGCTGACATGGCGGGACAGGGCATCCACATCGAAGGCCTCTCCAAGCGCTACGGCAGCGGCGACACCGCGGTGCTCGCGCTCAAGGACGTGAACATGCGCGTGGCGCCGGGCGAGGTCGTGGGGCTGATCGGCCCGTCGGGCTCGGGCAAGAGCACGCTGCTCAAGTGCCTGGGCGCGGTGATCGACCCCACCACCGGGCGCATGACCCTGGGCGATGAGGTGATCTTCGACGGCGACTGGAAGGTGCGCGACCTGCGCGCGCTGCGCCGCGACAAGATCGGCTTCGTCTTCCAGGCGCCCTACCTGATCCCGTTCCTGGACGTGATCGACAACGTCGCGCTGCTGCCCATGCTCGCGGGCGTGCCCAACGGCCAGGCGCGCGCGCGGGCGCTGGAGCTGCTCACGGCGCTCGATGTGCAGCACCGCGCGCAGGCCATGCCGACGCAGCTCTCGGGCGGCGAGCAGCAGCGCGTGGCGATTGCGCGCGGGCTGGTGAACCGCCCGCCGGTGATCCTGGCCGACGAGCCCACGGCGCCGCTCGATTCCGAGCGCGCGCTGGCGGTGGTGCGCATCCTGCACGACATGGCGCACCAGTACCAGACGGCCATCATCGTCGTGACGCACGACGAAAAAATCATCCCGACATTCAAGCGCCTGTACCACATCCGCGATGGCGTGACCCACGAGGAAGCGGGCGAAGGAAGGAGTTTCTGATGCAGGCCATCCCCCACACGCTCGCGGCCGCGGCGCTCGCGGCCGTGCTCGCCGGTTGCGCCAGCGGCCCTGAGTTCATCGCCCCGGCCGCGCCTGCGGTCACGCACTACACGAGCACCCCGAGCCACACGCCAACGGTGCAGGCCGACGTGCCCCTGGGCAACGCGCAGCGCATCGCCGAGGACCTGCCGGTCGAGGCCACGTGGTGGCGCGCGTTCGGCTCGGCGGCGCTCGACGACACCATCGCCCGCGCGCTGCAGGCCAGCCCGACGCTGGCTGCGGCGCAGGCGCGCCTGGCCGAAGCGCAGGCGCTGCAGCAGGCGCGAAGCGGCGCCACCGAACTGCCACGGGTCGATCTCGGCGCGGGCGTGCAGCGCCAGCACACGAGCCCGGCGGCGCAGGGACAAAGCGGCGACGGCCGCACCTTCGGCCTGTACAGCGCAAGCGTCGGCGTGCACTACCAGCTCGACCTCTCGGGCGCCAACCGGCGCACGCTGGAGGCACTGGCCGCGCGCAGCGACTGGCGCCGCCACGAACTCGCCGCTGCGCGGCTCACGCTGGCCGGGCAGATCGCCGGCACGGCCATCGCGCGTGCCCGGCTCGCCGCGCAGATCGACGCGAACCACACGCTTCTGCTCTCGCAAGAAGAACAGGTGGCGCTGGCACAGCGGCGCGTCACGCTCGGTCAGGCCGCACCCGACGAGGCCATGGCGCTGCAGAGCCAGGCCGCGCAGACTCGCGCCACGCTGCCGCTGCTGCGCCAGCAGCTGGAGCAGGCAGAGCACCTGCTCGCGGTGCTCGCGGGCCAGGCGCCGGGCGCGGCCGAGATCCACGCGTTCACGCTGCGGGACTTCACGCTGCCGGCCGATCTGCCGCTCGTCGTGCCCTCTGAGCTCGTGCGCCAGCGCCCCGACATCCAGGCCAGCGAAGCACTGCTGCACGCCGCGCACGCCGAACGCGGCGCGACCATCGCCGGGCGCTACCCCCAACTGAACCTGAGCGCGGCAATCGGCAGCCAGGCGCTCACCAGCGGCGCGCTGTTCGGCGGAGGATCAGCGCTGTGGTCGCTGGCCGGACAGCTCACCCAGCCGCTGTTCAACGCCGCGCAACCGGCACAGGAGCGCGCGGCCGACGCGGCACTGGACGCCGCCGCCGCCCAATACCAGAGCGTGGTGCTGCAGGCCCTGCGCAGCGTGGCCGACGCGCTGCGCGCCATGGCCAACGACGCCCAGGCGCTGCAGGCCCTGGCCGACGCCGACACCGCCGCGCAGGCCGCGCTGCAAACCGCCAGCGAACGCCACCGCCTGGGCTCGATCAGCTACGCGCAGCTGCTTCTGACCCAGCAGCAGGCGCAGCAGGTGCACATGCAGCTCGCGGGCGCGCAGGCACAGCGGCTCACCGACACCGTGGCGCTGTACCAGGCGATCGGCAGCGATCCGCTGAGGGAATGACCCATGGCGCCTCCCGCGCCACAGGCGGGCGGGAGGCTGCCGATATGATTTCGCGAACGATGTCGCCACCCTCGCACGCCACCACCATGCAGCAGCCTCCCCGCCCCCAGGGCCTGAGCGAAGATGAGGCGCGCCGGCGCCTGGCCGAGCACGGCCCCAACGCCATCGATGACCGAGAGCGGCACTCCTTCGCCGACACACTGCGCGAGGTGATGCGCGAGCCGATGTTCCTGCTGCTGCTGGTGGCTTCGGCCATCTACCTGCTGGTGGGCGACCTAGGCGAGGGCCTGCTGCTGGTCGGCTTCGCGCTGCTGTCGGTGGGACTGGTGATCTTTCAGCAGCGGCGCGGCGAGCGCGCGCTCGATGCCCTGCGCGAACTGGCCGAGCCGCAGACGCGCGTGCTGCGCGGCGGCCAGCTGCGCCGCGTGCCCACGCGCGAGATCGTGCCGGGCGACTGGATCGCGCTGGGCGAGGGCGAACGCGTGGCCGCCGACGCCGTGCTGCGTCAGGCTCAGGCGCTGACGGTGGACGAGTCGCTGCTAACTGGCGAATCGGTGCCGGTGCGCAAGCTGCCCAGCGACGCCACGGCGGCCGATGTGGCGGCCGGCCCGCCGGGCGGCGACGACCTGCCGCAGGTCTACGCCGGTACCCTGGTCACCGCAGGTCACGGACTGGCCGAGGTCAGCGCCACCGGCCGCCACACGCAGGTGGGGCGCATCGGATCTTCGCTCGCGGCCATCGAGCCGGCACCGACACCGCTGCAGCAGAGCCTGCACGGGGTGGTGCGGCTGTTCGGCACGCTGGCGCTGGGCGGCAGTGCGCTGCTGTTACTGTGGTACGGGCTGCGCAGCGGCGACTGGGTGCAGGGGCTGCTGTCCGGCATCGCCCTGGGCATGGCCATGCTGCCCGAGGAATTTCCGATGGCGATGGCGGTGTTCCTGGCCATGGGCAGCTGGCGCCTCGCACGCATCCAGGTGCTGGCGCGCCAGCCCGCCGTGGTCGAGGCGCTGGGCGCTGTCACGGTGCTGTGCGTGGACAAGACCGGCACGCTGACCGAAAACCGCATGGCCCTGCGCCGCCTGGTCACGCCCGAGGCCGACGCCGTCGCCCAACCCGGCGCGCCGCTGCCCGAGCCGGTGCACCGGCTGCTCGAATACGCCATGCTGGCCTCGCGCCGCGGCAGCACCGACCCGATGGACCGCGCCCTGCTGGCGCACGGCGACCAGGCGCTGGACGACACCGAGCACCTGCACCCCGACTGGCGGCTGGAGCAGGAATACGCGCTCACGCCCGAGCTGCTGGCCATGTCGCAGGCCTGGCTGGACAAGGACGGCCGGCGACGCGTGGCCGCCAAGGGCGCGCCCGAGGCGGTGATCGACCTGTGCCACCTGGCCCCCGAGGCGGGCGCGGCCATCCTGGCGCAGATGCGTGCGCTCGCCGAATCCGGCCTGCGCGTGCTGGCCGTGGCCGAGGGCAGCGCCGCCGGGGCAGCGCCAGCGCCCGAACAGCACGACTACGACTTCCGCTTCCTGGGCCTGGTCGGCTTCGAGGACCCGCTGCGCGCCAGCGTGCCAGCAGCAGTGGCGCAGGCGCGCGGCGCAGGCATCGCGGTGGCCATGATCACCGGCGACCACGCCGCCACTGCGCTGGCCATCGCGCGCCAGGCCGGCATAGACGCAGACGCCGGCGCGCTCACGGGCGAGCAGATCGCCGCACTGGACGACGTCGCACTGGCCGAGGCGGTGCGCCGCGTGCGCGTGTTCGCGCGCGTGCTGCCCGAGCAGAAGCTGCGCCTGGTGCAGGCGCTGCAGAGCGACGGCGAGACCGTGGCCATGACCGGCGACGGCGTCAACGACGCGCCGGCGCTGAAGGCGGCGCACATCGGCATCGCCATGGGCGTGCGCGGCACGGACGTGGCGCGCGAGGCGGCCGACCTGGTGCTGCTGGACGAGGAGTTCGGGCGCATCGTCGGCGGCGTGCGCATGGGCCGGCGCATCTTCGACAACCTGCGCAAGGTGATGCGCTACATCGTCGCCATCCACGTGCCGATCGCGGGCCTCGCGCTGCTGCCGGTGCTGCTGGGCCTGCCGCCCCTGATGCTGCCGGCGCACGTGGTGCTGACCGAGATGGTGATTGACCCGATCTGCTCGCTGGCCTTCGAGGGCGCGCCCGAGGACTCGCGCCTGATGCAGCGCCCGCCACGCAGCGCGCGCGAGGGCCTGGTGGGCTGGCCGATGCTGCTGCAGGGCCTGGTGCAGGGCGGCAGCGTGCTGGTCGCCACCCTGCTGGCCTACCTGCTGGCGCTGCGCGCCGGCCAGGACGCCGACGTGGCGCGCACGCTCGCGGTGATCGGACTGATGGCGGGCAACCTGCTGCTGGTGGCTGCTAACCTGAGCGCCGGCCTGGGCTGGCGCGCCCTGCTGGCGCCGGGCGCACGTGTGTTCTGGGTCGTTGCCGCCATCGCCTCCGCGGTACTGGCGCTGGCCATCGTCGCGCCACCGGTGCGCGCGCTGCTGCACTTCGGCCAGCCGCCGCTGCCGGAGCTGGGTCTGGCCCTGGCTGCCGTGGCCGTGGCCGTGGGCGCGGGGGTGCTGCTGAGCGCGGCGCTGGCGCGCCGCTCTGAGGGCACGGCGCAGGAGGGTGGCTCAGCGCCACGCAAGAGCGGCAAATCCTGAAACCATAGCTGTTAGCGCTCTTTGGACAAGGGCTGGGGCCCGATTTTTCTTGAAATTCGACCGCAGATTTTGTGGCAGCAGGCCCTCATCTCTGCCCTCTCCCAGGGGAAGAGGGTGAAGGCTCAGAACGTCCCCGGATACAGCCCACCGTCGAGCAGCAGGTTCTGCCCCGTGAGGTAGCCCGCCTGCTGGCTGCAGACGAAGGCGCAGAGCGCGCCGAATTCCGCGGGCGTACCGAAGCGCCGGGCGGGCACCTGCGCGGCCTGGGCCTGGCGCACCTCGGCCAGCGATTGGCCGGTTTTCCGCGCGGCAGCCTCCAGCGTGGCGTTCAGGCGGTCGGTGTCGAACTTGCCGGGCAGCAGGTTGTTCACCGTCACGCCGCGCGCGGCCAGCCCTGAGCGCGCCAGGCCCGCGACGAAGCCCGTGAGGCCGCTGCGCGCGCCGTTGGACAGCGCCAGGATGTCGATCGGCGCCTTCACCGCGCTGGACGTGATGTTCAGGATGCGGCCAAAGCCGCGCTCGGCCATGCCGTCGACCACGGCCTTGATGAGCTCGATCGGCGTGAGCATGTTGGCGTTCACGGCACGCTGCCAGTCCTCGCTCGTGAAGTGGCGAAAGTCCCCGGTGGGCGGGCCGCCGGCGTTGGTCAGCACAATGTCGAAATCGCGCCCCGGCCCGCCCGGCGCGCTCCACACGGCCTCGCGCCCCTCGGGCGCGGTGATGTCGCAGGCAACGGCGATCACTTCAGGTTCTTTTTGGCCTGTAGCGCTTTCCCAGCAGGCGCCAATGGCTCTCAACTCGATAGCTGTCTGCTGCAGCGGTGCGTCGATGCGGGCGTTGATGAGCACGTTCACGCCTTCGCTCACCAGGGCTGCGGCGCAGCCACGGCCCAGCCCCTTGCTCGCGCCGCAGACGAGCGCCCAGCGCCCGGCGATTCCCAGATCCATGGTGATTTCTCCTTGCTTCGTGAGCCCCGATCATGCCCGGATCGCGGCGCAGGGGTCAGGCGCTGGCGGGCAGCACCAGGCGCATGCGCAAGCCGCCCAGCGGCGAGGCGAGCGCCTGCACGCTGCCGCCATAGGTCTGCGCCAGCGTGCGCACGATGTCCAGGCCCAGGCCCGCGCCGCGCTCGGTGTCGCTGAGCTGCACGCCGCGCTCGAACATGCGCTCGCGCTCGGCCTCGGGAATGCCGGGGCCGTCGTCGTCGATGGTGAAGACGATCTGGCCACCCTCCTGGCGCGCATCGGCGAGCACGCGCGAGCGCGCCCACTTGCCGGCGTTGTCGATGAGGTTGCCGAGCATTTCGTAGAGGTCCTGCGCCTCGCCGCGAAAACGTGCCTCCTGCGCGCCGGGCGCCACTTCGAAGCTCACGCCGCGTGCCGCGTGCAGCCGCGCCATGGTGCGCGCGAGCGCCGCCAGCGGTTCGAGCACCGGCGTGGCCAGCCCGGTGGCGCGCACGGCCGCGCTGGCGCGGGCACGCGCCAGGTGCCAGTCGACCTGGCGGCGCGCGATCTCGGCCTGCTCGCGCACCAGGGCAGCGAGCGGCGTGTCCTGAGCGCCCGCCGCGTTGGCCAGGATGGTGAGCGGCGTATTGACCGCGTGCGCGAGGTTGCCCGCCTGCGCGCGGGCACGCTGCACCATCTCGGCATTCTCACTCAGCACATGGTTGAATTCATCCACGAGCGGCGTCAGCTCCCGCGGGAAGCGCCCGGCCAGCGCGCTCGCGCCGCCACTGCGCACGGCCGCGAGCTTTTCACGCAGCAGCGCCAGCGGCGCCAGCAGCAGGCGCAGCTGCAGCGCCACCGCCGCGAGCAGGCCGGCGGCCAGCACTGCCAGCGCAAACAGCAGCAGGCGCGTGAAGCGCGTGATGGGCTCGGCAATCAGTTGTTCATCGACCGCCACCGCGACGAGCAGCGGCGGTGCGCCGTCCTCGGGCAGTTCGAGCGTACGCGCGAGCGCGAGCAGGGCATGGCCCTGGGCGCCGCGCAGATGCAGCAGACTGTCTCTGCGGCCCGGCTCCGCGGGCAGGGTCAGGGTTTCATCCCAGAGCGAGCGCGAGCGCGCCGTGGCCACCTTGGGCGAGGCGCCGCGCGTGTCGATCTGCCAGTACCAGCCCGAAAGCGGCTGCGCAAAGCGCGCCTCGGGCATCGCGCCCACCTTGAGCTGCCCGTCGACCCAGTCGATGGCGCCACTCAATTCGTCGAGCTGCATCGTGAGCTGCGCCTGCCACTGCTGCGTGATGTGGTCGCGAAACAGCGCCGTGAGGCCCCAGCCCGCGCCCGCGAGCGTGAGCGCCACCCAGGCGAGCGTGCCCGCGAGCAGCCGCCAGCGCAGCGACGCCATCATGCGCCGCTGTCCGCCTGCACCAGCCGGTAGCCCAGGCCGCGCACGGTCTCGATGCTGCCCTCGGGCAGCTTCTTGCGCAGGCGGGCGACGAAGACCTCGATGGTGTTGGAGTCGCGGTCGCTCCCCTCGGGGTAGATGTGCTCGGACAGTTCGGTGCGCGAGAGCACCTCGCCCTTGCGCTGCATCAACAGCTGCAGCAGCTTGAATTCATGACTCGTTAGCACCAGCGGCTGGCCGTCGACGAGCACGCGCGCGCTGCGCGTGTCGAGCACGATGGCGCCGCAGTGCCACACGCTGCTCGCGTGTTCGCTGCCGCGGCGCAAGAGCGCGCGCAGGCGCGCCAGCAGCTCTTCCATGTGAAACGGCTTGGCCAGGTAGTCGTCCGCCCCCGCGTCCATACCCTGCACCTTCTCCTGCCAGCTCGAGCGCGCGGTGAGAATCAGCACCGGCATGCCCCGCCCGGCCACCCGCCAGTGGCGCAACGCCGAGAGGCCATCGAGCACCGGCAGGCCCAGGTCGAGCACCACCGCGTCGAAGTCCTCCACCTCGCCCAGGTATTGCGCCTCGCGGCCATCGGCGGCCTGTTCCACGGTGTGGCCGGCCGCCGCGATCGCCTGCACGAGCTGCGCCCGCAGGGTCGGTTCATCTTCCACCACGAGGATGCGCATCAGTGTTTGCCCTTCTGCTTGACCTTGAGGACCTGCGCATTCTGCGCGTCCACGTCCAGCTTGGCCACGCGGCCATCAGGCTGCAGCAGGCGGATTTCGTAGATGTATTGCCCTTGCTCGTGCTCGAACTCCACCCTGAGCACCTGCCCCGGCCAGCCCTGCTCCTGCAGCCGGGCGAGCACGGTGCTCAGCGGCAGCACCAGCCCCTCGGCCAGCGCCTGGCGCGCGCGTTCGTGATCGCCATCGCCATCGCCGGCGTGCAAGGCGCCCCAGGGCAGCAGCATGGCCAGGCCCACGGCGCAGGCGGCGAAGTGGCGGCGGCGAAGGAGGGTGGGCATGTTCATGGCTGCAAGGTATAGCGCAGTCATGATGAATGGCGGCTGAATGCCCGCGCCACGCCTCAGATCATGCGCAGCACGTGGCCCGAGCGGTCGAACGCCACCATGTCCCGCAACCGGCCGCCGTTGATCGCGTTGACCATGAAGCGCAGCGGCTGCTCGGCCGCGTCGCTGCCGGGGGCGATGCCGGCGCGCCCCGACAGCGTGCTGACGAAGACCACGTCCCAATGCATGCCGGTCTGCTCCGACTCGGTGCGCAGCGCCGCGAAACTCGCGACCTCTTCAGGCACCTTGTCCACGCACAGGCGCGGCTGCAGGTGGCCGCCCTCGCCGCGCTCGAAGCGCTCGCGCTGTGCCGCGCTGGCGTCCGCCGCGAGCTCGCGCTCGGCGAACACGAACAGCAGGCGCTGCGGCTCATCCTGCCGGTGCGCGGCCTGAAGCAAATCGTCAAAACTTTCAAGCGAGTCCGTGCTGGCCATGGTGCGGATTCCTGTAGGGCGAGAGAAGCTCAAGGCGGACTGTAGCGTGACGGCGCCCGCGCACAGCCATTCATGGTCGCGCCCCCTGCATGACGTCACATGAACGCCACCTGAACGCCGGCTTCAGGATCGGTTCACACCACCCTTTCCACAATGCCTGCACGCTCGAAACGGTTCGAGCCTGGAACACCAACAAGACAAAGATCAACATGCCGACCACCGCACGCACACGCTACCCCGCGGCGCTCATCACCCTGCACTGGCTCACGCTGGCGCTGGTGGTAGGCGTGTACGCGCTCATCCAGTTGCACGACGTACTGCCCAGGGGCAGCGAAGCGCGCGCACTGGTCAAGGCCTGGCACGAAACGCTGGGCGTGACGGTCTTTGCCGTGGTTCTGGCGCGCCTGCCGCTGCGCCTCGTGCTGGGCGTGCCACCCGCGCTGGCCACCACGCCGCGCTGGCAGCACCAGCTGGCCGGCGCGATGCACTGGGCGCTCTATGGCCTGCTGATCACCGCGCCCATCCTCGGCTACCTGAGCCTGAACGCCCAGGGCACGCCGGTGCCGTTCTTCGGCCTGCAGATGCCAGTGTTCATCGACCCCGATCGCGCCCTGATGCGCCAGATCAAGGAAATTCACGAAACCGTGGGCACAATGGGTTACTGGCTCATCGGTCTGCACGCCGGCGCCGCGCTGGCGCACCACTACCTGATGCATGACGACACACTGCGCCGCATGGGACTCTCGCGCCCGACCCCGGCGGCGCTCACTTCCACCCCGGGCACGCGCAGGAACACGCCATGAAATCCAGGACCCCTCTTTTCGTCGCCGCGCTCGCGCTGGCCGCGCTGCCCGCCCTGGCCAGCGACGACTGCGATGCGCCCGTCGAGCGCTGGCAATCGCGCGAGGCGGTGCAGCAGATGGCGGCCAGCCAGGGCTGGACTGTGCAGCGCCTGAAGATCGACGACGGCTGCTACGAACTGCGCGCCACCGACGCACAGGGGCGCAGCCTCAAGGCCAAGGTGGACCCCGAGACGCTGCAGATCATCAAGATCAAGCGCAAGGAGCGCCGCCGCGATCAGCGCCGCGACCATGAAGAACGCGGCGATGCCGGCGCGCGGGCACCGGCCGCATCACCCACCTCCACGGCGGACGCGCCGCCCGTGGCCCCCATCTTCACGCCGGGCGCCGCGCCGCGCGCCCGCATCGAATGAATCCCCTTCGTTTCAACAGGAGCCTGTCATGTCCAAACCCCTGCTCACCACCCTCGCCGCCGCCTGCGTGCTGGCCGTGCCCGCGCTGGCGCACAGCCGCCAGGTGACGCTGACCACCCAGCTCAAGAACTACGGCGGCGACGGCGCCTACCTCGCCATCTACCTGACCGACGCCAAGGGCGCCTACGCCGGCACCCTGTGGGTGGCGGGCGGCAAGGCCAAGTACTACAAGCACCTGTCGGACTGGAACCGCCTGTCCGCGCGCGACAGCAAGCGCCTCGCCGGCGTGACCGGAGCGAGCGTGGGCGCGGGGCGCAAGCTCACCGTCACCGCCGATCTGGCGGATGCGCTGATCGACGCGGGCTACGAAATCCGCATCGACGCGGCAGTGGAAGACCAGCGCGACAGCCCGTCCGAAGTCCGCGTGCCGCTGACCCGCGCCAACGCCAGCCAGCCGCAGGCGGGCAAGCAATACATCCAGTCGCTGACCTACCAGATTCAATAACGGGAGCACGCATGGGCTGGAAATCCGTCCACCGCTGGGTGGGCTTGGTGCTGGGCACGCTTGCCATGGTGCTGGGTCTGAGCGGCGCGCTGCTGGCCTTTGACCCGCTGCAGCAGGCCTGGCAGGCACCGGCCACCGCCGACGACCTGCCCGTGGCCGCGCTGGTGCAGCGCGTGCAGCAGACCATCCCCGGCATCGAGGAGGTGCGCCACCTGCCTTCGGGCGCGGTCGTGGTCTATTCCTTCGAGGGCGACCAGGCGCGCGCCGTGCGCGTCGATCCGGCCGACGGCGCCGTGCTCGGCCCCTATCAGCCCTCGGCCCTGCCGCGCTGGGTCAAGAACCTGCACCGCACGCTGCTTGCGGGCGACGCGGGGCGCTGGGGCGCGGCCCTCACGGCGCTGGCCATGCTGGCGCTCAGCGGCTCAGGCCTGGTGCTGCTGCTGCGGCGCATGGGCGGCTGGCGCCGCCTGGGCGCCCGCGTGCGCGGCACGCTGGCGCAGCGCGTGCACGTGGTGACCGGGCGTATCGTGCTGGCGGTGCTGCTGCTGACCTCGGTGACGGCGCTCTACATGAGCGCGACCACGCTGGGGCTGGTGTCGCTGGATGCCGTGCCCGAGCCCGAGGTCGCGTCGGCTTCCGTCACCGGCCAGGGCGAGCGCGCGGCCGCCGACATCGCGCTGCTGCGGCAGGTGACGCTCAAGGACCTGCGCGCGCTCAACTTCCCCGACGCCTCCGATCCCGAGGACACCTGGAAACTCACCACGCGCAGTGGCGCCACCTGGATCGACCGCACCTCCGGCGAACCGCTGGCCACGCAGCCCGCCACGACGGCGCAACGGCTGTACGACCTGGCGCTGATGCTGCACGCGGGCGAGGGCGCGTGGTGGTTCTGGGCCGTGGTGCTGGGCCTGGTGGGCGCGAGCGTGCCGCTGTTCTGGGTCTCGGGCGTGCTGATCTGGTGGCGCGCGCGCCAGGACCGTCCACACCTCACGAACAACAGCGCTCTCACACAGGCCGACATGCTGATCTTCGTGGCCAGCGAAGGCGGCAGCACCTGGGGCTTTGCGCAGGCGCTGCACGACGCGCTGGTGCGCGCCGGGCACCGCGTGCACAGCGCGCCGCTGGAGCAGTTCCAGGTCGGCCCTGCGGCGCGCCAGGTCTTCGTGCTCGCGGCCACGTACGGCGAGGGCCAGGCGCCCGCGCACGCCAGCGGCGCGCTCGCACGCATCGCCGCGCTCAAGGCGGGCGCGGCGCCGGTGACCGTGCTCGGGTTTGGCGACCGGCAGTTCCCCGCGTACTGCGCATTCGCCAATGAGCTCGACGAGCTGCTGCGCGAGCGGGGCTGGCCCGCGCTGCTGCCGCTGGAGCGCATCCACCAGCAATCGGCGCAGCAGTTCGCGCGCTGGGGCGAGGCGCTGGCCACGGCCCTGGGCGAGACGCTTGTGATCGACTACCGCCCGCGCCTGCCCGCGACCACCGCGCTCACGCTCGTCTCGCGCCAGGACTACGCGGGCATCGGAGACCAGAACGCCGTCATCCTGCGTTTTGCCTGGCCCGCGCAAAGCGCCTGGGACCGGCTGCGCGGGCGCGGCCTGGCGCGCTTCGCGGCGGGCGACCTGATCGCCATCGTGCCGCCGGGCTCGCCCGTGCCACGCTTTTACTCGCTCGCGTCGGGCAGCGAGGACGGCTTCGTCGAGATCTGCGTGCGCCGCCTGGCGGGCGGCCTGTGCTCCAGCCATCTCATCGGCCTGCAGCCGGGCGAGCAGGTGCAGGCCTTCATCCGCGAAAACCCCGGCTTCGCCCTGCCCGGGGGCAGGCGCCCGGTGCTGCTGATCGGCGCGGGCACGGGCGTGGCGCCGCTGGCCGGCTTCATCCGCCGCAACGACAGGCGCGCGCCCATGCACCTGTGGTTCGGCGCGCGCGACCCGGCGCGTGACTATTACTTCCAGCCGGAGATCGAACGCTGGCAGGGCGAAGGCCGCGTGGCCAGTGTGCGTACCGCGTTCTCGCGCGTGCCGGACGGGGGTGGCTACGTGCAGGATGCGCTGCGGCGCGACGCCGAGCGCGTGCGTTCCCTGATCGCCCAAGGCGCGCTGGTGCGCGTGTGCGGCAGCCGACCCATGGCGCGCGGCGTGGCCGAGGCGCTGGACGGCATCCTGTCGGCGCTGCGCCTGAGCGTGGCACAGCTCAAGGCCAAGGGGCGCTATGCCGAAGACGTCTTCTGAAGCGGCCACGCGCCTGAATCTGCACGGCCCGACCATGGGCACGCGCTGGTCGGCCACGATCGATGCGCCGCCCGGGCTCGACCGCGCCGCGCTGCAGCGCGATCTGGCCGCCGCCGTGCAGCGGGTGGATGCGCAGATGTCGCCCTGGAAACGCGAGAGCGACCTCGCGCGCCTGAACCAGGCCGCGCCCGATCACTGGGTGAGCCTGCCGCCCGAGATGCTTGCCGTGCTGGCGCGGGCGCTGCAGATCGCGCGCCTGAGCGCGGGTGCGTTCGACCCCACCGTGGGCGCGCTGGTCGATGCCTGGGGTTTTGGCGCGGCGCGCGAGCAGCCCGACCCGGCGGCCATCGAGGCCGCGCGCGGCGCGGCTGCAGCCGCAGGCCACACCCGGCTCGAACTCGACGAGGCCGCAGGCCGGGCGCGCAAGCACGCGCCGATGCAGATCGACCTGTGCGGCATCGCCAAGGGCTACGCCGTGGACGGCATGGCGGCGGTGCTCAGCCGGCACGGCGTGCGCCATGCCTTGGCGGCGCTCGACGGCGAGCTGCGCGCGGTAGGCAGCCAGGCCGGCGGCCAGCCCTGGCCCGTGGCGCTGGAGAGCCCCGAGCCGGGCCGCCGCGCCGTGCAGGGCGTGATCGAGCTGCAGGACCTCTCCGTCGCCACTTCGGGCGACTACCGGCGCTTCTGGCAGGTCGGCGAAGCCCGCCTGGCACACACCATGGACCCGCGCCGCGGCGCGCCACTGAACAACGCCGTCGCCTCGGTCACGGTGCTGGCCCGGACCTGCATGGATGCCGACGCCTGGGCTACCGCGCTGCTCGTGGCCGGACCGGGCGAAGGCTTGGCGCTGGCGCAGCGCCTAGGGCTGGAGGCGCTGTGGCTGCTGCGCCGCGAAGGCCAGCTGGTGCAGCTCGGGCTGGGGCGATTCGCCAGCGTGAACGGCGGCTGAATCCGGCGCCCGATTGCATGCAGCGCAGAGCGCGTCGCGGCGCAATGCGGGGTCAAGCGCAGTGACGTTTCACATAGTAATATGCATTCATGTCAGGAATGCCTCCGTCTTCATGCACGCTGCAATACCTTTCCTCTCATGAAGTGGAGCCGGCATTGCGCTTCGAGGCGTGGCGCGAACGCGCGCATCAATGGGTGGAGATGCTGCCCCCGGCACCGGGCGCGGATCTGGATGCCGAGCTGCGCGTACTGCGAAGCACCACCAGCAGTTTTTGCACCATGCGCTCCTCGGCCTATGCCATGCGCTCAACCCCGCGCCATCGCGCGCATGCGCCGGACATGGTGATCCTCTCGCTGATGCAGGCCGGCCAATTGCTGCGCGAGGACGCGGCTCCCGGCGAGCGTCGGCATCTCACGGCAGGAGCCCTCGGACTGCACGACCCGACCACCATGGGCATCTACCGCTGGAGCCACAATTCCCGCGAGGCGTTTCTGGCCCTGCCGCGCGGCGAGGCGCTGGCGGCTCTGGGGCGCGACCCAGGCCGCCTGCCCATCGGACTGGAGCGCTGCCCGCTGGCGCCCGCGCTGGCCAGCCAGTACAACCATCTGGCGATGCTGATGCGCCAGCCGCAAAGCCTGGACAACGACGAATTCTCCGGCCTGCTGCAGAACACGCACGCGCTGGCCTTGCTGCTGCTGCGCAATCTGGGACGCCGACAACGCGATGCCGATGCGTTCGATGACGAGCCCGACCTGAATGCCGGCCGGCGGGTTGCAGCGCTGCGCTTCATGGAGCGGGAAGCCCATCGCCACGATCTGGATGTGGCCGCCATTGCCCGTGGCGCCGATTGCTCGCGCACGCGTCTGTACGCGGCCTTTCAGGGGCGGCAGGAAACGGTAATGGGCGCCCTGCGGGAAATCCGCCTGCAACGCGCCAAGGATCTGATCCAGCGAAATGTCAGACTGCACGTGGGCGCCCTGGCCTGGCGCTGCGGTTTCGCGGACCCGTCGAGTTTCAGCAAGCTGTTCCGTGCCCGTTTCGGCTTGCTGCCCTCGCAATGGCACCAGCGGGTGTGGGTCGATTCCGAAACCTGAGACCCCTGACCCATTTCGAGCGCGTGGGACGCACGCCCGCAAGCCGGGACGCAGCGCCTGATCTCACGCGGTCCAAGCATGCGGCCCGGCGGTAGATTCAAGCGCCACGTACGTGGCGATGCCGATGGGCGTGGGGCAGGCGCCCCGATCCGCTTCGGCATCCCCGCCACCCATCCAGCGCGCCCGATATAAGAGCCGCAGCGGCCCAGGGTCGGATGCAGGCCCACTGTGAAACGGAGAGCACCATGCGACTGCCTGATCAACGAAGACTTCACTGCCGCTCGCGCGCCTGTGCACTGCGCATAGGCGGCGCACTCGTGCTGGCGTTCACGCTCGCCGCCTGCGGGGGCGGTAACGACCGGCCCTGGACCGGCGAGGGTGCCGCGCCATGGAGCGCGAGCGGCTGGGTCCAGTTGAGCGACACGGAGTGGATGGCCGAAAACGGCACCGAGGGCTATCGCTGGGTCGAAGGCCAGGGGTGGACGCGCTGGCGCGCGCTCGGCTCCGGAGGCGGTGATGCCGGCGTCGTTGTCTGCAAGGACCGTGCGGGCAATGACATGCCGGTCAACCCCAAGACCATCACGATCCACAACAACTCGGACGACACGATTTACCCGGCCATCGCCACCAGCATGAACGAGGTCAATGAATGGCTTCAGGGTTGCCTGCGCACGACCGAGCCGCATCCGACGCAATTCATCTACAAAACCTACGTCAACGAAGGCCAGGGGCTGCCGCCTCATGCGTCCGTGCAGCTCACGCTGCCGCTGATGAGCCAACTGGACCCGCAGCGCTACATCACCTGGTGGAACGGTGGGCGTGTCATCCTGGCCGACAAGCCCGACCGGCTGCGCAACCCCGACGATCAGGACATTGGCGCCGTTGGCAGCGTCGGGTGCGAAGGGCAAAACACCTCCTGCACCCTGAGCATTTACCAAAGCAAGGAAGGCATTCCTGAAAATTCCTATGCGCAGTTGTCCGAGTACACCTTTGGCGACTCCATTCCCGTCGACGGCCAGGCCCGGTGGTTCAAGCCCGAAAACGTCGGCTACAACATCTCCTACGTCGATCATGTCTACATGCCGGTGGCGATAGGGCCGAAGAACAATCCCTACATTGGATACAGCGGGTCGGCCCAGTCGCTGCCCGTGTTCAGGGAGAAAGTCAATGCATTCCTGAACAGCCCGGCCGGGTCAGGCTGGCCGCTCTACAACCTGGACGGCCGCAAGCTGCCTGGGGGATACAACATCTTCGCCATGCGCAGCGGCACCTTGTCGCCCGACGAGGACGTGCCGGTCAAGCCGGCGGGCGGTTTCCCGCCGGTGCTCACGGTGTTGCGTTGTCTGCAAGGCCAGTGCACCGATCAGGAAAAGGGCTCGCTGCATTTTGGCGACGCCGTGCAGAACATGCAGAACCTGTGGGGCTCCTGCGTGTCCTGGGGCGACGAGGACATCACGCCCCACGTGACGCAAACGATCGTCTGCCCGAGCGAGCTCAAGAACGGCATGGGACTGATCAAGCAGTTCTTCGAACAGAACTACAACGACTATTCGCGCAACTACGACACCGATCCCGCGTGCAGCAAGGCGCAGAAAAAGATCGATTTCAATTTCCTGAGCGCGCTCTCGCACATCTATGGCTGGGTGCAATTCAACGAAGGGTGCTCGGCCGCGACGAACAAGCTCGTCGCCACCACGATTGCCGGATGGGACCACCACAAGATCCAGCAGCTTTACATCAACGATCTGCAATACAACCACCACCAGCCGTATTTTCACGGTGACGCCAAACTGGCCTTCAACCCGTACGTGAAGCTGATCCATGAAGACCTGCAGATGAATGCCTACGCATTCTCCGTGGACGATGCCATCGGTTTCATGAGCGAATTGGGCGATGGTCTGATTTTCACGGTGGGCGGCACCCAGGGTCTGGAAAATCCCGATCAATTCAATTATGCGGGGGGCTTCCAGGTGGCGATGGGGGTCCCGCCAAGCGTGGCGAATACGGACACGGCGCTGATCAGGAAGTACGGCGTCTGCGCCTTCAACCACGACGCGGATGACCCGCAGTGCGCGCAGGACAAGCAGGACGTGTTCATGCCCGAATACCGCCAGATCGCGGGCTTCCGAGTCGGCACGGTGCCGTCCTATCCGGTGAAGGTAAGGTTCACCGACATGCACGACAACCTCTACACCTTCGAGGTCAAGGCACGGTTTCCCCAGTGCGATTTCCCCCAAAACGAGGACACCTGTTACCCGGACAAGACCCAGCTGTTCGACACGTCCGCCTGCAAGGTGGTCGACAAGAACGGCGCCACACACGCCAAATCAAGCGATTGGTGCGGCAGCGCGAATCCGCACGAAAAGCGGGAGGCACGCGACGCCAATTCGAGCGGCGGGCAGATCACGAGGAATTACATCGCGTTCGCGCCCCCGATGGACGACTGAACCGTTCGCTGCGTGACGCCGGAGCGCCACGCGGTGAATCGCCGTTCTCAGGCTCCGCCTGAACGTCTCTTGAACGCTGCGTTCAGCACCGGTTCATGACCCGCGCCGCACACTGCAGCCACAGTCACTTTCGACTGGCATACAGGCAAAGGAGAGCACCATGAAATCGACCACACTACTGGCTTGCACCCTCGCCCTGGCCGCTCTGGGCAGCAGCCCGCTGCTGGCCGGAGACCGGTCCGGTGACCACGCAAAACGGCACGACGCCACGGCGCAGACACAGCAACAGCAGCCGGGCGGATTCGATCACGACATGCAGGTCGTGGCGCACACCGCCGCCGACGGCGAACCCGGCTGGGGCTGGCAATATTTCTGCGACCCCGTCCATGCCCGCGCCGTCGTGATCAGCCCCGACGGTCAGTACTACCTGAGCCGTGGCAAGGGGCTGCGTTGGGTGGCGGGAGTGCAGAGTTGAGAAAAGCGCCGAGCGCCCGGCGTCTGCGGCTTCAGCGCAGCGTGGGTGTCTCGGTCAGCGCGGCCGCGAGGTCGGCCCCATCGCCGACGACGCGGCGCGCGCCGTTGAAGCGCTTCTTCCAGTAACTCTCCTGCATGTCTTCGACCCGTACCCTGAGGCCGCTGCGCGGGGAGTGGATGAATTTACCGTCGCCGATGTAGATGCCCACGTGGCTGAAGGTGCGGCGCATGGTGTTGAAGAACACCAGATCGCCAGGCTGCAGGTCCTTCTTGTCGATCTTTTCGGTGCTGCGGGCCTGATCGGCCGCCCTGCGCGGCAGCACGAGGCCGCGCGTCTGCTCGAAGATGCTGCGCACGAAGCCGCTGCAGTCAAAACCGGTTTCGGCACTCGTGCCGCCACGGCGGTAAGGCACGCCCAGAAAACCCATGGCCGTGGTCACGAGATCGGTGGTGCGGTCCGCCACGCCGTGCGCCTGCCCGGCCACGCTGTGGCCCAGGTCGGCCAGATGACCGGAAACGTTTTCCGCCCATGTCAGCGGCGCCGTTGCCTCCGCCGGGGCCAATTCAGGCGCGGCAAAGACGCTCGTGCTGCAGGTCAGCAGCAAGGTGAGGAACCAACGGGGCATAGGGGCGCAAGGTTAACCGACTTCGCGGGCCATCCGCCGCCCGCGACGTGTAATTTAATGAAAATCCACGACAGCGCAGACCACCCATGCGTTATAAGCTATTAATTAAATAGCGTCATGCGGTCCATGGAATGCTCGGCCGTCCGGCGGCGCTTCCCCGGGCCGATGCGAGTCACCCAGGCAGCGGATCGGCAAAGCCCCTGGAATCGACGTGCACCATCGCCCCGTCCGCATTGAACTGCACGCTGCCCGCACGCAGGTCATGGCGCAGGTGAATGCGCTGGCCGCACAGGGTGAACTCGACCGCGCCCTGCAGCGCCACACCGATCTCGAGCCGGGCTCCGCGCGCGCGCGCCAACTGCTGCTCCAGGGCGTCACGCTGCTGCTGCAGCCGCGTGAGCTGCGCCAGCGCGTCCTGCAGCGACGCCTCGGCGCGCTCAAGCAGCCCCTTGGGATCGCCGTGCTGGCGCAGGTGGTCGATGACCTTGCGCAGGCTGGGCACGCGCTGCTGCTGCGTGTCCTGCTCGTGCACGGTCAGGCGCAGCTGTTCCTCCAGCACCGGGTTCGCGCCCAGCACCAGCCGCGTCACCCCCACGTCGGCAGAGCCGATGTAGGGTGCGGCGATGCTCATCATGGCGCTGGCGCTGCCGCCCAGCAGCCGCCCGCGCTGCGGCACCTCGCGGCCGACGCTGATGCGGTCGAGCGCATGCAGCTCGCATTCGAGCGCGTTCTGGCGGATCACGAGTTCGGTGCCCGCGCGCAGCTCGGAGATTTCGGCAAACCGCACGTCGATGGCGCCCTCGGCCTGAAGGCGCGCACGCGCGATCACGCCGCCCTTGACGACGATGCTGCCCCGCGCCTGCACGATGCCTCCATCGACCGCGCCGCCCACGATGACGTCGCCGCTGGCCTGCACCTGCATGCCCTGCGCAATGTCGCCATCGACGTGCACGCTGCCGTCGTAGCGGATATTGCCGGCCGCGATGTCCACCTCGGCCAGATGCAGCACGGGCTCGACCATGACGCCGGCGCGCACCAGCACGGGCTGGCCGGTGATGGCCGCCACGAGCAGATTGGGGTCGTTCTCGCTGATGGCCACGCCGCTGAGCTTGTCGGCGAAGGGCACGTCGCGCCCCGGACGCGGCGCCAGTACCTTGCCCAGCACCGTCACGCCGGGCGTGCCGGGCGTGGCGGGCTTGCGGCGCATGAGCAGCGCGCCCGACTCCACCAGCACGATGGCGCCGCCGTGCTCACGGTAGTTGATGCGCCCGTCGGCATCGACCTTGGGCGCGCGGTCGGGCGCAGCGGCGATGAGTTCGAGAAATTCGGCGTCCTCGCCATCGACGGCCAAGACGCCACGGGCCACGATCACGGGTTGCGCCCCCTGCGTCAGCACGGCCTGCGCGATGGCCGCCGCGTCGATGCCGGCCACCACACCCGCGCCCGCGAGCGCCTCGTGCACGGCCTCTTCGCTGGCCGGGGCACCGCCCTGCGCCGCGGTGATGCTGACCTGGGCCTGCATCGCATCACGCGCGACCTCCACCCGCACGACCGCATCAACCGGATGGGCCAGCAGCAGCACGACACGCTCTTGCGGGCCCGTGCCCATCTGCACCGCGCGCTCGATGGCCTCTTCATTGATCTGGCAGGCGCCAAAACCCTGCTCCGTCATCCACCGCAGCAGCGCCGTCCGGTCGAACGGCGCACGCTCGGCGCTGGGCTCCATGGTGAGAACCACGTCGCCTGCCGCCGATGTGCTCAGTTGCATGCCACGGGCGTCCAAACGTATCTCCTGTTGCGTGTTGCGCGCCGATTCACCGGCGCGCCGGTTCTATGCTACATGGTATGTGGCACCCATGGTCGCCTGGCACCAGCACGAATGCTGCCCCTGCATGCGGGGAAGACCTCGTCCACACAGGCGCATCATGCGCTCAGCAGGCCCGCTCCCGTGCCGCGCGTGAACGCTTCCTCGAACACCGAATAACCCGACCAGTCGGCGTGCGCGAACGCCAGGCGCGCCGTGGCGGGCGTGGACGGCAAGGGCACTTGCTCTCCGTTCAATAGCTTGTAACGCTTGTCTGACAATGTTTCCAGGCCAATTTGACTTAAAAACTGCTGTTCACCCGGCCGCGGGATGGACATGGCATGCCCGTAGCGCGTGATCTCCATGCGCGTGGCGCGTTCGCCGATGTCGGGGTGGGGGCGCGCAAGCGTCCCGAGGATGGCGTCGCGCCACGCCGTCCAGGGGCGCGCGAGCAGCGCGGTGCGGCCCTCGGGCCCATCGCCCAGCGCCTGGTAGTAGCTGAGCACCGTGGGCCCGGCGATCTGCGCGCCCACGTTCAGGCGCTGGTGCCCGGCATCGACGTAGCCCAGACCGCCGCGCGTCTCGTGGTCGTACAGCACGTTGTCCCACGCAGGCGCGGCGCCGGGATGGTCCTGCAGCGGCCGGTCGATGTGGATGTTGGCCACGAGCCAGGGCGCCCAGGCCAGGCGCCGTGCGGCCTCGCGCAGGAAGTCGGGCGGGTTTTGCACCACCCGCGCCGCCATGAAGACCGGCAACGCGACGATGCAGCGCGCGGCCTGCCAGCGCACGACTTGGCCGCTGGCGTGCACGAGTGCATCCACCTCCACGCCATGGCGGCCCTCGGCGATGCGCAGCACGCTCGCGCCCGTGCGCAGCTGCGTGCCCGGTTGCAGCGCGGCGGCCAGGCGCCGCGTGAGCCAGCCATTGCCCTCGGGCCAGGTGAGCACCGCGTCGCGCTCTTCACTCGATGCATTGCCCCGGGCATCACCCGGCGCCTGAAAACCGTGGCGGCTGGCGAAGTAGTGGATGCCGGCCCAGGCCGAAACCACGCGGCTGCCCGCGCCGTAGTCGTCGCGGCAGCAGTAGTCGAGGTACCAGCGCAGATGCGCGTCGTCCAAGCCTTCTCGCGCCAGCCAGTCATCGAAGACGAGCGCATCGAGCGACGCCACGGCGGGCGACAGGGGCGCATCGGCCCGCCAGGTGCGCAGTGTGGGCATGGCGAAGCGGGCGGCGCGCGAGTACTCGTCCACGCGCCGCGCAAAGCGCCGGTACTGCGCCAGCGTGCTGCTACTCACGCCATCGACAGGCAGCAGCCCCTCGTGCCAGTGCCCCTGCCAGTACAGGCGCTCCTGCGGGCTGTGGCACAGCGTGCGCTCGTCGTAACGCCAGCGCCCGGCCACGCGCCGGCGCAGGCCCAGCTCCTCCAGGAAATCCTGCACCTCGCGCGCCTCGTCTCCCGGCACGGGCAGGTAGTGCGCGCCTCGCGGGCAGGCGACGCCTTGCACCTGCGTGGCGCGGCTGTTGCCGCCGGCCTCGTCCTCCAGTTCCAGCAGCACGAGGTCTTCGACGCCCGCCAGGCGCAGCGCCCGCGCGGCCGCGAGCCCCGCGACGCCGCCCCCGGCAATCACGACGCGCGTGCGCTCGATGCGCGAAGGCGGTGGCAGGCGCCCCTGCGCCAGCGCATCGCGCAGCGCGTGGCCGCGCCGCACGTCGATGCCGGTGAAGCCGCCCGGGAGCTCGCGCGCCTCGGGCGTGCAGGCCGCGAGCGCGCTGGCGGCCGTCAGGCAGAGGAAGGGGCGGCGCTGCATGAACGCGAGAGGAACGCGCGGGACACCCCGGGGCGCCTACTGCACCTGGCGCACGTCCAGCCCCGCCGCGCGCAGGCGCTCGATCACCTCGGTGGAGTGCTCGCGGCTCCTCGTCTGCAACACCATCTCGATCTCGACGTTCTGCGCCGCCAGCAGCGTGAAGGCGCGCTGGTGATGCACCTCATCGATATTGGCGCCGGCCTGCGCCACGAGCGAGGTGATGCGCGCCAGGCTCCCGGGCACGTCGCGCGCGCTCACCACCACGCGCGCCAGGCGCCCGGAGCGCACCATGGCCCGGCCGATGATCTGCGCCAGCAGCTGCGGGTCCATGTTGCCGCCCGAGAGCACCATGCCGACCTTCTTGCCCTCAAAGCGGGCCTTGTGGCGCACCAGCGCCGCCAGCGCCGCGGCGCCCGCGCCCTCGGCCAGGGTCTTCTCGATTTCCAGCAGCAGCACGATGGCCTGCTCGACATCGCCCTCATCGACGAGCAGCAGATCGTCCACGCGCTCGCGGATCACCTCCACGCAATGCACGCCCGGCGCGCCCACGGCGATGCCCTCGGCGATCGTGCTCGCGCCCTGTTCATAACTGGTGCCCTGGATAGCGTTGACCATGGCCGGAAAGCGCTGCACCTGCACGCCCACGACCTCGATCGAGGGCTTGATCGCCTTGGCCGCCGTGGCAATGCCCGAGATCAAGCCGCCGCCGCCCACGGGCACCACGATCACTTCCAGATCGGGCTGCGCCGCGAGCATCTCGATGGCTAGCGTGCCCTGCCCGGCCATGATGGCTTCGTCGTCATAAGGGTGGATCAGCGTGAGCTGCTCGCGGGCGGCGAGTTCACGTGCGTGCACCGCCGCCTCCTCCAGCGTATTGCCATGCAGGATCACGCGCGCGCCAAAGCCCTGGGTGCGCGCCACCTTCACGCTCGGGGTGAAGCTTGGCATGACGATGGTGGCGGGTATTCCCAGCTGCAGGGCGTGGTAGGCCACGCCCTGCGCATGGTTGCCCGCGCTCATGGCGATGACGCCGCGCTGGCGCTCGTCCTGCGACAGTTGCACGAGCTTGTTGCACGCGCCGCGCTCCTTGAACGAGCCGGTGAACTGCAGGTTCTCCATCTTGAGGAACACCTGCGCCCCGGTGATTTCCGAGAGCGTGCGCGACTCCACGCACGGGGTATTGAGTACCTGGCCGGCCACGCGGGTCGCGGCCTGTTCGACATCGGCGAATTGCAGCATTTTTGTTTCCTTGTGGGATGGAACCGGGGGTCAGCGCGATACACGCCCCCATTCCTGCTCGTAAGTGTGCACCAGCACCTGGTTGGACAGGCGGTTGACCTCGGCGCTCACGCGCGCCATGTCGCGCGGAAAATCCAGCATCGCCGCGAGCGCACCCGCGTCCAGAAAGCGCAGGCCCGCGGGCAGCTCGGTGGGCACGCGCCACGGCCGACGGCTGGCGATGACGAAGCCCCATTCGCCGAAGCTCGGCACATGCGCGTGATAGGGCACGACCGTCAGGCCCACCGATTCGATCGTCCGCGCCACGGTCCAGAAGCTCCTGCGCGCGACCAGCGGCGAGGTGGTCTGCACCACCGCGTAACCGCTGGCCGCCAGGCGCTCGGCCAGCAGCGCGTAGAAGCTGTTGGTGTAGAGCTTGCCGATGGCGAAATTGGTGGGGTCCGGAAAGTCGACCACGATCACGTCGAAGGTGTCCTTGCCGTGCTGCAGCCACTGGAAAGCGTCCTCGTTGACCACGTGCACGCGCGGGTCGGAGAGCGCGTGGTGGTTCAGCAGCGCCAGCTGCGGCATGTCGGTGAACAGCCGCGTCATCGCCGGGTCGAGCTCCACCAGCGTGACCGACTCAACCGACGGGTATTTGAGCACCTCGCGCACCGCCATGCCGTCGCCGCCGCCCAGCACCGCCACGCGCTTGGGCGCGCCATGCGCGGCCATCGCCGGGTGCACCAGCGCCTCGTGGTAGCGGTATTCGTCGCTCTCGGCGAACTGCAGGTTGCCGTTGAGGTACAGCCGGTAGCCGTTGCGCCCGTGCGTGACGACGATGCGCTGGTACGGCGTGGTGACGGCAAAGGCGATCGGGCTCTGATAGAAGTGGTCCTCGGCCAGCGTGGTGATTTTTTCCGCCCCCGCCATGCCAGCGGCCAGCAGCGCGAGCACCATCGCGCACGCGGCGATGTGCTCGGCGCGGCGCGGCAGTTCATGGCGGAACAGCCACAGCGCCCACACGGCGACGAGCGCATTCATGAGCCCGAACAGCAGCCCCGAGCGCACCAGCCCCAGCTGCGGCACGAGCAGCAGCGGAAACGCCAGCGACACCGCCAGCGCCCCGAGGTAGTCGAAGGTGAGCACCTGGCTCACGAGGTCCTTGAACTTCACGTCGCGCTGCAGGATGCGCATCACCAGCGGAATCTCCAGCCCCACCAGCGTACCCACCGCCATCACCATGAGATAGAGCAGGAAGTGAAACGCCCCGGGCAGCCAGGCATTGGCGACGAAGAGCGCCCCGGGCATGCTGCCGCCCACCAGCGCCACCAGCAGCTCGATGCGCAGGAAATGCGCGGCCAGCGGCCGGTTCAGATAGCGTGACAGCCACGAGCCCACACCCATGGCGAAGAGGTAGGTGCCGATGACGGTGGAGAACTGCAGGATGGAGTCGCCCAGCAGGTAGGACGCGAGCGCCCCCGCCGCCAGTTCGTACAGCAGCCCGCAGGCGGCGATGACGAAGACGCTGATGAACAGCGCGACGGCGATGGGGCGCGGCGCGGGGGCAGCGGCGGCCGCGTCATGGGCCGCTGGAATATCGGTCAAATCAGTCTCCAGCCCTTGCTGGACAAGCGCGAGGAGCTATCAATCCCAAGAGTCAATGAATCGCCGCCGCCACGATGAGGCTGATGCCCAGGCACATCGCCGCCACCACCAGCGCGAGCGCGCGGTTCTGCTTCTCGACGATCTCGCCCCAGAGGTCGTAGGGCGTGATCTTGTCCACGATGAGAAAGCACAGCCAGAAGATGACGACGCCGATGGCGGCGTAGGCGATGGAGCCGAAGAAGGCCGCCGGTTTGAGCCATTGCATGTCCATGATGAATCTCCTTGGAAATCGCTATTTGTGAAACCCGCCGCTGGAAGCGCCGCCGAACGAACCGCCGCTGGTCCGGTTGTAGCCGCCCGAGCCCGAGGAGCAGGTGCCGAGCAGGAACAGCACGATGATGAGCACGATGACGATGAGCGCGATGGTGCCGCAGCCCACGCCCTTGGCGGCGACGAAGGGCCCGACTTCGTCGCGCTTGAAGCGTTCGGCGTCGGCGTCGCGGCCCAGCGCCTGCGCCACGGCCAGGCTGGCCATGCGGCTGCCATAGGACCACGTCACCTCGCTGCCGCCCCTTTCGATCGACAGCAGCCCCTTGCCGGTGCTGGCCGCGTAATCGGCGTTCTCGGTGCGCTGCCCGCGTGCCACGGGCCAGTAGAACTCGCCGGCGACGTAGGTGGTTTCGGCACTGTAGCTGCTGGTGCGCCTGTAGCTCACACCCAGGTAGCGCGCGTTCAGGCCGCCTGGCCCCGAGACCGTGGGCGCGCCTGTCGCGGGCCGCACCAGGCTCCAGCCGTCGCTCGCGTCGACGAGAAAGGTGAAGCCCTTTTTCTGGTTGTAGAGCAGGTACTCTTCCCAGCCGAACTGCTCGTCGTCGCCCGGCTCCTGCCCCATGCGGTGCTGAAAGCCCACCACCTGCCAGGGCACGCCCTCGAACGTGCCCATGCTGCCCAGCGCGATCAGCGGGCGCACCGGCTCGTCCTGCGTCGCGCTCACGAGTTCGGCGCCGATGCCGCGCGTGAGGTCGATCAGGCTGTGGCATGAGCCGCAGGTGACGCTCTTGCTGGTTTCAAGCTGCACCTGTACCTGCGCGCCGCAGTGCGGGCAGTCGAACTGGCGCCCGCGCTCGTGCTTGACCGACTCGTCCCTCAGGCCCTTGAGCTGCAGGTCTTCGAGCTGCACGGAGCGGCCGATCTCGGCCCGTGGCTCTGGGGCGCCGTAGTCGATCGAGAGCACCTGGCCGTCGTCACTGCGCAGCTCCACCACGGTGAAGGGCTGGCCCAGCGGCGGCAGCTTGGGCAGCTCGCCCTCGGCCGCCGCCAGGTGCGCCTGCAAGTGCGCGGCCACGTTCCAGGCCTGGCCCGCGAGCGTCACACCCGCGCCCAGCGGCAGTTGGTCCGCGGGTGGCAGCGCCTGGCCCGCAAGGTCCAGCGGGCGGGTGAAGACGTAGGCGCCGTTGTCCTCGCCCAGCGTGGCGCCGCGGCCATCGTCGAGCCAGGCGTTCCACTCGGTCCAGCCACCTTCCTCGCCGCGGTACTGCAGGCGCCCGATGAGCGTGAAGGTCACGCCCTCCCACGTGCCCGAGGCCATGAGCTGCAGCGGGCTGTGGTCGTCGAACAGCTCGGCCATCCGGCCCACGCGCGAGAGCACGTCGCCGCTGCGCACCACGGTGCTGTGGCAATAGCTGCAGACGGCGTGCGTGGACTGGGCGCTGCGGAACTCCACCGGCGCGCCACAGCCGGGGCAGGGCGCGCTGTAGTGGCGTTGCGTGGGGCCCGTGGCCATGTTTTATGGGTGTTTTCGGCCTCCAGCGCTTGCTGTACAAGCGCCGGTAGCTCTCAAAAAAGGTGCTAGACGAGCTTCTTGAGCAGCTCGGCCTTCTTGGCGCTGAACTCTTCCTCGGTCAGGATGCTCTTGGTCTTGAGCTCGCCGAGTTTTTCCAGCAGCGCCATCACGTCCTCGGGCTTGACGCCTGCAGCAGCAGCGGCCGCAGGCGCGGCGCCGGGCTGCAGGGCCGATTGCATGTTCTGCGCCAGGATCTGCCCCATGGCCACGCCCGCGCCCATGCCCAGGCCGGCGCCCGCGAGCCCCCCGCCATCGCCCCCGGCGCCCACGCCCTTGGCCATCTCGGGAATCGCCTGCGCGGTCTGGTACTGCATGAACTTGCCTATGTCGCCGCCGACCATGCCCATGCCGATCTTCTGGTCGAGCACCTTCTGCAGGTCTTCGGGCAGCGACAGGTTCTGCACCGTCACCTGCTCGACCTTGAGGCCCAGCTTGGCGAACTCCGGTTCGAGCTGCCTGGCCAGCGCGGCGGCGAACATCGTCTGGTTCGCCGCCAGGTCGAGGAAGGCCACGCCGCTGGCGGCGATTGCGTTGCTGATGTTCTGCAGCACCAGGCCGCGCAGCTGCCCTTCGATGTCGCCCACCGTGTAGCTCTCGCGCGTGCCAGAGACCTCGGTGTAGAAGAGGCGCGGATCATGGATGCGCCAGGCGTAGTTGCCGAAGGCGCGCAGGCGCACCGCGCCGAACTCCGCGTCGCGGATGGTGATGGGCTGGGGCGTGCCCCACTTCTGGTCGAGCTGCTGGCGCGTGCTGAAGAAATACACGTCGCTCTTGAACGGCGACTCGAACAGCTTGTCCCAGTTCTTCAGGTTGGTGAGCAGCGGCAGGTTCTGCGTGACCAGCTTGTGCGTGCCCGCGCCGAACACATCGGCCACCTGGCCTTCGTTGACGAACATCGCCATCTGCGACTCGCGCACCACGAGCTGGCCGCCGTTCTGGATTTCCATGTCCCGCATGGGGTAGCGCCACGCCAGCGTGCCGTCGCCGTCCTCGGTCCATTGCAGGACGTCGATGAACTGTTTCTTGAGGAAATCCATCAGGGCCATGGTGGTGCTCCAGCGTCCGGGGACAGAACCGGCGGAGGGCCATCATAGCGACGCGCATCGGCGCCGGCTATGGCCGCCATGGCAAAAATCCATTGGACATGTTAAATGAGAACAATTATCATTTAACATGTCCAATGGAGAAAGATGCCATGTCCCGCCTGCGCCACATCGCCCACGACAACCTGCCGACCCTGATGAAAACCGCCACCTACTACGTGATCCACGTGTGTGTGGCCGCGATCGTCGCGTATCTGGTGACGGGCAACCTCTGGGCCTCGCTCACGCTGAGTCTGCTCGAGCCCAGCGTGCAGGCGGTGGCCTTCTTCTTTCACGAAAAAGCCTGGGCGCGCGTGCTCGCGCGGCGGGCTCAGGCCAGGATGTCCAGCAGCGTGCCGGTCGTGGCCTGAGCCATGCGCAGCACGAAGACATTGGCCCTGTAGGCGGCGCTGGCGGCGATCTGCTCGACCGCCTCGTGCTCCAGCGCCACGCCGGGATGGTCGGCGCGCACCACCTGCGCGCTCACGCCCGAGAGCGGCGCCAGTGCCTGCTCGCGCACGCGCTGCGGCGTGAAGCCCGGCGTGTTCATGTTGGCGATGTTGTGCGCGCTCACGTCCATGCGCAGCTGCGCGGCCTGCAGACCGGTTTGTGCGATGGCGGCGAGAGAGGACATGCCCGGCTCATCGGCAGTCTGGCGCAAAACTTGAGGACTTTCAGGATCGCGCCTGCGCCCGGTACTGCCCCGGCCCCACGCCCTGCCATTGCTTGAACGCGTGGTGAAACGCCGGAACTTCCTGGTAGCCGAGCAGCGCGGCGATGCGTGCGATCGACAGCTCGGAACTTGCCAGGTAGTGGCGGGCGAGCTCGTGGCGCGTGCCGTCCAGCAGCGCCTGGAAGGCGAAACCCGCCTGCGCCAGGCGCCGCTGCAGCGTGCGCGTGGACAGGTGCAGTTCGCCTGCCACGTCCGCCAGCCGCACCTCCTGCTGCCCCAGACGGCGCAGCACGCACTGGCGTACCTGCACCGCAATCTCCGGCTCATGCGGGCGCCGCGACTGCAGCAGCGCCTGCGCGTGGCGGCTGAGCAGCGGCAGCAGCGCCTGGTCGGCCTGCGGAATCGGCCAATCGAGCACCGCCGCGGGAAAGATCGCGCGGTTGGCCGCGCAGCCCGTGCGCACCCGCGCGCCGCTGGCCTGCGCGATGACGCCCGCCGTCGCCTCATCGCAGTGGTGCATGAACTCAAGCTCGAACCCGGTGATGGCGCGCCCCGCGAGCCACTGGGCGCAGGTCTGGATGCCGGCGAAGACCGATTCGGTGAGCGCATCGGCCGCCGGATGACCGCCGCAGTGATTGACCCAGCCGTACTCCACCACATCGCCCCGGCGCACGAAGGACGAGCGCCCCAGGTCGTGCACCAGCGACTCGAAGCGCAGCACCTGCGCCAGCGCCTCGCCCAGTGTCGGGCAGGCCAGCAGCACGATGCCGTTGACGCCGTAGCTCGTGGGCTTGACACTTTGCCCCAGCCGCCAGCCAAAGCCGCGCCCGGCCGCCTGCAGCGCGCACTGCAGCAGCGCCAGATAGCTGGCGACGGGCAGGTCTTCGTCGCCCAGTGCCTCGTGCCCCAATGCCTGCCCCAGCGCGTGGCGCGGCACGCCGACGGCCAGCGCCGCATCCCACAGCGTGCGCGCATACGGCGCGATGACGCGCGGTGCCGGTGCGTTTGGCGTGATCGAACAAGCGGATGGCGGCATGGCGAAATGGCAAACAGGCGGCACGCGCCTACAGTGGGGGCGCAACCACGGGAGTATGCAGGCATGCGACGCTGGAACGGCTGGGGCGACGAGGCCACCTCGATGGCGCTGGGCGAATCCGCGCGCGCCATGCTCGCCGAGCGCCTGGGGCCGGGGCATCCCACGTCCGATGCGCCGCGCGAGGCGCTGCTGGCGCGCATCCCGGCGCCCCGCCTGCCCGAGCACCCCCTGATCGACCGCACGCCCGATACGCGCCTGGCCGCCGCCTGGGGCGAGAGCTACGCCGACTGGATCCGCAAGCGCCTGGGCCACCTGCCGCCCGTACCCGACGGCGTGGCGCACCCTGTCTCGGATGAAGAGGTGCGCGCACTGCTCGACCTGGCCCACGCCCGGCACTGGGTGGTGATCCCCATCGGTGGTGCCACCAGCGTCGCGGGGCACTTGGATTGCCCGCTCGGCGAACGGCCCGTGCTCGCCATCGCGCTCACGCGCCTGAACCGGCTGGTGCACCTGGACACGGCGAGCCAGCTCGCCACCTTCGGCGCGGGCACGCCCGGCCCGCTGGTGGAGGCACAGCTGCGCGCGCACGGCTATACGCTGGGGCACTATCCGCAGTCGTTTGAATACTCGACGGTGGGCGGCTGGGTGGTCACGCGCTCCAGCGGCCAGCAGTCGCTGCGCTACGGGCGCATCGAGCAGCTCTTTGCCGGGGGGCGGCTGGAGACCCCCGTCGGAGCGCTCGTGCTGCCGACCTTCCCGGCCGCCAGCGCCGGGCCCGATCTGCGCGAGATCGTGCTCGGCAGCGAAGGGCGGCTGGGCATCCTGACCGAGGCGGTAATGCGTGTGACGCGCCTGCCCGCGCACGAGCGCTTTCACGCCTTCTTCCTGCCCGACTGGGCGCGCGCCGAAGAGGCGGTGCGCACGCTGGTGCAGCAGCGCCTGCCGCTGTCGATGCTGCGCCTTTCCAACGCCATCGAGACCCAGACCAACCTGCGCCTGGCCGGGCACGAACGCGCCGTCGCCTGGCTGGAAAAATACCTGGCCTGGCGCGGCTGCGGCGCGGGCAAATGCCTGTTGATGCTGGGCGTGAGCGCCGACCCCGCCACCGCGCGCCACGCCCTGCGCCAGGCGCGCCGCTGGCTGGCGCGCCACGGCGCCGTCTTCATCGGCCCGGCGCTGGGGAGCAAATGGGCAACGAATCGCTTCAAGGGCCCGTATCTGCGCAACACGCTGTGGGATCTGGGCTACAGCGTGGACACGATAGAGACCGCCGTCGACTGGCCGCGCGTCACGCCGCTGATGCAGGCGATGGAGCAGGCCGCGCGCGACGCCTTCGCGCCCTTCGGCACACCGGTGCACGCCTTCACGCACCTGTCGCACGTCTACCCCGAGGGCAGCAGCATCTACGCGCAATACGTCTGGCCGACGGCCGAGGGCGGGTTCGAGCCCAACTTCGCCCGCTGGCGCGCGCTCAAAACCACCGTGGCGGCGCAGATCGCCGCACACGGCGCGACCGTGAGCCACCAGCACGGCGTGGGGCGCGACCACGCCGCGCATCTGGCGCAGGAGAAGGGCCCGCTGGGCATGGCGACGCTCGCGCGCCTGTGCGAGCAGTTCGACCCGCACGGCATCATGAACCCCGGCAAGCTGCTGCAGGACGGTGGGCCATGGGCCGATTGAGCGACGCGCCGCAGGGCGCCTTCCCACCGCGCGAAGCCACGCTGGCGCGCCTCGGCGACGAGGTATGGGACCTCGTCGTGATCGGCGGCGGCATCAGCGGCGCGGGCGTGGCGCAGCAGGCGGCGCAGGCGGGCTGGCGCGTGCTGCTCGCCGAGCAGCGCGACTTCGCCTGGGGCGCATCGAGCCGCTCGTCCAAACTCGTGCACGGCGGCCTGCGCTATCTCAAGCAGGGCGACCTCAAGACCACGCTGCACGCGGTGCGCGAGCGCGAGCGGCTGCTGCGCGAAGCCCCGGCGCTGGTGCGCTTGCAGAGCTTTCTCTGGGCCGATTGCGCGCGCCGACCCACGGGGCGCTGGCTGATGCAGGCCGGCCTCATGGTGTACGACCGCATGGCGCGCCAGCACGGCCACCACCGGGCCGATCTGGCCGCGACGCAGTGGCTCGCCCCGGGCCTCGCGCCCACGGGGTTGCGCGGCAGCCTCGTCTTCCACGACGCGAGCACCGACGACGCGCGCCTGGTGCTGCGCGTGCTGCAGGAGGCAAGGCAGCAGGGCGCCGTCACCTTGAACGACCTGGGCGTGCGAGGGGTGCGGGGGCAGGGCGGCGGCTTCACCGTGCAATTGCACGATGCGCTCACGGGACGCGAACACACAGTGCGGGCGCGCTGCGTCGTCAACACCACCGGCGCCTGGGGCGACCGGCTGCGCGGCGCCGGCGGCCCGCTCTTGCGCCCGCTGCGCGGCAGCCACCTCATCGTGCCCTTCTGGCGCCTGCCGGTGGCGCAGGCGATCAGCTTCATGCACCCGGCCGACGGGCGGCCGGTGTTCTTCTACCCCTGGGAGGGCGCGACGCTGATCGGCACCACCGATCTTGATCACGGCGACGACCTCGACCAAGAGGCGCGCATCAGCGCCGCCGAGGCGCGCTATCTGCTGGACGCCGTAAACGGCCAGTTCCCCGATGCGCGGCTCACGGCGGCGGATGTGCTCTCGTGCTTCTCGGGCGTGCGCCCCGTCGTCGCCGACGGGCACGCGCAGGCGTCGCGCGCCACGCGTGAGCATGTGGTGCGTGACGAGGGCGGGCTCATCACGCTCGCGGGCGGCAAGCTCACCACCTTCCGCCTGATGGCGCAGGATGCGTTGGCGCTGGCCGCGCGCCACGTGGGCCGCGGCTGGACCGCCAGCGATGCGCCGGTTTTCCAGCCCGCAAGCCGCTTGAACCCGGCGCTTTCCCCCGCCGTGCAAGCACGCCTGCAGGCGCGCTACGGCGATGGCGCCGGGGAGCTGTGCGCGGGCGCCCCGGCGGCGCAGCTCGAACGCATCGCGGGCACGCCCACGCTCTGGATCGAACTGCAGCTGGCCGCGCGCCACGAGGCCGTGCACCACCTGGACGACCTGCTGCTGCGCCGCACCCGCCTGGGCCTGCTGCTGCCGCGTGGCGGCGAGGCACTGCTCGATCAGGTGCAGGCGCTGTGCGCCCCGGCGCTGGATTGGTCGCCTGCGCGCTGGGACGAGGAGCGCCAGCGCTACCGTGCCGTCATCGCGCAGCACTACCAGTTGCCGGATATGGGTCAAACCGGCCTCCAGCCCTTGCCAGTCAAGCGCGAGCAGCTACACCCTTCATAGTCATCGCACGATGCCCACGCCCTGCCTGCTCGCCATCGACCACGGCACGCAAAGCGTGCGGGCGCTGCTGTTCGACCTGCAGGGGAATCTGCTGGACAAGGCGCAGGTGGCTATCACCAGCTACCGCTCGCCCGAGCCCGGCTGGATGGAATGCGAGCCCGAGGACTTCTGGCAGACGCTGTGCACCGCCACGCGCGAGCTCATGGCGCGCACCACGGTGCCACCGGCCTCGATCGCGGGCGTGGTCGTCACCACGCAGCGCGCCGTGCCCGTCACGCTCGACGCGCACGGCCAGCCGCTGCGCCCCTCGATGATCTGGCTCGACCAGCGCCGTGCGGCCCGCGCGCCGCGCCTGCCCTGGTGGTGGGAGGCGGCCTTCGCCGGCATCGGCATGCGCACCACGGTGCGGCACTTCCAGCACGAGGCCGAGGCCAACTGGATCGCGCAGCACCAGCCCGACCTCTGGGCGCGCGTGGACAAGTTCCTGCTGCTCTCGGGCTGGCTGCACTGGCGCCTGGCGGGGCGCATGGTCGATTCGGTGGCCTCGCAGGTCGGCTACGTGCCCTTCGACTACAAGCGCGGGCGCTGGGCGGGCGCGCACGACTGGAAGTGGCACGCGCTGCCGGTGCGCCGCGCGATGCTGCCCGAGCTCGTGCCCGCAGGCACGGTGATCGGCCGCGTGAGCGCGCAGGCGGCGCTGGAAAGCGGCCTCCCCGAGGGCCTGCCCGTGGTCGCCGGTGCGGCCGACAAGGCCTGCGAGGTGCTCGGCGCGGGCTGCCTCACGCCCGAGATCGGATGCCTCTCCTACGGCACGGCGGCCACCTTCAACACCACCACCAAGCGCTACCTGGAGGCCACGCGCTTCATCCCGCCCTACCCGGCGGCGATCCCCGGCCACTACAACACCGAAATCCAGATCACGCGCGGCTTCTGGATGGTCAACTGGTTCAAGGAGCAGTTCGGCCAGAACGAGGCGATGGAGGCCGCACGCCTGGGCGTCACGCCCGAGAGCCTGTTCGACGCCCTCGTGGGCCGCGTGCCCGCCGGGTCGCTGGGCCTGACGCTGCAGCCCTTCTGGAACCCCGGCATCAAGGTGCCCGGCCCCGAGGCCAAGGGCGCCGTGATCGGCTTCGGCGACGTGCACACGCGCGCGCACCTGTACCGCGCCATCCTCGAAGGCCTGGCCTACGCGCTGCGCGAGGCCAGGGAGCGCATCGAGCGGCGCGGCGGCGCGCGCATCACGCGCCTGCGCGTGGCGGGCGGCGGCTCGCAGAGCGACGCGGCGATGCAGATCACCGCCGACGTCTTCAACCTGCCGTGCGAGCGCGCGCACCTGTACGAGACCAGCGGCCTGGGCGCGGCCATCATCGCCAGCGTCGGCCTGGGCCTGCACGCCGATTTCGCCAGCGCGGTGCAGGCGATGACGCGCGTGGGCCGTGTGTTCGAACCCATTCCCGCGCACGCGCGCACCTACGAACAGCTCTACCGGCGGGTGTACCTGCGCATGTACGATCGCCTGCGCCCGCTGTATGCCGACATCCGCGCCATTACCGGCTACCCCTCCACCGACTGAAGCCAAGGCCCCACGATGTTCCAATCTTCATTCCATGTGGGAGCGGCTTTAGCCGCGAATGCCTGCACGGAGCCATTCGCGGCTAAAGCCGCTCCCACGCACCCCATCAAGCGCCTGCTGCTCGCCGCCCTGCTCGCCCTGAGCGCCAGCGCGCCCGCCTGGGCCTGGAGCAACCACGCGCTGGCCTCGTACCGCGCGTACGAGGTGCTGCCCGAAGTCAGCCAGGCCGCGCCCGTCACGGCCGAGCCGCTGGAAGACTTCCTCGCCGACCAGGCCCCCGCCATCGCCCGGCTGATCGATGCGCAGGACACCTGGGCGCGCGCGCACATCGCCCACTACCCGCCGCTGCCCGCCGCGCTGCGTCTGGATCCCGCCGTCGCCAGCCAGGGCCCGCAGGCGCTGCGCAAGGCGTTTTTGATGGCGCTGCGCGTCTCGCCAGCAAGCCGCCTGGCGCTGTACGTGCAACCCGACCCCTGGGGGCCCGAGCCCACGGCCGCGCGCATGCCGCACGACGCCGTGAGCGCCCTGCCGCTGAGCGCCGAAGACGGCGAAAAGCACCGCTTCGTGCGCCTGGAGCCGGGCGAGAAGGTGGCACCACTTGCCGTGCTCGCCAGCGCCAGCGACGAGCCCGACTACGGCATGGACGTGAACCTCTGGGAAGACAGCCCCTCGGCCTGGGGGCCGCTCTACGGCTTCGGCAAGCTGCCGTTCGGCAACCCCAGCCTGAGCTTCGCCACGCAGGCGCCATTTCACATGGGCTATTACCACGAGTCCGCGCTGATCTACGCCGCCGCCGGTTTTCTCAAGCGCACCTACCCCGAACTGCGGCTGCACCAGTACATGGGCCTTGCCGATCTGGCCTTTCGCAGCGGCCATCCGTACTGGGGCTGGCGCTTCGCGGGCCTCGCGTCGCACTATGCGCAGGACCTGACCCAGCCCTACCACGCGAGCCTGGCGCCAGGTTTTTCCACGGCGCGACTCATCGGCATCCAGTTGCTGGCGGTGCTCGGCCTGCCCGCGAGCAAGAACGACATGGTGGTACTGCTGTCCAACCGCCACTTCGTGCTCGAACGCTACGAAAGCCAGATGATCCAGGCCAGCGCCAGAGCGCACCAGACCACGGCGCTGGAGAACGCGCTGCACGACACCACAACCGACGCGAGCTATGGCGCGTGGAACGACAGCACGCTGCGCGATGTGATTTCGCTCGAATCGTCGTCGCTGGGCGAAGCGGTCACCGCGCAGATGCTCGCCTCGGTGCCGTCCAGATATGTGGACGACCCCACGTTCGACTTCGGTGTGCACGCCAGCCAGATCGACCTCATGGCCGAGGTCGCTCGCCGGGGACCGGCATCGCGCGCGGCGCTGGAGACCAGCATCGCCACGCTCATGCGCCACTTTGGCGCGCACAGCCGCAAGCTCGTGCGCACCATCCTGCAGCCACCGCGCCAACCTTGAGGCACGTGCGGGCCCGTCATCACCCGCCCACGAAAAAGGGCACACGGCGAACCGCGTGCCCCTGCATCTGACGGCCGGTAGTGACCGGCCTCATCGCGTCATCCGATCAGGACTGATAGCCGCTGGCCGGACGGAAGCCGTGGGTCAGCGCTTCACGCGTGGCTTCGCGCACCTGCGCACGGCTCAGATCGCTCGTCGTGGCCGCTTGAGCGACCGGCAGATTGCCTGCGAGTGGCGCCTGTGCCGACACAGTGGCACGCTGCACCTGGCTGGTGCCCGCGGCGACGCTCTGCGCCTGGAAGAAGGGCGCTTCACCCGCGGCAGGCTGCGAGCCCGCAGCAAAAGCGGTGCCGGAGGCAAGCAGCACGGCGGCGATGGAAGCAAAAGCGAAATTCTTGCGGATCATGGTCTTTCTCCTGAAAACGTGACAAGCCAAATAAAAACATTCGGTCAATGGGTGGCCTGAGCCACTTCCCTTACCGGAGAAGCGCTGTGGCGCCCTTCGATGACTCGTAGTGTGAGGGTTTTCCCTAGTCTTTAAAAGACTGGTTTTTGAATTTGATTGTTTCCAATAAAGAAACAATTCGCCTCGCAACCGCAGGCGTCCCGCAGCCGGTGGGCACGGGTCCGTCGTTTCTTCCGCGGGGAAAACGGCAACTCAGCGGGTCGCGGCGATTTCAGGGGCGAAGGCACACTCTCGATGCGAAGCACCAAGGTAACGCTGATCTACCAGCGCACCAGGAACCTGCGTGCCATGCAAACGCCTTTTCGTGTCGGTGCGCAACAGGTCTTCGTGGGGGTGGCACGGACATACAACGGTATTCGCTGGAGCATTCTGCACACGGTCTCACCCGATGTGGATGCAGCAGCAGAACGATTCATTCAATCACTCAAGCGGTCGATACCACCATTGAATCTCTGCCAACGTTCGCTGACCGCTCCGATGACGGGTTCATATCTGATGGGCGAGTCTTTCTTCACACGGGGGCAGTTATGGCTGCTCGATCCGGGTGACCGCATCGGCGCCGCAGGTCTTTGTGATGTTCAAGGGGAGAGACAATGAAAAATCAGTCATTCCCAAAAAGTACGCATGTGCTCTTTGGTATCCGTTCCGCACGGGCGGAAGAAACAAATTAACAGACGCGGCCGCCAAGATCACGGAAACCGAAACATGACCAAGCACTTTGATTTCATCGTCGTCGGCGGTGGCCTGGCCGGCGCCACGGCGGTGGAAACCCTGCGGACCGAGGGCGCCGAGGGAAGCATTCTCCTGCTCGGTGCCGAGCCGCATCTGCCCTACCACCGGCCGCCGCTTTCGAAGATCGCCCTCACGGCCGAGCAGGCGCCGCCACCCAGGCAGGTGCTCAGCAAGGCTCGATACGGCGAGTTAGCGGTCGAGCTGCTTCTCGGCACCCCTGTTTCCGCCATCGATCCCAGGCGGAAATCCGTTCGCACCAAGCCCGGCGCGGAGATTCACTACGAGCAACTGCTCGTCGCCACCGGGGCATCGCCCAAGCGCTTGTCGCTGCCCGGCGCAGCACTGCCGGGCGTCTTCTATCTTCGCTCGCTGGACGACGCTGAAGCCATCCGCGCCCGTGCGCGAGATGCGCGGCGGGCCGTGGTGGTCGGCGGCAGCTTCATCGGCCTGGAGGTCGCGGCCTCGCTGCGGCAGATCGGCCTGGAAGTCACCTTGCTCGAGCGCAGCGAATTGCTCGGGAAACTCCACATGCCGGGGGTTTCGGTTTTTCTCCAGCGCGGCTTCGACCAGCATGGCGTGGACATCATCGTCGGCGACAGTCCGGCGGCATTTCGCGGCGAAACGACGGTCGAGGCGATACAAACGCAGGGTGGCCGGACCATCTCCTGCGACATGGTGGTGATCGGCGCCGGCGTGAACCCGGAAACCGGTTTCCTGCAGGGCAGCGGCATCGCGGTCGACAACGGCATCGTCGTCGATCGCTTCCTGCAGTCGAGCCAGCCCGGAGTGTTCGCCGCTGGTGACGTGGCCAATTTCTTCGACCCCATCTTCAGCCGGCAGCGCCGAGTCGAACATTGGGACAACGCCATCCGGCAGGGTCGCACCGCGGCCCGCAACATGCTCGGCCAGCGCGTGCCTTACGACGAAGTCACCTATTTCTACAGCGAGATGTTCGATCTGAGCTTCAACATGCTCGGTCACGTCGACGCCAGTGATGAAAGGATAGAGCGCGGATCACTGCAGTCGAAATCCTTCGCGACCTTCTATCTGCAGGGTGACGTGCCCCGCGCGCTGTTCTCGTTCGGGCGGCCGACGGAAGAGACCAAGGTGACCGAGCTGCTCATCAAGCACCGGGTGAACCTCAAGTCGAGCAAGGCACGCCTGTCCGATCCGGACTACACGCTGAGCCACATCCCCAACCAGACCATCTACATCCTGCAGGGCGGGGGCGCCTTCGGCGGATTCGAATGCGGCGCGGTCCGGGCGCTGCAAGAGTCCGGCGTCCGCCCGGACGTGGTCGCCGGCGTGTCGATCGGCGCATTCAATGGCGCCATCATCGCCGGCAATCCCGACCGGGCCGCAGAGGCACTGATCGCCTTCTGGAACGACCTGGCCATCGCCACGCCGTTCATTGCGGACGAGAATTTGCGCAGGGACCTGGCCTGCGGGCAGATCGCGCTGTTCGGCGTGCCCCAATTTTTCACGCCACGCTGGTTCCAGCCGATGCTCGGCCCGCAGCAGTGGCCGCACCACTGGGCCAGCCTTTACGACACCGCGCCCGCCGTCAAGCTGCTTGAAAAATACGTCGACTTCGGCAAGCTGAGGTCCAGCCCGGTTCGGCTCATGGTGAGCGCGGTCGATGTGCAGACCAGCGAACTCGTCGTCTTCGACAGCTATGTGGACGACCTGACGTCCGCGCACATCATCGCCAGCGGCAGCCTGCCGCCCGGCTTCCCGTGGACGACGATCGACGGCAGGCATTACTGGGACGGCGGCATCGTCAGCAATTCACCGCTGGATCTGGTCGTGCAGCGCTGCGGATCGGCCGGCAAGCGCGTCTTCATCATCGACCTGTTCCCCGGCAAGCGCAACGCCATGCCCGCCAACCTCGCCGAAACCATGGCCCGGCAGAGCGAAATCCTCTACTCGGAACGCATTCACAATGACCTGAGAACACGCACCCTGGTGCGCGATTTCCGCAGACTGGTCGACGAAATCGTCGCCGATCTGCCGGCCGAAGCCGCCGAGCGCATCCGCCATCGCCCGCGCTTCATCGCGATGATGGGCGAGGACGCGCCGATGACGATCACCCGCATCGTCCGCGAAAACAGCGAGGATGAACCGTCATCCAGGGACTACGACTTCTCGCGCCAGACCATCGACCAACTGATCGAGTCGGGCTACCGCATGACGCGCAAGGCGCTGCAGCGTTGAGCTTGATCACCGGTGTGATGAAAGGAGTCGCGGAACGCGGATGACCGCAGCGGCCTCCTGCTTCGTGCAGAACTCGTCAAGCAACACGTTCACACGTCGATATTGCCCGCGTGCAGCGCATTGGTCTCGATGAACTCCCGCCGCGGCTCGACGTCGTCGCCCATGAGCATGGTGAAGACCTGGTCGGCCTCGACCGCGTCGGTCACCTGCACGCGCAGCATGCGGCGCGTGGCCGGGTCCATGGTGGTTTCCCAGAGCTGCTCGGGGTTCATTTCGCCCAGGCCCTTGTAGCGCTGGCGGCTGGTGGTGCGCTCGGCTTCGGAGAGCAGCCAGCGCATGGCCTGGCGGAAGTCGCTGACCTTTTCTTCCTTCTTCTTGTCGCCCTCGCCGCGCATCACGCGGGCGCCTTCGGCGAGCAGGCCGTGGAAATTCTTGGCGCCTTCGGCCAGCGCTTCGTAGTCACTGCCGGCGATGAAGTCCTGCGCCACGATGCTGCTCTTGATGTTGCCGTGGTGGTGGCGGCTGATGCGCAGCAGCAGGCCGCCGTGGCGCGGGTCGGTTTCGGCGGTGACTTCGGCCTCTGTGCCCGCGTGGTCGAGCTCGCGCAGCTTCGCCTGCAGCCTGCTGGCGCTGGCCTGCGCCGCCTCCAGGCTGGAGAGGTCAAGCTGCACGCCGTCGGCCACGGCACGCAGGGCCTCGGCGTCCATGTAGGCCGAAAGGCGCTCGATGATGGCTTCCATGCGCTGGTGCTGGCGCGCCAGATCGGCCAGCTCCGTGCCCTCGAGCGTGCGCGGCTCGGCCCCGCCGGTGTTCACGGCCGCGCCGACGAGCGCCACGCGCAGCAGGAACTGATCCAGCGCCGGGCCGTCCTTCAGGTACAGCTCTTCCTTGCCGTTCTTGACCTTGTACAGCGGCGGCTGCGCGATGTAGACGTGGCCGCGCTCGACCAGCTCGGGCATCTGGCGGTAGAAGAAGGTGAGCAGCAGCGTGCGGATGTGCGCGCCGTCCACGTCGGCGTCGGTCATCAGGATCACGCGGTGGTAGCGCAGCTTGGCGATGTCGAAATCGTCCGCGCCGCTCTTGCCGTTGCCATTGCCGAATTCATCGTCGCTGGCGGCCTTGCCTATGCCGGTGCCGAGCGCGGTGATGAGCGTGATGATTTCCTGGCTGGAGAGCAGCTTTTCATAGCGCGCCTTCTCCACGTTCAGGATCTTGCCGCGCAGCGGCAGGATGGCCTGGAACTTGCGGTCGCGCCCCTGCTTGGCGCTGCCGCCGGCGCTGTCGCCCTCGACGATGTAGATCTCGCACAGCGCCGGGTCTTTCTCCTGGCAGTCGGCGAGCTTGCCGGGCATGCCCATGCCGTCGAGCACGCCCTTGCGCCGCGTCATCTCGCGCGCCTTGCGCGCGGCCTCGCGCGCGCGCGCCGCCTCGACGATCTTGCCGCAGAGGATCTTGGCGTCGTTCGGCTTTTCTTCGAGGTAGTCGGCCAGCAGCTTGCCGACAATGTCCTCGACCGGCGCACGCACCTCACTGGAGACCAGCTTGTCCTTGGTCTGGCTGCTGAACTTGGGCTCTGGCACCTTGACCGAAAGCACGCAGCACAGGCCCTCGCGCATGTCGTCGCCGGTGACTTCCACCTTGGCCTTCTTCGCCAGTTCGTTGTCGGCGATGTACTTGCCGATCACGCGCGTCATCGCGGCGCGCAGGCCCGTGAGGTGGGTGCCGCCGTCGCGCTGCGGAATGTTGTTGGTGAAACAGAGGACCTGTTCGTTGTAGCCATCGTTCCACTGCATCGCCACCTCGACGCCGATCTCGGTGCCGGGAATGCCGCCGTAGGTTTCGGCCGGGCGCGAACCGCTGGCGTAGAACGGCGTGGGGTGCAGCACCTTCTTGCCGGTGCTGATGAACTTGACGAAGCCGAGCACGCCGCCCGCGCCCGAGAAGTCGTCTTCCTTGCCGGTGCGCTCGTCGATCAGGCGGATGCGCACGCCGTTGTTCAGAAACGAAAGCTCGCGCAGACGCTTGGCCAGCGTCTCGTAATGGAAGTCGTGGTTGTCGCCGAAGATTTCCACGTCGGGCAGAAAGCGCACGCTGGTGCCGCGGTCCTCGGTGGTGCCGGTGATCTTCATCGGCGAGGTCTCGAAGCCGTCGACCACCTCGATCTGGCGGTTCTGCGCCGCGCCGCGCGCGAACTCGATCTGGTGCACCTGGCCGTCGCGGCGCACCATCAGGCGCAGCCACTTGCTGAGCGCATTCACGCACGAAACGCCCACGCCGTGCAGCCCGCCCGAGACCTTGTAGCTGTTCTGGTTGAACTTGCCGCCCGCGTGCAGTTCAGTGAGCGCGATCTCGGCGGCCGAGCGCTTGGGCTCGTGCTTGTCGTCCATCTTCACGCCGGTGGGGATGCCGCGGCCGTTGTCGGTCACGCTCAAGCTGCCGTCGGCGTGGATGGTGACGGCGATGTCGTCGCAGTAACCGGCGAGCGCCTCGTCGATGGAGTTGTCCACCACCTCGAACACCAGATGATGCAGCCCGGTGCCGTCGGACGTGTCGCCGATGTACATGCCGGGGCGCTTGCGCACCGCCTCCAGCCCTTCGAGGATCTGGATTGCGGATTCGCCGTAGCCGCTGGCGTTGCCGGGCCCTGCGGGCGCGGCGTGGTGGTTCTCGTGGTTCTCGTTGGTCATCGCAGCAGCTTCGGGGAAACGCGGTGCGTCTCCGCAAATGTTCAATATCAAAAACAGCTCCAGCGCTTTACAGACAAGCGCCAGCAGCTATCAAATCCGCATGGGCATCACGACGTACTTGAAGTGCTCGTTGCCCGGAATCTGAAAGACCACCGAGCTGCTGCCATCCAGCATGTCGATGCGCACCATCTCCTGGCTCATGTTGGTGAGCACGTCGATGAGGTAAGTGACGTTGAAGCCGATCTCGATCGGTTCGCCGTCGTAATCGATGTCGAGTTCATCGACGGCTTCTTCCTGCTCGGCGTTGTTGCTGGAGACGCGCAAGGATCCCGGCTCGATGTTCAGGCGCACGCCCTTGAACTTCTCGCTCGTCATGATGGCCGAGCGCTGCAGGCTCGCGAGCAACGGCGCGCGCCCGAGCGTTATGCTCTGCGTGTAGTTGCGCGGGATCACGCGGTTGTAGTCGGGGAACTTGCCCTCGACGAGCTTGGTGACGAACTCCATGCCGCCGAAGATGAAGCGCGCCTGGTTGCCCGCGAACTGCATCTGGATCGCACCCTCGGCGTCCGAGAGCAGGCGCTGCAATTCGAGCACGGTCTTGCGCGGCAGGATCACCTCCTGCTTGGGCACTTCCACTTCCAGCTCGGCGGCGGTGAACGCGAGGCGGTGGCCGTCGGTGGCCACGAGCGAAAGCGTCTTGCCCTCGGCGACGAACAGGATGCCGTTGAGGTAATAGCGGATGTCCTGCACCGCCATCGCGAACGAGACCTGCGCCAGCAACTCCTTGAGCACCTTCTGCGGCACACTGAACGCCGGGCCGAAGCTGCTCGATTCCTGCACCAGCGGGAAATCCTCGGCCGGCAGCGTGTGCAGCGTGAAGCGGCTCTTGCCGCCCTTGAGCACGAGTCTGGAGGCACCAGAATCCAGGCTCACCATCTGGTCGGCGGGCAGGGTCTTGAGGATGTCGATGAGCTTCCTCGCGCCCACGGTGGTGGCGAAATCGCCCACGTCGCCGCCGAGTTCCACCACGGTGCGGATCTGGATTTCCTGGTCGCTCGTGGTGAACTGCAGCGCGCTGGCGGTCTTGCGGATGAGCACGTTGGCCAAGATGGGCACCGTGTGACGGCGCTCGACGATGCCGGATACCGCTTGCAGAACCGCCAGAAATTTGTCTTGGGTGCTCTTCAGGACAATCATCGGGTGAACCTCGGTGAAATGAATGACGAAAAAACAGAGGCTGGCGAAACAGGACTGCGCATGGGTTCTTTCACGCCCACTCAGCCCTTGAGGGTCTGTTCGAGCACGTGCAACTCCTGGTTGAGTTCGGTGAGCTGCTGGCGTTCGCCGCCGATCTTGCGCACCGCGTGCAACACGGTGGTGTGGTCGCGCCCGCCGAAGAGCTCGCCGATCTCGGGCAGGCTCTTCTGCGTGAGCTCCTTGGCCAGGTACATCGCGATCTGGCGCGGGCGCGCGATGCTCGCCGGGCGCTTCTTGCTGTACATGTCGGCGACCTTGATCTTGTAGTAGTCGGCCACCGTCTTCTGGATGTTCTCGACGCTGATCTGGCGGTTCTGGATGCTGAGCAGATCGCGCAGCGCCTCGCGCGCCACATCGATGGAAATCGCCTTCTGGTTGAAGCGCGCATAGGCCAGCACCTTGCGCAGCGCGCCTTCGAGCTCGCGCACGTTGGAGCGCACGTTCTTGGCCACGAAGAACGCCACCTCCTCGGGCATCTGCGCGCCCTCGGCCTGCGCCTTGTTGATGAGAATGGCCACACGCATCTCCAGTTCGGGCGGCTCGATCGCGACCGACAGGCCCGCGTCGAAGCGCGACACCAGCCGCTCGTGGATGTTGGTCAGACCCTTGGGGTAGGTGTCCGACGTCATCACGATGTGGCTCTTCTTGGCCAGCAGCGCCTCGAAGGCGTTGAAGAACTCCTCCTGCGTGCGATCCTTGTTGGCGAAGAACTGCACGTCGTCGATCAGGAGCAGATCGAGCGAGTGGTAGCTTTCCTTGAACGACTCGAAGGCGTTGTGCCGCACCGCGCGCACCACGTCGGAGACGAACTGCTCGGCGTGGATGTAGCGCACTTTCGCCGTCGCGCGCTCGGCCAGCAACTGGTTGCCCACGGCGTGCATCAGATGGGTCTTGCCCAGGCCCACGCCGCCGTAGATGAACAGCGGGTTGTACATCTGCCCCGGCTGCGCGGCCACATGCATCGCCGCCGAACGCGCCATGCGGTTGGCCGTGCCCTCGACCAGCGTGGCGAAGGTAAGCGCGGGGTTCAGACGCGAATGCGGCGCCGGCGTGGGCGCGGGCATGACCTCGGGCTCCTCATAGGCCATCTCGTCCGCCAGCGGCCGGGGGGGCGTGCGCGTCGGGTGCTCGGCCACCACCCTGGGCGTGACGCGCCGGGGGGCCAGCGCAAGCTCCAGCTGCACGGGCTCGCCCACGGCCGCCTGCAGCGCGGCGGCAATCTGCGCGCCATACTGGGCGCGCACTCCATCGAGCTTGAAACGATTGGCCACGAACAGGGTGACGCGCGAGAGATCGGGCGCGACCTCCACCGTCAGAGGCTTGATCCAGGTGTTGAATTGCTGCTCGGGCAGCTGCTGCGCCAGCTGCGTGAGACAGGCCTGCCACAACTCCTGCGCAGCAGGGTCTTGCGCATTCGCGGCGGCGATTTTCACGGTGGCGGAAAGGGGGACTCCCTCGTACATCGGGGCGATTCTTTTGGGGAAAGTGCTGCAAACCCCGTACGGAACGCACAGGGTTTCGAGGCGCTTCCTTGGTTGTCTGTAAAGCACGAAACAAGACCGGCCATTCTAGCCTGCGAGGAAGTTATCCACAACCCGGAACGGGCGGCACGCACGCTCCCCGCCCGAAGCTTTCCGTGAAAAAATTTGCCGCGCATCATGAGTGCTGCGATAATCGCCCGTTTCCCTGAAGAGTCTTTTCGGGGCCGTCCGTGCGTGGCGCCGTGCAGGCGTTTGATGGCGCGTGCTCTTCGCTCTTGCCGCAAGAGCGCACCTGCCTGGCTTTGGCGCTACCGAATTTCCAAGGATCGATCATGAAACGTACCTATCAGCCCTCCAAGACGCGCCGCGCGCGCACTCACGGTTTTCTCGTGCGCATGAAGACGCGCGGCGGCCGCGCCGTGATCAACGCACGCCGCGCCAAGGGTCGCAAGCGCCTGGCGGTCTGAGCGGGCGCCGCGCGCGCAGCCTCTGCTCGTGCAGCCCTGACAGCGCTTGCGCCGCGCCGTTGCCCCATGCATCGGCTGAAAACCCGTCCCCAATTCCAGGCCACGATGACCGCAGGCACCCTGGCCCGTACGGCGCATTTCGCGCTGCATGGCCTGGCGCTGGACGCGCCGCATCCCCTGTTTGCCCACGGCGAGCTCTGGCTGGGCGCGCTGGTGCCCAAGCGCTGGGCGCGCCGCGCCGTCACGCGCAACGCCATTCGTCGGCAGATCTACGCCGTGGCTGAGCAGCAGGCGCCCACGCTGGCCCACGCAGCCTACGTGGTGCGGCTGCGCACGGCCTTCGATCGCGAGCAGTTCGTGAGCGCGGCCTCGCACGCGCTCAAGCGCGCCGTGCGCGCCGAGCTGCTGCTGCTCTTCGCCCGCCTGCCCAGGCCGGACGCCCGGTCATGATGCGGCGCCTGCTCATGGCGATGGTGCGCGGCTACCAGCTGCTGCTGAGCCCCTGGCTGGGCAACAGCTGCCGCTTCGAGCCGACCTGCTCCAACTACGCCTTGCAGGCCCTGCAGCGCCACGGCGCGGCGGTCGGCAGCTACCTCACGTTCAAGCGCATCGCGCGCTGCCACCCATGGTGCGACGGCGGACACGATCCCGTGCCCGACACACCGCCGCGCGAGCTGCGCCTGTTCTCCCGCCTGAACAGCGCCGCCCAACCTCCTTCTTCCCGCACAAGCGAACACTCATGAACGACATTCGCCGCACCATCCTGTGGGTGATCTTTGGCTTTTCCATGGTTCTGCTGTGGGACAAATGGCAGGTCTACAACGGCAGGCAGGCCACCTTCTTCCCGTCACCGGTCACGCAGACCGCGAGCACATCCGCCGCGCACCCGGCCAGCCGCCCGGCGAGCGTGCCCGCGGCCAGCCCGAGCGCGGCCCAGCCGCCGCAGCCTGCCGCGCCAAGCGCCAGCGCCGCGGCCGTGCCCACCACCGCGCCCGCGCAGCCCGCGATCGCGCATGAGCTCGTGACCGTCTCGACCGATGTGCTCAAGCTCACCTTCGACAACGAGGGCGGCTCACTCGTGAAGGGCGAGCTGCTGCACCACAAGGGCAGCCAGGACGACCCCAAGCCCTTCGTGCTGCTGGAAGAAGACGCCAGGCACCTGTACGTCGCGCAGACCGGCCTGATCGGCGGGCCCTTCCCCACCCACAAGACCATCATGCACGTGGCCCCCGGCCCGCGCGAGCTGGGCAGCGCGGACAACGAACTCACCGTGCGCTTCGAGTCGCCCGATCTGGGCGGCGTGAAGCTCGTGAAGACCTACACGCTCAAGCGCGGCGCCTACGACATCGCGGTGCGCCATGAGGTGGTCAACACCGGCACGGCCGCCGTGGCGCCGCAGCTGTACCTGCAACTGGTGCGCGATGGCAAGGAGCCCGATGGCGCCGTGCCGTTTTATTCCACCTTCACCGGCCCGGCGGTCTACACCAGCGCCAAGAAGTACCAGAAGATCACCTTCAAGGCGATCCGGGAAAAGAAGGTCGAGATCCCAGCCGAATCGACCGATGGCTACATCGCCATGGTGCAGCATTACTTCGCCACCGCCTGGCTGCTGCCTGAAGGCACGCCGCGCCAGTTGCATGTGAATGCCGCCGACATCGGCTCGCAGGTGCCCGACTGCTGCTACCGGGCGCAGGAAATCACCCCCTTCGGCGAGCTGGCGCCCGGGCAGACCAAGACCATAGACGCGCGGCTATTCGTCGGCCCCCAGGTGGAGACCGTGCTCGAAGGCCTCACCCCGGGGCTGGAGCTGATCAAGGATTACGGCTACCTCACCATCCTCGCCAAGCCACTGTACTGGCTGCTCGAGAAGATCCACAACCTCCTGGGCAACTGGGGCTGGTCCATCGTCGGTCTGGTGGTGCTGCTCAAGCTGGCGTTCTACTGGCTCAACGCCAAGGCGTATTCGAGCATGGCCAAGATGAAGGCGCTCAATCCGCGCATCCAGGACCTGCGCGGGCGCCTGAAGGACAAGCCGCAGCAGATGCAGCAGGAGATGATGCGCATCTACCGCGAGGAAAAGGTCAATCCGCTGGGTGGGTGTTTGCCGATCGCGATCCAGATCCCGGTGTTCATCGCGCTGTACTGGGTGCTGCTGTCGAGCGTGGAAATGCGCCACGCGCCATGGATAGGCTGGGTGACGGACCTCTCGACCAAGGACCCGTACTTCATCCTGCCTATCCTGATGACGATCTCCACGCTGTTTCAGACGGCGCTCAACCCCGCGCCGCCCGATCCAATGCAGGCCAAGCTGATGTGGATCATGCCGCTGGCGTTCAGCTTCATGTTCTTCATGTTCCCGGCGGGCCTGGTGCTCTACTGGCTCACGAACAACATCCTGTCGATCGCGCAGCAGTGGGTGATCAACACCCGCCTGGGCGTGCCGCCGCGCCTGCACCTGCCCAAGTTCCGCTGACGCCGGGGAAACGACGCCTATGCCGTCGGGCGCGATCGATCGCTGGAAGCCGCACGTCACCGTCGCAGCGGTGGTCGAGCAGGACGGGCGCTTTCTTCTGGTGGAAGAACAGACGAGCGACGGCCTCAAGCTCAACAACCCGGCCGGCCACCTGGAGCCGGGCGAGTCCCCGGCGCAGGGCTGCGCGCGCGAGGTGCTGGAGGAAGCCGGCTGGGATTTCGAGCCGCTCTCGCTCGTCGGCGTCTACCTGAACCGCTTCACCAAGACACGCACCGGCGAGGACATCACCTACCTGCGCTTTGCCTTCTGCGGGCGCCTGCTCGCGCATCACGGCTGGCGTGCGCTCGACACCGGTATCGTGCGCACCGTGTGGATGACTCCCGAGGAGATCCGCTCCTGCCGCGAGCGCCACAGAAGCCCGCTGCTGCTCAGGAGCCTGGAAGACTACCTCGCGGGCCAGCGCTTCGACCTGTCGCTGATGCACGTGGACCCGAGCGTGCTTGGCCGGTGAGCCAGTGACGACGCGGGGCGTCGGCGGGCGTCACTGGTCATTCGCCAGCTGCGTGATCAGGCGGTGATAGAAGCGGATCGCATCCGCATAGCCCTTGACCGACAGGCGCTCGTTGGTGCCGTGAAAGCGCTTCAGATCCTCGCTGTTGGCGCGCACCGGCGAGAACTTGAAGATGTGGTCGCTGATCGGCTCGTAGTGCACCGAATCGGTCGCGGCCACCATCAGGCCGGGCGCGACCAGCGCATCGGGGAAGACCTCGCGGATGGTCTGGTTCAGCTGCTGGTACTGCGCTGAATTCGTCGGCGCCACCTTGGACGCTTCCTTGGCGCCGGGCAGCGCTTCGGCCTTGACGTGGGCCATGTCCACCACCTTGCCCACGGTCGAGCGCACATGCGCCATCACGCCATCGCGGGTATCCCCGGGCAGGATGCGGAAGTTCACCGTCGCGTCGGCGCGCCCGGGCAGTACGTTCTCCTTGTTGCCGGCGTTGACGATGGTCAGTGCCGTGGTGGTGCGCAGCATGGCGTTGGTGCTGCCCGCCGCCTCGAGCTGCTTTTGCACCAGCGGGCCGAAGAGCCAGAGGTTGGACAGCGCGACGCGCGAGAAGCCCCCCATCTCGGGCGCGAGCACGTCGAACATCTCACCCGCCACGCCGCGGATGGCCGCGGGCATCTGGTCGTTTTCCAGCGCGTTCAGCGCCGTGGCCATCATCGCGATCGCGCTGGTGCCGTGTTTCGGCGGCATCGACGAGTGCCCCGGCGTCGCCGTGGTGGCGAGCGCCACCGACATGTAGCCCTTCTCGGCCACGCCGATGAGCGCCGCCGGTTTTTTCAGCCCCGGCATCACGCCGTCGAGCACCAGCAGGCCCTCGTCGAGCACGAAATCGAGCTGCGCGCCCCGGCTCTTGAGCAACGCGGCGATCTGGGCCGCGCCGCGCAGACCGCTCACCTCCTCGTCGGCGCCGTAGGCGAGGTAAATGGTGCGCGGTGGTTTGTAGCCGCTGGCGATCAGCATTTCCACCGCTTCCATCTGCGAAAACAGATTGCCCTTGTCGTCCCACGAGCCCCGGCCCCAGATGTAGCCGTCCTTGACAAGACCGGCAAACGGCGGCTCCTGCCAGTCGCCCTCGGTGCCGGGTGCCACCGGCACCACGTCCTGGTGCGCGGCCAGCAGGATGGCCTTGGCCTTCGGGTCCTGCCCTTCCCACGTGTACAGCAGCGACAGGCCGTTCACCACCTCACGCCTGAGCGTGGCATGCACCTTGGGGAATTCTTTTTCGAGCAGCGCATGCAGCGCGAGGAACTGGTCCTGGTTCAGGCTGGCATCGGTGGCCGACGAGATGGTTTTGAGCCGCACCGCCTGCGCCAGGCGCTCGGCCGCCGCCGCTTCGTCGACGGCCAGCGGCGCGAGCGGCGCCACCTGCAGCTGGCGCGAGCCCTTGCGCCAGGTGTTGACGGCAACCGCCACCACCAGGGCGAGCAGCAGCACGACGATGATCTGAAAGCCTCTCTTGAGCATGCGTGGTCTCCTTGTGGCGCGCATTCTGGAGGAAGAATCCGCGCGAGGCTGACGCGCCTGCGACCGCGCTGGGATAATTTGACGCATGCACAAGCACCGCATCGTGGTGGGCCTGTCGGGCGGCGTCGACTCCGCCGTCACCGCCCATCTTCTCCAAGCGCAGGGCCACGAGGTCGTCGGCATCTTCATGAAGAACTGGGAAGATGACGACGACGATGAATACTGCTCCAGCCGCCAGGATTTCCTGGACGCCGCAAGCGTCGCGGACGTGCTCGGCATCGAAATCGAACATGTGAACTTCGCCGCCGAGTACAAGGATCGGGTCTTCGCCGAGTTCCTGCGCGAATACCAGGCCGGGCGCACGCCCAACCCCGATGTGCTGTGCAACGCAGAGATCAAGTTCAAGGCCTTCCTCGACCACGCGATGCGCCTGGGAGCCGAGAAAATCGCCACCGGCCACTACGCGCGCGTGCGCCTGAACGACGCCACCGGACTGCACGAACTGCTCAAGGGCGTGGACCCGGCCAAGGACCAGAGCTACTTCCTGCACCGCCTGAACCAGGCGCAGCTCGCGAAGACGCTGTTCCCCGTGGGCGAACTGAAGAAAACCGAGGTGCGCCGCATTGCGGCCGAACTCAAGCTGCCGAACGCGAAGAAGAAGGATTCGACCGGCATCTGCTTCATCGGCGAGCGGCCGTTCCGCGAATTTCTGAACCGCTACATCGCCCGCGAGCCGGGCCCCATCAAGGACGACCGCGGGCGCCTGCTGGGGCGGCACATGGGACTGTCGTTCTACACGCTGGGCCAGCGCCAGGGCCTGGGCATCGGCGGCGTGAAGGACAAGGGCGCGCCGCGCGGCGGGGGCGATCACGCGCCGTGGTTCGTCGCACGCAAGGAACTGGCCACGCACACGCTGCGCGTGGTGCAGGGGCACGACCACCCGTGGCTGCTGTCGCATGAACTCGCCGCGCAGGACGCGAGCTGGGTGGCGGGCCGCACGCCCACGCCGGGCCGCTACAGCGCCAAGACGCGCTATCGCCAGCAGGACGCGGCGTGCACGCTGGCGCTCGCAGAGGACGGTGCGTTCACGCTGGCCTTCGAGCAGGCGCAGTGGGCCGTCACTCCGGGCCAGTCGGCCGTGCTCTACGACGGCGAGGTGTGCCTGGGCGGCGGCGTGATCGACGACGCTAGAACGAACTGCCCGGCTGCCTGAGGAACTCGATTTCCTCGGGCGTGCTCGCGCGCCCCAGCGCCGCGTTGCGGTGCGGGTAGCGGCCGAAGCGCGCGATGATGTCCGCGTGCTGATGCGCGAAATAGAGATTGCCGGGCTGTGCCAGCGCGGTGTACAGGCGCAGCGACTCCCGCTGCACCACGCTTGATTCACTGTGCATGAAAGGCAGGTAGGCGAACGCGCGCTGCACCACCGGCAGCTGCCGGTCCAGCCCCTGCGCCACGAGTTCCTGCGCCAGCACCAGCGCCATCGCATCGTGTGCAAAGGCCAGGCCACTGCCCCGGTGCAGATTGCGCGAGAACTGGTCGAGCACGATGATCTCCGCGAGGCGCCCCGGCGCATCCACGCGCCAGCGCCAGAGCTCGCCGCGCGCGGCGGCCCCGTGCAGCGCGGCAAAGCGCGCGCGGATCGCGGCATCGAAAGCCTCGTCATGGGCAAACCATTGCCCGGGCGTGCTCTCGTCGAACCAGAAGGCCAGCACATGGGCCGCGGCGTTCGTCGTATCGTTCATGGAGCAAGTATGGCCCTCGTTCATGAATAATGATGAAATATGGCTTAAACGCTTTCCAGAAAAGCGCTGTCAGCTATATCAACAGGAGTAAATGGCATGCAAACGTGGGATGTCGCCATCGTCGGCGCGGGCATGGCGGGCGCCTCGCTCGCCTGGGAGCTGACGCGCGCGGGCGTGTCGGTGCTGCTGCTCGAACGCGAATCGCAGCCCGGCACCCACAGCACCGGCCGCTCGGCCGCGCTGTTCATCGAGACCTATGGCACCGAGGCGATCCGTGCGCTCACGCGCGCCAGCCGCGCCTTCTACGAGACGCCGCCCGCGGGTTTCGCCGACACCCCCATCCTCACGCCGCGCGGCGTCGCCTATGTGGCCACATCGGACGAACAGACGGAGCTGGCGGCACTGCGGGCCGAACTGCAACCGCACGCGCCCGACCTGCAGGCCCTGGACCGCGAGGCGCTGCTCGGGCATCTGCCCTGCCTGCGCCCGGAGGTGGTCGCCGCGGGCCTGCTCGATCCCGGCGCCGCCGATATCGACGTGCACGCGCTGCACCAGGGCTATCTGCGCGGCCTGCGCCAACAGGGCGGCACGGTGCGCTGCGACAGCGAAGTGATGGGCCTGCGGCGCGAGGACGACCGCTGGCTGCTGCACCTGCCCCAGGGCGCCACGGTGGCGGCGCGCCGCGTGGTCAACGCCGCCGGCGCCTGGGCCGACGTGCTGGCGCAGCGCGCAGGCGCGGCGCCCGTGGGGCTGGTTCCCAAGCGGCGCACCGCCTTCACCTTCCCCGTGCCCGCGGGCATGGACGCCGCGCACTGGCCGGCCGCAATCGGCGTGGCGGAAAACTGGTACTTCAAGCCCGACGCCGGGCAGCTGCTGGGCTCACCGGCCAACGCCGACCCGGTACAGCCGCACGACGTGATCGCCGAGGAGCTGGACGTGGCCATGGCCATCGCGCACATCGAGGCCGTGAGCCGACTGACGATACGCCGCCCCACGCACACCTGGGCGGGCCTGCGCTCCTTCGTCGCCGACGGCGAATTCGTGATCGGCGAGGACGGCGCGCTGGAGGGCTTTTTCTGGCTCGCCGCGCAAGGCGGCTACGGCATCCAGAGCGCCGCCGGTTATGCGCTGCTGGCGCGCAACCTGCTGCTGGACGAACCGCTCGACGAGCGCCTGCGGGCCCAGGGCATCACGCCCGCCATGGCCACGCGACTCGCGCCCGCGCGCTTCAGGTGAGCGGACGCGCGGCGTTGAGCTGCTCGCGCGTGGACTGCGCGGCGGCACGCGCCGCCGCTGCGAAATCCGCCTCGCCGGACGCGTAGAGGATGGCGCGCGAGGAATTGACGACGATGGGGCCGCTCTCGCGCCATCCCGCGCGCACCGTGGCGCGCACGTCGCCCCCCTGCGCGCCCACGCCGGGGATCAGCAGCGGCACCGTGGGCGCGAGCGCGCGCACGCGTTCGATTTCGGCGGGGTAGGTGGCGCCGACCACCAGGCCCAGCTGGCCGTTGGTGTTCCATGGCCCCTGCACCAGCTGCGCCAGATGTTCGTACAGCAGCGGCTGGCCCGGCACATCGGCCAGGCGCTGCGCCTGCAGGTCGCTGCCCCCGGGGTTGGAGGTGCGGCACAGCAGGAAGGCGCCCTTGCCGGGGTAGCGCAGGTAGGGCTCGACCGAGTCCTGCCCCATGAAGGGCGAGAGCGTGACGGCGTCGGCGCCATAGCGCTCGAAGGCCTCGCGCGCGTACTGCTCGGCGGTGGAGCCGATGTCGCCGCGCTTGGCGTCCAGGATCACGGGCACGTGCGGCGCGTTGCAGCGAATGTGCTGCATCAGGCGTTCGAGCTGGTCTTCGGCGCGCTGCGCGGCAAAGTAGGCGATCTGCGGCTTGAAGGCACACACGAGGTCGGCCGTGGCATCGACGATGGCGGCGCAGAAGTCGTAGATCCTGCGCGCATCCCCCTGCAGCGCCGCTGGAAAGCGCGCCGGGTCGGGATCGAGCCCCACGCAGAGCATCGAGTCGTTGCGGCGGCTGGCGCCCTGCAGCAGTTCGAGGAAGTCCATGGAGCGGATTCTATGGCGCCCATCACGGCACAGTCACGCTGCACAATCGCCCTCCATGCCCGCCTTTTCACGCCGCCAGCTCATCGTCCTGCTGCTGCTCACCATCGTCTGGGGCCTGAACTGGCCCATCCTCAAGATCAGCGTCGCGGACTTCCCACCGCTCACCTTCCGCACCGTCTCGCTGTGGCTGAGCCTGCCGGTCTACGCGCTGGTGCTGACGTGGCAGCGCACGGGGTTTGCGATCGCGCGCGCGCATTGGCCGCGCGTGGCCTGGCTCGCGCTCTTCAACGTTGCCGGCTGGAACGCGCTGATGATCCTCGCCATCCCGCTGCTCACCAGCGGACGCGCGGCCATCCTCGGCTACACCATGCCGATCTTCTCGGCGGTGATCGGGCAGATCGCGTTCCGCGACCGGCTGAGCGCACGCGGCTGGATAGGCGTGGCGGCGGCCGCCGCCGGGGTGATCCTGCTGCTGTGGAACGAGATCGCGCGCCTGACGGGCAGCGGCGCGGGCGTGGCGTTGATGCTCGCCGCGGCGCTGTCGTGGGCGCTGGGCACGCAGCTGCTGCGCCGCTCCACGCTGGCGGTGCCGCTCATCACGCTCACGTTCTGGATGACGGTGCTCTCGGTGATCGCGCTCACGCCGCTGGCCTGGTTCGTCGAGTGCGGGCGCTGGCACCTGCCCGGCTCCGTCACCACCTTCGGCATCCTCTACAACGCGGTGCTGGCGCTCGCGTTCGCCCAGACGGCCTGGTTCTTTCTTGCACGCACACTGCCGCCGATCGCCTCCACGCTCAGTGTGATGATGATTCCGGTGATCGGCGTGTTCGTCGGCGCCTGGTGGCTGCGCGAAACGCTGCACTGGCAGGACTGGAGCGCGATGGCGCTGATCCTGCTGGCGATCGCCTCTGTGCTCTGGCCTGCGCGAGCGCCATCGCCGCCTCAATGAAAAAACCGCCCGAAGGCGGTCTTTGACATGGCGCGGAACGCTCAGCGTGCCTGCACGAGCAGTTGCCGCACGTCGCGGTCCACCGGCAAGGCGTAGTCGTGGCCGCGGATGATGCGGCTGTCTTCCATGCGCACGAGCTTGAGGCTCACATAGGTGAAATTGGCCGCGGGGGAATACGTGCCCACCAGCACCATGGAAGCATTGTGCTGGCGCGCGATGTCCTTGATCTCGCGCGAAAGCAGCAGCTCGCCCGCGTCCTGCTTGATGAAGACGGCGCCGCGCAGCTTGATTTCCTTGACGTCGAAACCGCTCATCGCCATGGAATTGGCGTACTGCTCGGACAGCGTGCGCCCCAGGGGAGCCGCGCTGTTCAGGTCATTGACGTTGACCACGGTGGCCACGAGCACCGGACCGGGTCCGGTGGCGGAAATATCGAGCCCCGCCAGCAGCTGACGCACGGCGTCACGGCTGCTTTGCAGCATGGGCGCCTCGGCCGCCTGCTTGTAAGTGGGTTCGAGACGGATCTGCGCCGACTGCTGCGCGCAACCCGCGGCGAACAGCGTGGCGACCAGGCTCAGGGCAAGTGCGCGTTTCATTGCGAGACCACCTTCATGTTGACGGCGCGGTAGTACGAAGGCCGCATGAACAGCGGCGTATCGACGTTTTCGAGGTAATACACGTCGGTCTTGCGCGCCACGTACTGGCCATCGCGCGTGACGGTGGTCGTGAGGATCAGCTCGGTGTTGGTCGGGCCGCCCGAATTGATGCTGGCGGCGTAATCCATGCCCACGGCCAGACCCAGACCGGCGACGATCTTGGTGTCGATGTGCTCCAGGCGCAGGCCGTAGGCGGCAGCCAGTCCGCCCGCGAGCATGGTGAACGCGCCTGGGATGAAGTGCGGACGATCGCTGTTGTGGCGCACCACCTGCGTGCCGTAGCTCACCGCCAGCGCCGCGGCGGGATCGGTGCGCACGACGGCGCCGTCATGCACCAGTTGGGTGATCAGGAAATCGCGGAAACCCAGGTCGAAGGCGCTGGGGTTGCTGGGCGCGACCACGTGCAGCGGCGTGGCGTCGCCGATGCCGGCGGATTCGAGCATGGCACGAGTCTGGAACGCCACATCGCGCGCCACCAGATCCCAATGTCCGGCCGAGCGCACCTTGTACTGGCTGGTGTATTCGAAATTCTTCGCCACCGGGATCGGTGCAGTTTCGCAGCCAACCAGCGCCGTGAGGGCAGCGGCGGCAGCGGTCCATGTGAGAACCCTGGTCAGGGGCATGATCCTCTCCTCTATTGATGACGCCGCGAGGCGCAATCACGCGCGTCCCGCTGGCTTGAAGGCGGTTTTTAGCACCAAATGTGTCAAAAACAAACATTCACGCGACAATTGCCGGCCGGACACGCGGCATTGTGTTGTTTCATTCGCACGTCCCCGCAAGTCATGGCTGCAACTGCGCGCGGCGCTGCAGAATCTCGAAGGCTGGCAAGGTTTTTCCTTCGAGCACTTCGAGAAACGCCCCGCCGCCGGTCGAGATGTAGCTCACATCCTTCTCGATGCCGAAGCGGGCGATGGCGGCCAGGGTATCGCCGCCGCCCGCGATGCTGAAGGCCGGGCTGGCCGCGATCGCGCGGGCGATGGTCTCGGTGCCATGGGCGAAGGCATCGAATTCAAAGACGCCGACGGGGCCGTTCCAGACGATCGTGCCCGCGCTCTCGAGTTGCGCGGCCAGCAGCGCCGCCGTCTCGGGGCCGATGTCCAGGATCATGTCCTGCGCCGCCACCGCGCTCGCCGCCTTGAGAGTCGCTGGCGCCTGGGCACTGAACTCGCCGGCCACCACGACGTCGGTCGGAATCGGCACCTCGGCGCCACGCGCGGCCATCGCGGCCATGACGGCCTTCGCTTCCTCGACCAGCGCCGGTTCGGCCAGGCTCTTGCCGATAGGCAGGCCTGCGGCCAGCATGAAGGTGTTGGCGATGCCGCCGCCCACGATGAGCCGGTCGACCTTGCCCGCCAGGCTCTTGAGGATGGTGAGCTTGGTCGACACCTTGGAACCGGCGACGATGGCCACGAGCGGACGCCTGGGATGCGCCAGCGCCTGCGTGAGCGCGTCGATCTCGGCCGCCAGCAGCGGCCCGGCACAGGCCACGCTCGCATATTCGGCGATGCCGCAGGTCGTTCCCTCGGCGCGGTGGGCGGTGCCGAAGGCGTCGTTCACGTAGATGTCGCACAGCCGCGCCATCTGCCGCGCCAGTTCGGGATCGTTCTTTTTCTCGCCCTTGTTCACACGGCAGTTTTCCAGCAGCACCACCTCACCCGGTGCCACGCTCACCCCTCCGAGCCAGTCGGCCACGAGCGGCACCTTGCGTCCGAGCAGCTCGCCCAGGCGCGCGGCCACCGGGGCCAGCGAATCCTCGGGGCGCAGCACCCCCTCGGTCGGGCGGCCCAGGTGGCTCGTGACCATGACGGCAGCGCCCGCGTCCAGCGCCATGCGAATGCACGGCAGCGAGGCGCGGATGCGCGTGTCCTCGGTGATGCGCGCACCATCGAGCGGCACGTTCAGGTCGGCGCGGATGAACACGCGCCGGCCACGGGCCTGGCCCTGGGCGCAGAGGTCGGAGAAACGAAGAATGTCCATGGTGAGTGTCCAAATGGGTCGAAAGCAGCGCGCGGATTGTAGGAAGCGCGGCCTGGAGCGTGTCTACCCTCCTACCAGCCCATGGCGATGTGCAGCGGCAGGTAGACGGCCATGCCGACGACGATGGTGCCCAGGATGCTGCGCCGCCAGAAATACCACGCGCTGGCCAGAAGCACCGCGGGCACGCGGGCGTCGGCCAGCGTCTGGATCAGGTGGCCGTCCTTCATCAGCACCTCGGGCGCGACGACGGCCGCGATCGCCGCCAGCGGCGCGTACTTGAGCCCGCGGCGCAGCCAGTCGGGCAGGGGCAGTTCCCGATTGGCGATGAGAAAGAACGCGCGCGTCACCACCGTCACCACCGTGAGGCCGGCGATGGTGATGAGCGTGAGCCACCACGGCTGGTTCATGGGTCACTCCGTTCCTGCGTCGGTGCCAGCGCCGCGCGCTCTTGCGTGCGGCGGCGGGCGCGATCCATGGATTCCGTCGCCAGCCCCACGGTCACCGCGACCGCCACCGCCAGCAGGATGTTGAGCTTGAGCGGCAGTGCATAGGCGGCCACGGCCGCGGTGCAGCCCGTGATCGTCGCGAGCCAGCTGGCGCGATCGACGAGCATGGCCAGCAGGATGCCCAGCAGCGCCAGCACCCCGGCAAAGCCCAGGCCCCATTCGAGCGGCACCGCATCGGCCAGGATGATGCCGGCAATCGACGCCACCTGCCACGCCAGCCACAGCACGCTGGCCGCGCCCCAGAAGTAGGGCAGCTGTCCCGGCTGGCGCTCGGTCGTCGGAAAACGCTTGAGGAAGCCGACGAAAATCACGTCGCCGCTCAGATACCCGATGAGGATGCGGTGCCAGCGCGGCAGGTGCCCGAAATAATCGCGCCACAGGCTGCTGAAGATCACGAAGCGCAGGTTCACGCAGGTGGCGGTGAGCCAGATCACCCACAGCGGCGCGCCCGTGGCCATGAGCGGCAGCACCGCCAGCTGCGCGCTGCCGGCGAACACCGTGAGGGACATGATGAGCGCCATGGTCACCGACATGCCGGTCTTGACCATGGCCACGCCCGTGACCAGCGCCCAGGCGGCGATGCCCAGCGCCAGTCCCGCCATATCCAGCGCGCCCAGGCGGTAGTGCGGACTGCGCACCACGTCCAGCACGGCGTGCAGGGACATGGCCGGCCGCGTCACGCGCTGCTCGCGCCCAGCACGTCGCCGGGTGTCAGGGCATGGCCACGCAGGAAATCCGCCGCAGGCAGGCGCTTGCCGCCCGCGCGCTGCAGCATGGTGAGCCTGAGCACCGAGCCCGCGCCACAAACCACGCCGATACCGCGATCATCCGCATACAAAATATGGCCGCAAGGCTTGTCTGGTATGCGCTGGTCACTCTCAATTTCGCAGTTCCAGATTTTGAGCATCTCCCCTGCATGCGAGGCGTGCGCGCCCGGTGCGGGGTTGAAGGCATGCACCCGGCGCATCAGCGTGGCCGCGGGCAGAGCCCAGTCGATTGCGGCTTCAGCCTTCTCGACCTTGCGCGCGTAAGTCACGCCTTCCGCGGGCTGCGGCGTCGCCTGCAGCTCACCCTGCTCCAGCTCCTTGAGCGCGCGCACGATGAGCGCGGCGCCCAGCGTGGCAAGCTCGTCGTGCAGATGGCCCGTGGTGTCTGCGGGACCGATGGGCAGCGCTTCGCGCAACAGCATGTCGCCGGTATCGAGCCCCGCATCCATCTGCATGATGGTCACGCCCGTCTCGTCGTCGCCCGCTTCGATGGCGCGATGGATAGGCGCGGCGCCGCGCCAGCGCGGCAGCAGGCTCGCGTGGATGTTCAGGCAGCCGTGGCGCGGCAGATCGAGCACCCATTGCGGCAGGATCAGGCCGTAGGCGGCCACCACCATCGCATCGGGGCGCGCCGCGACAAGCAGATCATGGGCCAGGCGCGCGTCCTCGGGGTACTTGCCATCCCGGCGCAGGCCGCGCGGCTGCGCGAGCGCCAGGCCATGGCCCTGCGCGCACTGCTTGACGGGCGAAGCCTGCAGCTGCATGCCGCGCCCGGCCGGGCGATCGGGCTGGGTCAGCACCAGCGCCACTTCATGCCCCGCATCGACCAGGGCCTGCAGCGCCACCCGCGCGAATTGCGGCGTGCCCGCGAAAACGATGCGCATGCCTTGCCTCCTCAGCGCGCCGGATCGAAATCGCCGAGGATCTCGTCGGTGAACATCACACGCCGCACGACGCCCTCGGGGTCCAGGTGCACGTGCGCCTGGCGCGGCGTGAGATTCTCCATCAGGCGATAGGTCCAGATGTCACCATCGAAACGCGCCACGCGCTCCACCAGCGCCGGAGGGCCGAAAGTGGCGAGCACCGTGGCGCGAGTATCCACGCCGTCGCGCAGCGCCTGAAACCGCGCCTCGGTCAGCACCTGCGTGACCGACACCAGGCGGCGCTGCGCATCGAAATCCAGGTGATAGACCTGCTGCCCGGCCGGCTGGCGGCTGTAGAGCAGACGCTCGCCGCCTCCGGCCAGGGGTTCGGTCAGCGTCGGCTGCCCCAGAGCCTGGCGCACCGCATCCAGCGATGTCCCCGGCTTCTGCCACTGCGGCGCTGCGCACCCCGCGAGCATGAAGACGATGCTGACCAGCAGCGCGCGGCGCAGGAAGGTCATGCATTCACCGGCGCTTGCCTGGCCTCTTTTTCCTGCTTGAGCAGCTTGGTCTTGATGCGCCCGCGCTTGAGCGCCGAAAGATAGTCGACGAACACGCGGCCCATGAGGTGATCCATCTCGTGCTGTATGCACACGGCCAGCAGGCCCTCGGCCTCGATCACGCGCGAGACCCCGTCGGCATCGAGCGCCTGCACCCGCACCGCGGCCGCGCGCTCCACGCGCTCGTAGATGCCCGGCACCGAGAGGCAGCCCTCGTCACCCAGGTGCTTTTCCTCGCTCAGCCACAGCGTCTCGGGGTTGATCAGCACCAGGGGCTGGTCGCGCGTCTCGGAGACGTCGATCACGATGACGCGCTCGTGCACGTCCACCTGGGTGGCCGCGAGACCGATGCCGTCGGCCTCGTACATGGTGGCGATCATGTCGGCCACCAGCGTGCGGATGCGCGCGTCCACGGACTGAACCGGCCGGGCCACCTTGTGCAGCCGCGCGTCGGGATAACGGAGGATGGAAAGAATTGCCATGGGAAGTACCAAATATGTCGTTATTCTCGCCACTTTCAAGCGCGAGAGCCGCGCGAGGGGGCAATAATCGTTGCTCGATCAAGAGCTTGGACTGAAAATCTCTCTTGATTTGTGCTCATCGCGCACGCGGGCCGAGGCTCACGCTGCGGCAAGAGGGATTTTCCACATGCAAGACAAAAGCAACGCAACGACAGCAGCCACGCCGGGCCACACGGCGATCACCGCGTCGATCATCGCAGCGGCGCTGCTGTCCACATTGCCTTCGGGGGTCGTCTGGGCACAAAAGTTTCCGGTCTCACCCCAGCAGCGTGCCACGGCCCAGCAGACGGCCGCGCGCGGCGTGCCCGTTGCGGACCTTGCCCCGAACGCACCCGACACCTACGTGGTCAAGCGCGGCGACACCCTCTGGGCCATTTCCGGCATCTACCTCAAGCAGCCGTGGCGCTGGCCCGAACTCTGGGGCATGAACCTCAAGGCCATCGCCAATCCGCATCTCATCTATCCGGGGCAGACGCTGTATCTGGACCGGACCGGCGGCTACGCGCGTCTGCGCACGGGCGGGGCGAATGAAACCATCCGCGTCTCCCCGCGCACGCGCTATGAGAGTCTTTCCGACACGGCGCTGCCCACGCTCAATCCGCAGTTGATCGAGCCCTTCCTGGTCGAGCCCGAGGTCGTCGACGAGCTCTCGTTCGAGCAGGCGCCGCGCATCGTGGCCACGCGCGGCGAGCACACCATCATGGGCAACGGCGAACGCGCCTATGCGCGCGGGTCCGATGGCAAGCCGCTCGAGATGAACGCGGACACACCGCGCCAGTGGCGCGTCTACCGCAACGTGGTCGCCATGAAAGACCCCGGCACCGGAGAGATTCTGGGCTACGAGGCGCAATACGTCGCCCGCGCCACGCTGGTGCGCGGCGAATCCGAGCAGGAAAGCCCGGCGGGCGAGGGCAAGGTTCAGGTCGATCTCGTGCCCGCCACCGTGGAACTTTCGGGCGCCAAGGAAGAAGTGCGCCCTGGTGACCGGCTGCTGCCCGCGGCCAAGCAGGGCTTCGTGAACTACGTGCCGCGCGCGCCCAAACAAGCGGTGGACGCGCAGGTGGTGTCGCTGTACGGCAGCTCGGTCCTGCGGTATGCGGGGCAGAACCAGGTGGTGGCCATCAACCGCGGCACACAGGACGGGATGGAAGTCGGCCAGGTGCTTACCGTGCTCAGCGGCGGCGAGCACATCCAGGACAAGACCGACGAGCACAAGGCCACGATCAAGCTGCCCAGCGAGGTCAACGGCACCGCAATGGTGTTTCGCACCTTCGAGCGCGTGTCCTACGCCCTGCTGCTGCGCGTGAACGACACGGTGCAGGTAGGCGACCATCTGGTCAACCCGAAGTAAGCGCACCCGCCACAGGCCGCCGTGGAGCAAGGCGAACTCGCCGCGTGGTTGCGCCTGACGACGGCGCCCGGCATCGGAGCGAGCGCCGCGCGCAGGCTGCTGGCGCGGTTCGGCCTGCCGCAGGCCCTCTTCGAGCACCGGGCCGACGATTGGCGCGACTGCCTGAGCCCCGTGCAGTGGCGGGCACTGCAGGACCATTGCGGCGACACACTGAACGCGCACATCGAGCGCACACTGCAGTGGCTGGGCGCATCGCCCGGGTCAGGTGTGGCGCGCACGATCATCACGCTGGCCGACACGCGCTACCCACCCGCGCTGCTGGCCACACCGGACCCACCCGTGCTGCTGTACGTCGAGGGCGCCGAGCGCTTTCTGCGGGAGGACGCGCCGCCTTCCGCCACGCGACTTGCCATCGTCGGCAGCCGCAACCCCACGGCACAGGGCCGGGAAAATGCCCGCCGTTTCGCCCAGGCGCTGCGCGAGGCTGGGCTGTGCATCGTCTCCGGCCTGGCGCGCGGCGTGGACGGCGCGGCGCACGAGGGCGCCCTGGCGGCCACCCCCGGCGAGGCCAGCCCTGCCACGATCGCCATCGTCGGCACCGGGCTCGATCAGGTCTATCCCCGTGCCCATGAGGCGCTGGCCGCGCGCATCGCCGAGCACGGCCTGATGATGAGCGAATACCCACTGGGCACGCCGCCGCTGGCGGGCAATTTCCCACGTCGCAACCGCATCATCTCCGGACTCTCGGCGGGCACGCTGGTGGTCGAAGCCGCGCTCGCCTCCGGCTCGCTCATCACCGCGCGGCTCGCGAGTGAGCAGGGGCGCGAGGTCTTCGCCATCCCCGGCTCCATCCACGCGCCGCAATCGCGCGGCTGCCACGCACTGATCCGCCAGGGCGCGAAGCTCGTGGAGACGGCGCAGGACATCCTCGAAGAACTGCAACTGCCCCACCCGGCGCCCGTGCACGGCGAAATGACGAACGACGTAGAGCCCCTCGCGGACGACCCCCTGATGCAGGCCCTGGGGTTCGACCCCATCGGCATCGATGCGCTGGTCGAGCGCACCGGCATGGACACCGCGAGCTTGCAGGCGCGCCTGCTCGAACTGGAGCTCGCCGGCAGCGTCGCGCGCCTGCCGGGCGCGCGGTTCCAGCGTACCGGCGCGGCCTGAAGCCACACGGCCATCGCCGCTTCGCGCTACACTTGTGCGCAGCACGCAGTCACGAAAAGAAGTCGAGGAGCTCACACCATGTCGGATCAACCCAGCACCGCTCACGAATCCACGGCCGATGCCGATCCCATTGAAACGGTGACCTCGGTCATTCCCTTCATCATCCCCGCCTATGGCGTGATGCTGATCTTCATTCTGGCGATGATCGCCGTCACCGTCGGCTGAACGGGCCCACGGCCCACGCACAAGCCCCGCAACGCGGGGCTTTTTCATGAGCGCGACAGATTTTTGTCGCATAACGTTATGCGTTGTTTTCATAGTTTTACCGACATGGCCCCGGACAAATTCGCGGGCGCTTCCTAGAATCGGGCTCCGGACCGGCGCAGGCTGTGCACGCTGGCTGATGAAAGCCTTTTTTCAAAGGCAGCGCGCATGCACCTCGCCAGGCGACAGCCCGGGCAGGGTGGCCTTTGGTTCGCTTCCTTTGAAAGACCGTTTTCAACTCCAGGAAGCCCACCGATGAACGCCCCCTCCGATCCCGATCTGAACATCCAGGTCCCCGACCACGTGAAGAATGCCCGGCTCATCGCCTGGGTGGCCGACATGGCCGCGCTGTGCAAGCCCGCGCGCATCCACTGGTGCGACGGCAGCCAGGAGGAATACGAGCGGCTGTGCCAGCAGCTCGTCGACGTGGGCACCTTCAAGCGCCTGAACCCCGCCAAACGCCCCGGCTCCTACCTGGCCTGGTCCGACCCTTCGGACGTGGCGCGCGTCGAAGGCCGCACCTTCATCTGCTCCCAAAAGAAGGAGGACGCGGGGCCGACCAACAACTGGATGGCGCCCGCCGAGATGCGCGCCACGCTGCAACCGCTGTTCGATGGCTGTATGGCCGGGCGCACGATGTACGTGATTCCGTTTTCCATGGGGCCGCTGGGCAGCCCGATCGCGCAGATCGGCGTCGAGCTCTCCGACAGCGCCTACGTAGCCGTCAACATGAAGCTCATGACGCGCATGGGCCGTGCCGTGCACGACGTGATCGGCACCGAGGGCAGCTTCGTGCCCTGCATGCACACCGTGGGCGTGCCGCTTGCGCCCGGCCAGAAGGACGAGACCAGCTGGCCGTGCAACGAAACCAAGTACATCGTGCACTACCCCGAAACGCGCGAGATCTGGAGCTACGGCTCGGGCTACGGCGGCAACGCGCTGCTGGGCAAGAAATGCCTGGCGCTGCGCATCGCCTCGACCATGGGGCGCGATGAAGGCTGGCTGGCCGAGCACATGCTGATCCTGGGCGTACAGAACCCCGAGGGCAAAAAGTACCACGTGGCCGCCGCCTTCCCCAGCGCCTGCGGCAAGACCAATTTCTCCATGCTCGTGCCGCCCAGGGCCTTCGAGGGCTGGAAGGTCACGACCATCGGCGACGACATCGCCTGGATCAAGCCGCAGACCGATGGCAGCTTGCGCGCGATCAACCCCGAGGCCGGTTATTTCGGCGTGGCTCCGGGCACGAACATGCAGACCAATCCCAACTGCATGCTGAGCCTGAAGCGCGACGTGATCTTCACCAACGTGGCGCTGACCGACGACGGCGACGTCTGGTGGGAAGGCATGGAGAAGGACACCGGCCACCTGCCCGAGCACCTGCTCGACTGGAAGGGCCAGGACTGGACGCCACGGATCGCCAAGGAAACCGGCGCCAAGGCCGCGCACCCGAACGCGCGCTTCACCGCCGCCGCTACCAACAACCCGGCACTGGACCCGGCCTGGGACGACCCCGCCGGCGTGCGAATCGACACCATCATCTTCGGCGGACGGCGCTCGACCACCGTGCCGCTGGTGACCGAGGCGCGCAACTGGCAGGAAGGCGTGTACATGGCCGCCACCATGGGCAGCGAAACGACGGCCGCGGCCGTCGGCCAGCAGGGCGTGGTACGCCGAGATCCGTTTGCCATGCTGCCGTTCACCGGCTACAACATGAGCGACTACTTCCAGCACTGGCTCGACCTGGGCCGCCAGCTCAAGGCGCGGGGCGCGACGCTGCCACTGATCTATTGCGTGAACTGGTTTCGCAAGGACGCGGACGGCAAATTCGTCTGGCCGGGCTACGGCGAGAACATGCGCGTGCTCAAGTGGATGCTCGATCGGCTCGAAGGCCGGGTCCAGGGGCATGAAACCGCCTTCGGCATCGCGCCACGGTACAGCGAAATCAACTGGCAGGGGCTGGAATTTTCGCCGACGCAGTTCGAGACCGTGACGCGCCTGGATACGGCCGACTGGGACGAAGAACTCAAGCTGCACGACGCTCATTTCGACAAGCTCGCCCATCACCTGCCCCAGGAGCTGCTGGACATCCGGGCGGCGCTGGCGCAACGCATTCACGCCTGAAGCGGGCCGCGCGCGCTGGGTGGCGATTCCCGGCGCGCGCGCGGGGCTATCCCGCAAAACCCCCACGGCAAGACCGCTACCATCCCTGCCTTGCGCGGTCCCTCGACTGCGCGATGCTGACCCTCTGCGCGATGAAACTCCGCTCTTTCCTTCTCGCCGCCGCGCTCGTCGCGGCCAGCGCCCTCGCTCCCGCACGGGCTGCCGCCCCCACGGTCCAGGGGCGGATTCACTTTCTTTTTCTCGACGGCAACGAGCTGCCCATGGCGGGCCTGACCCTCTCGGGCACCTGCGAATCGCGCCTGGGTTCGTTCTGGAACCCCACCAGGCACCAGGCGTCCTGGTCGTGCACCACCGGCAGCGACGGCGCCTGCAGCGCCGCCATAGAAACGCTGGCCGCGCCCGACGGCAGCACGCCCGTGCCGTGCCGGGGAACGGATCGCAGCACGGTGCAGGAGAAGGGCGCCGCCGCCGAGCGCATCAGCTACCTCGCCTTCTTCGCCAAGGGCTCGACGGACAGCTACGCGCTGGTACAGAAACGCACGGGCTGGAAGGACGGGCAATACAGCTTCAAATCGGTGGACAACACCGAACTCTTCGACGCGCTGGCCCTGCGCTACCGCAGCAGCTATTACGCCGGGCACCTGCAGAAGACATCGACGGCACAGGGCACCATCTGGAGCCTGCAGGCCGCGCACCCGCAGGAAAACCCGGATGAGCAGAACCTCGTGTACCTGTACGCCCAGCGCGGCCCGGACGAGTCGGCGGCGCACGTCAGCGTGATGATGGTCCTCACCTACGTCGACGAGGTGATCCACCGCTACGACAAGGCGCAGTTCGAGGGCATGAAGGGCGAAGAGACCGTGCCGCTCAAGACCTTGTCGGACAGCAACACCTGCAGCGTGCGCGACCTGCTCTCGGGTCAATGCAAGTACCGCGAGGAGCTGAGCCTGCCGCTGCCAATGGCCCTGGTGAACCAGCTGGCAGACCAATACCGCGAAGGCGTGCCCGGCAACTGGCGCCTGCGCATCACGACGCCGCGCGGCCAGCAGCTCGACTTCCTGATCGCCCATGCCGAATTCGCCGCGCTCGCGCAGGCACTGAAGCCATGAACGCACGGGCGCACACCGTATGATGGTGCCCACACCCTGCCTGCAACCCACGTCGGAGGTCCGATGAACATCCTGCTCGCTGTCGATGGCAGCGCCTACACCCGCAAGATGCTGGACTACCTCGCCAGCCACGATGAAATGCTGGGGCCCGAGCACCAGTACACCGCGATCACTGTGCAGCTTCCCCTGCCGCCGCGTGCCCGTGGGGCACTGAGCAAGGAAGCCGTCGATCAATACTATGCCGACGAGGCCGAAGCGGTGATGCAGCCCGTGCGTGAATTTCTCACACGCAAGGGCGTTCAGGCGCAGACCCTCGCCAAGGTCGGCCTGATCGCCGACACCATCGCCGACGTGGCCACGCAGACGCCGTTCGACCTCATCGTCATGGGCACGCACGGCCACGGCGCGCTGGGCAAGCTGGTGATGGGCTCGGTCAGTACCAAGGTACTGGCCAAGTGCAGCGTGCCGGTGCTGCTGGTGCGCTGACAGAGCGCGATGAACCCACTGCGCCAGACGCTCCCGCTGCTGGCCCTGAGCGCTGCAGTGGTACTGGCGGGCTGCGCCGCGATGAGCCAGGAAGAATGCCGCACCGCCGACTGGGGCGAACAAGGCATGCGCGACGCGCTCGATGGCTACCCGCGCTCGCGCCTGGCGGATATCCGCGAGGCCTGCGCCAAAGCAGGCGTGGCGCCCATCGAATCGCTGTACTGGAACGGCTGGAATGCGGGCATCACGCGCTTCTGCACCCCGGAAAACGGCGAACGCTGGGGACGTGAGGGCCGCAGCTACCACAACTCCTGTCCGCCACAGATCGAAGCCGGGTTTCTGGATCGCTATCGGGCGGGGCGGCGCGTGCACGACGCCGAGCAGGTCCTCGAGCAGTTGCAACGCGAGCAGGACCGCGTGCAGTGGCGGTTGAATGGCGAAAGAGACGAGGCGCGGCGCCAATGGCTGCGCGCCAGCCTGCGTGACCTGGATCTGCGCCTGGCCATGGCACGCGACGACCTGGCACGCGCCGAATGGCGCCTGCGCACGGGCCGCTGAGCACTGCCCCGGCGAGCAACGCGGGCGGCAGTCCGCGCGACTGCATGAGGGGCGCAAGGCCGGGATAATCACAGGCCAGACCTTCTCCACCCCCAAGCCACTCCATCGTGAAACCTCTGCACCCCGCGCACCTTGCCATGCCTGCCGACGAGCAGCGCGCGCTGCGTGACGCGCTGGGCATGTTCGCCACGGGCGTGACCATCGTGACGACGCTCGCGCCCGACGGCACGCCGGTGGGGCTCACGGTCAATTCGTTCAACTCCGTCTCGCTCGCGCCGCCCCTGGTGCTCTGGAGCCTGGCGCACAAGGCGTTGTCGCTGGAGGTGTTCACGCAGGCGACGCACTACGCCATCCATGTGCTCACCACCGCGCAGCACGAACTGGCGGTGCGCTTTGCCACGCGCAACGCCGACCGCTGGATCGGCACCGCCTGGCACCCCGGAAAGACCGGTGTGCCGGTACTCGCAGGGGCTGCGGCCGTCTTCGAATGCGCAAGCCGCCACCAGTATCCCGGGGGCGATCACACGATTCTGGTGGGCGAGGTACTGCACAGCACGCACCACACAGGCAGCGCGCCCCTGCTCTATCACGGCGGCCTGTTCTACACCGAGCACCCGCTGGGCAACGGCGCGGATGGCGCGGGCGTGCGGACCCGGTCATGAACAAGGCGTTCACCCGGGAAAGCGACGGCGATGAGGACGACGATGCCGCCCCCGCGCCGCAGATTCCTGCGGGAGCGAAGAACTACATCACCCCGCAGGGCTGCGCGCGCCTGCGTGCCGAGCTGCTGCAGCTCATCGACGAGGAGCGCCCCAAGGTGGTGGACGTGGTGCACTGGGCCGCGCTCAACGGCGACCGCTCGGAAAACGGCGACTATCTCTATGGCAAGAAACGCCTGCGCGAGATCGACCGGCGCATCCGCTTCCTGACCAAGCGCCTGGAGATCGCCGAGGTGGTCGACCCGAGCGCGCACGCAGGCAGCGACCAGGTGTTCTTCGGCGCGACGGTGACCTACGCCGACGACCTGGGCGAAGAGCGCACCGTGACCATCCTGGGCATCGACGAGGTGGACACGAGCCGTCAGCAGGTGAGCTGGGTCTCGCCGGTGGCGCGTGCGCTGCTCAAGGCGCGCGAGGGCGACGAAGTGCCATTGCAGACACCCGCCGGACCGCGCACGCTGGAGGTGCTGGCGGTGCGCTATCCAGAGCCGCCCCGGGCCTGATCAGCCCCGCGCGGCCTCGGGCAGTTCGATCTTGACTTCAAGCACCTCGAGTTCATCCTGACGCTCGAAGTGCACCTTCAGGTCCTCGGGGTTGATGCGCACGTACTTGGAGATCACGGCCACGAGCTCGCGCTGCAGCGCCGGCAGGTAGTCGGGCTGGCCGGGATTGCGCCCGCTTCGCTCGTGCGCGAGGATGATCTGCAGCCGCTCCTTGGCGACGGCCGCCGATTTCTTCTTCTCGCCCAGCAGAAATGACAGCAGGGACATGACGATTCACCTCCCTCCGAAGATGCGTTTGAAGAAGCCGGGCTTCACGGCATCGGTGAAGCGCAGCGGTTTGTCTTCGCCGAGAAAGCGCGCGATCACGTCCTTGTAGGCCTCGGAAACGTCCGAGCCCGCCATGTGGATCGCCGGCATGCCCTGGTTGGAGGCCTGCAGCACGGTTTCCGACTCGGGAATCACGCCGATGAGCTTGATGCGCAGGATGTCCTGGATGTCCTGCAGGCTCAGCATCTGGCCGTCTTCCACGCGATTGGCGTTGTAGCGGGTGATGAGCAGGTGTTCCTTGATCGGCTCGGCGCCTTCGACGGCGCGCTTGGTCTTGCTTGAAAGCATGCCCAGGATGCGGTCGGAATCGCGCACCGAGGAAACCTCGGGGTTGGTGACGAGCAGCGCCTCGTCGGCGAAGTGCATCGCGGCGAGCGCCCCGCTTTCGATGCCCGCGGGCGAGTCACAGACGATGTACTCGAAACCCATCTCCGCCAGGTCCTTGAGCACTTTCTCGACGCCCTCGATGGTGAGCGCTTCCTTGTCGCGCGTCTGGCTGGCGGCGAGGATGAAGAGGTTTTCGAGCTGCTTGTCCTTGATCAGCGCCTGGTTGAGGTTGGCCTCGCCCTGGATGACGTTGATGAAGTCGTAGACCACGCGGCGCTCGCAGCCCATGATGAGGTCGAGGTTGCGCAGACCGACGTCGAAGTCGATCACGGCGGTCTTGTGCCCGGCAAGCGCCAGGCCGGCGGCGAAGGCGGCGCTGGTGGTGGTCTTGCCCACGCCTCCCTTGCCGGAGGTGACGACGACGATCTTAGCCATGTGTGCGGTTTCCTTGCGTTGTGTGCCCGCTGTCCTACAGCGGTTCAAAAATCAGTTTCTCGCCTTCCAGGCGCACCTGCGCGGCCTTGCCGCGCACGCTCTCCGGCAGCTCATTGTCGGTGGTGCGGTACATGCCGGCGATCGAGACCAGCTGCGGCTCCAGGCAGGTGGTGTAGATGCGCGCGGTAGCGTCGCCGCGCGCGCCCGCCATCGCGCGCCCGCGCAGCGGCGCATAGACATGGATGCTGCCGTCGGCGATCACCTCGGCGCCAAAATTCACGATGGCCAGCACCACGAGATCGCCGCCGCGCGCATAAATCTGCTGTCCCGAGCGCACGGGCTTGTCGATCACCAGCGTCGGCACGGGCGCGGCGGGGAGTTCCTGCGCCCCCCGCGCCTCAGGCACCTCATGCACGGCCTCGACCGGGGCAGGCGCCGGGCGCCGGGGCATCTCGGGGGCCGCCGCCAGGCCGGCCTCGAACGCGGCCTGCATCTGCCCGGCACTGCCGCCGCGCACGGCCACGGGGCGGGTGCGGTGCTCCTTGAGCAGCGCCACGAGCGCGGCAAAGTCGATGGGCCGTGTCTCGTCCCTGACGGCCGCGAGGTCGATGACCACCAGGTCGTCGTCGAAGAAGGACTGGTCATCGTCCAGCTGGCGCCGGAACTCGGCTTCGATCTGCGTGCCGTCGCCGCTCTTGAGCACCACCGCCACCACGGGCAACTGGGTGCTTTTGAGATCAAAGCTGGTACGGGCGGCGCCCGGGGTTTCAACGGCCATGGATCGCGAAGGGAAAGTGCCAGGGGCCTGTAGGACCTGGGAATCGTGAAAGTGTACTGTGATGGCCCGGGCGATCACTCACGCGACGCACGCATTTTCATGGCGTCCGGATAATCGCGCGATGTCCGCGCCGCGAAAAAATCACCTTGATACCCTGGCCACCGCGCTGTTGCTCGCCTGCAGCCTGTACTGGGGGTTTCAGCAAGTGCTCTCCAAGGCGACGGTGGCCGAGGTGGCGCCGATCTACCAGGCCTTCTGGCGCTTTGCGCTGGGCACGCTGGCGCTGCTGCTGTGGTGCCGTCTGCGCGGTATTTCGCTCTCGGGCGCGCGGGAGCCGCCGGGCGTGACGCGCGCCGCGGTGCTCTCGGGGCTGCTGTTCGCCGCGGAATTCACGGGGCTGTTTCTCGCCTTCAAGTACACCACGGCCTCGCGCGCCACGATCTTCCTGTACTGCTCGCCCTTCTGGGTGGCGCTGGTGCTGCCGCACTTCGTCAGGAGCGAGCGGCTCAATCGCGTGCAGTGGCTGGGCTTGGTCTGTGCGTTTTTCGGCGTGCTGCTGGCGCTGAGCGATGGTTGGCGCACGCCCGATGCCGCGCACGCCAATGCCTGGGTGGGCGACCTGCTGGCGCTCGCCGGGGGCCTGTTCTGGGGCCTCACCACCTGCATGCTGCGCGCTTCCCCGCTGCAGCACGCGCGCCCGGAAAAGCAGCTGCTGTGGCAGATGGGCGTGACCTCGGCCGTGCTGCCGCTGGTCTCCTGGATGCTGGGCGAGCGCTGGCAGCTCGGCTTCAGCGCCTTTGCCTGGTCGTCGCTGCTGGTCCAAGGGCTGATCGGCGCCTTCGCGAGCTACCTCGTGTGGATGTGGATGCTCTCGCGCTACCCGGCCACGCGCATGTCGGTCTTCGTCTTCCTCACGCCGGTGTTCACGCTCGTCGTCGGAGCGCTGTGGCTGCACGAGCCGGTGACGGCGACGCTGCTGGCGGCGCTCGTGCTCGTGGCCGGCGGCATCGTGCTCGTCAACCGCCGGGGCGCCGCCGCGGGCACGGAACCCGAGGCGGAGGCCGTCGCATGAACCGCGCCCTGCTGCTGCTCACGCTGTGCCAGGGCCTGTTCCTGATCAACAACGTCACCTTCATCGCGATCAACGGGCTCGTGGGCCTGCAGCTCGCGCCGTTCGGCTGGATGGCGACGCTGCCGGTGATGGGCTATGTGGTGGGCGGGGCGATCGCGGCGCCGCTGGTGGCACGATCGCAGGCGCTTTTCGGGCGCCGGGGGTCGTTCCAGATCGGCCTGCTGGTGGCGCTCGGCTCGGCGCTACTGGCCGCGTATGCGGTGCAAACGCGCCAGTTCTGGCTGCTGATGCTGGCCACCGTGGTCGCGGGCTACTACAACGCCAACGGGCAGCTGTACCGCTTTGCAGCGGCCGAACTCACGCGGCCCGACTGGCGCGAGAAGGCGGTCTCGCTGGTGCTCGCGGGCGGGCTGCTGGGCGCCGTGGTCGGCCCCAACATGGCGGCATGGACGCGCACGCTGCTGCCCACGCCCTTCGTTGCGGCCTACCTCACGCTGGCCGTCGTCGCGCTGCTCGCCATGAGCGTGATGGCGCTGGTCGACTTCCCGCCCACGCCGGTGCTGTCCAGACATGCGCCCCGGGGCCGGCCGCTCGCGCAGATCATGCGCCAGCCGGTGTTCATCGTCGCCACGCTGGGCGCGGCCATCGGCTACGGCGTGATGAACCTGCTGATGGCGGCGACGCCGCTGGCGATGCAGGTCTGCGGTTTCGAGTTCGGCGCCACCGCCACGGTGCTGCAGTGGCACGTGATCGGCATGTACGCGCCGGGCTTTTTCACCGGACACCTGATCCGGCGCTTCGGCGTGCTCTCCGTCATGGGCGCGGGCGTGCTGCTGAACGCGGCGTGCGTGGCGATCGCGCTCTCGGGCGTCGATCTGCAGCACTTCCTCGCGGCGCTGATCCTGCTGGGCGTGGGCTGGAATTTCCTCTTCACCGGCAGCACCACACTGGCGCTGCAGGCCTACCAGCCCGAGGAAAAGGACCGCGCGCAGGCGGCGATCAACTTCTGCGTGTTCGCCACCATGGCGGTGACCTCGTTCTCGTCGGGCGCGCTCGTGACCACGCAGGGCTGGAACTGGCTGAATGTCGGCTCCATCCCTGCGCTGGTGCTGATGGCGGCGGCGCTGGCGTGGCTGGGGGCACGGCGCGCCTCCATTCGAACCATATAAACCATAGCTATCAACGCACGACCATCAAGCGCCAGAGTCGATTTTTGCCATCAACTCTCCCGCCTGCAGCAATGCCCCTGCACGCGCGATCGGCGCGAGGCACCCGGCGCACGGTGCGGTCACGGCCGTTTCCATCTTCATGGCTTCGAGCGTGGCGATGACCTCGCCCGCCCGCACCGCCTCGCCCTCGGCACGGTGCCAGCGCACCAGGCTGCCCGTGAGCGGCGCGAGCACGTCGCCCGGCTGACTTGCGGCCGGCGCGGGAGGGGATGCTGCTTCGCCCTGCAATGCGCCGGCCGCAGCCAGCGCCAGGTCGGCGGGCAGGCCGAGCTGCATGCGCTTGCCGTCGAGCTCGATCCAGCTGCGGCGCAGCGCCGCCGGCGCGGGCGGGCCGGGGCGCTCGGCGGGCTCGAACGTCGCGGCCATCTCGGTCTCGATCCAGCGCGTGTGCACCGCAAAGCCCTGCTCGGCGGTGAAGGCCGGGGCCTGCAGCACCGCGCGGTGAAGCGCCAGCACGCTGGCCACGCCCCCGATGGTGAACTCCGAAAGCGCCCGGCGCGCGCGCGCCAGCGCCTGCTCGCGCGTGGCGCCGGTGACGATCAGCTTGGCCATCAGCGAATCGAAGCTGCCGGGCACAACCGAGCCTTGCGCCACGCCTGTTTCCAGCCGCACACCCGGGCCGCCGGGCGCGTCGAAGCGCGTGATCCGTCCCGGCGTGGGCAGGTAGCCGCGCCCCGGGTCTTCGGCGTTGATGCGAAATTCGATGCTGTGCCCGCGCGCGGGCGGCGTCTCGGTGAACGACAGCGGCAGGCCGTCGGCCACGCGCAGTTGTTCGATCACGAGATCGACGCCCGTGGTTTCCTCGGTCACCGGGTGCTCGACCTGCAGGCGGGTGTTCACTTCCAGGAAGGAAATCTGGCCGCCCTGCCCGAGCAGGAATTCCACCGTGCCCGCGCTCTCGTAGCCCGCGGCGACGCAGATGTCGCGCGCCGCGCGGCACACCGCCTCGCGCTGCGCGTCGGTGAGAAACGGCGCGGGCGCCTCCTCGACCAGCTTCTGGTTGCGCCGCTGCAGCGAGCAGTCGCGCGTGCCGACCACGACCACATGGCCGTGCCGATCGGCGAGGATCTGCGCCTCGATGTGGCGCGGCCGATCCAGGAACTGCTCGATGAAACACTCGCCACGGCCGAAGGCCGCCGTGGCCTCGCGCACCGCCGAGGCGTAGAGCTCGGCCACCTCATCCATGCGCCACGCCACCTTCAGGCCGCGGCCGCCGCCGCCAAACGCCGCCTTGATCGCGATCGGCAGACCATGTTCGGCCGCAAAGGCCACGGCCTCCTCGGCGCCGTGCACCGGCCCGTCGGTGCCCGCCACCAGCGGCGCGCCCACCCTCAGCGCGATGGCGCGCGCGGCCACCTTGTCGCCGAGCGCGGCCATGGTCTCGGGGCGCGGACCGATCCAGACCAGGCCCGCATCCAGCACCGCCTGCGCGAACTCGGCGCGCTCGGAGAGAAAGCCGTAGCCCGGGTGCACCGCATCGGCGCCGCTTTTTCGGGCGATGGCCAGCAGCTTGTCGATGGCGAGATAGGTCTCGGCTGGGCGCGCGCCTTCGAGCGCCCAGGCCTCGTCGGCGGCGCGCACATGCAGCGCGTCGGCGTCCGGGTCGGCATAGACAGCGACCGAACGTGCGCCGTAATCGCGGCAGGCGCGGGCCACCCGGATGGCGATTTCGCCCCGGTTGGCGATCAATACTTTCCGGATCATCACAGACCTCCGCAGCAGCCAGGGGATGGGCCGGCGAAATCACCATGGCCTGCTGCGCAGGCCCGGCGATGTGCAGAAACACCCGCTGCGCGGCTGTTTTCGCCCCGGTTGGCAATCGGCACTTTCTGAATCATCTTCAGCTCTCCTCGAACGGCGCCACGACGCGAAAACGCACCTGGCAGCCCACCGGAATCTGCGCCGCCAGCGCCAGGTGATGGCTGGCCACGACGGCGATCACCGGGTAGCCGCCGGTGAGCGGGTGATCGGCCAGGAACAGCACCGGCTGCCCTCCGGCGGGCACCTGGATCGCGCCGGTGACGGTGCCTTCGCTCGGCAACTCGTCATGGCGGCTGCGCGCCAGCGCCTGGGCGCCCTGCAGCCGCATGCCGATGCGGTTGGACTGCGGCGTGACCCGCCAGGGCTGGCCCTGCAGCAGCGCCAGCGCCTCGGGCGTGAACCAGTCGGTGCGCGGGCCGGCCAGCACGTCCAGCAGCACCGTCTCGCCGGGGCGGGGCAGATTGGGCGGCGCCACGTCCAGCGGCTGCACCGCGCGCAGCAGGTGCGCGGGCAGCGCCGTGCCCACGGCGATGCGCCGCCCGGCCTGCAGCGCGGGCGGACCGACCTGCGCCAGCGTGTCGGTGGCGCAACTGCCGAGCACGGGCGCCACGTCCCAGCCACCGCGCACCGCCAGGTAGCAGCGCACCCCGGCCACGGGCGTGCCCAGGGCCAGCACATCGCCATCGTCGAGCGCCACCGGCGCGTGCGGTTCGACCGGCCAGGCGCGGCCGTCGGCGGCATGCAGCGTGAGCGGAGCCTGCGCGCCGCACACGGCCAGGAGCGTACGCCCATGGCTGCGCAGGCGCAGGCCGCCGAGCAGGTGCTCGAGCACCGGCGTGTCGATGGGGTTGCCCACGAGACGGTTGGCGCAATGCATGGCCTGCGGGTCGAGCGCGCCCGAGGGCGAGATGCCGAGCCCGGCGAGGCCGTGGCGGCCGCCGTCCTGCACCAGGGTCTGCAGTCCGGTAGCCTCGAATTCAATAGCTGCTTGCGCTTGATGGCATTGGGTCTGAGTCGGACTTTGCTCTGACACTTCGGGGGCGGAGAAGGGCTCGCGCTCGTGCGCACGCGCGGGGGGCGCATCCGCCGCATCCGCATCGACGAAGCGCACCTCGAAGCCCGGTTGCACCAGCGCCGGCTCGGCGCGCGCCAGGTCCCACATCGGCACCTCGGTCACACCGATCAGCTGCCAGCCGCCGGGCGAGGCTGCGGGATAGACCGCGCTGAACCCGCCCGCGAGCGCCACCGAACCGGCGGGCACCCGGGTGCGCGGGCTCTGGCGGCGCGCGATGGCGCCAAAACTCGGGTGCCCGCCGGTCAGGTAGACGAAGCCGGGCGCGAAGCCCGCGAACGCCGCCTGCCACGGCACGGCGGTGTGGCGCGCGACGACTTCCGACGCCGTGATGCCCATGAGGCGGGCCACGTCGGCGAGGTCTTCACCGTGGTAGCGCACCGGGATGTGCACCACGCGCGCGGGCGCGGCGGCGCTCTGCCCCGGGTCGGCACCGTCGGCGCGCTCGCGCAGTGCCGCCACCAGCGCCGCGCCCGCGATGGCGTGCGGGTGGTAATGCACCAGCAGCGTGCGCGCCGCCGGAATCAGCTCGTGCACGCCCGCGATGGGGCGCACCTGCACCGCGCGGTACAGCGCGAGCGTGTGCGCAAGGTCGGCCAGCTCGACCAGCAGCGCCGCGTCGCCCGCGGGCAGAAAGCGCATGTCAGCGGCCACCGGCAAACGCGGCCAGCGGCACGCCCGCCACCGACAGGCGCTCGCGGATGCGCCGCGCCATGTCCACCGCGCCCGGACTGTCGCCGTGCACGCAGATCGAATCGGCCGCGATGTGCACCGGCTGGCCGGTGATCGACGTCAGCGTGCCGCTTTCGGCCCAGCGCAGCATGCGCTCGGCGACCGCATCGGCATCGTGCAGCACCGCGCCCGGCAGGCGGCGCGAGACCAGCGTGCCGTCGTCGTTGTAGGCGCGGTCGGCGAACGCCTCGGCCACCACCGTCAGGCCCCGCGAACGCGCGCGCTCGATCAGCGGCGAGCCCGCCAGCGCCAGCAGCGTGAGCGCCGGGTCGACGGCAAGCAGCGCCTCGATCACGTCGCCACCCTGTCGCTCGTCGTGCGCGATGGTGTTGTACAGCGCACCGTGCGGCTTGACGTAGGCCACGCGCGTGCCCGCCGCGGCGGCCAGGCCCTGCAGCGCGCCGATCTGGTAGATCACGTCGGCCACGAGTTCGCGGCTCGTCGGGTCCATGTTGCGCCGGCCAAAGCCGACGAGGTCGGGGTAGGCCACGTGCGCGCCCACCACCACGCCGTGCCCCGCGGCGGCCTTCAGGGTCTGCAGGATGCCGGCCGGGTCGCCCGCGTGAAACCCGCAGGCCACGTTGGCGCTGGTGACGATGGCCAGCATGGCCGCGTCGTCGCCCATGCGCCAGGCGCCGTAGCTCTCGCCCAGATCGCTGTTGATGTCCATCACTCACTCCATCGCCGCCACGAATGGCTGGAATTGTTGAACAATTGGCACATTGCCGCCAGACACGAATCCGCCATGCCACCGCTCCCGTCCCATGACCGCGCCACGGCGCCGAACCTGGCCGACTCCGTCGCCGACACCATCCGCGCGCAGCTGATCGACGGCCAGCTCAAGGCCGGCCAGCGCCTGTCGGAAGCGACCCTCAGCGACCAGCTGGGCATCTCGCGCAACACGCTGCGCGAGGTCTTCCGCAGCCTGATCAAGGAGGGGCTGCTGCGCCACGAACCCCATCGCGGCGTGTCCGTGGTCGTGCCCACGATTGCCGACATCATCGACATCTACCGCGTGCGCCGGCTCATCGAAGGCCAGGCGCTGGAAAAATCCTGGCCGCTGCACCCCGCGCACAAGCGCATGCAGCAGGCGGTGGCCGCAGGCATGGCCGCGCGCGACGCGGACGACTGGCGCCAGGTGGGCTCGGCCAACATGGCGTTTCACGCGGGCATCGTGGCGCTGGGCGACAGCGTGCGCCTGAGCACCATGTTCTCGCACATCGCCGCCGAGCTGCGCCTGGCCTTCGGCCTGCTCGACGACGCCGAATACCTGCACGCCCCCTTCGTCGACTACAACGCCCGGCTGCTGCAACTGTTCATGGACGGGCAGCCCGCGGCCGCCGCGCGCGAGCTGGAAGCCTACCTGGTGCAGTCCGAGCGCATGGTGCTGGCGGTCTACACGGGCGAGGGGCACTGAACGCCGGCGGCGTGTCATGGCACGAATCGCATCCTGTGATTGTTCAACAATGTGAGCATACTCAATCAACAAAATATTCGCATTGTTGGAAACCCTAAGGTGACGCTGAGCAAGTCCCCGCTGCGTTGACCCTCGCCCCGCATGCTGCATTACCTCAACGAGATCCGCCGCCGCGCCACGCGCATGTTCCTCACCGTGGCCAAAATCATGCTGCCGGTCATGGTGCTCGTGTACGGGGCCGAGCGTCTGGGGCTGGTCGCGCTGGCGGGCCGGGCGCTGCAGCCCGCAATGGCCTGGATCGGGCTGCCCGCGCAGGCCGGCATCGTCTGGGCCACCACGGTGCTGACCAACATCTATGGCGGCATTGCCGTTATCGCCGCGCTCTCGGGCGAGCTGCACCTCACCACCGCGCAGATCAGCGCGCTGGGCGCGATGATGCTGTTCGCGCACAACCTGCCCACCGAACAGGCCGTGGTGCGCCGCGCCGGGGCCAGCGCGCTCTTCACCGGTGGCCTGCGCCTCGTCGTGGGCGCGGCCTACGGCGCGGCCGTGGCCTGGGCGTGCCGCCTGGGCGGCTGGCTGCAGGAGCCGGTGTCGCTCGCCTGGCTGTCCAGCGGCGGCCAGGCGCGCACCGGGCCGCTGGATGTGGGGCCGTGGCTGGTCTCCACCGCACGCTCGCTGCTGCTGATCTGGCTCATCATCTGCGTGCTCGTCATCGTGCTGGACGCGCTGCAGCGCCTGGGCTTCACGCGCTGGCTCACGCGCGAGCTCGCGCCGGTGCTGCGCCTGACGGGCCTGACCGAGGCCGCCGCGCCGCTCACCACCATCGGCATGCTCATGGGCTTGGCCTATGGCGGCGCGCTCATCATCGAGGCCAGCGAGCGGGAAAATTACGACCGCCGCACGCTGCTGTTGGCGCTGTGCTGGCTCTCGCTGTTCCACGCGGTGCTGGAAGACACGCTGCTCATCGCGGCGCTGGGCGCCAACGTCTGGATCATCCTGGTGCTGCGCGGCCTGACCGTGCTGCTCATCATGATGGGCCTGGCCGCCGCCACGCAAGCGCACACGCGCTGGGGCCGGCGGCTGGCGCGGGTGCCTGCGCCCTGAAGTCCGCGTCAAGACGCGCATCTGGGCACGGGGGGCTCACCACGTCTCGCCGAAGGGTCGCGCCTCGATCTCGAACGACCAGGCCGAGCGCGTCTGCCGCGTGAGCCACCAGGCCGATTCGGCCACGGCCGCGGGCTGCACGAAGAAACTCTCGGGCTTGTCCGGCCGCTGCGCTCGCGTGCGCGGCAGATCCACGATGCCGTCGATGATGATGAGCGCCACGTGGATGCCCTGCGGCCAGAGCTGGCGCGCCATCGATTCGGCCAGCGCGCGCTGCGCCGCCTTGGCCTGCGCGAACGCCGCCGCGCCCGCGCCGCCGCGCCGCGACGCCGTCGCACCGATGACCACGATGGCGCCGCTGCCCCGCTGCTTCATGCCCGGCAGCACCGCCTGCATGGCCGTAAACAGGCCCAGCGTGTTCACGCGCCAGCACTGCTCCAGATCGGCGCCGCTCACCTGCTCCACGCTGCCCCAGGCGCCCGAGCCCGCGTTGTAGATGAGCGTGCCCACAGTCCCCTGCTGCGCCGCCACCTGCGCGAACGCGGCCTGCACCGCCTCGGGTTGGCTCGCGTCGCACGCATAGGCGCGTGCCGACGGCAGCTCGCGCGCGAGCTGCGACGAAAAATCCGGGCTGCGCGACAGCAGCGCCACGGGGCTGCCGTCCGCGGCAAAACGCCGTGCCAGCGCGGCACCGTTGCCGGGACCTATGCCGACGATGGCGCTGACCGCCCGCGTCACGCGCCCGCCCCCACCCGGCGAAACCCGGTGCACGCCAGCGCGGCGCGCAAGGCCTCAGCGCCTTCGGGCACGGCCTGCGGCACATCCAGACATTGGGTCATGATGATTCACTCCTGCGGCCGATGGTAGTGCCTTGAGCGCCGCATCGCCCGGCGCATCCGTCTTCGCCATGAAAACGACTTTAAGTCATAGCTATCGTCGCCTGTCTGTATTGGCCTGCGGGCATGAAGCACCATGAATCCCGCAGGGATGTACCCATCCCGCTCCTGAGCCACTTGCTCTTCTTGGGCGGACCATCGCAGGCGATTCAATCAATGCTCTGGGTCCGACTACGGTTGCCGCCTGCAGAACCCAAAGGCACCGACAAACTCAGCCGTGTTCCGATATCTGGCGCACTGCGGATGCTCAGATGCCCTCCCAATGCTGCAGCACGCTGGCGCATCCCGCCAAGCCCCTTGCCCATGGCATGGTGCGCGTTCCCTTCGGGTGTACTACCCAGTCCTTTCCCGTTGTCGTTGATTTCCAATTCAAGCGTCTGACGCGATTTCATACAGCGCAGACAGAGTTGGACCTGACTCGCCCCTGAGTGGCGCACCACGTTGCTCAGAGCCTCCTGGGCAATGCGCAACACCTCTCGCGCACGCGCACCGTCGAACTGCTCGAGCTCCTGTGCAAATGCCACATGCCAGTGCAGCTCGATCCCGGAGGCCTGCAATAGCGGTTGCAGGCGATAGCGCAGACTGGCCAGCAGCTGCACAACCGATGCTGCCTCATCGGCTCCGTCTACCAAAAGCTTCAGTTCGAGCAGGCACTCGTGCAATGCCGCCGCAGTCGCTCGCTCCTGAGGTGTGTTGCGACCCAGCGAAGACAAAATCGTGCTCAGCTGCGACCCTAAACCATCATGCAAGTCCTGAGCCCATTGCTGGCGGACATGCAAGTCCACCTCTGTCCCTCTCCGCCCCGGATGACCCAGGCGCCGGGTCATGAGCAACCACGGCACAGCCAGCGTGGGCAGAACAAAAACCTGCGCCCAGGAAACCGTCAGTACGCCATCACTGCCCTCTCCGAGCAGATCGGAGGCCATGGCATTGAGCACGGCCGTGGCGGCAAGAAACACCGTCCAGCCACGCGAAGATGCCTTGTAACGCCATAAGGCATGGGCCAGCAGCGCCACCAAAACACCGGCACAGCCAATATTGAACCACGCCCACGCCGCAACCATCAATCCAGCGGCCGAGCCGGCCAATCCCGGTGACACCGCCAGAGCCAGCCCCAGCCACAGCTGCACACCGAGCAGCTGGCGATACACACGCAGCGCGCCCTTGAACAAGGCCATCAAAAACAGGGCAACACCAGAGATCAGGCATTGGTAGAGCAAGCGCATGGGTAAGGCGTAGGCTGCAGCGGGCCAGCCTCTGCCATGGGCCCAAAGCTCCAGTGCCGCGAAAGCAGCAAACGGAATGGCCGCCCCCAGGTACAGCCAATCCAGACGCTGCTGCCGGCGCAAGGCGCCCACCAAGGCGCTTCCCCACAGCGTCAGAGCCGTCAACAAAAGAGTCCATTGCGCCGTCATGATGGATCCGTGTCCAAAGTGACCTTCACCAGTGCAGGCTGGCAAGGGTCAGTCGAGCAGGCCCCATCGCGAAGCCTGGATGACAGCCTGTATTCGGGTGCGCACCTGGAGCTTTCGGTAGACGTTTTTGACGTGCGCATTGACGGTCTGATCGCTGATGCCCAGGCGTTCGCCGATCTCACAACTGGTATAGCCTAATGCCACGAGACGCAGGATTTCTCGTTCACGCCCGGTGAGCTTTTCCCCTCCCTGCTGTGCCCGGGGCCCCGGTGCCGACGCAGGTGAAGCGACGCCATCGATGCGCTTGAGCAAACGCCGCGCCAGGCTTGGCGTGATGGCTGCTCCTCCATGGACCACTTGCAGCACTGCCTGAGGAAAGTTGTCAAACCAGGAGTTCTTCACCAGATAGCCTGCCGCCCCCAGTTCGAAGGCACGGATGGCATGCTGCTCGTCCTCCGTGGCCGAGATCACGATCGCCTCGGCGCGCGGGTGCGTGGCCTTCATGTGTTCGATCAACTCGTAACCCGAACCATCGCCCAGGTTCAGATCCACAAGCATCACACTGAATGCATGCTGTGCCATCAAGCGCTTGCCTGTGCGCAGAGAATCGGCCTGCCCCAGCAGATCGATGCGCGCATCGGCCAGCAACTCCTGCGAAATGACACGACGGATATGTGCATCGTCATCGATCACGATGACGCCAACGGCAGGTTGCAACGGCCCGTCCAGATAGTACGTCCAGGCCGCAGTTGCGGTGTGTGTATCCGATCCGGCCATAGCGCCCGGGGTAGTTCCCTCTTGCGCCAGGTTGGCGAATCGATGAATGGAATTGGCCATGGCGTTCCCCCCCTTTTGAGAAAGAGCAAGACCTGATCTGCCGCTGGCGGTGGTACAGGTTTGCACTCCTGCGACTACTGCCTGGCCGGCAAACGTGGGCACAGACTGGAAGCAAGAAAATCCAAACATTCAACACAATCGTGGATCGGTAACCCAGTCGCTGACGTGGCGCATGAGGTGCGTTTTGGCCACCGGCTCGATCCCGGTCAGATCCGCCTTCACTGGATCGACGCCACGCAATCGCCCTGCGCAAACCCTGGGGTGCGCTGCCGCGCTGGCCAGCAGTGTTTGCAGGCGCTGGCGTTGCCGCGCCGGCGGCGCTGTGCGAGAAGTCGATATGGGGCAGCATGCATGCGATTACAGACGGCGGCGCGCGTGCGAATCTTGCGCCAGCGCAAGGCGGAGCGCCGTGCGGTGCGCGAAGCTCCCGCGCAATGTGAGGGAGGAGGGCACGCGCGCCGGCCGGGCGATGGCAAAACACCTCGGCAAATCCCGCCCCGGACCATGCCGGACATCGTTGCCAAACCGGGCGTCATGGGCTGCCGCGCGGCGGTGGTGATCACGGCCGGCCCGACGGTGGACAGCCAACACGCACACGGGCGCGCTGTCGGGTTGGCACCGCGCCGCCGGCGCAGCGTTTTCCAGCGCCAGCATCTTCTTCGCCAACTTTTCTGCCGTGGCACGAACGAATCCGGATTCCAAGACCGCGAAACCGCTTTCGGGCACTTGCGCCCTGGCGGACCCGGACCCTCAAAAAAGCATTCGCTCCTTTGACGCGGGACGACTTTTGGAAAGTCGCCATGTCTTTCGTCGCAAATTTAAGAAAAAACTATCGATTCCAAGAACATTTGCAATAAAAACATTTGGATGCATTTAACACCTGGGTACGAATGCAACAATTTTGAGAGCAAACAATTCTTTGAATCAGGTCGGGAGCAGAGAAGTCCTCCAATAAACAGGATGTTCATCCCCTTTTGGCTGTACCCACTTGAAGCGATTGGTAAGCGGCTGAAAGAGTCAGAAACTGGACCCCGACAAAGCCGGACACCGCACACTTCGAGGCATACAGGAGACCGGTGGCAGGCAGCGTCACAGCACCCGGCAAGCGCCCTCCATGGGCACCGGCCGGACATCGTGGAGCCACACCTTTTGGAGGATAGCCATCATGAAACATCTTCTTACGCTACTCGTGATTGCCGGCGCATCGAACTTCGCCTTTGCCTTTGGAGGCGGTGGCGGCAACCCGCCACCCCCCACCAACAACACCCCGCCTGCGTGCGACGTTTGCACCCACCAGGTGATCATCAAGGCGCCTCTGAACCAGAGCACCAGCCTGACATGGAGCTCTTCGGTCGCCACCGCCAGTGGCAATGACTCGAGCGCGAACAACAACATGTCGAGCAACACGGCCGGGGTGTTGATCGACGCCGCGACCAACCAGGGCACTTCGCTGTCCATGAGCCACGTCGAAGCCACCGCCAGCGGCAACAGCAGCAAGGCGCAGAACAACGTTGCCAGCAACATCGGCTCCGTCGGTGTGGGCGCAGCGCTGAACCAGTACGCATCGCTCAGCGGTTCGTATGTCAAGGCGCTGGCCTCGGGCAACAACTCGCGCGCGGTGCAGAACATCTCCAGCAACAACGGCTGCCAGACCTGCCAGTAACAGGCTGGTGTTGACCTGATACGGCTTTTTCATCCTGCCCATCACCCACGGCAAGCCTGTGCCGGTGCGTCAGCACCTCGCGGCGACCCGACGGCGTGAAGCGAACGATGGGAAAGCGGCATCAGCCAACACAACGGCGGCGGGGTAGTGACTTTTCACGCTCCGCCGTCTCTTCACGCTGCAAAGGAGAGAAATGATGACATCCGGCACTTTGCATACCGGGTTGCTCGCAGCCGCTCTGGCACTGACAGCAACCGCCTGGGCCCAGGGAGCCCCTGGCAGCGACCCCATCGTCCTCGGCGGTGCGGTGAGCTACCAGGCCTTGCCCACGCCCGCAGTACAAGCCTCAGGGCAGATCGACGGCAACACCGGCATCCCCTCGTGGATGCAAGCCAAGATTTCCCGCTACGAAGCCAAGGCCTTCGCTCAGCTCGAGGGAGAAAGCGGCGTGGTGAAGACGGAGAACGACGTCATCAGCGTCCAGAAAGGCAATGCGCTGGCGCGTACCTGCACGACCAACGTCTCCAGCAACACCGGCGCAGCCGCTGCCGGCCCCAGTGGCCGCTACGGCCCCAATGGCGGCGCTGACCAGATCACGGTGCTGCGCGGCGATCTCGTGACCATTTGCAAATAGGCGCTGCGGGAGCCTGCCGCCCCATCCAGCCCTGCCTGGCTGACAGCACGCGGCGCCGGGCGTGGTGCGCCCTCGGGGCGGGCGAGGCACCCCCTCAGCACAGAGAAAACGACAACGCGGCGACAGACAGGAGGACACCATGACAAGCGATCACGCAGTGCAACGCCCGGTCACACAGGGACACGACTCTCAAGGTCGCGGCATGCGCTCGGCGCTTTTGCTGCTCGCTGCAGCGAGCCTGATCGCCGGCTGTGCCACGCCCCTGTCACCCAAGGAGGATGCGCCATTCCAGTCCTACGCCAGCGCCAACGATCATCCTGCCCATCGCCCGTCGCGCTCGATGTCGAGCTTCAGCAACTCGCTGGCCTGCATGGACGAGATGATGCGCGAGGCCGAAGTGCCCACCACACTGATCACCAGCAAATTCATCGCCGACTACACCGGCAGGGTGCCCGTGGCAGCCAAGGAGATGGTGATCACGGCCTTGTCGCAAATGTCCCGACGTTCGAACGCCTTTCGCTACGTCGACTTCGAGGTGGACATCGCGCGCCAGGATACGGTGCAAAACCTCTCGACCATCTTGCTCAACAACAATCAGATGGAGCTGCAGCGCCCCGCGCTCTATGTCTCCGGCGGCGTCTCCTTCGTCGATCAGAACGTGATCTCCACACGCCACGGCGCCGGCATATCGGGCCCGCGCGTGGAAATTGGCTACGACCGCAATCGAGGCGCGACGATCGTCGGGCTGGAAATGCACCTGGGTGATTTTCGTACGCGCACCATCATCCCCGGTCTGGATTCCGCCAACGAAGTCATCATCGGCAGCTCTGGGCAGGGGCTGGATCTGGCTGGCCGCATCGGCACTTACGGCGTGCAATTCAACGTCGGCCGCGACCTGACACAAGGCACGGGTGCAGCGATGCGCACGCTGGTCGATCTGGCATTGATCGAGCTTGCGGGCAAATGGACCCACTTGCCCTACTGGAGCTGCCTGACGCTGGACAACACACACCCCGAATTCCAGCGCCAGCTGCGTGAATGGTACGACCAGGGTGATCCGATGACGCGCCAACGCCTGGTCGAAAATTACCTGGTCAGTCGCGGTTACCTCACCGCTTCCGAGCTTCCGCTATCGAGCAGCAGTACCTTGCTGCGCGAAGCGATCGGGCGATTCCAGGCTGACAAGGGTGCCGTCGTCACCGGCGTGATCGACTTCTCCGTCTATGAACGTGCGCTGCGCGACTTTGTCGCCATCGACGCCGACGGCAACCTGACGCGCGTCGGCTGGCCCGAGCTGGAAGCCGGGCGTCAGCCAGTGTCCCCCCTGGCCATCGACATGCAGATAGAGAACATGGTCAAGGACCGCAGCGCCTTCACTCCCGGAACACAAATCTTTGCCTCGGTCACGGTCTCGCGAGCGGCGCATCTGTTCTGCTACATCAATGACGCCAATGGCAACATCGTCAGGCTTCAGCCCAACCATCTGAGCGCCTCTTCCCTGGTGTCGGCCAACCAGGCCATACGCCTGCCTGACTGGATGGTGCCCTTCCCAGCCTATGTGATCAACGCCGGAGCCAAGGGACATGAAGCATTGATGTGCATCGCCAGCGACGAAGATCCGATGACGCGCATGCCGACACAGCTGAACATGCCTGCCCTCACCCCCATCACGGCAGTCCAGACCTTGGATCAGCTGCGTCGGGAGTTTGAGTCCGCCGTAGGCGAGAAACACATGGCCGCACAGACCCTGGAGTGGAACATTCTGCCGCCGCCACCGCAGCCCGCAGCCAAGGCCGATGCAGCCGCAACCAGCGCCAAGCCGCAATAAGGCATGCCATGCCCAGCCCCTTCGCCTGGTGTCCGTGGCACGCCATTAGCGCCCTACCCGGTCGGCTTCAGCATCTGAGCACCATCGTTGTGTGCATCGCTGCCGTCTCGGCACAGGCCGCCATGGTGCGCGCTGCCACCTTGCCCGAGATTCAGGCTCCCGCCGTCCCTGGCGCGAAAAAGACGATGCTGCTGGCCCAGAGGCCCGAGATTCGCTTACCCCAAACACCCGCTCAAGAAGGACCTCAAACGGATGGCACGATGACGCCCCAAGGGCCTCAGGTGCCTGCCAACGCCCAGCCATCCGGCCCCACCATGCCCAGTGCGCGCAGCTCTTTGGCGAGCGCCGCGCCCCTGGATCCGGCTCTGCAAAAGGAGTTGGCGCAACTGCAAAGACAGGCTTCACCCAAGTCGGGCTACGGCAGCACCTCCGTTTCGGCCAATGCCGCCTGGCTGCTTGGCTTGATCGCATTGCACGAAAACACAGCCCCTCGCGGCACGGCACAGGCGCTGGTATGGTTTGAGAGAGCAGCGCGCCATGGTCGCCAGCCGCTGGCCTGGTCGGGTGTCGCCTGGTGCGAGATGCAAGGATGTGCCGGCCCTCCTGACCCCTCCCTCGCCCGTCAAGCCATTGATCGCTTGCGGCCCGCATACCGTCCACGAGCCCTGTATCTGCAGTGGCTGCTGGACACTCGTCAGCACGCTTCCAGCAGCGCGGCTGTCAGTGGTCCCGAAGGCGTCAGCAATCTGCGTCTGCCACTGCACGACCTCCTTGAACAGGCGGCAGGTGAAGGCGATGCCCAGGCACGCGTGGAACTCGGCATCGAGGCCGTGGTCAATGGCGATTTCCGGGGAGCGCGCAACTATTTCCAGGCAGCCGCCACCCATTCACCCGCCGCAGCCGACAATCTTCAATTGCTCGATGGCCAAGTTGCCAAGCCGGCGCAGCAGCAGACAATTGCCTCGGGCGAGGCCGAGCAGTTGCTCGAACGCGCACGCATGGCACACCGTGGCACGGGCCGTCTACCCGACTACGCCCAGGCCTTGCGCCTCTACCAGGCCGCCGCCGCCCAGGGCAGCACCAGCGCCAGGCGCATGCTGGCTCTGATCTTCTCCCGGCCCCAGCCCGATGGCACGATCAACTTGGCGTGGATGGCTCAACTGGCCTGGCTCGATATGTCCAACACCTTGCCACAGCTGCAGGCGCACACCCTCTCGCGCATGATGCGCCGTGATCCCACACCGCTGTTTGATCTGCTGCCTCCGGCATGGCAGCGCGCACTGGCCTCTTCCGCGCCGTGAGCGCAAGTGAGCCGTACCGGCCATCGAGGATGGCCGTGCAGTACTATGAAAAACACAGCTACTGGCGCTCCCTGCGTATGCGTTGGAAGCCAAAAATACCGTAAGCCAACGCAGCGCGTCCAGGCGAAGGCCAGCCAAGCTGAACCAAAAGTCGGCACAGAGCATTGACGATCCCACACTAGATGCCGGATATACGACTGCAGGTGCTCTACCCACTGGTCCTCAATATCTGCCGCAACAGGGACACTGCCCGAGACGAGCGATCAGCAGGTAGCTGAGCTGGTGACGCAACGTCGTGATCGACGTCGCCACATGGCGTTGCACTCGCAGGACTGCCTCGGGGGACGCAATCCTCGGAAAGAGCCGGCACCTTGCCTTCGATGAAGTTTCTTTTGCCACCGAGCGGCTTGTGGGCGACGAGACGTTCAGCCTTCAGGAATCCGTAGGCAGCAATGCTCAAGGCCGCATGGTGGTCAGGCATCGACGCCCGCGGCCGTTTCCTCGGTTGTGCGCAGGTGCCCGGCCACGTCGCAGGCGCGGCCGGGGCTTCAGAGAGGGCGGGTTGCGCGATGCTTTGACGCCCTTATACCCGCTCGAAGATCGCCGCGATCCCCTGCCCGCCGCCGATGCACAGGGTCACCAGCGCGTAGCGCCCGCCGGTGCGGTGCAGTTCGGCGATGGCCTTGGTGGTGATGATGGCACCGGTGGCACCCACGGGGTGGCCGAGCGAGATGCCCGAGCCGTTGGGGTTGACCTTGGCCGGGTCCATGCCCAGCTCCTGCGTGACGGCGCAGGCCTGCGCGGCGAAGGCTTCGTTGGCCTCGATCACATCCAGGTCTGCGAGCTTCATGCCGGTGCGCTTCAAGACCATCTGCGTCGCCGGCACCGGGCCGATGCCCATGTAGTTGGGGTCCACGCCCGCGTGCGCGTAGCCGACGAGGCGCGCCAGGGGCTTGACGCCCAGCGCCTGCACCCGGTCGCCGCCCACCAGCACCACGGCGCCCGCGCCGTCGTTGATGCCCGAGGCGTTGCCCGCGGTCACCGTGCCGCCTTCCTTCTTGAACACCGGCTTCATGCCGGCCAGCGCCTGCACCGTGGTCTCGGCGCGCACGTGCTCGTCGGTGTCGAAGACCGTCACGCCCTTGCGCGTCTTGATCTCGATCGGGACGATCTGCTCCTTGAAGTAGCCAGCGGCCTGCGCGGCGGCGGCGCGACGGTGGCTCTCGGCGGCAAGCTGATCCTGCATCTCGCGGCTGATGTGGTAGCGCTCGGCGATGTTCTCGGCCGTCACGCCCATGTGCAGCTTCTGCCACGGGTCGTGCAGGATGCCGATCATGTAGTCGACGAGCTTGGCGTCGCCCATGCGCGTGCCCCAGCGCGCGGCGGTGTCGAAGAAGGGGCCGCGGCTCATCGATTCGGAGCCGCCGCCCACGGCGACGTCGCAGTCGCCCAAGGCAATGGCCTGCGCCGCCGAGACGATGGCCTGCAGGCCCGAGCCGCACAGGCGGTTGACGTTGAACGCGGGCGTCTCGATGGGGCAGCCCGCGTCGATCGCCGCCACGCGCGAGAGGTAGGCGTCGCGCACGTCGGTGGGAATGACGTTGCCGATGACCACATGGCCCACGGCCTTGGGGTCGACGCCTGCGCGGGCCATCGCGGCCTTGACCACGGTGGTGGCGAGCTGGGTGTTGGGTACGTCCTTCAAGGCGCCGCCAAAGCTGCCGACCGCGGTGCGGGCGGTGCCGATCACGAAAACTTCACGTGGAAACATGGAAAACTCCTGGGTTCAAGAATCAGTGGCCGTGAAACTGCGGTGCGCGCCGCTCGAAGAAGGCTGCCAGCCCCTCGCGCAGATCGGCGCCCCGAGCGCAGTCTTCAAAGGATTGTGCTTCAGCCTGCAGCGCGCCCGCCAGGTCGCGGTCGAAGCTGCCGCGCATCAGGCGGCGCATGTGGCCGTAGGCCCGGGTGGGGCCGCTGGCGAGTCGCTCGGCGAAGGCGCGCGTGGCCGCTTCCAGCTCGGCGGCGGGCAGCACGCGGTTGACGAGGCCCAGGCGCAGCGCGTCCTCGCAGCTCAGGTTCTCGCCCAGCAGCGCGATCTCCAGCGCGTGGCGCAGGCCCACGAGGCGCGGCAGCGCCCACGAGCCGCCGACATCGCAGTTGGTGCCGAGATTGATATACGCGAGGTTGAACTTCGTGCCCTCGGCCGCGAGCACGAAGTCGCACATCAGCATCAGCGACAGCCCGCCGCCGGCCGAGGCGCCATGCACCTGCGCGATGACGGGCGCGTCGATCCGGTGCATCAGCGAGACCGCTTCGTTCAGCGGCGGGAGAAGATCGTGCACGCCCTGCACCGGATCGGCGCGCAGCGTGGCGAGGTCGCCACCCGCGATGAAGGCGCGCCCCGCGCCCTTGAGCACCACGGCGCGCACGCTCGCGTCGGCCGCGATCTCGCGCATCGCCGCGAGGAAGGCGTGGGACATGGCCACGTCGAGCGCGTTGAGCGCCTCGGGGCGGTTGAACTGCAGCGTGACGATGGCGCCGTCGCGCGAGACGAGCAGGGTGCTTTCGGACATGCGTACTCCTTGATCAATAGCTGCCAGCGCTTGCATGACGGGCGTTTCAGGCTCATTTGGCTTGAATATCTTGGTGCGGCGCCGGCATCCGTCAACGATACATCGCCTCGATCTCCGGCGCATACGCCTGGTAGATGCTCGCGCGGCGCACCTTCATCGTGGCCGTGACTTCGCCGTCGTCGTGGTCCAGCTCTTTGGTCAGCAGATGGAACCTGCGGATCTGCGCCACCTGCGCCAGGTGGGCGTTGCCACGCGCGATCTCTTCATCGATGAGCTGGCGCACCTCGGGCGTTTGCACCAGCGAGCGGAAATGCGTGAACGCCAGGCGCCGCGCCTCGGCCCATTTGCCGACGGTCTCGAAGTCGATCATCACCAGCGCGCCGACGAACTTGCGCGCGTCGGCGACGATGATGCATTCCTTGATGAAGGGGCTGGCCTTCATGGTGTTCTCGATCTCGGACGGCGTGATGTTCTTGCCGCCCGCCGTGATCATGATGTCCTTGAGGCGATCGACGATCTTGAGCTGCCCGCCCTCCTCGCGCACCACGTCGCCGGTGTGCAGCCAGCCGTCCACGATGGTCTGCGCCGTCGCCTCGGGGTTCTTGTAGTAGCCGGCGAAGACCATGTCGCCGCGGATCTGGAATTCGCCGTTGTCGGCGACGCGGTAGCGCACGCCCTCGGTCACCGGGCCGACGGTGCCGATGGCCACGTCGTCGAGCCTGTGGCCGGTGACCATGCCGGTCGATTCGGTCAGGCCGTAGACCTCGATCAGCGGCACGCCCAGCGTGCGGAAGAACCGCACCACGTCGGGCGCAATGGGCGCCGCGCCGGTGAGCGCCACGCTCGCCTCGCGCAGGCCGATGAAGTTCTGCAGCGCGCGCAGGATGAGCCAGTAATACAGCGCGAAGCGCAGCCGCTCGGGCATGGACCAGGCGCCGCGCGGCTTGTCGGCCAGCGGCGCGCAGGCGGCCATGGCGCGCACAAAGAGCGCGCGGCGCAGCGTGCCCGTCTCCTGCATCTTGATGCTGATGGCCGCGTGCAGCTTCTCCCAGATGCGCGGCACGCCCAGGAACATGCTGGGCGCCACTTCGCGCAGGTCTTCCTGCACGGTGCGGATGGATTCGCCGAAGTTCACCGTCGAGCCCAGATAGATCGGCGTGAAGGTGGTCAGCATCTGCTCGGCCACGTGGCACAGCGGCAGGTACGACAGGTGCGAGGCGCGCGCATCCAGGCGCAGGCGCTCGACGATGCCGGGCACCACGCCGCGGATGTTGCGCCACGAGATCATCGCGCCCTTGGGCTTGCCGGTCGAGCCCGAGGTGTAGATCATGAGTCCGATGTCGTCGAGCTGCTGGCACGCGAGCGCCTCGTCGATCCGCTGCGCCTGCCCGCTCTCGCGCCCCAGCTGCTGCACCTCGTCGAAGGTGGCGATGAGCGCGCGCTGCTCGGGCGTGAAGCTGCGCAGGCCCTTGGTCTCGATGACGATGATCTTCCTGAGGCGCGGCAGTTCGGAGAGCGCCTCGAGCACCTTGTCCGTCTGCTCCTGGTCCTCGCAGACCACCATGTCCACGTCGGCGTGGCCGATGACGTAGGCCACCTCCGAAGCGGGGCTGGTCGGGTACACGCCCACGGTGACGGCGCCCATCAGCCCCGCGCCCATCTGCGCCAGCACCCATTCGATGCGGTTCTCGGAGATCACGCCCAGGCGCCCGCCCGGCTCCAGCCCCAGCGCCGCCAGGCCGAGTGCGAACTGGCACGCGCGTTCGTGGTACTGCGCCCAGGTGAAGGGTTTCCAGATGCCGAATTCCTTTTGCCGGATGGCCACGCGCATGGCGTCGCTGCGGGCGCGCTCGCGCAGCATCTGCGGCAGGGTGAGCTCGGGCAGCGTCATGACAGCCACCTCTTGCGCCGCTTGTAGTGCTTGATGTCCTTGAAGCTCCTGGCCTCGCCGCTGCCGCCCATGCCCAGATAGAACTCGCGCACGTCGGCGTCGCCCGCCAGGCGCTCGGCCGTGCCGTCGATCACGATCTTGCCGCCTTCCATGATGTAACCGCGATGCGCCACCGCGAGCGCCACGGTGGCGTTCTGCTCGACCAGCAGCATGCTGGTGCCGTGCTCGGCGTTGATGCGCGCGATGATGGTGAAGATGTCTTCGGTCAGCATGGGCGAGATGCCCAGCGAGGGCTCGTCGAGCAGCATCAGCGTGGGCCGGGCGATCAGCGCGCGCCCGATCGCGAGCATCTGCTGCTCGCCCCCTGACAGATAGCCCGCCAGGCCCTTGCGGCGCTCGAACAGGCGCGGAAAGTACTGATAGACAAGATCGAAATCGGGCTTGCCCACGCCCTCGCGGCCGCTGAGCGCATAGGTCGAGGCGACAAGGTTTTCCTCCACCGTGAGGTCCTCGAACACGTGGCGCCCCTCCATCACGTGCGAGACGCCCCGGCGCACGAGCTGCTGCGGCGCCAGGCGCGCCGTGTCCTGCCCGGAAAAGCGGATGCTGCCCGAGGCCAGCAGCCCGTCCTCCAGCGGCAGCAGGTTGGAGATCGCCTTGAGCGTGGTGCTCTTGCCCGCGCCGTTGCTTCCCAAAAGCGCCACGATCTCGCCGCGCGGCACGGCCAGCGACAGGCCGCGCAGGGCCTGCACCACCTTGTTGTAGACGACCTCGATGTTGTTGACTTCGAGGACCAGGTCCGGGGCCGGGACTGTCATCACATCAAATATTCAATGAATTGATAGCTGCCCGCGCTTGTTGGTAAACGATTCCAAAATCATTCATATGTGAAATCGTTGCAAGACAATCGCGGACCGCCATCAAAAAAGAAGCGAGATCAGAGCTTGATCCAGTCCGAGGCCGCGATCATCTTCTGCGCCTTCATGTCGGCCTTGTACACGCGCCCCACGGGAATGGAGTTGCCGGTGATGGTGATCGGCACGCCGATCAAGCCGCCGGTGTCAAAGTCCTTGAGCGTGTTCAGCGCCGCCTTCATGTTGTCGCCCGTGAGCGGCTTGCCGGCATCCAGGCAGCGCTTGACCGATTCGAGGAACAGCATCGCCGCCAGCATGCCCTGCGTGTAGGCCGTGCTCTGGTACTGCGGGCGCATCGCGCGGATCTTCTCCAGCATGGGCGCCTTTTCCGTGTCGTAGTAGTAGCGGTAGGGCATTACACCCATGAAGCCGTCGCCGTCCGGCCCCATCTTCATCACGGTGGAGCTGTCCATGGTCCAGAAGGTGCCCATCCACTTGGTCGTCATGCCCTGCTGCTTGCCCTGGGTGATGAACTCGGGAATGGGCGCGAGGATGTAGCCGTGAAAGATGGTGTAGTCTGGCGCGGCGCGGCGCAGCTTGATCACCTCGCCCGAGACGTCCACGCTGCCCGCGGCCGTCATGATCTTGATGGCCACCGTCAGGCCCAGCGCCTTGGCCGCGGCCTCGCTCTTTTCGATCGGGTCGCGCCCGAACTCGGAGTCGGAATAGACGAAGGCCACCTTGGCGCCGGGCTTTTCCTTGGCGATGTGCTTGAGCAGGATGCCGAACATCTCGGTGTAGTCGGGGCCGACGAGGAACTGGTGCGGGTACTTCTTGGGGTCGTTGAGCTCGCTGGCGAACGAGGCGCCGGCCATCAGGATGTTGCCGTTGCGGTCGAGCTCGGGGTTGATGGTCTTGGCAAAGCCCGTGGAATCGCCGTAGTAGACGTTGACCTTGTTCTGGCTCGTGATCTTCTTGAAGGCCGCGACCGACACGTCCACCTTGTACGCGGTGTCCTCGGGCACGTAGCGCACCTTGCGGCCCTTGATGCCGCCCGCGTCGTTGATGATCTTGACGTAATCCTGCATGCCGTCGTTGATGCCCACGCCGGCGAAGGCGAACACGCCGGTCATGGGAATCGAGCCGCCGATCACGATCTCGCTCGCGTCCTGCGCCAGCACCGTGAGCGGCTGCGTGAGCGCGGCGATACCGGTGGCGGCCGCGCCCAGCATCAGGCTGCGGCGGCGCGGGGAAATGGTTTGCGGGTTCATGTCAGTCTCCTTGCCATTGATGAAGCGTGGCTAGTTTTTGAAAGGCCACAGGTGAAAGAACCGGCGCGTGCGCCGCCACATTTCCGCGAGCCCCAGCGGCTCGAAGACCAGAAAGACAATGATCAGCGCGCCGAAGATCACCAGGCGCACCGGCGCGAGAAACACGGTGAGATCGGCGCCGCCCGGCAGCAGGTCGAACACGAGCTTGAGCAGCTCGGGCACCATGGTCATGAAGGCCGCGCCCAGGATGGAGCCCAGCGTCGAGCCCATGCCGCCGACGATGATGGCCGCGAGGAAAAAGATCGACATCGACAGCGGAAAACTCTCGGGTGTGATCACGCGAAAGAAGTAGGCGAAGAGCCCCCCCGCCACGCCCGCGTAGAACGATGACAGGCCGAACGAGAGCAGCTTGTACTTGAGCAGCGGAATGCCCAGCACCTCGGCCGAGATGTCGCGGTCGCGAATGGCGATGAAGGCGCGGCCGATGCGCGTGCGAAACAGGTTGGCCGCGCCGAAAAGCATCAGCACGGTGACGGGCACGATCAGCCAGTACAGGCGAAACGACGTGTCCAGATCGACGCCGAACACGCGCGCCGGGCGCATCGACAGGCCCGTGGTGCCGCCCGTGAAATCGAAATTGGCGAACAGGAAGTGCGCGATGAAGGTGGCGGCGATGGTCACGATCGCCAGGTACAGGCCCTTGACGCGCAGCGAGGGCACGCCGACGATGACGCCGCCCAGCATCGCCACCACCCCGGCCATCGCCAGGTTCAGCGCCAGCGGCGTGCCCCAGCGCAGCTGCAGGATGGCCACCGTGTAGGCCCCCAGACCCATGAAGGCCGCCTGCCCCAGACTCACGAGCCCGGTGTAGCCCGTGAGGATGTTCAGCCCCGCGCTGCTCGCGACGTTGATGGAGACGAGACAGGCCATGTAGAGCCAGTAGTCGTTGGCCACGAAGGGAAAGAGCAGCAGCGCCAGCGCCGCGATGGCGAGCCATGCGTGCTGCGTGCGCGAGTCGAACAGCGCGGCATCGGCGACGTAGCTTTCCTTGAAGGTTCCTATGCGCATGGCTCTGGCCTACAGCCTTTCGATCTCGTGCGTGCCGAACAGCCCGTAGGGCCGCACCATCAGGATGGTGACGAGCACGATGAAGGTGGCGAGCAGCTTGTATTCGCCGCCCAGGTAGGCACCGGCGAGCCCCTCCACGAGCCCGACGAGCAGACCCGCGACGAGCGCGCCGAGCACGCTGTCCAGCCCGCCCACAATCACCACCACCAGCACCGTGAGGCCGAACACGCCCATGCTCGATGAGATGCCGCCGATCGAGCCGACGATGATCCCCGAGACCGCCGCGAGCATCGCCGAGACCACCCACGAGAGCGAGAACACGCGCGGCACGTTGATGCCCACCGCATAGGCCGCGGCCTGGTCGCTCGCGGTGGCGCGCAGGGCCACGCCGCCGCGCCAGAAGCGAAACACCAGCAGCACCGCCGCGATGAAGACCGCCGCGATGACCGCGCCCCAGAACACCTTGGGCGCGAGGAAGGCGTCGCCGATCATGATCGCCTGGGTCGGCATGAAATCCGGCAGGCGCTTCTGATCGGCCGACCAGATCATCTCCACCAGGCCCACGAGCACCGAGCCCAGGCCTATCGTGACCATGAAGGCCGAGATCGGCGGCTCGCCCAGCAGCGGGCGGATCATGCTGCGCTCGATCACCGCGCCGAGCACGCCGCTCGCGAGCACCGCCGCGGGAATCGCCAGCCACAGCGGCAGCGCCCACATCGCGGCGAAGGTGAAGAACAGGTAGCCGCCGGCCATCAGCATCTCGCCGATGGCCAGGTTGACCACGCGCGTGGCCTTGTAGACCATGACGAAGGCCAGGCCCGCCAGCGCGTACAGGCCGCCGCTGGCGATGCCGGTGAGGCCGATCTCGAAGAGGTAGCCCCAGTCCATCAGGCGGCCTCCGCGCGGGCGCTACCCGCCGCACGCAGCTTGCGCCGCAGCGCATCCACGTCGCCCGAGCCGAGGTAGGCGCGCGCCACCTCGGGGTCGGCCTGCACCTGGCCGGGCGTGCCGCGCGCGATCACCTGGCCGAAGTTGAGCACCACCACGTGGTCCGACAGGTCCATCACCATGCCCATGTCGTGCTCGACCATCAGCACCGTCACGCCCCATTCGGCGCGCACGTCGAGGATGAAGCGCGCCATGTCCTCGGTCTCCTCGCGGTTCATGCCCGCGACGGGCTCGTCGAGCATGAGGATTTCGGGCTGCATCGCCAGCGCCCGCGCCATCTCCACGCGCTTTTGCAGGCCGTAGGACAGGGCCGAGACCGGCGCGTGGCGGATGTGGTCGATTTCGAGGAAATCGATGATGCGTTCCTCCACGTCGCGCCGCAGTTCGGCCTCTTCGCGGCGCGCGCGGCCCAGGTACAGCAGCGCGTCGAAGACGTTGGTCTTCAGGTGCGCGTGGCGGCCAAGCTTGATGTTGTCGAGCACCGTCATGCCGCGAAACAGCGCGATGTTCTGAAAGCTGCGCGCCAGCCCCATCTTCGCGCGCCGGGGCGCGGGGATGCGCGTGATGTCCTGGCCACGAAAGCGAATGTGGCCGCTGGTGGGCCGGTAAAAGCCCGAGATGGTGTTGAAGAGCGAGGTCTTGCCCGCACCGTTGGGGCCGATCACGGCGGTGATCGAGCCCGGGCGCACCGCGAAGCTCACGTCCGAGAGCGCGCGCACGCCGCCGAACGCCAGCGTCACGCCCTGCGCTTCAAGCAGGGGGGCGGGGCTGTCAGAGGTGGCGCCGGCGTGCATCTCAGGGTTTGTTCGCGTGTTGAAGTGTGCTACTCGTGCGTAAACTAGTTACTTGAAAGTAAATTCTGGACAAAATCCCCCCCGTGGACATCAGGACTTACCCGAATGAAGGCGAGGCGGACGTCAGGAAAGCGACATGACTGCTGAACACAAGGCGGGCGCGCAGCCCGGCAAGGCGCGCGGCGCGCGGCGCGCGCGCGCCGTGGTCTCTCCATGGGCCGCGCCGCCCGCGCGCGAGCAGCAGCGCGAGGCCAAGCGCAACGCGGTGCTGACCACGGCCGCGCGCATGTTCAACGAGCGCGGCTTTCACGCCACGTCGCTCGACGACATCGCCGCCAGCCTGAATGTCACCAAGCCGACGCTGTACTACTACGTCAAGAACAAGGACGAGATCCTGCTGGCCTGCGTGAACAAGGGTCTGCGCATGACGCTGGACGGCATCGAGGCATCGCGCCAGGCGGGCGGCAACGCGCTCGATCAGCTGCGCGCGTGCATGCAGGTCTATGCCGAAATCGTCGTGCAGCCCTTCGGTATGTGCCTGATCCGCGTGGGTGACGAGGAGGTGCCCGAGCCCAGCCGCACCGAGCTCAGGCGCATGAAGTCCGAGATCGACCTGGCGTTTCGCCGCCTGGTGGCGCGGGGCGTGCAGGAAGGCTCGATCGCGCCGTGCGACCCCAAGATCATGGCCTTCGTCATCGCCGGGGCGCTGAGCTGGATCGGGCGCTGGTACCAGCCCGAGGGCAACTACAGCGCGCAGCAGGTGGTCGAGCAATGCCTGGCGGCGCTGCTCGGCGGGGTGCTCACACGAGCGTCTGAGCCGAAGCGGGCAGCCCGAAAAAGCGGTCGAACACCCAGTTGAAGAGATAGGTGTAAACGAGAAAGAACACCACCAGCGCCGCCTCCATCACCAGCGCCTGCCAGAGCGTGACACCGAACCACCACGCCATGACCGGCACGAGGATGAGCGCGAGCCCGCCCTCGAAGCCGATGGCGTGCGCCACGCGCCGCCCGATCGAGCGGCCCTTGACGCTCTGGCGCGCCTCCCACCATTCGAAGGCGCTGTTGAAACCGACGTTCCAGATCACGGCGACGGCCGAGGCCACCACAGCCATCGCGCCCGACTCGCCCGGCTGCTGGCCGATCACGACGAACAGCAGGCTGGACGCGATGATGGCGATGACTTCGTAGATGGCGACATAGATCACCCGTCGCCAGGGACCTTGCAGGCCGCTGGCCTGGCGTGGTTCAGACATCACGCGAGTATAAAAAGACGGCTTGCATGCTGTTAGGCTCGCGATCTCCGACGGGGCATGAGGTGGCGAGAGATCAATGGGAGTGAAGGTCTGATGTCTATGCGTTGCACTCTGGTGGGCATGCCGGGTTCGGGCAAATCGACCGTGGGCCGCCATCTTGCGCGGCGCCTGGCCTGCCCCTTCGTGGACATGGATCAGCTGCTCGAAGAACGCCTGGGCTGCAGCATCCGCGACTACTTCGACGCCCATGGCGAAGCCGCGTTTCGCGACCGCGAGGCCGCGCTGCTGGCCGAACTGGCCGCCAATGGCGCGGGCGCGGTGCTCTCCACCGGCGGCGGCACGGTGCTGCGCGAGAGCAACCGCGCGCTGCTGCGCACCGCCTGCGCCCCGGTGTTCTATCTGCGCGCGAGCGCCGACGACATCTGGCGCCGCCTGCGCCACGACCACAAACGCCCGCTGCTGCAGGTGGACGACCCGCAGGAGCGCCTGCGCGCGCTCTACCAGACGCGCGATCCGCTGTACCGGGACGTGGCGCACTACGTGATCGAGACGCGCCGCGCCACGGTGCAGGGGCTGGTCAACATGGTGCAGATGCAGCTGGAGCTGGCGGAAGCGGGCGCGGGAACCGCGCCGCGCTGAGCGACATGTTCACGCCGCGAGCGCGAGCGGCAAAGTTGGGGCAAACGCCGCCGATCCGCGTGTTCAGAGCTCGTCCGCTCGCCCACCGCGCACCACCCGGCGCACCACGTCGGCGGCAAACCCCCGACTGGCGAGAAAGCGCATCTGCCGGGCGCGCTCCTGAGGGCTGTCCGCAGCCGGTGCACCGCCAAAACGCCGGGCCCAGACGGCTCGAGCGCGCTCGAGCTCGCTGCCCGTCAGCTGCACGGCTGCCCTTTGCACCAGGTCGTCGCTCAGGCCCTTGCGCCTGAGCTCCTGCAGCACGCGCTGCGCGCCCAGGAGCGGTGCGCGCCGGTGCAGCACCGACTCGGCCACGCGCGTTTCGTCGATGAAGCCCCTGGCCTGCAGCGCATCGAGCAGCGCGGGGAGGTCATCGCCCTCCTGCACGTGCCGGCTCAGCTTGGCGACGAGTTCGCTGCGCGAATGCTCGCGCTGGGCCAGCAGGCGCAGCGCGCGGGCCTTGAGGCTGGGCGGGGTGGCAGACATCTATGAAAAAAAGAGCTGCCAGCGCTTGATGGCAAAGCGCTGGAGGTGGTTTTCATTCAAATATCTCAGGCCGCCGTGCCGTCGTCCAACGCGGGGGCTTCGTCGGTCTTGCCCGCCTTGCCCGACTTCTTCGGCGAGGCGACGGGCGGCAGCAGCGCGATGCCCAGGCTCTCGCGCACCTTGTTCTCGATCTCGTGCGCCAGGTCGGGGTTCTCGCGCAGGAACTCGCGCGCGTTATCGCGCCCCTGACCGATCTTTTCGCCGTTGTAGGCATACCAGGCGCCGCTCTTTTCGAGGATGCGCGCGTTCACGCCCATGTCGATGATCTCGCCCTCGCGCGAGATGCCCTCGCCGAACAGGATGTCGAACTCGGCGGTCTTGAACGGCGGCGCGACCTTGTTCTTCACGACCTTGACCTTGGTCTCGTTGCCGATGGCGTTGTCACCCTTCTTGATCGTGCCGATGCGCCGGATGTCCAGGCGCACCGAGGCGTAGAACTTGAGCGCGTTGCCGCCCGTCGTGGTCTCGGGGCTGCCGAACATGACGCCGATCTTCATGCGGATCTGGTTGATGAAGATGACCATGCAGTTGGTCTTCTTGATCGTGGCCGTGAGCTTGCGCAGCGCCTGGCTCATGAGGCGCGCCTGCAGGCCGGGCAGGGCGTCGCCCATCTCGCCTTCGATTTCCGCCTTCGGAACCAGCGCGGCAACCGAATCGATGACGATGAGATCGACCGCGCCCGAGCGCACCAAGCTGTCGACAATCTCCAGCGCCTGCTCGCCGGTGTCGGGCTGGCTGATGAGGATCTCGTTGACGTTGACGCCGAGCTTCTGCGCGTACGCGGTATCGAGCGCGTGCTCGGCGTCGATGAAGGCGCAGGTACCGCCCTGCTTCTGCATCTCGGCGATGACCTGCAGCGTGAGCGTGGTCTTGCCCGAGCTTTCCGGCCCGTAGATTTCAACCACGCGCCCGCGCGGCAGACCGCCCACGCCCAGCGCGATATTCAGTCCGAGCGAGCCGGTGGAGACGACCTGGATGTCTTCAATGGCCTCGCCCTCGCCCAGCCGCATGATGGTGCCCTTGCCGAACTGCTTTTCGATCTGCGCGAGCGCGGCCGCGAGGGCCTTGGCCTTCTCGGTCTGGGCGGGGGTGGTCTTGACGGCGGTGTCCATGCAAACTCCTTTTGTGAACTGGATGATTGAACAGTAGTTTAAGGAGTGTTCTGCAAATTTCCATCGATTTTTGGTCAGTTTGCCTGACAATCTACACATGCCGCTGCACAAGCTCCCCGACGACCGCTGGCGCCAGTCGCACCTGGGGCGACTGCTGGGTCATGCGCTGCGGCGTTTCGACGCCCGCGTGCTGCAGCTGATGGCGCGCGATGTGCGCGTGCCGCTGTCGTTGTCAAACCTGGCGGCACGCGAGAAGGTGGGGGCGGCGCACATCCACATCACGCGCCACCTGTCGCTCGCGGGCGATCGCCTCACGGACCTGGCCGATCGCGCGGGCATGACCAAGCAGGCCATGGCCGCGCTGGTGGCGCAGTGCGAGGCCTGGGGCCTCGTCACGCGCGAGGCCGATGCGCACGACGCGCGCGCGCGCATCGTGCGCTTCACCGACACGGGGCTGGCCTGGCTCGAAGCCTTTCGCACCAGCGTGGCGCAGGCGCAGGCCGAGCTGCGCGCCGAAGTAGGCGAGGAGGTGGCCACCGTCGTGACGCTCGGGCTGGAGATTTACGGCGCGGGCGACGGGCAATGACCCCGACGGGGAGTCGCCTAAAATTTGACCACCCCGCGCACCCCCGGCACAGACCGGGGGCGAACCACAGGCGCGGCCACAAGGAGACACAGCCGCATGCGCATCCTCATTGCCGAAGACGATCAGGTTCTGGCCGATGCGCTCCTGCGCTCGCTGCGCGCGGCGGGCGCGGTCGTGGACCATGTGGCCAATGGCAGCGAGGCCGATGCCGCCTTGATGACCAACCATGAGTTCGACCTGCTCATCCTCGATCTGGGCCTGCCGCGCATGCACGGGCTGGAGGTACTCAGGCGCCTCAGAAGCCGCTCCTCGCTTCTGCCGGTGCTGATCCTCACGGCGGCCGACAGCGTCGAAGAACGGGTCAAGGGCCTGGACCTGGGCGCGGACGACTACATGGCCAAGCCCTTTTCGCTGCAGGAGATGGAGGCGCGCGTGCGTGCGCTCACGCGCCGCAGCCTGGGCACCACCACCAACGTGCTGCGCCACGGGCCGCTCACCTACGACCCGGTGGGCCGCATGGCGAGCATCGATGGCGAAGTGGTGGAACTGTCGGGGCGCGAACTCGGCCTGCTCGAAGTGCTGCTGCAGCGCGCCGGGCGCCTGGTTTCCAAGGATCAGCTCGTCGAGCACCTGTGCGAATGGGGCGAGGAGGTGAGCAACAACGCCATCGAGGTCTACGTGCACCGCCTGCGCAAGAAGATCGAGCGCGGCCCGCTGCGCATCGCCACCGTGCGCGGGCTGGGCTACTGCCTGCAGAAGATCGATTCGCCGTCGGCCTGAATGCCCACCCCTGGCGGCGGCCCGGTGACTGCCCCTCGGCTACCATTGCCCGGCCATGAGCCGCCTGCGCCGCCTCCCCTTCGCTGAATGAAACACCCTCGCGCGCCTGGCACGGATTCACGATGAAGCGGCACGAGCAGCGCTCCCTCTTCGGCGAGATCCTCGACTGGATGCTCACGCCGCTGCTGCTGCTGTGGCCCATCAGCCTGGCGCTGACCTGGTTCGTGGCACAGGGCCTGGCGAACAAGCCGTTCGACCGGACGCTGGAGTACAACGCCTACGCGCTCGCCGAGCTGCTTTCGGTGCAGGACGGCCATGTGCGCGTGAATCTCACCCCCACCGGCACCGGCGTGCTGCGCGCCGACGAATCGGACGTGGTGTACTTTCAGGTGCTTGCGCCCAGCGGCGCGCTGCTCGCGGGCGAGCGTGATCTGCCGCCCCCGCCGCCCGGCGCCGTGGTTTCCGGCGACGAAGTGCACCTGCGCGACGCCGAACTGCACGGCACCGATGTACGCGTCGCCTACATCTGGGTGCATCTGATGGAGGCGGATTTCCGCCCCGCGCTGGTGCAGGTGGCCGAGACGCGCAACAAGCGCAGCGTGCTGGCCACGGAGATCATCAAGGGCGTGCTGCTGCCCCAGGTCTTCGTGCTGCCGCTGGCGCTGCTGCTCGTGTGGCTCGCGCTCACGCGCGGCATCAAGCCCCTGCACCAGCTCGAAGAGCGTATCCGCCGCCGCAAACCGGGCGATCTTTCGCCGCTGGACAACAAGGCCGTGCCCATCGAAGTGGCGCCACTGGTGGAGTCGGTCAACGACCTGCTCGATCGCCTGCACGACTCGGTCGCGACGCAAAAGCGCTTTCTCGCCGATGCGGCGCACCAGCTCAAGACCCCGCTGGCGGGCCTGCGCATGCAGGCCGATCTGGCGCAGCGCGGCAGCACCAGCACCGAGGAGCTGAAGCAGTCACTGCTGCAGATCGGCCGGGCCTCGGTGCGCGCCACGCATGCCGTGAACCAGCTGCTGGCGCTGGCCCGCGCCGAGGGCGGCGCCGCGACGCTGCAGCGCGAGCACCTGAACCTGGCCGAGATCGTGATCGAGGCGGTGCACGACAGCGTGCCCCATGCCCTGGAAAAGCACATCGACCTGGGCTACGACGGCGCCAGCGCCGAGGATATCCACGCCCGGCTCGAAGGCAACGCCACCTTGCTCGCGGAGCTGGTGCGCAACCTGCTGGACAACGCGATCAACTACACGCCTTCGAGCCTGAACCAGCCGGGCGTGGTGACCGCGCGCGTCGTCACCGACCCGTTCGGCCAGGTCCTGCTCCTGCAGGTGGAAAACTCCGGGCCGGGGATTCCCGCGTCCGAGCGGGAACTCATTTTTCAGCCTTTTTACCGCTCGCTGGGCCACGAGGCCGACGGCTCGGGCCTGGGCCTGTCCATCGTGCGCGAGATCGCCCGCCAGCACGGCGCGCAGATCACGGTCGATGCGCTGCAACCCGGGGCGCCGCAGCCGGGCACGCGCTTCACCGTTCGATTTGCTCCGCTGGCGCTGCCGCAGGGGCTGCCGATCGCATAGTCCGGTCCGGCCTACCTGCAGGGCTGCAAGGGCGTGTCGCCCCAGTTGATGGCAAGGCCCGCGATCTGCGAGCGCACCGCGCTCGTGGCGGCGGGCAGGCGTAGAAGATGGCGCGTTTCAGCGGCCCGCTCCTGCACCACCCGGGCCGTCTTGATGCCGTTCGAGGCCAGATCCGCCAGGCCGCGCTGGGCCGCCTCTTCGGTGGAGAAGCGCCCTAGCGCCAGACCGGGCTCGAACGCCGGCCCGGGCTGGTCGAACGCCACCTTGAGCGCGCGCAGTTCGGTGCGCTTCCTGGCCACCGTTTCCTCGTCCGCGAAGCGCCCCATGTAGACCATCCAGCGCCCGGAGATTTCCACAGGGTCCAGCGTCCAGGTGCCGGCGGGCAGCACGGCCAGCGCGCTGCGCAGCGCCGCGGCGCGCGCGTCGTTCATGGGGCCCGCCTGCAGGCAGACGCCGGCCTGCGCCTGGCCATCGGTGCCGGCACTGGCCGTGCCGCCCGCGCTGGCGGGCGCATCGGCGCTCCCTGTGGGGACAGGCGCCACGGCGGGAGCGGTCGGGGGCGTCGGCGGCTTCTGCGCCTGACCGGCACTCGACCCGCCAGGCACCACGATCTGCAGCGATTGCGGCGCGATCTGCTGCTTCAGGCGCTCGGGCTCGCGCTCGGTGTGCGGCGCGAACCCCCAGGGCGCGAGCAGGCCATTGCTCCAGCCGTAGTAGCCCACATTGGCGAGGATCAGCACGAGGACGGCGAGGCGCAGCACGTGGGTCAGCTCCCGTGGGCCGTCAGTGCCGAGGGGCGCACGCTCACCTCGGCGCTCGTGATGCGCTGCACGCCCTGCGCGGTCTGCACCCGCAGCGCGCCGTCGTCGTCCACGCCACGCGCCGTGCCCTGCACGCCGTTGCTCAGCGTCACGGCGCGGCCCTTGAGGTGGTCGCGCCGGTCGAAGCGCGCCTGAAACGGCGCGAAGCCCGATTCGGCAAAGCCCAGCAGCGTGCGCACCAGCGGCAGGGCGTAGCGCAGCAGGGCCGCGGGGCCGTCCAGGCGCTCGTCCACGTCCTGCAGGCAGGCGGGGGGGGTGCGCAGGCCGTCCCCCGGCGGGGGCCGCAGGTTCAGGCCGATGCCGACGATGACGCAGCGCCTGCCGCTGCCGTCGGCGATCTCGGTGGTCTCGATCAGGATACCCGCGAGCTTGCGCCCGTCGTCGAGCCACAGATCGTTGGGCCACTTGAGCTGCAGGCGCGGCGCCGCACCGGCACGCGCGGGCAGCTGCGGCTGCAGGCTCTCGGCCAGCGCCACGCCCACCGCCAGCGACAGGCCCGACCAGTCGCGCGGCGCGTAAGGCAGGGCGAGCGAGACGGCGAGCACATCGCCCGCGCCGCTGTACCAGGCGCGGCCCTGGCGCCCGCGGCCGGCGGTCTGCTCCTCGGCGATGAGCAGCGTGGGCACGAGCGCCCCGCGGCGCGCGCGGCGCAGCAGCTCGGTGTTGCTGGAATCGATGCTCGCCAGCACCTCGACCACCAGACCGGGCAGCAGCGGCGTGAGCTGCTCGCGCAGCGCATCGAGCGGCCAGTCGGTGCGGCTCATGCGCCCTTGCCTTCAGCTTTGCCCTTGCGCCCGGGCACGTAGGGCCGCCAGCCGCGCTTGGGTGCGAGCAGGGTGCCGCGGCAGCGCGCGCTGCCGCAGCGGCAGGGGTATTCGGCCTTGAGCCTGGGGGTGTAGCGCTCTTCGATGATCAGGCCGTAGTCGTAGTTCAGCTCCTCACCCGCTTTGATGTCGCGCAGCGCGGTGATGAAGATGCGCCCATCCACTTCGTCGGCCCAGCAGTTGGGCTCGCAGGAATGGTTGATCCAGCGCGCGGCATTGCCGCCGACGTTGGCGTCGATCACGTGGTCTTCATCGACGTGAAAGTAGAAGGTGTGGTTGGGGTCGTTCGGGTCGTGCGGGTGGCGCCGCTGCGCCTCGTCCCAGGAGATCACCTCGCCCACGTATTCGATCACCACTTCGCCCTCGGCGATGGGCCGCAGCGCGAACACGCCCTTGCCGTGCACGCCCGAGCGGCGCACCTGGATGCGCCTGCCGCGCGGGGCTTGACGAGTGCCGGAAGAGGCCATGCTGAAAATCTCTGCTACCTTGTATGCATACACACCTGCGCGCGCGTGCGCGTGGGGTCGCCCATTGTAGAAGTGCTTCACCCACAGTCATGAGCAAAACTCTCGTCATCGCGGAAAAACCCTCGGTCGCGCAGGACATCGTGCGCGCCCTCACCCCCACCACGGGCAAATTCGACAAGCACGAAGACCATTTCGAGAACGAACACTATGTGGTCACCAGCGCCGTCGGCCACCTCGTTGAAATCCAGGCGCCCGAGGAGTTCGACGTCAAGCGCGGCAAGTGGAGCTTCGCGCACCTGCCGGTGATCCCGCCACGCTTTGACTTGAAGCCTGTGGACAAGACCAAGAGCCGCCTGGCCGCCGTCGTGCGCCTGGCCAAGCGCAAGGACGTGAGCGAGCTCATCAACGCCTGCGACGCGGGGCGCGAGGGCGAGCTGATCTTCCGCCTGATAGAGCAGTACGCGGGGGGCAGCAAGGGCACGCTGGGCAAGCCCATGCGCCGCCTGTGGCTGCAGAGCATGACGCCGCAGGCAATCCGCGACGGCTTCGACAAGCTGCGCACCGAGCAGCAGATGCAGGGCCTGGCGGACGCCGCGAGGAGCCGCAGCGAGGCCGACTGGCTCGTGGGCATCAATGGCACGCGCGCGATGACCGCGTTCAATTCGCAGGGCGGCGGCTTCTTTCTGACCACCGTCGGCCGCGTGCAGACGCCCACGCTCTCGCTCGTGGTCGAGCGCGAGGAAAAAATCCGCGCCTTCGTGAGCCGCGATTACTGGGAAATCCACGGCAGCTTCGCCGCGCAGGCGGGCGAGTACCTGGGCAAGTGGTTCGATCCGCACTTCAAGAAGGGCGACGATCCCGAGGCCCGCGCCGACCGCGTCTGGAGCGCGCAGCAAGCCCAGCAGATCGCCGACGCGGTGCGCGGCAAACCCGCCACGGTGACCGAGGAATCGCGCCCGAGCACGCAGGCGAGCCCGCTGCTGTTCGACCTCACCAGCCTGCAGCGCGAGGCCAACGGCAAGTTCGGCTTTTCCGCCAAGACCACGCTGGCGCTGGCGCAGGCGCTGTATGAAAGACACAAGGCGCTGACCTACCCACGGACCGACGCGCGCGCGCTGCCCGAGGACTACCTGCCCACCACGCGCCAGACGCTGGGCATGCTGGCGGGCTCGGGCATGACGCACCTGGCGCCGTTCGCGCGCCAGGCGCTCGACCGCGACTATGTGCGTCCGAGCAAACGCATCTTCGACAACAGCAAGATCAGCGACCACTTCGCCATCATCCCGACGACGCAGGCGCCGCACGGCCTCTCGGACGCCGAGCAGAAGCTCTACGACCTGGTGGCGCGCCGCTTCATGGCGGTGTTCTTTCCGAGTGCCGAGTACCAGATCACGACGCGCATCTCGACGGTGGAGCAGCACCCGTTCAAGACCGAGGGCAAGGTGCTGGTCAAGCCCGGCTGGCTCGCGATCTACGGCAAGGAGGCCGCCGCCGAAACCGAGGGCGGCAAGGACGGCGACAAGGGCCAGCCGCTCGTCGCCGTGCAGCCCGGCGAGCGCCCCGTGGCCGAGCACGCCGAGGCCAAGGGCCTGAAAACCAAGCCGCCCGCGCGCTACTCCGAAGCCACGCTGCTGGGCGCGATGGAGAGCGCGGGCAAGCAGATCGACGACGACGAGCTGCGCGAGGCCATGCAGGAAAAAGGCCTGGGCACGCCCGCCACGCGCGCGGCCATCATCGAAGGCCTGCTCACCGAAAAATACATGCTGCGCGAAGGCCGCGAGCTCATCCCCACGGCCAAGGCCTTTCAGCTCATGACCCTGCTGCGTGGGCTGGAGGTCGAGGAGCTGTGCCGCGCCGACCTCACCGGCGAGTGGGAATACAAGCTCGCGCAGATGGAAAAGGGCCAGCTCTCGCGCGCGGCCTTCATGCGGCAGATTGCCGACATGACCGAGCGCATGGTGAAGAAAGCCAAGGAGTACGACCGCGACACCATCCCCGGCGATTACGCCACGCTCTCGGCCCCCTGCCCGAACTGCGGCGGCGTGGTCAAGGAAAACTACCGCCGGTACGCGTGCACGGGCAAGGACGGAGGCGAAGGCTGCGGCTTCTCGTTCGGCAAATCGCCCGCCGGGCGCACCTTCGAGGTGGCCGAGGCCGACGAACTCCTGCGCACGCGGCGCATCGGGCCGCTCTCGGGCTTTCGCTCCAAGGCCGGCTGGCCGTTCACCGCCGAGATCGCCATCGTCGCGGACGACGAGGCGGCGGGCCGCTACAAGCTCGAATTCGACTTCGGCGACGACAAGAAGGACGAGGAAACCGGCGAGCTGGTGGAATTCACCGACGAAGCCCTCGGCGCCTGCCCGGCCTGCGGCGGCGAGGTGCACGAGCACGGCAGCAACTACGTCTGCGCGCGCGCCGTGCCCACCGCCGCGCAGCCGGTGCCCTCGTGCACGTTCAAGAGCGGCAAGATCATCCTGCAGCAGCCCATCGAACGCGCGCAGATGCAAAAGCTGCTGGCAAGCGGCAAGACCGACGTGCTCGACAAATTCATCTCCAACCGCACGCGCCGCTCCTTCAAGGCGCGCCTAGCGTGGGACGCGGACGCGGGCAAGGTGAATTTCGAGTTCGAGCCGCGCGACAGCAAATACCCGCCACGCAAAACGGCAGCAACAAAAACAGGAGCTGTCCGCGCACGCGCAGCAAGCGCTTCAGCCCAAAAAACCTCAAAACCCGCCGCGAAAACCGCCGCCAAAAGGGCACCGCGCAAGACCACCGCCGCCAGCGGCAAGGCGCCGAGCGCGCTGCTCGCGGCTGTGATCGGCGCCGAACCCGTCAGCCGCCCCGAAGCGGTCAAGAAGCTCTGGGTCTACATCAAGGAGCACGCGCTGCAGGATCCGCAGGACAAGCGCCAGATCGTCGCCGACGACAAGCTGCGCGCCGTCTTCGGCAAGGAGCGCGCGGGCATGTTCGAGCTCGCGGGCATCCTGGGGCAGCATCTCGCATGAATGATTTCGTGGCGCATGACGGGGAGGCGACCGTCATCGCGTCATGCCCGCCGCAGCCGGGTGGTCATGGTTCGCTCCTGCAAACGCAAGACCCGATGTGCGCTCAGCCTGCGCGTGCCATCGGCGCCACGCCTGTCCACGCCGCATGCAGCCAGAACGCAAACGCAGCCCACGCTGACGCGCCCACCACGACCACCAGCAGCGTGGGCACCGCCTTGCCCGGCGCATATACCGTGCCCTGCGCCCGGTCGCGCTGGCGTGCCGCGCGAAAATCCAGCACGGCCCACAGCAGCACGGCGCCAAACAGCAGCAGGTCGGCCAGCTTCCCGGTGGCCAGCAGATGGCCGAAGGCCCAGAGCTTGACGCCCAGGATCATCGGATGGTGCAGCCGCGCCCGGATGGCATTGCGCGGCACATAGGCCGCTACCACCAGGATGAAGGCCAGCAGCGTGAACAGCGAGTTCAGGTGCTTGAGCGCCACCGGCGGGCTCCAGAGCAGCACCGGCTGCTGGCGCGCCTGCGCGTAGCCCCAGACGATCAGCACCAGGCCCGCCAGGGAGACGAGGGAATACAGGCCCTTCCAGGCCATGGGGCCGAGCCGCGCCACGATGCGCGTGCGCCAGCCTTCCGCCACGATGCGCACCGAATGCATGCCGAGAAACAGCAACAGCCCAAGAATCAAGGTGCTCATGATGGAGGAATCGCTTTGGTGAATGAATGGGGCAGGCCATTATCCGTGCCAGCGCAATGCGGGATACTGGGTCAGACCATGCATGCCTTCTTCGTCCCTTGCCTGCGGCGCAAGCCGCGTACCCGGTGGGTACGCCGCGCCGGGCCTTCGGGCACCTGCCCGCAGACCTTTGCGGGGCGGCCATGCTGAGCCGCGGCGAGCGCATCGCCTGGGCCGTCGTCGCCGCGGCAATCCTCGCTGGCGCCGCCGCTGCCTGGTTCACGCGCGAGGCCTGGCTGCCCGAGGCCGGGCCGTGGCTGCAGCAGCTCTGGCGCAAGAGCACCCGCCCCGGGCCAGAAACCCTGCCGCCGGGCAAGCGGCCCGCGCAGCCGGGAAATGCCGCCAGGGGCGATGCCGCGCCGCCGCCCCCACCGCCGCGCAAATGCGTGGCCATCGACGGGCGCGTGACCTACACCAATGAGCCATGCCCCAAGGGCACGCAGGAACGGGCGGTGGATGGGGCGGTGAGTGTGTTGCCGCAGTGACCAGCGGATTGCAGTGGCAGGGTTCGGCGGCGGATTCAACCGGCAAGCCAGCACAAGGGCAGAACTACTGTCGTATAAGGCCAGTGATGCGGGCCCAGTTAAATATGGGGCCCCACCCGTGGCAGATGGACTCTTGCGTCCCGAGAAATGGGGCCGAAGTGTCGAACTCAACGAGCATTATTTGAAGCTGTTCGGCGACTCGGGTATCGTGGGGAGCCACGAATAGCGAAAGGAACGAGTCACGTGTTGAAACCAAATTACCAGTTCGAGAAACGCCAGCGAGAGCAGGAAAAAAAGAAAAAGAAGGCGGAGAAGGCGCAGCGCAAGGCCTCTCCCACTGACGCACCGCCGTCGAGTGAGGCGGCGGAAGAAAAAAAGTAAGGCGACGCTGAACAATTCCTCGAGCCAGAGCAAGACGCGGGGCACGCATCGGCTGCGACCATGGTGGCGTGGACGGCACTGTCGGCAAGTCGGCGGCCTTCGGCCAGTCACACTACGATACGCGCACCGATCCACACGAAACTCAGGAAACACACACGCCATGTTCAGCCACGTCATGCTCGGCGCGAGCGATCTCGAAGCTTCCAGACAGTTCTATGACGCCATGCTCGGCGCGCTCGGCACGGCGCCCGGGGTGGCGCACAAGAACCGCTACTTCTATCGCGGTCCCACGGGCACGTTCGCCATTTCCACGCCGATCAATGGCGAGCCGGCCACCTTCGGCAATGGCGCGACCACGGGCTTCGTCGCCACGTCGCCCGAGCAGGTGGACGCGGCGCACGCGGCCGGCGTGGCCACCGGTGGCGTGAGCTGCGAAGACCCGCCGGGCTGGCGTGAGCTCGGCGGCGGCGTGCGCCTGTACCTCGCCTATCTGCGCGACCCCGCAGGCAACAAGCTGTGCCTTTCGCACCGCCCCGCCCGGGCCGCCTGAACCACCGACTGCAGGAATAGCGACATGGAATTGGCCAAACAATGGGTGCTGGTCACGGGCGGAGCCCGGGGCCTGGGCGCGGCGATCACGCGCGCGCTGGCGCGCGAAGGCGCGGGCGTCATCATCAACTACTACCAGAGCGCGGCGGCGGCGCAAAGCCTGGCGCGCGAGCTGGGGCCGCGCGCCATCGCGCTGCAGGCCGACGTGACCGATGCGGCCGCCGTGCGCGAACTGGTGCGGCAGGCGCGCGAGGCCACCGGAGCGCCCATCAGCGCGGTGGTGAACAACGCGCTGGCGCAGTTCAAGTTCGACGGCGATGCGCGCCCCAAGCTGGGCGACATTGCCTGGGAGCGCTTTGCCCAGCAGATCGAGGGCGCGGTCAAGGGCGCGCTCAACACCATGCAGGCACTGCTGCCGGACATGCGCGCGCAGGGCTTCGGGCGCATCGTCAACGTGGGCACCAACCTGTTCCAGAACCCGGTCGTGCCCTACCACGACTACACGGCGGCGAAGGCGGCGCTGCTCTCGCTCACGCGCACGGCCGCAGGCGATCTGGGGCCCGACGGCGTCACGGTGAACATGGTCTCGGGCGGGCTGCTGCGCACCACGGACGCGAGCAGCGCCACGCCCGAGGCGGTGTTCGACCTGATCGCCGGCCTCACGCCGCTGCGCCGCGTGACCACGCCCGCGGAGTTCGCCGACGCGGTGCTGTTCTTCCTCTCGCCCTGGGCACGCGCCATCACGGGGCAGAACCTGGTCGTCGACGGCGGCCTGGTCAAGGATTGAAAAGGAGTTGCCCATGACCTGGACCCATCCCATCACGGCCAAATGGCCGGCCGCGCACCCCGATCGGCTGCAGCTGTATTCGCTGCCCACGCCCAATGGCGTGAAGGCCTCGATCGCGCTGGAGGAGCTCGGCCTGCCGTACGAGCCGCACCTCGTGAGCTTCGAGACCAACGACCAGCTCACGCCCGAGTTTCTCTCGCTCAACCCGAACAACAAGATCCCGGCCATCCTCGACCCCAACGGGCCGGGCGGGCGGCCGCTGGCGCTGTGGGAATCGGGCGCGATCCTGATTTACCTGGCCGAGAAGACCGGCCGGCTGTTGCGGTCCGAGCCCGCGGCGCGCTACGAGACGCTGCAGTGGCTGATGTGGCAGATGGGCGGTGTCGGGCCGATGTTCGGGCAGCTGGGCTTTTTCCACAAGTTCGCGGGCAAGGACTTCGAGGACAAGCGCCCACGCGATCGCTACGTGAACGAGTCCCGGCGGCTGCTTCGGGTGCTGGAGCAGCGCCTCATGGGCCGCGACTGGATCATGGGCAGCGACTACACCATTGCCGATATCGCCGTCTTTCCCTGGGTGCGCAACCTGATCGGCTTCTACGAGGCGGCCGACCTCGTCGGCTGGGGCAGCTACCCGCAGGTGCAGCGGGTGCTCGACGCGTTCGTCGCGCGGCCCGCGGTGCAGCGCGGCCTGGCGATTCCGGCGCGCGGCTGAACGCGATGCAAAGACGGGCGGTAGGTGCCGCGGCGCTCGCGCTGCTGCTGGGCGCGGGCGCCTGCACCACGGGGCGCCCCGGCGTGAGGAGCGTGACGCTGTCGCTCGAGCGCCTGCAGGCCACGGTGGCCGAGCGCTTTCCGCAGCGCTTCGGCGCGCCCGGCCTGCTCGATCTGACCCTGCAGGCGCCGCGGCTCGGTCTGCGGCCCGAAGAGAACCGGCTGGCCGCGCAGCTCGTGCTTGACGCCCGTGGTCCGCTGCTCGCCCGACCGGTCACCGGGCAGGCTGATGTGGATTTCGGTCTGCGCTATGAAAAAAGCGACCGCACGCTGCGCGCGACCGACCTGCGCCTGCGCGGCCTGAGCCTGCCCGACGTGCCGCCCGCCACTGCCCAGGCGCTGCGCCAGTGGCTCGCGCAGTGGGTGCGAGAGTCGCTGCACGAGGTGGTGGTGCATCGCCTGCGCGAAAAGGATCTGATGCTGGCCGAGAACCTGGGCCTGCAGCCGGGCGCGATCACCGTCACGCCCGAGGGCCTGCGGGTGGAGCTGGTCCCGGCGCCCCTGTGAGCGCGCGCTGGATCACCCAACGCAAGCACGGGCGCATACATCCAGCTAGCATCGGGGTTTACCCCAGACGGCTCCCCCATGCCCCCCATCGCCTCCGCCACCGCGCCGGACAGCGCCGCCATCGCCGGCACGCGCTACCGCGTGCTGGGTGCGATCAGCTTCTCGCACATGCTCAACGACATGATCCAGTCGTTGATCCTGGCGATCTACCCGATCCTCAAGGGCGAATTCAGCCTGAGCTTTCTGCAGATCGGCCTGATCACGCTCACCTACCAGCTCACCGCGTCGATGCTGCAGCCGCTCGTGGGCCTGTACACCGACAGGCACCCCAAGCCGCATTCGCTGGCCTTCGGCATGGGCTCGACGCTGTGCGGACTGCTGCTGCTGTCCGTGGCGCCCAATTTCGGCATGATTCTCGTGGCGGCGGCGCTGGTGGGCACGGGCTCGTCGGTGTTTCACCCCGAATCCTCGCGCATCGCGCGGCTGGCCTCGGGCGGACAGCATGGTCTGGCGCAGTCCATCTTCCAGGTGGGCGGCAACACCGGCTCGGCGCTCGGGCCGCTGCTGGCGGCTCTCATCGTGCTGCCGCAGGGGCAGGGCGCGATTGCCTGGTTCGCGCTCGCGGCGCTGGTGGCGATCGCCGTGCTCTGGCAGATCGGCAACTGGTATCAGCGCCAGTACCTGAGCCGGCCGGCCGCCGCCAGGAGGGTGAACGCGGCCCCGAGCCCCGTGCCGCACCGCCTGGTGGTGCGCGCAATCGCCGTGCTGTTGATCCTGATCTTCTCCAAGTATTTCTACCTGACCAGCATCACGAGCTACTACACCTTTTACCTGATCCATCATTTCGGCGTGTCGGTACAGTCCTCGCAAATCCACCTCTTCGTCTTCCTGTTCGCGGTGGCGGCGGGCACGCTCGCGGGCGGGCCGATCGGCGACCGGATCGGGCGCAAGCCCGTCATCTGGGTCTCCATCCTGGGCGTGGCGCCGTTCACGCTGGCGCTGCCGCACGTGGGCCTGATGTGGACGGGCGTGCTCACCTTCATCATCGGCCTGGTGATCGCCTCGGCGTTTTCCGCCATCCTCGTGTACGCGCAGGAGCTGATGCCGGGCAAGATCGGCGCCGTCTCGGGCATGTTCTTCGGCTTTGCCTTCGGCATGGGCGGCATCGGCGCGGCCGTGCTGGGCGTGCTGGCCGACAGCCAGGGCATAGAGTTCGTCTACCAGGTCTGCGCCTTCCTGCCGCTGCTGGGTCTGCTCACCGTGTTCCTGCCCGATATCGAGCACCGCCGCCGCGCCTGATTTCAACTTCCATCACCAAGGTCTCACGCATGCAGATCACCAAGGACAGCGCCGTCACCCTGCAGTACAAACTGAGCGATCCCACGAACGGCGCCACGCTCGATACCGGCCACACCGCCTACCTGCATGGCGGCTACGAGGGCATCTTCGCCAGGGTCGAGCAGGCGCTCGAAGGCCAGGAGGTGGGCCACGCCACGGCCATCGAACTGGCCATCGAGGAAGCCTTCGGGCCGCGCGACGAAAGCCTGGTGCTGACCATCCCCAAGAGCGAATTCCCGCCCGGCGTGAAGGTTGGCGGCCACCTGCAGCGCCTGGGCGAGGACGGCCAGCCGCGCTACTACAACGTCGTCAAGATCAAGGGGCCGGTGGTGCATCTGGATGGCAACCACCCGCTCGCGGGCAAGGCGCTGCGCTTTGCCTGCAAGGTGACGGAGGTACGCCCCGCGACGGCCGAGGAACTGGCCCACCGCCACTTGCATGGCGGGCACGGCCATCATCACTGAATAGCCACAAGAACAATAGCTGCTAACGCTTGCTGGACAAGCGTCAGAGCCTGATTCTTCTCAAAACCGCGTCAGCAGCGCCTGGCGCAGCAGGCGCGAGGCGCGATCGCGGATGTGCAACGGGCTGCTGCCCGGCCAGCGATGGTGGCGCGCGCGCTGGCAGGCATCGAGAAAATCGTGCAGCAGGGGCGCGGAGTCCAGCGTCACGTCGGCGCGCGTGCGGAACTCCGGGTGCCACTGCGTCGCGGCGATGTAGCCCTTGCCATGGCGCGCGGTGCGACGGATGGCCTCGGGGATGTGGTCGGGCACGCTGTAGGCCTCCACCGTGAAACCCGGCGCCAGCTCCTTGATGCCCTGGTGGTGGATGCTGTTGACCGTGCCCTGCATGTGGGCCGGGTACAGGCGGGCCAGACGCGTGCGCGGCTCGATCTGCACGGCATGCACGTGCCGGTCGTACTGCACCGGGTCGCGGTGGCGCTGCGCGCCCGGCACCTGCGTTTCGATGTCCTGGTAGAGCGAACCGCCGAACGCCACGTTGATGATCTGCAGGCCGCGACAGACGCCGAAGATGGGCTTGCCCGCCTGCTCGAAGGCCTCGATGAGCGCCAGGTCGTAGAGGTCGCGCACGCGGTCGCCCTCCCACTCGGGCTTGAGCGCGATCTCGCCGTAGTGGCCGGGCCAGACGTCCGAGCCGCCGTGCAGCACCACGCCGTCCAGCCACTGCGCGTAGTGCTTGAGCGTGACATCGCCACGCGCGGTCTCGCCCATCGGACAGGGAATGACCACGAGCAGCACCCCCGCGGACATGACCCAGTGCGCGATCGACTGCTCGATGTACTGCAGCGTCTTGCCCGTGAACAGGTGGCGCTGCGGGTCGGCGTAAGAAAAACAGGCCGAAAGGCCAATCTTCAGGCGTATCGGTTCGGTCATCCCTGCTTTTTAGCACTGTCCGGGCACGGCCGCGCGCGGTGGCGCACTGGCGCGCTCGGATGTTGTTTTGATGCGCCGCGCCGGGGTGCGCGGCGCGGTAAGCTAGTGGGGCAAGGTCCCGCTGTGGGGGCCAGGAGCAAGGAGCCGAGAATGCAAGTGCACGTCAACACCGACCGGCAGATCCAGGGTGGCGAACCGCTCGCGCACTGGGTGGAGCAGGAGACCCTCACACGCCTGGCACGCTTTCGCGAGCACGTCACGCGCGTGGAGATTTTCCTGAGCGATGAAAACGGTGGCAAGGCTGGCGCCAGCGACAAGCGCTGCCGCATGGAGGCGCGTCCCGCAGGCCTGCCGCCCGTGACTGTCACGGCCACGGCCGACAAGCTTGCCGATGCCTTCACCGGCGCGGCCGAGAAACTCGTTCGCGCGCTCGACGCCGACATCGGCCGCGGCAAGAACCTCAAGGGAGGCGAGACGATACGCACGGGCGAATGAGGCCACGCCGCGCCGCCCGCCGCGGCCTGCGGCCGGAGCGCAAAAAAGCGGTCAGCGGAACTCCGCTGGCCGCCTGTCCGCGATGCAGGTCTACACGGGAATGGACAGCCCCAGCCTGGACTGCTGCGCGGTACGGCGCGCATCAAGGCTCCAGCCACCAGCGCCGTGTGCGGTGAGCGCCAGCAGGCCGCCGGCCGTGGCAAGCTCGGCGAGCACGATGATCTGGCCCGTCATGTCGCTGAGCGCGGGATGGAAGATCAAGAGGGATAGCAGCGAGAAACCAGCCAACAGGAAGGCTGCAATGCGCGTATGCCAACCCAGAAGCACGGCGAAACCGCAGCCGATCTCGGTCACGATGACCAGCGGCAGCAGGAAGCTCGGCACGCCATACGCGTCCATGTACTTCACGAAGCCGGCGTAACCGGTGATCTTCATGAAGCCGAAGATGATGAAGAACGCCGTCAGCATGACGCGCCCCGCCAGATCGGCGGCGTTACCCCACGAACTGCCGCGCGCCACATATTGCTTGGTCATGATGTTCGCCTGTAATCAGAAACTGTGCGACGGGTATCTCAGAACGCCACGTTGCCCGAGGCGGCAGGAAAGCCCGAGACGTCATGCGCGGCCTGCACGGCCTCGTGCCTGACCTCGCTGCGGCTCAAGGCGCTGGCGGCGTGATCGACGGCACCGGCGACAGCGTTGTTTTCGCCAGCGGCCGGCAGTTGCCCGCGGATTTGCGCCGAGACTTCAGCGCGCGTCAGCGCGCTGGATGCGGCCGCTACGTCACCCACCAGCGGCAGGTTGCCGGCAGCGGGCTGCCCAGCGTAGGCGCTGGCCGAAGCGACGCCCGCAAAAACAGTGGCCAAAGCGGCGATCGCGATCTTGAAATGGGTCATGGTGATTCTCCAGTAAGTGGCAGCTGGACGGCTGCCGGGTTCAAACGTTGTCCATGACCGTTACTTTATTGGTTTGATATACGCTAATAAATATCCAAGATAGCTATTCATGATCTCATTTTTGAGACGATTGGAAGGTAGGCAACGGTGAAGCAGCCGGGCTGCCTATTCGGCGACAGACCGCTCCCCGATCACATCCTTCAAGGTCTCGATGAAGGCCTCTGTCCGCTTGGGCAGCAAGCGCCGGCCGGCGGTGACGCACCAGATGGTGGTCGGCGGCAGGGTCCAGCCGGGCAGCACGGGCACCAGCGCTTTCTGGTCACCGCCAACGCGTTGCGCATGGCGTGCCGACATGCCGACAATGCCCAGGCCACGCAAGGCGAGGGTGCGCAGCAGGCCCACGGAGTTGGCACCGAGCGTGCGCTTGGGCAAGCCTTGCCAGCGCTCGTTGCCCCTGCTCAATTCCCAGTCCTGGTGTTCGCCGGTGCCGCCGAGCAAGGTAAGACCCGTGTGTTCATGCAATTGCTCGGGCGTCTGCGGCGCCTCGTGGCGACACAGGTAATCCGGGCTGGCATACAGCCCGTTGTGCAGGACGGCCACGCGCCGGGCCACGAGCGCATTGTCGTCAGGCAGGGTGCTCGCCGCGCGAACCGCCACGTCAAAGCGTTCGGCCACCAGATCCACGCGGCGCGCCGACAGATCCAGCTCCAGTTTCACATCGGGGTATCGATCGGTGAAGCGAACCAGCACGTCGGTCAGGGCCAGTTCCTCATAGTCGGGCGGCAGGGTCACGCGCAGGGTGCCTTGTGGCGCCACGCGGCGCTGCTGCGCGTAGGCCACCGCATCAGCCGCCCCGTCCGCCAGGTGCCGGGCGTAGTGCAGCATCTGCTCACCGAACTCGGTGAGCACCAAACGCCTCGTGCTGCGCTGCAGCAGACGCTCGCCGAGCTCGTTTTCCAGCGCCGCCAGCCGGCGCGAGAGCGTCGCCTTGGGCACGCCGGTGTGCTCGGCCGCCAGCGTGAAGCTGCCGGCATCCACCACCTGGACAAACAGGATCAAGTCGTTGGCATAGAGAGCGTCATCTGGCATAGCTCACAATTGTTCCACAAACGAAACAGAGCCCGACTAATCAACGTATTTATGTGAGTAAACAGTGCCAATAGAATTTACCCAGGCAAGGCAGTCGCACATCAGCCAGGAGGCTTGATCAGCGTGCCAAGCCACGTTGGAGCACAAAAGACATGGGGCTTCTGGTTGACGGGCATTGGCAGGACAAGTGGTACGACACCCAAAGCACGGGGGGGGGGCGCTTTGTGCGCAGCGAGGCGCAGTTTCGCCACTGGGTCACGGCCGACGGCAGTGCCGGGCCCACGGGCGAAGCCGGCTTCAAGGCCGAGGCCGGGCGCTACCAGCTGTACGTGTCGCTCGCCTGCCCCTGGGCCAGCCGGACCTTGATCTTTCGTGTGATCAAGGGTCTGCGGGACATGATAGCCGTGTCGGTCGTCCATCCCTGCATGGCGGAGCACGGCTGGACGTTTGATCCCACGCCGGGCGTCACTCGGGATCCGGTGGCCGATTCCAGGTACCTCTATGAGCTGTACCTGCGCGCCGACGCCAGCTACACAGGGCGTGTCACGGTCCCGCTGCTCTGGGATCTGCAGCGGGACACCATCGTGAGCAACGAGTCGGCGGACATCATCCGCATGTTCAATTCGGCCTTCGATAGCGTCGGCGCCAAGGCGGGCGACTACGCGCCGGCTCGTTGGCTGCCGCGCATCGATGCGATCAACGCCGAAATCTACGACCGCGTGAACAACGGTGTGTACAAGGCCGGCTTCGCCACAGAGCAGGCGGTGTACGAACGGGAGGTGCGCGCACTGTTCGCCGAACTCGACCGCCTCAAGCACCTGCTGAGCCGGCAGCGCTACCTGCTGGGCGAGCACGTGACCGAGGCCGACTGGCGGCTGTTCACGACGCTGATCCGCTTCGACGCGGTGTATTACGGGCACTTCAAGTGCAATCTGCGGCGCCTGGTCGACTACCCCAACCTGTGGAGCTACACACGCGAGCTGTACCAATGGCCCGGCGTTGCACAAACGGTTGATTTCAGCCACATCCAGCAGCACTACTACCGCAGCCACAAGACCATCAATCCCAACGGCATCGTGCCGCTCGGGCCGCTACTGGATCTGAGCCGCCCTGGCGACCGCAAGCTCTAGAGATGGGCCGTCCGAGCGATCAAGAACAAACCCTGCGGGTCAAGCCTGCCTGACCCGTTCGAGCAGGCCGTTCTCGCCATCGACCAGCCAATCACAAAAATCGCGCCTAGAAGGGAATATCGTCTTCCATGTCGTCGAACCCTGAGCCCGCCTGGGGCGCCTGCGGGGCGGCCACTGGCGCGGGCGCCGGGCGCTGCACGGGCGCGGGACGCGCGCCGGCCGGGGCCTGCCGGCGCTGCGGCGCATCAAAGCTGCCAGCCTCGCCAAACCCTTCCTCATCGGCATAGGCGCCCGCGCCGCCCTGTCCCTGGCGGCTGCCCAGCATCTGCATCACGTCCACGCGGATATCGGTGCTGTAGCGCTCCTGGCCGTCCTGCCCCTGCCACTTGCGCGTGCGGATGCTGCCTTCCACATAGATCTGACTGCCCTTGCGCAGGTACTGCGCGGCGATCTCGGCGAGCTTGCCGTTGAACACCAGCCGGTGCCACTCGGTGTGGTCGCGCTGCTCGCCGGTCTGCTTGTCGCGCCATTTGTTGGTGGTGGCAAGCGTGACGTTGGTCACTTGGTCGCCGCTGGGAAAGGTACGGGTTTCCGGGTCGCGCCCGAGGTTGCCGACGAGGATGACCTTGTTGACCGATGCCATGGAAATATGTCCTTGAAAGTAGCCCAGGCGATGACGCAGAGAAGCCCGGGCCAGATGGGTAAAGCGCAGCCCCTGCCAGACCGCAGGTGCGCAGCATACCGGCTTTGCCGCCGTGGGGAAATGGTCCCTTCAGTGCCGCGCCGCGCGCGCGATGGGCTTGAGCGGCCAAGTCCAGGCGAACCACGCGAGTGTGATGAGCGAGGTGGCGATGAACAGGCCCGTGGCGCCCCCCCATTTCACCAGCAGCCCACCCACCGCGCCGCCCAGGAACAGGCCAATCGATTGCAGCGTGTTGTACGTGCCCAGCGCCGCGCCGCGCAGGTTGTCCGGCGCCATGCGCGAGGCCAGGCTCGGCTGCGTGGCTTCAAGCACGTTGAAACCACAGAAAAACACGAACAGCGTGACGCCCAGCGCCCAGAGCGACGGCGTGGCGCCGCTGGCCGCCAGCACGCCGAAGCCCACCTGCCCGGCCAGCACCAGGCCGATCGAGAACAGCAGCGCCGCGCGCAGCCTGCCGTGGCGCTCCATCGAGAACAGCCCGCCCATCGCGATGAGCGAAAGAACGATGGCCGACAGATAGATTTCCCAGTGCTGTGCCTTGGGCAGCCCCGCCTGCACCAGCATGGCCGGCACCGACACCCACATCGACATCTGCACCGTGTGCAGCGCGCAGACCCCCAGGTTCACGCGCATCAGGTCACCATGGCGCAGCACCTCGGAGTAGTGCCCGGGCGGCGCATCGGCGTGATGGCGCGGCTCGGGCGGAACCACCCAGAGCACGGTGGCGATGCCCGCGAGCGTGAGCGCGAAGGTCAGCCCGAACAGGCCCGACAGGCCGATCCACGCGGTGAGCAGCGGCGCCGCCACGAGGGCGATGGCGAACATCAGGCCAATGCTGATGCCCACCAGCGCCATCGCCTTGGTGCGCACCACATCGCGCGTCTGGTCCGCCAGCAGCGCGGTGACGGCGGCCGAGACCGCGCCCGCGCCCTGGATCGAGCGGCCGATGAGCAATCCCGTGAGCGTGGTCGCCAGCGCCGCCACGAGGCTGCCGATGGCAAACACAATCAGGCCGATGACGATCACGCGCTTGCGCCCGTAGCGGTCCGACGCCATGCCCATGGGCAGTTGCAAAAAGGCCTGCGTCATGCCGTAGCTGCCCATCGCCAGACCCACCATCGCGATGTCCTCGCCGCCGGGGTACTTGCGCGCCTCCAGCATGAAGACGGGCAGCACCAGGAACAGCCCCAGCATGCGCAGCGCGAAGATCAGCGCCAGGCTGATGCTGGAGCGCCGCTCGCTGGCGGTCATGCGCCGGTCCGAAGCGTCGGAAAAGGAGGCGGAAGTCGGGATGGAGGAAGCAGACATAGGCGTAGAAGCGCTCGGGCAGGTGAGTCCCCCACCCAGCGGTGTATTGTCGTTTATTGCCGTCATCGTCTCGAGCATGGAGGCATTGACCGCACCATCGTCATGCAGCGGGGGCCTCTCGTGGAGCATCTCATCGATCAGCTGATCGCACATTACGGACTGCTGGCCGTCTTCGTTGGTTCCCTGGCGGAAGGAGAAACCGCCGCCATCCTGGGCGGCTTCTTCGCGCACCAGCAGGCGTTTGCCTGGTGGCAGACGGCCCTGGCCGCGTTTTGCGGCGCCGCGCTGGGCGACACCGGGTTCTTTCTCATCGGGCGGCACTTCGCCGATCACCCCTGGGTGCAGCGTCTGCGCACGCGCCCGGGGTTCGACCAGGCGGACCGGTTCGTGCGCCACCATCCCAATCTGTTCGTGCTCGCCAACCGCTACGTCTACGGCATGCGCCTGGTGGGGGGCGTGGCGGCCGGTCTCGCGCAAATCGGCCTCTGGCGCTTTCTGGTGCTCAACCTTCTGTCCGCCCTGGTATGGGCCGTGTTGTTCAGCAGTCTCGGTTACCTCTTCGGCCTCGGGGCCCAGCAGTTTCTGGGCCGGGCGCTGCTCGCGCACCAGCGCCTGGGACTGGCTGCGCTCGTGCTGCTGGCCGGCGCCGGGCTGGCCTGGCTCGGCCACCTGTACAGGAAACGTTCGCGCAACCGATAATGGCCGGTTGCCCATGAACAAGCCTGCCGAATCCGTGCCGTTTTCCGATCCCGCCCAGGAGTTGCCGCTTGCGCAGGCGCTGCGGCGCCAGTGCATCAGCATCCGCGGGGCGCGCACCCACAATCTCAAAAACATCGATCTGGACATCCCCAGCCACCGGCTCGTCGTGGTCACGGGGCTGTCGGGCTCGGGCAAGTCCTCGCTGGCGTTCGACACGCTCTATGCCGAGGGGCAGAGGCGCTATGTGGAAAGCCTCTCGACCTATGCGCGCCAGTTCCTCGGGCGCCTGGACAAGCCCGACGTGGATCTGATCGAGGGCCTGTCGCCCGCGATCGCGATCGAACAGAAGGCCACGAGCCACAACCCGCGCTCCACCGTGGGCACGGTCACCGAGATCCACGACTACCTGCGCCTGCTCTACGCGCGCGCGGGCACGCCCCGCTGCCCCGAGCACGACCTGCCACTGGCCGCGCAGACGGTGAGCCAGATGGTCGATGCGCTCATCACGCTGCCCGAAGGCACGCGGCTGATGCTGCTGGCGCCGCTGGCGCGGCAGAAGAAGGGCGAATTCACCGAGACCTTCGCGCAGATGCAGCAGCTCGGCTACGTGCGCTTTCGCATCGACGGGCAGGTCGCGGAGGCGCACGAGCTGCCGCCGCTCAAGAAGAACGAGAAGCACGACATCGACGTCGTGATCGACCGCGTGAAGGTGCGCCCGGACCTCGCGCAGCGCCTCGCGGAGAGCATCGAGGCGGTGCTGCGCGTGGGCGCTCACGAGGGCGCGGGCCGGGTGATTGCGCTGGACATGGACAGCGGCGAGGAGCATCTTTTTTCGAGCAAGTACGCCTGCCCGGTGTGCAGCTATTCGCTGCCCGAACTCGAGCCGCGCCTGTTTTCGTTCAACTCGCCCACCGGCGCCTGCCCGGCCTGCGACGGCCTGGGCCAGCAGGAGGTGTTCGACGCCGCGCGCGTCGTCGCGTTTCCCGGCATCAGCCTGGCCAGCGGCGCCATCGCCGGGTGGGACCGCCGCAACGCGCTGTACTTCGGCATGCTGCAAAGCCTGGCGGCGCATTACGGTTTCGACGTGGACACGCCCTTTGAAGATCTGCCGCAACGGGTGCGCGACGTGATCCTGCACGGCTCGGGCGAGGAGGAGATCGCCTTCACCTATTTCGCCGATGGCGGCAAGCCCGTGGTCAAGCGTCATCCGTTCGAGGGCGTGCTGCCCAATCTCGCGCGGCGCTGGCGCGAAACCGATGCGCCCACCGTGCGCGAGGCGCTGGCCAAGCTGCGCAGCACGCAGACGTGCGGCGAGTGCCGTGGCGCGCGCCTGCGCCGCGAGGCGCGCCACGTCTTCATCGGCGAAGGCGGCGAGCGGCGAGCGCTGCACCAGGTCACGCACATGACGCTGCTGGACGCGCACGCTTGGTTCGCGCATCTCGATCTCGCCGGAGCCAAGGCCGAGATCGCGCGCAAGATCGTGCACGAGATCGCCACACGCCTGGCGTTCCTCAACGACGTGGGCCTGCCCTACCTGAGCCTGGCGCGCAGCGCCGAGACACTCTCGGGCGGCGAGGCGCAGCGCATCCGCCTCGCGAGCCAGATCGGCTCGGGCCTCACGGGCGTGATGTACGTGCTCGACGAGCCCAGCATCGGCCTGCACCAGCGCGACAACGACCGGCTGATCGCCACGCTCAAGCACCTGCGCGATCTGGGCAACAGCGTGATCGTGGTCGAGCACGACGAGGACATGATCCGCGCGGCCGATTTTTGCGTGGACATGGGCCCGGGCGCGGGCGTGCATGGCGGGAGCGTGATGGCCCAGGGCACCTGGCAGCAGCTGTGCGCCGCGCCCGAATCACCCACGGGGCAATACCTCAGCGGCGCCAGGACCATTGCCGTCCCGGCCGCGCGCGCCCCATGGCTGCCCGCCGCGCAGCCTGGGCAGACGCAGCAGCTGCGAGTGCTCGGCGCGAGCGGTCACAATCTCCAGCACGTGAACGTGGATTTCCCCGTGGGGCTGCTGACCTGCGTCACGGGCGTGTCCGGCTCGGGCAAATCGACGCTGGTCAACGACACGCTCTACCGCGCCGCGGCGCGGCGGATTCACCGCGCGCACGATGAACCGGCGCCGCACGAGGACATCGAGGGGCTGGAGCTGATCGACAAGGTGATCGCGGTCGATCAATCCCCGATCGGCCGCACGCCGCGCAGCAACCCGGCCACCTACACGGGGCTGTTCACGCCGATCCGCGAGCTCATGGCCGAGACCAACACGGCCAAGGAACGCGGCTACGGCCCCGGGCGCTTTTCCTTCAACGTCGCGGGCGGGCGCTGCGAAGCCTGCGAGGGCGACGGCGTGGTGCGCGTGGAGATGCACTTCCTGCCCGACGTCTACGTGCCCTGCGACGTCTGTCACGGCCAGCGCTACAACCGCGAAACGCTGCAGGTGCAGTGGAAGGGCCGCAACATCGCGCAGATCCTGGAGATGACGGTGGAAGAAGCCGCCGCGTTCTTTCAGGACGTGCCCGCCATCGCGAGGAAGCTGCAGACGCTGCTGGACGTGGGTCTGTCCTACATCCGCCTGGGCCAGAGCGCCACCACGCTCTCGGGCGGAGAGGCCCAGCGCGTCAAGCTCGCGCAGGAGCTCTCTCGGCGCGACACGGGCCGCACGCTCTACATCCTGGACGAGCCAACGACGGGCCTGCACTTCGCCGACATCGCCCTGCTGCTCGACGTGCTCAAGCGCCTGCGCGACGCGGGCAACACCATCGTCGTGATCGAGCACAACCTGGACGTGGTCAAGACGGCCGACTGGCTCATCGACATGGGCCCCGAGGGCGGAGCGGGCGGTGGCCGCGTGGTGGCCGCCGGCACACCCGAGGACGTGGCGGCCAACCCTGCGAGCCACACCGGACGCTACTTGCGCCGCTACTTGCCCGGCGCCTGAGCGCGGCCACGCCGCACCGGCGAGCCGGAGCCCCACCCGCGCAAGCTGTTCAGGACGAAGGCGCGCAGCGGCGCGGCCACGCCGGTCGGCGCCCCGTGAGCTGGCTCACGATCACGGCCTTGAGGGGCGGGAAATGCTCGGACGCCGCCAGCACCGCCCGGCGCAGCACGCGCGCGGGTGCGCGCTCGTCGGTGTAAAGGCGCACGATGGCGTTGGTGCCGGCGAAGATCGGCCAGGCGTGCAGGCGATGCGCGCGCTCGTAGCCCGCGAGCTCACGTGCGTCGCCAATATCCATGCCGCGCCTGCGCGCGAGCATCACGGTACGCTGAAGCGCCTTCACGCCCGAAAGACCCAGATTGAAGCCATGCGCCGTGACCGGGTGCGTGCCCACCGCCGCATCGCCCGCCAGCGCCCAGCGCGGCCCGGCGAAGCGGTGCGCCCAGACCGCGACAAGCGGGTAGCTGTGGCGCTCGCCCACCAGCGTCATCGCGCCCAGCCGGTGCTGGAACTGTGTCGCGATGCGCGCGGCGTAATCCGCTGGCGCGAGCGCGAGCAGCTGCTGCGCCTGCGCGCCGTCGACAGTCACCACCGCCGAGATCTGATGGCTGCCGCTTTCGGGATCGGGCGGCAGCGGCAGGATGGCGAGCGTGCTGTCGCGGTCGAAGCATTCATGAGTGATCTGCACGGGGTCTATTTCGACGTGCAGGCGGCAGACAATGACGCTGCGGCCGAAGTCGTGCATCGAGGCGCCGATGCCGAGTTGGCGCCGCACTCCCGAGAAGCGGCTGTCGGCAGCAACAAGCAGCGGCGCGCGCAGGGTCTGCGCCGCGCCTTCGGCATCGGTGAATTCCACCGTCGCCGCGTCGGCGTCGACGCGCACGCCCGTGACCTTCGCGCCCGTGAGGATTTCGATACCCGGCGTCTGGCTCGCCACCTCCCACGCAGTACGCCTGAGCGCATGGTTGGGCACGATCCAGCCCAGGTTGTCCACGCCCGTGCCGCCCGCGTGCAGCTGCATGGCGCCTTGCTGCCCGGGCGCACCGTTGTGCACCTGCGCCTCGCGCAGCAGTCCGATTTCATGCGCCTGCAGGCGCTGCCAAGTGCCGAGCTGCTGCAGCAGCGCGCGGCTGGGATGCGTGAGCGCGATTTCTCGCCCATCGGGCGGGGGATCGGCCAGCACCCCGGCGCTCTGCAGCTCCAGCACCGTGGCGCTCAGGCCGGCCTGGGCCAGCGCGATGGAGAGGCTCAGGCCTGTCGGGCCCGCGCCGACGATGAGAACGTCACTGTGCTGCATGGGGTGTGCCGCCTTGGGATGAGGGAAAGTCCAGATTGTGGCCGCACCCGCGCCGCCATGCCCGGTGGCGTGGCCGCACGCACGCTCAGCCCCTTATTTATGAAACATATTGTCATATATAAGGGCTGGAGTTTTACGACTTGCGTCATGATCAACACAGCGTCTTCATGAATTTAGGTAGAAACCATAATCAACTCCGCTGTTTCGGATCTTGCATTCCTTTTCCGAACAGTATGGCAATATATTGACTTAAATATCTGGTGTACAGGCGTTCCCTGTCCTGTGGCCGCGAATGAAAGGAAAGACCATGCGATTTGCCGATTACCACCAGCTCGCCTTCGAGCGCAAGCCCGACGGCGTGTTGCTCATCACCATGAACCGGCCCGAGAAATACAACGCCACCGACGAGGAGCTGCATGGCGAACTGGCCCGCGTGTGGGACGATGTCTCCAGGGACGAAGAGACCCGCGTGGCCGTGATCACCGGAGCGGGCAAGGCCTTTTCCGCCGGTGGCGATCTGGCCATGGTCGAGCGCCTGGCGGGCAACCATGAGCGCGTGCAGCACATGCTGCGCGAGATGAGCGAGATGGTCTACGGCATGGTCAACTGCGACAAGCCCATCGTCTCGGCGATCAACGGCGTCGCGGTGGGTGCGGGCACGGTGGTCGGTTTGATGGCCGACATTTCCATCTGCGCCGAGGATGCACGCATCGGCGACGGCCACGTCAAGCTCGGCGTGGCCGCGGGTGACCACGCGGCCATCGTCTGGCCGCTGCTCGTGGGTCCGGCCAAGGCCAAGTATTACCTGCTCACCGGCGAAATGATCCTGGGTCGGGAGGCCGAGCGCATCGGGCTCGTGTCCAAGGCCCTGCCCAGGGAGCAGGTGCTGGACGAGGCCTTGCGGGTCGCACAGGTTCTGGGCACCCTGTCGCAACCGGCCGTGCGCCTGAGCAAGCGCTCGCTCAATGGCTGGCTTCGCAGCGCCGGCGCGATTTTCGACCAGTCGGCCGCTTACGAGATGCTGTGCTTCATGGGCCCCGACGTGGTGGAGGGCTGCGCCGCCCTGCGTGAAAAGCGCGCGCCGCAATTCCCGTCCACGCGATCGGCGACAGGCGAAGGCAAGGCATGACGGCGGCGGCCTGACCATGGCGGGATGAGCCGCGCGCAACGGCAAAGAGGTCTGAAAGCGCCGCCGTGCGCGTACCCCGGCGCGGCCGATGCGCTGGCGGGGGACTCGCCCTGGTTCAGCGGGCGGCAGCGTCTTCCTGTGCTTCGTCGCTCCCGCCCTGGGCGCGATCGATGCGCTGCATGTTCTCCAGCAGCTGCAGCAGGTAGTGCAGGGTGTGCGCGGTGTCGTTGACCGAAAACCCCTGGAGCGCGTCCTCGTAGTAGGCAAATATCCTGGGCTGCGCTTCCACCTGCCAGACGCGTCGGCCAGCCTCGGTCATCGAGACCAGGCGCGAGCGACGGTCTCGTGGATCGGCCACCAGATCGACGTGTCCGTCGCGCTGCATGCGGCCGATCACACCCGAGAGATTCTGCCGGCTCACCATCAGGTAGCGCGCTAGGTCGCCCACGCTCATGCCCTGCGCGGCCCGCGGCCGGGAGATCGCCCCAAGGACCGCCCACTGCTGCGTGGTCAGCCCCTGCCCCTCGATGGCCCGCGTACCGGTCTTGTGCAACATGTTGGCACATTGGTAGAGCCGAAAGAACACCCGGTTCGCAAGTTCCATGCGCGCATCGTCAAGTCGTGTCATAGGTGGCGGTGGTGAATTTCGCGAAACTTCGCATTGCGGCCCCGGAGCCGATGAGCGGGGGAAATGGCGGCCACGTTCCAGAGTCATGCGTTTCCCTGGAATGTACCGCGCCGGTCAGCGGCAGCCCTTTTGCCACCTGAAAAACACGCCCTGCCACGTCCACCCTGACTGCGTCACCAGTTCGGCCAGCAGGTGCGGCAGCGCGGCGGGGTCGGTGGCGCCGCGCTGGCCGACTTCGACCCGATCGCCCGTGATGCGCAGCGCCAGTGCCCGCCGCGCGGTCTCGCTGGGCGGCGTCACGGTCAGGCTGGCGTCGTGAACGATGAAGACATCCGGGTGCGTGCCATCGCGCGGCTGGATGCCCTGGCGCATCTGCATCTCGTCGGCGTTCATCGGCTTGTCGCCGCGCACCAGCGAGGTCTCGCGCGCCAGCACGCAATGGCGTTCGGCCACGAAGTTCAGGCGCACACGCAGGCTGCGCGTGCCGTCTCGAAAGTGCCGGGTGACGGTGATCTGCCCGGGCTCGTCCATCGATGCCTCGACCACCAGATCGAGCCCGGCCTGCGCAAGCGAGAGCATGCGCTGCATCAGCCGGTGTTCGGCCACGGGCAGGGCGCCGGGCGCCGGCGGCACGCGCGCCGCCCAGGGGGCGAGCCACGCCGCGTAGCCGGCGAGCAGCACCAGCCACAGTGCGCCATAGGCCAGCAGGAAGCGCCACGGCGTGTCCACACTGCCGCTCAGCACATGCCAGCCGGGCACCATGGAGGCGAGCAGGGTGATCACCCAGACGGTGAGGGCCCACTGCGAGCGCTCGCCACCGCCTTGCACCAGCGCGGCCAGCAGGGGCAGGACGGCGGGCAGGCAGGTGGCAGCGAGCGTGCCGATGGGCAGGGGGCCGGTTTTGCCACCGCGCACCCACGCCCAGCCCAGCGCCGCGGCGCCCAGGACGGTCAGCACCAGCACGGCGCCGACCAGCGGCGCATTGGAGACCCGGTTCATCGCGCTCCCCCTCGGGCATCAGTGTATCGATGCCGGGGCACGAACCGGTGGGCTCCTAAGCGCCCGTGCGCCGCACGCCCTCGTACCCCAGGTGGTGCAGGCATTCACGCAGGATCAGCAGCGCGGCCGCGCCCGGCGCATCGAGCGCCATGCCCGCAGCAGCACCCGGCTGGCCGAGCGCGGCTGCGGCCAGACGCTCGAAGCGTGCTTCCACCGCATCGCGCGACAGCCGCATGCCGTCGTCCGTCAGGCCCAGCGCGGCCAGGGGCAAGGGGCCGGCGATCGCCAGTTCGCCGCGCGCGCCGTGGGCCAGGCGGCTTGCGCTCAGCGCGTCTTCGACCAGGTCGATGGCGCGCTCGACCTCGACGGCCGTGGGCGGATGGTGGCGAAAGCAGCGCTCCAGGATGTCCTGCACGCCGACACCGATTACCGCCTCGGCGCCGTCACCACCGGACAGCGTGACGCGGTGGGCATCGAGCCGCAGCTGGGTGGCGGGCCGTGTCATGGCGTCGCCTCGTCAGTCCTGCCGGGCCAGGGCGCGATCCGCCGAATAGCGCCCCGCACCGGTGAACAGCAGCGACAGCGCAGCCGCGCCCAGCGCCAGGGCGTACTCGTAGCCTCCGGCGGCCGCGAAGAAGCCCTTGTCCCAGTGCGCCGCGAAGATCGCGACCAGCATGGCGAAGACCAGCGCCGCCGCGGCCGGACGCACCAGCAGCCCCGCGATCAGCGCCAGCCCGCCGAAGAACTCGGCCAGGCCCGCAAGCAGCGCCAGCAGGTAGCCAGGATTCAGGCCGATCGAGCCAAAGAACTGCCCCGTGCCTTCAAGTCCGTAGCCGCCGAACCAGCCGAACAGTTTTTGCGCGCCGTGCGCCGCGAAGATGATGCCGACGGGAAGGCGCAGCGCCAGCGCCCCGCCGCTGTCGGCCGTCGTCAGCAGGCGATGAAAGAAAGATTTGCTCATGGTGTTGCTCCAGACATGCAGCTCATCGCCGCGATGGAAGAACTTTATAGGTTCGTGATCGATCAATAAACAGCCATTTGATTTACACATTGTTCCTGATAAAAGGATAATTCGCCATGGACAAGTTTCAGGAAATGAGCGCCTTCGCCGCCGTGGTGGACGCAGGCAGCTTCGTGCGCGCCGCCGACGCGCTCGACCTGTCCAAGACGGCGGTCTCGCGCCTGGTCAGCGACCTGGAGACACGTCTGGGCACCCGGCTCCTGCATCGCACGACGCGCAAGCTCTCGCTGACCGAGGCGGGCGCACTCTTTCACGACCGCTGCAGGCAGCTGCTCGACGGCGTGGCCGAGGCCGAGGCCGAGCTCAGTTCCCATTCGGGCGAGGCAGTGGGGCGCCTGCGCATCAACGTGCCGGTGACCTTCGGCCTGATGCACCTGGCGCCGCTGTGGCCCGTCTTCATGCAGCAGCATCCGCGCGTGGTGCTGGACGTCACGCTCTCCGACCGCTTCGTCGATCTGGTGGACGAAGGCTACGACCTCGCGGTACGCATCGCGCGGCTGCCGGCGTCCTCGCTCGTGAGCCGCCAGCTCACCAGCACGCGGATGCTGCTGTGCGCCTCGCCGCAGTACCTGCGCGCGCACGGCACGCCGGCGCAGCCCGAGGATCTGGCGCAGCACGCGTTGATCACCTACACGCTGATGGCCTCGGGCGAGCAGTGGGAGCTGCAGGGGCCCGAGGGAGCGGTCAGCGTCAAGGTCGATCCGCGCATGCGCACCAACAACGGCGACACCTGCTGCGCTGCGGCGCTGCGCCACCAGGGCATCATTTTCCAGCCCTCGTTCATGGTGGCCGAGCACTTGGCCTCGGGCGCGCTGGTGCAGGTGCTGCCCCAGTACCGCTCGGCCGACGTCGGCGTCTACGTCGTCTATCCGACACGCAAGTACCTCACGCCCAAGGTGCGCGCGCTCATCGACTTCCTGGCCGAGGCGCTTCGCGCCCCGGCGTGGCGGATATGACGGCACGCCGGCCCTCGCGGGCCTGAAGAACCTGCGGCAGACGGGTTTCGATCCAGTCGGCCAGCCCCCGAACCCGCTCGGCGGCCTCGCGGCCCAGCGGCGTCAGGCGGTATTCGACGTGGGGCGGGACCACGTCGAAGGCAATGCGATCAACCAGGCCATCGCTCTCCAGCCACTGCAGCGTCTGTGCCAGCATCCGCTCGCTGACGCCGCCGACGGCGCGGCGCAGTCCGCTGAAGCGGTGCACACCGGTGGCCAGCACCAGCAGCACCAGCACGCCCCAGCGGCTGGTGACGTGCTTGAGCACCTCGCGCGACGGACAGGCGGCGTCCAGCAGTTCGCCCCGGCGCAGTTTGCCGGTCAGGGTGGCCTCGTCGTCGCCGGGCAGCGGTTTTGCGGATTTCATACTTACCTTTATGTATGTACTTTAGAAAAGTATGTGTAAATCCTAAACTCGGGCTTTCGATTCGTCAATCCATGGGAACCCATATGAACATCGCCATCACCGGAGCCACCGGCCAGCTCGGCCGCCTCGTCATCGAAGGCCTGCGCACCACGCTGCCCGCCGACCGACTTATCGCGCTCGCCCGCACCCCCGCCAAAGCGGCCGATCTGGGCGTGCCAGTGCGTGCGGCCGACTACGACCGCCCCGACACGCTGGACCAGGCTCTGACCGGCATCGACACGCTGCTGATGATCTCCGGCAGCGAGGTCGGCCGGCGCGTGCCGCAGCATCGCAACGTCATCGACGCAGCCCGGCGGGCGGGCGTGCGCCACATCGTCTACACCAGCCTGCTGCACGCCGACCGCTCCACCCTGAGCCTGGCGCCCGAGCACCTCAAGACCGAGGCGCTGCTGAAGGCCTCGGGCCTGGCCGTCACGCTGCTGCGCAACGGCTGGTACACCGAGAACTACACGGCATCAGCCAGGCAGGCGCTCGCGCATGGCGTACTCATCGGCAGCGCCGGGGCCGGCCGCATCGCCTCGGCCGCGCGCGCCGACTACGCCGCGGCGGCGGTGGCGGTGCTCACCTCCACCGGTCACGAGGGCAAGACCTACGAGCTGGCCGGGGATGCGGCCTGGACGCTGGCCGAGCTGGCTGCGGAAATCTCGCGCCAGAGCGGCAAGGACATCCCTTACCGCGACCTGCCGGCCGCCGACTACACCGCCGCCCTGGTCGCCGCGGGCGTGCCCGTGCCCTGGGCCCAGGCGTTGCCCGCCCTCGACGTCGAAGCCGCCAAGGGGGCGCTGTTCGACGACGGGCATGCGCTCTCCCGGCTCATCGGGCGGCCCACCACGCCGCTGCGGGTCTCGGTGGCCTCTGCGCTTCAGGGCTGAAGCCAAGCCTCTCACCACTCGCGAAATGATGGCTGATCGCGCTTGATTGACAAGCGCTGGAGCCTGTTTCCAATCTTGGCTTTCGTGGCCGGCAGCGCGGTCTCCGGTTCCCGTCCCGGGATCAGGCGGGAGAGGGCAGGCGCTGGCCGCTGGCGCTCAGCAGCCCCGAGAGTTCGCGTACGCTCTCTTCGAGCGTCTGGCGCAGGGGCCGCCAAGCGAGCCAGGTCAGGTGCGCCTCCAGCGTGCAGGGGCAATCGTTCTGCGCCGCGGCGATCAGGGCCAGCATGCGCGCCTCGTCGGTCGTCAGCGCGTGCGGCCCGGGGGGGTTCACGGTCAGGCAGCGGCGCTGCGCCACCGCCAGCGCGCACAGAAAGGTGCAGAACGCGCGAAACACCTCGCGCCCCTCGGCGCCGCACGAGCAGCGGAACTGCTGCGCGATCAGCGGGCAGTCGATCCCGTGCACCATGGTCATGCGCCACGCGTTCACCAGCAGTTGCGTGCAGTCGTCGTGCCGGGTTCGCGGGCGGGGTTCGGACATGGGCAGCATGGCGTGCATCTCGGAGATCTGTCGGAGGCATCAGTATATATGCGAATCGTTCTCATTTGCAATAGATTGCATCGTGCTGACGCCTAGGCGTCGCGCCCGATTGGCAGCACTGCGCCGCTTGCCAATAATGGGTCCATGAGCAGTTCCTCCACCCGTCCACCCTACGTCCCCCTCATCCGCCTCTACCAGGATTGGCTGCGCCAAAGCCGCGGCCTCGCGTTCGCCGACTACCACGCGCTGTGGCAGTGGTCGGTGAGCGATCTCGAAGCCTTCTGGCAGAGCATCTGGGATTACGCCGATCTGTGCTCGCCCACGCCGCACCGCGCGGCGCTCGGGCGCAACGTCATGCCCGGCGCCGAGTGGTTTCCCGGCGCGCAGGTGAACTACGCGCAGCAGGTGCTGCGCCATGTGGATGCGGCGCACGCCGCAGGCCAGTTGGCCCTGATCGCCGAAAACGAATGCGGCCAGCTGCGTGAACTCACCTGGCCCGCGCTGCGCCAGCAGGTCGCCTCGCTCGCGCTGCACCTCACGTCGCAGGGCGTGCAGCCGGGCGACCGCGTCGCTGCCTACCTGCCCAACATCCCCGAGACCATCGTCGCCTTCCTCGCCTGCGCCAGCGTGGGCGCCGTCTGGAGCGTCTGCGCACCGGACATGGGCACCAACGCCGTGCTCGATCGCTTCAGGCAGATCACGCCCACGGTGCTGATCACGGTCAACGGCGTGACCTGGGGCGGCCGCGCCATGGACCGCGGCGACGTGGTGGCGCAATTGCGCCAGGAGCTGCCGAGCGTGCGACATGTGATCGGCATACGGTATCTCGATGCTTCCGAACCAATAGCTGATAGCGCAGACTGGGTAAGCGTTACAAGCCGAAATGATGCGGAAATAGCGGCCTTTGCCCCGGCCTGGCTGGCGTTCGATCACCCGCTGTGGATCGTCTACTCCAGCGGCACCACGGGCCTGCCCAAGCCCATCGTGCATTCGCATGGCGGCATCCTCGTCGAATCCATGGTCACCGGCATGCACAGCGACGTCGGCTGCAGCTACGCGCCCAACAACTTCGGCGAGCGCTTCTGCTGGTACAGCTCCACGGGCTGGGTGATGTGGAACATCCAGGTGGGGGGCCTGCTCACCGGCACCACCTGCGTGATTTTCGACGGCAGCCCCGCCGGTCCGAAGGACGCGCCCGATTGGAGCACGCTCTGGCGCTTTGCCGCGCGCCACGGCGTCACGTTCCTGGGCAGCGGCGCGGCGTTCTACGGCGGCTGCATGAAGGCCGGGGTCGATCTCGCGCAATGCGGCGATCTCTCGCGCATCCGCGCCATAGGCACCACCGGCTCGCCGCTGTCGGCCGAGGTGCAGCAGTGGGGCACGGCGCAGTTCCGCGCCATCGCGAAGACCAAGGCGCAACAGGACATCTGGTGGTTCAACGTCTCGGGCGGCACCGACTTCGCCGGTGGCTTCATCGCCGGCACGCCCGAGCTGCCGCAAGAGCCCGGCGTGATGCAGTGCCGCATGCTCGGCGCCGCCGTCGAAAGCTGGGACGAAAACGGTCATCCGGTGATCGGTCAGGTGGGCGAGCTCGTCTGCACCCAGCCGATTCCGTCGATGCCCCTGCACTTCTGGAACGACCCCGGCCATGCCCGCTATCTGGCCAGCTACTTCGAGATGTACCCGCCCGGCCACGGCCGCAAGCCCGGCGGCGGCGACCTCGGCCCCGAGGCGGGCAGCGTCTGGCGCCACGGCGACTGGCTGCGCATCGGCGATGAAAAGGGCGAGGGCGAGTGGTGCGTGATCTACGGCCGCTCGGATGCCACCATCAACCGCCACGGCCTGCGCATGGGCACGAGCGAAATCTACAGCGCGGTGGAAAGCCTGCCCGAGGTGCTCGATTCGATGGTGGTGGACCTCGAATACCTCGGACGCGAAAGCTATATGCCGCTCTTCGTCGTGCTGCGCCCCGGCCATGCGCTTGACGACGCACTGAAAAACCGCATCAACGACGCGATCCGCCAGGCCCTGAGTCCGCGCTTCATGCCCAACGAGATCTTTCAGGTGCCGGAAATCCCGCGCACGCTCTCGGGCAAGAAACAGGAGCTGCCGATCAAGAAGCTGCTGCTCGGTCAACCGATCGACAAGGTGGTGAACCGCGAAGCGATGGCCAACCCCGGCGTGCTGCAGTGGTATGTGGAGTTTGCTCAGCGTCGGCCGCGCTGAGGCGCGCCGCTCACAACCAGTTTCCCGACCCCTGCGGCATGCGGATCGTCATCGCCGGATCGCCGCCCGTGACCAGCGAGCCGATGATCACGCTCAGGATCGAGACGAAGAGACTGGCGAGCAGCGCCGTCCAGAAGCCGTCGATGTGAAACCCGCGCACCAGCGCCGACACCAGCAGGATCACGAGCGCATTGATGACTAGCAGGAACAGCCCGAAGGTCACGAGCGTAAGCGGCAGCGTCAGCACGATCAGGAGCGGGCGCACCAGGGCATTGGCAAAGCCCAGCAGCAGCGCCGAAACGATGAGGGCACCCGTGCCGTCGAACCTCACCCCGCGAAAAACATAGCTTGCCACCCACAGCGCAAGCGCGGTAATGGCCCATTGGGTGAGGAAAGGCGTCAGGTTGGCGAACATGCGCGCCATCATATCCGTGGCCCGCGGAAAAGCACGCGGCCGCCACCCCGTTTTCCGCGCTCAGGGTTCGTGTCGGCGCCTGGCCCCGAGGCAGGGAAAGGCATGGGCCGCGAGGATGCGGAGCATGTCCGCCGCAAGGGAATCCTGCCAGTGGTGGCAAGCGGGTGATCGCGTGCACCTCGCCCGGGGCAAGCCTACGATACCCGGGCCTACACGATCTTGAGGAGCCGCCATGCCAACCCCGTCAGCCACCGCGCCGCACACTCAGGTGCAGCGCATGCACGCCGCCATCGACAAGGTCGTGGCCGTCGGCCCCGGATTTCTGCGCGGAGAGGTGGACGTCCAGCGCATGACGGACACCATGGTAGGCGCGGTGCGCGGTTATGCCGAACAGGAAAAGACCGCGGGGGGCGATGGCATGCCCCATGGCGCCGAGGCCGAACGGCTGCACGAGGTGCTGCGCGAGCTCTACGGGTGCGGGACGGGATTCCAGGCCGACCGCTGCGACGCCGCCTGCGTGGCGCGCACCATCACCTACATGGTCGATGAGTTCGGAGCGGCCCAGGGCTGAGCGCTTACTTTTTCAGCTCGGGGTGCTCCAGATAGCGCACGTCCCGGGGTGAATTGGGGGCCGGGTTCATGTACTGAAAGCCCCGGGATTGCCAATAGGCCAGTTCCGCGAAACCTGCCGGGATCACCGTGATGAAACCATGCATGTCTTCGGCGGCAAAGCCGGCAGCCTTCATGGCGTTGTTGCACATCTTGAACTCCACCCCTTCGTTCTGCGCAAGTTCGGCGAGCTGATCGATGATGCCCTGGTACTTTTCGTAGTTCTCCTTGGCGAACGCGCGCAGCTCCGGCCCGTGCGTCACCACCACCACCTTGCCGCGCGTCTCCTTCGCCGTGTTCTTGATGAAGCCGTAGAGGAAGCGCAAATCCTGGGGGTCGGCGTAGTTCACGTCGAACACGACATCGGTCACGTTCATCGCGTGCATGTCCACCTTGGCCGTGCCGTAGGGCGCAAGCGGCTGTGCGGCGGGGGCGGCGGCTGCGCAGGCAGCCAGGCTCAGGGTGGCGAGCAGGTGGCGCGTTTTCACGGGCAATCTCCGGTGGTGAAGTTGAAGAAACAGGCCCCGGTCAGGGGTGGCTGGGTATGAACGCCGCTACAGCGCCGCCTCGATGGCGCGCACGTCGTCCCGCAGGGCGGCGCCCTCGCGCTCGCGCGGGCGGGCCTGGGCGATGGTCTTGTCCAGCACCACGCGCGCGGGCCGGCCGCTGAGCACGATCACGCGGTCGGCCAGGTAGGCAGCTTCCTCGATGTCGTGGGTCACGAACAGCACGGCCGGGCGGGTGCGCTGCCAGATTGCGAGCAGCTCGTCCTGCAGTTTCTGGCGGGTGAGCGCGTCCACGGCGCTGAAGGGCTCGTCCATCAGCAGCAGTTGCGGGTGCACCGCCAGTGCACGGGCTAGGCCCACGCGCTGCGCCTGCCCGCCCGAGAGCTGGAAGGGCCAGCGGTCGGCGAGCTCGCTCACCATGGCCAGCGCCATGGCATCCTGAACGCGCGCCTGCGCAGCCTGGCTGTCCAGCGTCAGGCCTTGCAGACCATAGGCCACGTTGGCCTGCACGCGCCGCCAGGGCAGCAGCCTGGTGTCCTGAAAGACGAATGCGTAGGGGCGGCCCCCGGCGGTGTCCGGCACCTGCAGCTGAGCCTTGCCTGAGGTAGCGGCCGTCAGGCCCACCACGCAGCGCAGCAGCGTGGATTTGCCCACGCCCGACTGGCCGACGATGGCGACGAATTCGCCCGGCTGCACCGTCAGCGCGATGTTTTCAAAGACCGCCTGGCCGCTACCCGGGTAGGCATAGGCCAGGCCTTGGGTGCTCAGGAGGGGCGCCATTGCGTCGCCCGCTTTTCCAGTTGCACGAAGGCGGCGTCGAACACCGCGTAGATGGCCGAGATCACCAGCATGTAGGCCGCCACCGTGGCGTAGTCGCCCACGCCCGCGGCCACGTTCATTTCCTGGCCTATGCCGGGCATGCCGATCAGCTCGGCCGCGATCAAGGCCATGAGCGCGGCGCCTATGCCGGTCTGCACCCCCGCGAGGATGCCGGGCGCGGCGGCGGGCAGCGTCACGTCGAGCAGGCTGCGCAGCCGTCCGCTCTGCCCGAAGGCGCGCGCCAGCTCGTAGTAGCGCGGCTCCACGCCGCGCACCGCCGCATGCGTGGTGTAGAAATTCACCCAGAACACGCCGATGCCGATCACGAAGGCCGCGCCTTCATGGCTGATCTGGAACCAGGCGATGGCGAAGATCACCCAGGCCAGTGGGGGAATCGGGCGCAGCACGCGCACCACGCCGCTGAGCAGCTGGTCTATGAGCGTGGACAGGGCGGCCGCGGCGCCCAGCGCGCAGCCCAGCAGGGTGCCCAGCGCCAGGCCCCAGACGTAGTGGATCAGGCTGGATTCGACAGCGGTCTGCAGCCGCCCGGCCTGCCATTCGGCGAGCAGCGCGCCGGGAATCGCGAAGGGGTCGGGCACGGTGCCGTCCCCGCCCAGGCCCGCGGCCTGCGCGGCTTTCCAGATCGCCACGAATGCGATGAGTCCCACGGTCGCCAGGACGCCGCGGCTGCGCAGCCGGTTCACCCAGGGCCGCTGCGGCTCGGGGGTGGACGTGATCTGCGGGATGGCCGCGATTCCCGCGACCAGCGTGGCCTGAGAGGAAGCGCTCATGGCTGGCCTCCCTTGACCGCGTTGTAGAAGCTGGTGTCGAACAAGTCATCGACCTTCAGCGGCTTCTTGAACACGCCCATGGAACTCTGGAATTCGTACAGCGCCTCGGTGTCGCGCTGCAGGAAGCGCGGGTCGGCGTCAAAGGTCGCGCGCTGCAGCGCGGCGTGGATCACCGCGATCGGAAGGCGCCCGCCGCCTATGTGTTTTTGCACCGCCACGGCGGCCTTCTGCGGTTGTTTCTGCAGCAGCTCCGAGGCTTCGTAATGCGCCTGCACCAGGGCGCGCACCAGCTCGGGCTGCTCCTGGATGAGCTTTTCGCGCACCAGCAGGCCGGCGCCTGCCGCGCCGTGGGTGACCTCGTCCACGATCTTCGCGTCGGGCTTGCGCGCGAGCACGATGTCCGCCGCCGGATCGGGCGAGAGCGTGCCGTCCACCGCACCGGTGAGCAGCGACTGCACCACCTGGTTTTCACCCTGGTAGATGATCTGCACGCTGTCCAGGCCCGCCTTGGTCTGGTCGCGCAGCCAGTACTGCAGCGAGGCGGACGGAACCGAGCCTACGGGAAAGGTCGTGAGCCTGGGTTTGCGCCCTTCTTCCTGAGCGAAGCGCGCAATCGCCTCGGCCGCGGTGGTGCCGGGCGTGAAGTATTTGGCCAGGTTGCCCAGCGCCAGCACGTGGGCCGAGCCATGGGTGTTGCCCGCGACGAAGCGCACCTCGGCGCCATTGGCACGGGCCACCATGGCCGGGCCGGAGCCGACGTAGGCCACGTCCAGCTGCCCCGACAGCAGCGCCTGCACGATCTCCGGGCCGTTCTGGAACATGACCAGCCTGGCCTGTGCAAGCGGGTTGTGCCGGGTCAGTCCCTCGGCAATCACGAAGGTCTGCGCATCCGGCATGATGGGCATGTAGCCCACCTGCAGCTGTGGAGCCGCGTGGGAGGTGACCGCGGCGCACAGCGCCGCGGCGGTGCCGATCAACAGGTGCCGCAGAGGGTAAAGAAAACGCATCGTGGTTCCCAGAAGCTCGATGCGGTTATGTTATATATTTTTCTATGATGAAAAATAATTTTTATATACAAATAATAGTCTAAAACAATTCAATTTCCAGGCGTCCGTCCGCGCCGGGCCTTGGCCTGCCATAGCCACAACAGCAGGCCTGCAAGCACCACATAGGCCGTGCTCCAGAGTGCGCTGGCGAGCACCAGATGCGCGGTCGAGGTGCCACTGATGCGCACGATGGCCGCCACGCCCAGCAGCAACGCGCCGCCATAGGCCCACCAGCCCAGGCGGTTGGTGTCCCCGACGCAGCGGAACATGCGCGTGCGCAACATGACCGTGTAGGCCAGCGTTCCCAGCGCTCCGGCCGTGATGGCGTGCAGGGCCGTGATGGGCGAGTGCCCCAGCAGCAGCGCGCCACCCGTGAGGGCCCAGCCCGCGATGAGCCAGAGATAGCCAGCCAGCAGCGCCAGCAAGTCAGGCTGGTCGTGGCACCACCAGAACTGCCAGCGCACGATGCGCACCAGCGCCAGCAGCGTGGCACCCAGCAGCAACGCGCCCGCCCCCTGGCGCATCAGCGGCGCGCCGGTGGCCACCGCGACGATGCCGATCGCCAGCACGCACAGCAGCGTCACTTCCAGGCGCGGCTGCACGACGTGCACGAGCGGCGCGCGCCGGGTACGGATGTGCCCCGCCACCGCCGGCGCGAGGATGCGTCCGCCCATGAAGAACATCAGGCTGCTCAGCAGCAGTACCGCGGTGAGCGTGACGGTGTGCAGCTCACGGCTTTGCCGCGCCAGATGAAAGCTCAGCACCGCCAGTGCCAGCCCCATGACGATGAACGCCACCGAACGGTTGCTCCATTTGCTCGCGCGCAGATACGTGGGCGCGACGAGCAGTGCCAGCCCCGCGACGAATACACCATTGAACCCGAGCGCCATGCGGCTTGCGGGCGCAAGCAGAAAGGCCAGCCGCGCCAGGAGCCAAGCCAGCAGCAATAGCGCGCTTGCGCCGTGCGTGCCAGGCTTGAGGGTGTATCCCGCGACCACCGCCAGCGCGAAGCCGAAGAGCATTTCATGAGCATGTCCGAGCCCGCTGTGCAGCCCGGGAGGGGTCGCCAGCAATCCCGCCTGGCCGAGTACGGACCACGGAAGAATGATCGCGCCATAAAGCGCGGCGATCGGGAACCAGTAAGCGCCAGGGAAGTACCAGGGGCCTCTGGCCGGTTTTCCAGAAACAGGCACGCGCGCGATCGTAGCGCGGCGCGCTTGCCTACTTCTCGCTCCAGGGCTTGACCGCGCCGCAGTCGGCCGCGAGCCACTTGCCCGATTGCGTGAGGTTCATCTGCTCCATCTTGCCGTCCACCGTGGTTTTCATCTGGTGCTTGCTGCTGTAGGTCGTGGGGCTGGCGATCGTGATCGTGCCTTCGCCGGACGAAGCCGGTTCATCGGCCTGCGCGGTGCACTGGAAGCTCACCTTCAAGGTTTTGGCGTCGACCCGAGTGGTTTTCTGCGTACAGCCCTTGCGCATGTCGACACGGTCCATGTCGACGTCCTTCTGCGTCATGCAGATCTTCATCGTGTGGCCACCGTCGCTGGACGGCAGGTTCATGCCGCCCATCGCCTGCTCCATCTGCTTGCGTTGCTCGGGCGGCATGCTGGCGAGTTGCTGCTGCATCTGCGCCAGCGCGGCCTCCATCTGGCCGCTGGCGGTCTTCATGGTGCTTTGCAGCTCCCACAGGCCCGGACGCAGCTTGAGATTCTGCGCCGAGGCGAAGGTGCAGAGGCCGGCCGCCAGCAGCAGGGCCAGGATCGATCGGACGATGGTCATGTGAAGAGCTCCTTGTGGTAGGTGGGGCACGCAAGCATACGCAATGCCGCGAACCCCGGCGAGGATGTCCGCCCATCACACGCCCAGGGCGCCTACATCTTGCCCGGCAGCACAGTCGCCAGCCCCGGGAAGTACCACAGGATCACGAGCATCAGCAGCATCAGGAAGAAGTAGGGCAGGCACACGCGCGCGATGTAGGTGATCTGCTTGCCCGTCATGCCCTGCAGCACGAAGAGGTTGAAGCCCACGGGCGGCGTGATCTGCGCGGTCTCGACCGTGATCACGAGGAAGATGCCGAACCACAGCGGATCGATGCCCGCCGCCAGGATGATGGGCAGCACCACGCTCATCGTCAGCACGATGGCGGAGATGCCGTCCAGAAAGCAGCCGAGCACGATGTAGAAGATGCCGAGCGCGATGACCAGCATCGCGGGCGACAGGTGCAGGCTGCCGACGAACTCCGCGAGCTGGCGCGGCAGGCCCATGTAGCCCATGGCGAGCGTGAGGAAGGCCGCACCCGCCAGGATCAGCGCGATCATGCAGTACAGGCGCGTGGCGCCGAACAGCGCATCGCGGAAGTTCTGCCACGTGAGCATGCGCTGCCACGCCGAGAGGACCAGCGCGCCCACCACGCCGATCGCCGCTGCCTCGGTGGCGGTGGCGACGCCGGTGTACATCGACGCGATCACCGACGCGATCAAGAGCACGACGGGGATCAGATGCCGTGCTTCGGCGATTTTCTGCGTGAAGCTGAGCTCCGTCTCGGCCTTGGGCACCTGGTCGGGGTGCATCAGCGCCCAGATCATGATCCAGCCGCTGAACATCGCCGCCAGCAGCAGCCCCGGCAGCACCCCCGCCATGAACAGCTTGGCGATCGACAGCTCGGCCGAGACGCCGTAGATGATGAGGATGATCGACGGCGGGATGAGCAGCCCGAGCGTCGCCGGGCCGCCCAGCGTGCCGATGACCTGCGCCTCGGGGTAGCCGCGCCGAGTCAGCTCGGGCAGGTTCATCTTGCCCACGGTGACGCAGGTGGCGGCCGACGAGCCGGAAACCGCCGCGAAGATGGTGCAGCCGGCCACGTTGGCGTGCAGCAACCGCCCCGGCAGCTTGTTGACCCAGGGCGCCAGGCCCCGGAACATGCTGGCCGAGAGGTTGGTGCGGTAGAGAATCTCGCCCATCCAGACGAACAGCGGCAGCGCGGTGAGCGTCCAGCTGCTGCTGGAGCCCCAGATGGTGATGGCCATCGCGTCGCCGGCCGCGCGCGCGGTGAAGAAGGCCATGCCGAACCACGCGACGCCCGCCAGCGTGAGCCCCACCCAGATGCCCCCGGCGAGCATCGCGAACAGCACGCCGAGCAGTATCGCGCTGGCAAGGATTTCATTCATGGTGCGCGTCCTCCTGGCTGGGCGCGACGCGCTGGCCGCGCAGCTCCAGCACCAGCTCGTCGAGGAAAGCGATGAAGAAGACGATCGTGCCCAGCGCCATGGAAATCTGCGGGATCCACATCGGCGTGGCGTCAATGCCCACCGAGATGTCATCGATCTCCCACGACTGCCAGACCAGGTGCACCGAATACCACGCGAGAAAGCCCGCCAGCAGCGTGGCGATGCTCAACGCCAGCAGCTCGGCGCCCTTGTGCGCACGGCCCTTGAGCGCGCTCAGCAGCAGCGTGACGCGGATGTGCTCGCCTTTCTTGAGCGTGCTGGCCAGCGCCATGAAGCCGGCACCCGCCATTGCATAGCCTGCGTAGGCATCGCTGCCCGGCGCGGAGAAACCGACCACGCGGCTCACGATGGTGAGCAGCACCATCAAGAGGATGCCGATCATGAACAGGCCCGCGAGCCAGGCGCTCGCGGAATACAGGGCATCGAGCCACTTGCGCATCGGCGCTCTCCCGGGTCGGCCCGGGGCCGCGTGCGCGGCTCCGGGTGCGGTGGTGGTTATTTGCTCTTGTTGAAGGCGTCGAGGAACGCCTTGCCGTCGGCGCCGGCCTTCTCCAGCCACTCCTTGACGACGACGTCACCCACCTTGGTCAGGTCGGCCATGAGCTGCTGCGATGGCTCGACGATCTGCATGCCGCCCTTCTTGAGGGTTTCGAGCGAGCGTTCATCGACTTCGCGCGAGGATTTCCAGCCTCGCTCCTCGGCGGCGGCCGCCGCCTTGCGCACGGCCTCCTGCTCGGCCTTGGGCAGCGCGTTGAAGGCCTTCTTGTTCACCGTGACCGCGTTCTTCGGAATCCACGCCTGCACCTTGTAGAAGTACTTGAGGTTCTCGTAGAGCTTGTTGTCCGCGCCCGTGGCACTGGACGTGATGAGCCCCTCGATCACGCCCGTGGCCAGCGCCTGCGAGAGCTCGGCCTCCTGGATCGTGGCCGGCTGGGCGCCCACCAGTTCGCCGATGCGCGCGGTGGTCGGCGAGTACACGCGCCACTTCAGGCCCTTGAGGTCCGCGGCCGAGTTGATCTGCTTGTTGCTGTAGATGCTCTGCGGCGGCCAGGCCACCGAATACAGCAGTATCTGGCCCTGCTTGTCGAGGATGCTTTCAAGATAGGGCTTCTGCGCTTGGTAGAGCTTGAACGCCTCGTCGTAGTTCTTGACGAGAAACGGCAGGCCGTCGGCGCCGAACATCTGCGCCTCGTTCTGGAAGCTCACGAGGAAGAATTCGCCCATCTGCGCGTTGCCCGTCTGCACCGCCCGCTTGATCTCGGGCATCTTGAAGAGCGAAGCGCCAAAGTGCGGCTGGATCTTGAGCGCGCCATTCGTGGCCGCGGCCACGTCATCGACGAACTGCTGGTTGTTCTTGGAGTGGAAGTTGATCGCCGGGTAGGCCGTGGCGAAATCCCACTTGGTCTCGGCGTGGGCAGAGCCTGCCAGCCCGAAGCCGGTGGCAAGCGCGGCGGTGGCACAAAAGTCGCGACGTTTCATGGGGTCTCCATAGCCAGAAAAGAAATGGAAAGCTGCCAGGTCCATCGTCAGAAGGTGCCCGGCAATCAGGGTGCCGCATCCAGAGCGGTTGGCCAAAGATAGCCGTGGATCACGCTCAAGGCTATTAGGGTTTTCAACAATATGACAAATATGTTCATTCATTAAAACGCGATTGTTCAACGATGTTCGATGGCATTCAGATGAGAGGCCAGCCTGGGGCCGCCTGGTTCCATCGCGCATTTCGCGGAGATTGCGGGCGCGCGACTGCAGGGAGCGCGTGGCCTGCATACACTGCCTTGTTCTTCTCTTCAGGCGGGCACGGACATGGCGGGTTTTGATTTCGATCTCTTCGTGATAGGGGGTGGTTCGGGCGGCGTGCGGGCGGCGCGCTTTGCCGGTCAGCGCGGCGCGCGCGTGGCCCTGGCCGAGAGCGCCCGCATGGGCGGCACCTGCGTCAATGTGGGCTGCATTCCCAAAAAGCTCTACAGCTACGCCGCCGAATACGCCGAGGGTTTTGTCGATGCGAAAGGCTATGGCTGGCGCCTGGACGCGCCGCCCACGCTGGACTGGGAGGCGCTCAAGGCCAACCGCGCGAAAGCCATCACCCACTTGAACGGCATCTACGAAAAGCTGATGGTGGGCGCGCAAGTGCAGCGCATGCAGGGCCATGCACGGCTGCTGGACGGGCACACCGTCGAGGTGCGCCACGACGATGGCCAGATCACGCGCCACAGCGCCGCCACCATCCTGCTGGCCACCGGCGGCGAGCCCTGGGTGCCCGAGCTGCCGGGGCACGAATTCGTCATCACCTCGAACGACATCTTCGACCTGCCGCGCTTTCCCCGGCGCCTCGTTGTCGTCGGCGGCGGCTACATCGCCTGCGAATTCGCCAGCATCTTCCACGGCATGGGCGCCGAGGTGACGCTGCTGTACCGTGGCACGCAGATCCTTCGCGGCTTCGACGACGAGGTGCGCGACTTCGCCGCCGAGGAAATGCGCAAGGCGGGCGTGGACATCCGCGTGCAGGCCGACGTGACCCGCGTCGAGGCGGTGGGCGACGGCCGCCGCGTGCACCTGAAGGACGGCAGCGTGGTGGAGGCCGACGTGGTGCTCTACGCCACCGGTCGGCGCACGAACGTTCGGGGCCTGGGGCTGGAGGCCGCGGGCGTGCGCCAGACCGAGCACGGCGCCATCGCTGTGGACGAGCACTACGCCACCAGCGCGCCCGGCATCTATGCGCTGGGCGACGTGGTGGGTCGCCTGGAGCTCACGCCCGTGGCGCTGGCCGAGGCCATGGCGCTGGTCGATCATCTCTTTGGCCCCGCACCCGGAAAACCGAAGCGGACCATGGATTACGAGAACGTGCCCACGGCCGTCTTCACCCACCCTCCGATCGGCACGGTGGGCCTTTCGGAGCAGGCGGCGCGCGAAAGATACGGCGCGGTGCGCATCTACCGCAGCGACTTCCGGCCCCTGCAGCACAGCCTCTCGGGGCGCAGCGAGCGCACCATGGTCAAGCTCGTCGTCGACGATGCAAGCGACCGGGTGGTGGGCGCGCACATCGTGGGCGCGGACGCCGGCGAGATCATCCAGGGCTTTGCCGTGGCGCTCAAGTGCGGCGCGACCAAGGCGCAGTTCGATGCCACCATAGGCATCCACCCGACCAGTGCCGAGGAATTCGTCACGCTGCGCGAGGTAAGCCGAACCTGAGTGGCGTTCCGCCATCCGGCATGAACGTGCTGCCACCCGCCCTGCTGCGGGCCTATGAAGAGACCGAGTACCACGTCGGCGGCGACACGCCGCTGGTATTGCGCATCGGCCAGCACAGCGCCGCGCTGAAGGCGCTGCACCAGAGGTACGCGGTGGCGTGCAGTGCCGTTCTGACCGCCGCCAACCCCCACAGCCAGCTCCGCGACCCGGCCAGCAACGCGCTGCGCCAGCGGGGACTGGCGCACGACATTGCGGCGCTGGGCCTGCCATGCGTCGATGCCAGGGGCCAGCATCCAGCCAATGGCTGGCCTGCGGAAGCCAGCTTCTGGGTGCCAGGCATCGATATTCGGATGGCCCGGCAGCTCGGCATGCGCTGGGAGCAGAACGCCTTCGTTTTCTGCAGCGCCGACGCGGTTGCGCGGCTCGTGCTTCCGGGCTGTGGAAAACCTGGCTCCAAAGCCTGAACAACTTCCCACTTATCCACAGGCCACGCTCGTGGCGGCGACTTGTCCCCATTCGCACCGGGTTGTCCATGGCCTTTCAAGATCGGGTTATCACAGCACCCAATACGTTGAAATTAAAAAGGAAAACGGACTTATCCAATCCCGCCGCGAGGGCCTACTACTACCACTACTCTTTGAACTCCTCTTATTGCAGCTTGATAGTAATGATGGAGGACGAACAAGTCGCGCACCTCAGCGCAGCATGGCGTACCCCACAACGACGGCCGCAACTAACCCGACCGCATCGGCCAGCAGGGCGCAGACCAGCGCATGGCGGGTGTGCTGGACGCCGACGCTGCCGAAGTACACGGCGAGCACGTAGAACGTGGTTTCGGTGGAACCCTGGATGATGCTGGCCAGGCGCCCGACGAAGGAATCGACACCGTAGGTCTGCAGCACGTCGATCATCAGGCCGCGCGCACCGGCGCCCGAGAGCACTTTCATCAGACCCACGGGCAGCGCAGGCAGGAAGTCGGTGTTCAGGCCCAGCGCGGCGACGATGTGGCCCAGCACGGCAAGGATGGCGTCCATGCCGCCCGAGGCGCGAAACACGGCTATGGCGACCAGAATGGCGACGAGGTAGGGCACGATCTGCACCGCCACGTCAAAGCCCTGGCGCGCGCCGTCGATGAAGGCGTCGTAGACGTTGATGCGCCGCCACAGGCCCGCCAGCAGAAACAGCGCGACGATGGCCAGGATGATGGCCGCGCCCGTGGTGCCGGCGATGCGCGCGGCCTGCTCGGCCGGCAGGCGCGCGAGCAGGGCCACGCTGCCCAGCAGCACGCCCGCGACGGCCAGCACCGGCAGCAGCAGGCGCGCGCGCCACAGCGGCAGGCGCTGCGCCACAGCCACCGCGAGCACGCCGGTGAGCAGCCCGATGAAGGTGACGATAAGCGTGGGCAGAAAGATGTCGGCGGCATTGAAGCCCGCGCCCACATGCTGCTGCAGCGCCACGCTTTGGCGGATGGCTATGACCGAGGTGGGGATGAGCGTGAGCCCGGCCGTGTTCATCACCACGAACATGATCTGCGCATTGCTCGCCGTGCCCGGCGCTTCGCGGTTGAGTGTCTGCAGCTCCTGCATGGCGGTGAGGCCCAGGGGCGTGGCGGCGTTGTCCAGGCCCAGCAGGTTGGCCGAGATGTTGAGCGTCATCGCACCCTGCGCGGGGTGGCCCGCGGGCACTTCGGGAAAGAGGCGTTTGAGCAGCGGCTGGGCCAGGCGGGCCAGCAGCCGCACCATGCCTGCCTTTTCACCAATATTCATCAGGCCCAGCCACAGCGCCATGATGCCCGCCAGACCCAGGGAGATTTCAAAGCCCGAGCGCGCGCCCTCGAACATGGCGGTAAGCAACTGCTGGAAGATGTCGGCGTCGCCCAGCGCCCAGCGCACGCAGGCGGTGATGAACGCGATAAGGAAAAAGCCGATCCAGACCGCGTTCAGTGCCATGGTTTCACGCGCCGGTCTGTGGGCTGCTCTGTTCGCCGCCGAGCGCGGCGATGAGGTCGGGCAGCATCTGGCTCAGCTCGCCGGTGGTGAGTACCACGTCGGCATCGAAGTCGTCGTCGCTGCGCTGGCTTTCCTGCTGCTCGGTTTCGAGCAGCGCCACGCGGCGCAGTTGCAGGCCCTCGGTGAGCACGAAGCTCACGCGGCCCTGCCAGGTCATTGCCAGCCGTGTGGGCAGCTTGCCTGCGCGGATGTGCTCGGGCACTTCGGCGATGTCGAGCGGGTGGCGGGCATAGCGCACCACGGCCTTGTCCGCGGAGGAGGACTTGAGCTCGCATTCGTTGTCGATGGAAAAGCCCGCGGGTGCCTGCTGCTCCAGCAGCCAGGTGCTCATGGCTGTCTGTGGGCTTTGCCGGGTATCGAGCAGCGCGAGCGTCAGGCCGTCGACGGATTTGACCAAGGCGGTCACCACTGCGTCGGCCCGGGTCTGGTTGCTGGTGTCCAGCAGAAGCAGGCGCTGGCGTGGATCGATCCAGATCATGATGCTGCGCCGTTGCGTGAAGGCCAGCGGCAGCAGATCGAGGCGCGCTTCGTCCTTGAGGTCGCGCCGTTCCTTGCGTCCGGGGGTGCGCCCGCTCTCCTGGGTGATGCGCTGCACTTTTTCGTCCACGCGCTGTGCCACCACGGCGGCGGGCAGCATGCGGGTTTCCGTCTGCCAGCATGCGACCCAGTGCCCGGCAATGGATTCGACGAACGCCCCATGTTCCTGTCCGCGCGGCGGGCACCAGCCGCCCGATTGCTCCTGCGTGGCGCCACAGGGCGCGAAGGGTGCGGCCGTCAGGGCCGCCTGCAGCCGTTGAAGCTCGAGCTGCGATGAGGGTGCGATGCGATAAACGATGAGATTCTTGAACACGTTGATATGAAAAATGGAGCTGCTCGCGTAATGTGGATCAGTGTTTGAAAGGTATTTGACTTGAAAATTTGTCGATACCCTGAACGGATACCGAAAAAATTTCCGCAACTTTACACAGTCGCAGCATCGGCTCACGCAGGCCTTACATGGGGCTCGCACACTGACGCCATCAATCACCACCGGGAAAGGACCCGACCATGATGAACGCACGCAAGCCCGTCATCGCCGCCGTGGCGGCAGCGCTGCTGGCCTGGGGCGCGAGCTCCGCCATCGCGGCTTCCGACACGCAGGCGCCCGAGACCCCGTCCGCGGCGACGGCGCCCATGCAGCGCGGGTACATGAACCCGCAGAAGTGGCAGCAGCGGCAGGCCGAGCGCGCACAGGCACTCAAGGCCAAGCTGCAGCTCACTGAAGCGCAGCAGCCGGCCTGGGATGCCTTGCAGAAGGCGATGCAGCCGCCGACCCACGCGCGGATCGACCGCGACGACATGCGCAAGCTCACCACGCCGGAACGCATCGACCGCATGCGTGCCCTGCATGAGCAGCGCGCCGCCGAGGCGGATCGGCGCGGAGAGGCAATCAAGACCTTCTATGCCCAGCTCACACCCGAGCAGCAGAAGGTGTTTGATGCCCAGGCCATGCACGGCCCGCGCATGGGCCACGATGGGCGTCACGGCGCTCGCCATCGCGGTGGCTTGGGCCAGCCGGGAGCAGCCGCTTCCTGATTTGGTGGGCGGCATGGGGCGATGGGGGAATGGTTTAGACTGTTACGAATTGGTAGATGAACACCCCATTGCCCCATTGCCTCATGACCGAAACGAGATCTCTGGTATTTCTTGGTTTGTGTTCCCTGGCCAGCGCCGCCATGGCGCAATTGCCCGCGCAAACGCCTTCGGTTTACCTTCAGAGGGACGTGGCATCGCATGGCACGGATGCGTTCACGCTGGGCGCCACCCTGCCTTGGGGAGAATGGCAGAAGCCGTTGGGCAGTGGAGTACTGTCGGGCTTCTGGGATGCCTACGTCAGCCGCTGGAGCTATGACGGCGTGGGCCGTGATCACCTGTGGCTGCTGGGGCTCACCCCCACGCTGCGCTGGACGCCCGACGAGGGGCGTTCGCCGTGGTTCTTCCAGGCAGGCATCGGTGTCACCGTGAGTGATCACCTCTACCGCAGCGTGGACAAGCAGTTCAGCACCGCCTTCAATTTTGCAAGCCACCTGGGAGTGGGCCTGAGGTTCGGTCAGGAGCGGCGGCAGGAGGTGATGCTGCGCGTGCAGCACCTGTCCAACGCCAGCATCAAATCCCCCAATCCCGGCATGAATTACGTGCAGCTGCGCTACGGCTACCACTGGTAGCGGCGTGCGTCACGGCCTGCGAAAGCTCGCCATCTGGCGCGACCAGTAGGGGCCGTCGAGCCGGTCCAGCCGTACCGTGCCGCCCGTGGATGGCGCGTGCACGAAACGTCCCTGTCCCACGTAGATGCCCGCGTGCGTCGGCTGGCCGCGGCCAAACAGCACCAGGTCGCCACTGCGCAGCTGGGTGCGAGAAAGCGGCTGTCCGTAGCCGTTCAGCTGCGCCACCGTGCGCGGCGGCTTCATGTCGGTCTGGTTGCGGTAGACGTAGCCGATCAGCCCGCTGCAGTCAAATCCCCCCTCGGGCGTGTTGCCACCGTAGCGGTAAGGCGTGCCGACCAGGCCGAGTGCGTTGATGGCGATGTCGCTTGCCTGCCCGTCCGAGATCTCGCTGGTGGGTGCGGGCCCTGTCGTGCTCAGATCGTAGGGGTCATACGAAGAGACAGGAGGCGCGGAGCCGCAGGCTACCAGCATCCATGCGGCTGCAAAGGGCAGAAGGGCGCGTGCGAGCATGACATTAGGGTAGCAGCATGCGTCGCCTTATCCAAGCGTACGCCTGTCCCAGTTTTCCAAACTGTGGCTGTCTAGCCTCCGGCCCACCAGTTTTTCCCATGAAGCGGGCAGTGGCAGTTTCGACAGCGCGCGCAGGTCGGCCAGATTGAGTACGTCGGTGTAGAGCAGATGGATCACGCGTGACAGCGGCCATTCGGGGTGGGGGCGGGCCATCAGCTGCAGCTCATCGCCGGCTTGGACCATCCCGGGCTTGAGCACACGGTAATACCACCCGGTACGCCCGCTGCGCTGCACGCGCAGCGCCATGTCGGCCACGCCAAGGCGAACGTTGAGCTTCCAGCAGGGCTGGCGGCTTTGCGAGACTTCGAGCAGACAGGTGCCCGCGCGCACCTGGTCACCCAGGCAGATGTCCGATTCCGTCACCCCGGTGCTGGAGAAGTTCTCGCCAAACGCAGGTGGCGCGGCCAGCACCGGCAACTCGCCGAGCTCGGCGCGCCAGGCCTCGTAATGCTCGCGGGCGTAGTGATGAATGGCCTTGTCCGGGCCGCCATGCACGCGCGGATCACCTTGTTCGTCGCCTTCAAGACCCAGCGCGGTCGCCTGGACGAGTCCGGACACCGCCTGCTTGGCGATGGCGCTGAGGCCCCCCGGGCGGCCGTCCATATGCCGATACGGCTGGGCTCGGCCATGCAGGACGGTGTGGATGGTTCCCAGAATCTGATTGGGCATGGTCTCAATGGGGCTCGGTTGCCCCAGTATTGTTCCCTCGTGGATGCCAGCGGCGCAGCAGCAGCGCATTGCCCATCACGCTCACCGAACTCATGGCCATCGCGGAACCGGCAATGACCGGGTTCAGGTAGCCCAGCGCCGCCAACGGAATGCCAGCCACGTTGTAGATGAAGGCCCAGAACAGGTTCTGGCGGATTTTCGTCACGGTGCGGTGCGAGATGTCCAGCGCCGCCACCACGAGGGAGGGATCCCCGCGCATCAGCGTGATGCCGGCCGCGTGCATGGCCACGTCCGTGCCGTTGCCCATGGCGATGCCGACATCGGCGGCGGCCAGCGCTGGTGCGTCGTTCACGCCGTCACCCACCATGGCCACCACCGTGGCGCCGGCCTGCAGCCGTCGCACGGCGGCGGCCTTGTCGGCGGGGAGCACTTCGGCGAGAACCTCCCCGTGTTCCGGCTGCAGCCCCAGGCGCCTGGCCATGGCCTCGGCGGCGCCCCGGTTGTCACCCGAAATCATCACGCAGCGCAGGCCGCGCGCGCGCAGCGCGGCAAGGGCTTGCCGGGCGCCGGGCTTGGGCTCGTCGCCAAAGGCGAGCAGGGCGCGGATGCGCAGGCCCTGGGCCGAGCGCCTGGCCACGGCGGAGAGCGTGGCGCCCTGCGCCTGCAGGGAGGCGGCCTGGGCCTCCAGACCGTCAAAATGGGCGCCCAGCTCCTGCATCCAGCGCAGGCTGCCGATGAGGTAGCTCTGGCCCTGCACCTCGCCCTCGGTGCCGCGGCCGGGCACGGCGCGAACGGCATCGGGTGATGTGGACGAGAGGCCGCGTTCGCGCGCCGCGCCCTGAACCGCGCGGGCCAGTGGGTGCTCGCTGCCGCTTTGCACGCTGGCGATGGCCGACAGCAGCGCCGCCTCGTCTTCGCCAGCGGCGACGATGAAGTCGGTCAACCTGGGCTGGCCCACCGTGAGCGTGCCGGTCTTGTCGAAGGCGACGGTCGCCACCTTGTGCGCGATCTCCAGCGCCTGCGCGTCCTTGATCAGGATGCCGTGGCGCGCGGCGATCCCCGTGCCCGCCATGATGGCCGCGGGCGTGGCCAGACCGAGCGCGCAGGGGCAGGCGATGACGAGCACGGCTACGGAGCGGATCAGCGCCGTCTCCAGCCCCGTGCCGACCCAGAGCCAGCCCAACAGTGTGAGACACGCGATCAGGAGGACGGCCGGCACGAAGACGGCGGACACCTGATCGACGAGGCGCTGAATCGGCGCCTTGGCCGCCTGCGCGTCCTGAACGAGGCGAATGATGCGCGCGAGCACCGTTTCGCTGCCCGTCGCGGTGACGCCGAGCACGATGCGGCCATCGCCGTTGATCGAGCCGCCCGTGAGGCTGCTGCCCACGCTGCGCGCCGCCGGCAGCGGCTCGCCCGTGAGCATGGATTCGTCCACCTGGGTTTCTCCCTCGATCAGTCGGCCATCGACCGGGATGCGCTCGCCGGGGCGAACCACGAGGTGATCGCCCACCATGATTTCGGCGACCGGCACGTCGACTTCGCCATCGCGCCCGAGCAGATGGGCGGTTTCCGGACGCAGGGCATGCAGGGCGCGTATCGCGGCCGTTGTCTGATGCTTGGCGCGGGTCTCCAGCCATTTACCCAGCAGCACCAGGGTGATGACGACGGCGGATGCTTCAAAGTACAGGTGTGGCGTGTGCCCGGCGGGCGCGGTGAGCCAGAGCCAGAGCGAAAGGCCATACCCTGCCGTCGTCCCCAGCGCCACAAGCAGATCCATGTTGCCCGTGAGTGCGCGTGCCGCGTGCCACCCGGCCTTGTAAAAACGCGCGCCGAGGATGAATTGAACGGGCGTGGTGAGCAGAAACTGCAGCCAGGCCGGGAGCATCCAGTGCAGGCCGAACAGGTCGCCGAACATGGGCAGCACCAGCGGGGCGGACAGCAGCAGCCCCAGGCCCACGGGCGCGAAGCCGGCCCACGGGCCTTCGCGATCGAGCTGTGCCTGCTGTTCGGCAAGCGAGCGCGGCTCGTACCCGGCTTGGCGGATGGCGCGGCGCGCGAGCAGGTCGATGTCGGAGGCGGCCGCAGCCAGCTTCAGGTGCACGGACTCCGTTGCCAGATTGACCGCGGCATCGGTCACGCCCGGGACCTTGCGCAGCGCGCGTTCCACGCGCGAGACGCAACTGGCGCAGGTCATGCCGCCCACGCCCAGATCAAGCGTGTCGGTGGTGGATGGATCGGCGGTCGTTGTCATGGTGGCTTCGCAAGGGTGAACACAATGGTTGGCAGCGTAAACCTTGACATCCTGAGAGAGTCAAGTCCTGCGCGAGCAGGTGCGTGCCACAATCGCGCGCTTGTCCCAGGATGGCCTTGATCGGCCCGTTGCAGCTCATGGAACCCATCATCGCAAAGCTGACAGAGCAATTTCAGTTGCCGCTGAACAGCCCGGTTCTGATTTTTTCGCTCATCCTCTTCATCATCTTGCTGGCGCCCATTCTGCTGGAGAAGGTGCGCACGCCGGACATCATCGGGCTCATTCTGGCCGGCATATTGATCGGCCCGCACGGCTTCAATCTGCTGGAGCGCAGCCTGTTCGTCGATGTGTTTTCGACCATCGGCCTGCTCTACATCATGTTTCTCGCGGGGCTGGAGCTGAATCTGATCGAGTTCAGGGCCAACGCCAATCGCAGCATCGTCTTCGGCATCGCCACCTTCACGATTCCGTTTGCCCTGGGTTATCCCGTCTGCCACTACCTGCTGGGCATGGATGTCTCGGCCAGTTTGCTCGTTTCCAGCATTTTTGCCACGCACACGCTCGTGACCTATCCGATCGCGAGCAAATACGGCGTGACCAAGGACCCGAGCGTGCCCATCACCGTGGGCGGCACCATCCTGACCGATACCGGGGTGCTGGTGGTGCTGGCCGTGATCCTGGGCGCGCACAACGGCGATCTCACGTCGCAATTCTGGACGCGCCTCGTGATCTCGCTCGTGGTTTTTATCGCCTTCATGGCCCTAGTGGTGCCGTGGATCGCCAGGCGTTTCTTCGAAAGGCAGGCGCATCAGAAACACTCGCACTACATCTTCGTGCTGGCCATCGTGTTCCTCTCGGCCTTTCTCTCCGAGGTAGCGAGTCTGGAACCGATCATCGGTGCGTTCGCCGCGGGCCTGGCGCTCAACCGCCAGATTCCCAATTCCTCGGCGCTGATGAACCGCATCGAGTACCTCGGCAATTCGCTGTTCATTCCCTTCTTCCTCATCAGCGTAGGGATGATCGTCAACGTGCGCGTGGTGTTCGACGGCTTCACCGTGCTCTTGACGGCCGTGGCGCTGGCGATCGTGGCGTTTGCCGGGAAGTACCTGGCTGCGGACCTGACGGCGCGGCTCTTTCGCCTCAGGGCCGAGCAACGCGACCTGATCTTCGGGCTGAGTTCGTCGCACGCGGCGGCCACGTTGGCGGTGGTGATCGTGGGTTACCGCGCCGGCATCGTCGACGACCGCGTCATCAACGCCATCATCGTGATCATCCTCGTCTCGTGCGTGGTCGCCTCCATCATCACCGAGAAGGCCGCCCGCCAGCTCGAAAGCACGGCCGAGCACGCACAGGACGTGGCGCGCAATGGCAATCACAACGACGAGCAGATCCTCATCTCGCTGTCGGACATCACGGAATCTGAAAATCTGGTTCGCCTGGCAGTCCTGGTGCGCGAGAAGAAATCCAGCCACCCGCTGGCGGTGGTGACCGTGGTGCCCAATACCGAAGAAGCCGAGGAAAACGTGGCGCGGGCCAAGCAGGCGCTGGAGGACGTGCGCGCCGAGGCGAGCGGGGCCGATGTGGAGCTCAACGTCATGGCCACGATAGACCACCACCCCGGCGTCGGCATCAGCCGCACGGCGCGCGAGATCGGCGCGGACCTCATCGTCATGGGCTGGCCGCAGAAAACCGGCTTCATCGCCGGCTTCATCGGCAACAAATTCGGCAGCGTGCTCTACCAGACCCGCAAGACCGTGTTTGTCTGCCATCTGGATGCGCCGTCGAGCAAGTACACCGGCATCTTCGTCATCCTTCCACCGCTGGCCGAGACGGCGGAGCATTTCGATCTGTACTGGCGCAAGATCGCCAAGCTCGCGGCCGAGCATTCGGTACCCGTGCAGCTGAACTGCGGCAGCGCGACGCATCGGGCGGTTCGTGAAAGTCTGAAGAAGCAAAAGCTCGGGCTGAAGGTGGAGTACACGGAGTTCAGCGATTGGGATGAATTTTTCATCGTGTTCCGCAAGATGTCCGACACCGATCTGCTGATCCTGGTCTCGGCGCGCGAGGGGGAAGCAGCCCACACGCCCTACCTGGACCAGTTGCCGCTCAAGCTCGAAAAGCACTTCCCGGCGCTCAACAAGATCCTGATTTACCCTTGACATGCATCGAAACCTTGACCTTGCCACCATGTCAAACCACAGAATCGGTACCCATCAATGATTCAAGCCTGAAGGAGGCACGCACCATGCAATACCAGTTCGATGTCAAGGGCATGACTTGTGGCCACTGCGAGCGGGCCGTCGTGCATGCCGTTCGCGAGGTGGACACTGAGGCCGTGGTCAAGGTGGACCTGCCCACGGGGCGGGTGGATGTGGAAAGCGAGAAGTCACGCGAGGCGATCGCCAATGCCATCCGCGAGGAGGGCTACGAGGTCGCTGCATGACACGGGGTGGTGCCGGGCACTGGCCGGTGGCCATAGGGGAGGCGGCCGCGCGTTCGCACGTCTCGGCGCGCATGATCCGCCACTATGAATCGCTCGGGCTTCTGCCCAGGGTGGCGCGCACGGACAGCGGCTATCGCCAGTACACCGAGGCGGATGTGTACACGCTGCGCTTCATCCGCCGCGCGCGCGACTTGGGCTTTTCCATTGAAGAGATCTCGGCTCTGCTCGGCCTGTGGCAGGACCGCAGCCGCGCCAGCAGCCAGGTCAAGCAGATCGCGCTCAAGCATGTCGAGAAGCTGGAGCAGCGCATCGCCGCGATGCAGGACATGCAGCGCAGTCTGCAGGCGCTGGTGAGTTCCTGCCACGGCGATGACCGGCCCGAATGCCCCATCCTGGACGAACTGGCGTCCTGACAGAGCGCGGGTTCAGGCCGTGAGTGCCGGGTAGTCGGTGTAGCCCTTGCTCGTGCCGCCATAGAAGGTGGTCTTGTCCCAGGCGTTGAGCGGCGCACCGCGCTTCAGGCGCTCGGCCAGATCGGGGTTGGCGATCGCGTCGCGGCCGAAGGCCACCACGTCGGCCGCGCCGCTGGCCACGGCCTGCAGGGCCATCTCCCGCGTGTAGCCATTGTTCACCATCCAGGCGCCTGTGCCGCCTGCGTTGCGGTAAGCCGCCTTGAACGCGGCGTCATCGAAGGGGCGATCCTCGATCACGCGCGGCCCGCCCGTCGCTCCTTCGATCACGTGGATGTAGGCCAGACCAAGCGGAGCCAACGCCTGCACGAGCCGCTCGAACAGGGCCTGGGGATGGCTGTCGCGCACGTCGTTGGCGGGCGTGACGGGTGAGAGACGGATGCCGACGCGCCCGCCGCCCACGGCATCGACCGCAGCACGCACGGCCTGCACGGCAAAGCGGATGCGGTTTTCCACGCTGCCTCCGTACGCGTCGGTGCGATGGTTGCTGCCGTCCTTGAGGAATTGGTCGATCAGGTAGCCGTTGGCGCCATGCAGTTCCACACCGTCGAAGCCGGCCACGTGAACCGCGTCATGCGCGGCGCGGGCGTAGGTTTCGATGATCGCAGGCAATTCGTCCAGCAGGAGTGCGCGTGGCGCCGACGTGGGCGCGAAGTGCCCGGCACCAGTCTGCTCGTCAAGGATGAAAGTGCGCGATTGCGCGGTGATGGCCGATGGGGCCACCGGGGCCTGTCCATGGGGTTGCAAGGAAACATGCGAAACCCGGCCCACGTGCCAGAGCTGCGTGACGATGCAGCCGTCTTTCGCATGGACCGCATCGGTAACCCGTCGCCAGCCAGCAAGCTGCTCGGGCGTGTAGAGGCCGGGCACGTCGGCATAGCCCTGGCCCTGGTGACTGATGGCTGTGCCTTCGGTGATGAGGAGCCCGTTGCCCGCGCGCTGCGCGTAGTACTCGGCGTTCATAGCCACCGGGATGCCGCCGGGCGAGCGGTTGCGGGTGCATGGTGCCATGGCGATGCGGTTGGCCAGATGCAGATCACCGGCCTGCAGGGGGTCGAAGAGAGTGGTCATGTCGATGGTTCGGAGGTTCTGTTTCACGTGAAACACACCGAAAGCGGTGCGGTGGGACAATAACGCCCCCTGCCTTTTCATGTGCGCTCAGATGTTGTATCCCGAGGAATTTGATGTCATTGTCGTGGGTGGCGGTCACGCCGGCTCCGAGGCGGCGCTCGCCAGCGCGCGCATGGGTTGCAGAACGCTGCTGCTCACGCACAACATCGAGACGCTGGGGCAGATGAGCTGCAACCCCAGCATCGGCGGTATCGGCAAGGGGCATCTGGTCAAGGAAGTGGATGCGCTGGGTGGCGCGATGGCGCTTGCCACCGACGAGGCGGGCATCCAGTTTCGCATTCTCAACAGCAGCAAGGGCCCGGCGGTGCGCGCCACGCGGGCGCAAGCCGACCGGCTGCTGTACAAAGGGGCGATTCGTTCTCGCCTGGAAAACCAGCCCAACCTCTGGCTGTTTCAGCAGGCCGTCGATGACTTGATGCTCGAAGGCGATCGCGTCGTGGGCGCCGTCACGCAAGTGGGGGTGCGCTTTCGCGCGCGCGCCGTGGTGCTCACGGCGGGCACCTTTCTCAACGGCAAGATTCACGTGGGGCTCAATCACTACCAGGGCGGACGGGCGGGGGACCCGCCGGCGCTGAGCCTGGCCAGCCGCCTGAAGGAATTGCAACTGCCGCAGGGGCGCCTGAAGACCGGCACGCCGCCGCGCCTCGACGGCCGCACCATCGATTTTTCGCGCTGTACCGAGCAGCCGGGAGATGGCATGCCGGGCGGGGTGAATGAGGGCGTTCTGCCGGTGTTCAGCACCATGGGCCGGGCGGCGATGCATCCGCGCCAGATGCCGTGCTGGATCACCAACACCAATGCGCGCACGCACGACATCATCCGCTCGGGGCTGGACCGCAGCCCGATGTTCACAGGGGTGATCGAAGGCACGGGCCCGCGCTATTGCCCGAGCGTGGAAGACAAGATCCATCGCTTCGCCGACAAGGAGAGTCATCAGATTTTCCTGGAACCCGAGGGCCTGACCACCCACGAGTTCTACCCCAACGGCATCTCCACCAGCCTGCCGTTCGACATCCAGTACCAGCTGGTGCACAGCATCGAGGGACTGGAGCATGCACACATCCTGCGCCCCGGCTACGCCATCGAGTATGACTATTTCGATCCGCGTGCGCTCAAGAGCAGTTTCGAGACGCAGCAGATTCACGGCCTGTATTTCGCCGGACAAATCAACGGCACCACCGGTTATGAAGAGGCAGCGGCTCAAGGCCTGTTCGCCGGACTCAACGCGGCGCTGCAATGCCGTGGTGACGCGCCCTGGCTGCCCCGGCGTGATGAGGCCTATCTGGGCGTGCTGGTCGATGATCTGATCACGAAGGGTGTGACCGAGCCGTACCGCATGTTCACGAGCCGCGCTGAATTCCGTCTGCAGCTGCGTGAGGACAATGCCGACATGCGCCTGACGGAGATCGGTCGGCGCATGGGCTTGGTGGACGATGCGCGCTGGAGTGTGTTCTGCCGCAAGCGCGATGCTGTTTCGCGTGAAACCGAGCGGCTCAAGTCGTGCTGGGTCAATCCCAGGATTGTCGATGCGCAGGAAAGCGAGAGCCTGCTGGGCAAGGCGCTGGAGCATGAATACAGCCTGTTCGATCTCCTGCGCCGCCCGGGCGTCGATTACGAGGCCTTGATGGGTTTGGGCGCCGGGCGCTTCGCCAGTGCCGATGTTTCACGTGAAACCCTGGGTGAGCTGCATGGCCCGGTGATCGAGCAGGTGGAAATCGCCGCCAAGTATGCGGGCTATATTGACCGACAGAAGGAAGAGGTCGAGCGCGCCGCGCATTACGAAAATCTGGCGCTCCCGGCGGATCTGGACTACATGCAGGTGAGTTCGCTGTCGTTCGAGGTGCGGCAGAAGCTGCAGAAACACAGGCCGCAGACGCTGGGACAGGCCTCGCGCATTTCGGGTGTCACGCCGGCGGCCGTGTCGTTGCTGCTGGTGCACCTGAAGAAGGGACACTTCAAAGACATGCAACGACGAGAGGCTGCATGAGCGCGGCCTTGCGCGAACCGCTCCTGGCGGGGTTGAGCGACTTGGGTCTGGTGTTGCATGAGGCGCAGCAGGAAAGCCTGCTGGCCTTCCTTTCGTTGCTGCAGCAATGGAACCGTGTGTACAACCTCACATCTGTGCGTGACCCGGGAGAGATGCTCACGCACCATCTTCTGGACAGTCTGGCCGCCGTCGTTGCGCTGCGCCGGTGGTTGCAGGGGGCGAGCGCCGCCGCGCCTGCGCGCCTGCTGGATGTGGGGTCGGGCGGTGGTCTGCCGGGTGTGGTTTTCGCCATCTGCCTGCCGGAACTGGCGGTGAGCTGTGTCGATGCCGTGGCCAAGAAGGCCGCGTTCATTCAGCAGGCGGCAGGTGCCTTGCAGTTGTGCAATCTGCGTGGCGTGCACGCCCGGGTGGAGAAGCTGGCCGGGGAATTCGATGTGGTGAGCAGTCGCGCGTTTGCTTCTCTTGTGGATTTCACGAGCTGCTCGCGGCATCTGCTGGCGCCTCGAGGTGTATGGCTTGCCATGAAGGGGAAGGTGCCCAGTGAGGAAATGGCCGCCTTGCCATCCGATGTGACGGTGTTTCACGTGGAACCATTGCGGGTGCCGCAGCTGGATGCCGAACGGTGCATCGTGTGGATGCGACCCCGCATGGCACTACACTAGCCGCACCCCTTGGCCCGCGTTTCTCGTGGCCGCATTCCCGTTTTTTACTGCTGCAGCATGGCCAAGATTTTCTGCGTCGCCAACCAGAAGGGCGGCGTCGGCAAGACCACCACCACCGTCAATCTGGCGGCCGGCCTGGCCCGCATCGGCCAGCGCGTGCTCATGGTTGACCTCGACCCCCAGGGTAATGCCACCATGGGCTCGGGTGTGGACAAGCGGGCCCTGCGGCAGTCGGTGTACGACGTGCTCCTCGGGTCCGCCACGGTGCGGGAGGCAGCCACACATGCCGAGGCGTGTGGCTACCATGTGCTGGGTGCCAACCGCGAGCTTTCGGGCGCGGAAGTCGAACTTGTCGATCTGGATCAACGTGAAAGCCGCCTGAAGGTGGCGCTTGCCGCGGTCGACGGGGAGTACGACTTCGTCCTCATCGACTGCCCGCCCAGCTTGAGTCTGCTCACCCTCAACGGCCTGTGCAGCGCGCACGGCGTGATCGTGCCGATGCAGTGTGAATATTTCGCGCTCGAGGGGTTGACCGATCTCGTCAACACCATCAAGCAGGTGCATGCCAATCTCAACCCGGATCTCGAACTCATCGGTCTGCTGCGCGTGATGTTCGACCCGCGCATCACGCTGCAGCAGCAGGTGGGCGAGCAGCTCAAGGCGCATTTCGGCGACAAGGTCTTTGACACCGTGATCCCGCGCAACGTGCGCCTGGCGGAGGCGCCGAGCTATGGTCTGCCCGGCGTGGTGTTCGACCCCGGCGCCAAGGGCAGCCAGGCTTTTGTGGAATTTGCCCGCGAGCTGGTCGCTCGCACGCAACTCAATCGATAAGGACGCACATGGCAACGAAGAAACCCAGGGGCCTGGGTCGTGGGCTGGAAGCGCTGCTCGGCCCCAAAGTTCCTGAACGCACCGATTCGCCTCTGACCGGCGCGGCGGATGGGCCGGGCAGCCTGCTGCTCGATGTCATCGTGCCCGGCGTCTATCAACCCCGCACGCGCATGGACGAGGGTGCGCTGTACGAGCTGGCCGAAAGCATCAAGACGCAGGGCATCATGCAGCCCATTCTGGTGCGCAAGCTCTCGCAGGGCGAGCACGCAGGCAAGTACGAGATCATCGCGGGCGAGCGGCGCTTTCGTGCGGCGCGCCTGGCTGGTTTGGCCGAAGTGCCGGTGCTGGTGCGCGAGGTGCCCGATGAAGCGGCGGCCACCATGGCGCTCATCGAGAACATCCAGCGCGAAGACCTCAATCCGCTGGAAGAAGCGCAGGGTCTGCAGCGGCTGATCCGCGAGTTCGGCTACACGCACGAGCAGGTGGCACAGGCGGTGGGGCGCTCGCGCAGCGCCGCCAGCAATCTGCTGCGCCTGCTCAACCTCGCTGAACCGGTGCAGACCATGCTGATGGCCGGTGATATCGACATGGGCCACGCCCGGGCGCTGCTCGCGCTGGAGCGGGCGGCGCAGATCACCGCGGGCAACCAGATCGTGGCGAAGAAGCTCTCGGTGCGTGAGGCCGAGCGGCTTGTGAAAAAGCTGGGCGCCGAGTTCACCCTGGTGCCGCAAAAGCCCAAGAAAGAGAAGTCGCGCGACATCCGGCGCGTCGAGGAGGAACTCTCCGATCTGCTCACCGCCGAGGTCGAGGTACGCGTGAAAAAACGCGTCAAGCGTGGCAGCCGCACCGAGGAGATGGGCGAGATCGCCATCCAGTTCGGGTCGCTCGATGCGCTCGGCGGTCTGATCGAACGTCTGCGTGGATAGCCCTTGACGCGGCTGCGCCCACCCTGGCCGCTGCCCGCGGTGCTGGCGTGGGCGCTATGCTGGCTCGTGTATCTGACGGCGTTGCGCGCGCTGGCGCCTCTGGCCGCGATGCTGCTGGCATCGTCGGTGGGCGTGCTGGCCAGCCTGGTGGTCGTGCGCTGGTGGCGCCGCGCGCTGGTGGCGCTGGGGTTTCCGCTGTCGCTCGCGCTCACGGGCAGTGCATTGCTGCCCCCGTGGGCCTGGTTGCTGCCCGTGGCCATGTTGCTGCTGCTCTACCCGGTGCACGCGTGGCGCGACGCGCCGTTTTTTCCCACCCCCGAAGGGGCGCTCGACGGGTTGGCGCAGTGCGTACCCTTGCCTGATGGTGCGCGTGTGCTCGATGCCGGTTGCGGCGTGGGCGACGGCCTGCGGGCGCTGCGCCGGGCCTACCCGCGGGCGCGGCTCGAAGGCCTGGAGTGGAGCTGGCCGCTGCGCTGGATCTGCGCCTTGCGCTGCCCCTGGGCGCGTGTGCGCCGCAGTGACATCTGGGGCGCCGACTGGAGCGGCTACCAGATGGTTTACCTGTTCCAGCGCCCGGAGAGCATGAGCCGCGCGCTGATCAAAAGCGGCGAAATGGCGCCGGGCAGCTGGCTGGTGAGCCTGGAATTCGCGCTGCCCGATGTGCCCGCGAACGCGCGGTTGCAGGCGCGGAGAGGGCGTTGCATATGGATTTACCGTGCACCTTGCCTAGAGACAGCCGCCGCGCTCACTGTTTCTTGACCTTGGGCAAATTTCGCTTGCGTAGAGCGCTAAATCTTTCAAAATGTAAAAAAATCCCAGTATCCTCCGCTCCCAGTCGGCCCCGTAGGAAGAGCGCGGGCTGCGCCAACCCGAAAAGAGGAGAGAGAGATGACCACACCCCGTCCGTACCGGGCCGCGCGCGTCTGGGCGGCGCTGCTGCTGAGCGCTTTCATGGCTGGTTGCGCCAACATGGCCAGCCACGACGAACTGGCCACCGAGGTGCAGACCGCCAGCCGCGCCGGAGGCATTCCGGCCGCCATCGCGCGGCTCGATGCCTCGGCCACGTCGGACGGCGACAAGAAGGCGCTGCTCTACAACCTGGAACGCGGTGAGCTGCTGCGCCTGGAAAACCACTACGACGAGAGCACGCACTCCTTCATGGTGGCCGACGAGCGCGTGAAGGAGTGGGAAGACACCGCCAGGAGCACCCCCGAGAAACTCATGGGCAATGTCGGTGCGGCGCTGATCAGCGAACGCCTGAAAACCTACGAGGGCGAGGACTACGAGAAGGTGTTTCTCACCACGCGCCTGGCGCTCAACCGCATTGCGCTGGGCGACCTGGATGGGGCGCGGGTGGACGTCAAGCGCACGCACGAGCGCGAGGCAGTGATTGCCGAATTCCGCGCCAAGGAGGTGGCCGAGGCCGAGAAAGAAGCCGAGGGCAAGGGCGCGACCAAGGGCGGCGCCGAGATCAACGGCTACCCGGTGGAAACGCTCAACGACCCGGAGGTGCTGGAACTGAAGAACGGCTATTCCAACGCGCTGAGCCACTACCTTGCAGGCTTCCTCTACGAAGTGCTCAACGAGCCGGACCTGGCCGCGCCGGGCTATCGCCACGCGATCGAGCTCAAGCCCGGCACCACCGTGCTCGATGAAGGACTGCGCGGGCTGGACGAGCGCACCAGCTTCACCTGGAAGCGCCGCCAGCAGATGACGGACGTGCTCTTCATCGTCGAGGCCGGTGACGCGCCTGCACGCAAGCCCAAGGGCTTCACGCTGCCCGTGCCCACGGGCCGCGGCCTGGTGACGGCGAGCATTTCCTATCCGGTGATCGATCCTTCTGGCGATGCCCTGCTCACCAAGCTGGCCATGGACCAGCAGGAGCTGGCGCTGGAGCGCGTCGTTGACGTGAACGTGATGGCGCGGCGCGCGCTCAAGGACCAGATGCCTGGCATGGTGCTGCGCGGCTTCACGCGTGCCTTGGCCAAGGGCGTGATGCAGGATCAGTTGCAGAAGAATGCGGGCCTGCTCGGAGCCATTGTCGGCATGGTCGCTTCGGTAGCGACCGAGAAGGCCGACGACCGCATGTGGCGCATGCTGCCGGGGCGCATCTACGTGGCGCGTGGCTATCTGCCGCCCGGGGCGCACCAGCTTGCGATCGACGGGCGCGGCGTCACCGGCAAGGTGGACATCGGCGGTCAGTATGCGCTGGTGCCGCTGCGCATCTATGGCGACCGGGTGCTGGTGGGTGAAGTGGCCAGGATCGGTACGCTCGCGCCCGCTGCGGCTGCGCAGGATATGGCAGGCAAGTCCGTGGCAGTACAGAACAAGTGACGTTTGTCATCGAAAAGGAGGGGGATCACCATGCGATTTCGTGCGTTGTTGGGTGCCGCCGTGCTCGGCGCCGCCCCGCTGAGCGGGCCGCTTCTGGCCCAGCAGGATCCGGCCACGCCGCCAGCCGTTGCCGCCAAGGTGGCGCTACGCGGACCGGCGCAGGGCATTGCCATCACCGAAATGCGCCTTGTGCGGCGCAACGACGTACTGGTGGTGCAGGCCGATTTCACCAACATGGAGCAGCCCGATCGCACCGTGTTCTACCGCTTCAAGTGGCTGGACGGCGTGGGCAACCAGGTGGGTGATGGCGAGGTGTGGAAGCAGATGCGGGTGCTGGGCCTGGCCCAGCAGACGGTCAAGAGCGTCGCGCCCCATGCGGCAGCCGTTGACCTGCGCCTGGAAATGAACGTCGAGTCGCGCTGAGGCGCATCCCTGATGAGAAGAGAGGATCCCATGCAATATTCACTGGGCCGCGTGACGCTGGCGGCTGCTACGCTGGCGCTGGCGGCGTGCCAATCCACTTATGTTTCTTCGCCCGTCGTGCGCTTTGACCGGCAGGTCAGCTATGGCGACACCAAGGCCGTGGAGCTCGTCACCAATGAGTTCGGCTCGACCGATCTGCAGATGATCGCCGAGAGGATGACGGGCAGTCTGCTGGAGACCGGCATCTTCCAGGGGCGCCCGACGGTGACGATCTCGCGCGTGAAGAACAAGACCAGCGAGTACATCGACACGACCAACGTGATGAACTCGATCCAGACCACGCTGGTGAAGTCCGGCAAGGTGCGCTTCACGCGCTCGATTGCCGAGATGCAGGAGGGCGTCGATGAATTGCAGCGGCAGAACCAGAGCGGCTTGTACAAGCAGGGCACGACGGCCAAGGTGGGGCGCATGACGGCGGCCAAATACCAGCTCGAAGGCGAACTCACGAGCATCGTCAAGCAGAGCGCCAGCACCAAGGACGTGTTCTACAAGTTCACGCTCAAGATGTTCGACGTGGAAGAAGGCACGATCGAATGGCAGGATGAAAAAGAAATCCGCAAGACCAGCCAGCGCTGAAGGAGCAGTGAGCATGCAACGCAGAATCACCCTGGGTCTGGCCTGTGCCGTACTGGCCGCTGGCGCCCTCACGGCCAGCGGCGCGGCCCTGGCGCAAGCGGGCGGCGCGCCGGTGCGCATCGCTGTCACCAACCTCGCTTATGCGCAGCAGGTGTCGGAGTATTTTGTCGTCGGTACGCACCAGCGCAGCAGCCAGGTCAACGCACGCAGCAACTACCGCGATAGCGGCAGTCATGGCGCGTACAGTGGCTCGCATTCGGCGTCGGGCAGCGAGTCGTTGCAGGCGTCCGAGCAATCGAGTGGCGCCTATGTGGGTGGACGCTACAGCTACATCGAGCAGCGTGATCTGGCGGGCTACACCAACGACATCAAGGGCGCGCTGCTGCAGGGCACCAACTTCCGCCTGGTGCAGGGCAAGGGCTTTGACGCGGGCGCGCCGCAGGCGAGCAAGGCCGAGCAGGTGCTCAACCAGGTGCAGGGCGGCAAGATGGTCACGCCGCGCGCTCAGCCCTCGGTGACCGACATCATCGCGCGCATCAAAAAGGGCGAGTTCCCGGGCGCCGACTACGTGCTCTTCGGCTCGGTCAGCGCGATCGACTTCACCGATGCGCTCTCGCCGCTGCAGGGTACGACGAGCGCAACGCGCCAGTACGGGCTACAGCTGCTGGCGGATTTTTCGCTGATCAACACCAAGACCCATGAGATCAAGGCGGCGTTCTCGGCCCAGGGGCAGGGAGACGACACCAAGATCCTCTCCAACCGTGGCGACATCGCGCCGCCCAACCGCGCCAAGGTGATGCGCGAAACATCGCTGTCGTTGGCGCACGATGTGTACTACCAGCTCATGGGGCAGTTGGGCCTGACGGACCCCAATCTCGCGAGTCGCGCGCGGCCCACGGCGCCCATGGCCTACCCGGCTGGGCAGCCGCCGGTGGTCACGCCCCAGCCGGAACAGGTCATCATTCTGCGCTGAACCCAGCCCTATGCATGCCATCGGCGCGGCGCTGCTGGCATGGCTGGCGCTGGGCCTGAGCGCGGGCGCATGGGCTTCGGCCTTCGCGTCGCACCCCTTGCCGGGAGTGGATGGCACGCCGCTGCAGGCCATCGTGCGCGGGCCGCTGACGCCGCCGGAACGGTTTCGGGTGGTGGTCGTTCCGGGCTCGGGCTGCGCAGGCATGGGTACGGTGGCCGAGCGCTATTTCGCGGGCCTGCTGCATGCGCGCGTACTGGTATTGCACAAGCGCACAGTAGCGGCCGATGCAACGACCGCGCCTGCGGACTGTGGAGCCGATTTTGTACGCCACGATGCGCTTGCGCCCTGGCTGGCCGATGCGCAGGCGGCATTGGCCGCGTGGCAGCGCGAGCTGGCATCGCCACCGCTCCCGCTGGTGCTCGTCGGCATCTCCGAAGGGGCCGAATTGCTGCCCGCGCTGGCGGCGCGCTTGCACCCGGCGGCGCTGGTGCTGGTCGGCAGCAGCGGCTTGGACCCCGTGCAGGCCGGGCGGCTGCAGGCCGAGCGCCTGGGCGAACGCGCGGCATGGGATGAACTGGCGCGGGCACAGGCAGGCGCGGCCGACGACGTGAGCGTGGTGCAAGGCCGCAGCCTGCGGTATTGGCGCGACTTCTGGCATTGGCCCGTGCAGGTGCCGCTGCTCGCGGGGCCGTGGCCGCTGCTGCAGATCTGGGGCGAGGACGATGCGCTGGTGCCGCAGGCCGCCTACCGGCGCTTCGAGGCGCTGGCGCAGGGCCGCGCCGCGCTGTACTGCGCGGTGCGCCTCCCCGGTGCCGACCACGGCCTGCAGGCGCCTGGGCACGACGGCGTGCAGTGGCTGTGGGCGCGGCTGGAGCGCTGGGCGCGTGCGCCAGAACGGGGCTGGTGCTCGGTCTTCACTGAGTCTCCCTGAAATGATTGTGGATGCGAATCATTCTTGAGACGGGAAAGATGCTCGCCGATAGGATGCGGTCCAGGATGTAACGAATTGTGGCGCTCATCCACGCCGCTTCCACCCAAGGATCATTGCATGAACATCGACAAATTCAAGACCGACCACGTTGCCATCCTGAGCGGCATTCAGCGCCTGCGCGACCTCACGCAGCTGGGGGTCGCGGCCAGCGACGAAATCGCGACCGCGCTGGTGAAGTTTTCCACCACGATCCGCCTGCATCTGGCGGCCGAGGACAAATTTCTCTACCCCTCGCTCGAAAAATCGCAGGACCCGCAGGTCGTGGCGCTGAGCCGCCGCTTCGAGAACGAGATGGCCGATATCGCCAGCCGTTTCATGACGTTCGCGCGCAACTGGAACCTCGGGGCCAAGATCGCCGCCGATTTCGACGGCTTCCGGCGTGCCGCCAACCTGACGCTCAAGCCCGTATGGGATCGTATGCAGCAGGAAAACCGCGAGTTCTATCCGCGCATCGAAGCTTCCTGACCCCCGGGGCTCCTCACGCCCGTGCCGTGAAAATCTTGCCGGGGTTGAGGATGTTCTCTGGATCGAGCGCCTGCTTGATCGCGCGCATCATCCCGATCGCACCGCTGCCCGCTTCCTCGGCCAGAAATCCCATCTTGTGAATGCCCACCCCGTGCTCGCCGGTGCAGGTGCCGCCGGGCGCGAGCGCGCGGCGCACGAGCTGATGGTTGAGTTGCTCGGCGCGCTCGCGCTCGCGCGCATCATCGGGGTCGATCAAATAGCCCATGTGGAAGTTGCCGTCCCCCACGTGGCCCACGAGGAAGTAGGGGATGCCGCTGGCGTCGGCCTCTGCCACGCTGTCGAGCAGCGCGTCCGCCAGGCGCGAGATCGGCACGCAGGTGTCGGTGGTGATGCAGCGGCAGCCCGGGCGGCTTTGCACGGCGGCGAAATAGGCGTTGTGCCGCGCGGTCCACAGGCGCGTGCGCTCCTCGGGCGTGTCGGCCCATTCGAAGTCGGCGCCACCGTGCTCGCTGGCAATGGCCTGCACGGTTTCGGCCTGCTCCTTCACGCTCGCGGGCGAGCCGTGGAATTCCATCAGCAGCAGGGGCTGCTCGCGCAGCGTGAGCTTGCTGTGGCGGTTGACGGCGCGCACGCTGTTGGCGTCGATCAGCTCCACGCGGGCGATCGGCACGCCCAGCTGGATGGTCTGGATGACGGTGCGCACCGCTGCCTCTATGCTGGGGAAGGAACAGATCGCCGCGCTCACGGCTTCGGGCAGCGGGTACAGGCGCACGGTGATCTCGGTGAAGAGCCCGAGCGTGCCCTCGCTGCCCACCATCAGTCGCGTGAGGTCGTAGCCCGCGCTGCTCTTGCGCGCGTGAGTGCCGGTGCGGATCACCTCGCCGCTGGCGGTGACGACTTCCAGGGCCAGCACGTTCTCGCGCATGGTGCCGTAGCGCACCGCGTTCGTGCCCGAGGCGCGCGTGGCGGTCATGCCGCCGATGCTCGCATCGGCGCCGGGGTCGATGGGGAAGAACAGGCCCGTGTCCTTCACGGCGTCGTTCAGCGCCTTGCGCGTGATGCCCGGCTGAACGGTGACGGTGAGGTCCTCGGCGTTGATGGCGAGCACGCGGTTCATGCGGCTCACGTCGATGCAGATGCCGCCTTGCACGGCCAGCACGTGTCCCTCCAGCGACGAGCCCACGCCCCAGGCGATGACGGGCACCGTGTGATCGTGGGCGAGCCTGACGGCATCGGCCACGTCCAGCGTGCTCTCGGCAAAGACGACGGCGGCCGGGGGCGGGACGGTGGTGAACGCCGATTCGTCGCGTCCGTGCTGCTCGCGCACGGCCATGGCGGTCGAGCATTGCGCGCCAAAGCGCCCGGCAAGCGCGTCGAGCAAGACTTGGGGAATGGAGCGCTGGGCGATGGCGGGTTGCAGATGGGTGGCGATGTCGGGGGCGTTCATGGGCTGGGCCTCGGTAGGTCGAAAAGAATACCACCGAGTGGAATGCCACCGGGTTCCCGCACGTGCCTTCGGGAGAGCCGTGCCTCAAGGGGTCAACGTTTTGTGTCGGACTCGATCCTGGTGCGTTTCAGGGCTGTTTGCGAGGCATCGGGGGTGGTCGGGGCGGGTGCAGTGGATGCAGGACTTCCCTGGGTCTGCGGCGCGCGGCTGGGGGTCTGGGCCCGCAGCGCTGCGGGGCCACTCAGGGTGATGGCGGCGAACAGCATCACGCTGCAGGCGTCGAAATTGAAGGGGCGTTGGTGCAGGGGTTTCATGGCTAGCATGGCCTTGCGATGTGGTACAGGGCTTCATTGCACTGCGTCGTCGCCTGCGAGGCCAGCCTTTTTGCCTGTTGTTGCCCCGGCCAACATCCAGGCGCGAGCTGTAACACCGGCCGGGCATGCCGACTCGCCGCACAATGCGGCGCGCAAGACAAGGAGGCTTTCCATGGGCGAATGTGTGTCGGCGGTGGCCATGTGGCGATGCCCGCGTGTTCCGGGCGTGGCCGGCGCCGCCAAGGCAGGTCGCGCGCCATGGAGGTGATCCTGAGCGCGCAGGCACTGCGCTGCAGCGTGGAGGGACGCGAGCTGTGGCATGGGCTCAGCTTCAGCGTGCGCGCCGCAGAGCGCTGGGCGATTGCCGGCCCATCGGGCAGCGGCAAGTCGCTGCTGCTGCGCACGCTCGCCGGCCTGGTGACGCCCCAGGCCGGGGAGATCCGATTTGACGGCCGGCCGCTGACGGCCTGGCGGTTGCCTGAATACCGTGCGCGCGTGGTCTACGTGATGCAGCGGCCGGCGCTGCCTGAGGGGCGCGTGCAGGCGGCGCTGGCCGCGCCGTTTGCGCTGCGCGTGCACCGTGGCAAGCACTACTCGGATGAGGTGGTGCGCGGCTACCTTGCGACCGTCGGCATCGACAGGACTTTTCTGGAGCAGGAGACCGACCGTCTTTCGGGCGGCGAAGCGCAGATCGTGAACGTGCTGCGTGCGCTCCTGATCGCACCGCGGATATTGCTGCTCGATGAACCGACGGCTGCACTCGACCCGGCACGCACGGCGTGCGTCGAAGCCCTGGTGCAGGCCTGGCTGCGCGAGGCGGACGACCGTGCCTGTCTCTGGGTGAGTCACGACGGCGCGCAACGCGCGCGCGTGAGCGACCATGTGCTGACGCTGGGAGCCGCCACATGAATCCGCGCGACCTGGACATCGGCAACTGGCAGCTGGGCTTTGCGGCCGCGCTGATCGTCGTCAACCTCGCGCTGTCGGCATGGCTGCGTCTGGGCCTCACGCGCAGCCTGCTTGTGGCCAGCGTGCGCATGGTGGCGCAGCTGCTGCTGGTCGGATTCATCCTGGACTACATCTTTGCGCTTGACCACCCGCTGCCGGTGGTGCTGATCGGTCTGGTAATGGCGGGGCTTGCGGGTGTGGCCGCCGTCAACCGCACCACGCGGCGTTTCCCGGGCATCTACCTGGACGGCGTGCTGTGCGTGTTCGCGGCGTCGTATGTCGTCACGGGCGCGGCCTTGCTGGGGATCGTCAATGTCGAGCCCTGGTATCGCGCGCAGTACGCCATTCCGCTGCTCGGCATGGTGCTGGGCAACCTGCTGAACGGCGTGTCTCTGGCGCTCGGCCGTTTCATGGATGGCGTGGCGCGTGACCGTGATCTGATCGAGAGCGCGCTGGCGCTGGGCGCCACCCGCTGGGAGGCGGCGCACCCGTTGATCACCGCGAGCCTGCACACCGGGATGGTGCCCACCATCAACGCCATGATGGTGATGGGCATCGTGAGCCTGCCCGGGATGATGACCGGCCAGATGCTCGCTGGCGCGGCGCCCGCCTCGGCCGTGCGCTATCAGATCGTGATCATGTTCATGATCGCCGCAGCCACTGCGCTCGGTGCGTTCGGGGCCGTGATGCTCGCGTTTCGCGCCCTGTTCAGCGCGCGGCATCAGTTGCGCGGCGAGCGCCTGCGCATGGCGCATGCCGCAAAGCCTGCGCGCTGAGTGGGCGTTCTGGCGAGCTGCCGGCCATCGCCGCACAATCGCGGCATTGCAAACCCGGAGGATTTTCATGGGCAAACGTGTGACGGCGGTGGCCACCCGCACCGGAGACGATGGCACGACGGGCCTGGGCAACAACACACGCGTCTCCAAGGCGAGCGCCCGTCCGCATGCCATGGGCGACGTGGACGAGCTCAACAGCCAGATCGGCCTGCTGCTGTGCGAACCCATGCCGGACGACGTGCGCCAGCTCCTTACCGACATCCAGGATCAGCTGTTCAACCTCGGTGGCGAACTGTCGATTCCCGGTTTTGCCTTGCTCAAGGACGAGGCACTGGCGCAACTCGACGAGGCACTGGCGCACTACAACAAGGCACTGCCGCGCCTGGAAGAATTCATCCTGCCTGCGGGCACGCGCGCGGCCTGCCTGGCGCACGTGGCGCGCACCGTCGCGCGCCGCGCGGAGCGCGCCGTGGTGTCATTGCAGGAGACCGAGGAGATGCGCCCCGCGCCGCGCAAATACCTCAATCGCCTCTCGGACCTGCTTTTCGTGCTCTCGCGCGTGCTCAACCGCATGAACGAGGGCGCCGAGGTGTACTGGAAGAGCGAGAAGCTGGCGCGCTCGCGGTCCGAGGGCTGAAACTTCAGCGCGGCTCCAGCATCGCCATCGTGATGCGCGAGGTGCAGGTGGGCTCGCCCGCGTCGTTGACCATGTCGATCTGCCAGACCTGCGTGCGCCGGCCGATGTGCAGGGGGCGCGCCGTGCCCGTCACCCAGCCGCTGGTGGCCGATCGCAGGTGGTTGGCGTTGATCTCCAGCCCCACGGCGTGGTGACCTTCGGGAGAACCATAGTACGCCCCCGTGGAGCCTAGCGTTTCGGCCAGCGTCACGCTCACGCCGCCGTGCAGCAGGCCGAAGGGCTGGCGCGTGCGCTCATCCACGGGCACGCGGGCACGCAGGAAGTCGTCACCAATCTCAAGGAATTCGATGCCCAGGTGGGAGGTGGCGGTGCCGGCCTGCCAAGCGGCGATTTCGGCGAGGGAAATGGGTTTTTTCCAGATCGGCATGGGTATGGGGTCTCAGGGCTTTGCAGGGTGATGGATTCTGATCTTAGACCTTGCGCCGCCGGCCCAGTGTCTCCCTGGCGTTAGCGTCTGGGCTGCAGCAGCGCGTTGAGCAGGATCGCGCCGAAGGTCGCGGTGCCGATGCCGCCCAGCGCGAAGTCGCCGAACTTGAGCGTGAACTCGCCCGTGCCCAGCACCAGCGGAATCGCCGCGACGATGAGGTTGTGCGGCTGCGAGAAATCCACTTTGTTGTCCACCCAGATCTTGGCGCCGGTGATCGCGATCAGGCCGAAGACGACGATGGACACGCCCCCCATCACCGGCAGCGGAATCGCCTGGATCAGCGCGCCGAACTTGGGAGAAAAGCCCAGCAGCAGCGCCACGAAGGCCGCCACGAGGAACACGGCGGTGGAGTAGATGCGCGTGGCGGCCATCACGCCGATGTTCTCAGCGTAGGTGGTCACGCCCGTGCCGCCGCCCGCACCGCTCACCATGGTGGCCAGGCCGTCGCCGATGAAGGCGCGGCCCAGGTAGGGGTCCAGATCCTTGCCGGTCATGGCCGTGACGGCCTTCAGGTGTCCGAGGTTCTCGGCCACGAGGATGATGACCACCGGCACGATCAGCACCATGGCCGCGCCGCTGAACACGGGGGTGTGAAACTGCGGCACGCCCAGCCACGCCGCCGCCGCCACGCCCGACAGATCGAACGGCTTGCCCAGGCCCATGCCGTTGGTGAGCAGCGCGTAGAGCACGGTGGCAATCAGGAGCCCGACGACGATCAGGAGGCGCTGCACCATGCCCTTGGTGAACACCGCCACGCCCGCGACGCACAGGAAGGTGAGCGCCTGCATCCAGCTCTCGAAGTTGTTGGCCGCCATGTTCTTGACCGGAATACCCGCGAGGTTCAGACCGATCACCGCCACCACCGCGCCGGTGACCACGGGGGGCATGAAGCGTTCGATCCAGCCCGTGCCGATCGCGTGCACGACGAGACCGATTGCCACATACACCGCGCCGCAGGCGATGATGCCGCCCAGTGCCACGCCGATGTTGGCGTTCAGCCCTTTGCCCGCATAGGCCGTGGCGGCGATCACCACGCCGATGAAGGCGAACGACGAGCCGAGATAGCTGGGCACCTTGCCGCCGGTGACGAGAAAGAAAATCAGCGTGCCGATGCCGCTCATGAAGACCGCGAGGTTGGGGTCGAACCCCATGAGGATGGGCGCGAGCACCGTGGAGCCGAACATGGCGATCACGTGCTGGATGCCCATGAGGCCGGTTTCCTTCCACGGCAGGCGCTCGTCGGGCGCGATCACGCCACCGCTTGCGAGCACCTCGGTCGGTATCTGTCTCCAGCTGAAAAACCCCATCGTTTTCTCCTTGTGTGTCAGGGTGGCGCGATGGTAGAGGGTTTGGCTTGTTTGCGGGAGATTATTGGTCAAATAGGGCTCTGGAGCTTATGGATAAAGCGTGAGCAGCTATGTTTGTTGATGCTATTCGAGGCTCGATTGAATGCGCGCGCCCAGCGGCGCCAGACGCCTGGCGAGCTGGAGCACGGCGCGGTCCTTGCTCAGCAGCGTGGCGCGCCAGGCCAGCGCCAGATCGATGAATTTCTGGTCGTCCGCGTCGCTGCAGCGCCAAGGCGCCGTGGGCGCCTCGGGCACGCGCTCGGTGCGGGCGTCAAAGCGCCGCAGGATGGTGGCGGCCTCGCGCTCGGTGCGTTCGCGCCAGGCGCGGATGGCGGGATAGTCGAGCACACGCGCGAGTTCGCCGCGCATGGCGTCCGTCGCCAGCCAGCGTGTGCTCGCGCTGGCCAGCGCTCGGTGCAGCGCGGCGCAGCGGGGGTCGTCAAAGACCAGCAGGTCGAGCACGATGTTGGTGTCGATCACCAACACCGCAGTCTCATGCGTCATCGCCCGCCTTGCGCGGCTCGCGTGCGCTGCCGGCCACCATGTCGAAGCGCAGCAAACGGCATTCGATCGGACCGTTGAAGAGCGGCACGCGGCGCGTGGCCTTCAGGCGCATGGTGCCGGGCAGGTTGCGGTCGGGCGTGAGGATCCACGCCTGCCAGCCCGCGTAGTGGCGCTTCCAGTGCGCCGCGAGCTGGCGAAAGAATTCCTCTCCATTGCCCGCCTGCGCGGTTTCTCGGCCGACGCGCACGCGCTGGCTCTGCCCGGCGCTGCCGGCGGCGCTGATGCGCTCGCCATAAGGCGGGTTGAGCAGCATCACGCCGGGCTGCTCGCACGGCGGCAGGCGTTCCAGCGCGTCGCCGCCGCGCAGCTGCACGCTCGCGGCCACGCCCGCGCGCTCGGCGTTGCGCCGCCCGAAGTCCACCATGCGGTGCGAAATGTCACTGCCGAAAATGGGCACGCTGCTCTCGGTGACGGCGTCCAGCGCCTCCTTCTTGAGCGCATTCCAGGCGCCGCCGTCGTGCGGGCGCAGGTGTTCGAAGGCAAAGCGCCGACGCAGGCCCGGTGCGATGCGGCAGGCGATCTGCGCGGCCTCGATCACCACGGTGGCGCTGCCGCAGCACGGGTCGTACAGCGGCAGGCCGGATTCGGGTGTCCAGCCGCTGGCGGCGATCATCGCGGCCGCCAGCGTTTCCTTGAGCGGCGCGTCGCCCTTGTCCTCGCGCCAGCCGCGCTTGAACAGCGGCTCGCCCGAGGTGTCGATGGATACGGTGGCTTGCGTTTCCCCCACGTGCAGGTGGATGCGCACGTCGGGCCAGTGCGTGTCCACGCTGGGGCGCGTGCCGCTGTGCGCGCGAAAGCGGTCGGCCACCGCGTCCTTCACGCGCAGCGCGGCGAAGTTCAGGCTCTTGAGCGGGCTGCGCGTGGCGGTCACTTCCACCTTGAAGGTCTGGCGCGCGGTGAACCAGTCTTCCCAGGCGAGCGCATGCGCCATGGCGTACAGGTCGTCCTCGCCGCGATAGGGCTGATGCGCGAGCTGCACCAGCACACGCTGCGCCAGGCGGCTGTGCAGGTTCAGAAGCATGGCGTCGCGCCACATGGCACGCACATGCACGCCGCCGCGCCCGGCCATCAGATCATCGCCTTCGAGGCCAGTGACGGCATGGACTTCGTCGGCCAGAAAGCCCTCGACGCCGGCGGCGCAGGGCAGAAAAAGGTGCAACTGGTTCATGGTAGGGCGCCAAGGATACGCGAGGCGCCTCGGCCGGGCCGCGCAGCTCGCCCGCATCGGGCAGGCGGCCACGGCAACTCTCGATAAAATCCGTGGCCGTGGCAAAAATCTTTGTTCTGGTCCTGGCGCTGCTCTTTTTTGGCTGCGGGCTGTACATGCACCTGCGCGGCAAGGTGCGCCACAAGGTGTTGCGTCAGCTGTTCGACCACTCGACCTTCACCGCGCCGTTCAACGTCTTCATGCTGATGTTCAGCAAGGTGCCGCGCACGCCCTACCTGCCCACCAGCACCTTCCCCGAGCTGGCGCTGCTGCAGGCCAACTGGCGCGAGATCCGCGAGGAAGCCGTCAACCTGCAGAAGAACATGCAGATCAAGGCCGCCGCCAACAACGACGACGCGGGCTTCAACTCCTTCTTCAAGACCGGCTGGAAGCGCTTCTACCTCAAGTGGTACGGCGATGCCCACCCGTCGGCCATGACGCTGTGCCCTAGGACCACGGCCCTGGTCAAATCCATTCCCAGCGTGAAGGCGGCCATGTTCGCCGAGCTGCCGCCCGGCGCCAAGCTCAACTTGCACCGCGACCCCTATGCGGGCTCGCTGCGCTACCACCTGGCCGTGCTGGCGCCCAATGACGACCGCTGCCGGATCGTGGTGGACGGTACGCCCTACAGCTGGCGCGAGGGCGAAGGAGTGATCTTCGACGAGACCTACATGCACTGGGCCGAGAACCGCAGCGAAGGCAACCGCATCGTGCTGTTCTGCGACGTGGAGCGCCCCATGACCCATGGCTTTGCCCGGTGGCTCAATCACTGGCTGGCCAAGAACGTGGTGTCCGCCGCCAGCTCGCCCAACAGCGAGGGCGATCCGCGCGGCCTGATCAGCAGGCTGTTCAAGATCTCGTTCTACGCCGGCAAATACCGCCGCGCCTTCCGAAGCTGGAGCCCCACGGCCTACAAGATCACCAAGTTCGGGTTGATGCTGGCCGTACTGGCGCTGTTCATCTGGTGGTTGCTTCCCGACTGACCTCTCGCAAACAAAAACGCCGACTCGGCGGTTTTTGTTTTCCGGCCAGGCGGCCAGGCTATAGCGCCTTGCGCAAGGTCGCGGTCGGGATCTTGAGCTGCTCGCGGTACTTGGCGACGGTGCGCCGCGCGCAGGCGATGCCCTGCTCCTTGAGCATCTCGGCGAGCTGGCTGTCCGACAGCGGCCGGGCCGGGTCCTCGGCGCCGATGAACTGGCGCAGCAGCGCGCGCACGGCAGTGCTGGAGGCGCTGCCGCCGGTCTCGGTGCCCAGGCCCGAGCCAAAGAAATACTTGAGCTCGTAGGTGCCCTGGGGCGTGGCCATGTACTTGCCGCTGGTCACGCGCGAGATGGTCGATTCGTGCAGGCCCAGTTCCTCGGCGATCTCGCGCATCACCAGCGGGCGCATGGCGAGGTCGCCGTGCATGAAGAAGGATTTCTGCTTTTCGACGATGGCGCGCGAGGTACGCAGGATGGTGTCGAAGCGCTGCTCGATGTTCTTGATGAACCAGCGCGCCTCCTGCAGCCTGGTCTGCAGCGCCTGGTGGCTCTCGTCCTTGCGGTGCTGGCGCAGCGCCTGCGCGTAGGCATCCTGCACGTGCAACCTGGGCATCACCTCCGGGTTGAGCTGCACATCCAGGCGCACCTCCCCCGCCTGCACGCGTTTGCGCACGATCACGTCGGGCGTGATCACGTTGCGGTCCACCTGCGCGAAACGCCGGCCGGGCCGGGGCTCCAGCTGCGCGATCAGGGCCATCGCGGCGCGCGTGTCGTCTTCGCTGGCGCCGCAGGCCAGCGACAGGCGCTTGACATCGCGGCGCGCGAGCCACTGCAGCGGCTGGCCGCAGATGGCCGCGGCGGCGCACAGCACGGCGGGAGCGTGGTCTGCTCCGCGCTCCAGCGCCCGGATCTGCAGCCGCAGGCATTCGGCCAGATCGCGCGCACCCACGCCCACGGGGTCGAGGTTCTGCAGCAGCTTGAGCGCCACGGCGAAGTGCTCGCTCATCTCCAGCAGGACTTCGGTGTTCTGCGCCCCCACGAGCGACTCCACGATCGCTTCGATCGCGTCTTCCAGGTAGCCGTCCTCGTTCAGCGAATCGATCAGGTAGGACAGCGCCGCGCGCTCGCCGCGCGACAGGCGCAGCGCGAGCGCCTGGCGGTGCAGGTGATCGGCCAGGGTTTCGTGCGCGCTTTCGCGGTCGCTGGCGTTTTCCTCGTCTTCGTCGGCACGCTGCGCCTTGATCGGGGCATCGGCATTCCAGGGGCTGTCGTTGCCGCTGGGATCGACGTCGCTGTCACCCTCCCAGTCGCTCGCGCCGTCGGATTTGCCGCCTGCTTGGGCACCGGCCGGATCGGCGTCGAACGCTTCTGAAATCGGGGTCACCTGGTCGCGCTGCGCGGCGCGTTCGGACAGGCGCGCGTCGACGGTCTCCGCCACCGGATCGTCGCCGACCCGCTCCAGGAAGGGGTTGTCCACGAGCATGGTCTCCACCTCCTGCGCCAGCTCCAGCGTCGACAGCTGCAACAGCCGGATGGACTGCTGCAGCTGCGGCGTGAGCGCCAGGTGCTGGGAGACGCCCAGCGAGAGGCCGACCTTCATGGCGCACCCTACATCCGGAAGTGCTCGCCGAGGTAGACGCGGCGCACCTCGGCGTTGTCCACGATCTCGGAAGGCGCGCCGCGCGCGAGCACCCGCCCTTCGCTGATGATGTACGCGTGATCGCAGATGCCGAGCGTCTCGCGCACGTTGTGGTCAGTGATGAGCACGCCGATGCCGCGCTCCTTGAGAAAACCGATGATGCGCTGGATCTCGATCACCGCGATCGGGTCGATGCCGGCAAAGGGCTCGTCGAGCAGGATGAAGCGCGGCTGCGTGGCCAGTGCCCGCGCGATTTCCACGCGGCGGCGCTCGCCGCCCGAGAGCGCCAGCGCGGGCGATTCGCGCAGGTGCTCCACGTGCAGGTCCTGCAGCAGCTGGGTCAGGCGCCGCTCGATCTCGGCCGACGCGAGCGGCCTGCCATTCTCTCCGCGCTGCAGTTCGAGCACCGCGCGCACGTTCTCCTGCACGTCGAGCTTGCGAAAGATCGAGGCCTCCTGCGGCAGGTAGGACAGGCCCAGGTGCGAGCGCCGGTGGATTGGCATGCGGGTGACATCGTGCCCGTCGATGGCGATGGTGCCGCCGTCGCAGCGCACCAGACCCACGATCATGTAGAACGACGTGGTCTTGCCCGCGCCATTGGGGCCGAGCAGGCCGACCACCTCGCCCTTGGACACGTTGAGCGAGACGTCGTGCACCACGGTGCGTCCGCCATAGCTCTTCTTCAGGTGCTCGACCTGCAGCAGGCTGGTGGCAATCGATGCGGTGGCATCGGCGCGGATCATGGCGCTCACTGCGGGGGCGGCCCGAGTTCGGGGCTGGTGCGCAGAGCCGGGGCGCCCGCCTGCCCTGCGGCGGCGGGTGCCGGCGTCTCCTTCGGCGCGAGCGTGGCGCGCACCCGGCCGTCGGTCTTGTTCCCCGCCTGGCGTGGCGCGCCGTCGACGGTGAAGACGTCGGTGGCGTTGTTGTAGGTGATCAGGGCGCCGCTCACATCATCGGTGAGCACGCCCGCGCGCAGGCGCCGCAGTTCGGCGCTGCGCTTGAGCCTGACCGTGTCGGCGCGTCCATCCCAGACGATTTCCGCGGCCTCGCCTTCCATGTATTCCTCGGGGGCGCCCTTGGCGGTATCGCGCCGCTGGCGAAAGAACGCGCGCTTGCCCGCCGCCGCCGTCACCACGCCGCTCTGGTAGCCCTGCGGGTCCTGGTGCACTTCCACCCGGCCGCCGCGCAGCACGATGGTGCCCTTGGTGATCACGACATTGCCCGTGAACACGCTGGTCTGCGTGGTTTCGTCATGCAGCAGGCTGTCGGCCTCGATGTGCATGGGCTGGTCACGGTCCGCTCGCTCAGCTCGCACGCCGCTGACCACGGTGAGCAGCAGCGCGCCGACGAGCAGCAGGGCGGAAGAGTGTTTCATGGGACGAGACGGGGCACGGTTCTTGCAAATGATTGTAGCGGTCGCTTCCAAAGGAAAGAGCAGGCGCCGCGCTGGGCGCACGACATGAAAAAAGCGCGTCCCTGACGCGCTTGCAAGAGGGGCCGGTGCGGCCTCAGGCCTTGCGTTGCAGCTGCACCAGATGATCGACCACCTGCAGCACCGTGCCCATGCTGCCCGTGAGCGTGCCGTCGGTGTAGTAGCGCCCCGCCACGCCCATGGAGGGCACGCCCTCGACGTTGTAGGCGCTCTGCAGCTGCGTCGCCTTGCGCACGTCGTTGGCCACGGTGAACGAGGCGTAGGCCTCCTTGAACTTGGCCGCATCGAGCCCCTGCTTGGCGATCCAGTCGAAGATCAGATCGTCCTTGTTCAGCGGCAGGCGTTCGACGTGGATGGCGCGAAACACCTTGGCGTGCATTTCGGCCACCTTGTCCATGCTTTCGAGCGCGTAGTAGAGCTTTTGCTGCGGCACGAAGCTGGCGTTGAAGGCCACGGGTGCGCGGCGGAAGAACACGTCCTTGGGCAGTGCCTTGATCCAGGCCGAGAGCGTGGGCTCGAAGGCATTGCAGTGCGGGCAGCTGTACCAGAAGAACTCCACCACCTCGATCTGCCCCTTCGGGGCCTCGGTCAGCGCCGGCTTCTTCAGTTCCAGATAGTCGATGCCCTCCTGGAACTTGCCGTCCTTGTCCTTGGCCTGCGCGGCCAGCGGCAGGCCGGCGGCTGCGGCAAGGGCCGTGCCGGCCGAAAGGGAAAATTCGCGACGATTCATGCGTGGAGGCTCCGAAATGGCAACGGGTAAGTGTGAGCGGGTTTGACCTGCAAAGGTTCAACGGGGATCGGTGTCAGCGGCTGGCGCTCGCGGCGCTGCCTGTGCTCACGCGCACCAGGATGGACGAAATGCCGGCGCCGTCGAGCTTGCCCTTGAGCTGCTCGGCATCGTCGCGCCGCGCGAATGGTCCGATGCGCACGCGGTACACCGAGCGCCCGTTCTGCTGCCCTTCGCTCGTGCGCGCGTCCCAGCCCAGCATGGCGAGCTGCGCGCGCTGCGCATCGGCCTCGTCCGCGGCGCGAAAGGCTCCGGCCTGGATGAAGTAGTTGTAGCCGCTGGCGGTGCCTGCCGCCGCGCCCGCCGCCGCTGGCGCGGCCGTGGCGCTGCCCTGCGCCCTGGAGCGCGCGAGGTCGCCCAGGGGGTCGTTGCTCGCGGCGGCGCCGGGCTCGGGTGTCTGCCCCGTCACCGCAGGCGTCGGCAGGTTGGCGGTCGTGCCTGCGGGCGTCTGCGGCTTCGTGCCCGAGCCGCTTGCACCCTCGCCCACCAGCCCGGCGTTCGGGTTCCAGTTCTTGTTGCGCGCCGCTTCCTTGGCATCCTGGTCCACCAGGCGTGAGCCGCTGCTCAGGAAGGGCACGGGCACCTTGCTGACGTAGGCGGCCACCACCAGCGCGATGCCCAGCCCGACCACCACGCCCAGGATCAAACCCGCCAGCGTGCCCCCTCGTTGTTTGTTGACTGTCATGTTCACATTCGTTGTGGCGCCGAAACGCCAAGCAGGGCCAGACCATTTTCCAGCACCTGGCGCGTGGCCGCCACCAGGGCCAGGCGCGCGAGCTTCACCGGTTCCTCATCGACCAGAATGCGCTCGGCGTCATAGTAGCTATGGTAGCTGGCAGCGAGTTCGCGCAGGTAGAAGGTCACGTCGTGCGGTGCGTTGCCCGTGGCGGCGGCCGTGAGCATGTCCGGGTATTTGGCCAGCTGCAGCATCAGCGCCTGGGCCGGTTCGCTGGCGAGCGGTGACAGATCGACGTCGGCCAGTGGCGCCGTGTCGTGGTCTTCGCGCCAGGCGCGCAGCACCGAGCAGATGCGCGCATGCGCGTACTGCACGTAGTACACCGGGTTGTCGTTGTTCTGCGCGATCGCCAGGTCCACGTCGAAGGTGTACTCGGTGTCGGGCTTGCGGCTGAGCAGAAAGAAGCGCACCGCGTCCTTGCTCGTCCACTCGATGAGGTCGCGCAGCGTCACGTACGAGCCCGCGCGCTTGCTGATCTTGACCTCCTCGCCGCCGCGCACCACGCGCACCATGGTGTGCAGCACGTAGTCGGGGTAGCCCTGGGGAATGCCCACATGAGCCGCCTGCAGCCCGGCGCGCACGCGCGCGATGGTGCCGTGGTGGTCCGTGCCCTGGATGTTCACCGCCTTGGTGTAGCCGCGGCGCCATTTCTGGATGTGGTAGGCGACGTCGGGCACGAAGTAGGTGTAGTGCCCGTCGCTCTTTCGCATGACGCGGTCCTTGTCGTCGCCGTACTCGGTCGTCCTGAGCCAGAGCGCGCCGTCCTTCTCGTAGGTCTTGCCGTTGGCGACAAGGCGCGCCACCGTCGCCTCGACGTGGCCGTTGGCGTACAGGCTCGACTCGAGGTAGTACCCGTCGAACTTCAGGGCGAAGGCCTGCAGGTCCTTGTCCTGTTCGTTCCTCAGATACGCCACGGCGAACTGGCGCACGTTGTCGTAATCGCCCACGTCGCCGCTGGCGGTGAAGGCGCGGTCGTCGGCCTGCACCGTGGCCCGGGCGAGGAAGGCGTCGGCGATGTCCTGGATGTAGTCGCCGTTGTACGCGGCCTCGGGCCAGCCGGCGTCGCCGGGCTTCACCCCCTGCGCGCGCAGCTGCGTGCTGCGCGTGAGCGTGTCGATCTGCACGCCCGCGTCGTTGTAATAGAACTCGCGGTGCACCTGCCAGCCCTGCGTGGCGTAGAGGTTGCAGATTGCGTCGCCCAGCGCCGCCTGGCGCCCGTGGCCCACGTGCAGCGGCCCCGTGGGGTTGGCCGAGACGAATTCGACGAGGATTTTTTCGCCGCGATCCGGTTGCCAGCCGAAGCGCTGCTGCTGTCCGAGCACCTCGCGCACCACCTGCTGCTTGGCAGCAGGCTTGAGGCGGATGTTCAGGAAACCCGGCCCGGCGATGTCGATGGCATCGACCCATTGCCGGTACGCGTTGGTGGCGAGCAACGCGGTTTGCAATTGTTCACCAAGTTGTCGGGGGTTGGTTTTCAGCGCCTTGGCCAGTTGCATGGCGGCGGTGCAGGCCCAGTCGCCATGGGCCGCCACCTTGGGCGATTCGAACGCCGCGCGCGCGCCCGCGCCGGATGAGAGCTTTTCGAGTTCCGCGGCCAGCGCCGCGAGCAGTTCTTGTTTGACGCTGAGCATAAGAGGCGGATTTTAGGGTGTCCCACCTTGCCGCCGCCACCGCGCGCCTTTGCGCCGGGCGCGTCTCGCGGGTCTGCCCGATGGCACAAATCGCGTGCATCACGCTATGCTGCACGCACCTTGCCATCGCGTTGATGGCAAGGAACCAGACATCATCCTTTCAGGAGATTTGCATGAAAAAATGGCTTGCCATGCTGGCTGCCGCCAGTTGCACCCTTTCCTTTGCCGCGCTGGCGGCCGATGCGCCCGCCAAGAAGGCGCCCACGGCCCAGCAGCAGAAGATGACCACCTGCAACGCCGAGGCCAAGACCAAGGCCCTCAAGGGCGATGAGCGCAAGGCTTTCATGAAGGAGTGCCTGAGCGCCAAGAAGGCCGCCGCCGCGCCGGCCACGCAGCAGGACAAGATGAAGACCTGCAATGCCGATGCTAAGACCAAGAAGCTGGCGGGCGACGCGCGCAAGGCCTTCATGAAGGAGTGCCTGAGCGGCGCCAAGGCCGGCTGATCGCCGCCTCGCCGGCCCGACCCCGCAGCGCCGCCTGGCCTGCGGGTTTTCTTTTCAGCGCGTGAGCACGCCCCGCGCCAGAAACACCGCCAGCAGCACGACCACCGCCATCAGGTGCGCGGCCCACATCACGAGCAGGCGCGTCTTCCGCAGGTCTTCGTCGTCGGGCAGCGTGCCATCGGCCTGCAGCCTGGCGCGCCACACCCGGTAGCGGCGCGCGGCCATGGCCAGCAGCACCAGCATCGCCGCCAGCAGCGTGATCTTGGCGTGCAGTAGCGGCTGCGACCAGTACCAGCCCGTGCCCTTCACGCCCCACCACGTACGCGCCAGCCCCGTGGCCACGAGGATGGCGCCCGAGATCAGGCTCAGGCCGTTCACACGCACCAGGCGGTGCACGACGGCCGGATTCATCCAGTGCGCCCGGCACAGCGCCGTCTCGCTGGTCATGAAGGTGGCCAGCATCAGAAAGGCCATGATGTGGGCGTAGGCCAGCAGGCTTTCGAGGATCACGGGAGGGCATCCTTTCGCGTGTGTAGGCCAGAAGTATTGCCCGCAGGCAAAACCCCCCCTGACCAGAAGGTCGGCCGAGCATACTGCGCGCGCAGGAAATCCATCCACAGCCGCACGCGCAGCGGCAGGTGCTTGCGTTGGGGCAGCAACAGAAAAATCCCGTTGGGCGGCGCCGCGTAATCCTCCAGCACAGCCACGAGGCGTCCCGCGGTCACCTCCGCCTGCACTTCCCAGGTCGAACGCCAGGCCATGCCATGGCCCGCGAGGCACCAGTCGTGCAGCACCTGCCCGTCCGAGCAGTCGAGCGGCCCGCCCGGCTTGACGTGCACCACCTCCACGCTGCCGTTGTCCTGCCGGAGGCTGAAGGCCCAGCCGCGCGTCTGCGAGGCGTCGCTGGAGAGCGTGAGGCAGTCGTGATGCGTCAGCTCCGAGGGGTGCAGCGGCGTGCCGCGCCGCGCCAGGTATTCCGGCGTGGCCACGCACAGGCGCCGGTTGTCCGCCAGCCGCACGCTCACCAGCGAGGAATCGGTCAGGTCGCCCACGCGCACGCCGCAGTCGTAGCCTTCGGCCGCCAGGTCGATGACGCGGTCCGAGAGGTTCAGCGAGATCGTCACCTCCGGGTGCAGCGCGTGAAATGTCGGCACCAGCGGCGCCACCTTGCGCCTGCCAAAGCCCGCGGGCGCGGTGATGCGCAGATGCCCGGTGGCACGCACCCCGCCGGCGGAGACGCTGGCCTCGGCGTTGGCCGCGTCGGTGAGCAGGCGCTGGCAGTCTTCGAGGAAGGCGCTGCCCTCGTGCGTGAGCGTGAGGCGCCGCGTGGTGCGCACCAGGAGCCTGACACCCAGGTGCTCTTCGAGCGCATCCAGGCGCCGCCCCATGATGGCCGGGGCCACGCCCTCGGCCCGCGCCGCCGCCGTGAGGCTGCCCCGCGTGGCGACGGACACGAAGGAGGAATAGGCCTTGAATTTATCCATTAAAAGTGGATGAAAATTTTGCTGAATAAGCGCTTGCAGCTATCAAATCGTTGATTCTGCAAGGCAGATCGCCCGTTCAGTTTTGTCAAAAAGTCACAAGTAATTGCCGTTTTGGCCTATTTATGTAGAAGTTTATTTGCAATAAAGTCTATATCACGATCCGCATGCCGGGTCACTGCTTGTTTTGATTCAAGGGGCTTTCCATGACCACACGCACTCGCACCCACGGCCTTCAGGTGGCCGACGAGCTTTATCAGTTCATCAACGCCGAGGTGCTGCCCGGCACCGGCGTCGCACCCGATGCCTTCTGGAAGGGTTTTGACGCGCTCGTGGCCGACCTCGCCCCGAAGAACGCCGCGCTGCTGGCCGAGCGCGAGCGCCTGCAGGCCGCGATCGACACCTGGCACAAGGCCAACCCCGGTCCGATCCGCGACATGGCGGCCTACCGCAAGTTTCTGGAGACCATCGGCTACCTCGTGCCGCCGCCCGAAGGCGTGCAGGCGACGACCGAGCACGTGGATGCGGAGCTCGCCATCCAGGCTGGCCCGCAGCTCGTGGTGCCTATCCTGAACGCCCGCTACGCGCTCAACGCGGCCAACGCGCGCTGGGGCAGCCTGTACGACGCGCTCTACGGCACCGATGTGATTGGCGAGGACGGCGGCGCCGAAAAGGGCAAGGGCTACAACCCGGTGCGTGGCGCCAGGGTGATCGCCTATGCGCGTGCCTTCCTCGACCAGGCGGCGCCGCTCGCAGGCGGCTCGCACGCTGACGCGACGGGCTACGCCGTGCGGGGCAGCCAGCTGGTGGTCACGCTCAAGGGCGGTTCGGCCGCCGGCCTGAAAAACCCGGCGCAGTTCGTCGGCCACCAGGGTGATGCGGCCAGCCCCTCGGGCGTGCTGCTGGTGAACCACGGCATCCATATCGACATCCGCATCGACCGTGCCACGCCCATCGGCAAGGGCGACGCGGCGGGCGTGGCCGACGTGGTCGTCGAGGCCGCGCTCTCGACCATCCTCGATCTGGAGGATTCGATTGCCGCGGTGGACGCCGAAGACAAGGTGCTCGGCTATCGCAACTGGCTCGGCATCCTGCGCGGCACGCTCACCGAGACCTTCGACAAGGGCGGCAGGAAGATGACGCGCGGCCTGAACCCCGACCGGCGCTACGCCGGCGCCAACGGGCAGGAGGTGGTGCTGCCCGGGCGCTCGCTGCTGTTCGTGCGCAACGTCGGCCATTTGATGACCAACCCCGCCATCCTCTGGGGCGCCGAGGGCCGCGAGATCCCCGAAGGCATTCTCGATGCGATGGTCACCACGGCCATCGCCATCCACGACCTCAAGGGCCTGGGCGGCGCCAACGGCATCCGCAACTCGCGCACCGGCAGCGTCTACATCGTCAAGCCCAAGATGCACGGCCCGGCGGAAGTCGGCTTCGCCAGCGAAATCTTCGCCCGCGTCGAGCAGGTGCTGGGCCTGAAAGAGAGCACCGTCAAGCTCGGCATCATGGACGAGGAGCGGCGCACCAGCGTCAACCTCAAGGCCTGCATCGCCGCCGCCCCGAGCCGCATCGCGTTCATCAACACCGGCTTCCTGGACCGCACGGGTGACGAGATGCACACCTCGATGCATGCAGGCCCCATGATCCGCAAGGGCGACATGAAGACCAGTGCCTGGATCCAGGCGTACGAGAAGAACAATGTGCTCGTGGGCCTCTCCATGGGCCTGCGTGGCAAGGCACAGATCGGCAAGGGCATGTGGGCCGCGCCCGACCTGATGAAAGCCATGCTGGAGCAGAAGATCGCCCACCCCAGGGCCGGCGCCAACACCGCCTGGGTGCCCAACCCCACGGGCGCCACGCTGCATGCGTTGCACTACCACCAGGTCAACGTGGCCGCCGTCCAGGCCGAGCTGGAGAAGATCGACGCCGATGCCGAGCGCGACAACCTGCTCACCGGCCTGCTCACGGTGCCCGTCAGCAGCAACCCGAACTGGTCCGACGTGGAGAAGCAGCAGGAGCTGGACAACAACATCCAGGGCATCCTCGGCTACGTGGTGCGCTGGGTCGACCAGGGCGTGGGGTGCTCGAAGGTGCCCGACATCAACGACATCGGCCTGATGGAAGACCGCGCCACGCTGCGCATCTCCAGCCAGCACGTGGCCAACTGGCTGTTGCACGGCATCGTGAGCGAAGGCCAGGTGCGCGCCACCTTCGAGCGCATGTCCGCCAAGGTGGACCAGCAGAACGCGGGCGATCCGCTGTACGAGAAGATGCACGACCGCTACAGCGAATCCATGGCCTACCAGGCCGCGTGCGACTTGGTCTTCAAGGGCCTCACGCAGCCCAGCGGCTACACCGAGCCGCTGCTGCACGCCTGGCGCCAGAGGGTCAAGGCGAAGCAGGCGGGGAAGTAAACGATATTGAAAGCGTAGCTGATAACGCTTGTCTGGCAAGCGTTCAAGGCTGATTTCACTTGAAACGGCGCCTGCGGGTGCCGTTGCCATTTTCAGCGCAGGCCCTTGCGGGGATGGCGGCGGCCGTTGCAGGTTCTTCAGAACAGCTCGGCATCCCCGTGCGACACCCTGCTTTGCAGTTCGCCGCTCTTGACGAGGTCGTCGTAGTAGCGCACCTGGTTGCGTCCGTGCTCCTTGGCGTAGTACAGCGCCTGGTCGGCGCAACCGATGATCTCGACCGGCGTGTCCGACGTGGCGGCGGCAAAGCCGATGCTGATGCTGATGTGGCCGATCTGCGGGAATTCATGAGCTTCGACGGCGGCGCGCAGGCGCTCCAGGGCTGCACGGGCGTTCTCCAGGCTGATGGAGCGCAGCAGCACCACGAACTCTTCGCCGCCGAAGCGAAAAATGCGGTCCTGGCTGCGAAACTGCGCGCGCAGCCGGTTGGCCAGCAGGATCAGGACTTCGTCGCCGTACAGGTGCCCATAGCGGTCGTTGACCAGCTTGAAGTGGTCGATATCCAGCACCGCCAGCCATTGGCCGTGCTCTTCGGTCGCGCCGTTGACCTCGGTGTAGCGCGCGAACTGCTCGTCGAAGGTCTTGCGGTTGAGCAGGCCGGTGAGCGCGTCGCGCTCGCTGTAGTCCAGCAGGCTCTGGTAGTTCTGGTAGACCATGAACACGCCGGTGATCACTTCGCGCTGATGCTGTGTGAGGGGGTGCGAGCGTGTCACTTCCAGGCAGGTGGTGACGTGGTCCCCCAGCCACACTGGCAGCCACAGCACGTGACGTCCGCGCCGGCTTTGCTGCGCGCTCGCCTCGTGCTCGCGGATGCAGCGCGCGAGCTCCGGCAATTCGTCCAGGCCGTGGCTGTTCGGGTCCTGCAGTGCCTCGTGCGGCGTGCAGGCGATACTGCCGTTGCTGCTCCAGCAGCGTGCCCGCACGCGGATCTCGTCGGCGAACGCGAACAACTCCAGCGAGCGCACCTGCAGGTTGCTGCCCAGCGCGAGGATGGTGGAGAGCACCGAGACCTCCAGCCGCAGATGATCGCGGTGGGTGGTCATTTCAGCGAGGTTTTGCAGCAGGGGTTGCATCGGTCCGTGCTCTCCGTCATGCGGTGTACCAGCGCAGTCGCGGCGATGGCGATGGTGCACCTGCGTCTAGAGACGTTCTACTGGTTCTTCATGGCGATTGTGCCTTACGTCCTGATACGGTTTGCAGCCGGGCACGGAGCCGGTCCATCATCGGTCCGCCCAGACCCAATCGACCAGGGCGTCGAGCGCCGGCCGCGCCGCGACCGCGTTGGGGGCGTTGACCAGTGCCACGAGCACGTAGCGTCGCCCGCTCGCGCCTCGCACGTAGCCGGCGAGCGCCGCCACATCGCGCAGCGAGCCCGTCTTCAGGTGCGCCGACCCGCGGGCCCGCCCCTGGCGCCGCTTGAGCGTGCCATCGACGCCGGTGATGGGCAGCGAGGCGAGCAGCTCCGGCATCACGGGCGAGGCCCAGGCCTGCTGCAGCAGCCGCGCCAGCGCTCGCGCGCCCACGCGCCCCTCGCGGCTCAGGCCGGCGCCGTTGTCCATCACCAGCTCCGCGGGCGCGCCGCCATGCGCGCGCCACCAGTCATCGAGCGCGGCGTGCGCGCTCTGCAGCGTGCCCGTGCCCGTCTGCTCCCGGCCCAGTGTGAGCAGGACCTGCTGCGCCATCACGTTGTTGCTGTATTTGTTGATGTCGCGTACCACCTCGGCCAGCGTGGGCGAGGTGCTCGCGAAGGCCGGTTGCAGTTGATCGGGCACCTGCCCGTCACGCACCACGCCCGTGAGCGTGCCGCCCAGTGCCCGCCACATGCCTTCGATCGCTCGCGCGGCAAAGCCCTGGGGGTCGGCGGGTGCGGCGGACCACAGGCGCTCGCCGCAGGCCGTCGGGTAGCTGCCCGCCAGCACGATGCGGCCGGCTTGCGAAAAATCGGCCTGCAAACCGGTGCGCCAGTCGCCGCAGGCCGTCTGCTCGGGCGCCAGAGGCACGCTGCCCGGGACCTGCAGGTGGATCAGCGGTGGCTCGAAGGCAATGCGCGCGACACCCGCCGCCACGTCAGGGATGAAGTCCATCGTGAGGGCGTTGAAATTCACGAGCAGCGCATCGGGCGCGACGTTGTAGGGCCGCCAGGGCTCGTCGTCAAAATCGCCGGGATCGCGCGCGGTGACGGAAAACGCGCTGCGGTCGAGCACGATGTCGCCATCGATGTGCCTCACGCCCTGGCCCTGCAGGCGCCTGAGCATCAGCCACAGGCGCTCGGCCACGAGCTTCGGATCGCCCTGGCCGCGGATGTAGACCTGGCCCTTGAGCGTGCCGTCGCGGAGCGTGCCCTGCACATAGACCGGCGTCTGCCACGTGTAGCCCGGGCCCAGCAGCTCCAGCGCCGCGTAGGTGGTCACGAGCTTCATCACCGAGGCGGGGTTGCGCATCGCCTCGCCATGCCAGGCCAGGCGCGCGTCGGCGCCCTGCACCGGCAGCACGACGGCGGAGAGGGCGTCCTGCGGCACCTGGGCCTGCCGCAGCGCGGCGGCAACGGTGGCGGGCAGGCCGTCGGGCCCGGCCGGCCGGGCCGGCGCGGCACGGCCTGAAAAGCCCGCCAGCGCGCCCCACAGCAGCAGGCAGGTCAGTGTCAAGGGTCGAAGCAAACGCATGATGCGCGAGAGTCTAAAACCGGATAATCGAACCGACATGGATCTCCTTGCCTTTGACACCAGTACCGAACGGCTGTCCGTCGCCGTGCAGGCACACGCGCGTGTGCTGGCGCACGAGGGCGCGGGCGGGGCGCAGGCCTCGCACACGCTGATCCCGGCCCTCCTGGATCTGCTGGCGCGGGCCGGTACCTCGCTGGATCGGCTCGATGCCATCGTGTTCGGCCAGGGGCCGGGCTCGTTCACCGGGCTGCGCACCGCGTGCGCCGTGGCGCAGGGCCTGGCCCTGGGCGCGCGCTCCGGCGCGGGCGTGCCCGTGCTGCCCGTACCCACCCTGATGGCCGTGGCGGAAGAAGCGCGGCAGGCCTGCGGCTGCACCCGGGTGCTGGCGACGCTTGATGCGCGCATGGGCGAGGTCTATGCGGCCGACTGCCTCTGGGACGACCGCGAGCAGCTGTGGCAGCTGCCGGGCGAGGCGCGGCTGCTCGCGCCCGAGGCAGTGTGCGTCCCCCCAGGCTGGACGCTGGCGGGCAATGCCGATGCAGCCTACGGGCAGCGGCTGGCGCCCACGGCTGCGCGTGTGGCGGCGCTGCCCACCGCCCAAGCCCTGCTGCGCCTGGCGCCGGCGCTGATCGCCCGGGGCGGCGCCGTCGCCGCCGATCGGGCCCTGCCCCTGTATGTGCGCGACAAGGTGGCGCAGACCACGGCGGAGCGCGAGGCGGCGCGCATGGAGCACGGTGCATGAGTGCGGTGCTGGCCCCCCAGGCGGCTTTCGTGCCGCTCACGCTCGCGCATCTGGATGCGCTCATGGAGATCGAGCAGGTGGCCTATGCGCAGCCCTGGAGCCGCGGCAATTTTCTCGACTCGATCAACATGGGCTACGAGTGCCAGGCGCTGATGGCGGGCGAAGAGATGCTCGGCTATTTCGTGGTCATGATGGGCGTGCAGGAGGCGCATCTGCTCAACATCACCGTGGCGCCGAGGTACCAGTGCCAGGGCTGGGCGCGGCTGATGCTCGAGGCCATTGCCCTGTGGGCGCGGGGCCGGGGCGCGCGCACGGTCTGGCTCGAAGTGCGCGTGGGCAACGAACGCGCCCGTGCGGTCTATGCGGCTGGCGGGTTTCAGAGCGTCGGGGTGCGCCGCAACTATTACCCGGCAGCGCAGGGGCGGCGCGAAGATGCGGTGATGATGTGCCTGACGTTGTGAACCCCCTCGACGCGCGTCAGCGGGCCATGCTGGCCGAAATGGGTGTGCGCGTGTGGGCCCCGGCCCCGGCGCCCGCCATGGCGGCGCCTGCGCCGCGCGGGCCGGTCCCGGCCGCAGCCTCTGCCGTGGCGCGCCAGGCGCCGGTGCCCCCGCCCGCTGCGCCCGTCCCGGTCCCGGCGCCGAACACACCGCACGCGTCGCACACCGCTCAGGCCGGGTGGCGCCTGGAGGCGCCGCAGCCTCTGTATGCCGCTGCGGCCGACGTGGCAGGCGCGGGCGCGTCGGCGCCCCGCTGGCTCGTCGCGCTCGACAGTCCCACGCCCGATGATCCGGGCAGCGGCGAGGCCGGTGATCTGCTGCACAACATGCTGCAGGCCATGGGGCTCAAGGGGGAACCTTCGGTCTTCGTCAGCACGGTGCGCCGTGCGGTGCAGGGCGCGCCCGATGACCCGCGGGCCTTGCGGCAGATGCTGGGCGATCTGCAGCCGGCCATCGTGCTGGCCCTGGGCCTGAGCGCGGCCCGCTGCGTGCTCGGTGGCGGCGAGCCACTGGAGCGGCTGCGCGCACGCGAGCACAGCCTGCCGGACGGCACGCCGGTGATCGTGAGTTATGCGCCCAGCTACCTGGTGCGCGCGCCCAAGGCCAAGCGCGAAGCCTGGGCCGATTTGCAACGCGCGATGGCACTGGCGGCAGGCTCGTCGCCCCCGATGCCATAATTTCAGGTAACCCACAAAGGAGACCCCTCCATGGAAGCCAGCCCCAGTCGTCGGCTTTCAGCCTCCCGATCTGCCTAGGCGGTCCGGGGGCGCTGAAAGCACCCCCTTGCCGCCGCGGAACAACCATCTTCAGGGAGAGCAGGAGCCATGCTCAATATTTTTTCGCTGGTCAACGGCCGGCTGGTTCAGGAAGAATTCGAGTCGCTGGACGAACTGGCGCGCTTCAATCCGGTCTGGGTCGATCTGGAGTCGCCCACGCGCGAGGAAAAGCGCGCGGTCTCCCAGTACTACGGCCTCTCGATTCCCGAAGACGCGATGGATGACGACATCGAGGAGTCGGCGCGTTTTTACGAGGAAGACAACGGCGAGCTGCACATCAGGAGCGACTTCCTGATCGACGATGACGACGATCCGCGCTCGGTGCGCGTGGCCTTCATCCTGAACCAGCACAACACCGAGCTCAAGAGCTGCGGCGTGCTGTTTTCCATCCACGAGGAAGACGTGCCGGTGTTTCGCCTCGTGCGCATGCGCGCGCGCCGCGCCCCGGGCCTGATCCAGGACGCGAAGGAGGCGCTGCTCAACCTCTTCGACACCGACGTGGAGTATTCGGCCGACACGCTCGAAGGCATCTACGACGAGCTCAAGAAGGTCAGCACGCAGGTGCTCGAAGGCCAGATGACGGACACGCACGCGCAGCAGGTGCTGGCCGACATCGCGTGGGAGGAAGACCTGAACGGGCGCATCCGGCGCAACATGCTGGACACGCGCCGCGCCGTGAGCTTCATGATGCGCAGCCGCATGCTCAACGCCGAGCAGTTCGAAGACGCGCGCCAGATCCTGCGCGACATCGAATCGCTCGACAGCCACACCCAGTTCCTCTTCGACAAGATCAACTTCCTGATGGACGCGACGGTCGGCTTCCTGAACATCAACCAGAACAAGATCATCAAGATCTTCTCGGTCGCCAGCGTCGCGCTGCTGCCGCCGACCTTGATCGCCAGCGTCTACGGCATGAATTTCAAGGCCATGCCCGAGCTGGAGTGGCAGCACGGATACCTGTACGCCATCGTGCTGATGATCGCCAGCGCGCTGGTGCCGATGTTCTACTTCCGCAAGCGCGGCTGGCTGGCCTGAAGCTCAACGGGGAAGGCTGGGCAGCAGCGCCTGAACGATGCGCTCGGCGTAGCCGCTGGCCACGTCGCGCACGAAGCGGCTGAAATTCACATGCGCGCTGTCGTCGGCACGGTCTGAAATGGTGCGCAGGATGGCACAGGGCACGCCGTAGTCGCTGCAGGCCTGGGCGACGGCCGCGCCTTCCATTTCCACCGCCAGCGCGTCGTGGCCGGCCGCCAGCAGTCCGGTACGCAGCAGGGCCGATTCCCGGGCCGTGCTCACGAAGCGGTCGCCGCTCACGATCAGGCCGTGGTGGATGCGGGCGGGTGCGTGATTTTCAAGAAAAGAATCGGCATTTGACTCCGCCACACCCGCGCTGGCAGCTCTCAAAAGCAAAGCGCTAAGCGGCGCATCGCACGCCAGCAGCGCCGTGCCGCGCAGCGGCAGTTCCCAGCGCGGGAAGATGGGCGAGGCGTCCATGTCGTGCTGCAGCGTGTGGCGGGCCACCACCACGTCGCCCACGCGCACGCCCTCGCCCAGGCCACCGGCCACGCCGGTGAAGATCAGGCGCCGCGCGCCAAAGCGTTCGATGAGCAGCGTGGCGGTGATGGCCGCCGCCACCTTGCCTATGCCCGAGAGCGCCAGCACCACGCGCTGCCCGTACAGCGTGCCGGTGTGAAACGTGCGCCCCGCGCAGTCGCTGGTGGCGTGCTCCTGGAGCGCGGCGGCCAGGCCGCCCTGCTCCTCGGGCAGGGCGCTGAGGATGGCCGTGACCATCCCCCGCGCTCAGGCCGTTTCGCGCAGTTCGCGCCGCAGGATCTTGCCCACGGCGGACTTGGGCAGGTCGGCGGTGCTGAATTCCACGTACTTGGGGCGCTTGTAGCCCGTGAGGTACTGGTGGCAATACTCGCGCACCTTCTCCTCGGTGAGACTGGCGTCGCTGCGCACGATCACGAGCTTGACCGCCTCGCCGGTCTTCTCGTCGGGCACGCCCACCACGGCGCATTCGAGCACGCCCGGCATCTGCGCGACCACACCCTCCACCTCGTTGGGATAGACGTTGAAGCCGCTCACCAGAATCATGTCCTTCTTGCGGTCCACGATCTTGAAGTAGCCGCGCGCGTCCATGGTGCCGATGTCGCCGGTCTTGAAGTAGCCGTCGGCCGTCATGACCTTCGCGGTTTCATCGGGGCGCTGCCAGTAGCCGGCCATGACCTGCGGGCCCTTGATCGCGATCTCGCCGGGCTCGCCGCTGGTGGAAATGTCGTTGCCGTCGTTGTCCAGGATGCGCAGCAAGGTGCTGGGCAGCGGCACGCCGATGGTGCCGGAAAACTCCTTGACCGTGACCGGGTTGCAGGTGGCCGACGGGCTGGTTTCCGACAGGCCGTAGCCCTCGCAGATCGGGCAGCCGGTCTTCTCCAGCCAGAGCTGGGCCACGGCGGCCTGCACCGCCATGCCTCCGCCCACGGACACCTTGAGGTTCTTCCAGTTGACGGTGTTGAAATCGGGGTGATGCGCGAGGCCGTTGAACAGCGTGTTCACGGCCGGAAAGCTGTGGAAGGTGTGCCTGGAGAGCTCCTTGAGCGTGGCCGCCAGATCGCGCGGGTTCGGGATCAGGATGGTCCTGCCGCCCGTGCGCATGGACAGCATCATGTTCACCGTGAACGCGAAGATGTGATAGAGCGGCAACGCGCAGACCGAGGTCTGTTGCTCGCCCTGGGGCACCTGGCTCATCACGGGCTCGTTCCATGCCTCGGACTGCAGCACGTTGGCGATCACGTTGCGATGCAGCAGCACCGCGCCCTTGGATACGCCCGTGGTGCCGCCCGTGTATTGCAGCAGCGCGATGTCGTCGGGCTTGAGGTCGGGCTTGGAAAGCGACATGCCCGCGCCCTTGTCCAGCGCGTCGTTGAAGCGCACGGCGCCGGGCAGATCGAAGTGCGGCACCATCTTCTTGACGTTGCGCACCGCGTAATTGACGATCGTGCCCTTGAGAAAGCCCAGCCGGTCGCCCATGGCGCACAGCACGATGTGCTTGATGGGCGTGCTTGCCAGGCACGCCTGCAGCGTGGTGGCGAAGTTCTCCAGGATGATGATGGCCTGCGCCCCCGAGTCCTTGAGCTGGTGCTCGAGTTCGCGCGGGGTGTAGAGCGGGTTGACGTTCACCACCACGTAGCCCGCGCGCAGCACGGCGGCCATGGCCACCGGGTACTGCGGGATGTTGGGCATCATCAGCGCCACGCGCGCGCCGCGCGCCAGCCCCAGGCTCTGCAGATAGGCGGCCATCTGGCGGCTTTGCGCGTCGGCCTGGGCGAAGGTGGTGTCCTTGCCCATGAAGGTGTAGGCGGTGCGGTTGGCGTATTTGGTGAACGCCTCTTCCATCAACTGTACCAGCGACTGGTATTGCGATGGGTCGATGTCCGCGGGGACGCCTTGCGGATAGGCGGCAAGCCATGGGCGGTCGGTCATTATCAAGTCTCCTGCAATGCTGGTTGGGTGATCTGGTGCTAAATCGGGGTGGCGTTACGGCGATTTATAAAACGAACGGTCGTGCTTTTTTGAATTATGCGCCCTTGTCGGAGGGCTGAAACATGGGAGGTGCCGTCCTTGGCAGGGGTTTCATGCCTTGAGCGCGGCCAGCACTTCCTCCAGCATCTTCTTGGCGTCGCCGAACAGCATGCGGTTGTTCTCCTTGTAGAACAGCGGGTTGTCCACTCCGGCATAACCCGAAGCCATGGAGCGCTTCATCACGATGGAAGTCCTGGCCTTCCAGACCTCGAGCACCGGCATGCCGGCGATCGGGCTGCTCGGGTCTTCGGCCGCGCTGGGGTTGACGATGTCGTTGGCGCCGATGACGATGGCCACGTCGGTGTCCGGGAAGTCATCGTTGACCTCGTCCATTTCCATCACGATGTCGTAGGGCACCTTGGCCTCGGCCAGCAGCACGTTCATGTGGCCGGGCATGCGACCGGCGACGGGGTGGATGGCGAAGCGCACTTGTGTGCCCTTATCGCGCAGCGTCTGCGTGATCTCGTAGACCGTGTGCTGCGCCTGTGCCACCGCCATGCCGTAGCCCGGCACGATGATCACCTGCTTGGCTTCGCGCAGCAGCTCGGCCGTTTCGCTGGCGCTGATGGGCGTGACCTCGCCCTGCGGTTCGGCCGCGTCGCCCTGCTTCGCCGCCGAGGCGCCACCGCCGGAGCCGAAACCGCCCGCGATCACGCTGACGAAGTTGCGGTTCATCGCGTTGCACATGATGTAGGAGAGGATCGCGCCCGAGGAGCCGACGAGCGCGCCGGTGACGATCAAGAGGTCGTTGCTGAGCATGAAGCCCGTGGCCGCCGCCGCCCAGCCCGAGTAGCTGTTGAGCATGGAAATCACCACCGGCATGTCCGCGCCGCCGATGGCCATGATCATGTGCACGCCCAGCAGCACGGCGATCACCGTCATGATGAGCAGCGGCGTCATGCCGGTCTGCACGTCGGGCGCGGCCAGGAAGCGGCTGCCCAGCCAGAGCACCACCAGCAGCGCCACCAGGTTGATCCAGTGGCGCGCCGGCAGCAGCAGCGGCTTGCCGCCGATCTTGCCCGAGAGCTTGCCGAAGGCGATGAGCGAGCCCGAGAAGGTGTAGGCGCCGATCAGAATGCCGAGGTAGATCTCCACCTCGTGGATGATCTTCTCCGAGCCTTCAAACCGGATGGACGTATCCACGTAGCTCGCGAAACCCACCACGCAGGCCGCCAGGCCCACCAGGCTGTGCATGAGCGCGATCAGTTCGGGCATCTGCGTCATCTTGACGATGCGCGCGGCCCACAGCCCGATGCCGCCGCCGATCACCAGCGCGAGCACGATCCAGCCCAGGCCCGAGAGATGCACGCGCGGGCCGAACACCGTGGCCAGCACGGCGATCGCCATGCCTATCATGCCCAGCAGATTGCCGCGGCGCGAGGTTTCGGGGTTGGAGAGCCCTCCCAGGCTCAGGACGAACAGGATGGCGGCGCCCAGGTAGGCCACCGTCACGAGACTTGCGGACATGGTTGTTCTCTTCCTCGGGTTCTGGTTCTGATTGGGGCGGCGGGGTTTACTTGCGGAACATCGCCAGCATGCGGCGCGTGACGGCGAAGCCGCCGAACATGTTGACGCCCGTAAGCACCAGCGCTGCGAACGCGAGCCAGAGGATGAGCGTGTCGGGCCGTCCGTCGGTGCCCGCGCCGGGTGGTGCGATCTGGATCAGCGCGCCGATGGCGATGATGCTGGAGATGGCGTTGGTCACGCTCATCAGCGGCGTGTGCAGCGCGGGCGTAACGTTCCACACCACCATGTAGCCGATGAAGCAGGCCAGCACGAAGACCGTGAAGTGTCCGAGGAAGGCCGCCGGCGCGTACGCCCCGATGGCCCAGAACAGCACCGCCAGCACCGCAAACACGATGGTGAGCGCCTTGCCCGACATCGGCGCGCCGCTGCCGTGGGCGGATTTTTTCTCTGCCACCGGCGCTGCCGCAGGCTTGGGGGCCGGCGGCGGCGCGAGCTTGAGCGGCGGCGCGGGCCAGGTGATCTCGCCCTCCTTGATGACCGTGAGGCCGCGGATCGCGTCGTCCTCCATGTTCACCACCGCGACGCCGTCCTTGGCCTTGCACAGCTCTTCGAGCAGGCGCAGCAGGTTGGTGGCGTACAGGGTGGACGACTGCCGGGCCAGGCGCGAGGCGAGGTCGGTGTAGCCGATGATGGTCACGCCGTGGCGCACCACGGCCTCGCCCGGCACGGTGAGCTCGCAGTTGCCGCCCTGCTCGCCCGCCATGTCCACGATCACGCTGCCGGGCTTCATGCTCTGCACCATTTCGGCGGTGATGAGCTTGGGCGCGGGTTTGCCGGGAATCAGCGCGGTGGTGATGATGATGTCCGCATCCCTGGCCTGCTCAGCGTACATCTTGCGCTGCGCGGCCTGGAAACCCTCGCTCATGACCTTGGCGTAGCCGCCGCCGCCCGATCCCTCTTCCTCGTAATCGACCTTGACGAACTCGCCGCCCAGCGACTTGACCTGGTCGGCCACCTCGGCGCGCGTGTCGTTGGCGCGCACGATGGCGCCCAGGTTGGCCGCCGTGCCGATGGCCGCGAGACCCGCCACGCCCGCGCCGGCAATGAACACCTTGGCCGGGGGCACCTTGCCCGCCGCCGTGATCTGGCCGTTGAAAAAACGCCCGAAGGCGTTGGCCGCCTCGATCACGGCACGGTAGCCCGAGACGCCCGCCGTGGACGTGAGCGCATCCATCTTCTGCGCCCGGCTCAGCGTGCGCGGCAGGCAGTCGATCGCCAGCACCGTGGTATTTTTGGCGGCGAGCTGCTGCATCAGCTCGGGGTGCTGCGCCGGCCAGACGAAGCCGATCAGCGTGCCGCCGTCGCGCATCAGCGCCACCTCCTCGCTGGTCGGTGGGCGCACCTTGAGCACGATGTCCGACCGGGCCCAGAGCGTGGCCGCGTCGGGCAGCACCTCGGCCCCGGCGCAGCGATAGGCGTCATCGCTGAAATGGGCTGCGTCGCCCGCGCCCGATTCGATGGCGACACGGAAGCCGAGCTTGATGATTTTCTCGACGACGTCAGGCACGGTGGCCACGCGTTTCTCTTCGGCCAGTGTCTCGGCGGGTACCCCTATCTGCATGTGGATGACTCCTGCGCGCGCCTGCCTGGCGCGCAATTGGTAAGACGTCTTACTCGAAGCTTACACGATGAGCGCTCTGCTTTTTGCCGAGCACGTCCCGGGCATGGCTGGGGATTTTCAATGCGGGCCCTCAAGGCGAGGCTTGACCCTGTCGGCAACCCCGATAATTTGCCCATGTGTCAGCTCCTGGGCATGAATGCCAACACCCCCACCGACGTGACCTTCAGCTTCACTGGCTTTGCCGAGCGCGCGGGCCACACGGCCGATCACGTCGATGGCTGGGGCATCGCCTTCTTCGAGGGCAAGGGCTTGCGGCATTTCGTCGATCACGAACGCGCGGTGGATTCGCCCGTCGCCGAGCTGATTCGCCGCTACCCGATCAAGAGCCGCAACGTCATCGCCCACATCCGCAAGGCCACGCAGGGTGAGGTGCGGCTGGAGAACTGCCACCCCTTCGTGCGCGAGCTCTGGGGGCAGTACTGGGTGTTCGCGCACAACGGCGATCTGAAGGACTTCCGCCCGCGCCTGCACGCGAGCTTTCACCCCGTGGGCAGCACCGACAGCGAACACGTCTTCTGCTGGATCATGCAGGAGCTGGCCAAGTCGCACGCGGGCGCGCCCAGCGTGCGCGAGCTCACGCTCACGCTGCGCGAACTGGCGGCGCGCATCGCACCGCACGGCAGCTTCAACTTCCTGCTCTCCAACGGCCAGGCGCTGTGGGCGCATGCGAGCACGCAGCTGCACTGCATCGAGCGCCAGCACCCGTTTGCCGTGGCGCAGTTGAGCGACGAAGACCTGAGCCTGGACTTTTCCACCTGCACCACGCCGACGGACCGCGTGGCCGTGATCGCCACGGCGCCGCTCACGCGCAACGAGCCGTGGATGCGGATGCCCGAGCGCAGCCTGCACGTGTTCGTCGATGGGCAGCGCCTGCGCGACTGAGGTTCGGGCCGGGAGCGCGCAAGGCGCATCGGCGACTTTCCCTAGGGTTTACCTGAGGTGACAGCATTGTTTTAAACCCTAGACTGGCCTTGCATCTTCCGATGGAAGGGTTTCTGGCGTCCGTCGGAGCATGGTTTTCTCCACTGCCGAAAGGAGAGTTTCCGATGGACATGCACCGAAGACAGTTCTTCCGCGTCAGCGCCGCGGGACTGATCGGTTCCAGCATGGTGGCCCTGGGTTTTTCGCCCACCGCCGCGCTGGCCGAGACACGCGCCTACAAACTCACGGCCGCCACGGTCACCCGCAGTACCTGCCCGTACTGCTCGGTGAGTTGCGGCATGCTGATCTACACCCTGGGCGACAAGGCGAAAAACGCCACGCGCAAGGTCATCCACGTCGAGGGCGACCCGAGCAACCCGGTGAGCCGCGGCTCGCTGTGCCCCAAGGGCGCGGGCGTGATGGACATGATCAATTCCCCGGCCCGCATCAAGTTCCCCGAGGTGCGCGAACCCGGCAGCAAGGAATGGAAGCGCATTTCCTGGGATGAAGCGCTCACGCGCATCGCCAAGCACATGAAGGCGGACCGCGATGCGAACTTCCAGACGAAGAACGATGCGGGCGCCACGGTCAACCGCTGGCTCTCCACGGGATTTCTGATCTGCAGTTCCTCGAGCAACGAATCGAGCTATCTGTCCGTCAAGGTCGCGCGCGCCCTTGGCATGGTGGGAATCGATACACAAGCACGCGTCTGACACGCACCGACGGTGACCAGTCTGGGCCCGACATTCGGTCGCGGAGCGATGACCAATTCATGGACCGACATTAAAAATGCCGATCTGATACTTGTGATGGGCGGCAACGCCGCCGAAGCCCACCCGGTCGGCTTCAAATGGGTGGTGGAGGCCATGCAAAAGCGCAAGGCCCGGCTGATCTCGGTGGACCCGCGGTTCAACCGCACGTCCGCAGTCGCCGACTTCTATGCGCCGATCCGCAACGGCACCGACATCGCCTTTCTGGGCGGCGTCATCAACTGGCTGCTCACGAACGACAAGATCCACCACGATTACGTCAAGTTCAACACCGACGCCACCTTCCTGACCAAACCGGGCTTCAAGCTGGAAAACGGCATCTTCAGCGGCTACGACGAAGCCACGCGCAAGTACGACAAGTCCACCTGGGGCTACCAGCTGGGCGAGGACGGCTACGTCAAGGTCGACGAGACGATGCAGGACCCGCTGTGCGTGTACCAGCAGCTCAAGAAGCACTACAGCCGCTACACGCCCGAGATGGTCTCGCGCATCTGCGGCACGCCGCAGGACAAGTTCCTGAAGATCTGCGAGATGCTGGGCGAGATGTCCGCGCCCGACAAGACCAGCACCATCCTGTATGCGCTGGGCTGGACGCAGCACACCGTGGGCAGCCAGAACATCCGCACCATGGCGATGATCCAGCTGCTGCTGGGCAACATGGGGCGGCCGGGCGGCGGCGTGAACGCGCTGCGCGGGCACTCCAACGTGCAGGGCGTGACCGACATGAACGCCTACGCCGAGGTGCTCTCGGGCTACCTGGGCGCGCCCATGGATGCCGACACCACGTTCGAGGGCTACATCAAGCGGCTCACGCCCAAGGCCATGCGGCCCAACCAGTTCAACTACTGGAGCAACTTCTCGCGCTTCTACGTGAGCCTGATGAAGTCCTACTACGGCAAGGCCGCGACCAAGGAAAACGACTTCTGTTACGACTGGGTGCCCAAGTTCCCCGGCGGCTTTGACGTGATGCACATCTTCGAGCTGATGCACCAGGGCAAGGTCGGCGGTTTCATCTCGCAGGGTTTCAACCCGCTGGCCACGGTGTCCAACAAGAACAAGTTGTCGGCGGCGCTCATGAAGTTGAAATACCTCGTGATGATCGATCCGCTCGAATCGGAAACCGGCGAGTTCTGGCAGAACTTCGGCGAGTTCAACGACGTCAAGCCCGAGTCCATCCAAACCGAGGTCTTCCGCCTGCCGACCGCCTGTTTTGCCGAGGAGCAGGGCAGCTTCACCAATTCCAGCCGCGTCGCGATCTGGAAGGAAGCCGCCGTCGAGCCGCCCGGCGAGGCCAAGGTCGATTCGGAGATCATCGCCCAGCTCTTCGTGAAGCTGCGCGCGATGTACGCCAAGGACGGCGGCGCCTTCCCCGACCCCATCCTCAACCTGGACTGGCCCTACGTCATTCCGCAGGAGCCCACGTCCAGCGAACTGCTGAAGGAGATCAGCGGACGCGCGATCGGCGACGTGCAGGCGCCGCCCGACCCGGCCAATCCTTCCGCACCGCCCGCGGTGCTCGTGAAGGCGGGCCAGCAGGTGCCGGGCTTCGCCATGCTGCGCGACGACGGCTCCACCGCCTGCGGCAACTGGCTGTACGCGGGGGCCTGGTCGGAGGCGGGCAACCTCACGGCCCGCCGCAGCCTGGAGGACCCCACGGGTTGGGGCGTGTACCAGAACTTCGGCTTCTCCTGGCCGGCCAACCGGCGCATCCTCTACAACCGCGCGAGTGCGGACAAGGAGGGCAAGCCCTGGGCGCCGAACAAGAAGTACGAGTACTGGAACGGCAAGGCCTGGACCGGCGCGGACGTGCCCGACATGCTGCCCTCGGCCAAGCCGGAGATCGGCATGGGCTCGTTCATCATGAACCCCGAGGGGGTGGCGCGGCTGCACGCGATCGGCATGGCGGACGGGCCCTTCCCCGAGCACTACGAACCGTTCGAAACCCCGATCGGCGTGAACCCGCTGCACCCGGACAACCCCAAGGCGATCAGCAATCCGGCCGCCCGGGTGTTCAAGAGCGACATGGATGCCTTTGGCAAGAAGGAGGAGTTTCCCTACACCGCGACCACCTACCGCCTGACCGAGCACTTTCACACCTGGACCAAGCATGCGCGGCTCAACGCCATCATGCAGCCCGAGGCCTTCGTCGAGATCAGCGAAGAGCTGGCGAAAGAGAAGGGCATCAAGAAGGGCGACAAGGTGAAGATCAGCAGCATCCGCGCGTCGATCATCACCAAGGCCGTGGTCACCAAGCGCATCAAGCCGTTCAATGTGGACGGCAAGCAGGTGCACCTGGTGGGCATACCGTTCCACTGGGGCTTCAAGGGACAGACGAAGAATGGCTACCTGGCCAATGCGTTGACGCCGTTCGTGGGCGACGCCAACTCGCAGACGCCGGAGTTCAAGGCCTTCCTCGTCAACATTGAAAAGGTGTAGCCATGTCGAGTCTGCAATCACTGGATGTGGTCGCCCGCTCGGCCACGACGACACCCCCGCCCCAGGCACGCACCCACGTGACGGAGGTCGCCAAGCTGATCGACGTCTCCAAGTGCATCGGCTGCAAGGCCTGCCAGGTGGCGTGCTCGGAGTGGAACGACCTGCGCGACGACGTGGGCACCAACATCGGCGTCTACGACAACCCGGCCGACCTGTCCGGCCAGACCTGGACGCTGATGCGCTACTTCGAGGTGGAGCCCGAGCAGGACCATCTCGAATGGCTGATCCGCAAGGACGGCTGCATGCACTGCGAAGACCCCGGGTGCCTGAAGGCCTGCCCATCGCCCGGTGCCATCGTCAAGTACTCCAACGGCATCGTGGACTTCATCAGCGAGCACTGCATCGGCTGCGGCTACTGCATCAAGGGCTGCCCGTTCGACATCCCGCGCATCAGCCCCAAGGACAACAAGGCGTACAAATGCTCCTTGTGCTCCGACCGGGTGAGCGAGGGGATCGAACCCGCCTGCGTCAAGGCCTGTCCCACGGGCGCCATCACCTTCGGGCCCAAGGAAGACATGCTCGAGCATGCGGTGCAGCGCACCGCCGAGCTCAAGGAGCGCGGCTACAAGAACGCCGGGGTTTACAACCCGGCGGGCGTGGGTGGCACGCACGTCATGTACGTGCTCAAGCACGCCGACCGGCCTGAGCTCACGGGCCTGCCGCGCGATCCGAGCATCAGCCCCATGGTCTCGCTCTGGAAGGGGCTGGCCAAGCCTATCGGCCTGGCGGTCATGGTGGGCGCGGCGTTCGCCGGGTGGTTCCACTACCTGCGCAAGGGGCCGCTGGAGGCGCCCGAGGATGAAACCGAGGACAGCACGCAAGGAGACCGGTCATGAAAACCCCTCAATTGCAACGCTACGACGCGGGCCAGCGCTCCAACCACTGGGCGGTGGTCACGTGCTTCGTTCTCGCGGCCGCCTCGGGCTTCGCGCTCTTTCACCCGGCGCTGTTCTGGCTCAGCAACCTGCTGGGCGGCCCGCAGTGGACGCGCATCCTGCACCCTTACCTCGGCATTGCGATGTTCGTGCTGTTCCTAGGCATGTTCTTCATGTTCGTGGGGGCCAACGTCTGGCGCAAGGAAGACTCCGAGTGGCTGGGCAAGGCCGGCGCGATGATCTCCAGGGGCAACGCCGTGAAGATGCCCGCCGTGGGCAAGTACAACGGCGGGCAGAAGGTTGTCTTCTGGGTGTTCACGCTGTGCCTTGTCGTGCTGCTGGTGACGGGGGTCATGTTCTGGCAAGCCTGGTTCGCCGCCAGCGTGCCGATTCCGCTGCAGCGCGTGGCCGTGCTGGTGCATGCGCTCGCGGCCTTCGTGCTCGTGCTCGGGGTGATCGTGCATGCCTATGCGGCCATCTGGGTCAAGGGCACGCTGGGCGCGATGGTGCGCGGCAGCGTGAGCGCGGCCTGGGCCAAACATCACCATCCGCTGTGGTATCGCGACCAGATGAAGACCTCCAAGAAATGAAGAAGCCCTTTTGTTGAACCCCAAGCTGCCTGTGGGCGCCTGATGCGCCGGGGCAGCTTCTTTTTTTGCCGATACGCCCTTGAACTCGCCCGACTACCAACCGTTCCAGCACACGCCCGAAGAGATTGCACTGCGCTCGTCGATCGATGTGCCGCTGCTGCTCCTGCCCAAGCGCGCCAGCCTCTTCGCCGAGCGCGCGCTGCGCCTGCGCCAGAAGGCCGCGAACCACCCGATGCGCGACTACCTGATGTTCATGGCCGTGGTCTGCGAGGCGCAGCATGCGCGCCTGTCCGAGTTCGCGCCCGTGCCGCTGCCCACGCAGGAACAGATCGACGCGGCTGCGGCCGAAGGTCGGGCCCTGCTGGCTACCGAGGCCTGGCCGCGCGATCCGGCGTGGCGCGGGGAACTGCGCGCGCTGCTGGCGCAGGTGCTTGGCAAGCTCCCAGCCGACAGCCCGGCGCGCGCGGGCGTGTCGGCCGTCATCGGCCTGCCCGACCAGACGCTGGAGCAGCAGGCCGACCGGCTGCTCGCGGGCATCACGCTGGGGCTCGACCTGGCCACGGCGCCGCTCATTGCCGCGGGCCTGCAGCTGTATTGGGCGCACCTGGTCACGCGCACCAGCGCGCTGGGCCCGAAGGTCTTTCACCCGGTCGAGAACAGCAACCGCTGCCCCTGTTGCGGCAGTGCCCCCGTGGCCAGCCTCACGCGCGTGGGCGGCCGGCAGGAAGGCCAGCGCTACCTGTGCTGCAGTCTGTGCGGCACACAGTGGCTGATGGAGCGCGTGCAGTGCACGCAGTGCTTTTCCGACAAGAGCGTGCGCTACCGCGGCCTGCAGTCCGCCCAGGCCACCGCCGAACCCGAGAAGGCACCCGCGATCGAGGCCGAGACCTGCGACGAATGCCACCACTACCTCAAGACCATGCACATGGCGCGCGAGGTGCACGTCGAGCCCGTGGCGGACGATCTGGCCACGCTCACGCTCGATCTGCTGGTGTCCGAGGAGGGCTACGTGCGCAGCGGCACCAACATGCTGCTGCTCTTTGGCGACCCTGAAGCCGAACCGGGAGTCCCTTGATGCTGTTGCCTGAAGAATCCGTGGTTCACGGTTCGTCGGCTGAACCCCAACCATCGAACGCCGCCCGGCCGCAGGATCTGCCTGCGCTCGATCGTCTGCTGCGCCTGTCGGCCGTGCAGGCACTAGCCATGGCACATGGCCACACGCTGGTGGCCCAGACGGCGCGCGCGCTGCTGACCGAGCTGCGTGCGCTGGCCGTCGCCGGTGGCTTGAGCGTGGACGCGCTGGCGCCTGATGCACTGGCCGATGCCCTGGCGCGGCGCGTGCACGAGCGCCTGGCCCCGCGCATGCGCACGGTGCTCAACCTCACGGGCACGGTGCTGCACACCAACCTCGGGCGTGCGTTGCTGCCCGAAGCCGCCATCGCGCACATCGCCGCGACGATGGCCGCGCCCAACGACCTGGAGTTCGATCTGGTCACGGGCCGGCGCGGCGACCGCGACAGCATCGTCGAAGGCCTGCTGTGCGAGCTCACCGGGGCCGAGGCCGCGACGGTGGTGAACAACAACGCGGCGGCCGTGCTGCTCACGCTGGCGGCGCTTGCCAGCGGGCGCGAGGTGATCGTCTCGCGCGGCGAGCTCGTCGAGATCGGCGGTGCATTCCGCATGCCCGACGTGATGCAGAGCGCGGGCGCGCGTCTCGTCGAGGTGGGCACGACCAACCGCACCCACCCGCGCGACTACGAAGGCGCGATCGTCGAGCGCACCGCGCTGCTCATGAAGGTGCACACCAGCAACTACCAAGTGCAGGGCTTCACCAGCGCCGTGGCCGAGGCGCAGCTCGCGCCGATCGCTGCCGCGCACGGCCTGCCGCTGGTGACCGACCTGGGCAGCGGCGCGCTGATCGACCTGAGCGCCTACGGCCTGCCTCCGGAGCCGACGCCGCGGCAGATGCTGGCCGATGGCTGCGCACTTGTGACCTTCAGCGGCGACAAGCTGCTGGGGGGGCCGCAGGCGGGGCTCATCGTCGGGCGCAAGGATCTCGTGGCGCGCATCAAGGCGCACCCCATGAAGCGCGCGCTGCGCATGAGCAAGCTGCCGCTGGCGGCGCTCGAGGCCACGCTGCGGCTGTACCTGCGCCCCGAGCGCCTGACGCAAGACCTGCCTACGCTGCGCCTGCTCACGCGGCCGCTGGCCGCGATCGAAGCCACGGCCCGCGCGGTGGCGCCCGCGCTGCAGGCCGCGCTGGCGCCGCGCTACAGCGTGCAGCAGGTGGCGCTGCAGGGGCAGATCGGCTCGGGGTCGCTGCCCGTGGAGCGCCTGCCGTCCAGCGGCCTGGCGCTCGCGCCGGTGGACACGGCGGGAACGGGCCGGGCGCTCGAAGCGCTGTGCGCCGCGTTGCGTGCCCTGCCCATGCCGGTGATCGGGCGCATCCACGAAGACCGGCTGCTGCTGGACATGCGCTGCCTCGAAAAGCCGACGCAGCTTCTGGATCAGATCGGCCTTCTGCGCTGGTCTGGCAAGCGCGAGTAGCTATCGGGCGAGTAGCGCATGATCGTCGGCACCGCAGGCCATATCGATCACGGCAAGACCACGCTGGTGCGCGCGCTCACCGGTGTTGATACCGACCGACTGCCCGAGGAGAAGAAGCGCGGCATCAGCATCGAGCTGGGCTACGCCTTTCTCGATGCGCCGGGCGGCGAGCGCATCGGTTTCATCGACGCACCCGGTCATGAGCGGCTGGTGCACACCATGGTCGCGGGCGCCAGCGGCATTGACTACGCGCTGCTGCTGGTGGCCGCCGACGATGGCCCCATGCCGCAGACGCGCGAGCACTTGGCCGTGCTCTCGCTGCTCGGGATTGCGCGTGGCGCGGTGGTGATCACCAAGATCGACCGCGCGGCCGAGGGCTGCGTGTCCACGCTGCGCGCCGAGATCGCCACGATGCTCGCGGGCACGAGCCTGCAAGGCGTGCCCATCGTGGAGGTCAGTGCGCAGACCGGCACGGGCATCGAGGCTCTGCGCACCCTGCTGCTCGCCGACGCACGGGAACAGGCGCGGGCCGACGCGGCGGCGCAGGAGCCGCTGGCCTTTCGCCTCGCGATCGACCGCGCCTTCACCCTGCAGGGCATGGGCACGGTGGTGGCTGGCACCATCCACGCGGGCTGCGTGCGTGTGGGCGACGAGCTGGCGCTCGCGCCGCCCACCCCGGGTGCCCCCGCTATGGTGCGCGTGCGCAGTCTGCAGGCGCAACACCAGCCGGTGCAGCAGGCGTGGGCCGGGCAGCGCTGCGCCGTGGGACTCGCGGGCCTGGCGCGCGAGGCGGTGGCGCGCGGGCAGTGGCTCGTGGCGCCTGCCGTGCGGCTGGCCACGCAGCGGCTCGATGCCTGGCTCACGCTCTGGCCGGGTGAAGCGCAGCCGCTGCGCTCGGGCGCGCACGTGCAGGCGCACATCGGCGCGGCGCACGTGGCCGCCACCGTGGCGCTGCTCGATGCCGAGCTGCTCGCGCCCGGCGCCACGGCGCTGGTGCAGCTCGTGCTGGCCAGCCCCGTGGGCGCCTGGCATGACGAGCGCGTGCTGCTGCGCGACAGCGCCGCGTGCCGCACGCTCGCCGGTGGCCGCGTGCTCGATCCCTTCGCGCCCACGCGCTATCGGCGCACGCCGCAGCGCCTGGCGGAACTGGCCGCGCTGCGCCAGCCCGACCGCGGCGAGCGCCTCTCGGCCCTGCTCGCCGTGACGCCCCACGGGGTGGACCTGGCGCGTTTTGCCGCCGCGCAAGGGCTGGCGGCCCCGCCGGATGACTTCGAAAAAAAGGCGGCGCTCGCGCAGGGCGGGCAGGCGCTGGGTGCCGCGCAGGCGCAGGCGAGCGCCGCCGCGGCGCTGGCGGCGCTTGCCGTCTTTCATGAGCGCCAGCCGGACGAGCTCGGGCCCGACAGCGCGCGCCTGCGCCGCCTGGCCGCGCCGCGCCTGCCGCCCGTGCTCTGGCAGGCGCTGCTCGCGGGCATGGCAGCGGCGGGGCAGGTGGTATCGCACGGCGCGGTGGTGCACCTGCCCGAGCACGGCGCGCAGCTCTCGGAGACCGAGACGCGCATCGCGCAGAAGGCGGCGCCGCTGCTCGCCGCCGCGCGCTTCGAGGGCGCCTGGGCGCGCGACATGGCGCGCGACGCGAAAGAGCCCGAGCCGCTGGTGCGCACCACGCTCGCGCGCCTGGCGCGCCGCGGTGAGCTGCACCAGGTCGTCAAGGACCTGTACTACCCGCCGCGTGCGATGCAGGAGCTCGCTCAGTTGGCGCGTGACGTCGGCGCGGCGCACGGCGGTGTGGTGCTGGCCGCACAGTTTCGCGACGCGACCGGCCTCGGGCGCAAGCGGGCCATTCAGATTCTGGAATACTTCGATCGCATCGGCTTCACGCGCCGCGTGGGCGACATGCACAAGCTGCGCGCGGACTGCACGCTGTTTGCGTCGGAGCCGGTGGTGTAGCGCGACACGGAAGGGCAACCATCCTGGTGGGTGGGCCGGGCTTCAAACCCGGTGGGCGGCGCCAAGCGCCGCCGGGTGGGTTCGACTCCCATGCCCTTCCGCCACTCCGATTTGCATAGCTGCTTGCACACAACCACAAACGATTCCAAATATGAAAGCATTTGGAATGCAGGAGTTAAATGTGCGAACAGCTCTCTTTTTTATTAACCTCAAAACACCAGCGCGCGCCAGCGCAGGTCGATCGCCCGCGCCATGAACTGCACCGCGCCGCCGCGAGCGCAGCCGGGCAGGAGCGCGTCCGGGGCGATGCCCTGCGCTGCGAGCGCGTCCGAGCAGGCGAACAGACGCGCGCCGAGCGCCACGGCTTCCTGCAGGTTGTCGGCGATGGTCTTGTCCGAGCGCGTGCTGGCGCGCAGGCGCGCGGCCACGCCGGGCACGAGCAGATGCACGCTGGCGGCGGTGAAGTACAGCTCCACCGGCACGTCCATGGCAGCCGCGGCGGCGGCGTGGAAGAACGGCGTGGCCAGGCGCTCGGGGCAGCTGGCGTCGGCCGACCAGAGCATGATCGCGACGCCGGCCGCGTCGTGCGCGGTGATGCTCATGGCGCGGCGGGCGGCGCGAGTTCCACGCCGTTGCCGTGTGCGTGCCGCGCCATGGCCTCATGCACCGCGTCGCCGTGCACGAGCTGCGGCGCATCGGCCGCGAAATTCGAAAGGCGCAGGCGCGCAATCCAGCCCGCGCCGTACGGGTCCTGGTCCACGAGTCGCGGGCGCTCTTCGAGTCGCGGGTTGATCTCGATGATCGTGCCCGAGACGGCGGTCTTCACCGCCACGATGGATTTGGAGAGTTCGACGACGGCCACGGTGGCGCCCTGCGCGAGCTCGGTGCCCACGCGTTTGGGGCGGCACATGTAGATCTCGCCCGAGAGCGCGATGCCGAGCTCGGTGATGCCCACCGTCGCGCTGGCGCCGTTGGCCTCCAGCCGCGCCCAGACCTGATGCTCGACCAGGTAATAAAGCTCCGGGGGATGGTTCAGGCGCAGCAGCGGCGTGCTCATGCCGCGATGGTAAGGCAACGCTGAACCAGCCCCTCGCGTGTCGCGCATCCCTGCTTCGGGCGGTCTGCGGCGTTGCAAATGCTCGCAATAGCTGCGGCTATTGCTGCGCCTTGCATCCCATCCCGAACCAGGGTGCGCGCCATCGCGGGAACTGGTTCAGCGTCGCCGTAGGCAAAGTGCTACTTCTTGCCGTGTGGGCTCACGTAGTCGCCCGCCTTGGCGTGGAAGGCGATCGCCATGCGGTTCCAGCCGTTGATGGCGATCACCGCCAGCGTCAGATCGACCAGACCCTTCTCGTCGAAGTGCTTGCGCGCCTCGGCATAGATCTCGTCGGAGACCTCGCCGTCGGCGATGCGCGTCACGGCCTCGGTCCAGGCGAGAGCGGCGCGCTCGCGCTCGGTGTACAGGTGCGGCGCCTCGCGCCAGGCCGAGAGCACGAACAGGCGCACGGTGCTCTCGCCCTGGGCGATGGCATCCTTGCTGTGCATGTCAAGGCAATAGGCGCAGCCGTTGATCTGCGAGGCGCGCATCTTCACGAGCTCGATCAGCGACTCTTCCAGTCCGCTCTTGTGCACCTGCATCTCGGTGTGCAGCAGGGCCTTGAACGCCTCGGGCGAGGCGTTCTTGTATTCAATGCGTTGTGACATGGCGATGGACTCTCATGGGAAAACGCGGTCTGCAAAAACCGCCAGATGTCGCAGTCTAGGCGCTTGAAAAGGGGCGCGAGCCGGTTTTCGGGGGGAACCTGCGTTGCAAGTGCAGGTTTGCCGTTGCCGCCTGGTCAGTCGTGCTCGAAGCGGAACACCGCCGTGCTCGCGAGCAGATTCGGCCAGCGGCGCACCTCGTGGCCATCTTCCAGCCCGAAGGCGTCGAGGATGCGCAGCTTGTTGCGCCGCGCCAGCACCTCGAAGTCCGCATAAGTGCCGACGCGGATGTTGGGCGTGTCGTACCACTGGTACGGCAGGCGGCTCGTCACCGGCATCCTGCCGCGCAGTACCGACAGGCGGTTGGGCCAGTGCGCGAAGTTGGGGAAGGCGACGATGCCGCTTTGACCCACGCGCGCGGTCTCCCGCAGCATCACTTCGGCGTTCCTCAGGTGCTGCAGCGTGTCGATCTGCAGCACCACGTCGAAGCTGTTGTCGGCGAACATCGCCAGGCCCTCGTCCAGGTTCAGCTGGATCACGTTGACGCCGCGGCGCACGCAGGCGAGCACGTTGGCGTCGGCAATCTCGATGCCGTAGCCGCTGCAGCCGCGCGTGCGCTGCAGCAGCTCCAGCAGCGCGCCATCGCCGCAGCCCAGATCGAGCACGCGGCTGCCCTCGGGTACGAGCCGCGCGATGGATTGCATGGTGGAGTGGTCGCTCATGAAAGCTCCTTGGCAATGCCATCGAAATAAGAGCGCACCACGCTCATGTAGCGCGGGTCGTCGAGCAAAAAGGCATCGTGCCCGTGCGGCGCATCGATCTCGGCGTAGCTCACGTCGCGGCGGTTCTCCAGCAGCGCGTGCACCGTCTCGCGCGAGCGCGCGGGCGCAAAGCGCCAGTCGGTGGAAAAGCTCACCAGCAGAAATTTCGCCTGCGTGACGGCCAGCGCCTGCGTAAGGTTGCCGCCGTGTGTACGCGCCGGATCGAAATAGTCCAGCGCGCGGGTGATCAGGAGGTAGGTGTTGGCGTCGAAGTAGCTGCTGAACTTGTCGCCCTGGTAGCGCAGGTAGCTCTCGATCTGGAACTCCACGTCCTGCGTGCTGTAGTGGTAGCTGCTGCGCGCCACGCCGTCCACCGCCTCGCGCAGCTCGCGGCCGAACTTGGCGTTCATCACGTCGTCAGACAGGTAGGTGATGTGCCCGATCATGCGGGCGATGCGCAGGCCGCGCTGCGGGATCACGCCGTGGCGGTAGTAGTTGCCGCCGTGAAAATCCGGGTCGGTGGCGATGGCGCGGCGCGCCACCTCGTTGAAGGCGATGTTCTCGGCCGAGAGATTCGGGGCGCTGGCAATCACGATGGCGTGGCGCACGCGCTCGGGGTACTGCAGCGTCCAGGACAGCGCCTGCATGCCGCCCAGGCTCCCGCCCATCACGGCCGCCAGCCGCGTGATGCCCAGGCGATCGAGCAGCAGCGCCTGCGCGTTCACCCAGTCCTCGACGGTGAGCACGGGGAAGTCCGCGCCATAGACCTCGCCCGTGGCCGGGTTCACGTCCATCGGGCCGGTCGAGCCGAAGCACGAGCCGGGGTTGTTGATGCCGATCACGAAGAAGCGGTTGGTGTCCACGCTTTTGCCCGGGCCGATCATGTTGTCCCACCAGCCTTCGCTCTTGGGCTCGCCCGCGTACGTGCCCGCGACGTGGTGCGAGGCGTTGAGCGCATGGCACACGAGCACGGCATTGCTCTTGTCGGCGTTGAGCGCGCCGTAGGTCTCGTAGGCGAGGTGATAGTCCCGCAGCACGGCGCCCGAGGTGAGCGCGAGCTCCTCCGGGAACTGCATCAGCTGGGGTGTGGCAATGAGCGACATGAAAAAACCCGGCATCGCCAAAGAACGAGGCCGGGCTTGCACGATTCGGTCACGTCTTTAGCGGAACTTGTAAAGCGCCCGCAAGCGGTGCAAATCGGCGCGTCAACCGAGGGTGATTATGCCCAAGTGGGCGTTTTGTGTCGCCAAGACCCAGGCGCTGGCGCGGTCAAGCGGGCCACGCGAGGCGCACGCCGTGCTCGCGTGCAAGCCGTTCGAGCGCCTCGGGCGTGTCCACATCGGTGGTGTAGCGCGCGTGCTTGGCCGCGAGTGGCGCCACCTGATCGGGATGCGCGCGCCGCCAGGCGCGCACCGAGGCGCCGCCCTGCACGGCGGCACGCAGCACGGCGCCGAAGGCGAGCGGGTGGCCGGGTTCGCCGCCGTGCACGGGCACGACCAGGTGCACGTTGTCCTGGCGCGTCCGCCACGCTTGCAGCACGGCCTGCGCATCGCCCTCCTGCAGCAACGGCTGGTCGCCGAGTGCGACCAAGAGGGTGGCCGTATCGGGCGGCAACGCCCGCAGGCCGCAGGCGAGCGACGTGGCCGGGTCTTCCTCGGGCTTGGGGTTGGTGACCCATGTCAGCGAGGGATAGCGTGCCTGCGCGGGTTCGAGCACCCGCAGCAGCGCCTGCCTGTGGTGGCCGAGCACGACGACGATGCGCGAGCAGCCGGCTTGCACGAGCAGCCGTACCTGGCGCAGCAGCAGCGGCTCGCCATCGCGCTGCAGCAGCGATTTGGGCCGGTGACCCATGCGCCGCCCGGCACCGGCGGCGAGGACGATGGCGCCGATGCTGAACCCTGTGCCGTCCGTCGCCTCAGGCATCGTCGTGCATCACGAAGCAGACGTTGGCCGCGTCGTTGGGCGTGATCTCCTGCAGGTCCTTGACGTGCGCCACGTCCATGTCGCGCGGCAGCGGCACGCCGTTCTTCACCGCCAGAATTTCGGCCATCACGCTCACGGCGATCTCGGGCGGCGTCTTGCTGCCGATGTAGATGCCCACGGGCCCGCGCAGGTGCTTGAGGCTTTCCTCGGTCTGATCCAGATACTCGATCATGCGCTGCTGGCGCAGCGCGCTGTTGCGCCGGCTGCCAATGGCGCCGATGTAGAACGCCGGGGTCTCCAGCGCCTGCAAGAGCGCCAGGTCGTCGAGCTTGGGGTCGTGCGTGAGCGCAATCACGCAGGTGCGGCCGTCGGGCTTCATCTCGGCCACGGTGTCGTCGGGCATGGTGGTAACGAGCCGCGCGCCCGCCACGCTCCAGCTGCCCGAAAATTCCTCGCGCGGGTCGCACACGGTCACGGAAAAACCGCAGAACAGCGCCATGGTGGCGAGGTACTCGCTCATCTGCCCGGCGCCGATGATGAGCATGCGATAGCCCGGACCGAAGGTGTTGACCACCTCCTGCGCGTCGATGAGCAGATCGGCCGGGTGCTCGGCCGCCTCCAGCGTGACCGCGCCGTCCGCCAGGCGCACGCGCCGGTGCACGAGCTCGCCGGCGTCGAGCCGCGCGAGCAGCTGCTCGATGGCCTCTGCCTCGGGGTTGAACTCAACCAGGATCTGCAGCGTGCCGCCGCAGGGCAGGCCGAAGCGGTGCGCTTCGTCGGCCGTGACGCCGTACTTGACGAATTGCGGCGGCCCCTCGTGCGCCAGCGCATCGGCCGCGCCCGGCTTGGTGTAGCGGTCGATCAGGTCGTACTCGATGCAACCGCCCGACACCGACCCCATCACCATGCCGTCGCCGCGCAGCGCCATGATGCAGCCTATGGGCCGCGGCGACGAGCCCCAGGTGTGCACGACCGTGGCGAGCACCGCGTCCTGCCCGGCGCGGCGCCAGCTCGCGAGCGCGCGCAAGACGGTGAGATCGAGGTTTTCCATGGCGGCGCCCTCCTGTACTGTCGCTACTTCTGCGTGGCGGTGTCGGCTTCGCCGCCGCCCTTGAGCTTGCCCCAGAGCTTCTTGAGCGCGCCGGGTTTGTCCGCCGCGGCCTCGCCTTCCTGCGGCGGCGGGCCGTAGCGCCGCTGCATCTCCTCGTCGAAGCGGGTGAAGAATTTCTCGGCCATGGACTTGGCCACGCCATCGATCAGGCGCTGACCCACCTGCGCGATCTTGCCGCCGACGGTGGCGCTGGCGCTGTAGGTCAGCTCGCACCCGGCGTCCGCGGGCGTGAGCGTGACCCGGGCGCTGCCCTTGCCAAAGCCCGCGGGCCCTCCGGTGCCCTCGAAGCCCAGCGTGTAGCTGCTGGGCGGGTTGATGTCCGACAGCGTGATCGCGCCCTTGAACCTGGCGCTGACGGGGCCGATCTTCAGCGCCATCGTGATCGCGTAGGCGTTCTCGCCCGCGGCTTCGATGCTGTCGCAGCCGGGGATGCAGGCCTTGAGCACCTCGGGGTCGTTGAGCGCGTCCCAGGCCTGTTGCTGGGTGATGGATAGGGGCCGTGAGCCTTGCATTTCCATGGATGTGTCTCCTTGGCGTTTGGATTCAGGTTTTGAGCAGTCGTGCGATCGCGCCCGCGAGTTCGTGCAGTTTGGTGACGTTGTGCACCGCCACCATGCCATCGGCGGCCTTGTGCAGCTCGGCCGCGCCGCGCGCGATCGGCTCGTAGCCGCCGAAGCGCAGCAAGGGGTTGAGCCACAGCAGCGTGCGCGTGTGGTGCTTGAGCCAGGCCAGTTCTTTTCTGAGCGGCTCGGGCTCGTCCGTATCCAGCCCGTCGCTCACCAGCAGCACCAGCGTGCGCCGCCCGACGAGGCGGCGTGCGTGGCGCAGGCGCAGCTGCGCGAGCGATGCGCCCAGGCGCGTGCCGCCGGCGAAGTCGTCGATCGCCTGCCCTGCGGCGAGCAGCATGGCGTCGGTGTCGGCGAGGCGAAACGCCGCGTTCAGGTCGGTGAGGTGCGAGCCGAAGGCGAAGACGTCGCGGCGCACCGCCAAACCGCGCCCGCCCGCTTGCGTGCGCGCCGTGGCGCAGTGCAGGAAGGCGAGCAGCAGGCGCGCATAGCGCTCCATCGAGCCCGAGACATCGACCAGCACCAGCAGCGGCAGGGGCGCGCGGCGGCGTTCCAGGCGGTGCAGCGCCATCACGTCGCCGCCGCATTGCGCCGCGCTGCCGAAGATGCGCCGCCAGTGGATGCGCGCGCCGCGCGTGCCGCCGTGCGTGCGCCGCGCCGCCACGGTGGGCAGTGGCAGCGGGATGTCGCGCACCAGGCGCTCCACCAACTGGTATTCGCTGGCGGTGAGCTGGTTGAAATCGGCCGTTTTCAGGCGCGCGACCTGGCTCGCGGTCATCGCGGCGTCCAGGTCGATCGCGTCCTCCTTGGCGGGTGCGCTTTGCGCCTTGGGCGGCGACAGCGCCTCGGCCACGCGCGGGCGGCGCTTGGGCGCCTTGGCATGGCCATCTGCGCGCGGCAGCATCTGCGCGAGCAGTTTGTTGGCGAGCTTGGGGTCGCGGAAGAAGGCGTCGAACAGTTCGCGGAACACGGCGCGATCCTGCTCGCGCGCGACCAGCACGGCTTCGAGCGCGGCGCTGGCATCGTCCTTTTGCGCCACGCCCACCCAGTTCAGCGCCTGCTGCGCCAGCGCGATGCGCGAGGCGTCGATGGGTACGCCCGCGCGGCGCAGCATGCGGCAGAAGGCGCTCAGGTTGCCCGAGAGCTTGCCGTGGCGCGCATCGCCGAGCTGGATGACGCGTTCGGGCGCGGGACTGAGCTGCGCTGGCATGGCGGTGGCCCGGTCCGTCTCAGTTCGCGCCGCCGCCCTGCGCGGCCACCTGCAGCACCTCGGCGGCCAGCGCCTGGTTCAGGGCCGCCACGTCGTCGCGCTGCTTGAAGAGGATGCCGGCGGTGTCCTGCACCACCTCGGGGTCGAGCGCCAGGGTGTCGAGCGCCACCAGCGCGCGCGCCCACTCCACCGTCTCGGCAATGCCGGGCGCGCGCTGAAAATTGCCGTCGAAGGGCGCGCTGCGCAGCTGCTGCACGAAGGCAGCCACCTGCTCGGTGAGCTGGGCGGGCGCCTCGGGAACGAGCGCGCGCACGATGGCCAGCTCGCGCTCGCGCTCGGGGTAGTCGAGCCAGTGGTACAGGCAGCGGCGCTTGACCGCGCCGTTGAGCTCGCGCGTGCGGTTGCTCGTGAGCAGCGTCACGGGCGGCACGCTCGCGCGCACCGTGCCGAGTTCGGGAATGCTCACCTGGTATTCGCCCAGGTATTCGAGCAGGAAGGCCTCGAAGGGCTCATCGGCGCGGTCCACCTCGTCGATCAAGAGCAGCGCGCCGGGCGCCGGGGTCTCCAGCGCCTGCAGCAGCGGGCGGCGCACGAGATAGCGCGGCTGGTAGACCTCCTGCTCCAGCTCATTGCTCGGCGCCTGGCCCTCGGCCGCGCGCAGGTGCAGCAGCTGCGCGGCGTAGTTCCACTCGTAGAGCGCCTCGCGCTGCTCCAGGCCGTCGAAGCACTGCAGCCGGATGAGCTGGCGCCCCAGCACCTGCGCCAGCGCCTTGGCCAGCTCCGTCTTGCCCACGCCCGGCTCGCCCTCCAGCAGCAGCGGGCGCTGCAGCTTGAGCGCGAGGAACACGGCGGTGGCGAGGCGCCGGTCGGCAAAGTAGCCCTGCTGGCGCAGCCCTGCGGTGAGCTCGTCAATGGTGTTGCACTCACAGGGGGAGGTGGTGGGCATGGATGAGTATCAAAAGTAGAGCTGCTCGCGCTTTATGGATAAGCGCTAGTGACAAAAAATACCATGATTTTCGCGCTCCTGCCCCGTGGGAGGGCAGGAGCGCGCACAGGGACTCAGGCCAGCGCCTGGGCCACGGCGCGCTGCGTCATCACGCCCACGAGGTGCGCGCGGTAGGCGCTGGAGCCGTGCAGGTCGCTGGAGAGTTCGCCCGCGTCGGTCTTCACCGCGGCCGCGGCCCCGGGCGTGAAGCTAGCGGAAAGCGCCTGCTCCATCGCGCCGTGACGAAACACGCCGCTGCCCCCGCCCGTCACAGCCACGCGCACGCCCGCATCGGTTTGCGCGACGAAGACGCCAATCAGTGCGAAGAGCGAGGCCGGTTGCGGGAACTTCATGTACGCGGCCTTCTTCGGGATCGGAAAGCTCACTGCGGTGATGATCTCGCCTTCGTCGAGCGCCGTGGTGAACAGGCCCTGGAAAAAGTCGTCCGCCGCGATGGCGCGCGCGTTGGTGTGCACGGTGGCGCCCAGCGCGAGCAGCGCGGCCGGGTAGTCGGCTGCCGGGTCGTCGTTGGCGACCGAGCCGCCTATCGTGCCGCGCGCGCGCACCTGCTTGTCGCCGATGCCGCTGGCGAGCTGCGCCAGCGCCGGGATGGCGCCCGCGACGACGGCGCTTTCGGCCACGTCGCAGTGGCGCGTCATCGCGCCGATCACGAGGGTGTTGCCCTCCTTGCGGATGCCGGACAGCTCCTTGATGCCGCCCAGATCGACGAGTTGCTCGGGCGCCGCCAGGCGCAGCTTCATCGACGCGAGCAGCGTCTGGCCGCCCGCCAGCAGCTTGCCGCCGCCCTGCACCAGTTTCAATGCCTCGGCCTGCGTGGCCGGGCGCTCATAGGTGAATGCATACATGAGTGGCTTCCTTTCAGGCTTGGGCTTGCTGGATGGCCGCCCACACCCGGTCGGGCGTGGCGGGCATGTCGATCTCGTGCACGCCCAGGGGTTTGAGCGCATCGAGCACCGCGTTGATCACGGCCGGGGGCGAGCCGATGGCGCCCGCCTCGCCGCAGCCCTTGCTGCCGATGGGATTGTGCGTGCACGGCGTGCAGACGTGGCCGATCTGGATGTTGGGGAAGTTGGCCGCGCGCGGCATGGTGTAGTCCATGTAGCTGCCGGTCAGGAGCTGCCCCGACTCCGGGTCGTAGATGCCGTGCTCGTACAGCGCCTGGCCCATGCCCTGGATCACGCCGCCCTGCACCTGGCCCTCGACGATCATGGGGTTGATGATGACGCCGAAGTCGTCCACGCACGAGAAGCGGTCCACGCGCACCACGCCGGTCTCGGGGTCGATCTCGACCTCGCAGATGTAGGTGCCCGCGGGGTAGGTGAAGTTGGTCGGGTCGTAGAACGCGGTTTCGTTCAGGCCCGGCTCCAGCTTGTCCAGCGGGTAGTTGTGCGGCACGTAGGCCGTGAGCGCCACCTGCGCGAACGGGATCTTCTTGTCCGTGCCCTTGACCTTGAACTCGCCGCCCGAGAACTCGATGTCGGCGTCGCTTGCCTCCATCAGGTGCGCGGCGATCTTCTTGGCCTTGGCCTCGATCTTGTCCAGCGCCCGCATGATGGCCGAACCGCCCACCGAGAGCGAGCGGCTGCCGTAGGTGCCCAGGCCGAAGGGGATGCGCCCGGTGTCGCCGTGCACGATCTCGACCTGGCTGGGGTCGAGCCCCAGGCGCGCCGCGACGAGCTGCGCGAACGTCGTCTCATGCCCCTGGCCGTGGCTGTGCGAGCCGGTGAACACCGTGACGCTGCCCGTGGGGTGCACGCGCACTTCGCCTGCCTCAAAGAGGCCCGCGCGTGCGCCCAGCGCCCCCGCGAGGTTGGACGGCGCCAGGCCGCAGGCCTCGATGTAGCTCGAATAGCCGATGCCGCGCCTCAATCCCTTGGCTTCGCTCGCCTTGCGCCGCGCATCGAACCCCGCCACGTCGGCGAGCTTCTGCACCTCGTTCATGCAGGCGTGAAAGTCCCCCGTGTCGTACTGCAGCGCCACCGGCGTCTGGTAGGGGAACTGTGTGACGAAGTTGCGCTTGCGGATTTCGTCTTGCGACAGGCCCATGTCCCAGCCGCAGCGCGTCACCAGCCGCTCGACCAGATAGGCGGCCTCGGGCCGCCCCGCGCCGCGGTAGGCATCGACGGGCGCGGTGTTGGTGAACCAGGCATCGACTTCCACATAGACCTGCGGCGTCGCGTACTGGCCCGCCAGCAGCGTGCCGTAGAGGTAGGTGGGAATGGCGCTGGCAAAGGTCGAGAGGTAGGCGCCCAGATTCGCATGGGTGTGAAAGCGCGCCGCGAGGAACTTGCCGTCCTTGTCCATCGCCATCTCGGCGTGGCTCACGTGGTCGCGTCCGTGCGCGTCGCTCACGAAGGATTCGCTGCGCTCGGCCGTCCACTTCACCGCGCAGTTGAGCTGGCGCGCCGCCCAGGTGAGCGCCACGTCTTCCGCGTAGAGGTAGATCTTGGAGCCGAAGCCCCCGCCCACGTCGGGCGCGATCACGCGCACCTTGTGCTCGGGCAGCTGCATCACGAAGGCGGTGAGCAGCAGGCGCTCGACGTGCGGGTTCTGGTTGGACACGTACAGCACCACCTCGTCGGTGGCGCGGTTGTAGCTGACGTTGACCGCGCGCGGCTCCATGGCGTTGGGGATCAGGCGGTTGTTCACCACGTCGATCTTCGTGATGTGCGCGGCATTGGCGAAGGCGGCATCGACGCCCGCCTTCTCGCCCAGCGTCCATTTGAAGCACTGGTTGTCGGGCGCCTCGTCGTGCAGCGCGGGGCCGTCCTTGGCCTTGAGCATGTCGATCACCGGCGCCAGCGTTTCGTAATCCACTTCCACCGCCTCGGCGGCGTTCTTCGCGTGCTCGTGCGTGTCGGCCACGACCAGCGCCACCTGGTCGCCGACGTAGCGCACCTTCTTGCTCGCCAGCGCCGGGTGCGGCGGCTCGCGCATGGGGCTGCCGTCGGGGTAGTGGATCTGCCAGGCGCAGGGGATGGAGCCGAGCTTGCCCTCGATGTCTGCGCCGGTGAAGATGCGCGCCACGCCCGGCATCTTGCTGGCGGCGGCGATGTCCACGCGCTTGATCAGCGCATGCGCGTGCGGCGATCGCACGAAGTAGCCGACCTTCTGGCGGTCGAGGTGAATGTCGTCGGTGTAGTTGCCCTGGCCGGTCAGGAAGCGCAGGTCTTCCTTGCGCTTGAGCGATTCGCCGATGTGCGGCAGCTTGGCAAATTCATTGGCACCCATGGTCTGTCTCCTTGAAGTGGCGCAACGCGCTCAGGCTGCCATGGCCGCTTGCGCGGTCTGGATGGCCTTGACGATGTTCTGGTAGCCGGTGCAGCGGCACAGGTTGCCTTCGAGCAGCTCGCGGATCTCGTGCTCGCTGGCCTTGGGGTGGTGCTTGAGCAGGTCGATGCTGCTCATCACCATGCCCGGCGTGCAGTAGCCGCATTGCAGGCCGTGGCACTCCTTGAAGGCCGCCTGGATGGGGTGCAGCGTGCCGTCGGGCGCGGCCACGCCCTCGATGGTGGTGATGTCCGCGCCGTTCATCTGCACCGCCAGCACGTTGCACGACTTGATGGAGCGCCCGTCCGCCATCACCGTGCAGGCGCCGCACTGGGCGGTGTCGCAGCCCACGTGCGTGCCGGTGAGGCGCAGGTGTTCGCGGATGAACTGCACCAGCAGCGTGTTTGGCGGCACGTCGGCGCTGACGGCCTGCCCATTGACCTTGAGCTCGATCTGCATTGCGCTTGTCTCCTTGACGTCACGAGGGGGAAAAGCATCCATTCTTGGATCAAGACACCACACCTGACCTAGGACAAACCCTGAAGCCGGGCCGATCTGCTTGCAATATTCTCAGAATGAGACGCCTGCCATGACCGCCTTGCACCACGACCCCCGCCTTTCCCAGATCGCCCTGGCACGCCGGGCGGTGCTGGAAAGCGGCGCCGAACTCACCGATGCCCTGGTGGGCGCCTGGGTCGATCGTGCCTGGATCATGCAGAGCTGGCGCCGGTGCCTCGCGCGCGGCGCGCTCCCCAACGCGCCCGTCGTGTTCGACGCGACGCCCGCGCACGCCGGCGCCGATGTGCAGGAGCAGCATGGCGCACTGCTGGCCGCCGCGCGCCCCGAACTGCTGCGCCTGGCCACGCAGATTGCCCCCATCCGCTACTTCGCGCTGCTTACCGACGCCCACGGCACGGTGATCGACACGGCGGGCTCGATCGACCACCGCAACCGCGCCACGCATGCGATCGCGCGCGTGGGCGTCGATCTGAGCGAGCACTCGATCGGCACCAGCGCCATCGGCGCGGCGCTGAGCGAGCGCGCGCCCGTCTGGCTGCATCGCGGCGAGCATTTCTTTGCCGATACCAGCGTTTACAGCTGTGCCGGCGCGCCGTTGTTCGGCCCCGATGGCGCCTGCCTGGGCATGATCGACGTGACCGGCGTCGATGCGCCCGAGCGCCCCGAACTCAAGCACCTCGTCGCTCAGAGTGCGCGCCAGATCGAGGATGCGCTGATCCTCGCGCAGCCGCACCGCCTGCGCCTGCGTCTCGCGTGGCCGGCCGGCTGGCAGGTGAGCGGCGTGAGCAGCGCCGAGGGGCTGCTGTGCCTGGACGCGGACGGGTGCGTGGTGGGCGCCAATGGCACGGCGCGGCAGATGCTGCCCAGCCTGCACACGCTGGTGGGCGGCTCGCTGCACGCGAGCGACCTGTTCGCGCTGCCGTGGCACAGCCTGTTCGACGGCGCGGCGCTGGCCGAGCCGCGCACCGTGCCGCTGTGGTCCGGCCTGCGCATGCAGGTGCGCGCCGAGCGATCCGGGCTCGCGCCCGTGGCGCAGCGGCGCTCGCTCAAGGCGCTGGAGTCCGACCTGATCGACCAGGCCCTGCGCGATGCGGGCGGGCGCGTGGCGCAGGCGGCCAAGGCCCTGGGCGTGAGCCGGGCCACGCTGTACCGGCGCCTGGCCGCGGCGCCACGCGCGAGCGGTTAACACCTGCCGGCCAGGCTGTAGCGGCCTCGTTCCGGGATTGACGCGGCGGGGCCATCGTTCTTTCGGACGATGGTCGGCGCGTGGCGCCATCGTTCTTGTGCGCCTGGTGGCTAAGCCGATCGAAGGATGGTTCGGGAATTCGGTGCCGACTAATCTCGGTGCCGATGTTCAAAACAGTCCAGATTTCGGCTTTCCCGGCCGTCTTCAGTTCCGACGACCGGCCTGCGCTGGCCGTGACGCAGGCTCTCCTGGTCCTGGGGGCCGTGGCGTCGGCCAGGCGCTGCCTGCGCGTCCTGCTCGGGGTGCTGATGGCCTTGCTGGTGCAGCAGACGGTGCTGGCCGCCCCCTCGCGCCTGTCGCACTTCCTGCCGCAGATCACGGTGGACAGCGTGTTCCCCGGCGCGGATCGCGTGGGCCCCGCGCGCGACGACCTGCCCGTGGCGCCTGTCTATGCGGGCGACAAGATGCTGGGGCACCTGTACATCACGTCGGATTTCGTCAATACCCGCGGTTATTCGAGCTTTCCCATCGACACCCTCGTGGCGTTGGCGAGCGACGGCACCATCATGGGCGCCAAGCTGCTCGAGCACCACGAGCCCATCGTGCTCATCGGCATTCCGCAAGGCAAGATCGAGGCCTTCATTCGCGGCTATGTGGGCCGCAACTACGTGAAGAACCCGCCGGCGCCCGACGCCGGTCCGCAGGTGGACATCGTGAGCGGCGCCACCGTCACCGTGATGGTGATCGGCGACTCCATCATGCGCTCGGCCATGCTCGTGGCCCAGCGCCTCACCCAGGCCGAGCAGGCGCCGCAGTCGCACAGCGGCGGGCCCGTGCTGCTGCAGGAGCGGCGCGTCGTCAACATGGGCAAGGACACGGTCTCCGACTGGAAGGCGCTGCTGGAGCAGGGCGCGGTGGCGCGGCTGCGCCTGACGGTGGGCGACGTCAACAAGCGCCTGACCGAGAGCGGCCACGCCGACGCGGTGATCAAGGATGAAAAGCCCGGCGACACCTACGTGGACCTCTACACGGCGCTGGTGAGCGTGCCGTCCATCGGGCGCAGCCTGCTGGGCGATGCCGAATACGGCCACCTCAAGGAGCGCCTGCAACCGGATCAGCAGGCCATCGTGGTGGCGGGCAATGGCAGCTATTCGTTCAAGGGCTCGGCCTACGTGCGCGGCGGCATCTTCGACCGCATCGAGGTGGTGCAGGGCCTGCAGAGCTTTCATTTCACCGACCTCAACCACGAGCGCCTGGGCGACGTGCTCGCCCAGGACGCGCCGCGGTTCAAGGAGGTGGCGCTGTTCACCGTGCCCACGCATTCCACGCTGGATCCGGTGGCGCCCTGGCGGCTGCAGCTGCTGGTGCAGCGCGCGGTCTCCGACAACAACAAGGCCTTCGTCAGTTTCAACCTCAACTACGAATTGCCGGGCGACTACACGCGCATGATCGCGCAGGCGCCGCCCAAGGTGGCTCAGACGCAGGCGGGCACGGGCAAGGCGGCGCAGGCTGCTGCCAACACCAGGGCGCCCGCGGCCGCCGCAGCAGTCGCGGGCGACACCAGCGCGCCGACGCAGCTGTGGAAGCACATGTGGCAGGCCAAGCGCGTGCAGATCGCGGTGCTGCTCGTGGCACTGGCGATCCTGGCCACCGTCTTCTTCTTCCAGAACACGTTCACGCTCAATGAGCGGCGTTTCGTGCTCTTTCGCACCGGTTTCCTGATTTTTTCGGTGGTGTGGCTGGGGTGGTACGCATCGGCCCAGCTCTCGGTGGTCAACGTGCTGACCTTCGTGCATGCGCTGCGCGGCGACTTCCGCTGGGAGTACTTCCTGATGGACCCGATGGTCTTCATCCTCTGGGTGGCGACGGCGGTGTCCATCCTGTTCTGGAACCGGGGCGCCTTCTGTGGCTGGCTGTGCCCGTTTGGCGCGCTGCAGGAGCTGCTCAACAAGCTCGCGCGGCGCCTGCACGTGCCGCAGCTGAGCGTGCCCTACGGCGTGGGCTCGCGCCTGGCGACGCTCAAGTACGTGATCTTTCTCGGGCTCTTCGGCGTGTCGTTCTACGACATGGCGCTCGCGGAGCGGCTGGCCGAGATCGAACCCTTCAAGACGGCCATCATCCTGAAGTTCGTGCGCGAGTGGGGCTTCGTGATCTTCGCGCTCGCGTGGATCCTGCCGGGCCTGTTCATCGAGCGCTTCTACTGCCGCTACGTCTGCCCGCTGGGCGCCGGCCTTGCGATCCCGGCGCGCATGCGCATGTTCAACTGGCTCAAGCGCTACCGCGAGTGCGGCAATCCCTGCCAGCTGTGCGCCGTCGAATGTCCGGTGCAGGCCATCGCGCCGGATGGAGAAATCCAGCCCAACGAATGCATCCAGTGCCTGAACTGCCAGGTGCTCTACCACAGCGAGGCGCGCTGCCCCCACGTCATCCAGGTGACCAAGCGGCGCCAGCGCAACAAGCCCGCGCCGGTGCAGGGCGCGCCCGTTGCCCCGGCACTGCCGGCGGCGGCGAGCCAGGGCTGATCCATGCCGAGCAGACCGATGCGAACGCTCAAGATCCCCTTCACCAACCTTCTGTGCATCCATCCATGGGCATGCACCCGTGAACGCACGGATTTTTCCGAGGAGAACCATGATGACTGATGAAAAAGGCAAGGAATCCACTGGGCTGAGTCGCCGCCAGTGGCTGGGCAGCGCGGCGCTTTCGGGCGCCATGGTGGCCGGTGCCACGCAACTGCCGCATGCGCTGGCCGCCGACACGAAGAAAGGCAAGGAAAGCAAGGGCAAGCAGGACGGCATCGTCGAGCCCGGCGAGCTCGACGACTACTATGCCTTCAACTCGGGCGGCCAGTCCGGCGAGATCCGCATCCTGGGCGTGCCGTCGATGCGCGAGCTCATGCGCATTCCGATCTTTCACATCGACAGCGCCACCGGCTGGGGCCTCACCAACGAAAGTCGCAAGATCATGACCGAGGGCATGTCCCCGGCCTCGCGCGAGTTCGCCAAGCGCTTCGGCGGCGTGCTGCCCAACGGCGATGCGCACCACCCGCACATGTCCTTCACCAACGGCACGTATGACGGGCGCTACCTGTTCATCAACGACAAGGCCAACACCCGCGTCGCGCGCGTGCGCTGCGACGTGATGAAGTGCGACAAGATCATCGAGATTCCCAACGCCGACGGCATCCACGGCCTGCGTCCGCAGCGCTACCCCAAGACCGGTTACGTCTTCGCCAACGGCGAGCACATCGTGCCGCTGCCCAACGACGGCACGAAGATGGATGACCCGAAGGGCAACTTCTGGGCCATCTTCACGGCCATCAATGGCGAGACCATGGAAATCGCCTGGCAGGTGCTGGTGGACGGCAACCTGGACAACTGCGACGCCGACTACCAGGGCAAGTACGCGTTCTCCACCTGCTACAACTCGGAAAAGGGGCTGAACGTCACCGACATGTCCGCCAACGAGCAGGACTGGGCCGTGGTCTTCAATCTCAAGCTGATCGAGGAAGCGGTCAAGAAGGGCGACTTCAAGAAGATGAACGGCGTGCCGGTGATCGACGGCCGCCACGGCTCCAAATACACGCGCTACATCCCCGTGCCCAATTCGCCGCACGGCTGCAACGCGGCGCCCGACGGCATCCACGTCGTCTTCAACGGCAAGCTCTCGCCCACGGTGACGGTGATCGACGTGCGCAAGCTCGACGACCTTTTTGCCGGAAAGCTCAAGGAGCGCGACATGGTGGTCGCCGAGCCCAAGCTCGGCCTGGGCCCGCTGCACACTGCGTTCGATGGCCGCGGCAATGCCTACACCACGCTGTTCATCGACAGCCAGATCTGCAAGTGGAACATCGACAAGGCCAAGCGCGCCTACAAGGGCGAGAAGGTCGATCCCATCCTGCAGAAGCTCGATGTGCACTACCAGCCCGGGCACAACCACACCACCATGGGCGAGACCAAGGAGGCCGATGGCAAGTGGCTGGTCTCGCTCAACAAGTTCTCCAAGGACCGGTTCCTGAACGTCGGCCCGCTCAAGCCCGAGAACGATCAGCTCATCGACATCTCGGGCGAGAAGATGCGCCTGGTGCACGACGGCCCGAGCTTTGCCGAGCCGCACGACATGCTGCTGGTGCGCCGCGACGTCGTGCGCCCCCGGCAGATCTGGGACCGTAACGACTCCTGGTGGGACGAAGCGCGCCAGATGGCCAAGAAAGATGGCGTCGATCTGGACAGCGCCTCCAACGTGATCCGCGACGGCAACAAGGTGCGCGTGTACATGACCGCGGTCGCGCCCGTGTTCAGCGTGCCCAACTTCGAGGTGAACCAGGGCGACGAGGTCACCGTGGTCGTGACCAACGTCGAGCAGATCGAGGACCTCACGCACGGCTTCACGCTCAGCGGCTACGGGCTGGCGATGGAAATCGGGCCGCAACAGACGTCCTCGGTCACCTTCGTGGCCTCGCGCCCCGGCGTGCACTGGTACTACTGCCAGTGGTTCTGCCACGCCCTGCACATGGAGATGTCGGGGCAGATGTACGTCAAGGCCAAGAAGGCCTGAGCGGCATATGTGGCGCGCTCGGCGGCTCTTGTGGTGGCTCGCGCCGCTGGCGTGCGGCGCGGCGCTGCTGCCCGCGCGCGCGGCCACGGTCGCCGTGCCGGCAGGGGCCGACCTGCGCGCCGCCATGGCCGCTGCCGCGCCGGGGGACGTGCTCGAGCTGCAATCGGGGGACTACCCGGGCCCCGTGGTCGTCGACAAGCCGCTGACCCTGCAGGGCCCGGCCGATCACTCGGCGCGCATCGTGGGCACGCATCAGGGCCGCACGCTCTGGGTGCGCGCGGCCGACGTCACGGTGCGCAGCCTCAGCGTCACGCGCTCGGGCCTGAGCCTGCCGGACATGGATGCGGGGGTGTTCCTCGACAAGACCGCCACGCGCGCGCGCGTGCTCGACAACCGGGTCGAGGACAACCTCGTCGGCGTCTATGTCTGGGGTGCGCATGATGCGCTGGTGCAGGGCAACACCATCGTCGGCAACACCACGCTGCGCCTCAATGAACGGGGCAACGGGGTGTCGCTCTGGAACGCGCCGGGTTCGCGGATCATCGGCAACGACATCTCGAATGGGCGCGACGGCATCTTTTCCAACGCCAGCCGCAACAACGTCTTTCGCGGCAACCGCTTCAGCCGCGTGCGCTACGCAGTGCACTACATGTACACCGATTCGAGCGAGATCAGCGACAACGTCTCCATCGGCAACGAGATTGCCTACGCGCTGATGTTCTCGCGCCACCTGACGGTGCGTGGCAACGTGGGACTCGACAGCTCCGACCAGGGCATGAACCTGAACGCCACGCAGAACTCGACGATCGAAGGCAACGAGATCAGTCGCGGCGGGCGCTGCGTGTTCTTCTACAACTCCAATTTCAACCGCGTCGTCGGCAACGTGTTTCGTGGCTGCGAGGTCGGCATTCACTACACCGCGGGTTCCGAAGGCAATGTGATCACCGGCAACGCCTTCATCGGCAACAAGACGCAGGTCAAGTACGTGGGCACGCGCGTGCTCGACTGGTCGGCGCACGGACGAGGCAACTACTGGAGTGACAACAGCGCGTTCGATCTCGATGGCGATGGCATTGCCGATACAGCCTACCGACCGAACGACATCATCGATCAGGTGGTCTGGCGCGCGCCCGCGGCGCGCCTGCTGCTCACGAGCCCGGCGGTCACCCTCGTGCGCTGGGCGCAGAAACAGTTCCCGGCCCTGCTGCCAGGCGGCATCATCGACAGCGCGCCCCTGATGGAGGCGCCCGACAGGGCCGGGGTGCTTACAGGGGAGATGCGGCCATGAGCGGGCGTCCATCCATCTTCGACGTGGCCGCAGGCGAGACCGCCGTGCAGGTCGAGCACGTCTGCAAGACCTATGGCCGCTTGCGCGCGCTCGACGACGTGAGCCTCACGCTCGCGCCTGGCAGCTGCACGGTGCTCGTGGGCCACAACGGCGCGGGCAAGAGCACGCTGATCAAGCTGCTGCTCGGTCTCATCGGGCCCGACGCGGGGCGAGTACAGGTGCTGGGCTGCACGCCCGCCAGCCGCGCTGCGGCGCAGGCACGCCGCGCCATCGGCTACCTGCCCGAGACGGTGGCGCTCTATCCAGCGCTCACGGGACAGGAGACACTGGCCTTCTACGCGCGGCTCAAGGGGGTGTCCACGGCGGGCAACGCGGCCCTGCTCGAGCGCGTGGGCATCGGCGACGCGGCCGGCCGGCGCGTGGGCGGCTACAGCAAGGGCATGCGCCAGCGCCTGGCGCTCGCTCAGGCGCTGCTGGGCGAGCCGCGCCTGATGCTGCTCGATGAGCCCACCAGCGGGCTCGACCCGGCCTCGCGCGGACTGTTCTACGAGATCGTCGAGGAATTGCGGGCCCGGGGCGTGGCGATCCTGCTGAGCACGCATGCCCTGGCCGAACTCGAACGCCATGCCGACCGCGTGGTCGTGCTGCGCCATGGGCACAAGATCGCCGATGGCACGCTGGCCGAGCTGCAGCGCCACAGCGCCTTGCCGGTGCGCGTGCGCGTCACGCTCGATGCCGCCGCGGGCGAACAGGCCGGCTGGCAGCGCATCGATGCCTACCGCCATGAGCGCTGCTGCACCGCCGCCGACAAGCTGGCCACCCTGCGGGCCGCCCAGTGCCTGCCCGGCGTGGCGGATATCGAAGTCTTCAGCCCGAGTCTGGACGAGATCTACGCGCACATGCTCTCGCGGGAGGAAAAAGCCGTATGAACGCCATCCTCATCATCCTCGGCAAGGAACTGCGCGACGGCCTGCGCAACCGCTGGGTGCTGGCGGTCACGCTGCTGCTCGCGGCGCTGGCGCTGGCGCTGGGGTTTCTGGGCAGTGCGCCCACGGGCAACGTCAAGGTCGATCCGCTCACCGTGACCGTGGTGAGCCTTTCGAGTCTCTCGATCTTTCTCGTGCCCCTGATCGCGCTGCTGCTCGCCTACGACTCGCTGGTCGGCGAGGTCGAGCGCGGCACCATGATGCTGCTGCTGAGCTACCCGGTGAAGCGCTGGCAGGTGCTGGCCGGCAAGTTTCTCGGTCACCTCGTCATCCTCGCGGTCGCGACGACCCTGGGATTTGGCTTCGCTGGCGTCACGCTGCAGCTGGCGCACGACGGTATCGAGCTGGCCGCCTGGGGGCCGTTCGTGCTCCTGATCGGCGCCAGCGTGCTGCTGGGCGCGTGCTTTCTGGCCATCGGCTACCTGCTGAGCGCGCTGGTGCGCGAACGCGCCACGGCCGCAGGTCTGGCTATCGGCGTGTGGTTGCTGCTCGTCGTCATCTTCGACATGGCCCTGCTCGGCGTGCTCGTGGCGGATCAGGGGCGCGTCCTGACCCCGTCCGCCCTCAACGCCGTGCTGATGTTCAATCCCACCGACGTCTACCGCCTGCTCAACCTCACCGGGCATGAGAACGTGGCGATGTTCGCCGGCGTGGCGGGCCTGGCCGAGCAGGTGGAGCTGCCGTTCGCCGTGCTGCTGCTTGCGCAGCTCGCGTGGGTCGCGCTGCCCTTCACGCTGGCCGTGGCCGTGTTTCAACGCAAATCCCTGTGACCATCATGAACACCCCCTGCCTGCACCGCCTTCACTCGTTCCACGGGCCATTCACGTGGCCATGGCGCCTGCCGCTGGCCGCCGTGATGCTGATCACCATCGCCTTGCTCACCGCGTGCAAGAACGAGAGCGTGGTGGCGCAGGCGCCCGTTTTGCCGGTGCTCGACGTGCCGGCCGATGCCAGGGGGCACTACTGCGGCATGTTTCTCACGGAGCACGTCGGCCCCAAGGGGCAGGTGCGGGTGCGCGACGTCGCGGCGCCCTTGTGGTTCACCAGCATCCGCGAAATCTTTTCCTTTCTTGCCGCGCCGGACGAGCCCAAGGCGGTCACCGGGGTCTATGTGCAGGACATGGGCCGCAGGCGGGCCGACGGGAGTTTTCCGCCCGAGGCCTGGATCGATGCGCGTTCGGCCTGGTATGTGATCGGCAGCGGCGCACAGGACTTCCCCGCGGCCGACGACGCCATGCCCTTCGCCACGCAGGCCGATGCCGAGGCCTACCGCGCGCGCCATGGAGGCACGGTGGTGACGTTCGCCACCATGCCGCAGGCGTTTGTGAGCGCAGGCAGTGGCGCGCTGCCCGCCGGCGATGGCGCATCCACGGGAGGGACCTCGTCATGACCCACGCATATGCAACAGGCACCACGCGCAGGCGCTGCATCGGTATCGTGGCAGCGGTCAGCGCTGCCGTCGTCGCCCCAGGGTTGCTGCACCGGGCCGAGGCCGGGGCAGTCACCCCGCCGGTGACGACCTGGCAGGGCGTGGCGCTGGGCGCGGACGCGCAGCTGCGCATCGTGCATCCCGACCGCAAGCTGGCCGAGCAACTGGTGCAGCAGGCCGTGGCCGAAGTGCGGCGGCTGGAGCAGGTGTTCAGTCTCTACCGCGACGACAGTGCGCTGGTGCGGCTCAATGACGCGGGCATCCTGCGCGATGCGCCAGGTGATCTGACGCGGCTGCTGGCCACGACGCTGCAATTTTGCGCCGCCACCGGCGGTGCGTTCGATCCGACGGTGCAGCCCTTGTGGGAGCTTTATGCTAGCGCCATCGGCGCAGGCCGACCCATACCGCGCGGTCGGTCTCTGCAGGCGGTGCTCGCGCGTGTGGACTGGCGCGACGTGCACCTCGATGGCGGCGACATCCGGCTGGGGCGTCCCGGCATGCGGCTGACGTTGAACGGCATTGCCCAGGGCTACATCACCGACCGCGTGACCGATGCTCTGCGCGACGCGGGGCTTGATCACGTGCTCGTGGACATGGGCGAGGTGCGGGCGCTCGCGCCCCCGCAGGCCAAGCCGTGGCGCGTGGGCCTGGCGGGAGACGATGAGGCGCGCACGCCGCTGGCGACGCTGGTTCTGCGCGAGGGCGCTGTCAGCACCTCGTCGGGCTCGGGGACGGTGCTCGACGCGCGCAGCGGCCTGAACCACATCTTCGATCCGCGCACGGGGCTGTCTGCCACGCGCTGGCGCAGCGTCTCGGTGCAGGCCGCGAGCGCCACCACGGCCGATGCCTTGTCCACCGCGTTCTGCCTCATGGACGCGCAGGCCATCCGCCGTGTCGCGGCTCGCGAGGACGCGCAGGTCTGGGCACTGGCGCACGGTGCCAGCGGTCTTCGCCGGTTGGCGTAGCGCAGGCTCAGCCGCGCTGGGCCGATGGGGCGCCGGTGTGAGGCGTGAGCAGTTGCAGCAGGTCGCGGCGTACCTGCTCGATGTGCGCCACAAGATGCGCGCACGCCGGTTCGGATTGACGCCGACGGCACAGCGCGAGCAGTTCGTGGTGCTCTTCGCTTGCGCGGGCCATCGCATCCTGGCGGTTCATCTGCAGGCGCGTGAAGCGCTCGCTCGATTGCAGCAGCGCCGCGACGATGGACAGCGTGCGCGGCTGCGGCGCGTGACGGTACAGGCTCATGTGAAACTGCGCATTGAGTTCGCCCCAGCGCGCCATGTCGCTCGCCTGCACGGCCTGCGCGAACTCGGCATCGAGACCGGCCACCTCAGCCAGGTCCGCATCACTCATGTTCGGTAGCGACGCGGCCAGCAGACGCGGTTCGAGCAGCGCGCGCAGATCGAAGATGTCGCCGATTTCCTCGACCGAGAACGACGAGACGATGGCGCCGCGGTGCGGCTGCATGCGCAAGAGCCCCTCGGCCTCGAGCTGGAACAGCGCCTCGCGCACGGGGATGCGGCTGACCTGAAAGCGCTCGGCCAGCGCGTCCTGGCGCAACTGTGTGCCCGCCGTGTGCTGGCCATCGAGGATCTCCTGCCGCAGATGCTCGGCAATGGCAGCGGACAAGGTACGGTGCTCGAATCTGGCTTTCATGGTCATTGCGAAAGGGGCGCTGCCGGGCGCGTGTGGCGGGTATGGAGGTCGTGCGGCTCCTGGGCCAGCGTGGCGATACGCGCCGGGTCGCTCGGTTGCCGGGGTGCCGCGGGCGTCCAGCCCCAGAGCGTGCGCGCCGCTTGCCCGCAGATGCGGCCCTGGCACGAACCCATGCCGCAGCGCGTGTGCAGCTTGGCCTGCACCCAGTTTTCGCAGCCTGCGAGTTCCTGAAGTGTGACGTCCTCGCAGCGGCAGATGAGCGTGTCGGCGTTGGCCAGCCGGGTGACGGCCTCGCTCAAGGAAAAGCGTGCGTGCACGAGGGCGGCAAAACGGCTCCAGTGCGCCAGCTTGCGCAGAAGGGGCGGCGTCACAGCGACGCCCGTGGCGCAGCGCCCGGCGATCCGGCCCTGCAGCTGGGCGCGTTCGCTGCCGCCGATGCCGGTGCATTCGCCTGCGGCGTAAATGCCCGCAATGCTGGTCTGCTGCGCGGCATCGACGACGATGGCTCCGTGCGCATCGAGCACGCAGCCGAGCAGTTGCGCAAGTTGCGCCTGGGGCACGAGCCCGAAGCCGCAGGCCAGGCGCTCGCAGTCCACCCGGCGCTCGCGATCGCCGGTGCGCAGGGTGACGGCTTGCAGACGTTCCTGGCCGTGGGCCGCGGTCACCATGCTGCCCGGCCGAAAGCCGGGGTCGAGCAAGGTGGCGGCCTGCCATGCCTTGGCAGGCCAGCGCCAGAGTGCCGTGGAAAAGCGCGCCACGCTGGCCCACGAGGCCTGCTCGGCCACGTGCAAGACGGTGGCGCCCGCGCGGCGTGCCGTGGCGGCTGCGGCCAGCAGCAAAGGTCCGGTGCCTGCGATGACGATGCGCTGGCCGCGTACGTCCAGCCCCTGCTTGATGAGCGCCTGCAGGCCGCCCGCGCCCGTGACGCCGGGCAGCGTCCAGCCCGGGAAGGGCAGCAGCAGCTCGCGCGCGCCGGTGCACAGAATGGCCTGGGAAAAATGCTGCACCCCACTTTGCGCCTGCGTCTCGATCAGCAGCGCGCGTTCTCCCGCCAGGCCCACGACCTTGGCGCCCGTCACCAGCGTCACATTGGAGAAGTGCGCGAGCTCGTCGAGCAGGCGCCGGACGGGACTGGGCATGGCGTGGCGCGGGCCGCTGCGCCAGACCTGCCCGCCGGGGGCGGGGTTGTCGTCGAGCAGTGTGATGCGCATGCCGCTGGGCGCAGCCGCGAGCGCCGCCTGCAGCCCGGCCGGCCCCGCGCCGACCACGAGCAGGTCGCAGCTTGGGTCGCAGGCTTCGGTGGTGGGCACGGCCCGCAGGCGCGCGGGACGGGTATCGACCACTTGCCCCTCGGCGCAGGGCGTCATGCAGGCCAGTTGCTGCACGCCGTCGACCTGTACTCGGCATTCGTGGCAGACCCCCATGCCGCACAGCGGCGCGCGGGGCCGTCCGCTCACCGAGCGCCTTGCGGTGCCTGTGCCCAGCGCGGCGGCGATGGTGCTGCCGCGCGGCACGTCCATCGGGGCGCCGTCGATCTGGATGCGCACGGTGCGCTCGGTGGAGGAGGCGGGGGTGTTCATGAGCGTGAAAGCAGCAGCCGCTGCGGGCGGTAGGGCGTCGCATCCAGCGTGGGCGCGCTGCCGGTCATGAGCGCGGCGATCAACTCGGCCGTGGCCGGTGCGGTGGTGACGCCGTGGCCTTCGTGGCCCGCTGCGATCCACAGGCGCTCGCGCCCGGGGTGACGGCCGATCAAGGGCAGGCCGTCGCTCGTGGCGGGGCGCAGGCCGGCCCAGGTGCGGATGGCGCGCGCCCCCGCGAGGCCCGGCAGGGTCTGCATCGCCGCGCGCAGCAGGCGGGCGACGAGGGACGGATCGACCTCGGTGTCCTCGCGCCCGAACTGGCGTGTGGAGCCGATCAGCAGTTGTCCCGTGGGCCGTGGCTGGATGTTCACGGCCACCGAGTCGCCCTCGGCCTGGTGGGCGCTTGCCATGTAACCGAGCTCGACGAGCTGATGGTGCACCTGCCTCGGGTAGCGGTCGGTGATGACGAGATGGCCCTTCTTGGCAAAGATCGGCAGCTCGGGGCAGAGCGCGGCGCTGCCCAGCCCCGCCGCCAGCAGCACCTGCCCGGCCTGCAGGCGCCCGGCGCTGCTCTGCACGCTGGCGTCGTCGTTCAGGTGCGTGACCCGCGCGGACGTGAGCGTGATGCGGCCGGGGTGGCGCGCGAGCAGCCACGAGGCCACGCGCGGCGCGTAGACCGCGGCGTCCGACGGCACGCGCAAGCCGCCTGCGAGGCCAGTTCGCAGCGCGGGTTCAGTGCGGGCGAGCGTAGGTGCATCCAGCCATTCGCTGGCGATGCCGGCGGCCGCGAGCGTGCCCTGCTTGTGCCGGGCGAGTGCCGCTTCGGCACCGTTGGCGGCGATCCAGATCGTGCCGCAGCTTGTCCAGGCGCAGGCGTCGTCGAGCTCGGGCTGCCAGCGGCGCCACAGCTGCATCGAGCGGTTCGACAGCGCCAGCTCTGCCGGGTTCTCATCCAGGATCAGCAGGTGGCCCATGCCGGCGTTGGTGGCGGCGGCCAGCCGTGCATCGACGATGTGCACCCTGAGCCCCTGCGCCGCGAGTGCGTCGGCGCAGGCGGCGCCGATGATGCCCGCGCCGACGATGAGCACGTCGGCGATCATCGCGCCGGGATGCCCCAGGCGAACGGGTCGCTGTCGTCGATCAGCAGCGTGCTTTCGGCGCAGACCCAGGCGCGCCCACGGATCGTGGGAATGATCTTCTCCCCCTGCATCTCGTAGTGCGCCTGGAATTCGCTGCCGATCACGCTCGCCTGGCGCCAGACCTGGCCGGGGGCGAGCCGGCCGCGCGCGGCCAGGCACGCGAGTTTGGCGCTGGTGCCGGTGCCGCAGGGCGAGCGGTCATATGCTCCGCCGGGGCAGAGTACGAAGCTGCGGCTGTCGGCCTGCACGTCGTCGGCGAAGAGTTCGATGTGATCGATCCTGGCACCGTCGGCGCCGCGTATCCCCGCGGCTTCGAGCGCGTCTCGGGCCAGCGCGGCAAAGCGCGTGAGCTCGGCGAGGTTGTCGGCCGCCACGCGCAGGCCGTGGTCGCTCACGAGGTAGAACCAGTTGCCGCCCCAGGCGACGTCGCCCGTCACCGTGCCGTGGCCGGGCACCTGTACGCGCACGTCGGCGTGCAGGCGGTAGGCGGGGACGTTCCTCACGCTGACCGAGCCGTCCTCGTGCAGCGTGGTCGTGACCTGGCCGACCGGGGTTTCGATCCGGTGCGTGCCGGAGGCGATGCGCCCCAGGTGCGCGAGCGAGGCGACGAGCCCGATGGTGCCGTGCCCGCACATGCCCAGATACCCCTCGTTGTTGAAGAAGATCACACCCGCCGCGCACTGCGGGTCCACCGGCTGGCACAGCAGCGCGCCGACGATGACGTCGCTGCCGCGCGGCTCCAGCACCGTGGCGCAGCGCCAGGCGTCGTGCTCGCGGGCCAGCCGCGCACGGCGCTCGACCATGCTGCCTGCGCCCAGATCGGGAAAACCGTCCACGACGAGACGCGTGGGCTCGCCGCCAGTGTGGCTGTCGATGATGTGGATCTGGCGCATGGCGGCTCGCGAGGTGGCGTGTGGCGGCTTCAATTTACATGACCGAGCGGTACTTCTGCGGGCGCGTCCTGAGGGCCTGCTGCACGACAGCGATCACCTGTTCGCGCTCTTGGCCAACGAGCGGCAGGCGCGGGCGGCGCATGTGCTCGGTGCCCACGCCCGCCAGCACGTCGATGAGCTTGAGGTTCTGCACCAGCTTGGTGGAGACATCCAGGTGCAGCATGGGCGTCATCCACTGGTAGAGCGCGAGCGCGTCGGCGAATTGCCCGGCCTTCATCAGCTCGTACAGCGCCACGGTCTCGCGCGGGAAGGCGCAGCCCACGCCCGCGAGCAGGCCGTCCGCGCCCAGCGCCAGCGCCTCGTAGGCGAGGTCGTCCACGCCGATGAAGAGCTTGTAGCGCTCGCCCACGACGCGGCGCAGGTCGGTGATGCGGCGCACGTTGCCCGTGCTCTCCTTGATGGCCATGAGCCACTTGCAGTCGGCGAGCTCCGCCATGTGCTCCGGCTTGAGGTCGACGACGTAGGCGAGAGGGTTGTTGTAGACCATCACGGGCAGCTGCGCGGCCTCGGCGATCGTGCGCACATTGGCCATGGCCTCGCGCGGGTCGGCCGCGTAGATGACCGAGGGCATGACCATGAAGCCCTGCACGCCGATCTTCTGGCACTGCTGCACATAGCGCAGCGCCTCGCGGGTACTGGTTTCCGAGACGTTGGCGAGCACCGGCACGCGCCCGCCGCTGGCTTCGAGCGCGATGCGCGCGACCTCGATTTTTTCCTCCAGCGTGAGCGTGCTCGCTTCGCCCAGCGAGCCGCAGGTGACGACGCCGTGAATGCCGTTGCGGATCTGCAAGTCGATATGCCGGGCCGTGCCCTCGGCGTCGATGCGCTCGTCGGCGTGGAATTTGGTGGTGACGGCGGGGAAGACGCCGTGCAGGTCGGAGAAGTCCATCGGGCCTCCTGGGGGTGGTGAGTCGTCAGTGGTGAGCGGTGAGTGGTCAGTCGCAAGGCTGGGCTGACAGTGTAGATTTTATACAATCTACAAAAAAAGGGCCGAGGTGGCCTGCGGGCCACAAAATTCAGCGTCGCCTCAGATCGACAGCGCCTGGCGGGTGATGAGCAGCACCTGATCGCTGCCTGCGCTGGTGTCCAGCCAGACGACCGGCAGCTCGGGGAACGCGGCTTCGAAGTGCGCGCGCTCGTTGCCGATCTCCAGCACCAACACGGCGTCCTCGCTCATGCGGGCGGGGGCATCGCGCAGCAGGCGGCGGATGAAGTCCATGCCGTCGCTGCCGCCCGCGAGCGCCAGCTGCGGCTCGGCCCGGTATTCGGGGGGCAGCAGCGCCATGCTGTGCGCATTGACGTAGGGCGGGTTGCACAGGATCAGGTCCCAGGGGCCGGGGCAGGCGTCCAGGCCGTCGGACTGCAGCAGCCGCACGCGCTGTTCAAGCGCGTGCTTTTCGACGTTGATGCGCGCCACCGCTAGCGCGTCCGTCGATAGATCGGCCCCTGTGACGCTGACCTCAGGCCAGGCCATCGCGGCCAGGATGGCGAGGCTGCCGTTGCCGGTGCACAGGTCGAGCACCTCATGTGTGCGCTCGCTCAGCCACGGGTCGATGCTGGCGTCGGCAATCAGTTCGGCGATGAAGCTGCGCGGCACGATGGCGCGCTCGTCCACGTAGAACGGCACGCCCGCGAGCCAGGCTTCGTGCGTCAGGTAGGCCGCGGGTTTACGGCTGGCAATGCGTTCTTCGAAAAGCAGAGCTGCCTGCGCTTGCTGGGCGGGCGTTACAGGGTCATTTCTTATGGAATCCACGCCGTCGTCCAGCGGGCTATCGAGCGGCAGGCCCAAGCTCCAGAGGACGAGCCAGGCGGATTCGTCGACCGCATTGGTCGTGCCATGGCCGAAACTCACCCCCGCCGCGTTCAGCCAGGCGGCGCCGCGCGCGACCAGCTCGCCCACGGTCTGCCCGCTCAGCGGGGTCGGGGCCGAAGCGCCGGGGCGGGTCATGCGGCGTGCCTACTTTTCGACGAAGGCGCGTTCGATCACGAAGTCGCCGGGGCGCGTGGTGCTGCCCTCCTCGAAGTCGAGCTTAGCCAGCAGCGCCTTGAGCGTGGCCAGCATCTCGGGGCTGCCGCAGAGCATCACGCGGTCGTTCACGGGGTCCAGCGGCGGCAGGCCGAGGTCCCGGGCGAGCTGTCCGCTTTCGATCAGCGTGTTGATGCGGCCCTGGTGCACGAAAGGTTCGCGCGTCACGGTCGGGTAATAGCGCAGCTTCCCGCGAACGAGTTCGCCCAGAATCTCGTGCTGCGGCAGCTCTTGCGTGAGATAGTCGTGGTAGGCGAGTTCGGCGGCCTGGCGCACGCCATGCACGAGGATGACCTGCTCGAAGCGCTCGTAGGTGTCGGGGTCGCGCGCGATCGCCATGAAGGGTGCGATGCCCGTGCCGGTCGCGAGCAGGTACAGGCGTTTGCCCGGCAGCAGGTAGTCGGTCACCAGCGTGCCCGTGGGCTTCTTGGCCACGAGGATGGTGTCGCCCACCTTGATGTGCTGCAGGCGCGAGGTCAGCGGCCCGTGCGGCACCTTGATGGAGAGAAACTCCAGGTGGTCTTCCCAATTGGGGCTGACCACGCTGTAGGCGCGCAACAGTGGCTTGCCGTCCACCTTCAAGCCGATCAGGCTGAAGTGACCGTTGGAAAAGCGAAACGACGGGTTGCGGGTGATGGTGAAGGAAAACAGCCGCTCGGTCCAGTGGTGTACGGAGAGGACGCGCTCTTCAAAGAACATGGTATCTCGCGGGTTGGCCGACGAGTGGTGACTGTGATGCGTATGCCTTGCGCTGCCGCGCGACGAGCATGGAGGTTCACCCGCCAGAATTGATACGGGAAAACCCGTATTGTCGTTGAAACCGGGGCGGTTTTCGGGACGGAAGTACATTACTTCTCCCTAAATTTCTCTGATCCGGAGGGGATATGACGAAGTGGTTGGCGCTGGCTGTGGCTTCTTTGGCGGTTGCCACCAGTGCGGCCAGTGCGCAGGGGCACTACACCATCGGCGAGATCAACAGCTACAAGGCGCAGCCGGCCTTCCTGGAGCCCTACAAGAAGGGCATGGAGCTGGCGGTCGAGCAGGTCAACGCCCAAGGCGGCATCAACGGCAGGACGCTGGTGCTCGTCACGCGCGACGACAACGCCAACCCGGGCGAGACGGTGCGCGCGGCCGAGGAGCTGATTTCCCGCGAGAAGGTGGATGTGCTGACCGGCGGTTTCCTCTCGCACCTGGGCCTGGCGCTGGCGGACTTCGCGCAGCAGAAGAAACGTTTTTACCTGGCGAGCGAGCCGCTCACGGACAAGATCGTCTGGCAGCAGGGCAACCACTACACCTTCCGCCTGCGGCCCTCGACCTACATGCAGGTGGCCATGCTGGTGCCCGAGGCGGCCAAGCTGAACAAGAAGCGCTGGGCCATCGTCTACCCCAACTATGAATACGGCCAGTCGGCGGTCGCGACCTTCAAGCAGCTGCTGAAGGCCGCGCAGCCGGACGTGGAATTCGTTGCCGAGCAGGCCACGCCGCTGGGCAAGGTGGACGCGGGCAGCGTGGTGCAGGCGCTGCAGGATGCCAAGCCCGATGCCATCTTCAACGTGCTGTTTGCCACCGATCTGGCCAAGTTCGTGCGCGAAGGCAACACGCGCGGGCTCTTCGAAGGCCGCAAGGTGGTGAGCCTGCTGACCGGCGAACCCGATTACCTCGACCCGCTCAAGGCCGAGGCGCCCACGGGCTGGATCGTCACCGGCTACCCTTGGTATGCGATCCACACGCCCGAGCACGATGCCTTTCTCAAGGCCTACCAGACGCGCTTCAAGGACTATCCGCGCGCCGGTTCGGTCGTGGGCTACAACGCGATTTTGTCGATCGCGGCGGGCCTGAAGAAAGCGGGCAGCAGCGATACCGAGAAGCTCATCGCCGCGTTCACCGGCCTGACGCTCGACACGCCCTTCGGCCCCATCACCTATCGCGCGCAGGATCACCAGTCGACCATGGGCGCCTACGTGGGCACGACGGTGGTGAAGGACGGCAAGGGCGTCATGGTGGACTTTCGCTATGAGGATGGCGCCAAAGTTCAGCCCTCGGACGCAGAGGTGAAGAAGCTGCGCCCCGCTGCGCAGTAAGCCGCGCCGCAGGCCGCACGCCCCATGGATCTCTCGGGCCTGCTCGTCCAGCTGCTCAACGGCCTGGCGAGCGGCTCGACGCTGTTTCTCGTTGCCGTCGGCCTGTCGCTGGTCTTCGGCGTCACGCGCATCGTCAACTTCGCGCATGGCTCGCTCTATGTGCTCGGGCTGTACATCGCGTATTCCTGCGTCGAGCGGTTCGCGGGTGCGATCGGCTTCTGGCCCGCGCTGCTGCTGGCGCCGCTCGCCGTGGGGCTGCTGGGCGCGGCCATCGAAATTCTGCTGCTCAGGCGCATCTACCATGCACCCGAGCTGCTGCAGCTGCTCGCTACCTTCGCGTTGGTGCTCATCATCCGCGATGCGGCGCTGTGGCTCTGGGGCGCGCAGGATCTGCTCGGGCCGCGCGCGCCGGGGCTGGGTGGCGCGGTCTCCATCCTCGGGCGGCGGTTTCCTGCGTATGACCTGTTCCTGATCGCGGTGGGGCCGCTCGTGCTCGTGCTGCTCACGCTGGCGCTTCGGCGCACGCGCTGGGGCACGCTGGTGCGCGCGGCCACGCAGGACCGCGAGATGCTCGGCGCGCTGGGCGTGCGCCAGGCTTGGCTGTTCACGGCGGTGTTCGCGCTCGGCGCGCTGCTGGCGGGGCTGGCGGGGGCGCTGCAGTTGCCGCGCGAGCCGGCGAACCTTGAACTTGATCTACCCATGGTCGCCTCGGCCTTCGTCATCGTCGTCGTCGGCGGCATGGGGTCGCTGTCGGGTGCGTTCATCGCGGCGCTGCTCATTGCCGAGCTCAAGGCCGTGTGCATCTGGCTCGGCGTGGTGCAGATCGGGCCGCTCAGCGTGGCGTTTCCGCAGCTCACGCTGGTAGCGGAATTCCTTGTGATGGCACTGGTGCTCATCTGGCGCCCCTGGGGCCTGATGGGCCGGGCGCCGGTGGCCGCGCGCGGCGAGGCGCCGCCGCCGTGGCCGGGGCGTGGCGGGCGGGCGGCGACGCTGGGCTGGGCGCTGCTGCTGGCGGTGCTGGCGCTGCTGCCCTTCGTGCTGGGCGCGCAGAGCTATGCGCTGGTGCTGCTCACTGACATCGCCATCGCCGCGCTGTTCGCCGCCAGCCTCGCGGCTATCGTCGGCCCAGGCGGGCTGCATTCGTTCGGCCACGCGGCCTACTTCGGCCTGGGCGCGTATGGCGCGGCGTTGCTCACGCACGCGGCGGGCTGGCCATTCGCGGCGGCGCTGGTGGTGGCGCCGTTGGCGGCGGCGGCGGGGGCGCTCATCTATGGCTGGTTCTGCATGCGCTTGTCGGGCATTTACCTGGCCATGCTCACGCTCGCGTTCGCGCAGATCACCTGGGCCGTCGCCTACCAGTGGGATAGCCTCACCGGCGGCAGCAACGGTCTGACGGGCGTCTGGCCGCCTGAATGGCTGCAACAGGGCGCGCGCTTTTACTGGCTGGTGCTGCTGCTCGGCAGCCTCGGGGTGTTTTTGCTGCGGCGCCTGCTGCATGCGCCCTTCGGCTGGGCGCTGCGCGCGGCGCGCGATTCGGCCGTGCGCGCCGAGGCCGCGGGCCTGCCGGTGCGCCGCGTGCAGTGGCTCGCCTTCACCGTGGCGGGGCTGGGGGCGGGGCTCGCGGGCGCGCTGTTCGCGTTTTCCAAGGGCGGCGTGGCGCCCGATGCGCTGTCGGTGAGCAGCTCGGTCGATGCGCTCGTCATGGTGCTGCTTGGCGGAGTGCATGCGCTCGCCGGGCCGGTGGTGGGCGCGGCGGCCTTCACCTGGCTGCACGACAGCGTGGCGCTCGCCACCGACTACTGGCGTGCGCTGCTGGGCGCGATCATGCTGGCGCTGATTCTGCTGTTTCCACAGGGGATTTCGGGTGTGGCGGAATACGGGCGGGCGCTGGCAGCTCTTGTTAAGAGAGCGAAAAGGGTCGGATCATGAGCCTGCTCGAAGTGCGCGACCTGCGCAAATCCTTCGGCGGCGTGCACGCGGTGCAGGGCGTGTCGCTCGACCTAGCGGCGGGCGAGGTGCTGGCGCTGATCGGCCCCAACGGCGCGGGCAAGACGACGACCTTCCAGATGCTGGGCGGGCAACTGCGGCCCGACGCCGGGCGCGTGCGCCTGGGTGGGCGCGACGTGACGCATCTCGCGCCGCGCCAGCTCGCGGGCCTGGGCGTGGGCCGCACCTTCCAGATCGCCGAGACCTTCACCAGCTTCACCGCGCTGGCCAATGTGCAGATGGCGCTGCTCGCGCACGACGCGCGCCACTGGCGCTTCTGGCGCCGAGCCGACGGCTATCGCACGCAGGACGCGCGCGCGCTGCTGGCGCAGGTGGGCATGGCTGAGCAGGCCGAGCGGCCGTGCAGCGAACTCGCGTATGGCGACGTCAAGCGCCTGGAGCTGGCGTTGGCGCTCGCGGGCGAACCGCGCCTGCTGCTGATGGACGAGCCCACCGCCGGCATGGCCCCAGCCGAGCGCGTGGCGCTGATGCGGCTGGCGCGCGATCTGGCCCGGCAGCGGCGCCTTGCCGTGCTGTTCACCGAGCACAGCATGGACGTGGTCTTCGGTCAGGCCGACCGCATTGCCGTGATGGTGCGCGGCGAGCTGCTGGCCGAAGGCGCGCCCGAGACGATTCGCCAGGACGAGCGCGTGCAGGCCGCCTACCTGGGGGTGCAAGACCATGAAAATCAGAGCTTGCCGCGCAATGTGGACAAGGTTTTGAGGCCGAAAACACCAGAAATTCACCCCGCCGAAGCCGAACCGCTGCTCGCGGTGCGCGAGCTGCACGCCTGGTACGGCGCGGCGCACATCCTGCATGGCGTGTCGCTGGCCGTGCGCCCGGGCGAAGTGGTGGCGCTGATGGGGCGCAACGGTGCGGGCAAATCCACCACGCTCAAGAGCCTGGCGGGGTTGCTCGCGCGCACCACGGGCGAGGTGCGCTTCATGGGGCAGGAGCTGGCGCGCTGGCCTGCGCACCGCATCGCGCGCGCGGGGCTGGGCTACGTGCCCGAGGAGCGGCGCATCTTCGGCGACCTGACGGTGCTGCAGAACCTGGAAACCGGCCGCCAGCCGCCGCGCGTCTGGCCCGGCGGCGTGCCGCTGGCCGAGTGGACGATCGAGCGGCTGTTCGCGCTCTTTCCCAATCTGCGCGAGATGCCGGCTCGCCTCGGCGCGCGCATGAGCGGCGGCGAGCAGCAGATGCTCACCGTCGCGCGCACGCTCATGGGCCAGCCTTATTTGCTGCTGCTCGACGAACCCTCGGAGGGCGTGGCGCCGGTCATCGTGCAGCAGATGGCGCAGGCGGTGCGCGCGCTCAAGGCGGGCGGGCTGGGCATCGTGCTGAGCGAGCAGAACCTGGCGTTCGCTGAGGCGGTGGCCGACCGCGCCGTCGTGATCGAGCAGGGCCGCATCGTGCACGAGGCTGCGATGGCTGAATTCGCCGGGGACGCGCGGGCGCGCCAGCGCTATCTCGGCGTGGTGTGACGCAAGTCACGGGCGTGATGCGGCGCTTGCCCGGTGGCCGGATGCCGGCCACAGGCACTGGCCGTGCCGCAGTGCTCGACGAGGGCGCCCTGGGGTCGGCTCGCCGCTTCAGCCGCGCACGCCGCCCGGCTTGCAGGCCGGATGCAGACTGGCCTGCGCCGAAGGTCGTGCGGCCACGCGGTCGAACCACGGCGTGAGGCGTGCCAGCGTGCGGTCGAACGGCTGGCTCACCGAGGCGCCGAAGTCCAGCCACACGTAGAGCCAGATGTCGGCCAGCGTGAAGCGCTCGCCGGTGAGCCACGGGCCCTTGCCCAGCATCGTGTCGAGCCAGGCCATGCGGTCCTGCGCCACGCGCTTGAGGCCTGCGGCGGCCTCGGGCGCCACGGGAATGCGGCCGGTGAAGCGCGCCAGGCCCTCGGCCCAGTGGTAGGCGTTGTGGATGTGCTCCGTCACGTTGAGCTCGGCGCGGCGCTGCCACTGGCGTGTGAGGGCACGCTGCTCCGGCGTGGCGCCGATCAGCGCGGGCGCGGGGTTGCGTTCTTCAAGGTATTCCATGATCGCCACCGATTCGGCGATGCAGGTGCCGTCATCGAGCAGCAGCGCCGGTGTCTGCCCGGCCGGGTTGCGCGCAAGGTACGGCGCGGCGCGGTTCTCGCCGCTGAACACGTCCACCTGGCGCATCGGCAGTGCCAGGCCTTTTTCCAGCAGGAACATGCGCAGGCAGCGCGGGGCGGGGCTCAGGGCGTCGAGGATCATCATGGTGCGCGGGCCATGGTACGCGCGTCGTACAGCCAGCGGCGCAGCTTGGCGGCCTTGACCCGGTGGGCCTCAGGGTGACGCGGGTTGAGGAGCACATTGCGCTCCTCGGGCACGATGACCGAGGGCACCTCGGCCAGGCAGCTTGCGCCCTGCTGCGCCCAGGCCATGCCCCAGGCGATGCTGGCGCGCCCGGCGGGCAGCGCGTCCCAGCCCACGTGCTGCGCGGCGTCGAACACGGTGCGCGCGGCCCAGAGCTCGGCCGGCACGTCGAGGCGCACCAGGTAGCGGTTGAGCGGCAGTGCCATGCCGCCGCCCAGATGCACCACGGTTTCCAGGCAGGCGAGTGCGCGCGTGCTGCTGGCATAGACCAGCGGCTGGCCGCGCGCGTTCCAGCGGCCGCCGCTGCGCTCCGCGCCGGCGCCGCTCAGGTCGTCGGCGGTGTACTCGGGCGTGTCGCTGGCGATGCGCCAGAAGGCGAGGGCAGGCGCCTCAGGCATAGACGCCGAACTGCATCTGCGTGAGCAAATTGCCCAGCGCCTCGCGGCCGTCGGCGGTATCGAGCAGCTCCTGCGGGCACAGGCCGCCGAGCGCCGCCACCGGCTGCGCGATCCAGGCGGCGAACCAGCGCGGCGCGCTGAACTCCTGCGCCGTTTCGCCCGAAGCCTGCACCATCGTCTGCACCTGGCCGATCAGGCGCGAGATGCCGACGAGCTTTTCGCTTTCGGATTCGGAAAGCATGCCGCGCGCGGCGATCTTGCGCTCCACCGTGGAACGCGCCAGGCCTGCGGCGCGCATGAACTGCTCGCGCGGCAGGCCCATGGCCGCGCTCAGCTCCTGCACGGCGCGTGCGGGCACGCCCTGCTTGACCATGCGGGCACGCTCGATGGCCGAGAGCTGGAACACCTGGGCGTGCGCGGGCCGCTGCCGTGCGTAACTGGCGCTGCGATCACGAACGACCAGGGGAGCGGATGCGGAAGCGGACATGGGAATCTCCAATTGAGATTGAATGTAGTCTCAATTGAGATGGAATGCAAGGGTGAGCGGTGCGTTTCGCCCGCCCCGTCAAGCCTGCGCTTGCTGCAGCACCCGTCGGTACTGGATCGCCTCGCCCACGTGCGCGACGGTGATGTGTTCCGAGCCCGCCAGATCGGCGATGGTGCGCGCGACCTTGAGCGCGCGATGCGTGGCGCGCGCCGACCAGGCCAGGCGTGCCGCGGCGGTTTGCAGGAAGCGGCCCGCGGCGTCGTCCAGCTGCGCCATGGCCTGCAGCGTCTGCCCGGCGAGCGCCTTATTGGGCGCGCCCTGACGCGCGATGGCCCGCTCGTGCGCGGCTGCCACGCGTGCGCGCACGGCGGCGCTTGGCTCGCCCGGTGCGGCGCCCAGCAGTTCCTCGGCGGGCAGGTGTGGCACCTCCACATGCAGATCGATGCGGTCTAGCAGCGGACCCGAGAGCCTGCCTTGGTAGCGCGCGATCTGCTCTGGTGTGCAGCGGCAGGCGCGCTGGCGCGAACCGGCAAAGCCGCAGGGGCAGGGGTTCATTGCCGCAATGAGCTGAAAGCGCGCGGGGAATTCGGCGCGCTGCGCCGCGCGGGCGATCGTGATGTGGCCGCTTTCCAGCGGCTCGCGCAGGGCTTCGAGCGCGCTGCGCGCGAACTCGGGGAACTCGTCGAGGAAAAGCACCCCTTGATGGGCGATGGAAATCTCGCCCGGGCGCGGTGGCGAGCCACCGCCGACCAGCGCCACCGCGCTGCAGGTATGGTGTGGGCTGGCCGTGGGGCGCTGCATCCAGTGCCCCGGAGTGAAGCGCCCCGCGAGGCTGGCGATGGCCGCGCTCTCCAGCGCTTCCTCGATCCGCATCGGCGGCAGGATGCCCGCGAAGCGCTGCGCCAGCATGGATTTGCCCGAGCCTGGCGGGCCAACCAGCAGCAGGCCGTGGCCTCCGGCAGCGGCAATCTCCAGCGCGCGGCGCGCGGCGGCCTGGCCCTTCACGTCGGCTAGGTCCGGGCCGTCGGCGGCGGCCTCGGGTGCCAGAGGCTGCACGCGCTGCCAGCCGCTCGCCGCGCCCGCATCGCCCCCCTCGCCGCTGCCGGGCGGCAGAAACTGCGCCACCACGTCCAGCAGATGCTCGGCGGCGTAGATGGCGGCATCGGGCACCAGCGCGGCCTCGCGCGCGCTCTCGGTGGGCAGCACCATGCGCGCCTGCTCGCCCTGCGTGTGCAGCGCCAGCGCCGTGGCCAGCGCCCCGCGCACCGGGCGCAGCCGGCCTGAAAGCGACAGCTCGCCGGCGAATTCCCAGCCCGCCAGGCGCGACGTATCGATCTGGCCGCTGGCGGCCAGCAGGCCGAGCGCGATTGGCAGGTCGAAGCGCCCCGAATCCTTGGGCAGGTCGGCGGGCGCCAGGTTGACGGTGATGCGCTTGTTCGACGGAAACTCCAGCCCGCTGTTGAGGAGGGCCGCGCGCACGCGTTCACGCGCTTCCTTCACCTCCACGTCGGCCAGGCCCACGAGCGTGAACGAGGGCAGGCCGTTGGCCAGATGCACCTCCACCGTCACGGCGGGCGCCTGCAGGCCGAGCAGGGCGCGGCTTTGCACCAAAGCGAGACTCATGGCGTGGATTCTCCCCAATCTGGTGCGTGGCGCTCGTGGCATCCATGTGCGTTGTCGGACAAATGTACTCGCAGGAGGGGCTGGCACGGTCCATGCATTGGGTGAGTGACCTCATTACAAATTCCTTGGAGGAACCATGTCCCTTGCTCCGCTGAAGTACCTGTGCCTGGCCCTTGTGGCGGCCGCCATGCCCTTGCTGGCGAGCGCTCAGCTCACGGCGAACCTGTCGCTGACGAGCAACTACAAAGTCCGTGGTCAGGACCAGGATGTCAACCGCATCAAAGCCGTGAGCCCGGCGATTCAGGGAGGGTTGGACTACGCCTTTGGGGATAGCGGCTTCTACGTCGGCAACTGGAACTCCAGCGTCGACTGGCTGGCGGGCAACGCCATTGAGTCCGATCTGTACGGCGGCTACAGATTCAAGGCGGGCGGGCTCGATCTGGACGTCGGGGCGCTGACCTATCTGTACCCCGGCAACAGCAGCGGCAACACCGCCGAGCTCTACGGCGCGGTCACCCGGGGCCCGTTCACCGTCAAGTATTCGCATACCGTTTCCCGCGACTACTTCGGCTGGGCCAGCGCCGGGACGTCCGGTAAACGCGGTCGCAACACGGGCTATCTGAATCTGGCTTTTGTCCACGAGGTGGCACCGAAATACACCTTCAAGGCGGCCGTGGGCTACACGCGCTTCGCAGGCGACATCAGGGGTCTGGGCGTGCCCAACTACGTGGACTATCAGTTGGGCGGTGCCCACGACCTTGGCGATGGCTTGTCTCTGTCCGCGGTTGTGGCGGGCGCCAACCGAAGGGGATTCTTCGGCGATGTCAACAAGGCGCGACTGATCGTCACCCTGACCAAGACCCTGTAATTCCTTCCAAGGAGAGCCCATCATGAAAATGATCACCGCTGTCATCAAACCCTTCAAGCTCGACGAGGTGCGCGAGGCGCTGTCGGCCATCGGCGTGCAGGGCATCACCGTCACCGAGGTCAAGGGCTTCGGCCGCCAGAAGGGACACACCGAGCTGTACCGCGGCGCGGAGTACGTCGTGGACTTCCTCCCCAAGATCAAGGTGGAGGCAGCCGTGACCGACGAGCTCGCGGAGCGCGCCATCGAGGCCATCGAGGCGGCGGCACGCACCGGCAAGATCGGCGACGGCAAGATTTTCGTGGCGCATCTGGAGCAGGTCACCCGCATTCGCACAGGCGAAACGGGCGAAAGCGCCGTCTAAAAGAAAAGAAACCTCTCATGCAGACGCTGCACACGCCTTCCGATGTCCTGTTCATCCTGCTGGGCGCCATCCTCATCCTGGCCATGCACGCCGGCTTCGCCTTCCTGGAGCTGGGCACCGTGCGTGAAAAAAACCAGGTCAACGCGCTCGTCAAAATCCTCGTGGATTTTTCCGTCTCCACGCTGGCGTACTTCTTCATTGGCTATGGTGTGGCCTATGGCGAGCATTTCTTCAGCGGAGCCAGCGTGCTGGCGCAGCACAACGGCTATGACGTCACGCGCTTCTTCTTCCTGCTGACTTTCGCTGCGGCGGTGCCGGCCATCGTCTCGGGTGGCATCGCCGAGCGCGCGCGCTTCACGCCGCAGCTGGTGGCCACCTTCGTCATCGTCGGCCTGCTCTATCCCCTGTTCGAGGGGGTGGCGTGGAATGGCGCGTATGGCGTGCAGACGTGGCTGCAGGCGCACTTCGGGGCGCCGTTCCACGACTTTGCCGGCAGCGTGGTGGTGCATGCGGTGGGCGGCTGGATCGCGCTGATGGCGGTGCTGCAACTGGGCGCGCGCCGCGGGCACTATGCCCGGGACGGCGGCGTGAAGGCACACCCGCCGTCGAGCATTCCCTTCCTGGCGCTGGGCGCCTGGATTCTCATCGTCGGCTGGTTCGGCTTCAACGTCATGAGCGCGCAGTCGCTGGACAAGATCACCGGCCTGGTGGCGATCAACTCGCTCATGGCGATGGTGGGCGGCACGCTGGCGGCCCTGCTGGCCGGGCGCAACGACCCGGGCTTCGTGCACAACGGCGCGCTGGCGGGGCTGGTGGCGATCTGCGCCAGCTCCGATCTCGTGCATCCGCTGGCGGCGCTGGTGATCGGCGCGGTCGCGGGGGTGCTCTTCGTGCGCCTGTTCACGCTCACGCAGAACCGCTGGAAGATCGACGACGTGCTCGGCGTCTGGCCGCTGCACGGCCTGTGCGGCACCTGGGGCGGCCTTGCGTGCGGCATCTTCGGGCAGCAGGCGCTGGGGGGGCTGGGCGGCGTGAGCTTCTGGAGCCAGCTCCTGGGCACCTTGCTGGGCGTCGCGCTGGCGGCTCTGGGCGGCTTTGTGGTGTACGGCACGCTGCGCAAGACCGTGGGCATACGCCTGAGCCAGGAAGACGAGTTCGTCGGCGCCGACCTGGCGATCCACAAGATCGGTGCGACGCCGGACATCGTCGCCAGACCGTAGGCCGGCCGCGCCGGCGAGACGATCCAGGCGGCGCCCTGAATTCCCACGACGGAGAAACGCCATGAAAAAGCTGCTCGCTTCCCTGCTACTTGGTCTGAGCCTGTTGGCCGGCGGCACCGGCGCGCTGGCGCAGGCCGCATCCGCCCCCGAGCCGGCGGCCGCCGCGCAAGCCGCCGCGCCCACCGTGCCTGCTTCCGAGGCGCCGGCGCCCAAGCTCGATTCGGGCGACACCGCCTGGATGCTCACCTCCACGCTGCTCGTGATCCTGATGACCCTGCCGGGCCTGGCACTGTTCTACGGCGGGCTGGGCCGCAGCAAGAACATGCTGTCGGTGCTGATGCAGGTGTTCGTGATCTTCTCGCTCGTCTCCGTCCTCTGGGCGATGTATGGCTACAGCCTGGCGTTCTCGGGCGAAGGTCGGTTCGTGGGCGGTTTGGCCAAGGTCTTCCTGAGGGGTGTGAACATGGAGACCTTCGGCGCGCTGCCCACCATTCCCGAGTACGTCTTCGTCGCCTTCCAGGGCACGTTCGCGGCCATCACCGTGGCGCTGGTCGTGGGCTCGTTCGCCGAGCGCATCCGGTTCTCCGCCGTGCTCATCTTCTCGCTGCTGTGGTTCAGCATCGGCTACGTGCCCATGGCGCACATCGTGTGGGGCGGCGGCCTGCTGGGCGCCGGCGGTGCGCTGGATTTCGCAGGCGGCACCGTGGTGCACATCAACGCTGGCATGGCGGGCCTGGTGGGCGCGCGCCTGGTGGGCCGGCGCATTGGGTTCGAACGCGAGGCGTTCACGCCGCACTCGCTCACGCTGACCATGGTGGGCGCGTCGCTGCTGTGGGTGGGCTGGTTCGGCTTCAACGCCGGTTCGGCCGGTGCAGCCAACGCCGTGGCGGGCCTGGCCTTCGTCAACACCGTGCTGGCCACTGCTGCGGCCGCGCTGTCGTGGATTGCGGGCGAGGCGCTGCACAAGGGCAAGGCGTCGATGCTGGGTGCAGCCTCGGGCGCCGTGGCGGGGCTGGTGGCTGTCACGCCGGCCGCTGGTTTCGTCGGGCCCATGGGGGCCATCGCCATCGGCATGGTGGCGGGCCTGGCCTGCCTGTGGGGCGTGGGTGGGCTCAAGCGCATGCTTCGGGTGGACGATGCCTTCGACGTGTTCGGCGTGCATGGCGTGGGCGGCATCGTCGGCGCCGTGCTGACCGGCGTGTTCGCCGCGCAGAGCCTGGGGGGCACGGGCGGCGCGGCGCCCGCTGCCTTCGACATGGGCGCCCAGGTCTGGATCCAGTTCAAAAGCGTGCTGTTCACCCTCGTCTGGTCGGCGGTGACCTCGTTCATCGCCTACAAGGCAGCCGATCTGCTGGTGGGTCTGCGCGTGGGCGAGGAGGCCGAGCGTCAGGGCCTGGACATCACCTCACACGGGGAGACGGCCTACCATCGTTGAGTTTGATCGCCAGCGTTCCCTGGCGCGGCAGTACCATCGCATCATATGGATGCCCTTCTTCAACGGATCACAGACGGCGTGCGCGATGCCGCCGCCCGTGCCGCACCGCTGTGCCTGCGCGGCGGCGGCACCAAGTCCTTTCATCCCCGGTGCGCGGCGCTGCGGGGGCAGGTGCTGGAGCTGGGGCCGCTGCGCGGCATCCTCGATTACGAGCCGACGGAGCTCGTCATCACCGCCCGCGCCGGCACGCCCGTGGCCGAGCTGCAGGCCGCCCTGGCCGAGCGGGGGCAGTCCCTGGCGTTCGAGCCGCCGCTCTTCGCGCCGGGCGGCACCGTCGGCGGCATGGTCGCCAGCGGTCTGTCGGGGCCGGCGCGCGCCAGCGTCGGTGCGCTGCGCGACTTCGTGCTCGGCGTCGAGATCATCAACGGCAAGGGCGAGCTGCTGCGCTTTGGCGGGCAGGTGATGAAGAACGTGGCGGGCTACGATGTCTCGCGCCTGATGGCGGGCGGCTGGGGGCAACTGGGCGTGATCACCGAGGTCAGCCTGAAGGTGCTGCCCTTGCCCGCAGCCGAGACGACCCTGCGCTTTGCCTGCACGCAGGACGAGGCGCTGCGCCGCCTGGCCGCGTGGGGCCGCCAGCCCCTGCCGCTCAATGCAAGCTGCTGGGTGCACGCCGATGGCCAGGAGCTGCTCTATGTGCGCCTGCGCGGCGCGCGCGCGGCCGTGGATGCCGCGGCCAGCGCCATGGGCGGCGAGCGGCTGGACGATGTGGCGGATGACTGGCAGGCCTGCCGCGACCAGCGCCTGCCGTGGTTTACCGGCATGACCGGGGATCACGCCCTGTGGCGCCTGTCGGTGCCGCAGACGGCGCCGGTGCTGGCGCTGCCTGGGGGCGTGGATGCGCCGCTGATCGAATGGCACGGCGGCCTGCGTTGGGTGCAGGCGCCGCTCGCCGCCGGGGATGCCCTGCGCGCCGCGGCCCGCGCAGTGGGCGGCAACGCAACTCTTTTCAGAGCACCTGGCGCAGGTGAGACGGGCGCTACAGCCGATTTTTATCCTGAACCTCCAGCACTGCGGGCCATTCATGAACGGCTCAAGCAGGCGTTCGACCCGGCGGGCATCTTCAATACCGGGAGGGCCTGACGCATGCAAACCCATCTCTCTCCCGAATTCATCGGCACGCCCGACGGCGAGGAGGCCGAGGCGATCCTGCGCAAGTGCGTGCACTGCGGCTTCTGCCTCGCCACCTGCCCGACCTATCAGCTGATGGGCGACGAGCTCGACAGCCCGCGCGGGCGCATCTACCTGATGAAGCAGGTGCTCGAAGGCCAGGAAGTCACGCGCAAGACGCAGGAACACCTGGACCGGTGCCTGACCTGCCGCAACTGCGAAACCACCTGCCCCAGCGGCGTGGAGTACGGCAAGCTGCTCGACATTGGCCGGCGCGTGGTTGAGGAAAAGGTCGCGCGCCCGCCGGTCGAGAAAGCCGTGCGCTGGGCGCTGGCGCAGGGCCTGCCCTCGCCGCTGTTTGCCCCGGCGATGAAGGCCGGACAGGCGGTGCGCGGCCTGCTGCCCAAGCGCCTGCGCGAGAAGGTGCCGCCGCGCCAGAGTGCCGGCCACTGGCCAACCACCGTGCATGCGCGCAAGGTGCTGCTGCTCGCGGGCTGCGTGCAGCCCTCGATGGCGCCCAACATCAACGGCGCGACGGCGCGCGTGCTCGACGCGGCCGGCATCCAGACCCTGATCGCGCCCAAGGCCGGCTGCTGCGGCGCGGTGAAGTTCCACCTCAACGACCAGGCGGGCGGCAAGGATGAGATGCGGACCAACATCGATGCCTGGCTGCCGTATCTGGAAAGCGGCGAGGCCGAGTGCATCGTGATGAACGCCTCGGGCTGCGGCGTCACCGTCAAGGAGTACGGCCATCTTCTGCGCCACGACCCGGCGTATGCCGACAAGGCGGCAAAGGTGAGCGCCGCCACGCGCGACCTCTCCGAGCTGCTGCCCGAGCTCGTGCCGCTGCTCCAGGGCAAGGTCAAGGCGCAGGGCCAGCCCTTTGCCTATCACCCGCCCTGCACGCTGCAGCACGGCCAGCAGCTGCGCGGCGGCGTGGAGCAGGGTCTGGCGGCGCTGGGTTTCGAGCTGCGCCTGGCCGCGAGCGAGGCGCACCTGTGCTGCGGCTCGGCGGGCACCTACTCGGTGCTGGAGCCCGAGACCGCGCACCAGCTCAGAGACCGTAAACTCGCGCACCTCCAGGAGGCGTTTCCAAACGGGGCGCCTCAAGCCATCCTCTCCGCCAACATCGGCTGCATCACCCACCTGCAAAGCGGCACCGACACACCGGTGCGCCACTGGATCGAAGTGCTCGACGAAGCGCTGACCTCATGACCGACGAGATCGAAACCCCACCCGCCACCGAACCGCCCGCCACCGAAACCGGCGCGCGCAAGCCCCGCCCCGCGCGCACCGCGCCGCCGCTGCTCGCCGAGCTGGCGCAGTGGTATCCGCGCCTCTTTGGCGAGCGGCCGCTGCCGCTCAAGCGCGGCATCTTCCAGGACCTGATGGCCGCGCGCGCGCCGGACAAGGATGCGCTCAAGCAGGCGCTGGCCTGGCACACGCGCTCCACGCGCTACCTCTCGGCCGTGGCCAATGGCCAGCCACGCCACGACCTTGATGGCAAGGTGGTCGAGCCCATGGCGCCCGAGCACGTCTACCAGGCGATGTGCGAGGTGTCTCGTCGTCGCCAGCGGCGCAGCCAGGAAGACCTTGCGCCGCAGCTGCGCCAGCGCATCGCGCGCGCCTGCGAGGCCAGCGGCCTCACGCGTGAAGCCTATGCCGAGCGGGTGCGCGGACACAACGTACAGGCCAACGAAGTGCTGGACGCGGCGCTGGCCGAGGTGGCCGAGCACGATGCGCGCGCCGAGGCGCTGCTGCGCGCGTTCGAGGCGAGTGGGGCCGAGGTGGCGGACTTTGCCGCGATGTATGGCCTGGCCGTGCCCGTGGTGCAACGCACGCTGGCCCGTGCGCGCCAGTTGCAGCGCTTGGGCACGGACGCCACGGCGGCCTGATACGGTTCGCTTTGCCGTGCGACAGCACTGTCTTCGGCTTCCCGCCTCGTTATCCGACCGAATGCGAACCCGTATGAGGCCGTGCGCCGTCAGCGGCGCGATTGCAGCGCCGCCAGCAGCGATACCGAGATGATGAGCGCGCCGCCCGCCCAGGTGCTGGCGCTGGGCTGGGCCGCGCCGGCGAGCACCGAGGAACCGCTGGCGAACAGCACCTCGCAGAGCATCACCAGCGCCGTCGTGCCCGCAGGCAGACGCGTGGCGCCGAACTGCAGCGCCCAGTTGGCCAGCATGAGTGCCGTGCCCCAGAGCACCACGGGGACGATCCAGGCGGGCGCCGCGTCAGGCAGGGCCGACACCGCGCCGAGCGACGTACCGCCAGCCGCCACGGCGAGACCCATCAGCGCGCCCCCCGCGAACATCGCCAGCACCCGTGCCTGCGTGGGCTCATCGCGCAGGCGCCGCAGCGCCACGTTGGTCGCTGCGAACATGAAACCGCCCATCAGCGCCAGCGCATCCGCCAGCGAAAACCCGCGCGTGAAGTGCCCGAGGTCGCCATCGGCGGGCCAGAGCACCAGCACCACGCCGCCGAAGGCCAGCAGCAGGCGCAGCAGCGCGCCGCCCGTCGGGCGCTCACCCAGAAAGCGCCAGGCCAGCAGGATGGACCAGGCCGGCATCAGGTAAAAGAGGATCACCACCCGCACCACGTCGCCGATCGTGATGGCCCAGTTGAAGCAGATGTTGGTCAGGCCCGCCACCAGCACCAGCAGCCACAGCGATGGCGTGCGCGCCACCCAGCGCACGGCCTGGGGGCGAACCAGCACCAGCACTGTCGTGATCATCGTGAACATCAGCGCCGTGGCCCACAGCGGGTGCAGCCCCGCGCCCTGCATGAGGCGCAGCGGCCACCACGACAGCCCCCAGATCAGGGCATTGCACAGCAGGGCGAGAATGGGCAGAGAATTCGGCATCAAAAGTGGCTGTAACGCTTTCCAGGAAAGCGCTATCAGCTATCAAAGCGAGAGGGGCTATTTGTTGCGTCGCGCGATCACCTTGAGCCGCGACATCTCCTCGCGGTAGGCGCGCAAATTCCACTTGTACCAGCGCCCGATGAGCCACATCACCACCACCACGCTGGCGCCGAACGCTGTGACCGCGCCAAACGCCGACAGCCCCCATTTGCTGGCCGCGCTGTAGGCGCCGCCCATGAGCAGGATGGCCAGCTGCTCGTTGAAATTCTGCACGGCGATCGAACGGCCGGAACCCATCAGATGGTGGCCGCGATGTTGCAGCAACGCGTTCATCGGCACCACCAGAAAGCCGCCGAGCGCGCCCATGAACACGAGGAATGGCACGGCAACCCAGATGCTGTGGATCAGGTTCATCGCCATGACGAGCCCGCCCATGGCGATGCCCCAGGGAATCACGCGCGGCGCGCGATCCAGCCGGATACGCATCGAGGCGAAGACTGCACCGCTGGCCGTGCCGATCGCCACCACGCCCACGAGCGCCGAGGCGTTGGTCGTGCCGTAGCCCAGCGCCGCCGCGGCCCAGGCCAGCACCACGTAGCGCAGGTTGCCCGAGACGCCCCAGAACAGCGTGGTCGAGGCCAGCGAGATCTGCCCCAGCTTGTCGCGCCACAGGCGCCGGTTGCATTCCCGGAAATCGGGCAACAGCGCCAGCGGGTTGCGCGGCATGCGCTGGCGGCGCGTGCGCGTGAGCGGGATGTGCAGGTTGAACCAGGCCGCCAGCAGGTACACGGGAATCAGCACGAGGATGGCGCCTTCGGCGGGCAGATCCACACCCGGCCACTGCCCGGCCAGCAGCAGTACGGCCACCTGTGGCGCGACCAGTTGGCCGCCCAGCACCACGCCGAGGATGATGGAGGCGATCGTCAAGCCCTCGATCCAGCCATTGGCCTTGACCAGCAGCGACGCGGGCAGCAGCTCGGTCAGGATGCCGTACTTGGCGGGCGAGTACGCCGCCGCGCCCAGGCCCACCACGCCGTAGGCCAGCAGCGGGTGCGAGCCCGCGAGCATCAAGAGGCACCCCAGCGCCTTGATCGCGTTGCTGTAGAACATCACCCGCCCCTTGGGCATGGAATCGGCGAAGGCCCCGACCCAGGGCGCCAGCAGCACGTAGAACAGCGCGAACATCGGCACCAATGCGGCGGCCTGCCAGGGGTCGGCGCCGTTGGTGCGCAGCAGCTCCACGGCCACGACGAACAGGGCGTTGTCTGCCAGCGAGCTGAAAAACTGCGCCGACATGATGGTGTAGAAACCGCGCTTCATCGGGAGCTGGGGAGCTGGCAAGGCACGCCATGGGGCAGGCGTGCCGATGTTAAATCTGGTTACTCCGAGGAGCGACGCGCGGGTTTATATCACGCGCTGCCTCATGGGGCCGGTGCGAGAATGCCCGCGCTCTTCGCTGCCCTGATCTCATCTGCTCCATGCCACGTCCCATCCTCGCCACCATCCACACCGGCGCGCTGCGCCACAACCTCGACGTGGCGCGCCAGCGCGCGCAGGGTGCGCGCGTCTGGGCCGTCATCAAGGCCAATGCCTACGGGCATGGCATCGAACGGGTTTTCGACGCGTTTCGCGCGGCCGACGGTTTCGCGCTGCTCGATCTGGCCGAGGCCGAGCGGCTGCGCCACCTGGGCTGGCGCGGGCCCATCCTGCTGCTCGAGGGCGTGTTCGAGCCGCGCGATCTCGAAATCTGCTCGCGCCTGTCGCTGTGGCACGCGGTGCACACCGACGCGCAGATCGACTGGCTTGGCCAGCACAAGACGCAGGCGCCGCACCGCGTGTTCCTGCTGATGAATTCGGGCATGAACCGCCTGGGCTTCACGCCCGCACGCTACCGCGCCGCCTGGGCGCGGCTGAACGCGCTGCCGCAGGTCGACGACATCGCCCTGATGACGCATTTTTCGGATGCCGACGGCGATCGCGGCATCGCGCACCAGATCGAGGTGTTCGAGGCTGCCACGCGCGATCTGCCGGGCGAGCGCAGCGTGGCCAACAGCGCCGCGCTGCTGCGCCACGCCAATGCGGCGCGCGTGCGCGGCGACTGGGTGCGCCCCGGCATCATGCTTTATGGCAGCGCGCCCGACTACCCGGCCCACGATGTCACGCACTGGGATCTGCAGCCGGCGATGACGCTCGCATCCCGGATCATCGGCGTGCAGCACCTCCAATCGGGCGACACCGTGGGCTACGGCTCCACCTTCACGGCCGACCGGCCCATGGTGGTGGGCACCGTGGCCTGCGGCTATGCCGATGGCTATCCGCGCCACGGCGGCACCGGCACGCCCGTGCTGGTGGAGGGCGTGCGCACCCGCACCCTGGGCCGCGTGAGCATGGACATGCTCGCGGTCGATCTCACCGACTTGCCGCAGGCGGGCGTGGGCAGCGAAGTCACGCTCTGGGGGCGCGCGGGCAATGGCGCGCTGCTGCCGGTGGAAGAAGTGGCCACGGCCGCGGGCACCATAGGTTACGAACAGTTGTGCGCGCTCGCGCCGCGCGTTCCGGTGCGCGTCGAGGCTTGAGAGGCTGAGCCCCATGGCCAAGGACAAGACCCTCTACACCTGCAACGAGTGCGGCGCGAGCAGCCCGCGCTGGCTGGGCAAGTGCCCCGGCTGCGGCGCGTGGAACACCCTGGTCGAAACCGTGGCCGAGGCGCCTGGCGCGGGCAAGAACCGGCTCGGCGCCGCACAGTACGCGGGGCTCGCGCCGGCGCAGCCGGTGGTGCCGCTGTCGGCCATCGACGCGGCCCAGGTGGCGCGCACGGCCAGTGGCATCGCCGAACTCGACCGTGTGCTCGGCGGCGGCGTGGTCGAGGGCGGCGTGGTGCTGATCGGTGGCGACCCCGGCATCGGCAAGTCCACGCTGCTCTTGCAGGCGCTCGATGCGCTGCAGCGTCTGGGGCTGCCGGTGCTCTACGTCACGGGCGAGGAAAGCGGCGCCCAGGTGGCGCTGCGCGCGCGCCGCCTGGGCCTGGCGGGCAGCCAGGTGCAGGTGCTGGCCGAAATCCAGCTCGAAAAAATCCTCGCCACCGTGAACGCGGTGCAACCCGCCGTTTGCGTGATCGATTCGATCCAGACGGTGTACTCCGACCAGCTCGCGAGCGCTCCGGGCAGCGTCGCGCAGGTGCGCGAATGCGCGGCCCATCTCACGCGCCTGGCCAAGGCCAGCGGCATCGCGGTGGTGTTCGTGGGGCACGTCACCAAGGAGGGCGCGATCGCGGGCCCGCGCGTGCTCGAACACATGGTCGATACCGTGCTGTACTTCGAGGGCGACACGCACAGCAGCTTCCGTCTCGTGCGCGCGATCAAGAACCGGTTTGGCGCCGTGAACGAAATCGGCGTATTCGCCATGACCGAGCACGGCCTCAAGGGTGTCTCCAACCCCAGCGCGATTTTTCTGTCGCAGCACAGCGAGCCCGTGCCCGGCTCGTGCGTGCTGGTCACGCTCGAAGGCACGCGCCCGCTGCTGGTCGAAATCCAGGCGCTGGTCGATGGCGGCGGCGTGAGCCCCCGGCGCCTCTCCGTGGGGCTCGACCGCGACCGCCTGGCCATGCTGCTGGCGGTGCTGCATCGGCACGCCGGCGTGGCCTGCGCGGATCAGGACGTGTTCGTCAACGCCGTCGGCGGCGTGCGTATCAGCGAACCGGCCGCGGACCTGGCGGTGCTGCTGGCCATCGTTTCCAGCCTGCGCGGCAAGCCCTTGCCCAAGGGCTTCATCGCCTTTGGCGAGGTCGGCCTCGCCGGTGAGGTGAGGCCCGCGCCGCGCGGGCAGGAGCGCCTGAAGGAGGCCGCCAAGCTCGGCTTCACAGTGGCCGTCGTACCCAAGGCCAATGCGCCCAAAAAGCCCATTGCCGGTCTCACGATCCATGCGGTCGATCGCGTCGAGCAGGCCATGGACGCCGTGCGTGCCCTGGCGTGAAGCCATTGAAACTGCGCCGGTTTGCCGCGCCCCTAGCGCTCGCCGCCTTGCTCGTGCTTTGCTGGCAAGCGTGGGGCTGGGTGGGCCTGCTGGCGGGTGCGGGCGGCGGACTGTTCTGGTTGCTGCTGCACGTGACCCGGTTGATGCGGATCATGCGCCGTGCGGCCCATCGGCCCGTTGGCACGGTGGCCAGCGCCGTGATGCTGAACGCCAGGCTGCGCGGCGGTGTCCATCTTCTGGATGTGATCGCGCTCACGCGGTCGCTGGGCGAGCGCCTGAGCGCGGAAGGCGCCGAGCCTCAGGTGTACGGCTGGCGCGATGCGGGCGGCGTGCAGGTGCGCTGCGAATTCGAGGCTGGGCGCCTCGCGCGCTGGTGTTTGTTGCGTCCTGCAATCCTGCCGCCTGCGCGTGAATCGTAGAATGCCCGGTTATTCTGATTCAGTTTACAGAGGATACAGATGAGTCCCACAGCTCCTTCGCTCGCCGATCGTGACGGAAAGATCTGGATGGACGGCCAGATGGTCGAATGGCGCGACGCCAAAATCCACGTGCTCACCCACACGCTGCACTACGGCTGCGGCGCCTTCGAGGGCGTGCGTGCCTACGATGCCCAAGGCGGCACGGCGATCTTTCGCCTGCAGGATCACACCCAGCGGCTGTTCAACAGCGCCAAGATCCTGCGCATGAACATTCCGTTCAGCATCGAGCAGGTCAACGAAGCGCAGCGCGCCGTGGTGCGCGCCAACGGCCTGCAGTCGTGCTACATCCGCCCGCTGGTGTGGATTGGCGATAAGAAGCTCGGCGTCTCGCCCAAGGGCAACGATATCCACGTCATGGTTGCCGCCTGGGCCTGGGGCGCCTACCTGGGTGAAGAGGGCATGAAGCGCGGCATCCGCGTGCGCACCAGCAGCTACGCGCGCCACCACGTCAACATCACGATGACGCAGGCCAAGACGGTGAGCAACTACACCAACTCCATTCTCGCGAACATGGAAGCCACCGACGACGGCTACGACGAGGCCGTGCTGCTGGACAACGCCGGCTTCGTGAGCGAAGGCTCGGGCGAGAACGTCTACATTGTGAAGAACGGTGTGGTCTACACGCCCGATCTGTCGGCGGGCGCGCTCAACGGCATCACGCGGTCCACCGTGCTGCAGGTGTGCAAGGATCTGGGTATCGAGGTGGTGCAAAAGCGCATCACGCGCGACGAGTGCTACATCGCCGACGAAATGTTCTTCAGCGGCACCGCCGCCGAGATCACCCCGATCCGCGAGTACGACCGCCTGCAGATCGGCGCGGGCAGCCGCGGCCCGGTCACCGAAAAAATCCAGACGGCGTTCTTCGACGTCGTCAACGGCCGCAACGCCAAGTACGCCCACTGGCTCACCAAGGTCTGAGCGCCATGCCTGAAACCGTCGTTGAACTGCTCGCCAGGGATCTGGATGGCAACGGGGGCATCCACTGCCCCAGCGCCAAGGCCGACATGAAGATCTGGAATGGTCATCCGCGCGTCTTCCTTGAGATCGCCCGTCAGCATCAGGCCAAGTGCCCGTATTGCGGGACGGTCTATCGCCTCAAGGAAGGCGAGGTGGTCAAGGGTGGGCATTGATTGACGCCGCCAGAGCCAGGTACTGCCGGGGTGCGCGCGCTGACGCTGACCGTCGCGGTACTGACCTTCAATGAGGCGGCGAACATCGAGGCGTGCTTGCGCAGCGCGGCGTTTGCCGACCAACTCCTGGTGATCGATGGGGGCAGCACGGATGGCACCGCGGACCTGGCGCGTGCGCTGGGAGCGGAGGTCTGCGTCTATCCCGACTGGCAAGGCTTCGCGGTGCAGCGCAACCATCAGATTGCGCATGCCCGGGGTGACTACGTCTTCTTTCTCGATGCCGACGAGGTGATGTCCTCCGCGTTTGGCGAGGAGCTGCGCAAAATCGTCGCCAGCGGTGCGCGAGGCGTATGGAAAATCCGCTGGCGCATCGTGGCGTTTGGCAGGGAGTTGCGCCATTTGCGCGGCGGCACCTGGGTGGAGCGCCTGTTCCGTCGCGACCAATTGCACCACTGGACGGGTGCGGTGCACGAAGAAGCGGTGCTTGAAGGCGAGCCGGTGCCCCGGCATGCGATGCGCACGCGCCTGCTGCACCACGCCCGTCCCACGGTGCACTCGAGCCTGATCAAGCTGACGCAGTATGCGATGCTCGGCGCGGCCAAGAAGGCGCAGCACGGGCGCCGCGGCGGCGTGCTGCGCGGGCTGGCGTCGGGCGGGGCCATGTTTTTGCGCCTGTACGTGTTGCGGCTCGGTTTCCTGTGCGGTGGCCCCGGGTTTCTCTATTGCCTGTTCATCGCGCTGGAAGGATTTTTCCGTTACGCCGCGTTGCGCTACGACCGCGACGGGCTTGCTTCATCGGTCGGGCGCGCTGCATCATGACGGTGTCTGAAGCCCGGCTATGGGCGGCCCGGTTGGGCGTCTTCATGGTGCCGGGGCTGGCGCTGTGGCTGCCTTCGGGCTACTCGTGGGGAGCCGGGTTGCTGTTGCTGGCGGCATGCGTGAGCGTGCGGGAGTGGTGGGGCCGGCCTCTGCCGCGCGGCACGTGGTGGTTGGTGGTCAGTTTCATGGCCATGGCCGCTCTGTGGCTGCTCGAGGCCGATGGCGAGTGGGCGTGGCGCACGTTCGATCGGCCGTCCAAGTACCTGCTCGTCGTTCCGTGCCTCCTGTTTCTGCTGACCTGCACCCCGCGCTTTGCGTGGCTGGCGATGGGGGTCGCGGTGGGTGGCATTGGCGCGGGCGTGGTGGGCTTGTACCAGATCGACTGGCAGCACATCGGCCGCGCGACCGGCTACACCAACGCGATCGAATACGGCAACCTGAGCCTGTTGCTCGCGACCCTGGCGCTGCTCGGCCTGGGCCTGCTGTGGTCCATGTGGCGCTGGTGGCAGCGGCTGCTGCTTGGCGCGGGCGCCGTGCTCGGGGTCGCCGGCTCCGTGGTTTCGCAAACGCGAGGGGGGTGGCTCGTGCTGCTGCTGTTGCTTGTGCCGGCATGTTTCTGGTTACTGGCGCGCAGCCGCGTGGTCAAATGGGCGCCGCTGTGGGTGGTCGCATGCGTGATGGGGCTGGCGCTGCTCGGGCAGAACGCCACCGTGCAGCAGCGCGTGGCGCTCGCGTGGAACGAAGGGCAGACGTATTTCGACCAGAAGGATATGCAGAACTCGGTCGGCTATCGCCTGGATTTGTGGCGCATGGCCTGGCAGCTTGGCTCGCAGCGCCCGTGCTGCGGCTGGGGGCAGACGGGCTACGACGCCGAGCAGGCGCGTCGCGTGCAAGCGGGAGAACTTCCCGCCGCCGTGTTGTCGCTGCACCATGCGCACAACGAATTTCTCGATGCCTTTGCCAAGCGGGGGCTGCCGGGATTGGCGTTGCTGCTGGTGTTTTATGGTATTCCGCTGTGGCTGTTCTGGCCCGCAGCGGCGCGCGTGCGCGACGGCACCGGGCGGGTCGATCGCGAGTCGCTGGTGCTGTGTCTTTGGGGGGTGTTGCTGCCGCTCTCGTACGCGGGGTTTGGCCTCACCCAGGTTTTTCTCGCGCACAACAGCGGGGTGATGTTCTACCTGTTTTTCTGCGCGATTGTGTTTGCCATGCTGCAGGCGCGGCGCGGCCTGGTTCGGGGCGCTTCACACATTTGATTCGCGGGCCAGGGTGCGCATGAGCTCCGCCGCCGGCATGGCCCGCGTCTGTCCCACACCCTGCCCCGCCCACAGCGCCATGTGCTCGCCATCACCTGCCTTGGCGGCCGCGCGGCGCACCGGGCCCATGAGCGCGTTCTGGATCGGGTAGGGCGGCAGCACCGCTTCGTGGGGCAGCAACTCGCGCATCATGGTGTTGACGATGCCGCGCGCCCAGCGGCCGGAATACACCCGGGTCAGGCGCGTGTCGCCGCCGTCCGCCCGCGCCAGCGCCTCGCGCCATGCGGGCACCAGCGCCGATTCGGGACAGGCGAGAAAGGCCGTACCCATCTGCACCGCCTGCGCGCCCAGCGCCAGCGCGGCCCGGATGCCGCGCCCGTCCATGATGCCGCCGGCGGCGATCACGGGAATCGCGAGCGCATCCACGCAGGCCGGAACCAGCGCCATCGTGCCGATCTGGCTGCCCTCCCAGTCGCTCAGAAAAGTGCCGCGGTGCCCGCCGCCTTCGACGCCGCTCGCGACCACGGCGTCGGCGCCGACGTTCTGCCACGCCAGGGCCTCGGCCACCGTGGTGGCCGTGCCCACGACCAGCGAGCCCGCGTCGTGCAGGTGCCGCACCTGGTCGGATGTGAGCAGGCCGAAGGTGAAGCTGGCCACGGCGGGTCTGAGCTCGAGCAGGGTCTCGAACTGCGCCGCAAAGTCCTGGCACCACGCGGACGGGGCCTGCAGCGGCAACTGGAAGCGCTTGTAAAGTGGCGCCAGGCGTTCGAGTGCGGCCTGCACTTCGGCCGCGCCCGGGCTGGGCGTGTCGAGGACGAAGAGGTTCATGGCAAAGGGGCGGTCCGTGGCGGCACGCACGGCCGCCGCCGCCTCGCGCATGGCCCCCGGCGAACGTGCCCCGCAGCCCAGTGAGCCCAGTCCCCCGGCCTGTGAGACGGCGGCGGCCAGCGCGGGGGTGTCCGAGCCCGTCATCGGCGCCTGGATGATGGGGAGCTGCATGCCGATGCGCTGCAGCAGGGTGGGGGTGATGCTCATGTCTCGCCTCTTGAAATGTCCGTGTGTGCGATGATTTCCACTCTTATCTTACGGCGCCCGGTGTCTTGCGATCCGATGGCGCCGCCCACCGTTTCGCATGCCTGCCCCTTCTTCCGTCGTCATGGCGCCGTGCCGGTCTGAACGCCCCTGGGCCGTGGCGCTGGCGGGGCTGCTTGCGCTGCAGGGTCAGGCGCGAGGGTTCACGCTGGGCTTGACCTTCGCCGCGCCGGCGCTGCGTTGGAGGCATTGGCGATGAGCACGCTGGCGCGCCATGACGATCCCATCGTCGCCATTGCCACCGCCCCGGGGCGTGGCGCGGTGGGGATCGTGCGAGTTTCGGGGCAGGGCCTGGCGAATTTTGCGCGGGCGCTGCTGGGGCGTGATCTGCGGCCGCGCGAGGCGCATTACCTGGCGTTCCCGGATGCGCGCGGCGAGGCCATCGACCGGGGGCTCGCGCTGTGGTTTCCCGCGCCGCGCAGCTACACCGGCGAGGACGTGCTCGAGCTGCAGGCGCATGGCGGGCCTGTGGTGCTGCAGCTCTTGCTTGCGCGCTGCCTGGAGGTGGCCCGGCTCACGCTGCCGCGCCTGCGCGCCGCGCAGCCCGGGGAATTCACCGAGCGGGCGTTTCTCAATGACAAGCTGGACCTGGCCCAGGCCGAGGCCGTGGCCGACTTGATCGACGCGAGCACCGAGACCGCCGCGCGCAGCGCCGCGCGCTCGCTCTCGGGCGAGTTCTCCGCGCACGTCCACGCGGTGCGCGATGCGCTCGTGCAGCTGCGCATGCTGGTGGAGGCGACGCTGGATTTTCCGGAGGAGGAAATCGACTTCCTGCGCAAGGCAGATGCGCGTGGGCAGCTATCGAATCTGCAGAGCCAGGTGGCTGCCGTGCTGCGACAGGCGCATCAGGGGGCGCTGCTGCGCGAAGGCATCACCGTGGTCATCGCGGGCCAGCCCAACGTGGGCAAGAGCTCGCTGCTCAATGCGCTCGCGGGGGCAGAGCTGGCGATCGTCACGCCGATTGCGGGCACGACGCGCGACACCGTGCGCCAGACCATCCAGATCGAAGGCATGCCGCTGCATGTGATCGACACGGCCGGCCTGCGAGACAGTGGCGATGTGGTCGAGCGCATCGGCATCGAGCGCGCATGGCAGCAGATCGAGCGTGCCGATGCGGTGCTGTTCCTGCACGACCTGACGCGTCGCGGGGAGGCCGGCTGCGCAGCCGCCGATGCCGCGCTGGGCCGGGAGCTCGCCGACAGGCTTGGTCGCGCGGTGCCGCTGATCGATGTGTGGAACAAGGCCGATGCCGCCGTCGATGCGGCCGATGGGGCGCCGATGCAGGCCGTGGTGCTTTCGGCACTGACCGGCCAGGGCTTGCAGACCCTGCGCGAGCGGCTGCTGCAGGTGGTGGGCTGGCAGGCCACGCCCGAGGGCGTGTTCATGGCGCGCGAGCGTCATCTGCAGGCGCTCAAGGCCGTGCAGGCCCATCTGCTGCAGGCCGCGCAGTTGCTCGAGGCGCCGTTGCCGGCGCTCGATCTGATGGCGGAGGAGCTGCGCCTGGCACAGGGTGCGCTCGGGGATATCACCGGGGAATTCACGGCCGATGACTTGCTGGGCACGATCTTTTCGCGGTTCTGCATCGGCAAGTGAGGCCGAAGGCACTCGCCACCCCGTGGTTTGAGTGCGACGCGTGTGCTTCCAGGTGTAAGGCGCGCGCCGTTTCCCTTGCATCACGCCGCGACTCACGGTAAGTTGCGCCCGCATGACTACAGAACGTTATTCGCCCACGCCGACCGGCGGTCTGGAGGGTCTGATCGCGGCCGTCCAGCAGGCCTCCGAGGAGGACGGGCTTGACGCGTCGCTCAGCCCCGCGCAATGGGCTCTGGTCGGACCCTATCTCCAGCCGATGGAGCTGGGTGCGGGCCAGGTTCTGTTCGATCAGGGCAGCAGCGACCGCTCGCTCTATCTGGTCGAAAGCGGCTCGCTGAGCGTGCATTACCAGGACTTGAAGCAGCGCGTTCGCCTGGCCATCGTCGGCGCCGGCTCGGTCGTGGGCGAAGGCGCCTTCTTTTCGCACCGCTCGCGCAGCGCGACGGTGCAAGCCAACGGCGCGTGCCGTCTGTGGGGGCTGACCCCGTTGCGCTTCGCCGAGTTGTCCAACCGGCAACCGGCCGCGGCGCTGGCTCTGGTGATGGCGGTGGGCGCCGTGCTGGCCAAGCGCCTCGCCAACCGGCGCCTGCGCGTGGCGGCGACTTGATCGCGAGGCCCCGGCTGGGCGCTAAACTGCGACGCTTGAACAATTCGCATCTGAGAGGTAGGGTATGTCGCTGTTGAGTTGGCTTTTCCCTTCAAGGCCGAAGACGGGTGCGCGCCATGCCGCTGCCCCGGCGCAGTCGCATGCCGTGGCTGCGGCCAATGGCCCCAAGGGGGAGCGTACCCAGCGGCGCGAGCATCTGTACCTGGCGGTGCGCGACACCATGGTGCGCTCGGGGGTGCTTTCGTCGGGCTACAAGTTCAAGGTACTGTCGCTCGATGCCGATGGACGCCAGTTTCTGGTCATGCTTGACATCGCCCCGGGTTACGGCGCCGATACGGCACGCCAGGCGGAAATGGAAGAATTGCTGATGCGCACCGCCAAAACGCGCTTTCACGTCGAGGTGACGGCCGTGTACTGGCGCCTGAATGACGCGCTGGCCAGCGCGGACAGGCCGGGCTCCGTGGCGCCTGCGGTGGCTCAGGCGCCGGCGGCGCCCGCTGCGCGCGAGGAGCCTACACCGGCGCCCACGGCCCTGTCAGTGGCGCAGCCGCCCGCCAAGCCCGATTTCGAGCCCATTGCACCCGATGAGGTGGAGGCGTTCAAGCAGGCCCTGAAAAAGGCGGCGCCGCCGCCCGCTGTCGCTGCGCCGACGCAGTCGCGCCCGCCTGCCGAAGAGGGGAGTGCCGCTGGCAGCGGTTTTGCCGACACCATGATCGTCGATCAGGAAGAACGCGCCTCGCGTCTGGGGGCGACGCAATACGGCGAGCTGCACTGACCGCCCAGCCGCGGGCTGCGCGGCTCAGTGGCCGTCGAAATCCACCAGGGTGAACAGCGGCAGGCCCGCTGAGCGCAGGCGCATGGAGCCGCCGAGTTCCGGCAAATCGACGATGGCGGCACCCTCGATCACGCGCGCCCCGAGTTTTTCCAGCAGTTTCTTGCCGGCCATCATCGTGCCGCCCGTGGCGATCAGATCATCGACCAGCAGCACCGTGTCTGCGGGTTTGACCGCGTCGGCATGCAGTTCGACCGTGGCGCTGCCATATTCGAGTTCGTAGGTTTCCTGCACCGTGGTGTAGGGCAGCTTGCCCTTCTTGCGGATGGGCACGAACCCCAGCCCCAGTTCATACGCGAGGACCGAACCGATGATGAAGCCGCGTGCATCCAGCCCCGCCACCACGTTCGGGCGCAGCCGCTTGTCCATGTAGCGGTGCACGAAGGTGTCGATCAGCACGCGGAACACCCGCGGGTCCTGCAGCAGCGGCGTGATATCGCGAAACTGCACGCCCGGCGCGGGCCAGTCGGGGACGGTGCGAATGTGCGAGCGCAGGTAGTCGGTGATGTTGGGGGTGGTCATGGTGTCAATGCCAGGGTGCGCCGCGCGGCAGGCGCGTTGTGCGGGGTGGCGCTATTGTGCGATGGCTTGGCCTTTCGCCCGGGAGCGCGCCGCCGATAGAATTTGCCCATGATTTCTTCATCCGACGCCCTGAACGTCGATGCCGGGCGCATCCTGCGGCTCGGCCGCGACGCCTGTACCACCGAAGCGGCGGCGCTGCAGGACATGGCCGGGCGCCTCGGAGACGCTTTCGTGCAGGCGGTCTCGCGCATTCTGGCGATCCGGGGGCGCGTCGTGGTCATGGGCATGGGCAAAAGCGGGCATGTCGGTCGCAAGATCGCGGCCACGCTGGCCTCCACGGGCACCCCCTCGTTTTTCGTGCATCCGGCCGAGGCCAGCCATGGCGATCTGGGCATGGTGACGCGCGAGGACCTGGTGCTGGCGCTCTCCAACAGCGGCGAGAGCAGCGAGATCACGAGCCTCCTGCCGGTCCTCGGCCGTGAAGGCGTGCCGCTCGTGGCGCTCACGGGCGGCCTGCAGTCCACGCTGGCCCGGCATGCCGATCTCGTGCTCGATTGCAGCGTGCAGCGCGAGGCCTGCCCGCTCAACCTGGCGCCGACGGCCAGCACCACGGCGCAGATCGCCATGGGAGACGCACTGGCCGTGGCATTGCTCGACGCACGGGGCTTTCGCGCCGAGGATTTCGCCCGCTCCCACCCGGGCGGCACGCTGGGGCGGCGCCTGCTCACGCTGGTGCGTGACGTCATGCGCCGGGACGAAGAGGTGCCGCGAGTGTCGCCCGCGGCGAGCTTCAGCGCCCTCATGCGCGAAATGAGCGCCAAGGCCGTGGGCGCGGCGGCCGTGGTCGACGCTGGCGGGCATCTGCTGGGCATCTTCACCGATGGAGACCTGCGCCGGCGCATCGAGGCGGGCAGCGACCTGCTCGCGCTCACCGCAGGGGAGCTCATGCACGAGCGCCCGCGCGCCATCGCGCCCGATGCGCTCGCCGCCGATGCGGCGCAGCTCATGGAGCAGCACCACATCACGAGTGTTCTCGTGACCGACGGCGAGGGCCGGCTCGTGGGCATCGTGCACATTGGCGACCTGCTGCGCGCGAAGGTGATCTGATGACCGCGACCTTGCCTGCCCTGGAGCCCGTGCTGCATTTCGAGCCCGAGTCGCTGCTGCGCGCACAGTCGGTGCGAGGCCTGATCCTCGACGTGGATGGCGTGCTGACCGATGGCGGTCTGTACCTGTCCGCCGAAGGTGAAATGCTCAAGCGCTTTGATTCGCTCGATGGCCATGGCCTGAAGCTGCTGCGGCAGATCGGGCTGACGATCATGGTGGTCAGCGGGCGTGATTCGGCGGCCCTGCGCGCGCGCCTGGGCGCCTTGGGCATTGTTCACCTGCGCCTGGGGTGCGAGGACAAACTGCCCGCCGCCGAGGCTCTGCTGGCCGAACGGTCGCTGTCCTGGGCGGAGACGGCCGTGATGGGCGACGATTGGCCCGATCTGCCGCTGCTGCGCCGCGCGGCCTGGGCCTGTGCGCCGGCGCAGGCCCATGCGCAGGCGCGCGCCGCAGCGCACTACGTGACGCATGCCCGGGGCGGGCATGGCGCGGTGCGCGAGCTGTGCGACCTGCTGCTGGTGGCGGGGGGACACTACGCACGCCTGCTGGCGCAACTTTCATGACGCGGCTGGTCTGGCATCGCGCCTGGGAGCAGGTCACGCTGTATCTGCCGCTGACGCTCATGGGGCTGCTCGCGCTGGCCACCTGGTGGCTGGTGCGCAACGCGCCGCAGGTGCTGCAACCCGAGACGCCGGCGCGCCCCACGCACGAGGCAGACTATTTCATGCGCGATTTTTCGGTCAAGTCGTTCGACGCCGATGGACGGCTGCAAAGTGTGGTGCGTGGGCGTCTCGGGCAGCACTATCCAGACACCGATACGCTGGAAATAGACCACGTGGATATTCGTTCCACCAATGCCCAGGGACGTGTCACGACGGCCACCGCCAGACGCGCGATCAGCAATGCCGACGGCTCCGAGGTGACCCTGCTGGGCGATGCGGTGGTCGAGCGCATCACGCCGCCGGTTGCCGGGCAGCGGGAGGTGCCGGTCCTGCGGCTGCAAGGCCAGCGGCTGCAAGCCTGGGCGCAGACCGAGCGCGTGCGCTCCGAAGATCCCGTCACCCTGATCCAGGGCGGTGATATGGTGACGGCCGACACGCTCGATTACGACAACAAGGCGGGTCTGCTCAGGATGGACGGCCACGTGCGCGGCCTGGTGCAGCCGCGCCAGGGCGGGTCGCGGCGGTGAACGTGCCGCCGCTGGTCTTCATCACCGGCGCCTCCAGCGGGATAGGGCAGGCCCTTGCGGGGCACTACCTGCGCGCGGGCTGGCGGCTGGCGCTCGTGGCGCGCCGAGGCGCGGTCATGCGTTCCTGGCTGGAGGGCTGTGGTGGCGCCAATGCCGGGGAACACGCGGTTTACGTGGCCGATGTCGGCGATCGGGAATCCTTGAGTGCCGCGGCGCACGAGTGCCTGCGCCGCCAGGGGCTGCCCGATGTGGTCATCGCCAACGCAGGCATCAGCATTGGCATGGATACGGGTGCGGTGCAGGATCTCGACGTGCTGGCGCGTACTCTCGCGATCAATGTGACCGGACTGGCCGCCAGCTTCCAGCCTTTTCTGGGGCCGATGCGCGAGCGTGGCCGCGGGCGCCTCGTTGCTGTGGCGAGCGTCGCGGGTGTACGGGGGGTGCCCGGACAGGCGGCGTATTGCGCGAGCAAGGCGGCGGCCATCAGCTACTGCGAGAGCCTGCGCAGCGAACTCGGCGGCAGCGGGGTGAGCGTGCTCACGCTGTGCCCCGGGTTCGTGGCCACGCCGCTGACGGCGCGCAACCGCTACCCCATGCCCTTTCTGCTCACGGCCGACGAATTTGCCCGGCGAGCGGCGCGGGCCATTGCCTCGCGTGCCAGTTATCGCGTGATTCCATGGCCCATGGCGATCGTGGCGCGGGTGCTGCCCTGGGTGCCTGACTGGCTTTTTGACCGCGTGCTGGCGCGCCAGCCGCGCAAACACCGCGAAGGGGGATAGAGGAAACCGCTGGGCGCGCCGAAACGCGAGCGCCCAACAAAAAAGCTCCCGAAGGAGCTTTTTCTTTCAGAGGCGAGGATCAATATCCGCCACCGCCGTAGCCGCCGCCGTCGCGGCCACCACCGCCACCGTGACGGCCACCGCCGCCGTAGGGGCTGCGGAAGCCACCGCCACCACCACCTTCACCACGGCCGCCACCAAAGCCGCCGCCGCCACTGCGGCCACCACCAAAGCCGCCCGAACGGGGGGGGCGGGCTTCCATGGGACGTGCCTCGTTCACTACCAGGCTGCGGCCGCCCAGCGGTTGGCCGTTCATGCCGTTGATGGCTTGCTGTGCCTCGGCGTCGCTGCCCATTTCGACAAAGCCGAAACCCTTGGAGCGGCCGGTGTCGCGCTCCATCATGACCTTGGCGCTGGTGACCGTGCCGAATTGCCCGAAGGCCTGCTGCAGATCTTCATCGCGCACTTGGTACGGCAGGTTGCCGACGTACAGTTTGTTGCCCATGAAATGGGACTCCCTAATTAACAAAAAAATGGAACCACGGAGTCCCGAAACCGCCACGAGTGAATCACCTAAGAAGCCCTATGCGCGAAAACTGACGGATCACCGTAACCTTCTTGGCAGACGCAAGCCCGCCAATACGCTACTGTTCTTTAATTTCCACGGCGATGCAAGCGTTTTTTACGTGTCAGTGGTGCAATACGCAACACAATTGTGCAAAAAACGGGTGTGAGGCTTCACGTTTGGGTTTGTTGGCACACCTGCAGAACCTGCGCGCCGTAGGCCTCCAGCCGCTTGACGCCCATGGCGGGGATGCCCGACAGGTCGTCGAGCGACGCCGGGTTGCGCTGGGCAATTGCTGCGAGCGTCGTGTCCTGAAACACCACATAGGCCGGCAGGCCGTGCTTGCGCGCGACCTCGGCGCGCCAGGCCTTGAGGTTGATGAAGCGCATCTGTGCCTGAGGCCCGAGATCGGCCGCGGCCGCCGCGGGCGTGCCTCGGCGCGGCCTGGACCTGGATTTGCCGCGTGCCAAAGCACTGGCTTCGCGCAGCAGCACCTGCTCTTCGCCGCGCAGCAGCTCCCGTGCGCTGGTGCCGAGCGTCAGCGTGTCGAAGGCCCGCCCGCCTTCGAGCTGGATGCGCTGCACCCCGATCGCTTCCCTGGCGAGCAGCTGACGCAGCACGGCGCGCAGTTGGCTCTCGCTGTACTCGGCGCCCACGTTGAAGGTGGAGAGCCGCTCGTGGCCGAACTGGCGCACCTTGTCGGTGGCTTTGCCGCGCACGATGTCCATCAGGTGCCCCATGCCGAAGGTCAGGCCGCTGGCCGCGTGCACGCGGTAGATGGTGGACAGGAGCTTCCTGGCCGCGTCCGTGCCATCCCACACGGCGGGCGGGTGCAGGCAGTTGTCGCAGTTGCCGCAGGGCTCGGACGCCTCGCCGAAGTAGGACAGCAGCCGCTGGCGGCGGCAGTCGGTGGCCTCGGCCAGCGCCAGCAGCGCGTCGAGCTTGCCGCGCAGCACGGCCTTGAATTCTTCGGAGGCGTCGCCCTCGTCGATCATGCGCCGCTGGTTCACCACGTCCTGCAGGCCGTAGATCATCCAGGCGTCGGCGGCCAGGCCGTCGCGCCCGGCGCGGCCCGTCTCCTGGTAGTAGCCCTCGATGTTGCGCGGCATGTCCACGTGTGCGACGAAGCGCACGTCGGGTTTGTCGATGCCCATGCCGAAGGCGATGGTCGCGACCATCACGATGCCGTCCTCGCGCAGGAACCGGTCCTGGTGCGTCTGGCGAACCTCGGCGGGCATGCCGGCGTGGTAGGGCAGGGCCTGGATGCCCGCGTCCGCGAGCGCCTGTGCCATTTCCTCGACCCGCCTGCGTGACTGGCAGTAGACGATGCCCGCATCCTGAGCGTGCTCGTGCTCGATGAAGCGAAGCAGCTGCGCCAGCGGCTCCTTTTTTTCCTCGACGCGGTAGCGGATGTTGGGCCGGTCGAAGCTGCTCACGAACAGCCGCGCCGCCTGCAGCTGCAGGCCTTCGAGGATGTCGGCGCGCGTGAGTGCGTCGGCGGTGGCCGTGAGCGCGATGCGCGGCACGCCGGGGTAGCGCTCGGCCAGCAGGGCGAGCTGGCGGTATTCGGGGCGGAAGTCGTGGCCCCACTGGCTCACGCAGTGCGCCTCGTCGATGGCGAAGAGCGCCAGCGCGCCGCGCGCGCTCAGGTCGTCGAGCAGGTTCAGGAAGCGCTCGCTCACCACGCGCTCGGGCGCGGCGTACAGCAGCGTGATCTCGCCTTGCGCCAGTTGCCGCTGCACCTGCTGTGTCTGCTGCCAATCCTGCGTCGAATTGAGAAAGGCCGCCGCGACGCCCGCTTCACGCAGCGCCCCGACCTGATCGTGCATCAGCGCGATCAGCGGCGAGACGACGACGGTGATGCCGTGACCGGCCTGCTGGCGCGCGATCGCCGGGATCTGGTAGCACAGCGACTTGCCGCCGCCCGTGGGCATGAGCACGAGCGCGTCGCCGCCTTGCACGACGTGCTCGATGATGGCCGCCTGTGGGCCGCGAAACTGCTCGTAGCCGAAAACCTCGCGCAGGATGGAAAGTGATGAAGACAAAAGACTACCGAATGAATAGCTGCTCGCGCTTTATTGACGAGCGCTAGAGCCATTTTTCTTTATGAAAAAGCGTGATGGCTACGGGCCGTGCCCGTGACCACGCCTGCGTGATTGTCCGGCAATCGACTTCCTACAATCGCCACATGACTCTCCCGCACTACACCCGCGCGCAGCAGCTGCCCGACATTCTGAAGCACCGCATCGTCATCCTCGACGGGGCGATGGGCACCATGGTGCAGCGCCTGAAGCTCAGCGAGGCGCAGTTTCGCGGCGAGCGCTTCAAGGATTTTCACAAGGACGTCAAGGGCAACAACGAGCTGCTGGTGCTCACGCAGCCGCAGTTCATCAGCGACATCCACCGAGGCTACCTTGCTGCCGGAGCCGATCTGATCGAGACCGACACCTTTGGCGCCACCAGCGTCGCGCAGGCCGATTACGACATGCAGGATCTGGCGCGCGAGATGAACGTGGCGGCGGCTCGGCTGGCGCGCGCAGCCTGTGACCAATTCTCCACGCCCGACAAGCCGCGCTTCGTCGTCGGCGCGCTCGGCCCCACGCCCAAGACCGCGAGCATCAGCCCCGACGTGAACGACCCCGGAGCGCGCAACATCACCTTTGAGCAGCTGCGCGCGGCCTACCATGAACAGGCCAGCGGCCTGATCGAGGGCGGCGCCGACGTGCTCATGGTCGAGACCATCTTCGACACGCTCAACGCCAAGGCGGCGCTGTTCGCCATCGACGAGGTGCAGGAGGAAACCGGCGAGCGCCTGCCGCTCATCATCAGCGGCACCGTGACCGACGCGTCGGGGCGCATCCTCTCGGGCCAGACCGTCACCGCCTTCTGGCACAGCGTGCGCCACGCGAACCCGCTGGCCGTGGGCCTGAACTGCGCGCTGGGCGCGGCGCTGATGCGCCCCTACATCCAGGAACTGGCCAAGGCCGCGCCCGACACCTTTATCAGCTGCTACCCCAACGCTGGCCTGCCCAACCCGATGAGCGAGACGGGCTTCGATGAAACGCCCGAGGTCACAAGCCGCCTGCTGCACGAATTCGCCGCCGAGGGCCTCGTGAACATCGTCGGCGGCTGCTGCGGCACGACGCCTGAGCACATCAGCGCGATCGCCCAGGCGGTGGCGCCGGTGACCACGCGCAAGCTGTTCTATCCGGCGCAGGCGTGAAGGCTGAGGACTGTTAAATTTAATAGCTATCAGCGCCTGATGATATTGCGCTAGAGGCCATTTTCAACCATACGCAGCAGGCGCGCGGCAAGCAGCTGGCGCTGCGCCGCGTCGGCATCCTGCAGCGGCCCCTCGATGAACAGCAGGGCCAGACCGTGCACGGCCGACCAGGCCAGGAACTCGGCGCCGGGTCGGCGCTCGGCCGGCAGCACGCCGGCCTGCACTGCGGCGTCGAGTGCGTAGCCCAGCAGTTGCAACGGATCAAGACCGCGCTCGCCCACCGGCAATGCGTCCGCGGGCCATTCGGTGGTCAGCGTGTCGCCGCCGAAGAAAGCGGTGCGAAACAGCCCCACCTCGCGCTGCGCAAAAGCCAGGTAACCATGGCCGACAGCGGCCACTCGCGCTCGCGCACGCTCAGCCGGATCGGGCAGCGCCTCGGCCAGCGCCAGTTCAGCTTCCATGGCGCGCGCCACTTCGGCCAGCGCGATGCCGCGTACCGCATCGAACAGTGCCCGGTGGTTGGCGAAGTGGCGATACGCCGCATTGGGCGCTACGCCTGCGCGGCGCGTGGCCTCGCGCAGCACGATGGCCTGCGGGCCACCTTCGCGTGCCAGATCGACCGCCGCGTCCAGCAGCGTGCGGCGCAGGTCGCCATGGCGGTAGGTGTCTCGGGCTGGTGATGACAAAGCGTTATCCGACAAAATTCCTGGGTTAAATGCGGGCAGTGTTCGGCTCGAAAACCGTGATAAGTGTACATTGTCCACAAGAGCGTTCTTGCATGGAATCCGAAGCCCATGTCAACGGCTTCCCGGTTGCCATTTCGCGGCCGGCACTCCCCAGGCGCGAAGCCAGCGCCTAGGGCCGCCGGTTTTTCAGTCCAACAACGGGGCAATGACATGACCCAGCCCGCCAGGAACACCATCTGCCTCTGGTACGAGCGCGGCGCCGAGGAAGCGGCGCGCTTCTACGCCGAGACCTTTCCCGATTCCGCCGTCGGCGCGATCCACTGCGCGCCGGGCGACTACCCGTCGGGCAAGGAAGGCGACGTGCTCACCGTCGAATTCACGGTACTGGGCATTCCCTGCCTGGGTCTGAACGGTGGGCCGGCGTTCAAGCACAGCGAGGCGTTTTCTTTCCAGGTTGCCACCGTCGACCAGGCCGAGACCGACCGCTACTGGAACGCCATCGTCGGCAACGGCGGCCAGGAAAGCGAGTGCGGTTGGTGCAAGGACAGGTGGGGCCTGTCGTGGCAGATCACGCCGATCGCCCTGACCCAGGCTTTCACTGGCGCCGATCGGGCCGCCGCCAAGCGTGCCTTCGACGCCATGATGACGATGAAGAAGATCGACGTCGCCGCCATCGAGGCCGCGCGGCGTGGCCCTTGAGCACCGCCTCGATCCGCGGGCCGATGTCGGCGAACGCCAGGGGCGCCCTGTTTTAACCCAGGAGAGACCATGCAATTCACCCCCTATCTCAACTTCGACGGCGACTGCGCCGAGGCCTTCGCCTTCTACGCCAGGCTGTTTGGCGGAAACATCGTCTACCAGGGCACCTTTGGCGAAATGCCGCCGCAGCCCGGCATGCCCGCGTTGCCCGAATCGGCAAAGGGCCGCATCATGCACGTGCACCTGCAGATCAGGGAGCAGGCGCTGATGGGCTCCGACACCCTGCCAGCCGCACCCGGCCAGGACCCGGCGCAATGCGGCGGCGGCTACCAGCAGCCGCAAGGTCTGTGGGTGTCGATCCAGGCTGCGGACGCGGCCGAGGGCCAGCGCCTGTTCGATGCGCTCAGCCAGGGCGGCCAGACCGTGATGCCGTTCGCCGCCACCTTCTGGTCGGCCGGCTTCGGCATGGTGCGCGACCGCTTTGGCACGCCGTGGATGGTGAATGTGCCGACGCCCGCCTGACCTTTTGCAACCCACAGCCCAGGAAAGCCAGACATGCCCACCGGAACCGTCCGCCTGCACCGCGTGCTGCGCACCACGCCCGACAAGGTCTACCGCGCCTTCACGCACAGCGCGGCCCTGGCGAAGTGGCTGCCGCCCCATGGCTTCATCTGTCACGTCCATCAATTCGATGGCTGGGTGGGTGGCAGCTTCAGGATGTCGTTCGAGAATTTTTCGACCGGCCAAAGCCACTCGTTCGGCGGCGAGTACCTGAAGCTGACTCCCGGCGAATTCATCGAGTACACCGACCGGTTCGACGACCCCAAGCTGCCCGGCCAGATGCACGTGACCGTGCGGCTGCGCGCGGGCACGTGCGGCACCGAAGTCAGCATCGAGCAGGCCGGCATCCCCGAGGCCGTCCCCGTCGAGGCGTGCTACCTCGGCTGGCAGGAATCCCTGGCCCAGTTGGCCGCGCTGGTGGAGCCGGACATTCCGGGTTAGCGATCAGAACATGCCGAAACTCCGCGTCCATTGCTTCACGATCTCGCTGGACGGTTACGGTGCCGGGCCGCGCCAGGACCTGGAACACCCCCTCGGGGTCGGCGGGGAGAGACTGCACGGCTGGATGGTTCCCACGCGCACCTTTCAGCAGAAGGTGCTGGGCGCCAGCGGCGGCGAGCGTGGTGTGGATGACGACCTCACGGCGCGCGGCTTTGCCCACGTCGGCGCCTGGATCCTGGGCCGCAACATGTTCAGCCCCGTCCGGGGCGCCTGGCCCGACCACGCCTGGAAGGGCTGGTGGGGCGACAACCCGCCCTATCACACGCCGGTCTTCGTGCTCACGCACCACGCGCGGCCGACGCTGCGCATGGAAGGCGGCACCACCTTCCACTTCGTCACCGACGGCATCCATGCCGCCCTGGAGCGGGCGACCGAAGCGGCAGGCGGCCTGGACGTTCGCCTGGGCGGTGGCGTGGCCACCCTCCGGCAGTACCTGCAGGCCGGGCTCATTGATGAGATGCATGTCGCCATCAGCCCGGTGCTGCTGGGCAGCGGCGAGCACCTGTTCCACGGCCTGGATGGGGTGGCGCTGGGTTACCAGTGCAGCCGACACGTGGCTACCGCCCATGCGACGCACTTTACGCTCACGCGGCGCGCTGGGTAACAGCGCCCGACCCGGTTCAAAACCCGGTCACAAGCCCAGCATGATCTTGAGGTTCTGCACCGCTGCGCCGCTCGCGCCCTTGCCCAGGTTGTCCAGCCGTGCGACGAGCACCGCCTGGCGGTAGCTGTCGTTGCCGAACACGCGCAGTTCCAGATGGTTGGTGTTGTTGAGCGCCTCGGCGTCGAGCTTGCCGTTGTCCGTGGCAGGCAGCACTTTCACGAACTGTTCGTTGGTGTTGGTTTTGGCGTAATACGCGGCCAGCAGCTCGTGGATGTCCGCCGCCTTGGGCACGCCCTTGAGCAGGTCCAGATGCAGCGGCAGCTCCACCAGCATGCCCTGGCGGAAATTGCCCACGGCGGGCACGAAGAGCGGGCGGCGCTTGACCCCCGTGTACTTCATGATCTCGGGCAGGTGCTTGTGCGTCAGGGTCAGCGCGTACAGCTCGAAGGGCGCGGCCTCGCCTTTTTCGTGCGCCTCGATCATGGTGCGTCCGCCGCCCGAATAGCCGCTCACCGAGGGCAGCACCAGCGGGTAGTCGTCAGGGATCAGGCCGGCATCGACCAGCGGGCGCAGCAGCGCGATCGCGCCGGTGGCGTAGCAGCCGGGGTTGGCCACCCGGTCGGCCGCGCGTATCGCGTCGAGCTGGCCTTCGGCCAGTTCGGGGAAGCCGAACACCCAGCCGGGGGCCGTGCGGTGCGCGGTCGAGGCGTCGATGACCTTGATCACGCGTCCGGTCTCGGCGGTGATCGCGTCCACCATGGCGGTGGTTTCGCGCGCGGCGTCGTCGTGCAGGCAGAGGATGACCAGATCGACGCTCGCGATCAGCGCGCGCTTGGCCAGCGCGTCCTTGCGCAGAGCAGGATCGATGCTCACCAATTCAATATGCGGCAGCGCCTGCAGGCGCTCGCGAATCTGCAGGCCGGTGGTGCCGGCCTCTCCATCGATGAATACCTTGGCCATGGCGAATGCTCCTTGTGCGATGGGGCGCTCGCAAGGGCTGCTGCGAGCGTCGCGTGAATGGTGCGTCGCAACATGATACATTCGCCGTTTGCCGAGGTCGTGTCATTTCTGCAGCGTCAGGCGTGCCGCGGCCCCAGACCCGAACACTGCGGTTCTGCAAGCGCTCTTCGGCAGCACGGGTAAAGACTCCACCTTCCCCTGAGAGAGACCTCATGAAGATACACGAATACCAAGGCAAGGAAATCTTGCGCAGTTTTGGCGTGCCCGTTCCGCGCGGCATCCCCGCATTCACGGTGCAGGAAGCCGTGGAAGCCGCCCAGAAGCTCGGCGGCCCGGTGTGGGTGGTGAAGGCGCAGATTCACGCCGGCGGCCGCGGCAAGGGCGGCGGCGTGAAGGTCGCCAAGAGCATCGACGAAGTGAAGACTCTGGCGGGCCAGATCCTGGGCATGCAGCTCGTCACACACCAGACGGGGCCCGAGGGCCAGAAGGTGCGCCGCCTGTACATCGAGGACGGCGCGGACATCCAGAAGGAGTATTACCTCTCGGTCGTGACCGACCGCGCGAGCCAGAAGGTGGCGTTCATCGCGTCCAGCGAAGGCGGCATGGAGATCGAGGTGGTCGCGCACAAGACGCCCGAGAAGATCATCAAGGTCTTCGTCGATCCGCTCGTCGGTCTGACCGACGCACAGGGGCAGGAGCTGGCGCGCGGCGTCGGCATGCCCGAGGGTTCGGTCGCGCAATTTGTCGATGTCTGCCGCAAGCTCTACAAGTGCTACATGGAGACCGACGCCTCGCTGGTCGAGATCAATCCGCTCAACCGCGACAGCAAGGGCAACATCATCGCGCTGGACGCAAAGTTCAACTTCGACAGCAATGCGCTGTTTCGCCACCCCGAGATCGTCGCGCTGCGCGACCTCGATGAAGAAGACCCGGCCGAGGTGCAGGCGAGCAAGTTCGACCTGGCCTACATCAGCCTGGACGGCAACATTGGCTGCCTCGTGAACGGCGCGGGCCTGGCGATGGCGACGATGGACACCATCAAGCTCTTCGGCGCCGAACCGGCGAACTTCCTCGACGTGGGCGGCGGCGCCACCCCCGAGAAGGTCACCGAGGCCTTCAAGATCATGCTCAAGAACCCCAAGGTCAAGGGCATTCTGGTGAACATCTTCGGCGGCATCATGAAGTGCGACACCATCGCCACCGGCGTGATCACCGCCTGCAAGGCCGTGAATCTGCAAGTGCCGCTGGTCGTGCGCATGAAGGGCACGAACGAGGAACTGGGCAAGAAGCTGCTGGCCGAGTCGGGCCTGCCCATCATCAGCGCCGACACCATGGCCGAAGCGGCCACCAAGATCGTCGAAGCCGTCAAATAAGCCCGGGAGCATTTCATGTCGATTTACGTCAACAAAAACACCAAGGTCATCACCCAGGGCATCACCGGCAAGACCGGGCAGTTTCACACCGGGAAGTGCCAGGAGTACGCCAACGGCAAGAACTGCTTCGTCGCGGGCGTGAACCCCAAGAAGGCGGGCGAGAAGATCTTCGACATCCCGATCTACGGCACGGTCAAAGAGGCCGCCGCGCAGACCGGCGCCACCGTCAGCGTCATCTACGTGCCGCCGGCGGGCGCGGCGGCGGCCATCTGGGAAGCGGTGGAAGCCGACCTGGACCTGGCAATCTGCATCACCGAGGGCATTCCGGTGCGCGACATGCTGCAGGTGCGCAACCAGATGAAGGCCAAGGAAGCCAAGGGCGGCAAGAAGACGCTGCTGCTCGGCCCCAACTGCCCGGGCCTGATCACGCCCGACGAAATCAAGATCGGCATCATGCCCGGCCACATCCACATGAAGGGCCGCGTTGGCGTGGTCAGCCGTTCCGGCACGCTCACCTATGAAGCCGTGGGCCAGCTCACCGAACTGGGTATCGGCCAGTCGTCGGCCGTGGGCATCGGCGGCGACCCGATCAACGGTCTCAAGCACATTGACGTGATGCAGGCCTTCAACGACGATCCCGACACCGACGCCGTGATCATGATCGGCGAGATCGGCGGCCCGGACGAGGCCGAGGCCGCGCGCTGGTGCAAGACCCATATGAAAAAACCCGTCGTCGGCTTTATTGCCGGGGTGACGGCGCCGGCGGGCAAACGCATGGGCCATGCCGGCGCGCTGATCTCAGGCGGCGCCGACACCGCCGAGGCCAAGTTGGCGGTGATGGAGGAGTGCGGCTTCAAGATCACGCGCAACCCGTCGGAAATGGGGCGGCTGCTCAAGAGCCTGATCTGAGCCCACGGCAGCGGCCTCTGAAAAGCCAGTTGCGGGTGCGACTGGCTTTTTCCGTATGGGACGGCATGATTTGCAGTTTCTTGCGGATTTCGCGATGGATGGTGATAAAAGCTGGCATTCTGCAACCCACTGCATTTCATCCATGCCTTTGCCCCTGGATTACGAATTCTGCGCACGCACGGACGTAGGACGGGTGCGCGGCAACAATGAAGACTCCGTGGCCGTCAGCCGGGACGCGCGCATGGTGATCGTGGCCGATGGCATGGGGGGCTACAACGCCGGAGAGGTGGCCAGCGTCATGGTCGTGCAGATCCTCAATCGCGAGCTGCGCAACCGCCTGGTGGCGGCTGGCGCCAGCGCCGATGCAGTCCTGGTGCGCGACATGCTGATGACGAGTGTCGATCGTGCAAACAGCGCGATCTACCAGGCGGCCAGGGCGCATGCGCACTATGCCGGCATGGGAACCACGCTGATCGTCGGCCTGTTTGGCGATTGCCGCGTGGTGATCGGTCACATCGGCGATTCGCGCGCCTATCTGCTGCGCGACGGCGCCTTCACCCGCCTGACGCGCGACCACACCTGGCTGCAGGAGCAGATAGACAAGGGGGCGATGACGCCCCTGGAGGCGCAGCGATCGGGCATGCGCAGCCTGCTGACGCGTGCCGTGGGGGTCGATCCCCAGGTTCATCTGGAGGTGAATGAATTTCCGGTCGTGCCTGGCGATCTCTTTCTGTTCTGCTCGGACGGCCTCACCGACAGCATCGATGATGCCGAGCTCGCTGTTCTGCTGCGGGACCCGTCACCCCTGCCCACACTGACCGAGCGCCTCGTGCAGCAGGCGAACGCGTTGGGCGGGCGTGACAATATCAGTGCGCTCCTGGTTCGTGCCGGTGCCGCAGCATCCATGGATGCGGGTCATCCCCGATAATGAATCAAGAGAGGGAATGTCGCATGCCCAGTTTGGTTTTCCTGCTTGATGGCGCGGTGGTCAAGGAAGTAGAACTTGTCAAGCCTCGCACGACGCTTGGGCGGCGCCCCAACAACGACATCATTGTCGATAACCTCACCGTCAGTGGCGAGCATGCGGCGCTGCACCTGCTGGATCAGAAGGTGGAGGTGCAGGACTTGGGCAGCACCAATGGCACTTTCGTCAACGGCCAGCCTGTCGAGCGGCAGGTGCTGCATGATGGGGATCAGGTCATCATCGGCAAGTACGAGGTGCGTTTCGCCGATGCGCGCCAGCGCTTCGCGAAAACCGCGGATGCGCAGGAGCGCACGTCGGTGCCCTCGCCTGCGCCGGTGCCAAGAGATGCCTTTGTTCGCGTGTTGACCGGCCCGGGGGCGGGGCGCGAGGTGGCGCTCACGAAGGTGGTGACCACCCTGGGAAAACCTGGCGAGGTCGTGGCTTCGGTCACGCACCGGCCGCATGGCTTCGTGCTGGCCCGGGTCGATGGCCCCGTCGCACCCGTGATCAATGGACGGCCGGTGCTGGAACCGCAAGCTCTCAAGGCCGGAGATCGCATCCTGCTGGCGGACGTGGAAATGGAATTTCTCTTGCGCTGATGCGGGACATGCCATGAAAGTGCGTGTGCTCGGATGCAGTGGTTCCATCGCCCGGGGCTGCCGCACGACCGCCTTCCTGGTGGGCGAGCATGTCCTCGTGGATGCCGGCACGGGCGTGGGCGGGCTCACGGTGCGGGACATGCGCGCCATCACCCACGTCTTTCTCACGCACTCGCACCTGGACCATATCGCCGCGCTACCCCTGTTGCTCGATACCGTGGGCACCCGCCGTGCGGCGCCCTTGCAGGTGTTTGCTTTGCCGCAGACGCTCGATGCCTTGCGCCAGCACGTGTTCAACAACGTGATCTGGCCCGATTTCACCCGCATTCCGCATCCCGACGTTCCCATGGTTCAGTTGCAACCCCTGGGCGTGGGTGACGTCTTCGTGGTGGCTGGCGTCACGCTGGAAGTGCTGCCCGCGCGTCACAGCGTGCCCGCCGTCGGCTATGCGGCGCGCGGCGATGGCGCGTGGTGGGTCTTCAGCGGGGACACGCAGGGGCAGGAGCCTGCCTTCTGGCAGCGCGTGAATGCCTTGCAGGCCCGGGCGCCGGGGGTGGGCGCACTGGTGATCGAAACGGCCTTCGGCGATCAGGAAGAGGCCTTGGCGCGCAAGAGCGGGCACCTGTCGCCTGCGGGGCTTGCGAGGGAATTGGCGCAGCTTCAGCCGAAGGGGGCGTTTCCCATCTATCTTTCGCACTTCAAGCCAAGCGAGGGCGCCACCATCCTGGCCGAGGTGCGCGCGCTCGAAAGCGGTTTCGATCTGCAGATCGTGGATCTGCAGACCGTGGACACCCTGGACGTCTAAGCACGAGCCCCGGCGGTCATGCCAGGTTCTGCGCCAGCCGGTGGCGCAATTCATCGACGTCCATGCCGCGGCGCCGGGCCATGTCCTGTACTTGGTCGTCGCCGATCTGGCCGGTCGTGAAATATGTCGCCTGCGGGTGCGCGAGGTAGAAGCCGCTCACGCTCGATGGCGGAATCATGGCAAAGCTGTCGGTCACCTGGATTCCGACCTCGGGCGCGTCCAGTGCGTCGAACAGCGCCTTCTTGACCGTGTGGTCGGGGCAGGCCGGGTAGCCGGGGGCGGGACGTATGCCTTGGTATTTTTCCGCGATCATCGCGTCGCGGTCCAGCGTTTCATCGGCGGCGTAGCCCCACAGATCGCGGCGCACGCGCGCGTGCAGGCATTCGGCGAACGATTCGGCCAGGCGGTCGCACAGCGCCTTGAAGATGATGTTGGAATAGTCGTCGAGCTGGTCGAGGAATTCCTTCTCCTTCTTCTCGGCGCCGATCCCGGCGGTGACGGCGAACATGCCGGCGTAGTCCTTGATGCCCGATTCCTTCGTGGCGATGAAGTCGGCCAGGCAACGGCTGGGCCGCATCACGCCGTTGACCGGGGTTTTCTCGGTCTGCTGGCGCACGCCGTACCAGGTCAGCAGGACCTTGCTGCGGCTTTCGTCGGTGTAGAGCTCGATGTCGTCGCCCACGCGGTTGGCCGGGTACAGACCGATCACGCCGTTGGCCTGAACCCAGCGGCCATTGATGATTTTCCTGAGCATGGCCTGGCCGTCGGCGAAGACCTTGCGTGCCTCCTCGCCCACCACCTCGTCCTGCAGGATGGCGGGGTAGGCGCCCGCCAGATCCCAGGTCTGGAAGAACGGCGCCCAGTCAAGGTACTTGACGATTTCCGCGAGGTCGAAATTGACGAATGCGCGCCGCCCGAGCACGCGTGGCACTGTGGGCGTGTACTGCGTGAAATCCACCTGGGTCGCGTTGGCGCGTGCCTGCGCTATCGTCCACAGCGGCACGCGCTTTTTGCGCGCATTGAGTTCGCGCACGTGGGCATAGTCCGTCTGGATTTCCGCCAGATACCCGGCGCGGCCCTCACCCAGCAGGCTCTGCGCCACGCCCACGCTGCGCGAGGCGTCGGGCACGTAGATCACCGGGCCGTCGTACTTGGGCGCGATCTTCACCGCCGTGTGCACGCGCGAGCACGTCGCGCCGCCGATGAGCAGCGGAATCTGGCGGCTGGTGAAGTACTCGTCCTTGTTCATCTCGGAGGCGACGTGCTGCATCTCCTCCAGGCTGGGCGTGATCAGGCCCGAGACGCCCACCATGTCGGCATCGAGTTCCTTGGCCTTGGCCAGCAGTTCGTGGCAGGGCACCATCACGCCCAGGTTCACGACCTCGAAGTTGTTGCACTGCAGGACCACCGTGACGATGTTCTTGCCGATGTCGTGCACATCGCCCTTGACGGTGCAGACCACCACCTTGCCCCGGCTGGAAATGTCGATGCCCGCGGCCTTCTGCGCCGCCTTTTCCGCCTCGATGTAGGGCACGAGGTGGGCCACGGCCTGCTTCATCACGCGCGCGCTCTTGACCACCTGCGGCAGGAACATCTTGCCCGCGCCGAACAGGTCGCCGACGACGTTCATGCCGTCCATCAGCGGCCCCTCGATCACCGCCAGCGGCCGCGCGCCGCCCTGCACGCAGATCTGCTGGTAGGCCTCTTCGGTGTCGGCGACGATGAAATCGGTGATGCCGTGCACCAGCGCGTGCGACAGGCGCTGCGCCACCGGCGCGGGCGCCTCGGGGGTGCCGCGCCATTCGAGCTTCTTGCCATCGTCCCTGGCGGCACCCTTGGCGCTTTCGGCGATTTCCAGCAGCCGCTCGGCCGCGTCGGGGCGGCGGTTGAGCACCACGTCTTCCACGCGCTCGCGCAGCTCGGGCTCCAGGTCGTCGTAGACGCCGACCATGCCGGCGTTGACGATGCCCATGTCCAGTCCCGCCTTGATCGCGTGGTAGAGAAAGACCGTGTGGATCGCCTCGCGCACCGGGTCGTTGCCGCGAAACGAGAAACTCACGTTGGAGATGCCGCCCGAAACCTTCGCCCCGGGCAGGTTCTGCTTGATCCAGCGCGTGGCCTCGATGAAGTCGGTGCCGTTCTTCGCGTGTTCCTCGATGCCGGTGGCGATCGGAAAGACGTTGGGGTCGAAGATGATGTCCTCGGGCGGAAAGCCCACCTCATCGACCAGAATGCGGTAGGCGCGCTCGCAGATCTCGATGCGCCGCTCGTAGGTGTCGGCCTGGCCCTGTTCGTCGAAGGCCATCACCACGGCGGCGGCGCCGTAGCGCTTGACCAGTCGCGCGTGCTGCTTGAATTCCTCCACACCCTCCTTCATGCTGATCGAGTTGACGATGCCCTTGCCTTGCAGGCACTGCAGGCCGGCCTCGATCACCTCCCATTTGGAGGAATCCACCATCACCGGCACCTTGGCGATGTCGGGCTCGGAGCCGAGCATGCGCAGGAAGCGCACCATCGCCGCCTTGCCGTCGAGCATGGCCTCGTCCATGTTCACGTCGATGATCTGCGCACCGTTTTCCACCTGCTGGCGCGCCACCGACAGTGCCTCTTCGTACTGCTCGGCGATGATCAGGCGCGCGAACGCCTTGGATCCGGTGACGTTGGTGCGCTCGCCGACGTTGACGAACAGCGAACCGTCGCCGATTACGACCGGCTCCAGGCCGGAGAGCTTCATGGGAGGGGGGGTAACGACAGACATCAATCTCACCTGCGCGGGGGCGTGCGCGACATGAACAGGTGAGCGCCGTTGGAGGGAATCGGTGTTTTCAAGCCTGACAGACACTGGATGGCCCGCTGCAGCGCTCCTTGAAAACAAAGGTCAATTTTATCGATGAGCGGCGCGCGCTGCAGTGCAGGCGTCGGCGGACTGGGGCGCCTCAGTTGTTGGCGCGATCGTCCTGCTCGTGCTCTACGATCTGCTGCGCAAGAAATCTGGGCAATCTGCTCAGCGCACCGGCAGGAATTGAAGCAGGCCGGCTCCCAGCAGGCTCTGCACGTAGTTGATCGCGGCGCGGCGGTAGCGCTCGTCGGTGAGCTCGGCGAGCAGGTCCAGGCGCGCGATGATCTTGCCGAATTCGCGCTCGAAGCTCAGGTTGCGCGTGCCGTCGGCCGCGATGTCATCCGCGAGCAGCAGCGGCGCGCCGCGGTCGTCGCGCCGCTGCGCAAGAATCCACGCGGCAATTTCGACGTTGCGCGCCGCGTTGTAGATGTGTTGCGCGTCGATGTTGTCGAGCAGGTAGAACGCCGTCTTGCCACCATGGGCGGTGACGAGCATGTCCACGGTGGCCATGACGAGCGCGGCCACGCGGTCGCCCATGAACTCGCGGGACATGGCGAACGCCATGGCGTCGATGTCTCGCCGGCCCTGCAGGGCCGGCCATGTCTGCTGCAGATCGATGGCGCTCTGGATGCGCGCAAGCGCCTGCTCGCGGCTGGTGGCTCCACCCGTGCGCCACTGCGACGGGTTGCGCCGGTAGAGCTTGCCCGCGAGCCGCATCAGGCTGTGCAGGTTGTCGCGCATCGCCAGCGTGGCAGCGCGGTTGAGCTCGGATTGGGCCAGTTCCCCGTGATTTGCAGGACTGCCCTTGACTTCGCCACGGGGCGTGGGCGCGGAGCTTGCGCAGCCGAGCAGCAGCGCCACCATGCCCAGGGCCAGGGCGTGAAGGACATGGCGGGTGGCGCGTGGCGTGGACATGGTAGCGCTCTATCCGGTTTCGTGCGCGCTTGCCGGGCGCTCGAGCAGCGTGAAGGCGGGCAGGCTGCGCAGGAGCCTGCGGCCGTAGCCCGTGTGCAGCAGGCGCTTGTCGTAGCAGGTCACTTGCGCACGGTCGTCTTCGCTGCGGATCGCACGTCCTACCCACTGGGCCAGGCGCATGGCGGTCGCGGGCACCACGAGGTCCATGAACGGATCACCGCCGCTGGCGCGCAGCCACTCGGCGCGCGCTTCGTCCACGGGCTCGTCGGGCGGGCTGAAGGGCAGTTTGGTGATGAAGAGCGACTCGCACAGCCGACCGGGCAGATCCAGGCCCTCGCCAAACGATTGCAGGCCGAAGATGATGGACGCCTGTCCCTCCGTCACGCGCTCGCGGTGCATGGCCAGCAGTTTCAGGCGCGGCCGCTGCCCCTGCACCAGCACCGTGGCACGCAGCGCATCCGGCAGTTGCTCCACGGCCTGGCGCATCTGCTCGCGCGAGGTGAACAGCACCAGCGCGCCGCTTTGCACCTGTGCAAGGTCGTCCAGCAAGGACTCGATCATTTGGCGGGTGAAGGCGGCCACCTCGCGCGGCGCGGCCAGTGTGCTGCTGGCGGTGAAGGTGCCCTGGCGGGGATAGTCGAAGGGGCTGGCCACCTGCAGCGTCGTCACACCCGGCTCGTTCGCGAGGCCCGCTTCGCGCAGAAAAAAATCGAAGCTGCCGCAGCTGGTGAGCGTGGCCGAGGTCAGCACCGCCGCGCGCACGCTGGACCACAGATGCCGGGCGAGCGCGGCGCCGGGCAGCAAGGGGCTGGCGTGCGCGCGCACGACGATCCCGCCCGGATCCGCGGTCAGCGTGAACCACTTGGCGGCCGGGGCGCCGCCTTCACCGGGTTCCTGCAGCAGCAGGGAGGCGGTTGCGTGAATGGCCTCCAGCCGGGGCGCGAGCTGCCCCACCTGGGCATAGAGCTGCGACAGGCGCCGTGCGTCCTGCGGTTCGTCGCGAATATGTTCGCGCAGCGCCTTGGCAACGGCACGCAGCCCCTCGAGGAACTCGCCCGCGTGCTGCAGCACCTGCGTGATGGCTTCGGACAGTGCCTCGGGCAGCTGCCCTTGCGGCACGCGCGCGCGGTGGCTTGCGCCTGGACCAGATGCCTGGGCCAGGGCATCGCGCATGGGCATGCCGTACAGGTCGATGACAAGGCGCTCGGCATCCTGCAGCGCAATGCGCAACCGGCTGCCGCACGCGGCCAGGTCCGTCGCGTCATCGACCTGCACTTGCGCGCTCACGCGCAGCGCGCGGCTCGCAAGCTGCTGCAGCCACGCCAGGTGCGAGATGTCCATTTCGCAGGCGAACTGCGCCAGCGCGGTCTTGGGCAGGTGGTGGGCCTCGTCGATGATGAGCAGGCAGTTGTCCAGGTCGGGCAGCAGCCGCGCGCCGATGGACGAGAGCAGCAGATCGTGGTTGGCCACGATCACCTGCGCGGCGACGAGCTCCTTGCGCCGTTCGTAATAGGTGCAGACGGAAAACAGCGGGCAGTGCCGGCCGGTGCAGGTGTGTGCGACGGCGGCCACGGGCGACCAGAGCGCCGGATCGGGCGGCGTGGCGAGCTGGTCGCGGTCGCCGTCCCAGCCGCCGCTGGCCAGGTCGTTGGCCAGACTCTTGTAGAAGGCGTGGCGCGCCTGGGGAGGCTGCGCGGCGTCAGGCGTGGCGTCGTCGGGGAACAGACCGTCGTCGTCGTCCACGGCGTCGGACGCGAGCCGTTCGAGCTTGAGCTTGCAGACGTAGCGCGCACGCCCCTTGGCCAGGGCAAAGGTGAAGGGTTCGGGCAGGGCGGCGGCCAGCGCCGGCAGGTCCTTGTGCACCAGCTGCTCCTGCAGCGCCACGGTGGCGGTGGCGATCAGCACCCGCGTGCCGCGCGCCAGCGCCATCTGGATCGCGGGAGCGGCGTAGGCCAGCGACTTGCCCACGCCGGTGCCCGCTTCGATGACCGCGATCGAGCGCTCGATCGCGTCGTCCTCGCTGCCCTCGTCGCCCTCGCCGGCCTCGCGCCGCAGCCGCGCCCGCGCCAGGGTCTCGGCCACCTGCTGCGCCATCTGCCGCTGGCCCGCGCGCACGCGCAGGCCGGGCGTGGAGGCCACCACGGCATCGAACTGCTGCAGGGCCTGAGCGGCGAGCGTCGAGGGAGATGTCAAATGTCTGTCCAAACTGTATGCGCGGCCAGCATGCTAACCCGCGTCGCGCGCACCTCTGGACAGTGGGCCTGGATCGGGGTGTGGACTTCCCGTGCTCCGGCTCAATCGGCATGCGCGGGGAGTTCGGCGAATTCAACCGTGACCCGCAGCCCCGATGCCTCCTGCGTGTTGGCCTCCAGCGTCACCTCGGCCCCGAACGCCCGCGCGGCCTCGCGCACGATGGCCAGGCCCAGGCCGCTGCCTTCGCTGGCCTGCGGCGCGATGCGGTAGAAGCGCTCGAAGACGCGCTCGCGCGCCTGCGCGGGAATGCCCGGACCGTCGTCGGCCACGATGAGCCGCACGGCGCCGCCTTGCGGTGCGTCGTCGCGGCGCACGCCGACGGTGACGTGCCCGCCCTCGGGCGTGTAGCGCAGTGCGTTGTCGATGAGGTTGTGGATCAGCGCGTGCAGCAGCGCCGGTTCGGCCAGGACCATCGCCGCGCCGGGCGCGAGCGGCGCGTCGAGCCCGAGATCGATGCCCCTCTGCTCGGCCAACGGCGAGAGGGCCGTGACGCCTTCGAGCGCGGCGGCGGCCAGGTCCATGGGGACGAGATGGGTCTGCACATCGCGATGCTCAGCCTGCGCGAGCAGCAGGAGCTGATTGGTCACGGCGATGAGCCGCCGGTTGCTCGTGGCGAGCTTTGCCCACAGCTCACGGTCCTGCGCGCTGCGGCTTTCGGGCACGGCGGTGCGCGCGTATTCGAGCAGTGAGGATTGCAGCGCCAGCGGCGTGCGCAGCTGGTGCGCGGCGTCGGCGATGAAGCGCCGCTGGGTGGCCGAATGCTCGGCGATCAGGCGCGTGGACTGGTTGATGGTGTCGGCCACGGGGCGCAGCTCGCGGTGCAGGGTGCTGGCGTCCACGAACAGATCCAGGTGCAGCGGATCGCGCGCCCTGAGCTGGCGCGACAGCCGCATCACCGGCCGCAGTTCGATAGTGAGCGCGATCGCTGAAATCAGCACCGTGAGCGCGAGTGCCGCGAGCAGATACCACAGCGTCGGCCGCCACAGGCGCGCGAGCATCTGGTCGCGGCTGCCCGTGGTCTTGCCGACGGCGATGGTGATTTCGCGCGCGCCGTCCACGTCGTACATCGAGCGCGTGACGAGCACGGCCCGCAGCGGCTCGCCCTGCCACTGCGTGTCGTACCACTGGGCGCGGTCCGCGCCCGTGGGATGGCGCTCGGGCGGCATCGGGAAGTCGGGCATGCCCGCCAGCAGATGGCCGTCCGCGCCGCTCACGCTCAGGTAGACGTGGTCGCGATCAGGCGAGGCGAAGAGGCTCAGCGCCGAGGGCGGCACGCTGGCCTGCACCGCGTTGTCCTCCCAGATCAGGCGGTCGGAGAGCACCTTGGCCGAGGCGAGCAGATCGTGGTCCTGCACGTAGTCGGCCACAGCCGCGGCGTTGCGCCAGCTCAGGGCGCTGCTCACCGCGACGAAGAGTGACAGCGGCAGCAGCAGCCACAGGGCCAGGCGCAGGCGCAGGCTGCTCATGGTGGCGCTCAGCCCTCGCGCGCACGCAGCAGCCAGCCCACGCCGCGCAGCGTGACGATGGTGGCGCGGCTGGCTTCGAGCCTCTTGCGCAGGCGGTGCACATACAGGTCGATGGCGTCAGCGCTCGCGTCCTCGTCCACGCCGAAGAGGCTGTCCACCAGCGCCTGGCGCGAGACGGCTTCGCCCATGTGGCGCATCAGGGTTTCGAGCAGCGTGCGCTCGCGCGGCGGCAGCGCGAGCTCGGCGCCCGTGCATTCGAACTGGCGCGTTCGCAGGTCGTAGTGCAGGTCGCCGCAGCTCAGCAGGTTGGCCCGGCCCGGCATCTGGCGGCGCATGAGCGCCTGGATGCGCGCCACGAGTTCGCGCACCTCGATGGGCTTGACGAGGTAGTCGTCGGCGCCGATCTCCAGGCACTGCACTTTCTGATCAAGCGAGGCCGTGGCCGTGAGCACGATCACCGCCACCGCGTCCTGGCGCTCGCGGATGCGCCGCAGTACGCCCTTCCCGGAGAGCAGCGGCAGGTTCAGGTCGAGCAGCACCACGTCGTAGCGGCCCTGGCGCAGCAGCTGGTCGGCCGCGGCGCCATCGGCCACGTGGTCGACGACGAAGGCCTGCTCGCGCAGCAGCTCAACCAGCCAGTGCGCGAGTTCCAGGTTGTCTTCGATCAGCAGCAGTTTCATCGGGAGCGTCCTATAGCTATCCATTTTGATAGCTGTCAGCGCTTGCTGCAAAAGCGCTGGAGGCTGATTTGGTTTAAATCATCGAATTTCAGGGTTTTCACCTACGGTTGTTGCGATGCAGCGAAAGCGCGTTGAAAGAGTGCGCTCTCTAGAGTCACCGTGTCCTCATTCGCATACCAAGGAGACATCCATGCATACCCCCACCCGTCGTACGCTGCTGGCCACGCTGCTGGGCTCGCTCTTCATGCTGGGCGCGCCGCTCACGCACGCGGCCGATGCGAACGCCGTCACCATCATGGTGGGCGGCATCAACAAGATCATCTACCTGCCGGCCAAGCTCACCGAGGCGCTGGGTTATTTCAAGGACGAGGGCCTTCAGGTCGAACTGCAGTCGCAACCCGCGGGTGTGGATGCCGAGAACCAGCTCATCGCCGGCGCGGTGCAGGGCGTGGTTGGCTTCTATGACCACACCATCGACCTGCAGGCCAAGGGCAAGGAGGTCGAGGCCATCGTCGTCTTCGGCAAGGTGCCGGGCGAGGTGGAGCTGGTCTCGACCAAGGCTGCGCCCACGTTCAAAAGCATGGCCGACGCCAAGGGCAAGACGCTGGGCGTGACCGGGCTGGGCTCGTCCACCGACTTTCTCACGCGCTACCTGGCGCTGCGCCAGGGCGTGGAGTCCAAGGACTATTCGTTGCTGCCCGTGGGCGCGGGCAACACCTTCATCGCCGCGATGCGGCAGGACCGCATTCAGGCGGGCATGACGACCGAGCCCACGGTCTCGCAGATGCTCAAGACCGGCGAGGCACAGGTGCTGGTGGACATGCGCACCGAGGAAGGCACGCGCGCGGCGCTGGGCGGGCTGTATCCGGCGCCCAGCCTGTACGTCTCCAACGCCTGGGCCGAAGCGCACAAGGAACAGGCGACCCAACTTGCGCACGCCTTTGCCAAGACGATGAACTACATCCACACCCACAGCGCAGAGGAGATCGCCGAGCACATGCCGCGCGACTACTACGGCAAGGACAAGGAACTGTACGTAGCCGCGCTCAAGAGCTCGCTGTCGATGTTCACTGCCGACGGCCGCATGCCCGAGGGTGGGCCCGAGACCGTGCTCAAGGTGCTCTCCACCTTCAAGCCGCAGGTCAAGGCCAAGAACATCGACCTCGGCAAGACCTACAGCAACGCTTATCTGCCGGCGGCCAAGTGACATGGATGCCATGACGACGAACATGGCGCCGGGTACGTCGGCCGCGATCGACTTCCGCGACGTTTCCCTGCGCTTCATTTCGGGCGACGGCACGGCCACCGTCACGCTGCGCAACTTCAGCATGAGCGTGGCGCGCGGCGAGTTCATCGCCATCGTCGGACCCACAGGCTGCGGCAAATCGACCACGCTCAACCTCATCACCGGGCTGCTGCGCCCCACCGTGGGCGAGGTGGACGTGATGGGCCAGAAGGTGGAAGGAATCGACCCGCGCATCGGCTTCGTCTTCCAGGCCGACGCGGTCTTTCCCTGGCGCAACGTGATCGACAACGTGGCCGCCGGGCCCATCTTTCGTGGTGCGGGGCGTGCGAAGGCGCACGACGAGGCGATGCAGTGGATCGAGCGCGTGGGCCTCAGGGGTTTCGAGCACCACTACCCGCACCAGCTCTCGGGCGGCATGAGAAAGCGCGTGGCGCTGGCGCAGACCTTCATCAACCACCCGGAAATTCTGCTGATGGACGAGCCGTTTTCCGCGCTGGACATGCAGACGCGCACGCTGATGCAAGACGAGCTGCTGCGCCTGTGGTCCGCCAGCGGCGGCTCGGTGGTCTTCGTCACGCACGACATCGAGGAGGCGATCGCGCTCGCGGACCGCGTGTTCGTGCTCTCGGCGCGCCCGGCCACGCTCAAGGCCGTCTACCCGGTCGATCTGCCGCGCCCGCGCGTGATGGCGCAGGTGCGCTACGAGCCGGCGTTCATCGAGCTGTCCAAGCGCATCTGGGCCGACCTGCGCGAAGAAGTCTCCATCCACTGAAGAAGAGCACCACCATGAATACCGCCGTTCTTCCCCCATCGGCCGTGGTGCCCGCCTCGCTCAGCGAGGAAGCACTGGCGCGCGAATCGGCGCGTGCGCAGGCCGCGTTGCGCCGGCGCCGCTGGGTCATCATCTCGCTGCGGCTGCTGTTCCTGTTCGTCGTGCTCGGCGGCTGGGAGCTGCTGGCGCGCCTCAAGTGGATCGACCCGTTCTTCTACTCGCAGCCTTCGTTGATCTGGGAGCAGATCGCCGAGTGGCAGCGCGAAGGCACCTCGCAGGGGCCGCTGTGGGTGCAGATCGCCGTGACGCTGGAGGAAACCGTCATCGGCTTCCTGATCGGCGGCGCGGGCGGCATCGTCTTCGGCATCCTGCTCGGGCGCAACAAGTTGCTGGCTGACGTGTTCAGCATCTACATCAAGATCGCCAACTCGATCCCGCGCGTGGTGCTGGGTTCGGTGTTCGTGATCGCGCTCGGCCTGGGCATGGCCTCCAAGGTGGCGCTGGCCGTGGTGATGGTGTTCTTCGTCGTCTTCGGCAACGCCTTCCAGGGCGTGGTCGAGGCCGACAAATACCTGATCGCCAACGCGCGCATCCTTGGTGCCTCGCCGCGGCAGGTGACGGCGGCGGTGGTGATCCCCTCGGCCATGTCGTGGATTCTGGCCAGCCTGCACGTGAGCTTCGGCTTCGCCCTTGTGGGCGCAGTGGTGGGCGAGTTCCTTGGCGCCAAGCAGGGCATGGGCCTGCTCATCGCCACCGCGCAGGGCGCGTTCAACGCGAGCGGTGTGTTCGCGGCCATGATCCTGCTCGCGGCCGTGGCGCTGGTGGCGGACTTCGTTCTCACGCGCCTGGAAGGCCGGTTGCTCAAGTGGCGCCCGGCGGCGTTTTGACACTGCCTTAGTGCACGGATGGGTCGCGGCGCACCATGGCGATCGCGTCGAACGGGCAGCGCAGCGCGCACAGGGCGCAGCCGGTGCAGGCGTCGGCATCGTCGAGCACCGAGCGCTTGGCCGCGCCCGGTGCGTCGCCCTGCGCGTGCAGCGACAGCACGTGCGGCGGGCACACGGCCACGCACCAGCCGCAGCCGGTGCAGCGATCGAGATCGATGGCTGGAATGGCCTTGTGTGCCCCTGACATGCACGCGAGCATGCCACGACGCACAATGTCGGGACACAAGCACCGTTTTTGCCATCTCGGCCGGGCGCAGTCCGGCTCAGAGATTATTTCAAGGAGACCCACATGAATTTCGCCGTGATGGACGAAGCCCCGGCCGCTGCCGCCGCGCCGCGCCGTGACGCGGCCTGGCTCGAAGCGCACTGGATGCCGTTTTCGGCCAACCGCAACTTCAAGGCGCAGCCGCGCATGATCGTGAGCGGGCAGGGCGCCTACTACACCGATGCCGACGGCCGCAAGATCTTCGACGGCCTCTCGGGCCTGTGGACCACGGGTCTGGGGCATGGTCGCAAGGAGATCACGCAGGCCGTGAGCCAGGCGGTGGGCACGCTGGACTACGCGCCCGCGTTCCAGTTCGGTCACCCGGCCTCGTTCGAGCTGGCCAACCGCATCAAGGCGCGCATGCCCGCGGGGCTCGAATACGTGTTCTTCACCTGCTCGGGCTCGGAGGCGGCCGATACGTCGCTGAAGATGGCACGCGCCTACTGGCGCGCCCGGGGACAGGCGGGCAAGACGCGTCTGGTCGGTCGCGAAAAGGGCTACCACGGCGTGAACTACGGCGGCATCTCGGTGGGCGGCATGGCGGGCAACCGCAAGGCCTTCGGCCAGGGCATCGAGGCCGATCACCTGCCGCACACGCAGCCGCCGCTGGGCTCGTTTCATCGCGGCATGCCGTCGCTCGATGGCAAGGCGCTCGCCGACCGGCTGCTGGACGTGATCGCACTGCACGACGCGAGCACCATCGCCGCCGTCATCGTCGAGCCCTTCTCGGGTTCGGCCGGCGTGGTAATTCCGCCCGCGGGCTACCTGCAGCGCCTGCGCGAGATCTGCACGCAAAACAACATCCTGCTCATCTTCGACGAGGTCATCACCGGCTTTGGCCGCTGCGGCGGCTGGACGGGCTCGCAGGTCTTCGGCGTCACGCCCGACATCCTGAATTTCGCCAAGCAGGTCACCAATGGCGCGCAGCCGCTGGGGGGCTGCGTGGCCAGCAAGGACATCTACGATACCTTCATGCAGGCCGCAGGCCCCGAGTACCTGCTGGAATTTGCGCACGGCTACACCTATTCGGCGCATCCGGTGGCGTGCGCGGCGGGCAATGCGACGATCGAACTGCTGGAGAAGGAAGACGCACCGGCGCGCGTGCAGGCGCTGGCGCCCGTTTTTGAAACGCTGGTGCACGGCCTCAAGGGCGCGCCGCACGTGCAGGACATCCGCAACTACGGGCTGGCCGCCGGCTTCACCATCGAGCAGATGCCAGGGGAGTCCGGGCGCAGGCCGTACGAAATCGCCATGGCATGCTGGCGCAAGGGTTTTTACGTGCGCTATGGCGGCGACAGCATCCAGCTCGCGCCGCCCTTCATCAGCACCGAGGCGGAGCTCGATCGTCTCGTCGGCGCGCTGGGCGATGCGCTGACGGAAACCGTCTGACACTATCGTATGAGTAGCTGCTGGCGCTTATTGTGTAACGGTCCAAGCCGTATTTGACGTAAAGATGCGGCCGGACCAAACGCCGTTGAACCCCGGCATCGCGCGGAGCACGGCCGCGGCGGCCCCCCCGCCGGTGCGCGTGCACTGGATGGTGCGGATGAACTGGCGCAACCGCAGCATCTTCTGTGCCGTGCTGGTGCCGGTGTTCGCGCTGCATCTGCGCGAGGTGCACGCGGACACCGCCACCTGGGTGCTGATGCTCGTGCAGTTTCTGCTGTTTCCCCAGCTGGTCTACGGCTACGCCTCGCGCCAGCGTGATTCGGCGCGGCAGCGGCGCGCGGAGCTGGGGGTCATGCACCTCGAAGCGCTCCTGTTCGCGCTGTGGTCGGCGCTGCTGGGCTTCCCGCTGTGGCCGAGCTTCATTCTGTTCGCGGCGATGTGCCTGAACTTCGTCGTCTTCATGGGCTGGCACGGCTTGTGGCGCCTGGTGCTGGTCCTGGCTGCGGGCGTGCTGCTTGGTGCGGCGCTGGCGCACCCGCTGCGCTGGCGGCCCGACACCAGCCTGCTGGTCACGGGCATGTGCATGGCGGTGTTCACCGCGTTCCTGGTTTCGTTCGCGCGCGACGGCTATCTGCGTGCGCTGGGCCTGCACCAGAGCCGGAGCCAGGCGCGGCGCCAGCTCGAGGAGATCAGCCTGCTGCAGGCGAGGCTGCGCGAGGCGGCCCTGCGCGATCCGCTTACCGGCCTGTACAACCGCCGCCACCTGTCGGACACCCTGCCCGGTGCCCTGGCGCGCTGCGCGCGCCAGGGCACGCCGCTTACGCTCGTGATGATCGACATCGACCATTTCAAGCAGATCAACGACCGCCATGGTCACGCGGCGGGCGATGCGATGCTGCAGGCGCTGGCGCGGCTGCTGCAGACGCAGGTGCGCGAAGGCGACATGGCGTGCCGCATGGGCGGCGAGGAATTCCTGCTGGTGCTGGAGAACGCCGCGCTGCAGCCCGCCTGGGAGCGGGCGCAGGCCCTGTGCCGGGCGTTCGAGGCGCTCGCCGTCGTCCACGACGGGGCGCGCCTGCAGGCGACGATGTCCTGCGGCCTGGCGAGCTGCCCCGACGACGGCACCGATGCCGACACCCTCCTGCGCGGTGCCGATCGCGCGCTGTATGCGGCCAAGGAGGGCGGGCGCAACCAGCTGCGTGCCGCAGGCGTGGTCGCTTGACGTGCCTGTTTGATCGTACGCAAATTATTCCCGATGGCTGCACACCCGTGCCGCCGCCCTTGGTTAAAGTCGCCCCATGACTCCCATGACGAACCCTACCCCCGACTCTTCCGATGCCGACAAGCGCGCGATGCTGCGCCGCGCGGCGCTCGAATACCACGAGCATCCCAAGCCGGGCAAGATTTCCATCCACCCCACCAAGCAGATGGTGAGCCGCCACGATCTGTCGCTGGCGTATTCGCCGGGAGTGGCCGCGCCGTGCGAGGAAATCGTCAAGGACCCGGCCGCGGCCTTTCGCTACACCGCGCGCGGCAACCTCGTGGGCGTGGTGACCAATGGCACGGCGGTGCTGGGCCTGGGCGACATCGGGCCGCTGGCGGGCAAGCCGGTGATGGAAGGCAAGGGGGGGCTGTTCAAGAAGTTTTCGGGCATCGACGTGTTCGACATCGAGATCAACGAGAAAGACCCCGACAAGCTGGTCGAGATCATCGCCGCGCTCGAGCCGACCTTCGGCGGCATCAACCTCGAAGACATCAAGGCGCCGGACTGTTTCATCGTCGAGCGCAAGCTGCGCGAGCGCATGAAGATTCCGGTCTTTCACGACGATCAGCACGGCACGGCCATCGTCGTCGGGGCCGCGGTGCTCAACGCCCTGCAGGTGGCAGGCAAGGACATCACGCAGGTCAAGCTCGTGGCCTCGGGCGCCGGTGCGGCGGCGCTCGCCTGCCTGGGCCTGCTCGTGAAGCTCGGGCTGCCGCGCGAGCACATCTGGGTCAGCGACATCGTCGGCGTCGTCTACGAAGGCCGCACTGAACTGATGGACGAAGCCAAGGCCTGGTTCGCGCAGAAGACCGACGCGCGCCAGCTCGCGGACATCATCGACGGCGCGGACATTTTCCTGGGTCTGTCGGCCGGTGGCGTGCTCAAGCAGGACATGGTGCGCAAGATGGCGCCGACGCCGCTGATCTTCGCGCTGGCTAATCCCAACCCGGAGATCGCGCCCGAGGACGTGCAGGCGGTGCGTGGCGACGCCATCATCGCCACCGGGCGCAGCGACTACCCCAACCAGGTCAACAACGTGCTGTGCTTCCCCTACGTGTTTCGCGGCGCGCTGGACAGTGGCGCGACGACGATCACGACCGAGATGGAAATCGCGGCGGTGCGCGCGATCGCCGAGCTGGCGCGCGCCGAACAGAGCGAGGTGGTGGCTGCGGCCTACGCGGGCGAGCAGCTCTCGTTCGGACCCACCTATCTGATTCCCAAGCCCTTCGATCCGCGCCTCATGATGAAGATCGCTCCGGCGGTGGCGCAGGCGGCGATGGACAGCGGCGTGGCCAGCCGCCCGATTCCGGACATCGCGGCCTACCAGGACCACCTGCAGACCTTCGTCTACGCCTCGGGCACGATGATGAAGCCCGTTTTCATGGCCGCGCGCCAGGCGCAGCTCAAGCGCGTGGCCTTTGCCGAAGGCGAGGAAGAGCGCGTGCTGCGCGCGGCGCAGATCGTCTTCGACGAGCGCATAGCGCGCCCCACGCTCATCGGGCGCCCGGCCATCATCGCCCAGCGCATCGAAAAATTCGGCCTGCGCCTGCAGGAAGGGCGCGACTACGACGTGGTCAACGTCGAGCACGACGACCGCTATCGGGGCTTCTGGCAGACCTACCACCGCATGACCGAGCGCAAGGGCGTGACGGTGTCGATCGCCAAGATAGAGATGCGCCGGCGCCTGACGCTCATCGGCTCCATGCTGCTGCACACGGGCGAGGTTGATGGCCTCATCTGCGGCACCTGGGGCCACACGCAGCACCACCTGCAGTACATCGACCAAGTGATCGGCAAGCGCGCCGGTGCCAACACCTACGCCTGCATGAACGCGCTGCTGCTGCCCGAGCGCGAGGTCTTCATCGTCGACACCCATGTCAACTACGACCCGAGTGCCGAGCAGCTCGCCGAGATCACCGTGATGGCCGCCGAGGAAATCATGCGCTTCGGCATCAAGCCCAAGGCGGCGCTGCTCTCGCACTCCAATTTCGGCTCGAGCCAGCAACCGAGCGCGCTCAAGATGCGCCAGACGCTGGAACTGCTGCAGTCCAAGGCGCCCTGGCTGGAGGTCGAGGGGGAGATGCATGGCGACGTGGCGCTGGACGCGCACGCGCGCCAGGCGCTGATGCCCAACGCGACCATCACCGGCAGCTGCAACCTGCTGGTGATGCCCAACATCGATGCCGCCAACATCGCCTACAACCTGCTCAAGACTGCAGCCGGCGGCGGCATCGCCATCGGGCCGATGCTCCTGGGCGCGGCCGCGCCGGTGCATGTGCTCACACCCAGCGCCACAGTGCGCCGCATCGTCAACATGGTGGCCCTCACGGTCACTGACGCAAACGCCGCGCACTGAGCGTATTTGTATCCTAATGTAGGGGCAAACCCGTACTAATTTGCCTATTTATTAGGCAATCGCTTGATTTTTGAGCAGGTTCTTGTCACACTAGCGCGTTTTGGTTTCGGGTAAACCCTGAGTCTGCGGATGGCTCGGGTTTGACGGGAGCGCTAGTCGATGTGGAACGCTTTTGCCAGAGGCGCGCGCCGGTGGATGGCGGCAGGCCTGCTGGGCAGCGCGTGCCTGCTGCTCGCCTCGCCCGGCGCGGCGCGCCAGAGCGCGCCGATCGACCAGCCCGCCACCGTGAGTCTGGCGGAACTGCCGGCGCAGGCGCGTGTCATTCATGCACGCATTCGCGACGGCGGCCCGTTTTCCTACGACAAGGATGGTTCCGTGTTTGGCAATTACGAGCACCAGCTGCCTGCCCGCAAGCGCGGTTACTACCGTGAATACACGGTGCGTACACCGGGTGTGCGTGGGCGCGGGGCGCGGCGCATCGTCTGCGGCGGGGCGCCCCGCGCGCCCGACGCCTGCTATTACACGCAGGACCATTACACGAGCTTTCGCACGATCACGCCCTGACCAGGGGCGCGGTCATTGAACAGGTACCACCATGCCAACCTTCCATGCCCTGCGGCCCTCGGCGGCCGAGGATTTTGCCTTCAACGAACCCCTGAAAGAAAGAGCAGCGGAGATGGACACCCCACTTCGTCCCGACGATGAGAACCTGCTGCGCAATGTGCGGCCCAACATCGTGCAGTCGATCCGCGCGTTTCGCGTGCATGACCTGCAGGAGACGGCGCGCCAGCTCGGCCACCACTTTCTCTATGCCAATCTGGCGCATGCGCAGACCAAGCAGGACGTGCTGGACCTGCTGGCCCAGCAGTTTCTGTTTCCCGCGCACTTCGGCAAGAACTTCGATGCGCTGTACGACTGCATGACCGATCCGCTGCACAAGGCGGGGCCGCAGCCCGGCTTCGTCGTGGTGCTCGAGCAGATCCCGGCCACGGCCAAGTTCGACAAGGAAGCGCGCGAGCAACTGCTGGACATCTTCCGCGATGCCGCCGAGTACTGGGGTGAACGCCGCATCGCGTTTCGCTGCTTCTATTCTTTTCTGTAGCCCGTTCCGCCACCTTTGGCCCTGCGGAACGGGCTGACGAGGCCGAGCAGTCTGGTGCTGCGCAGCCTTTGGCCATGCATCACGAGCCCTTCGATGCCGAATCGGGCGAGAAGATGCCCACGAACAAGCTGGTCGATGTCTCACCCCTGGCGCTGCGCATGAGCAGCCCCTTCAACAGCAGCTACTGGCTCGCCGACGCCGCCTGACGCGGCTCGGCAGGCCGCAGAGCCTGCGCGAGCGCCACGTACTCGTGCACCGGCACTTCCTGGGCGCGCCGCTGCAGATCGAAATCGCCCGCGTAGCCGTGCCCGGCCAACCAGGGCGCGAGCGGGTGGCGCAGGAGCTTGCGCCGCTGGCTGAACGCGGCGTGCACCAGAGCGGACAGCAGTGCGGCGTCGACCGCCGCAGGCTCATCCCTGGGCCGCATGCGTACCACCGCGCTGTCCACTCGCGGGGGCGGCTCGAAGCTCGCGGGCGGCACGGACAGCACGTCCTCCATCTCGTAGCGCCATTGCAGCATGACCGAGAGGCGCCCGTAGGCACTGCTGTCGCAAGGTGCCACCATGCGGTCGACCACCTCCTTCTGCAGCATGAAATGCTGGTCTTCGATCTGCCCGGCAAAGCCAAGCAGATGAAACAGAATCGGCGTGGAGATGTTGTAGGGCAGGTTGCCCACGACTCTCAATTTCAGAGCGCCAAGCGCTTGCGCCACCTGCGTGAAATCGACTTTCAGCACGTCCGATTCAATCACCGTCAGGCGCGGATCGGCGCGCAGCCGTGCGGCAAGGTCCCGGTCCAGCTCGATCACGCAGAGCCTGCCCAGGCGATCGGCCAGCGGGTGGGTGAGCGCGGCCAGGCCCGGGCCGATCTCCACCATGGCCTGGCCGGGCGCGGGAGCAATCGCGCGCACGATGGCGTCGATGATCGCCTCGTCGCACAGAAAGTGCTGGCCGAAGCGCTTGCGCGGGATGTGCTTCACTGCGGCGGCTCGCGGTACTCCACGTAGGCGCGCGCGCGCTCCTCGCGCACCCAGTTGGCGTAGGCCTCGTCGAGCTTCTTCTCGCGCACGGCGCCGCGCACGAGGTCGCGCTGCTCACGCTGAGTGAGCTTGATTTCGCGCCGATCCACGAGCTCGATCAGGTGCACGCCGAAACGCGTGACCACGGGCTGGCTGATCTGGCCGGGCTTGAGCTGGTCGAGCGCCTGCTGGAACTCCGGCACGTAGCGGCCGGGAAAGGACCAGCCGAGGTCCCCGCCCTGCTTGGCACTGGTGTCGTCCGAAAATTCGCTCGCGAGCTGCTCGAAAGTCGCCTGCCCGCGTTCGATGCGCTGGCGCAGCTCCTCGAGCTTGGCCGCGGCCTGGGCCTCGCTGAGCTTGGCCCCGGTGCGCAGCAGGATGTGGCGCGCATGGGTCTGGATGGCCATGGTGGGCAGGCCGCCCTGTGATCGCTCCAGCACCTTGAGGATGTGAAATCCCGCGGCCGAGCGCACCGGGCCGACCACGCCGCCCACGGGGGTCTTTTCGGTGCTGTCGATGAACAGTTCGGGGTAGCGGTCGGCAGGACGCAGGCCGATCACGCCGCCGCGCTGACCTTCGGGCGCGTCCGAGTACTCCTTCGCGAGCGCGGCGAAGTCGCCTCCGGCCTGCAGCTTGCTCATGATCTCGCGCGCGCGCGCCTCGCGCTCCTTGACCTGCTCGGGCGCTGCGTTCTCTGGCACCTCGATCAGGATGTGCCCGAGGTTGACGGCCTGCGGCGCGGCGCCGGCATTTTGCTGTTGCTGCTGCATGAACTGGTCGACATCGGCATCGCTCACCTTGACGCGCGACTCCACGTCGCGCTCGCGGATGCGCAGCGTCAGCAACTGGCTGCGCAACTCGCGGCGAAAGCGCTCGACGGTGATGCCGTCGCGCGCGAGCTGGCGGTGCAGCTCGTCGAGCGAGACATTGTTTTGCTGCGCCACCGACTGCTCGGCCTGATCGATGGCGTAGTCGTCCGCCTTGATCCCGGCTTCCAGCGCCAGCTGCACCTGGATGCGCTCGGCAATCAGGCGCTCGAGCACGTCCTGCATGAGCTGCCCACGCGGCGGTATCGCGGTGTTTTGCGCGGTCAGCTGCTCGATCACGCGCGCCGTGCGTTCGCGCACGTCGTTGTTGGTGATGGGTTCGGAGTTGACCACGGCGACGATGTAGTCCGCCTGCTGCGTCGCGGGCGCTTGCGCGGGGGCGGCCGGCGCGGGAGCCGGAGTTGGCACCTGCGGCTTGGCCGCGGGCCCAGGGGCGGCTTTCGTGGCGGCGGGCGCGGCCTTGCGGGCAGGCTTGTGCTGCTGCGCCCAGGTCGGAGGCAGGGCGAGCAGGGCAAGCGTGATCAGGCTGCTGGAGGTGCAAAGACGTGCGCGTGGTGTCATGGCCGGGGTGGGTGCCGTGGTGAGCGGTCAATCGTAATGGGTGAAGCGGCTGGGCGCGGCGGGGGTGCTCTCCAGCGTCTGGTAGCCGGGCACATTCTGCTGCAGGCTCGCCAGCGGATTGTTGCCGAACGACAGGCGCGAGAGTCCCTTGAGTTCAAGCTGCAGCAGCAGCCGCGTGTTGGAGGTGCTTGCGCCCATCTGCAGGCGCTCGAGCACGACGCGCCCGGTCCAGCAGCAGCTCTGGTATTCGGCGCCGAGGATGGCATCGACGAATTTGTGGTCGGGAATGCTGTAGTTCACGCGACCGACGCCATACCAGCGTCCGTCGCGGGTCGCATCGTCCTTGCGCGCCTGGGAAAACAGCTCGCCCAGCGGCCATTGCCAGCCCAGGTCCACCTGCTTGGTGGCGATGGTGTAGGGGCCGGTCACGTCCTGCTTGCGCACGGCGATGCTCAGCGTGTGGTACTTGGACGGGGTATAGCGCGCGGCGATGGTGGCGCGCGTCGACTGGCGCGCCTTGGGGTTGTACTGGAAGGTGGCGTCCAGCCCCCACCGAGGGGTCCAGTGGATGCCCGCGCCCAACAGCACGTCCGACAGGCGCTCGTCGACCGCGGCAACGCCGGGCATGGTCACGGTCTGCTCGGAGAAGCGGTAGCGCTGCGCGATGCCCAGGCGCACGGCTTCGGCGCCGGTGCCGGGATCGAGCAGGCGCGTGGTCACGCCCAGGGTCAGCAGGTTGTTGTCGGCGATGCGGTCGTTGCCGCCGAACGAGTTCTCGGTGTAGATGGAGGCGAAGTTGAAATCCGTCTGCGCGGTGTCGTAGACCGGCAGCATGCTCTGGTTGTGGTGCGGCGTGAAGGTGTAGAAGGCGCGCGGCTCCAGCGTCTGCACGAAACCTCGGCCGAAGTAGCTGGCTTCGCGCTCGAACACCAGGCCGCTGTCGAGGCTGAAGGTCGGCAGGACGCGGCTGATGCCGGTCTGCCCGGTCGTCAGTGGCGAATCGAAGCTGTAGTTCGTGGCGTGCAGCTGCACGCGCGGCGTGATGAAGCTCGAGGGCGTGAGCCAGGGGTGGCTGACCTGCGCCACGAAGTAGCTGCGCCGCGCGTTGGGCTGGTTGTAGAAGCTGCGATCGCCGTGAAAGTGCGTGTAGTCGCCATCCAGGCGCAGGTCCAGCCCCGGGCCGACGCTGTCGGGCGTGTAGCTCCAGTGCAGCTGCGGCAGCAGATCGTAGGGCGGGGTGATGGGCGCGGTGACGTCCTGCAGGGTCTGCCACTTGAGCGTGCGCAGGCTCAGCGCGTGGCTGCCCTCGGACCAGCGCAGGCTGCCGTCGGCCGCGAGCAGCCGCTGGGCGGTCACGTCCAGCGGGTTGTAGCTCGTGGAGCCGCGCTGGGGGAAGTCGCGCCAGTAGTTGTTGTCGCTGGCGCGCCGGGCGTTGATCGATAGGCCGAGGTCGCCAAAGGGGGAGGCGATCTGGGCGTTGTGCTTGACGTTGGCGAGCCAGCGCGTTCGATCCCTGAGCTTGTCGCCGGGCATCAGGTCCAGGCCCAGCTCGCCGTTGTAGCGCGGCTCCAGATAGCGGAATTGCGAGCCCAGCTGCACGCCCCGGCGCGACAGCAGCGTGGGGGTGAACGTGGCATCGTGGTTGGGTGCGATGTTCCAGTAGTACGGCTGCGCATAGACGAAGCCGCTGGTGCTGTCCAGCGACAGCGTGGGCGGCAGCAACCCGGACTTGCGTTTGTTCGACAGCGGAAAACTGATCCAGGGCGTGGCGAGGATGGGCACGCCCTTGAATTCGAGCACCGCGTTCTCGGCCGTGCCCACGTCCTCGGTCTTGTCTATGGTGAGGGTGCGTGCGCGCAGGATCCAGTCGGGCTGCCAGCTGGCCTCGTCGTCCTTTTCGCAGGTGGTGTAGTTGGCCTCGTGCGCGACCGAGTGGTTGCGGTCGATGAAGTCGATTTTTCGTGCCGTGCCATGGCCGCCGGTTTCCAGCAGCCGGTAGTCGATGTCGGTGAAGAAGCCGTCGAAGGTGTTGACCTGCAGGTCCAGCAGCGCCCCGTTGTAGAGGTTGCCCGCGCGGTTGATGCGCACGTGTCCGCTGGCGCGCGCGCGGTCCTGCGGAATGTCGTAGTCCAGCCGGTCGGCGCGGATCACGGTGTCGCCGCGGCGCAGCTCGGCATCGCCCTGGATGTTCACCTGTACGTCGGTCTGGCCTTCGATGCGTTCGCCGCGCACGAAGGTGGGCAGTGTGCCGGGCGGCGTGGGGGCCTTTTCGGTCAGCCGTGGCGTGGGGCGCAGCGCGGGGTCGGCGCCGTCCTGGGCCGGCTGCTGTGCCTGGGCCATGGGCGCGCACGCCAGCAGCACGCAACTGGCGAGGGAAAGTAGCCGACGAGAAAACGGGGGATGGCGCGAGGGCACGGATGCGAGAGGATGAAGCGCTGCGGCCGCATCTGCGCGCTTGCCATGGCAACGGTTGCCGGGGCACCGGGCGCAGACTCGACCCATACAATGGACATTATCCATGAGCGATACGCCCATCTCCCCTTCCCCCGCGGCCGTGAGCTGGTCCGACCCCGCGCGCGAGGCGGCCTTCAAGGCGTGGCTCGCGCCGCTGATCGGCCCGCAGGGGCTGCAAGGCGCCACGCTGCGCCTCGCCAGCAGCGATGCGAGCTTTCGCCGCTACCTGCGCATCGACACCTCGCGCGGCGCAAGCCGCATCGTCATGGATGCGCCGCCCGACAAGGAAGACTGCCACCCCTTCGTCGCCGTGCAGGCGCTGATGCACGGCGCGGGTCTGCGCGTGCCCGAGATCCTCGCGTGGGACGAGGCGCATGGTTTCCTGCTGCTGTCGGATCTGGGGGCGCAGACGGCGATCGAGCGCCTCGATCCGGCCGACCCGCAGGCCGCGCACGGCTGGTATCTGCAGGCCGTCGATCTGCTGGTCGATTGGCAGAAGGCGAGCCGCGCGGGGGCCTTGCCACCCTATGACGAGGCGCTGCTGCGCCGCGAGCTGCAGCTCTTTCCCGACTGGTACGTGGCGCGCCACCGCAGCGTGGCGCTGGACGAAAAGCAGCAGGCGGTGCTCGCGCAGGCGTTCGACACCATCGTTGCACACAACCTCGCGGTGCCGCGCGTGTTCGTGCACCGCGACTTCATGATGCGCAACCTCATCGTCGGCGGCGATGGGCGCCTGGGCGTGCTCGATTTTCAGGATGCGGTGTGCGGCCCCATCACCTACGACATCGCCAGCCTGATGCGCGACGCCTTCATCAGCTGGGAGGAGGACTTCGTCATCGACCTCACCGTGCGCTACTGGGAAAAGGCGAGGAAGAGCGCGTTGCTGGGCGCGGGCAGCGAGAGCGGCTGGGGCGCGGACTTCGGCGAGTTCTACCGCGCGGTGGAGTGGATGGCGCTGCAGCGCCACCTGAAGGTGGCCGGCATCTTCGCGCGCCTGACGCTGCGCGACGGCAAGCCGAAGTACCTCGCGGACGCGCCGCGCTTCATCGCCTACATCCGCGCCACCTGCGCGCGCTACCGCGAGCTCGCGCCGCTCTTGCGTCTCATCGAGCAGATCGAGGGCACGCCAGCGGCCGAAGGCTATGCATTTGGCAGAATTTGAGCTGAATCGGCCTCTGGCGCTTTCTGGATATGCGTGAGCAGCTCTCTATCTTGATATGCCCCGGGTCTATTGCGCCCAGCCTCTGACGAGTGGTCCCCTGCTCTTGCACGCCGAGGCCGCGCGCCACGTGCAGGTGCTGCGCCTGCAGCCGGGCGCGGCGCTCACGCTCTTCGACGGGCGCGGCGGCGAGTGGTCGGCCACGGTCACGCGCATGGGGCGCAGCGACGTGGCGGTGCAGGTCGGCGCGCACGACCCCATCGAGCGCGAGGCCGCACGCGCGCTGCACCTCATCGTCGGCATGCCGGCCAACGAGCGCATGGACTGGCTGGTGGAAAAGGCCACCGAACTGGGCGCCGCCAGCCTGCAGCCGGTGGTGACGGCGCGCAGCGTGCTCAGGCTCGACGGCGAGCGCGCCGCCAAACGCCAGGCGCGCTGGCAGGCACTGGCGCTGGCGGCGTGCGAGCAGTGTGGGCGCAACCGCGTGCCCTCCATCGCCCAGCCCCTGCCGCTGCAGGCCGCGCTGCGGGCCTTGCCACCCGGGCGTCGTCTGCTGTTATCGCTGCAGCCGGGTAGTGTGGCGGTGCGGGTGGCGGCCGGTGACGCGCAGGCCGTCTGGGTGCTGCACGGGCCCGAGGGTGGGCTCACGCCCGAGGAAGAGGTGGCGGCGCTGGAGGTCGGCTTTGCGCCTGTGCATCTGGGCGCGCGCGTGCTGCGCAGCGAGACGGCGGCCATCGCCGCGCTGGCGGTGCTGGCTACTACCTGAAAAGAGAGCTGTCAGCGCTTGCTGCACGGGCGTCAGCGACCTTTTTTGCTCAAATAGTCGCCCAGCCACTGCCGCAGCGCGTCGAAGACCGGCGCCGGGTTGGCTTCGTTGAAGATCTCGTGGTAGAGCCCGGCGAACTCGTGCGCCGTCACGATGCCGGGCGGCGCCTTCGCCGCCAGCGCGCGGCTGCCCGCCGGGTCCACCATGCGGTCATCGCCTGCCCACATCAGCAGCGTGGGAACGGTCCACGCGCCGGCGAGCCGGAGCGTGTCCGCACCGGTGAAGGCCAGGAAGTGCCCCAGGCGCGTGCTGATGCGGTCGTGGCACAGCGGGTCGTTCACGTAGGCCGCGACCACGGCCGCGTCGTGCGAGAGGTACTCGGGGTTCAGGCCGTTGGCGATGCACAGATGGGGCAGCCACCGGGGCAGCGTGGCCAGCAGCAGGCGCTGCAGCGCGTTGGTGAAGACGGCCAGCGCGGGCGAGGAGAGCATCAGCGCATCGATGGGCCGCAAGTGGTGCGCGGCAAACGTTGCGGCCACCAGCCCACCCATGCTGTGGCCGAGCACGATCAGCGGCTCGCCCGCGGGCATCGCGGCGCGCGTGGCGTCATGCACGGCCGCGAGGTCGGTGAGCAGGCGGTCTTCCTGCGGCAGCACGCCGCGCGGGCCGCTGGAGCGCCCGTGGCCGATGTGGTCGTAGCCCCGCACTGCGCAGCCCAGCGCGTTCAGCGCCTGCGCCACCGCGCCATAGCGCCCGCTGTGTTCGCCCAGCCCGTGCACCAGCACCACCGTGGCGCGCCGCTGGCCATCAGGCAGCGGCCAGTGGCGCAGCGCCAGCGTGGCGCCGTCGGGGCGGGTCAGTTCGCTTTCGGTCATGGGCACTCCTTTTCGGGCGTGGCGCATGGTAGCGCTGGCACAATGGTCTTCTCTCCATCACGCTCGGCACCATGTTCACAGGCATCGTTCAAGCGGTGGCGGTCATTGCGGCGATCGACGACCGCACGGGCCTGCGCAGTTTCAGCATCGACTTTCCTCCGGGTTTTTGCGAAGGCCTGGCGATCGGCGCGAGCGTCGCGGTCGATGGCGTGTGCCTGACGGTCACGCGCATCGCCAGCCCCGTGCGTGCGAGTTTCGACGTGATGCAGCAGAGCCTGGCGGTGACCACGCTGGGCCGTTATGCCGTGGGCACGCGGGTGAACGTGGAGCGCGCAGCCAGGGAGGGCGCGGAGATCGGCGGACATCCGCTCTCGGGCCATGTGGATTGCGTGGGCGAGCTCATCGCCGTGCGCGCGCAGGAGAACAACCTTGTCTGGCGCATCGCCGTGCCGCCATCGCACCGGCGCTATGTGTTCGCGCGCGGCTACATCGCGGTGCATGGCGCGAGCCTCACCATCGCCGAGTGCGACCGTGCGGCCGGCTGGTTCGAGGCCTGGCTGATCCCCGAGACGCGCCGCGCCACGGTGTTTGAGGACAGGCGCGCGGGCGACACGCTCAACATCGAAATCGAGCGCAGCACGCAGGTCATGGTCGATACCGTGCGCGACGCCGTGGCCGAGCAGCTCGGACCGCTCAAGCCGCTGCTCGACCAATGGCTGGCCGAGCATGGGCGCTCGCTCGATGAGCTGGCGCCCCACGTGCCGCGCTGAACCTGCGTTCGCCGTGCAGGGCGACCCCGCCCGATCCTCAGGGCGTGTCGTAGAAGCGTTTGAGGTATTTGTCTCGAAAACTGTTGTGGCAGCCGTCGCAGCTTTGCTGCATGCGCTGCAAGGCGCTCGTGGCCTCGGCGGCGTCCTTCTTCTGCGCGGCCGCCTGCAGCTCGGTCGCGGCGGCCTTCACCTGCACGTCGTGGTTGCGAAACGTCGGTGCATCGGTGAGCAGCCAGCCGAGGATGCGTACCTTTTCGGTGATGGGCGGCTCGGCATGGTGCGCCAGCCGGTCGGCGCGCGTGGTCAGCTCGGCCCAGTCCTGCTGCCTGAGCGCCGCGTTCGCGGCCAGCGTGTCGCGTTCCATCTGCTGCATCACGCCGCGCAGCACCATCGGCTCTGAGGCGCTTGCAGCCCATGCGCCGCCCGCGCCGAGCGCCATTGCGATCGCCAAACCGAACATCCTGCCGTGTGCCAAGCCGTGCATGCCGCCTCCGATGGCGCGCATGGTACGGCGCCGCGGCGTTTGCGCCGCCGCGAGAACCTGCGTTGCGACTGGTGCTATCGCATGCCGTCCAGCGGCAGCTGCAGCACGAAGCTGGCGCCGCGTGCGCCGTCGGGGCGGTCCTCGCAGCGCACGTGGCCGCCGTGGCGCTCGGCGATCGAGCGCACCAGCGCCAGGCCCAGGCCCACGCCGCCGCTGCGCTCGCTCGCGCCGGGCAGGCGGTAGAAGGGCTCGAAGATGCGCTCGCGCTGCGCGGCGGGCACGCCCGGCCCGTGGTCGCTCACGCGCACCTCGATGGCGCGGCCGGTGTGCGTGAGTTGCAGCGTGATGCGGCCCTGGCTGTAGCGGCGCGCGTTCTCCAGCAGGTTGCGCACGGCGCGGCGCAGCAACTTGACGATGCCGCGCAGTTCGGGAATGGCGGCGCCTTCCTCGATGTCGAGCTCGGCGTCCACGCGCGCGCATTCTTCGGCCGCCAGGCCCACGAGGTCCACCGGCTCCACCGTGCCGATGTTTTCCGCGCCGACATCCAGCCGGCTGGCGAGCAGGATTTCGTCGACGAGCTGGTCGAGCTCTGCGATGTTGCGCTGCAGTTCCTCGTGCGTTCCGGGGCTGGCCGCGCCATCGCGCAGCAGCGCCAGCCCCATGCGGATGCGCGCCAGCGGCGAGCGCAGCTCGTGCGAGGCGTTCGCGAGCAGCGACTTGTGCGACTGCACCAGCGCCTGCACGCGCGCGGCCGCGGCGTTGAACTGGCGCGCGAGCTGTGCCACCTCGTCGTGCCCCTGCTCGGGCACGCGCACCGACAGATCCCCCTCGCCGAAGCGCTGCACGCTGCGCTGCAGCCGCTCCAGGCGCAGCAGGAGCTTGCGTATGATGGGGAAGACGCCCAGCGTGACCGCCAGCCCCACGAAGGCAAGGATCCAGAGAAAGCCGTACGGCGGCGCGAGCCAGAATGGTCCATCGCGGTGGCCGCGCGGCCCGCCTCCCGGGGGCCTGGCGTGGCGTGGCGCCATCCGCAGCGTGTAGCTGCGCCCGTCGGGCGCCTCGATCTGGTAGGTCACGCCGTTTTCCCAAGGGCCCGGCTCGCGCGAAGCGAGGCCTTGCAGCAGCGGCGCGCCCTGCGCATCGGTGATCTGCAGCTCACGCGGCGGCGGCGCGTTGAAATTGCGCGCGTTGTGTTCGGCCGCGATGCGCCAGGCCCAGCCGACGACCAGCGCGAACACCAGCACGCCGCCCACGGTGGCGAGCCAGATGCGCAGGTACAGGCGGCGCGAGAAGGGGCCGAGCATGTGGTGCGATGCCTCTCAGTCCTGGTGCTTGGCGAAGACGTAGCCCACGCCGCGTACCGTGAGGATGCGCTTGGGGTTCTTCACGTCGGCCTCGATCGCCGCGCGGATGCGCCCCATGTGCACGTCGATCGAGCGGTCGAACGCCTCCAGCTCGCGGCCGCGCACCGCCTCCATGATCTGGTCGCGCGTGAGCACGCGGCCCGCGCGCTCGGCCAGCGTCACGAGCAGATCGAACTGGTAGGAGGTGAGATCGGCCGTTTGCCCGGCGACGCTTACGGTGCGTGCGTCGCGGTCGATCTCCAGGCTGCCGAAGCGCATCACATTGTTGGCCGCCTGCGTGCCGCCTTCGCGCCGGCGCAGGATGGCGCGGATGCGCGCCAGCAGCTCGCGCGGCTCGAAGGGCTTGGGCAGGTAGTCGTCGGCGCCCACCTCCAGGCCGATCACGCGGTCCATCGGGTCGCCCTTGGCGGTGAGCATCAGCACCGGCACCTTGCCGGCCGCGCCCGGCAGCGCGCGCACGCGCCGGCACACCTCCAGGCCATCGATGTCGGGCAGCATCAGATCGAGGATGACGAGATCGGGCAGCTGGCCGCCCTCGGGCGCCGTGAGCCGCGCCAGACCGGCCGCGGCGGTATCGACATGCTCGACCTGCAGCGCGGACTGGCCCAGGTACTGCACCACCATCTGCGCGAGACGGTGGTCGTCTTCGATCATCAACAACTGGGCGTTCATGGCGTTATCCTGCGGCCGGGCGGTCTCGCCGCGTTGAAGCCAGTGTAAAGCGGAGGTAAAACGTCACCATGCATTCGATAGCTGCACGCGCTTTCCTGGCAAGGGCCGGGGCACGCTTTGGCTTGAAAGCCTGGATGTCCGTCGTCACGGCCGTGCTGGTGCTGGGCGGCTGCGCATCGCGCGCTCCCGAGCCCACGGATGCCGGAGCATTCACGAACACACTGGGCATGCGCATGCTCCGCGTTTCGGCGGGCGAGTTCCTCATGGGCAGCAGCGAGCCGCCACAGGTACTGGCCGGGGTCTATCCGCATGCCGAGGCCCGGCGCCTGACGGATCTGCGTGACGAGGCGCCGGTGCATCGCGTGCGTATCACGCGTGCGTTCTGGATGGGCGCGACCGAAGTGACCGTGGGGCAGTTCCGCCGCTTTCTGCAGCGCTCGGGCTACGTGCCCGAATCGGTGCGCGACGGCACTGGCGGCTATGGCTACAACCCGGCGTACGACCCGGCGCGCACTGTGCGCCACGACGCGTTCGAGGGGCGCGATCCGCGCTACTCGTGGCAGAACCCCGGCTTTGCGCAGACCGACGAGCACCCCGTGGTCAACGTCACCTGGAACGACGCACAGGCCATGGCGCGCTGGCTCTCCGAGCGTGAAGACGCCGTCTACCGCCTGCCGACCGAGGCCGAGTGGGAATACGCCGCCCGCGCCGGCACGCGCACGCGCTACCCGGCCGGGGACGATCCGGCGGTGCTGCTCAAAAGCGCCAACACGTTTGCGCAGGAGACGGCACGCCTGTGGCCGCAGTGGCAGGACGAGGCCGCGCCGGGCCGCGACGGCCACGTCTTCACCGCGCCCGTCGCGCGCTTCGCGTCCAACGCCTTCGGCCTGTACGATATGATCGGCAACGCGTGGGAGTGGTGCTCGGACTGGTATGGCGAGGACTATTACGCGCATTCCCCCGTGAACGATCCCCAGGGCCCGCAAGAAGGCCAGGTGCACGTGCGCCGCGGCGGCTCGTGGCACACGTGGCCGCTGTACGCGCGGGTGGCATTCCGCAACTGGAACACGCCGCAGACGCGCTACGTGCTGGTGGGTTTTCGGCTGGTGCGCGAGATGCCCCGCGAGGCGCCAGCGCGCTGAGTTCAGCCGCGTTGTGCCTCGGGCGCGGGGCTGTCCGTCAGCGGCGTATCGTGCGCCAGCACCACGCAGTTGCGTCCCTGGTGCTTGGCGCGGTAGAGCGCATCGTCGCTGCGCTTGAGCAGATCCTCGCAGGGCTCGTCGGCGCGCAGCATGGCCGCGCCAATGGACACCGTGATGCGCAGTGACCCGCCGCCCTCCAGCGCCAGCGCCATGGCCGCGACGGCCTCGCGCAGGCGTTCGAGCAGGCGTGTGCCCTGCCCGGGTGTGGTGCCCACCAGCATCAGCAGGAACTCTTCGCCGCCCCAGCGCGCGAGCACGTCGGTGGCGCGGATGCAGCCCTGCGCGGTGGCGCAAAAGGCTTTGAGCACCGCGTCGCCGACGGCGTGCCCGTGCGTGTCGTTGACGCGCTTGAAGTCGTCGAGGTCGAGCTGGGCGAGCAGCAGGGGCCGCTCGCCGCGCTGCGCGTTCAGGCACGCCAGGCGCATGGCTTCCTGCATGTAGCGGCGGTTGGGCAGGCCGGTGAGCTCGTCGCGCGTGGCCAGGCCCCGGATGTGATGCACGGCCTCGGCCAGTTCGCGGCGCTGGCTCTTGAGCTGCTGGCGCATCGCCCGGATGCGCAGCGCAAGCGCCGTGCTGGCCAGCAGCACGACGACGACCACGATCATGTAGACCGCGGCCAGGGCCGGGGCGGGCGCATCGCGCGTGCCCCACTGGGTGACGGCGCCGGCCACGGTATACAGCCCCAGGCTGTAGACCAGCAAGGCCTTGATCTGCCGCACGGACAGGCCGAAGACGCAAAACACCATGGCAAGCGAGAGCAGCGGCGGCACGATGCCGCGTGCCTCTCCGGCGATCACGTAGGCGGCGGCATTGCAGGTGAGTGCCGCGCCGATCTGCACCACCGTGAAGGCGGGGTCGTGCCAGCGGCGCGTGTAGCCGCTGCGGATGAGCGTGAAGCAGCCCACCATCCATGCGCCCGTCGCCAGCGCCCACCCGTGCACGGGCGCGGGCCGGGCCAGGCCCGCCGCCGCCACCCATTCCATGACCACGATGCTCGTGGCCATGATCAGCAGGGCCAGCACCGTCATCGCCAAGGGTCGGTGCAGCCGCGCATCGCTGCCCAGCAGCGTGCGCACCAGATCACCAGCGAGATTCGGGGGCCCCGAGGGCATCGCCTGCATTCGTCTCCGAGGCTTGTTCTTGTGCAATGGCCGCGTAATGTAGGCGTTTGGCGACGTTTTGGAAAGTAGTCAGGTTCTGGTAAGCTTTATTTCCTGCTGATTTCTCGGGCTCTGGACGCCAGCGCCACCAGCACCAGCACCGGCAGGCCCAGCAGCGCGGTGCCGATGAAAAACAGCGGGTAACCGTTGGCGTCGACGAAGGCGCCGGAAAATCCCGCAGTCCATTTGGGCAGCAGCAGCATCATCGAGCTGAACAGCGCGTACTGCGTGGCCGAATAGCGCACATTGGTCAGGCTCGACAGATAGGCGATGAACGCCGCCGAGGCGATGCCGCCCGAGAGGTTGTCGGCCGAGATCACGCCCACGAGACCGTAGAAATCATGCCCGCGCGTGGCCAGCCAGGCGAACAGCAGGTTGCTCGCGGCCGAGAGCACCGCGCCCAGCATCAGCACGCGCATCACGCCCAGGCGCATCGAGAGCACGCCGCCGATGAAGGTGCCCGCCAGCGTCATCACCACGCCGAAGATCTTGGTGATGGCCGCCACTTCGTCCTTGGTGTAGCCCATGTCCACGTAGAACGGGTTGGCCATGATGCCCATCACCACGTCGCTGATGCGGTAGATGGCGATGAGCGACAGGATCAGCGCCGCCTGCCAGCGGTAGCGCGTGATGAAGTCGGCAAACGGCTCGACCACCGCGCCCTTGAGCCATTGCAGGGCGTTCTTCGCGGGCGGCATCGGCCGCGGATCGGGCTCGGGCGCGAGCAGCACGGTGATCGTGCCCACCAGCATCGACACCGCCATCACGAGGTAGGCCGTGCGCCAGGCCTGCAGCTGGTAGCCCTCGACGCCCGCCACTTCCATGCGCGCGGTCACCCACAGCACGCCTGCGCCGGCCCAGATCATCGCCAGGCGATACCCCGTCTGGTAGGTGGCCGCCAGCGCCGCCTGGCGGTCCACGTCGGCCGATTCGATGCGAAACGCATCGAGCGCGATGTCCTGCGTGGCCGAGCCGAAGGCCACGAGCAGCGCGAACCACACCATGGGCCCGAGCGCATTGCGCGGGTCCACCAGCGCCATGCCGATGAGCCCCGCGATCACCAGCGCCTGCGCCAGCAGCAGCCAGCTGCGCCGCCGGCCGAGCAGCCGCGTGACGATGGGCAGCGGCAGCCGGTCAACGAGCGGCGACCAGACCCATTTGAAGGCGTAGGCCAGCCCCACCCACGACAGATAACCGATGGTGGTGCGGTCGATCCCCGCCTCGCGCAGCCGAAACGACAGCGTGCCCAGCACCAGCAAGAGCGGCAGCCCGGCGGCGAAGCCCAGCGTGAGCATGCGCAGGCTGGCGGGCTCCAGATAGACGCGCCACGCGGCCATCCAGTTGCGGCGCCCGCCTGTTTCGGGCGCGGAGGAGGGTGATGAGTGATCGGACATGGGCGTGAAGGAGCGCGGGCGGCCCATTATCCGGAAGCCGCGGCCCCGGGCCGCCGTGGCGCGCCCGCGCCGCGTGCCGCTCAGGGGCGGATGAAGCGCTTGTAGTGGCGGATCAGGCGCTCGGCTTCCTGCGGATCCAGATAGGCCGAGGCAGTGCCGATCTGCCCGGCCTTCTGCAGTGCCTGCGCGTCCTGCTTCAGCGGGAGCGCGGGGCAGTCGGTCTGGCGCTGCGCCAGGCTTGCGCCCAGCAGGTAGCGCGTGGCCGCCAGGTCCACGCAGTCGTCCATGTAGGGGAACAGCCCGTGGTGGTATTCCCCGGGAACGTAGATCAGTTGCGCCTTGGGCAGCAGGTCGAACATGCGCATCGCGCCGGGGGCGGGCGTGGCGCTGTCGTATTCGTCCTGGATCAGCAGGATGGGCAGGTCCTTCAGACGTTCGATGGCGGGCTTTTGCACGCCGGGCCGGCTCCAGAACAGGCAGACGTCGTCGAGCAGCACGCCGGCGAACAGCGGGGCGTCCAGGGTGGCCTGCGCAAAGCGCTGTCTCCAGGCCGACAGGTCAGTGTCGGAGGCATCGTCGTTGCACGACACCGTCCAGAAACCTTCCTGGCCCCTGTAGCTCGCGGGTTGCGCGGGCGAGAGCCCGAGGCGCCCTGATCCCTGCCACAGGGCGGCCACCTGTTCTTGCACCAGCGCATTGGACGTGCCGGGGCCGGGAACGAAGTCCTGATTCTCGGCGGCCTGCTCGATGGCCTGCTGCACGGCCTGTGCGATCGCCTCATTGCGCTGCGCTGGGGGCACGCCCGCCTGCGCGGTCTGCGCTGCTCTGAAGGCCGCATCCAGCCACGTGCCGGCCTTGATCGACGCCACATACTTGTCGCTGTCGCTGCGGTCGTAGATGGCGCCGCCAAGGAGGCCGAGCGCGTTGCGAATGCGCCAGTCGAGCTGGGCTATGCGTGCCTGCACGCCCACCGCGCTGGTGCCGAGCCCGAAATAGCCGTCATGGCGCGCGGCGTAAGGCAGCAGGATGTCCGTGTGCGCCGCCTGGCGTGCGCGCGGCAGGTCGAACAGGCGCGTTTCCATCGCATCCGACAGCGGCCAGACGCTGTCGAGCACCATGCGCCCCACACGCTCGGGGTACAGCCCGGCATACCAGGCGCCGAGCCAGGTGCCGTAGGAGTAGCCGATGTAGTTCAACCGCTCGTCGCCCAGCACGGTGCGGATCAGATCCATGTCACGCGCCGTGGCCTCGGTGTGGATGTGCGGCGTGATCGGGTTCCTTGCGCAGGCAGCGGCCACGTACTTGCCGTTGTACAGGGCGTTGTCCAGGTTGACCGGGTCCAGCGGGTCCTGCGTGTGGCCGGTGGGACGCATGAAGGCGTTGCCCGTGCAGACGACGGACGTGCTGTCGCCCATGCCGCGCGGTGAAAACCCGATGAAGTCGTAGGTGTCGAGCAACCGCAACTGCAGCTTGCCCAACGCGGTGTCCGGATTGCTGCCCGCGTAGGCGAAATACAGGCTCAGGGCGTTGCCCAGGCCGTCTCCCCCGGGGCCGCCGGGGTTGGTCAGCAACGAGCCCTGGCGAAGCTGCGGCTGCGCGGACGCGACACGCATCAGGCTCACGGCCACATCGCCCTTGTCCGGCGCGTTCCAATCCATGGGGGCGCGCAGGTAGGCGCACTGCAGCCTGTCCCCGAGCCGTTTCCATGCCTCTCTGAGCTTGTCGGTGTCGGCGCCGAGGATGGTCGGCTCGCACGCGGCCCAGTTCACGGTCTGGGTGCGGTAGGGCGCGAGCGGGTCCTCGTCGTCGCCACCGCCGCAGCCGGTCAGCGCGGCAGCGGCCAGTGCGCCGCAGGCAAGGGAACGAAGGGCGGCGCGCAAGGCAGATCGACGGGGCGGGTGCATGGGGTCTCCAGAGTTTCGAAGGCCGCGCAGCGGCTGTGCATGCGGTTGCCGTGCTGCGATTTTTGGGTAGTCTAGTGGAAGCTCGCGGAGCTTGCCGGCACCACCGTCCCGCGCTGGTGCGCCGGTTTAACATGGCGGCGATGCGCGACACGAGCCCGCTGGTTGAACCGCACTATTCGGTGCGCCGCTACGACGGCGCGCACCACGCGCACGCGCACGATTTCGTGCAGATTCTCTACGCGCTCGATGGCCGCATGGAGCTGGACATCGCCGGGCACGCCGCGAACGTCGACGCCGCCAGCGGCATCGTCATTCCTGCGGGCGCCGGGCACGGCTATTGGGCCGAGCGCGGCGCGCGCATCGCGGTGATCGACGCGCCGGACCAGCCGGGCCTGACGCGCCTGCGCCGCTTTCAGGTGCCCGCGCCCTGGCGCACGGCGGCGGCGCCGGCGGCCGCCGCGCTGCTCGCCAACGTGGCCCTGGCGCTGCAGGCGCCGCGTCTGCTGGCCCGTAGGCCCATCGACCTGACCCGCCTGCGCCAGCAGGTGCAATCGGCGCTGCACGAAGACTGGCCGACTGCGCGCCTGGCGGCGCTGTGCCATCTGAGCCCGCAGCGCTTTCATGCGCGCCTGCTGGAGCTGGCCGGCGCCACCCCGCAAGCCTGGCTGCGCGCCCTGCGGCTGGACCAGGCGCAGCAATGGCTGGCGCAGGGCCGGTCGCTGGAGGCGACGGCGCTCGCCTGCGGCTACGCCAGCGCCAGCGCGCTCGCCTACGCGCTCAGGCGCGAACGCGGCGTGGGCGCGCGGGTGTTGCGGCACTCATCGATTCATGTTCAATAGCTACTGACGCTTGATGGGTAAGCGTTAGAGCCGTATTTGAACCATATTTCATGAGGCAACCCGGGGTGCGAGCCATGGCCCTTGAGCCAGCACCACCTCAAGCGTTTCTCGACAATTCCCACCCCGCGCCGCCCGCACCATCGCCCGGATGCACACCACCCCTTCTTCGGCGCGCGGCATCGCGCTCGTGCTGTTCGCGGCGATGCTCTGGGGCACCACCGGCACCGCGCAAAGCTTTGCACCCTCCACCTTCTCGCCCTACTGGGTGGGCGCGCTGCGCCTGGCCATCGCCACCGGCTTTTTCGCGCTGCTGGCGCGCCGGGCGCCCCGGCGCGGCGCGCCCTGGCCGTGGACGGTCATCGCGCTGGCCGGTGCCAGCGTCGCCGTCTACAACCTGAGCTTTTTCGCCGGCGTCAGGCACAGCGGTGTGGCGCTGGGCACCGCGATCGCCATCGGCAGCGGGCCGATCTGGGCCGGGCTGCTGCAGACCTGGCAGCAGCGGCGCCTGCCGCCCCTGCTCTGGTGGCTGGGCACGCTCGTGGGTGTGGTGGGCGGCGTGGCCATGGCGCTGGGCCAGGGCGGCGGCGCGCGCCTCACGGCGCCGGGTGTGGCGTTGTGCCTGCTCGCGGGCCTGGCGTATGCGGTCTATGCGCTGGCCAACAAGCGCATCGTCGAGCGGCTCGATCCGGCGCGCACCAACCTTGCGGTGTTCGGCTCGGCGGCGCTGCTCTCACTGCCCGCCGCCTGGCTGCTCGGCGGCCCGCTGCAGGCCGACACGAGCGCCTGGGCGGTGGTGCTGTTCCTCGGGCTGGTGAGCACCGGTGTGGCCTACCTGCTCTTCACCGGCGGCCTGCGCCACATTTCTGGAGCCACCGGTGTGACGCTGGCGCTGGGTGAGCCGGTCACGGCCTTCGTGCTGGCGGTGCTGGTGGTGGGCGAGCGCCAGACGTGGCCTGCGTGGCTGGGCCTCGCCGGCGTGCTCGCGGGCCTGCTGGTGGTGGTGTGGGCGGAGGTGCGGGTGAATCGGGGCTTGCGTTCGGCCTGACGTTGATGCAGCGCCGCGCATGGTCGGCAACATCGAAAAGCCCGCTTCCAGCTTCGAATGCGCGACCCGGCCTCTCAGGCGACCAGGCTTTCGCCTTGCAGCGCGGCACGCTGTTCGAGCGCCAGTGCGCCAATGCCCGGCAGCTGCGCCTGCATGAGGTCGTCGCACAGCGACGGCAACTCCTCCTGCGGGAACACCTCCAGCACACGTGCCGTCACGCGCGCCGCATAGTCCGGCCCCGAGCCCGCGTGAATGAACACCAGGCAGCGGACGACCCAGTAGCGTAGCTCGCTCGCGTCCTGCGCACCGTGCATCGCCGCGGCCAGCGCGGACGCCTCCGGGTCACGCAACATCTGCATCAAGCCGATCACGTACATCTTGCTGGCCGCCAGCGAGCGGCGCGGCTTGGGCGCAGCGGTTGCCCCGGCCGCAGCCGAACCGGCATCGCCACCGCTCGCAGCCGGCGCGCGCGAGTCGACGAAGCGGGACGACGGTGCCTGCGATTCGGCAAGGCCCGAATTCAATGGCCGGGCCGGCGCCTGCGCTTTCTCTGCCGGAGAGACCGGCCTGGCCGCGCGGGCGGCGGTGTGATCGGAGCCCGCCGTGTTCCTGGCGCTTGGGGCGACACGCACCAGGTAGCCATCGAACACCATGCGTGCCACCAGTTCCTCGATGTCGCCGCCGAGCAGGCCCGCCAACTCGTCCTTGTCGCGCCTGCCGTCGGCCAGCACCAGCAATTGGCGCTCGCGCCGCACAAAGGCCCGGCGGTCGGACAGCGAAGCCCGGCCTTTTTCTGTCTTGGCCAGAATCACTGAATTTTCTCCGTGCTGGATGAAACCGTGATCAATTTAGGCCGTTGGCATGAATTTTTGATGACGAAATCATTTCATTGTCAGTGTGGATCGAGCCGTCCCGATCAGCCCGCAGCGCCAACCGCGTCCGCGAGTTTTGATTGCCGCGTCACATAAGAAATAGGTGGCTGAACAACGGGGAACCGGGGCAGCTTCAACGCGGCCTCGGCGCACTGGCGCCACGCAGCCGAGGTGCCGTCTGGTCCCCTTTGCCATGCAAAAAGGCCACCGCAAGGGTGGCCTTTTCGTGCAGGCTCGGAACCGGTTCACGGCACCACCGTGATGCATCCAGTATCGGTGGCGGCGACCAGGTAGCCCCGTGGATCGTAGCCCTCCACCTGGTAGCAATAGGTCTGGTTGACATAGACCGAGCTGTCGATCAGGGTGGTGGCATTCACGGTGGCCAGCGGGTAGCCGTCACGGAGTACGTCGAAGCTGGCCACCCCGGGGTGGTCGCTCCAGTCCACCTGGATCGATTGCGGGCCCACGCGGGTCAGGGCCAGATTGAGCGGATCCACCGGAGGCGGTCCGCCCGAAACATAGACCTCGCCGCCGCCGCCGCAGCCGGCCAGCCCGGCCGCGATCAACAGGGCGACCGCACCGCATGCCAGCCAATGGCGGGTCAAGGGAATGTGGGTGTGCTGCATCTGGGGCTCCTCAGGGCGCGGTGATCGGGCTGGAGGTGATGGTGGGTTGCGAGGTGCTCAGATAGAGCAGCGGCGCTGCGTTGGCAGCGTCGGGCTGATCGATGCGCAGTTCCAGGAAGCGGTCAGCCGGGTTGGCCACAGTCAACTGGGCCATGGCGGCGGCTGCCGGCATCGCATCGCTGCGCAGGACGCCGGCGCTGCCCCGCAGGTCGGTGCCGGCTGGCTGCTGGTTGAGTTGCACCCAGGCCATACGCAGCAGCCCGGCGGCGACCGGGGCCTTGACCTCCAGTCGGATGGATTCACGCTGGGTGAAGCCCTGGCCGCCATCGCTGATGACGATCTCGCTCTGGCTCACCGGCAGATCGATGACTGTGCTGCCGACCACCAGGCGAAACGCCTGCACGGCGCCCGCATAGCGGCCCACGTAGGCGTCCGGATCGGAGTCGGGCACGCTGTCATCGTAGCGTGCCTGGAACGACCAGGTGCCCGAGGCGAGGTCGGTGCGGGTGAATGGCAGGTTGGCCGGCAAGGCGGCCAGTTGCTCCGCCGTCGGTGGCTTGAAGCGGCCGTGGCCAGACAGGGCGAACGGCGCGGCATTGCAGACCAGAGGCAGGGACAGCAGGGATGCCAGAGCCAGCGCCGCAGGCGAGAGCACGGCGGCCAACAGGGAGCGGCGCAGGTGCCGCGGAGGGCAAGAATGAAGAGGCATCGTGCTTTCCAAAAACGCCCAGGCGGGCGGGGTACGAACTCAACGGATACCTCTCGCGGCGTGCTGACACCAGATGCAATTCGTGGCAAATCTGCTGGTGCGTTGTGCATCCACCGGGCTGTTCCGAGCCTGATGCACATCGCCGGCATGAGGCCGCCATGGCGCTTCGAAGCGTTGAGGTCGGTCATGCCGCCGGCACTTCGTTCGGAGCCTTCAATGCTCGCGTTTGGGCAGGCAAACCTGTTTCGTTGTCGCTCCTTTGTCCTCAGGGAGTTCGGGTCGCTGTGATGCGATATGCCTGCACAATCACCCCATGCACACTTCCCCCTCCTCCGCCCGCGGCGTCCTGCTGGTGCTCTTCGCCGCCATGCTCTGGGGTACCACGGGCACGGCGCAGGCGCTGGCGCCATCGGGCTTGTCGTCGTGGTGGGTGGCGGCGCTGCGCGTGGGCATTGCCTGCGGGTTTTTCGTGCTGCTGGCCGTGCGCGCGCCCATGGCGCACGGGCGCTGGCCCTGGGGACGGCTGGTGCTGGCAGGGGCCTGCATCGCGGCCTACAACCTGAGTTTTTTTGCCGGGGTGCGTGCCAGCGGCGTGGCGCTGGGCACGGCCATCGCGGTGGGTAGCGCGCCGATCTGGGCCGGGCTGATCCAGACGGTGGTGCAGCGGCGCGTGCCGCCGCTGCTCTGGTGGCTGGGCACGCTGGTGAGCGTGGCCGGCGGCGCGGTGATGGTGCTGGGGCAGGGTGCGGATCTGCATCTCACGCCTGCGGGCGTGGCGCTGTGCCTGACGGCGGGCTTCACCTACGCGAGCTACACGCTCATCAACAAGGTGCTGGTGCTGCGCGTGGGCGCGGCGTGGACCAATCTGGCGGTGTTCGGCACGGCGTCGCTGGTGGCGGTGCCCGTCGCGTGGGCGCTCAGCGGCCCCCTGCCGATGGGCGAGGGCAGCTGGGGCGTGGTGCTGTTCCTCGGGCTGGTGAGCACGGGGGTGGCGTACCTGCTTTTTTCCAACGGCCTGCGCTTCATCGCCGGCGCCACCGGTGTGACGCTGGCGCTGGCCGAGCCGGTCACGGCCTTCGTGCTGGCGGTGCTGGTGGTGGGCGAGCGCCAGCAGGCGCTGGCGTGGCTGGGGCTGGTGGCCGTGATCGTGGGGCTGCTGGTGGTGATCAAAAGCGAGATGCGCGCGCTGCCCGCGCGCGCGCCGCAGGTGGTGAGCGCAGGCTAGGCATCATGCATGGGGCGGCTTCGATGTCGCGCCGCGTCGCGGTGCTGGCGCTGCTGGGCGTGGCAACCGCGCCCGCGGTGGCGCAGGTGGAGGTGGGCAGTGCCTCTGGCCTGCGCCGGCTCGTGCCCGCGGGGCAGCTGGAGCAGGCGGCGGGCGAGCAGTATGCGCAGCTGCTCGCGCAGGCCAAGGCGCGGCGCGCGCTGGCCGGCGCGGGCGACCCGCAGCTCATGCAGCTGCGCGCCATTGCCCAGCGGCTGATTCCTCTGGCGCAGACGTGGAACGAGCGCTCGCGCCAGTGGCGCTGGGAGGTGAACCTGATCCGCAGCCCCGAGGTGAATGCGTTCTGCATGCCGGGCGGCAAGATCGCGGTTTTCACCGGCATCCTCGACCGCCTGAAGCTCAGTGGCGATGAAATCGCCATGGTGATGGGCCACGAGATGGCGCACGCCTTGCGCGAGCACGCGCGCGAGCGCGTGGCCAAGACGCAGGCGACGAACATCGGCCTGAGCCTGGGGGCGCAGCTGCTGGGGCTGGGTGATCTGGGCCGCGCGGCGGCGAGCCTGGGCGGACAGCTGCTCACGCTCAAGTTCAGCCGCTCCGACGAGAGCGAGGCCGACCTCGTCGGCCTGGAGCTGGCCGCACGCGCGGGCTACGACCCGCGTGCCGCCGTCAGCCTGTGGCGCAAGATGGGCGAGGTGGCGGGCGGCGAGGGCATCGGTTTTCTCTCGACCCACCCCACGGGGCCGGATCGCATCAGGAACCTGGAGCAGAACCTGCCCAGGGTGCAGGGTCTGTACGAGGCGGCGCGCCGCCGTTGATGGGGTGCCCGGGGGCGGGAATGCTCAGGCCAGCAGCGCTTCGCCGATCTGGGCGTGATCGGCGCTGGGCAGCGTGATGCGGCCTTCGCGCAGCGCCTGGATCAGCAGGTCGGGCGTGGCGCGGATGTGCGCCTCCAGCGCCAGCGCCGCGCGCGCGGCCTGCCCGGCCATGGCGTATTCGTAGATTTCGGTGTGCTCGGCATGCACCTCGCGCAGGCTGCCGGGCAGCCGCATGCTGACGCAGCGGTAGCGTTCGCTGTGGCGCGAGAGCAGGCGCAGCACGCGCTGTGTCCAGGGCGAGGCATGGCCCGAGAGCAGAGCCTCGTGAAAGCGCAGGTTCAGGTGCTCCCACTCGCGTCGGCGCGCGGGCACGATGGGCTCGGCGCCGGACAGCGCCGCGTAGGCCACCTGCACGGCCTCGCGCCAGGCGCGGGCGCCGGCCTGGATGGACTGGCGCAGCGCCTCGGTTTCGATCTGCACGCGCAACTGCGTGATGTCTTCCAGTTCTTCCAGCGCAATGGGCGCCACGCGAAAACCGCGCTGGCCTTCGGCCACGGCCAGCGCGTCGCTCACCAGCCGCGTGATCGCCTCGCGCAGCGTGCCGGCGCTCACTTCGTAGTGGGCCTTGAGGTGCTCGACGCGCAGCTTCTCGTTGGGGGCCAGGCGCCCCTCGATGATGTCGGTGCGCAGTTGCTCGTAGGCGCGCTCGATCAGCGTACGGGCGGTGGTGGGGGTGCCGCCGTTGGCGGGTATGGGTGCGGGATGCATGCTGCGTTTGGCCATGGGGCGCTCAGCTTTCTCGGATTTTGGTGAGGCGGTAGCTCAGTTGCGGGCGGGTCAGGCCCAGCAGGCGCGCGGCGGCGGCGAGATTGCCCTTGTTGCGCGCCACGGCTTCTTCGATCAACTCGCGTTCGAGCCGCTGCAGCCCGATGCGTCGATCGAGCAGCTGGTCCAGCAGCTTGCCCTCCATCACCGGGGTGTCATTGCTGCGCAGGCGCCCTGACTCTTCCAGCATGTGGCTGGCGCCGCCGGCGGGCTGCGCGAAGAGGTGGCGCACCTGGATGGGCTGGCCCACGTCGGCCAGGATCACGCCGCGCTCGATCAGGTTTTCCATCTCGCGCACGTTGCCGGGCCAGGCGTATTCGCGCAGGGCCAGCAGCGCTTCGTCGGTGAAGCCGCTCACGTGCTTGTCGTGCTCGCTGCAAAAGCGCTGCAGCAGGTGCTGCGCGAAGACTTCGATGTCCTGCGTGCGCTCGCGCAGCGGCGGGATGCGGATGGGGTAGACGTTGATGCGGTAGTACAGATCCTCGCGAAAGCGCCCGGCGCGCACGGCTTCAAGCAGATCGACGTGCGTGGCCGCCACCAGGCGCACGTCCACCTGGCGCGGCTGCGCGGCGCCCAGGCGCTCGATCTGGCCGTCCTGCAGCACGCGCAACAGCTTGGCCTGCGCGGGCAGCGGCAGCTCGCCCAGTTCGTCAAGGAAGAGCGTGCCGCCGCTGGCGCGCTCGAAACGCCCGGCGCGCGCCGCGTCGGCGCCGGTGTAGGCGCCTTTTTCGGTGCCGAAGAGCTCCGATTCGACCAGCTCGCCCGGCAGTGCCGCGCAGTTCACCGCGACGAAGGGCTTGGCTGCGCGCGGCCCCAGGGCGTGCAGCGCACGCGCGAAGCGTTCCTTGCCGGTGCCGGTTTCGCCCGTGAGTAGCACCGTCACCTGCGTGCCCGCGGCCTTGCGCAGCAGCTCGGTGGCGGCGGTGAAGCCCGGTGAGCGTCCGACAAGGGGACCCAGCGCATCCACGGGCGTCTCGGGCATGTCGTCGGCCGGCATACGGCTGAACCAGGCGGTGACCTCGGGGCTGCCTTCGCTGGGCGGCAGGGCGTCGGCGGCATAGTCGCGCGCCAGTTCCTCGCCTTCTCCGCCGGGCCAGTCGGCCACGGGCCAGCCCTCGATGCGGCAGTGCGCGTGGCCGCTGCCCACGCACGCCACTTCCTTGTAGAGCACGGGGCGGCCCATGAAGGTGCTGGTGTAGCCCGAGGCATAACCCAGCAACATCCAGCACACGGGGTCTTTCTGCGGTCCGAAGTCGCGCAGGTGCGCTTCCACTTCCCATGAGTGGTCCCAGCGGAAGATGCCGTGAAAGCGCCCCTGGCCGACATCCAGATCGAGGAATTCGGGCGTGACCTGAACGGAGCCTTCGAGCATGTGCAATTGCGGGCCCACCGAAAACATCGAGAAAACGTCATCGCTGGCCCGCAATTGCCGTGCCAGCGCCGCGTCGCGCTCGCCTGCGGCGTAGCCCGCGCGCATCAGCAGGCGCCGCGCGCTCGCCATGCCCACCGCCTGAACCAGTTCGCGGCGCAGCGTGCCCAGCGACGCGGCGTGCATGAGCACCATGCGCTGGCCGGCCAGCCAGATGCGCCCGTCGGCCGAGGAAAAACGCACCTGGCGGCGCAGGTCGGCGTCGGACGGCATGGTGAAGACTGACTCGGCCACGATTTTTATCGATAAATGCGGTTAATGAATCTCAATAGAAATTCATGAATTGATGATTTTCGCAGTTCATCAATGATGCAAATGATCAAGCCGGAGCGCAAGACATTTCTGAGCGGTTTCAGAAAGAAATTGATATTTCGCAAGTTCGGCCGCCAAACGTCAGGGTTTACCCGCGAATTTCGGCCTTTTTGGTAATTATCTCGATAACTGGCATGCTCTCTGCATCGATGCAGGCATGACCGGAGCACCTGACACCACTCATGAGCCCTTCGACGTGGAGCGGCGCTTCATCCGCATCGTGGAGGAGCGCAGCAACGGGTTGGTCGAGTTCGAATTTGCCGCGGGCGAACCCGACCTGTACGTCGAAATGATCCTGCCACGCGCGGAGTTCGAGGATTTCTGCCGCATGCAGGGCGTGGCGCCCACGCACGGCCGCCTGCCCCAGCACGAACAGGACAGCCTGGACGCGCACTGGGACTGGAACCTGCGTGACGCGCGCGAGCGGCATTTTCGCGACCTGTCCTGAACCGCCTTTCCCTTTCGTTTCAAAACAAGGAGACATGTTCCATGCAGATTGACTTGCGTACCGTCAGCATCACACCGCTGCGGCAGACCTACAACCACATCGCCGAGTACCTCGGCGCCGACAAGGCGGCGTCGCGCTACGTCGAGGCGACCATGGGCGTGCAGGGCACGACCAATTTCCACTACCGCCCCACCTGGGACCCCGAGCGCGAGATGTTCGACGAGCGGCGCACGGCCATCCGGATGAAGGACTGGTATGTGCTCAAGGACCCGCGCCAGTACTACTACGGCAGCTACACGCAGGCCCGGGCCCGCATGCAGGAGACGGCCGAGGCGGATTTCGATTTTGTCGAGAGCCGGGGCCTGGCCGACAGCTACGACGAGGGTGCGCGCCGCGCGGCGCTCGATTTCTACATCCCGCTGCGCCATGTCGCCTGGGGCGGCAACATGAACGGCGGCTACCAGAGCGCCTACGGCTACGGCACCGCGATCACGCAGGCGTCGCTCTACGCCAGCATGGACCAGCTCGGCGTGGCGCAATACCTCACGCGCCTGGGCCTGCTCATGGGCAACGAGAGCGAGCTCGAAGCGGGCAAGCACGCCTGGATGAACGCGCCGGCCTGGCAGCCGCTGCGCAAGTACGTCGAGGACACCTTCGTCGTGAAGGACTGGTTCGAGAACTTCGTCGCGCAGAACATGGCGCTCGATGGCCTGCTGTTCGGTCTGGCGTACAAGGAAGTGGACCGGTATTTGAACGAGCGCGCCGGCCCCACGGTGTCCATGCTCACGCGCTTTCCCGCCGAGTGGTTCCCCGAGACCAGCAAGTGGGTGGACGCGGTGGTGAAGGCCACCGCGGCCGAAAGCCCCGAGAACAAGGCGCTGCTGGAAAAGTGGTACGCCCACTGGCTGGGCCGCGCGCAGGAGGCGCTCGCGCCCGTGGCGCAGCTCGCGTTGGGCGAAGAAGCCGCGGCGGCACTGCAGCGCGTGCGCGCTCAGCTCGATGCCCGCATGACCAAGGCGGGCCTGGCGGTCTGAACGCCTGTCCCCGACACCCTCGCAAGGAGACAGACGAAATGACCCAAGTACCCAACGTGTTCATTGCGCTGCAGCGCAATGAGGAAACCCGCCCGATCGTCGACGCGATCCTGGCGGACAACCCCGGCGCCCTGCTCGACGAGCAGCCGGCCATGGTCAAGATCAACGTGCCCGGGCGCCTGGTGGTGCGCCGCAGCACCATCGAGCAGGAGATCGGGCGCGAGTTCGACCTGCAGGAGCTGCACGTGAACCTGATCACGCTGACCGGCCACATCGATGAATCCGACGACGAGTTCGTCCTGAGCTGGGTGCACTGAGCACCGGCCGCCCGCAGAGATTCCCCCCATCCAAGGAGACCGAACATGGACATGAAAGTCAACAAGAAGCTGGGTCTGAAAGACCGCTACAACCGCATGACCCGCGACCTGAACTGGACGCCGACCTACCAGTCGCTCAAGGACATCTATCCCTATCTGGAATACGAGGGCATCAAGATCCACGACTGGGACAAGTTCGAGGATCCGTTCCGCATGACGATGGACGCCTACTGGAAGTACCAGGGCGAGAAGGAACGCAAGCTCTACGCCATCCTGGACGCGTTCGCGCAGAACAACGGCCACCTGGGCGTGACCGATGCGCGCTACATCAACACGCTCAAGCTGTTCCTCACGGGCGTCTCGCCGCTCGAATACATGTCGCACAAGGGCTTTGCCATTCTGGGACGGCAGTTTCAGGGCGCGGGTCCGCGCGTGGCCTGCCAGATGCAGTCCCTCGACGAGATCCGCCACGCTCAGACGCAGATCCATGCGATGAGCAACTACAACAAGTATTACAACGGCTTCCAGGACTGGCAGCACATGCACCACCGCGTGTGGTATCTCAGCGTGCCCAAGAGCTTCTTCGAGGATGCGGTCACCTCGGGTCCGTTCGAGTACATCCTCTCGATCAGTTTCGCCTTCGAGTACGTGCTCACCAACCTGCTGTTCGTGCCCTTCATCTCGGGCGCGGCCTACAACGGCGACATGGGCGCGATGGCCTTCGGCTTCTCGGCGCAGTCCGATGAATCGCGCCACATGACGCTGGGCCTGGAGGTCATCAAGTTCGTGCTCGAGCAGGATCCGGACAACCTGCCCATCGTGCAGAAGTGGATCGACAAGTGGTTCTGGCGCGGCTACCGCGTGCTGACCCTGGTGGCCATGATGATGGACTACATGCTGCCCAAGCGCGTGATGAGCTGGAAGGAGGCGTGGGAGATCTACGCCGAGGAAAACGGCGGCGCGCTGTTCCGCGACTTGGCGCGCTACGGCGTGAAGGTGCCGCTGGGTTGGGAGCAGGCGTGCAAGGAGAAGGACCACCTCTCGCACATGGCGTGGAACGTGTTCTACAACTACGGCGCGGCCGCGCCCTTCCACACCTGGGCGCCGAGCGAGGAAGACATGAAGTGGCTCTCGGCCAAGTACCCCGACAGCTTCGACAAGTACTACCGCCCGTTGTGGGAGCACTACGCGAAGGAGCAATCGGCCGGCCGGCGCTTCTACAACAAGACGCTGCCCATGCTGTGCCAGACCTGCCAGATCCCGATGTTCTTCACCGAGCCGGACGACCCGACCAAGGTCGCCTACCGCGAAAGCGACTGGCGCGGCAACAAGTTCCACTTCTGCTCGGACGGCTGCAAGCACATCTTCGACAACGAGCCCGAGAAGTTCGCCCAGAGCTGGCTGCCGGTGCACCAGATCTACCAGGGGAACTGCTTCCCCGAGGATGTCGATCCGACCAAGCCCGATTTCGATCCGCTCATGGAAGTGCTGCGCTACTACAAGATGGAGTTCGGCCGCGACAACCTGGACTACGCCGACTCGCAGGACAAGAAGAACTTCGAAGCCTGGCGCGCGCAGGCGACGACCAACTGAACTCAAGGAAGGAGACCCGCCATGGCCGTCGTATCCATTGCCCCCTATGACTTTCCGCCGAAGGATTCGGTGGAGAAGTTCCCCGCGCCGCTGCTGTACGTGGGCTGGGAAGACCACAAGATGTTCTGCGCGCCGCTGTGCGTGCCCATGCCGCCCACGACCGTGTTCGGCGACTTCGTCAAGGGTGTGCTGCCCGACATGTACGGCGTGCACCCCGACTTCGCCAAGATCGCCTGGGACAAGGTCGAGTGGTTCAGCTCGGGCAAGCCCTTCAAGCCCGACATGGCCAAGACCATGGCCGAGAACGGCATGGGCCACAAGAGCGTGATCCGCTTCCGCACGCCGGGCCTAACGGGTCTGGCCGGGTCCTGCTTCTGAGTGGAATTTGAGAGAAATATGGCTCAAGCGCTTGTCCATCAAGCGCTTGCAGCTATCGATAGCGTAGTTCGGCCAGTCTTATGTCTTATCAATTGACCATCGAGCCCCTGGGCCAGACCGTGGAGGTCGAGGACGGGCAGACCATCCTCGACGCCGCGCTGCGCGTGGGCATCTACCTGCCGCATGCCTGCTGCCACGGCCTGTGCGGCACCTGCAAGGTGCAGGTGCAGGACGGCGAGATCGAGCACAACGAGGCCAGCACCTTCGCACTGATGGAGTACGAGCGCGAGGAAGGCATGTGCCTGGCGTGCGTCTCCACGCTCGAATCCGATGTGGTGATCGAGGCCGAGGTGGACGAGGAGCCCGACGCGCTCAACCTGCAGGTGCAGGACTACGCGGGCACGGTCTCGCGCATCGAAAACCTCACACCCACCATCAAGGGCGTGTGGATCAGGCTGGATCACCCCATCGCCTTTCAGGCGGGGCAGTACATCAACCTGCACATCCCGGGCGAGGGGGCCTCGCGCGCGTTTTCCATCGCCAGCAGCCCGACGCGAGCCGATGAGATCGAGCTCAACATCCGCCACGTGCCCGGCGGGCGCGGCACCGGCTGGGTGCACGAGCAGCTCAAGCCGGGCGAGCACGTGCAGCTGGCCGGACCCTACGGGCGCTTTTTCGTGCGCGAATCAGCGCACCGCAAGGAGGGCCACGGCTATCTGTTCCTCGCCGGCGGCTCGGGGCTGTCGAGTCCCCGCTCCATGGTGCTCGATCTGCTCGCCTCGGGTTGCGACAAGCCGATCACGCTGATCAACGGCGCACGCTCGCGCGAGGAGCTCTACCACCACGACGAGTTCACGCGGCTCGCCACCGAGCATCCGAACTTCACTTATGTCGCGGCGCTTTCGGGCGAACCCGAGGGCAGCGATTGGGCGGGCGCGCGTGGTTTCGTGCACGATGCGGCCAAGGCGCATTTCGACAACGACTTTCGCGGCCACAAGGCCTACCTGTGCGGGCCGCCCCTGATGATCGATGCCTGCATCACCACGCTGATGCAGGGGCGTTTGTTCGAGCGCGACATCTTCACCGAGAAATTCATCTCGGCGGCTGATGCCCAGCAGGTGCGCAGCCCGCTGTTTCACAAGATTTGAGCCATGTCGCGGCGCGTGCACGAGGTCCCGAACCGGCCGCTGCGCTCAGCTGCTCCGCGGGCGGGGGTCGCGCGCGAAGGCGCGCACCACGTCCAGAAAGGCGTGCAGTGCGGGCGAGGCGTCGCCGCTGCGGTACAGGCAGCTCAGCTCCAGGTCCTTGAGCCAGGCGCTGTGCAGCGGGCGGAAGATCACGCCCGGCAGACGCAGGTTCGCGGCCGATTGCGTGGTGATGGCCGCACCGAAGCCCGCCGACACCAGCGCCACGGCCGTCACCACATCTTCCACCTCCTGCTCCACCCGCAGGCGCACGCCCTCGGAGCGGAAGGCGTCGGTCACCTCCTGCGCCAGACCGCGCATCGGCACGTTGGGGTAGACGATCAACGGCACGCCATCCAGGTCCGGGATGCGCAGCGAGGGGCGCACCGCCAGCGGGTGCGCCGCCGCGATGGCGACCACCAAGGGCTCGCGCAGCACCGTCTCGACGCTGATGCCCGGCTCTCTGGGCACGAGGCGGTTGAAGCCCACCGTGATGCGGCGCTCGCGCAGCGCCTGCAGCTGCCGGTCCTTGGTGAGGTTGTGCAACACGATCTTCACCTCGGGGCGGGCCTGGTGAAAGCGCGCCAGCATGCGCGGAATCACGTCCAGCACGCCCGAGCCGAACAGCCCGACGTCGAGCCGGCCGATCAGGCCCCGGCCCGCCAGGCGCGTGCGCTCGGTTGCCTGCTGCGCCAGCGCGAGCAGGTTGGGCACCTCTTCCAGCAGCGTTCGACCGGCCTCGGTCAGCGTCACGCCCTTGGGGGTACGCACGAACAGCGGCACGCCGATCTTTTCCTCCAGCGCCTGGATGTGCCGCGTGAGTGGCGGCTGCGACAGGTGCAGGCGGGCGGCCGCGCGGCCGATGTGGCCCTCTTCGGCCACGGCAAGGAAATGGCGCATGTCCCGCAGATCCATGGGGCTCTCCGGCAGTTTCTGGATGAATACCGAAATAGTATCGATATTAATGAAAAATGGTATTGGACGGTATTGAATGACCGGCCTATCGTTGTGATTGCCTCCACGGGCCTTGCGGTGCGGCCGCCGGCGCGTGGCCACGGGAGCCTGGAAAACCACTGGAGCGACGAGATGGATGCACCTTCCAACGCCAATGCCAGCGCTGCGCGTCCCCGGCGCGCAGTGACCGTGCTGATCACGCGCCGCGTGGCACCCGCTTCGAGGGCGGCTTTCGAGGCGGGCATGCAGGGCATGCTGGCCGCGGCCGAGGGCTTCGAAGGGCACCTCGGCGGGCAGGTGGTGCGCCCGCACGAGGATGGCGGCAACGATCCCCTGCTCTACCACGTGGTCTTTGCGTTCGACAGCGAGCCTCATCTGGCCGCCTGGCAGTCCTCGCCCGAGCGCGCGCACTGGCTGGCGCAGGTGCTGCCGCACACCGTGGGCGAGCAGCAGCTGCACCGCGTGAGCGGCCTGGACTACTGGTTTGCGGCGCCCGGCGCCACCACCCGGGCCGCGCCGCCGCGCTGGAAGGTGGCGGTGGTCACCTGGCTGGGCATCTTCCCGACCGTGCTGCTGCTGTTCCTGACCGTGGCGCCGCCCATGGCCGACTGGGCGCTGGTGCCGCGCGTGCTGGTGATCACCGTGCTGGTGGTCGTGCTCATGACCTGGGTCGTCGCGCCGCGCCTCACGCGCTGGCTCGATGGTTGGCTGCATGCGGCGAGCTGACTTGGCATCTGAATACGAAAACGGTATCGAAGTGGCGGAAAAATGGTATTGGACAGTATCGAAGCGCTCCCCTATCGTCTGCGTCGGATGCCCGTCGAGACCCTGCCTGTGGAGGGGGCCGAAAAGGAGACAAACCTCATGCCGAAATTTGTCGTTCGCATAGAAGACACCGGTGAGCAGTACGCCTGCGCCGACAGCCGCTCGGTTCTCGTGGGCATGGAGGCGCTGGGCAAGAAGGGCATTCCCGTGGGCTGCCGCCAGGGCGGCTGCGGGGTCTGCAAGGTGCAGGTGCTCGAAGGCGAGTTCACGCGCCGCGTCATGAGCCGCGCCCACGTCAGCGCTGAGGAGGAACAGGGCGGCTGCGTGCTCTCGTGCCGCATCTACCCGAGCAGCGACCTGCGCATCCGCGTCGTGGGCTCCATGAAGAAAAACGTTTGCCGGCCAGCGCTACCGACCGGCACCCCATCCGTTGAAACCGCCTGAAGGCGAATAAGGAGACTTGAACATGTCAATGACTGGAGTTTTGCGCCCCGGACACGCGCAAATCCGCGTGCTTGATCTGGAGGAATCGGTCAAGTGGTACACCAACGTCATGGGCCTCAAGCCCATGGGCCGCGACAGCCAGGGTCGGGCCTATTTCAAGACGCGGGCCGAGCGCGACCACAACAGCGTCATCCTGCGCCAGGCGGACCATGCCGGCATGGACTTCTTCGGCTTCAAGGTGCTGGACAAGGCCACGCTCGACGATCTCGAAAAGAAACTGCAGGCCTACGGGGTGGCCACCGAGCGCGTGCCCGCAGGCGACCTGCTGGAGACCGGCGAGCGCGTGCGCTTCAAGATCCCGACCGGCCACACCATCGAGCTGTATGCCGAGAAGACCGCCGTCGGCAGCGGAGTGGGCTGCACCAACCCCGACATGGATGTGATCGACCAGCCCGGCATCACGCCGATCCGGCTCGACCACTGCCTGATCTACGGTGACGATCTGGATGGGGCGCGCGACCTGTTCGTCAACGTGCTGGGCTTCACCCTGGTCGAGCGCGTGAAGCTCGAAGACGGCAAGACCGACCTGGCTGTGTGGCTCACCTGCAGCGCCAAGGCGCACGACATCGCCATCGTGCGCCACGGCGAAAAGGACAAACTGCATCACGTGTCGTTCCAGCTTGGCACCTGGGAGCAGGTGCTGCGCGCCGCCGACATCATGAGCAAGAACCGCGTATCGCTTGATGTCGGCCCGACACGCCACGGCATCACCAACGGCACGACGATCTACTTTTTCGAGCCCTCGGGAAACCGCCTGGAAACCTTCAGCGGCGGCTACGACCACTACCCCGACATGGAGCCCATCACCTGGACTTGGGACGAGGTCGGCGCCGGCATCTTCTATCACGACCGCAAGCTCAACGACGCTTTCCTGAGCGTGGTGACCTGAGATCGCCCGGTACGGGCCGGCCCCGCGGGCACGCCGAGGCGGCGCCCGCGCTTTTTTCGACACAGACAGACGAGATGTCATGAATGCACACAGCGTTGAACAACGCACCATCACCGCAGAGGCGGCCAATGCCGCCGTCGTGGCGGCCGTCGCCAAGGCCCAGGAGCTCGGTATTCGCATCAACGCGGCCGTGACCGATGCCTCGGGCGTGCTCGCGGCCTTCCTGCGCATGCCGGGGGCCTTCCTGCATTCGGTGGACATCGCCATCGACAAGGCCTACACGGCCGCGGGCTTCGGTTTTGCCACCGCGCAGTGGGCCGAGGTGCTCAAGGGAGACGAGGCCTTACGCCTGGGGATGCCGGTGCGTCCGCGCAATGTGGTGTTTGGCGGCGGTCTGCCCATCCGTGAAGGGGGTGCGCTGATCGGCGGCATCGGTGTTTCCGGCGGCTCGGCCGAGCAGGACGCCGATTGCGCGCGCGCGGGCCTGGCCGCGCTGGGACTGAACGAGTGATGGGTTCAGAGCGTTTTGACAACAGTGAGCAATGGACATGAAAGAATTCCTGAACTTCATCAATGGTGAGTACGTTCGCAATGCCAGTGGCAGAACGTTCGAGGATCGCAACCCGGTGGACAACAGCGTCATCGGCAAGATCTGGGAAGCGGGCCAGCCCGAAGTGAACGCGGCCGTGGCCGCCGCGAAAGCCGCGCTCAAGGGCGACTGGGGTCGCATGTCGGTGGTGGAGCGCTGCAAGCTGCTCGATGCGCTGGCCATCGGCATCAACAAACGCTTCGATGATTTCCTGCAGGCCGAGATCCTTGACACCGGCAAGCCCCATCACCTGGCTTCGCACGTGGACATCCCGCGCGGCGCTGCCAATTTCCAGATCTTCATCGACACCATCAAGAGCGTCTCCACCGAGTCGTTCAACATGCGCACGCCCGACGGCAAGACGGCGCTCAGCTACGGCGTGCGCACGCCGCGTGGCGTGATCGCCGTCGTCTGCCCATGGAATCTGCCGCTGCTCCTGATGACCTGGAAGGTCGGCCCGGCGCTCGCCTGCGGCAACACCGTGGTCGTCAAGCCATCGGAGGAAACGCCCGCCACCGCCACGCTACTGGGTGAGGTGATGAACGCGGTCGGCATGCCTGCGGGCGTGTACAACGTGGTGCACGGCTTCGGCCCCGATTCCGCCGGTGAATTCCTCACGCGCCACCCCGATGTGAACGGCATCACCTTCACCGGCGAGACGCGCACCGGCACGGCCATCATGAAGGCCGCAGCCGAAGGCATTCGTCCGGTCTCGCTCGAACTCGGCGGCAAGAACGCGGCCGTGGTGTTCGCCGACTGCGATTTCCAGGTGGCGGTCGATACCGTCACGCGCTCGTGCTTCGAGAACGCCGGCCAGGTGTGCCTGGGCACCGAGCGCGTCTACGTCGAGCGCCCCATCTTCGACAGGTTCGTCGCGGCGCTGAAGGCCAAGGCCGAGGCCATGACGCCCGGCGAGCCGTTCGACCCGGCCACGAAGATCGGCCCCGTGATCAGCAAGGAGCACCAGGCCAAGGTGCTGGGGTACTACAGGAAAGCGGTGGAAGAAGGCGCCACCGTGGTGACGGGCGGCGGTGTGCCCGAGATGCCCACCAGGTTCAAGGACGGCTGCTGGGTGCAGCCCACGATCTGGACCGGCCTGCCCGAGACCGCGAGCGTGATCACCGAGGAGATCTTCGGCCCGTGCTGCCACATCGCGCCGTTTGACGGCGAGGACGAGGTACTCAGGAAGGTGAACGACAACCGCTACGGCCTGGCGACCTCGATTTTTACGCAGGACATCGGCCGCGCCAACCGCATGGCGCAGCAGATCGAGGTGGGCCTGGCGTGGATCAACAGCTGGTTTCTGCGCGATCTGCGCACGCCTTTCGGCGGCTCCAAGCAATCAGGTATCGGGCGCGAGGGCGGCGTGCACTCGCTCGAGTTCTATACCGAGTTGCGCAACGTGATGGTCAAGTTCTGAAAGAAGATGGGGATGGCTGCTGATCCGGAGCTCGGGTGCCGCGTTCGCACCGGTGCATTCGAAACCAATGTGCATGATCTGGGTGCGGGCAGGCCCGTGCTGTTCATCCACGGTTCGGGCCCCGGGGTGAGTGCGTACGCCAACTGGCGCCTCGTGATGCCCGTGATGGCCCGCACGCGCCGCGTGCTGGCGCCGGACATGGTGGGTTTCGGTTTCACCGACCGCTTTCCGGCCGGAACCGGCCCCGAGCGCTACAACATGGACACCTGGGTGCGCCAGACGATCGATCTGCTCGATGCCCTCGACATCGAGCGTGCCGACGTGGTGGGCAATTCGTTTGGCGGCGCATTGTCGCTGGCGCTCGCGATCCGAGCGCCCGAGCGGGTGCGCCGGCTGGTGCTGATGGGCTCCGTGGGGGTGCCGTTTCCGATCACGCCGGGGCTTGATGCCGTGTGGGGCTATGAGGCGTCGTTCGAGAACATGCGCCGCATCATGGACTGGTTCGCCCACGACCGCGGTCTTGTGACGGACGAGCTGGCACAGCTGCGCTATGAGGCCAGCGCGCGCCCGGGTTTTCAGGAAGCGTTCGGCGCGATGTTTCCGGCGCCGCGCCAGCGCTGGGTCGACGCCATGGCCAGCCCCGAGGCGGCGATTCGCGCGCTGGCGCACGAGACCTTGATCGTGCATGGGCGCGAGGATCGGGTGATACCGCTGCAGGCCTCGCTCACGCTGTCCGAGTGGATCCCCACCAGCCAGTTGCACGTGTTCGGCCATTGCGGCCACTGGACACAGATCGAGCACGCCGCGCGCTTTGCGCAACTGGTGGGCAATTTTCTTGACGAGGCCGATGCCCGGGAACAGGGCATGCGGGACGCGCACTGAATCGCAAAGGATTTGAAGATGACTCCCAAGATGCATGACAAGCTGGGTGCCGAGCTGCACAAGGCGCTCGTCGATGGCACGGTGCTGTCCCCGCTCTCCGTGCGCCACCCGGACATGACGATCGATGACGCCTACGCCGTGCAGCAGCGCCTGATGGCGCGGCGCCTGGCGGCGGGTGAGAAAGTCATTGGCAAAAAGATCGGTGTGACCAGCCAGGCGGTGATGAACATGCTCGGCGTCTTCCAGCCCGACTTCGGCTGGCTGACCGACGCCATGGTCTACAACGAGGGCGAGTCGATCGCCATGGATCGCTTGATCCAGCCCAAGGCCGAAGGCGAGATCGCCTTCGTGCTCAAGAAGACGCTCAAGGGGCCCGGCGTGACGGTGGCCGACGTGCTGGCCGCGACCGAGGGCGTGATGGCGTGCTTCGAGATCGTCGATTCGCGCATCGAGAACTGGAAGATCGCGATTCAGGACACGGTGGCGGACAACGCTTCGTGCGGCGTCTTCGTGCTGGGCGACCGGCTGGTGGACGTGCGGGATGTGGACCTCACCACCTGCGGCATGGTGCTTGAAAAAAACGGCGAAATCGTCGCCACCGGCGCGGGTGCCGCGGCGCTCGGTCATCCGGCCAACGCGGTGGCCTGGCTCGCGAACACGCTGGGCGCGCATGGCACGGCGCTGGAGGCGGGCGAAGTGGTGCTCTCGGGCTCGCTCGCGGCCATGGTGCCCGTGAAGGCCGGCGACAACCTGCGCGTGGCGATCGGCGGCATTGGTGGCTGCTCGGTGCGGTTTGTGTGAATGACGAAGGGCGAGCGGCGAGCGACCGCAGCGAAATCATTCGTCATGTGATTTGAGAAAGGTAGAGAAATGAGCAAGAAAGTGAAATGCGCCCTGATCGGCCCCGGCAACATCGGCACCGACCTGTTGGCCAAGCTGCAGCGCAGCCCGGTGCTGGAGCCGGTGTGGATGGTCGGCATCGACCCCACGTCTGACGGCCTCAAGCGCGCGAGAGAGATGGGCATCAAGACCACGGACCAGGGCGTTGACGGCCTGGTGCCGCACATCAAGGCGGATGGCGTGCAGATCGTCTTCGACGCGACCAGCGCCTACGTGCATGCCGAGAATTCGCGCAAGGTGATCGCCGAGGGCGCGATGATGGTCGATCTCACGCCCGCTGCCATCGGGCCGTATTGCGTGCCGCCGGTGAACCTCAAGTCTCACGTCGGCCAGCGCGAGATGAACGTGAACATGGTCACCTGCGGTGGACAGGCGACGATTCCCATGGTCAGCGCCGTGAGCCGCGTGCAGCCCGTGCAGTACGCCGAGATCGTCGCCACGGTGTCGAGCAAATCTGCTGGCCCCGGCACGCGCAAGAACATCGACGAGTTCACGCGCACCACCGCAGGCGCGATCGAGAAGGTGGGCGGCGCCAAAAAGGGCAAGGCCATCATCATCATCAACCCGGCCGACCCGCCCCTCATCATGCGCGACACGGTGCACTGCCTGACGGAGACCGAACCCGACCAGGCCGCGATCACCAAGAGCATTCACGACATGATGGCCGAGGTGAACAAATACGTGCCCGGCTACCGCATCGTCAACGGCCCGGTGTTCGACGGCAAGCGCATTTCGGTCTATCTGGAGGTCGAGGGCCTGGGCGATTACCTGCCCAAGTACTCGGGCAACCTGGACATCATGACTGCCGCTGCCGCGCGCACCGCCGAGATGTTCGCCGAGGAAATCCTCGCCGGGCGCCTCACGCTCGAACCCGCGGCCGCCTGAAGGAGAAACACACCATGAGCATCAAGGGCAAGAAAATCACGCTGCATGAAATGGCGCTGCGCGACGGCATGCACCCCAAGCAGCACCAGATCAGCATCGAGCAGATGAAGAGCGTGGCCACCGCGCTGGACGCGGCGGGCATGCCGCTGATCGAAGTCACCCACGGCGACGGCCTGGGCGGCGACTCGGTCAACTATGGCTTTGCCATGCACACGGATGAGGAGTATCTGAAGGCGGTCATTCCCCTGATGAAGCACGCCAAGATCTCGGCGCTGCTGCTGCCCGGGATCGGCACCGTCGATCATCTGAAGATGGCGCACGAGGTGGGCGTGCACACCATCCGCGTGGCCACGCACTGCACCGAGGCGGACGTTTCCGAGCAGCACATCACGCTCGCGCGCAAGCTCGGCATGGACACCGTGGGCTTCCTCATGATGAGCCACATGAACAGCCCCGAAGGGCTGGTCAAGCAGGCCAGATTGATGGAAGGCTACGGTGCCAACTGCGTCTATGTGACGGACTCGGCCGGGCACATGCTGCCCGAGGACGTGCGCGCGCGTCTGGGCGCGGTGAGGGATGCCCTCAAACCCGAAACGGAACTCGGCTTTCACGCGCACCACAACCTGGCGATGGGCGTGGCCAATTCGATCACCGCGATCGAGATGGGAGCCAACCGCGTGGATGCAGCCAGCGCGGGTCTGGGTGCGGGCGCGGGCAACACGCCGATGGAGGTGCTGGTCGCGGTGCTCGACCTGATGGGCGTGCAGACCGGTGTCGATGTCTTCAAGATCCAGGATGTGGCCGAGGACCTGATCGTGCCGATGATGGATTTCCCCATTCGCATCGACCGCGACGCGCTCACGCTCGGTTACGCCGGTGTCTATGGCTCGTTCCTGCTGTTTGCCAAGCGTGCCGAAAAGAAATACGGCGTGCCCGCGCGCGAGATTCTCGTGGAGATGGGTCGCCGGGGTTGCGTGGGCGGGCAGGAAGACATGATCGAGGACACCGCGCTCACGCTCGCGCGCCAGCGCGGCCTGAAGGTGGCCTGAACCTTTGAAACGACAGGATCGAACCATGGCCCTCAATAGCAAGACCCTGGACGCGCTTGCCAGGCACCTGCACGCCTGCCAGCGCGAGGCGCGCGACACGCCCAAGATCACCGATGAGCACCCCGAGATGGACTGGGATGACGCCTACGCCATCCAGGATCGCATCCTCGCGGCCAAGCTCGAGGCCGGCGCGCGCGTTGCGGGCTACAAGGCGGGCCTGACCTCGCGCGCGAAGATGCAGCAGATGGGCGTGACCGACCCGGTGTTCGGTTTCCTCGTCGACGAATTCACCGTGCCCGACGGCGGCGAGGTGAAGGTGAGCGAGCTCATCCACCCCAAGGTCGAGCCCGAGATCTGCTTCGTCACGCGCACCGAACTCACCGGACCTGGCTGCAGCATCGCCCACGTGCTCGCCGCGAGCGACGTGGTGCTGCCGGGCATCGAGGTCATCGACAGCCGCTACCGCGATTTCAAGTTCGATTTGAAGAGCGTCGTGGCCGACAACACCTCGGCCGCGCGCTTCGTCGTTGGCGGCCATGCGGTCGATGCGCGCAGCGTCGATTTGCGCACCACCGGCATCGTGCTCGAAAAGAACGGTGTGCCCGTGGCGCTGGGCGCGGGCGCAGCGGTGCTCGGCCACCCGGCGGCTGCCGTTGCGATGCTCGTCAACCATTTGGGGCGGCGCGGCAAGAGCCTGCCCGCGGGCTCGCTGGTGCTCTCGGGCGGTGCCACGGAAGCGGTGGCCGTCAAGGCGGGCGATCACGTCTGCCTGCGCATGCAGGGCATGGGCAGCGTCTCGATCCGCTTTGTCTGAGCCTGAACAGGAGCCAACGCACCATGCCATTCGCACAGATCTACATGCTCGAAGGCCGCACCGAGGCACAGAAAAGGGCCGTGATCGAGAAAGTCACGCAGGCCCTCGTCGAGGCCGTGGGCGCACCCGTCAGCACGGTGCGCGTGATGATCCAGGAGGTACCCAAGGAGAACTGGGGCATCGCCGGGGTCAGCGCCAAGGAACTGGGGCGCTGACGAACCTCATTCATGCGGCGCGTGGCGCTCAGGCCGCACGCGCGTCAAACCGCCTGCCGGCCATGTGCTCGTAGCGCGCGAGGTGGGCTTTGGCGGCCAGCACCGCCGGCAGGCTGGAGACCAGGCCTGCGGCACCGGCCAGTTGCCCCATGAGGGTGCCGTCAATCCACCGCGGATATCGGAGTTCCCTTCCCCCTGGGCGGTGTCGTGCCGTCTAGCGAGTCGTGGGTTGGGACGTGCTCTCGCGGGCCGAAGCAAGAGCACTCTCCAGCGTGCCGAACAGGCTCACGCCGGGGCGCGTGGTCAGCCCGCTGCGCTGCGCCATTCCCAGCGGCTCGTCGCCGAGGCCGGCCATCAGCACGCGGACATTTCGCGTCTCACAAGCCCGCAGCAAGGCGCCCAGTGTTGCCGCTCCGGTGCTGTCCATGTAGGGCACCGCGCCCAGGTCCAGCACGAGCGCTTGCGAGGGCAGTGCGTCCTCGATCTCCTGCAGCGCGGTGGCAGAGCCGAAGAACAAGGGGCCGGTGATGCGCCAGGCGTGCACGTGCTCTGCGTCCGTTGCCAGCTCCGGAGCCGCCAAGGGCTGCGCATTCGTGAGCCGCGCCATGCGGTAGATGAAGATCGCGCAGGCACTGAAGATGCCGACCTGCACCGCCACCGTGAGATCGAAGACCACGGTGAGCAGAAACACCGACAGCAGTGTGCCGCGATACGTCATCCGGTAGTGACGCAGGTGCGCGAACGCGCGCCACTCGCCCATGTTCCAGGCCACGTGCAGCAGGATGGCCGCCAGGCACGCGAGCGGAATCGAACTGGCCAGCGGCGCGGCCACGAGAATCACCACGAGCAGCACCAGCGCATGCACCATGCCTGCGATGGGGCTGGTGGCGCCGCTCTTGACATTGGTGACAGTGCGCGCAATCGTGCCCGTGGCCGGCATGCCGCCGAAGAAGGGCACAACGAAGTTGGCGATACCCTGGGCCATCAGTTCCTGGTTGGGATCGTGCCGGTCCTGGATGATCCCGTCGGCCACGCGCGCGCACAGCAGCGATTCGATCGACCCCAGCAGCGCCAGTGTGATCGCGGGCATGAGCATGAAGCGCGCCGATTCCCACGACACCTCGGGCAGCGTGAACGCGGGCAGCGCCGCCGGTATGCCGCCGAAGCGGCTGCCTATGGTCTCCACCGGCAGCTTGAACACGGCGACCGCGATTGTGGCCAGTACCAGCGCGACGATGGCGCCGGGCACCATGGTGAGCTTGCCGGAAAACGGCGCGCGTGCGCCGAGCGATGGCATCCCATGCTGCCAGACGACGATGACGGCGAGACTCACGAGGGCAATGCCGAAGGCCCAGACGTTCATCGTGTGCGCATAGGCCCACAGAGCGGCGAGAATGCCGAAAAAATCCGCCGGCATGCTGGGGACTATCAGGCCCAGGAAATCCTTCACCTGCGAGAGCGCGATCAGTACCGCGATGCCGTTCGTGAACCCGGTGATGACGGCCACGGGAATGAAGCGCACGAGCGTGCCCAGCCTGAACAGGCCCATGGCAAAGAGCATCACGCCCGAGAGGGCGGTCGCGATGATCAGATTGGCCACGCCGTACTGCTGCACGATGCCGTAGACGATGACGATGAAGGCACCGGCCGGACCGCCGATCTGAACGCGGCTGCCGCCCAGCAGCGCCACCAGGAAGCCCGCGATGATGGTGGTGAAGATGCCGGCCTCGGGCTTGAGCCCCGAGGCGATCGCGAACGCCATGGCGAGCGGCAGCGCGACGACGGCAACCGTCAGGCCCGCGCCGATGTCGGCGATCAGGCGGGTGCGGTCATAGTCCGCGAGGCAAGAGATGAGGCGGGGGCGAAAGGAAAAGACCACGAACACGGCTCCAGGCAACAGGTGAGCGACAACGAGGGCAGGACGATCGTTGCGCCTGGGGTGGCCCACAGTGGCGCAGTCGCGTGATGAAGCGGCGCCGGCGAGTCGGTTGCTGGAAGATCAGCATGGTCGGGAGGGTGGCAAGTGGCGCCAGTGTACGCCGGTCGTTCGCCGGGGCGGCTGCGTGGAGATATGGATATGTGGCCGGCCCCTGCCCGACAGGCGTAGAGTTGCGCCGCCGCGCGGCTTGCGCGTCGCGGATATCTTCAACCCCGGCGGGTCGTGGTGCGGCCCGCGTTTTCCTTTCATCAGGGGCAGTGTGCAGGAACTCGACTTTGACGTATTGATCGTGGGCAGCGGTCTCGCGGGCCTGAGCGCCGCGCTGCGCCTGGCACCCACGCACCGCGTGGCCGTGATCACCAAGCGCGCCATCACCGACGGATCGAGCCAGTGGGCGCAGGGCGGAATTGCCGCCGTGCTCGGCGAGCGCGACAGCTTCGAGGCCCATGTGCAGGACACCTTCGTCGCCGGCGCTGGACTGTGCGCTTCCGACGCCACCCGCCTCGTTGTCGAGCAGGCGCCCGAATGCATCGCCTGGCTGCGGGAGCTGGGCGTGCCGTTTTCCATGGACGAGGGCCATCTGCACCTCACGCGCGAAGGCGGCCACAGCGAGCGGCGCATCGTGCACGCGGCCGACGCCACGGGCGCCGCGGTGCAGCGCACGCTCATCGACGCGGTGCGCGCCACGCCCGGCATCACGCTGTTCGAGCAGCACACGCTGGTGGACCTGATCACTGCCCGCAAGCTTGGGCGAACGGCGCAGGCGTGCCTGGGCCTGTACGCGCTGGACGAAGCCACGGACACAGTGCTCACCTTCCGCGCGCCGCACACCATCGTTGCCACGGGCGGCGCGGGCAAGGTCTACCTCTACACCACCAACCCCGACACCTCCACGGGCGACGGCATCGCAGCCGCCTGGCGCGCAGGCTGCCGCGTGGCGAATATGGAGTTCATCCAATTCCATCCCACCTGCCTGTACCACCCGCACGCCAAGTCCTTCCTGATCAGCGAGGCGGTGCGCGGCGAGGGCGGGCGGCTTTTGCTGCCGCAGGCGCTCGGCGGCCAGCGCTTCATGCCTGCGCACGATGAGCGCGCGGAGCTCGCGCCGCGCGACGTGGTGGCGCGCGCCATCGATTTCGAGATGAAGAAGCACGGCCTGGACTGCGTGTACCTGGACATCTCGCACCGCAGCCCAGAGTTTTTGCACGAGCACTTTCCCAACATCCTCGCGCATTGCGCCCAGCTCGGCATCGACATCACGCGCGAGCCCATCCCCGTGGTGCCAGCGGCGCACTACACCTGCGGCGGCATCCTCACCGATCTGCACGGGCGCACCGATCTGCAGGGGCTGTATGCCGTGGGCGAGGCAGCCTGCACCGGCCTGCATGGCGCCAATCGCCTCGCCAGCAATTCATTGCTCGAATGCATGGTGTTCGCGCGCGCGGCGGCGCAGGCCATCCGGACGTCGCAGGCGCCTGACCCCGTGGCTCTGCCCGCGTGGGACGACAGCCGCGTGACCGACGCCGACGAAGCGGTCGTCATCTCGCACAACTGGGACGAACTGCGCCGCTTCATGTGGGACTACGTCGGCATCGTGCGCACCAACAAGCGCCTGGAGCGGGCGATGCACCGCATTGCGCTGCTCAGGAGCGAGATCCAGGAGTTCTACGGGCAGTTCCACGTCACGCGCGATCTGCTGGAGCTGCGCAACCTCGTGCAGGTGGCCGAGCTCATCGTGCGCTCGGCGCAGGCGCGCCACGAAAGCCGCGGCCTGCACTACAGCCGCGACTGGCCCGAGCTGGCGGCGCCGGCCGCACCCACGATCCTCGTGCCTGAGCTGGCCTGACTGGCCTGGCGCGTGTTACAGCGTGCGCAGGCAGGCGTCGAGCCAGCCGCGCAGGCTGTTGATGAAGGCCCAGCGCTCGACGCGCGGCACGTCCGCCAGCCGCAGCACACCTTCCTGCACCCGGCCTTCGCGCAGCGCCGCCGCGCGGCCCACGCCGGGCAGCAGCCCACACGCGAGCGCCGGCGTGATCCAGCGCCCATCGAGTAACGCGGCGACGTTGCCGAAGGTCGATTCGGTGATTTCACTCGCCGTGTTGTAGAGCACGGTATCAAACGCGCCGGGCGGCGGCGCGAACGCCGCGTAGTGCGCGCGGCGCGTGGTCTTGTGGCGGGTGAATTCGCCGTGCGCGTCGGCAAAAGGTCGATCGGCCAGGGCCAGCACCACGGGCGTGGCCGTGGCTTGCAGCGTGAAGGTCTCGACATGCGGCGCACCCAGCGCGTCCAGCCGCAGGCGCGCGCGCCACAGCCCTTGCGGGTGGGTGGTGCACAGCGCGTCCAGGCAGGCCTGCACGCGTGCCTCGTCCCAGGGCAGGCCGAAGTGCGCGGCGGCCCGGGCCATGCGCGCCAGGTGCTCGGCGCGGTGGCGCAACGCGCCGTCTTCGAGCGCCAGAGTTTCCAGCAGATCGAACGGTGCGCTGGCACGCTCCACGAAGATGCGCTTGGCCCTCCATTCGCTCCATTCGTCGCGGGCGGTGGCGCCCGAGGTGATGCCGCTGCCGATGCCGCAGGTGGTGCGCGAGCCGCGCAGCGCCACAGTGCGGATCGGCACGTTGAAGGTGGCCGCGATGCCGCCCGTGCCGTCGGGGCGCACCACGCCGATGGCGCCACAGTACACGCCGCGTGGCGTGGGCTCCAGTGCATGGATGAGCCGCATCGCGATCGGCTTGGGCGCGCCCGTGACCGAGCCGCAGGGAAACAGTGCGCCGAACACGTCGGCCAGCCGTGTGCCCGCGCGCGTGCGCGCCGCCACGTCCGAGGTCATCTGCCACACGGTGGGCAGGGCCTGCGTATGAAACAGCCGCGGCACGCGCACGCTGTGCAGCTCGGCGATGCGCGAGAGGTCGTTGCGCAGCAGATCCACGATCATCACGTTCTCGGCACGCTCCTTGGGCGAGGCGCGCAGGCGCTGGGCCTGCGCCGCGTCCTGCTCGGGCGTGGCGGCGCGCGCGGCCGTGCCCTTCATCGGGCGCGCGAGGATGTCTCCCGTGCCGTCGGCCCTGGCGTGCCAGTCGAAGAACAACTCGGGCGAGACCGACAGAGCGGCCTCCTCACCCATGTCCAGGTAGGCGGCGTAACCGCCGGGTTGGGCGCGGCGCAGCGCCGCGAACAAGGCGTGTGGCGCGCCTTGCAGATGGCCGCGCAGCGGCGCCGTGTAATTGATCTGGTAGCACTCGCCCGCGGCAATTGCGTCGTGGATGCGTCCGATGGCCGCGTCGAATTCGTGCCGGGGCAGGGGGGCGTCCCAGCGCACCGAGGCATCGCCCGGCGCCAGCGCGCCATCCCAGGGTTCGGGTGCGTTGAATACCGCGAACCACGCCAGGGGTCCGTCGGCTGCGTGGGTGCGCAGGGCGGCGTCGAACGCGGGCGCGGCCTCGTAGCGCAGCTGCCCCACCACCCAGGCGCCGTCGCGCGCGGCGTCCTCTACCTGATCGAGAACTGCGTGCACCTCGCCCGGCGCGTGTGCGCGCAGCGTCGCGCGCGGCGCCCGGGCGCCAAAGCGCAGGCGCGGCGCCGTGTCCGCGCGCGGGTCGGTGAAGTCGATCAGGACCGTGGGGAACATGTCGGATGGGCGCGCGTGCCGGGGTGTCGCAACGCGGTGCCGCCGCCAGGGGGCGCGGCGCTCTTCAGGCCGCGCCGATGCCGGCCACGAGCGCGCCGGGCGCGTGGCCTTGCCTGAGGCCCGCGGTGAAGGCCAGCATGCGATCGATGGGGACGCGCGCGCGCAGCCCCAGCGCTGGATCGACCTGGACTTCGCCTGAACCGGTTTCGAGCGCATGCGCCACGCCGGCCAGGCTGTTCATCGCCATCCACGGGCAGTGCGCGCAACTCTTGCAGGTGGCGCCGTTGCCGGCCGTCGGCGCCTCGATGAAGACCTTATCCGGGTTGCGCACGCGCAGCTGGTGCATCAGGCCGGTGTCGGTGGCGACGATGAATTCAGGCGCATCCAGGCGCGCAGCGGCGGCGAGGATGGCCGAGGTCGAGCCCACGGCGTCGGCCAGCGCGATGACGGCGGGCGGCGACTCAGGGTGCACCAGCACCTTCGCCTGTGGGTGCTGCTCCTTGAGCAGTTGCAACTCCACCGCCTTGAACTCATCGTGCACGATGCAGGCGCCGTTCCACATCACCATGTCGGCGCCGGTTTCGCGGCGGATGTAGTCGCCCAGGTGCCGGTCGGGCGCCCAGAGGATTTTTTGCCCTGCGGCCGTGAGCGCGCGCACGATGTCGAGCGCGCAGCTCGACGTCACCAGCCAGTCCGAGCGCGCCTTCACGGCCGCGCTGGTGTTGGCGTAGACGACGACGGTGCGGTCGGGGTGGGCATCGCAGAAGGTGGAGAACGCGTCCGCCGGGCAGCCCAGGTCGAGCGAGCAGGTGGCGTCCAGGTCGGGCATCAGCACGCGCTTGGCCGGAGAGAGGATCTTGGCCGTCTCGCCCATGAAACGCACGCCCGAGACCACGAGGGTCTGTGCCGCATGGTCGCGCCCGAAGCGCGCCATCTCCAGCGAATCACTGACGATGCCGCCGGTCTCCTCGGCCAGCTCCTGCAGGTCGGGGTGCACGTAGTAGTGCGAGACCATGACCGCGTTGCGCTCGCGCAGCAGGCGGCGGATGCGTTCTTTGGTCTCGTCGCGCTCCTCGGGCGTGAGCTCGGGCGGCACGCGGGCCCAGGCGCGGCGCGTGTCGCAGGGCGAAAGCGCTTCCTTTGCGCGCTCGATGTCGAGCGTCACGGGTTGTTCGTAGTCCACGTCGATGACGGTGCCGGTCATGCTTCAGCCTCCTTGCAGGCGCCATGAAAAATCGGTGGCCTTGACGTTCTTGGTCAGTGCGCCGATGGAGATGCGGTCCACGCCGGTCTCGGCCAGCTCGCGCACGCGCTCGAGCGATACGCCGCCCGAGATTTCCAGCACGGCGCGCCGCTCGCCCGCCGCGTGGTTGCGCCGCACCGCCTCGCGCAGCGTGGGTAGGTCCATGTTGTCCAGCAGCACCATGCGCGCGCCGTGCGCCAGTGCTTCGTCGAACTGCGCCAGCGTCTCCACTTCGATCTCGATGAATTGGGCCGCGCCGCCCAGCCGGGCCGCGGCCTGCAGTGCGGCGGCCACGCCCCCGGCGGCGGCGATGTGATTTTCCTTGATGAGGATGGCGTCGAACAGGCCGATGCGGTGGTTCACGCCGCCGCCCACGGCCACGGCGTATTTCTGCGCCAGGCGCAGGCTGGGCAGGGTCTTGCGCGTGTCCACGATGCGCGCCTGCGTGTCCTGCACCGCCTGCACGTGGCGTGCGGTGCTCGTGGCCACGGCGCTGAGCAACTGCAGGAAGTTGAGCGCCGTGCGCTCGGCCGTGAGCAGCGCTCGCGCGTTGCCCGTGACTTCGAGCATGAAGCTGCCGGCGCAGCAGTGCGCGCCTTCGTCCGCCAGACGCGTGATGCGCGCGCCCGGGTCCATCTGCCACACCACGGCTTCGAACCACGGCAGGCCGCAGAGCACGGCGTCGTCGCGCAGCAGCACGCGCGCCGTCGCGGTTTTCTCCACCGGAATGAGCGCGGCGGTGAGGTCGCCGCTGCCCACGTCTTCCCGCAGTGCCCGCTGCGCGTCGGCTCGGGCCAGATCGGTGAGCCGCGCGGGGGTCAGGCTCCAGGGGGGCATTTCATCCATGTTCGCGTGAGACGGGGTGCTGTCCAAAGAGCGCGCATTGTGCCTCGCGCGCTTTCGGGCGGGACGTCACCGGCCTCTCAGTCACCTGCCTGCGGGGTGGCGACCGGCACATACAGCGAGCCTCCGGCCTGCTTGAATTCGGCCGCCTTGGCGCTCAGCCCGTCCTCGATCGCCGACTCGTCGGCCAGCCCCTTGGCGGCGGCGTATTCGCGCACCTCCTGCGTGATTTTCATCGAGCAGAACTTTGGACCGCACATGCTGCAGAAGTGCGCCACCTTGGCGCTGTCCTTGGGCAGCGTCTCGTCGTGGAAGGCCTGCGCGGTTTCAGGGTCCAGGCTCAGATTGAACTGGTCCATCCAGCGGAAATCGAAGCGCGCCTGACTGAGCGCGTCGTCGCGGGCGCGCGCGCCCGGATGCCCCTTGGCCACGTCGGCTGCGTGCGCGGCGATCTTGTAGGCGACGATGCCCTGCTTGACATCGTCGCGGTTGGGCAGCCCCAGGTGCTCCTTGGGCGTCACATAGCACAGCATGGCGGTGCCGAACCAGCCGATCATGGCCGCGCCGATGGCGCTGGCGATGTGGTCGTAGCCCGGAGAGCAGTCGATGGTGAGCGGCCCGAGCGTGTAGAACGGCGCCTCGTGGCAGGTTCTGAGCTGCTCGGTCATGTTGGCCTCGATCATGTGCATGGGCACGTGCCCCGGCCCTTCGATCATGGTCTGCACATCATGCTTCCAGGCGGTCGTGGTGAGTTCGCCCAGCGTGTAGAGCTCGGAGAACTGCGCCTCGTCATTGGCGTCCGCCGTGCAGCCCGGGCGTAGGCCGTCGCCCAGGCTGAAAGCCACGTCGTAGCGTTTCATGAGGTCGCAGATGTCCTCGAAGTGCGTGTAGATGAAGCTCTCCTTGTGATGCGCCATGCACCACTTGGCCATGATGGAGCCGCCGCGCGAGACGATGCCGGTGCGTCGACGCGCCGTGAGGTGGATGAAGGCCAGGCGCACGCCCGCGTGGATGGTGAAGTAGTCCACGCCCTGCTCGGCCTGCTCGATGAGCGTGTCGCGAAAGATTTCCCAGGTGAGATCCTCGGCGATGCCGCCCACTTTTTCCAGCGCCTGGTAGATCGGCACGGTGCCGATGGGCACGGGCGAGTTGCGAACGATCCAGTCGCGCGTGGTGTGGATGTTGCGGCCGGTGGACAGATCCATCACGTTGTCCGCGCCCCAGCGCGTGGCCCAGACGAGTTTTTCCACCTCTTCCTCGATGCTGGAGGTGACGGCCGAGTTGCCGATGTTGGCGTTGATCTTCACCAGGAAGTTGCGCCCGATGGCCATGGGCTCGACCTCGGGGTGGTTGATGTTGGCCGGGATGATGGCGCGCCCGCGCGCCACTTCGTCGCGCACGAATTCGGGCGTGATCACGGGCGGGATGACCGCGCCCCTGGGGTTGCCTGCCAGGCGCCTTTCTCGCGCGCGGTCCGCCTGGTATTGGCGCATCCATTCGCGACGCCCGTTTTCGCGCAGCGCGACGAATTCCATTTCGGGCGTGACGATGCCTTGTCGGGCGTAGTGCATCTGCGTCACGTTGGCGCCATTCAGAGCGCGCCGGGGACGGCGTTGCAGACCGATGGCCTCGGCGCGCAGCGCGGCCAGGCGCTCGGAGGCGTCGCTCTTCTGCCCGTCGTCGATGGCCACGGGCGAGCGGCCTTCATAAGGCTCGGTGTCGCTGCGCTCGGCGATCCAGGCGCCGCGCACGCTCGGCAGGCCTTTCCTCACGTCGATGGTGGCGGCCGGGTCGGTGTACGGGCCCGAGGTGTCGTACACGCTCACGACCTCGCCGTTGGTCAGTTGGATGTCGCGCACCGGCACGCGCAGATCGGCGCGGCTGCCGGTGATCCAGCCCTTGGCGGATGCGGGAAAGGGCTCGCGTGCGCGGGCCAGCGATTCGGAAAACGGGTCGGGGGCGTTCATGGGCGGTGCATTCCTCAAAAAATGAAGGGAATGCTCCGCAATCGGTGAACGGACACACGCGCACACGACGGCACGCGCAGCTTGTTCACTGCAGCTCTTCTTACGCTGGTACGAACCAGATCAAGTTCGCGGTTTTGGCGGGTGGGCCCGCCATCTCAGCACGCCACTGTCGTGCACCCCGGAGCGAGCGCGAGTATAGAGCGATGGGCCGCCGAACGCCATGGCGGCGTGCAGGGCCCGCGCGCCTGTCCTCAGGTGCCGCCGACGTAGGGATTGCTGCGCCGCTCGCGTCCGAAGCTGCTCTCGGGCCCGTGGCCAGGGATGAAGATCGTGTCGTCGCCCATGGGCCACAGGCGCTGCGTGATGCTGGTGATGAGCTGCTCGTGATTGCCCTGCGGGAAATCGGTGCGGCCTATGCTGCCCGCGAACAGCACGTCGCCGACGAAGCAGCGCTGGATCTGCGGCGCATGGAACACCACGTGACCCGGGGTGTGGCCGGGGCAGTGGCGCACACTGAGCTGCTCGTGGCCGATGGTGACGGTGTCGCCGTCGTGCAGCCAGCGCGTGGGCGTGAACGTTTTCGCCGGCGGAAAGCCGAACATCGCGCTTTGCTGCGGCAGCCCGTCGATCCAGAACTGGTCGCTCTCGTGCGGGCCGATGATGGGTAGCGAGAAGCGTTCGGCCAGCTCACCGGCACCACCGGCGTGGTCGATGTGCGCATGCGTGAGCCAGATGGCGGTCAGCGAGAGGCCCAGACGCCGCACCTCGGCAAGGATGTGATCCAGGTCGCCGCCCGGGTCGATGACGGCCGCCAGTTTCGTCTCGTCGCACCAGACGAGCGAGCAGTTCTGCGCGAACGGCGTGACGGGCAGAGTGTGGTAATGCAGCATGGCGAGCGATTGTGGCCCATGCCATGCCATGCCGTGGCCACCCGATTACGCCATTGGCAGGCCGACGTAGTTTTCCGCCAGGCTCGTCGACGCGGCCCTGGAGTGCACGAGGTAGTCGAGTTCGGCCTCCTGCACCTTGGTGTGGAAAGCGCCTTCTTCGGGGAAGTTGTGCATCAGCGAGGTCATCCACCAGGAGAAGCGCTCGGCCTTCCAGACACGCTTGAGACACTGTTCGGAATAGTGATCGATGCCGTGCGTGCTCTTGTTCTTGAAGTAATCGATGAAGGCGCGCGAGAGGTAGCCGACGTCGGAGGCCGCGAGGTTCAGCCCCTTGGCGCCCGTGGGTGGCACGATGTGCGCCGCGTCGCCCGCGAGGAACATGCGGCCGAAGCGCATCGGCTCGGCGACGAAACTGCGCAGCGGCGCGATGCTCTTTTCGATGGACGGGCCGGTGACGAGGTGCTCGCGCGCCTCGGGGTCCAGGCGGCGCTTGAGCTCCTCCCAGAACGCCTCGTCGCTCCAGTCCTCGACCTTGTCGGTCAGTGGCACCTGTAGGTAGTAGCGGCTGCGCGTCAGGCTGCGCTGGCTGCACAGCGCAAAGCCGCGCTCGCTGTTCACGTAGATCAGTTCCTTGCTCACGGGCGGCGTGTCGCTCATCAGGCCCAGCCAGCCGAAGGGGTAGACCTTCTCGTAGTGGCGGATGCGCTCGGGCGCAATGCTGGCACGGCAGGCGCCGTGAAAGCCGTCGCAGCCGGCGATGAAGTCGCAGGTGATCTCGTGCAGCTCGCCGTCCTTTTCATAGCGCACGCGCGGGCTCTGGCCGTCGTAGTCGCGCGGCTGCACGTGCAGCGCTTCGTAGACGGTGGTGAGGCCCTCGGCGGCGCGCACCTTCATGAGGTCGCGCGTCACCTCGGTCTGTCCGTAGACCATCACGGATTTGCCGCCCGTGAGGCCATGCAGGTCGATGCGGTGGCGCTTGCCCTCGAACAGCAGCTCGATGCCGTGGTGGTGCAGGCCGTCGCGGTCCATGTGCTCGGCGGCGCCGGCCTCGCGCAGCAGGTCCATGCTCACCTGCTCCAGCACGCCCGCGCGGATGCGGCCGAGCACGTAGTCGGGGCTGCGCTGCTCCAGGATGAGGTTGTCTATGCCCGCCTTGTAGAGCAGCTGGCCGAGCAGCAGGCCGGCCGGGCCGGCACCGATGATGACGACGGGAATGTGTGTGGGGGTGGGCATCAGGGAGTCTCCAGAGTGTGGGTGCGCATGCAACATGCCGGGATCGAATCTCGAGAGACTAGTGCGCGATGATGATCATGCCTAGCAACATCCTGCGGGTGTTGTGCGATCATCGCGCAAATTTATCGATCATCGCGCGAAATGGCGGACTACCTCCCGACTTCTCTCGCCCCCGCCGACACCATCGCCGGGCTCGCCAAGGGCCTGGCGGTGCTCGAGAGTTTCGACACCGAGCGTCAGCGCCTGAATGCGACCATGGCCGCGCAGCGCGCGGGCATCACACGCGCGGCGGCGCGCCGCCACCTGCTCACGCTGGCGCATCTCGGTTATCTGGAATCGGATGGCTCGTACTACTGGCTGGCGCCGAAGGTGCTGCGGTTCTCGGGCGCCTACATGGCCACGGCGCGGCTGCCGCGCGTGGTCCAGCCCGAGCTGCATCGCATGGCGGCGCGCACCGGTCTGTCGTTCTCGTGCGCGGTGCGCGATGGCGATTTCGTCGTGATCGTGGCGCGCAGCGCGGTGCGCGAAAGCGGCGACCGGCTGCTGGCGCACGGCGTGCATCTGGGCTCGCGCCTGCCGGTGCATGCCACCTCCACCGGCCGCGTGTTGCTGGCCGCGCTGCCCGACGTCGAGCGCGCGGCGTGGCTCGCGGCTGCCGACCTGCAGCGCCTCACGGCGCACACCGTGAGCGATGCGGCTGCGCTGACGGCCGTGCTCGACGACGTGCGGCGCATGGATTACTGCGTGGCTGTGCAGGAGCACGAGCTGGGCATCCAGGCCCTGGCCGTGCCGCTGCGCGACGTGCGCGGCAACACGCTGGCGGCGCTGAACGTGGTGACCGCGACGAACCGGATGCCGCCGCAGGAGCTGCTGCGCCAGTTGTTGCCGCTGTTGCAGGAGGCGGCGCGAACGCTGCGGCCGCTGGTGTGAGGCGCTGCCTCAGGCCGCGCCGCTTTCCACCGCGCACACCCGCAGGCTCAGCTGGCGCAGCAGCTCGGCCGTGCGCTGCACCAGCGGCGTCGGGCGCCGGGTGGCGGGCTGCACCACGTACAGCGTGCTGACGATGTGGGGCGAGTGGATGGGCGCCTCGGCCAGGCCAGTGTCGCCGCCCTGGCCCTGCAGCGCGCTGTCGGTGAGCGCGGCGTAGCCGTAGCCGGCGCGCACGAGGTCGAGGATGACCGGCACGCTCGACACCTCCCAGACCACGTCGAGCTTGACCTGCGAGAGCGTGGCCTGCGCTTCCATCAATTTGCGAAAGATCTGGCTGCGCTGCGGCATCACGAGCGGGTAGCGGGCGAGATCCGCAAACGCCACGCCTTCTGGCGGCAGGCTGCCGGCCGGGCCGATCAGGCGCAGGCGTTCTTCCAGCACCGGGGCGGCCTCGATCTGCGGGTGGCTGGCGGGCGAATAGACCAGGCCCAGATCCATGCGCGCGCTGCCCAGCCACTCGGCAATGGTGACGGAAAATGCCTCGACGATTTCCAGTCGCGCCTTGGGCATGTCGTGCTGGAAGCGCTCGATCAGCAGCGGCGTGAGGCGCCGCGCCAGGCTGGGCGGCAGGCCGACCGTCACCCGCCCGACGGGCTCGCCTCGCCCGCTCAGCAGGTCGTCGCGCGCCGCCGCGACGCCTTGCAGGATGGCGTGGCCGTGCTCCAGCAGCCGCCGGCCCGCGTCGGTGGGCACCACGCCGCGGCCGGTGCGCGTCAGGAGCGTCTCGCGCAGCTCCAGTTCCAGCGCCCGCACCTGGCGGCTCAGCGCCGGCTGCGCCACCTCCAGTGCCTGCGCGGCGCGCGTGAAGCTGCCCAGTTCGGCCACGCGCACAAAGTATTCGAGCTGCTTGAAATCCACGGATATGCCCCTCGGAGACGGGCGTCATCGTAAGCCAAGTCATGCCGTTTCGGCATATCTGCTAGTGGAGATATCGACTTGTTCCGATGAACACGCATATCCACAATGCCTCGGATTGCAGCTCTTTTGACCTACCCGCCATGAGCACGAACACCCCTCCGGTCCTGCGCGCCATCTCCTCGATGGCCACGCGTGCCGTGCTGGCGGAGCTGGTGCAGGCCTGGCAGCAGCAGGGCGGGCGGCCGGTGGCGCTCGAATCGGTCGGCGGGGTGGACGCCGCGCGGCGCGTGCAAGCGGGTGAAGCGCTGGACGTGGTGCTGCTGGCCAGCGATGCGATCGCCGCGCTGATCGCGGGCGGCCATGCCGTCGCCGGCAGTCAGGTGGATTGGGTGCGCTCCGGCACCGCCGTGGCCGTACGCGAGGGGGCGGCGCTGCCGGACATCGGCAGCGAGGCCGCGCTGCGGACCGCCGTGCTGCAGGCCGTCAGCATCGGCTATTCGACCGGCCCCAGCGGCAAGGCCCTGCTGCAGTTGTTTGCGCGCTGGGGTGTTGCCGAGCAGCTCGCGCCCCGGCTGGTGCAGGCGCGCCCCGGCGTGCCGGTGGGGCAGCTTGTCGCGCGGGGCGAAGCGGCCCTGGGGTTTCAGCAACGGAGTGAATTGATGCATGTGCCGGGCATCACCGTGGTGGGCGAGCTGCCGCCGGCGGTGGCGATCGATACCGTGTTCTCCGGCGCACTGGTCGCCGGTGGTCGCGATGAAGCGGCCGTGCGGCAGTTTCTCGCGTTCCTTGCGGGTCCGCAGGCCGCGGCGGCCAAGCAGCGCCAGGGCATGCGGCCGCTGTGAGATTTTGAGAAGGAATGGATTCATGATCATCGACGTGCACGGCCACTACACCACCGCCCCCGCGGCGCTGGGTGAATGGCGCAACAGGCAGATCGCCGCGCTGAAAGACCCGAGCCTGCAACCGAAGGTGTCCGAGCTCAGGATCAGCGACGACGACATCCGCGAGAGCATCGAGAAGAACCAGTTGCGCCTCATGAAGGAGCGCGGCTCGGATTTGACCATCTTCAGCCCGCGCGCGAGCTTCATGGCGCACCACATCGGCAACTTCGAGACGTCGAGCACCTGGGCGGCGATCTGCAACGAGCTGTGCCACCGCGTGAGCGAGCTGTTCCCCGATCACTTCGCGCCCGCCGCGATGCTGCCGCAGTCGCCGGGCGTCGATCCCGCTACCTGCATTCCCGAACTTGAAAAGTGCGTGAAGGAGTACGGCGCGGTCGGCATCAACCTCAACCCCGACCCTTCGGGCGGGCACTGGACCAGCCCGCCGCTGACCGATCGCAGCTGGTACCCGATCTACGAGAAGATGGTCGAATACGACATCCCCGCGATGATCCACGTGAGCACGAGCTGCAATGCCTGCTTTCACACCACCGGCGCGCACTACATCAACGCCGACACCACGGCGGTGATGCAGCTCATCCAGGGCGATCTGTTCAAGGATTTCCCCTCACTCAAGTTCCTGATTCCGCACGGCGGCGGCGCGGCGCCCTACCACTGGGGCCGCTACCGCGGGCTGGCGCAGGAATTAAAGAAGCCGCTGCTCGATACGCACCTGCTGAACAACCTCTACTTCGACACCTGCGTCTACCACCAGCCGGGCATCAACCTGCTGACCGAGGTGATCCCGGTCAAGAACATTCTGTTCGCCAGCGAAATGATCGGCGCGGTGCGCGGCATCGACCCCGAGACCGGGCATTACTACGACGACACCAAGCGCTATGTGGAAGCCACGCAGAACCTGACGGCCGCGGAGAAGCACCAGGTCTATGAAGGCAACGCGCGGCGCGTGTTCACGCGGCTCGACGCGCGGCTGAAGGCGCGCGGGCTGTAACCGGGGAAATATGAGTCAAATCGGCCTCTAATGCCCGCCAGCCAAGCGCGATCAGCTATCGAAACAAAGGGGAAATCAGCATGTATGAATTGGGGGTCGTCCATCGCCACATCGAGCGTGCCGACCGCGCCACGGCCGATGCGCTGGCGCATTTCGGCGCCGCCACGGTGCACGAGGCCATGGGCCGCGTGGGCCTGCTCAAACCGTACATGCGGCCGATCTATCCGGGCGCGCAGGTCTCGGGCACGGCCGTGACGGTGCTGCTGCAGCCGGGTGACAACTGGATGCTGCACGTCGCGGCCGAGCAGATCCGGCCCGGCGACATCGTCGTCGCGGCGGTGACCAGCGAGTGCACCGACGGCTACTTCGGCGACCTGCTCGCCACCAGCTTCAAGGCGCAGGGCGCGCGTGCGCTCATCATCGACGCCGGCGTGCGCGACGTGCGCACGCTGCACGAGATGGGCTTCCCGGTCTGGAGCAAGGCCATCAGCAGCAAGGGCACGATCAAGGCCACGCTGGGCTCGGTCAACATTCCCGTGGTTTGTGCGGGCATGCTGGTCACGCCGGGCGACGTGATCGTGGCCGACGACGACGGCATCGTCTGCGTGCCGCGCGAGAAGGCCGAGGCGACGCTCGCGGCCGCGAAGAAGCGCGAGGACAACGAAACCGGCAAGCGTGAAATCTTCGCCGGCGGCGTGCTCGGGCTGGACTACTACAAGATGCGCGAAGGCCTGGCCAAGGCCGGGCTGCGCTACATCGACTGAGGGGTGGCCGTGTCTGTGCCCGCTTCCGCGCATGACTGGACGATCGGCCTCGTCGGCTATGGCGAGGTCGGCCGCATCCTGGCCGAAGACCTGCGCGCGCAGGGCGTGGTCGTGGCGGCGTTCGACCTCAAGCTCGGCACCGATCAGGGGCAGGCGTTGCAGGCGCATGCCGACCAGCATGGCGTTCGGCTGGCGCAGGGCCATGTCCAGCTTGCGGCGCAATCGGATTTCGTCATCAGCGCCGTGACCGCCAGCCAGACCGTGGCGGTGGCACAGACGTGCGCGAGCGGCCTGCGCGCCGGGGCCTTCTATCTGGACTTCAACTCCGCCTCGCCCGGCGCCAAGCAGCAGGCCGCGGCGCTCGTTGATGCCACCGGCGCGCGCTACGTCGAGGGCGCGGTGATGACCAGCGTGCCGCCGTATCGCATCAAGGTGCCGCTGCTGCTGGGCGGCGCGCATGCGGCGCAACTGGCCGAAAAGATCCATCCGCTGGGCTTTGCGGCCCAGGTGGCGAGCGAGCGCATCGGCGTCGCCTCGGCCACCAAGATGTGCCGCAGCGTGATGATCAAGGGGCTGGAGGCCATGGTCATCGAAAGCTTCACCGCCGCGCGCCACTACGGCGTGGAGGACGCGGTGCTCGCCTCCTTGCATGAAACCTTCCCCGGCATCGATTGGGAGCGGCAGGGCGCGTACTTCTTCCAGCGCGTGATCGAGCACGGGCGCCGGCGCAGCGAGGAGATGGTCGAATCGGCCCGCACCGTGCGCGACGCGGGACTGCCGCCCTTCATCGCGCAGGGCGCGGCCGAGCGCCAGGCGTGGATCGCCGACCTCGCGCAGGGCGGCGTGTTCGGCGAACGCGGCACCCCCGGCTTTGCGCGCAGCGGCGACTGGCGCATCGAGGCCGACCGGCTGCTTGCGCACCTCAAGGAGTCAGGCACATGAGCACCTTTGAAAAAACCCCCGGCTGGCTGGACTGGTACCAAGGGCCGTCCACGCCGCGCTTCAAGCTCCCCGCGGGTGCGGTCGATGCGCACTGCCACGTCTTCGGCCCGGGCGACGAATTCCCCTACGCGCCCGAGCGCAAGTACACGCCCTGCGACGCGAGCAAGGCGCAGCTCTTCGCGCTGCGCGATCACCTGGGCTTCGCGCGCAACGTGATCGTGCAGGCCACCTGCCACGGCGCGGACAACCGCGCGCTGGTCGATGCGCTCCAAGCCGCGCAGGGCAAGGCGCGCGGCGTGGCCACGGTGCGGCGCGGTGTGAGCGACGAGGAGCTGCGGCAGCTTCACGCCGCCGGTGTGCGCGGCGTGCGCTTCAACTTCGTCAAGCGCCTGGTGGACTTCACCCCGCGCGAGGAACTGATGGAGATCGCCGAACGCATCCAGCCCCTGGGCTGGCATGTCGTCATCTACTTCGAGGCGGTCGATCTGCCCGAGTTGTGGGACTTTTTCACCAGCCTGCCGACGACATTGGTCGTCGATCACATGGGGCGCCCCGACGTGAAGCAGGGCGTGGACAGCGATGAATTCGACCTGTTCCTGCAGTTCATGCGCGAGCACGACAACGTGTGGAGCAAGGTGAGCTGCCCCGAGCGCCTGTCGGTCAGCGGCCCGCCCGCGCTGCATGGCGAGCAAAACGCCTACCGCGACGTGGTCCCGTTCGCGCGCCGCGTGGTCGAGCTCTTCCCCGATCGCGTGCTCTGGGGCACCGACTGGCCGCACCCGAACCTGAAGAACCACATGCCCGACGACGGCCTGCTGGTCGATTTCATCCCGCACATCGCGCCCACGCCCGAGCTGCAGCGGCAGTTGCTGGTGGACAACCCGATGCGCCTGTACTGGCCTGAAGAACACTGAAAGGAGCACGCCATGGCCCTGGAAAAACCGTATCTCGACGTGCCCGGCACGATCATCTTCGATGCCGAGCAAAGCCGCAAAGGCTACTGGCTCAACCAGTTCTGCGTCTCGCTGATGAAGGCGGACAACCGCGCGCGTTTCAAGGCCGACGAGCGCGCCTACCTCGACGAGTGGCCGATGAGCGAGGAGCAGAAGCGGGCCGTGCTGGCGCGCGACTTGAACTGGTGCATGCGCACGGGCGGCAACATTTATTTCCTCGCGCGCATCGGCGCCACCGACGGCAAGAGCTTCCAGCAGATGGCCGGTTCGATGACCGGCATGAGCGAGGACGAATACCGCGCCATGATGGTCGCGGGCGGCCGCTCGGCCGAGGGCAACCGCTACCTCGGCGAAGACGGCGACGCGCAGCCGCAGCACCAGCCCCAGGGCCGTGCCGGGCGCGAGGCCACCGCCACGAAAGGACACTGAACATGGCACGCATCACCGCCTCCGTCTACACCTCCCACGTGCCCGCGATCGGCGCGGCGATGGATCTGGGCAAGACCCGTGAACCCTACTGGGCGCCCATGTTCGCGGGCTACGACTTCTCGCGCCAGTGGCTCAAGGAGAACACGCCCGACGTGATCCTGATGGTCTACAACGACCACGCGACCGCATTCAGCCTGGACATGATTCCCACGTTCGCGCTCGGCACCGCCGCCGAGTACCCGGTGGCCGACGAAGGCTGGGGCCCGCGTCCCGTGCCCAAGGTGACCGGCCACCCCGAGCTCGCGAGCCACATCGCGCAAAGCGTGATCCAGCAGGACTTTGACCTCACCATCGTCAACAGGATGGCGGTCGATCACGGCCTCACGGTGCCGCTGTCGCTGATGTGCGGCGAGAAAGACCCGGTCAAGGACGCCTGGCCCTGCCCGGTGATCCCGCTGGCGGTGAACGTGGTGCAGTACCCCGTGCCCTCGGGCATGCGCTGCCTGAACCTGGGCCGAGCGATCCGCAAGGCCATCGAGAGCTACGACGAAGATCTGAAGGTGCAGATCTGGGGCACGGGCGGCATGAGCCACCAGCTCCAGGGCGCGCGCGCCGGGCTCATCAACAAGGCATGGGACAACCGGTTCCTCGACCTGCTGATCGAAAACCCCGTGGGCCTAGCCGAAATCCCGCACATCGAATACGTGCGCGAGGCCGGCAGCGAGGGTATCGAACTCGTGATGTGGCTGATCGCGCGCGGCGCGATGGCCGACGTCGATCAGGCACGGCCGCTGCCCAAGGTGGTGCACCGCTTCTATCACGTGCCGGCATCGAACACCGCCGTGGGCCACGTCATCATGGAAAACCCGGTGTAGCGCCTGATGGACAAGCGCAAGCAGCTATCAAAACAAGAGGAATTGCAATGACCCAACCCCTCAAGGTCGCGCTGGCCGGTGCCGGGGCCTTCGGCATCAAGCACCTGGACGGCATCAGGAACATCCCCGGCGTGCAGGTCGTCTCGCTCGTGAGCCGCGATCTGGCCAAGACCCGCGAAGTGGCCGACAAATACGGCATCGCGCACGTCGCGACCGATCTGGCCGAAAGCCTGGTGCGGCCCGAGGTCGATGCGGTCATTTTGTGCACGCCCACGCAGATGCATGCGGCGCAGGCCGTCCAGTGCCTGCAGGCGGGCAAGCACGTGCAGGTGGAAATCCCGCTGTGCGACAGCCTCGCCGATGGCCAGCGGGTGCTCGATGCGCAGCGGAAGGCCGGGCGCATCGCCATGGTCGGGCACACGCGCCGCTTCAACCCTAGCCACCAGTGGGTGCACAAGAAGATTGCCGCGGGCGAGTTTCACATCCAGCAGATGGACGTGCAGACCTACTTCTTTCGCCGCACCAACACCAATGCGCTGGGTCAGCCGCGCTCATGGACCGATCACCTGCTGTGGCACCACGCCGCGCACACGGTCGATCTGTTCGCGTACCAGGCGGGCAGCCCCATTGTGCAGGCCAACGCCCTCCAGGGGCCGATCCACCCGCAGCTCGGCATCGCGATGGACATGAGCATCCAGCTCAAGGCGGCCAATGGCGCGATCTGCACGCTCAGCCTCTCCTTCAACAACGACGGGCCGCTGGGCACGTTTTTCCGCTACATCGGCGACACCGGCACGTACCTGGCGCGCTACGACGACCTCTATACCGGCAGGGACGAGAAGATCGACGTTTCCCAAGTGGATGTGTCGATGAACGGCATCGAGCTGCAGGACCGCGAATTCTTCGCCGCGATCCGCGAAGGGCGCGAGCCCAATGCCAGCGTGCAGCAGGTCTTCGGCTGCTACCAGGTGCTGCACGACCTGCAGCGGCAACTCACGGCTTCATAGGACTTTGGCACCCATGCAATTTCACCACCACGGCTATGTCTCCGGCGACCCGCGCATCCAGCCCGCGGCGGGCGTCGGCATCGATCGTCCAGAACGGATCCCCGAGCAGGTCGATGTGCTGATCGTTGGCGCGGGTCCCGCCGGGATGATCCTGGCGGCGCAGCTCGCGCAGTTCCCCGGCATCACCACGCGCATCGTCGAGCGGCGCGCCGGGCGCCTGGAAATCGGCCAGGCCGACGGCATCCAGAAGCGCAGCGTCGAAACCTTCGAGGCCTTCGGCTTCGCCGACGAGATCGTCGCCGAGGGCTGCGAGGTCACGCAGACGGTGTTCTGGAAGCCCGACCCGGCCAACCCGGCCCGCATCGTGCGCACCTCGCGCGAGCCCGAAGACGCGCACGACACCAGCGAGTACCCGCACATCCTGGTGAACCAGGCGCGCGTGCTCGACTATTTCGCGCAGGTGATGGAACGCGCCCCCACGCGCATGCGGCCCGATTACGGGCTGGAGTTCACGGGCCTGGAAGTGGCCGAATCCGGCACGCATCCGGTGACCGTTACGCTCAAGCACACCGCGGGCGACAGCGCGGGCCAGAGCCGCGTGGTGCGCGCCAGGTACGTGGTGGGCACCGACGGCGCGCACAGCCGCGTGCGCGGCGCCATCGGCTGCAGCTTCACGGGCGGCGCGTCCAACCACGCCTGGGGCGTGATGGACGTGCTGGCGGTGACGGACTTTCCCGACACCCGCACCAAGTGTGTGATCAAGTCGGAGGACCAGGGCAGCATCCTGCTCATCCCGCGCGAAGGCGGCTTCATGTTCCGCCTCTACGTCGATCTGGGCGATGTCGATCCCGCCACCGGCGGCGCGATCCGCAAGACCACGGCCGAGCAGACCATCGCGCGGGCGCAGGCCATCCTGCGGCCCTACACGCTCGACGTACGCCACGTCGCCTGGTACAGCGTCTATGAAGTGGGGCACCGCGTGTGCGACCGCTTCGACGACGTGCCGCTCGAGCAGCTCGGCCGGCGCGCGCCGCGCGTCTTCATCGCGGGCGACGCCAGCCACACGCACAGCGCCAAGGCCGGGCAGGGCATGAATGTCTCGATGCAGGACGGCTTCAACCTCGGCTGGAAGCTCGCGCACGTGCTCGAAGGCCGCAGCCCCGAGAGCCTGCTCGCCAGCTATTCGGCCGAGCGCCAGGTGATCGGCCAGAACATCATCGACTTCGACAAGCGCTGGGCCACGACGATGGCCACGCCGCCCGAGCAGCTCGGTGGCCCGCGCGAGGTCGAGGCCGCCTATGCGCGGATCACCGAATTCGCCCAGGGCTTCATGACGCAGTACGCGCCGTCGATCATCACGGGCGGTGGCGAGCACCAGCACCTGGCGGCGGGTTTCCCGATCGGCAAGCGCTTTCATTCCGCGCGCGTGGTGCGCGTGGCCGATGCCAGGCCGCTGCACCTGGGCCATCAGGCGCGGGCCGACGGGCGCTGGCGCCTGTACGTCTTCGCCGATGCGGCGCGCGCGGGCGCGGCCTCGCCCACCACCGCGCTGGCCACGTGGCTGGCCGAGGCCGCCGATTCTCCGGTGCGCGCCCACACACCCGAAGGGCTGGATGCGAACGCCTGGTTCGACGTGAAGGTCATCTACCAGCAGCCGCACACCGAGGTGGACATCGCGCATGTTCCCGACGCCTTCCAGCCGCGCGTCGGTCCGTGGCAGCTCGTCGATCACGAAAACGTGTTCGCCGCGCTGGCCGATGAGGACATCTTCGCGCGGCGCGCGATCAGCCGCGAAGGCGCGCTGGTGCTGGTGCGCCCCGACCAGTACGTGGCGCACGTGCTGCCGCTCTCGGCCACCCGCGAACTGGCCGCGTTCTTTCTCGGTTTCATGCGCCTGCGCGGATGAGCCCCCTTCGATCTCGTTCACAACTCAACTCAAGGAGACTTTCATGCGATTCGTCAAAACCGTGATCCAGGCCACGCTGGTGGCCAGCGCGCTCGCCAGTGCCGGCCTGGTGCAGGCCAAGGACCTGACCATAGGCCTGGTGCTGTCGGTATCCGGCCCGTTCGCCGACTACGGCAAGCAGATCAAGCATGGCATCGACGTCTATATGGCGCAGCACGGCGACACCGTGGCCGGGCGCAAGGTCAAGCTCATCGTCAAGGACGACACCGGCATGGCGCCGCAGGTGGCCAAGCGCATGGCGCAGGAGCTGCTGGTCAATGACAAGGTGGACATCCTCGCCGGGTTTGATCTCACGCCCAACGCCTTCTCCGCCGCACCGCTGGCGACGCAGGGCAAGGTGCCGATGATCGTGATGAACGCGGCCACCTCGTCGGTGACCGAAAAATCGCCCTACATCGTGCGTGTGTCGATGACGCTGCCGCAGGGCGCGTGGGCCATGGCCAAGTGGGCGGCCGAGAACAACATCAAGTCCGCGTACACGCTGGTGGCTGACTACGGCCCCGGCCACGACGCCGAGGTGCAGTTCAAGAAGACTTTCACCGAGCTCGGCGGCAAGATCGTCGGCGAAGTGCGCACGCCGGTGAACACCGCCGACTACGCGGCCTACCTGGAGCGCGTCAAGGACGCCAAGCCGGACGCGATGTTCACCTTCGTGCCGCCGGGCAGCTCGATGGTTGCGCTCATGAAGGGCTTTCGCGAGCTGGGGCTGGACAAGGCCGGCATCCAGGCGATCGGCCCGGGCGACCTGACCGACGAGAACGAGCTGGCCGCGATGGGCAATTCGGCGCTCGGGCTGGTCACGGCCTTCCACTATTCGCAGGCGCACGATTCGCCCGAGAACAAGGCCTACGTCGCGGCCTACCTCAAGGCCTTCCCCAAGGACAGGCCCAACTTCATGTCGGTGGGCGGCTACGACGGCATGCACCTGATCTACCAGGTGCTGGAAAAGACCAAGGGTGATGCCGGCGGCGACGCCTTCGTGGCGGCGGCCAAGGGCATGCAGTGGACGAGCCCGCGCGGCCCGGTGCAGATCGACCCGGAGACGCGCGACATCGTCCAGAATGAGTACATCCGCAAGCTGGAGAACGTCAACGGCGAGGTGCAGAACGTCGAGTTCGCCACGCTGAAGGCGGTCAAGGACCCCGGCAAGGCGGCGAAGTAAGCATTTCCCCGGCCTGCGCGGCGCGTCACATGGCGCGCCGCGCGCAACCTGTTGCATGAGCCACCATGACGATCTTGTTTGACGGTATCGCCTTTGGCATGTTGCTGTTCCTCATCAGCGTGGGCCTGTCGGTCACGCTGGGCCTGATGAACTTCGTCAACCTCGCGCACGGCGTGTTCGCGATGGTGGGCGGCTACGTCTGCGTGGTGCTGCTCAATGACTGGGGCGTGCCCTTCCTGGCGACGATACCGTTCGCCATCATCGTGCCCGGCCTCGTCGGCGTGGTGCTGGAGCGCCTGCTCTACCGGCGCCTGTACGAGGCGTCCGACCTCGACCAGGTGCTGTTCTCGCTCGGCCTGGTGTTCATGGCGGTGGCGGCGACGCACTACTTCTTCGGCGCGCGCCAGCAGCCGCTGCACCTGCCGGCGTTTCTCTCGGGACAGATCCATCTGCCCGGCGCCGACATCGGAGTCTACCGGCTGTTCCTCGTGATCGCGGGCATCGTCGTGGCGGTGGGGCTGCAGTGGTCGGTGATCCGCACCTCGTTCGGCGCACGGCTGCGCGCCGCGGTGGACAACCAGCGCACCGCGCGAGGCCTGGGGATCGACGTGAACCGCGTCTTCATGCTCACCTTCGCGCTCGGTTCGGCGCTCGCGGGTCTGGGCGGCGCGCTGGGCGTGGAGATGCTCGGGCTCGATCCCGAATTCCCGGTCAAGTACCTCGTGTACTTCCTGATCGTCGTTACCGTGGGCGGCGGCGGCAACATCCTGGGCTCGCTCTGGGCCGCGCTGCTGCTGGGCGTGGCCGACGTGGCGGGCAAGTACTACGTGCCGCAGATCGGCGCCTTCATCATCTACGCGATCATGGTCGTGATCCTGATCGTGCGCCCGCAAGGCCTGTTCGGCCGCGCCCACCACTGAGACGCCGTCATGACCTCTCTCGCTTCGCCCGTCGCCGCCGATTCGGCCGCGGACATCCACGACAGCCTGCGGCGCTTTCGCCGCTCGGCCGACTGGAAGCCGCTCGAATACCTGTTCTGGTGCCTGCCCGTCGCGGCGTACTTCCTGTTTCCGGGCAACTACCTGCTGCTCAGCCAGATCGCGGTTACCAGCCTGTTCGCGCTCTCGCTCGATCTGATCTTCGGCTACGCGGGCATCATCTCGCTCGGGCATGCGGCGTTCTTCGGCGTCGGCGCTTACACCGTGGGTCTGCTCGGGATGCGCGGCATGGGCGATCCCCTGACCGGGCTGGTGCTGGCGGCGCTGTTCGCAGCCATCCTCGGGTTCTTCAGCAGCTTCCTGCTGCTGCGCGGCAGCGACCTGGCGCGGCTCATGGTCACGCTGGGCGTGGCGCTGATGCTCTACGAGCTGGCCAACAAGTTCAGCGGCATCACCGGCGGGGTCGATGGCATACCCGGCATAGAGATCAAGCCGGTGCTCGGGCTGTTCGAGTTCGACCTATACGGGCGCACCGGCTACATCTACGCCGTCGTCGTGCTGTTCGTGCTGTTCTGGATCGCGCGGCGCATCGTGCATTCGCCGTTCGGCCAGAGCCTGCGCGGCATCCAGATGAATGCGCAGCGCATGCCGGCGCTGAGCGTGCCGGTCAACCGGCGCCTGGTCACGGTCTACACGTTGGGCGCAGCCTACGCGGGCGTGGCCGGGGCAGTGCTGGCGCAGACCAACCAGTTCGTTTCGCTGTCGGTGCTCGGTTTCGAGAATTCGGCCGACCTGCTGCTGATCCTGATCCTGGGGGGCACCGGGCGGCTGTACGGCGGGCTCATCGGCGCCATCGTCTTCATCGTTGCCAAGCATTTCCTGTCCGATCTGAACCCGCAGTACTGGCAGTTCTGGCTCGGCCTGGCGCTGGTGCTGCTGGTGATGTATGCGCGCGGCGGCATTCTGGGCACCGCGTCGAAATGGCTGGAAAAACGACGCCAGCGCGCGCAGTCTCGCCCGGTGGGGGGTGCGGCATGAACGCGGTGCTGCAGACGCACGGCCTGGTGCGCACCTTTGGCGGCTTCGTCGCCACCGACCATGTCGATCTGGCCGTGCAGGCGGGCGCGCGCCACGCGCTCATCGGCCCCAACGGCGCGGGCAAGACGACGCTGATCAACCTGCTCACTGGCTACCTCGCGCCGACCGAGGGGCGTGTCACGCTGATGGGCGAGGACGTCACGCGCATGCCGCAGCACGCGCGCTGCCGCAAGGGCCTGGTGCGTACCTTCCAGATCAATCAGTTGTTCGGCGACATGACGGTGCTCGAATCGGTCGCGATGTCGGTCAGTGAGCGCCTGGGCCTGGGCGCGAGCTGGTTCAAGCCGCTGGCGGCGCGCGGCGAGGCGGTCGACGAGGCGGCGGTGATCCTGCAGCGCCTCGGGCTTTTGAGCGATGCCTACGAGACCACGCGCAACCTCGCCTACGGCCGCCAGCGGCTGATCGAGATCGCGCTGGCGCTGGCGCAGCACCCCAAGGTGCTGCTGCTCGACGAACCGGCGGCGGGCGTGCCCACGAGCGAGAGCCGCGAGCTGTTCGAGGTGATCGCGCAACTGCCGCGTGATGTGACCATCCTCTTGATCGAGCACGACATGGACCTGGTGTTCCGCTTTGCCGAGCGCATCTCGGTGCTGGTCTCGGGCGCGCTGCTGCTGGAAGACACGCCCGAGGTCATCGCCAACCACCCGCGCGTGCGCGAGGTCTATCTGGGAGAAGCCCATGGCTGAACTGCTGCAGGTGGAGAACGTCTGGGCCGGCTATGGCGATGCCATCGTGCTCGAAGAGCTGTCATTCAGCGTCGCCGCGGGCGGCAGCCTGGCGCTGCTCGGGCGCAACGGCATGGGCAAGACCACACTGCTCACCACGCTGATGGGCGCCACGCGGCTGCACCGCGGGCGCATCGTGTTCGACGGCGTGGACATCACGAAGATGCCGAGCCACCGGCGCGCGCAGCTCGGCCTGGGCTGGGTGCCGCAGCAGCGCGACGTGTTCCCCTCGCTCACGGTGGAGGAAAACCTAACCGTCGTGGCCCGCCCCGGTCACTGGACGCTGCAGCGCGTGTACGACATGTTCCCGCGCCTGCGCGAGCGCCGCGCCAACATGGGCAATCAGCTCTCCGGCGGCGAGCGCCAGATGCTCGCGATCGGCCGCGCGCTGATGCTCAACCCCAGGATGCTGCTGCTCGACGAGCCGCTGGAGGGCCTGGCGCCGCTGATCGCGCAGGAGCTGCTGCACATCATCCACACCATGGTGAGCGAGGGCCGCATGGCGGTGATCCTCGTGGAGCAGCATGCGCGCCAGATCCTGCCGATCACGCGCGATGCGCTGGTGCTCGAACGCGGGCGCGTTGTCTATTCGGGTGCCAGCGCCGAACTGCTCGCCGATGGCGCCCGGCTCGATGGCTGGCTCGGGGCGGGTTCGACCACCGGTTCCAGCGCCGCCGCGGCGTCGGCAGCGCCGGTGCCCGAGCGCATCGCCGCGATCGATGCCATCCGCAACGAGCATCGCGCGATCGCGGCCGTGCTGAACGCGCTCACGCGCATCGTCGACGAACTGGAGGCCGGGCGCCTGCAACCCAATTTCACGCTGCTTGCGAGCCTGATCGAATACCTCGCCGAGGTGCCGGACAAGGTCCACCATCCCAAGGAAAACCAGATCTTCGCGATGCTGCGCGAGCGCACGCACGAGGTCGATGCCCAGCTCGACCAGCTCGAAGCCGAGCACCGCGAGGCCGTGGCGCAGACCAGCCGGCTCGATCGCGCGCTGGTCAGCTACGTGCAGGGCGGCGCCGAGGGCTTCGCGGGTTTTCGCGACGCGGCGCGCGCCTACGTGGCCGACGAGTGGAAACACGTGAACACCGAGGAGCGCCATATCCTGCCCGCCGCGCGGCGGCTGTTCAGCGCCGAGGAGTGGCAGGGCATCGGCGAGGACTTCGCGCGCAATGGCGACCCCTGGACCGGGCAGGACAACCGCTATGCGCAGTTGTTCAAGCGCATCACGCAGCTCGCGCCGCCGCCGCTCGGCGTGGGCGAGGCGCGTTGACGCGAACCCCTGCCGCTTCGTGGCGATTCACAGGCCGAAGTCGTATTCGACCGTGAGCGGCGCGTGGTCGGAAAAGCGCGCCTCCTTGTAGACGGATGCGCGGCGCGCCTTTTGCGCCAGCGCCTGCGTGGCCACCTGGTAGTCGATGCGCCACCCCACGTTGTTGGCCCAGGCCTGGCCGCGGTTGCTCCACCATGTGTAGCTTTCCGCCGTGGTTTCGGGATGCAGCCGGCGGTAGATGTCGATCAGCGCGGGCGCGGTGTCGGGTGCCAGCAGCGCGCTCATCCAGGCGCGCTCCTCGGGCAGGAAGCCGCTGTTCTTCTGGTTGCTGCGCCAGTTCTTCAGGTCGATCTGCTGGTGCGCGATGTTCAGGTCGCCGCAGAGGATGAAATCGCGCTCCTCTTTCAGGCGCTGCAGGTGCGGCGCCATCACCTCCAGGAAGCGGAATTTCGCCTCCTGGCGCTCCTCGCTCGACGAGCCGCTCGGAAAGTAGCTGCTGATGATGGAGAGCTTGCGCGCCGGGGTGTCGAAGCGCAGCTCAACCCAGCGCCCCTCGGCATCGAACTCGGGGCTGCCGATGCCCGTGAGCACGTCGCTGGGCTCATGGCGCGTGTAGATGCCCACGCCCGAGTACCCCTTCTTCTCGGCGAAATGGAAATGCCCGGCAAGATCGGCCAGGTGCTCGAAGCGCCCGGCCACGTCGCTCGCCTGCGCCTTGAGCTCCTGCACGCAAATACAATCCGGACGCCGTGTCTGCAGCCATTCAGCCAGCCCCTTGGTGGTGGCCGAGCGGATGCCGTTGAGGTTGAGGCTGGTCAGGATGAACTGGGGATGTGTCATGACGGATCAAGGGGCGTTGCCTGCGGAGCCGGGTGCTCTGGCGCAGGATTTCGTGCGGTTTGCACTCGAATGCGGCGTATTGCGCTTTGGCGAATTCAAGACCAAGGCCGGGCGCATGAGCCCGTATTTCTTCAATGCCGGGCTGTTCGACGATGGCGCCAGGCTTGGGCGGCTGGCCCAATTCTATGCACGCGCGCTGATTGCCAGCGGGATCGAATTCGACATGCTCTTCGGCCCCGCGTACAAGGGCATCGTGCTGGCGGCCGCTGTGGCGATCGAGCTGGCGCGCCTGGGGCGCAATGTGCCCTTCGCCTACAACCGCAAGGAAGCCAAGGACCACGGCGAGGGCGGCTCGCTCGTCGGCGCGCCGCTCAAGGGGCGGGTGCTTATCGTCGATGACGTGATGAGCGCGGGCACGGCGGCGCGCGAGGCGATCGCGCTCATCCGTGGCGCCGGGGCCACGCCGCATGCGCTGGCGATCGCGCTGGACCGCCAGGAGATGGCGACGGAAGACGGCAGGGACGTGCCGCACAGCGCCGTGCAGTACGTGCGCAACACACTGGGCATGCAGGTTTGCGCTATCGCCAATTTGCAGGATTTGCTGCATTATCTATCGGTTGGTGGCGGCGATGGACCGATGCGCGAGCACCGTGATCGCGTGCTGGCATATCGGGCGCGTTATGGCGTGGCAGACTGAGGAAAGGCAAGGAGCGTGGCAGTTGGGCGATGGTTGATGCTGGGGGTCGGCGCGCTGGCGGCGTGCATCGGTGCGGCGGCACTGGCCCAGGCGACGGGCCAGGCATCAGGTTCGGAGGTCTATACCTGCATCGACAGGAATGGCCGCCGGATCACCTCCGATCGTTTCATCCCTGAGTGCGGCGACCGCGAGCAGCGGGTGCTCGACGCTTCAGGCGCGGAGCGCCGGCGCATCGGACCGTCGCTGAGCGAGCATGAACGCAGTGCCCAGGAGGCCGAGCGGCGCAAGCGTGCCCAGGCGAAGGCACAGGAGCTGGCGGATCGGCGCGCCGAGCGTGTTCTCATCACGCGCTATCCGGATGAGGCGGCGCACCGGGCCGAGCGCCAGAGCGCGCTCAGCCAGGTCGATGACGCGATCGCCATGGCCAGGGGACGCATCTCGCAGTTGCAGGCCGACCGCAAAAAACTCGATCAGGAACTGGAGTTCTACAACGGTGCGCTCGCCAAGGCACCGGTGCGACTGCAGCGCGCGTTTTCCGACAACGACCAGGCCGTGGAGGAGCAGGAGCGCTTCATCCTCGCCAGGCAGCAGGAGAAGAAACGCATCAACGAGCGCTTCGACGAGGAACTGGCCAAACTGCGTGTGCTCTGGGCGCAGCAGCAGGCGGCGCAGGAAGCCCTGTCGCCCACGTCGGAAAAACCCTGAAAAGAGAGCTGGCAGCGCTTGCCTGGCAAGCGTTTCAGGCCAATTTGGCCTTCAATAGTTCATTGACCTGCTGTGGATTGGCCTTGCCCTTGCTGGCCTTCATCACCTGACCGACGAGGGCATTGAACGCCTTGTCCTTGCCCGCCTTGAACTGCGCCACGTTGTCGGGGTTGGCGGCGATCACCTCGTCGATGATTTTTTCCAGCGCGCCGCTGTCATTCATTTGCTTGAGGCCCTTGACGGCAATCACCGCATCCACGTCCGTGCCCTCTCCGCTCCAGAGCACCTCGAACACCTGCCGGGCGGCGTTGTTAGAGATGGTGGCGTCGTGAATGCGCGCGATCAGTCGCGCGAGCTGGCCGCTCGTGACCTTGACCGCGTCCATGCCGATTTCTTCCAGGTTCAGGCGCCGTGAAATCTCGCCCATCACCCAGTTGCTCACCAGCTTGGGCTGGCTGCTGGCCCGCGCGGCGTCCTCGAAATAGGCGGCCATGGCGCGGCTTTGCGTCAGCGTGGTGGCGTCGTACTCGGGCAGGCCGTACTGCGCGACGAAGCGTGCGGCCATGTGCTGCGGCAGCTCGGGCATTTGCGCCTTGACCTGCGCCACCCATTCGTCGGCGATGACGAGCGGCGGCAGGTCCGGATCGGGAAAGTAGCGGTAGTCGGCCGCGTCTTCCTTGCTGCGCATGGCGCGCGTCTCGCCCGTGTCGGGGTTGAACAGCACCGTGGCCTGGCGGATCGCGTGGCCGTCCTCGATCTGCTCGATCTGCCAGCGGATCTCGTAGTCGATCGCCAGCTGCATGTTCTTGAAGCTGTTGAGGTTCTTGATCTCGCGGCGCGTGCCCAGAGGCTGGCCGGGCTTGCGCACGCTGACGTTGGCGTCGCAGCGAAATGACCCTTCCTGCATGTTGCCGTCGCAGATGCCGATCCAGGTGACGATCTGGTGCAGCGCCTTGGCGTAGGCCACGGCCTGCGCCGACGAAGACATGTCGGGCTCGGTCACGATCTCCAGCAGCGGCGTGCCGGCGCGGTTCAGGTCGATGCCCGACTGGCCGATGAAGTCCTCGTGCAGGCTCTTGCCCGCGTCTTCCTCCAGGTGCGCGCGCACCAGGCGCACCGTCTGCTTTTCCTCGCCGAGGTAGAACGAGACGCTGCCGCCCTGCACCACGGGAATCTCGAACTGGCTGATCTGGTAGCCCTTGGGCAGATCAGGGTAGAAATAATTCTTGCGCGCAAAAATGCTCTCTGGCGCAATGTGGGAGCCGAGTGCCAGGCCTAATTTGATAGCGCACTCGACGGCCTTCCTGTTCATCACCGGCAGCGCGCCGGGCAGTGCCAGGTCCACCGGGCTGGTGTGCGTGTTGGGCTCGGCGCCAAACGCCGTGCTGGCACGGCTGAAGATCTTCGATTGCGTGGCAAGCTGGGCATGCGTCTCGAAGCCGATCACGACTTCGTAGCCCTCGATCAATGGTGCGTTCATTTCAGTATCCGTCGGGCGTGCGCAGGTGAAAGTCCGTTGCCTGCTGGAAGGCGTGCGCGGCGCTCAAAAGCCGTCCCTCCTGGAAATGGTTGGCGATGAGCTGCAGCCCCACCGGCATGCCGTGCGCGCCGCTGCCCACGGGGTGCGACAGCCCAGGCAGACCGGCGAGCGAGGCCGGCAGCGTGTAGACGTCCGACAGATAGTTGGCCACGGGGTCGGTCTGCGCGCCGATGGCGGGCGCGACCGTTGGCGCCACCGGGCCGGCGATCACGTCGCACTGTGCAAAGGCCTGCTGGAAGTCGTCGGCGATCAGGCGGCGGATCTTCTGCGCCTGCAGGTAGTAGGCGTCGTAATAGCCCTCGGAGAGCACGTAGGTGCCGATCATGATGCGGCGCTTGACCTCCTCGCCGAAGCCTTCGGCGCGGCTCTTCTGGTACATGTCCAGCAGGTCGGTGTATTTTTCGGCCCGGTGGCCGTAACGCACGCCGTCGAAGCGCGAGAGGTTGGAGCTCGCCTCGGCCGGGCTCAGGATGTAGTAAACCGGCACCGACAGGCGCGTGCGCGGCAGCGAAATCTTCACGCGGCGCGCGCCCAGTTTTTCATATTCGGCGAGCGCCGCGTCGATGGCCGCGCGCACGTCGCTCGCCAGACCCTCGCCGAAGAATTCCTCGGGAATGCCGATGCGCAGGCCGTCGAGTGGCGCGCCCAGCGCTCTCGTGTAGTCCTCGGCCGGGCGATCGACGCTGGTGGCGTCGTGCATCACGTCCGGCCCGCACAGGGCCGAGAGGATGAGTGCGCAGTCCTCGGCCGAGCGGCCCATGGCGCCCGCCTGGTCGAGGCTGGAGGCGTAGGCGATCATGCCGTAGCGGCTGGCGCGCCCGTAGGTGGGCTTGATGCCGGTCACGCCGCAAAAGCCCGCGGGCTGGCGGATCGAGCCGCCGGTGTCGCTGCCCGTGGCCGCGGGCGTGAGGCGTGCCGCGACGGCCGCCGACGAGCCACCCGAGGAACCGCCGGGCACGTGTGCGCTGTTCCAGGGGTTGCGCACGGGCTGCGGGGCGTCGAACCCCACGGGCGCCACACCCGAGCTTTCGCTCGCGCCGCCCATGGCGAATTCGTCGCAGTTGAGTTTGCCCAGCGTCACGCAGCCCGCGGCGGCGAGCTGGCGCACGATGGTCGCGTCGAAGGGCGAGCGATAGCCCGCGAGCATCCTGCTCGCGGCCGTGGTGGTGAAGTCGCGCGTGACGAAGACATCCTTGTGCGCGATGGGCACGCCCGCGAGCCGCCCGCCCTTGCCCTGCGCGATCAGCGCGTCCTGCGCGCGCGCCTGGGCGAGCGTCGCCTCTTCGTCGATCGCGAGAAAGGCGCCCAGATGCTGATGCGCGCGGGCGCGGGCCAGAAAGTGCCGCGCCGCTTCCACGCCGCTGATTTTCCTGCCTTGCAGTTGCGCGGCCAGCTCGGCCACGCTCAGTTGATGCAGTTCGGTGTTCATGGGGTTACTCGATCACGCGCGGCACGAGGAACAGGCCGCGTTCGGCGGCCGGGGCGTTGGCCAGATAGGCCTCGCGCTCATTGGGCTCGCTCACCGCGTCGTCCATCAGGCGCAGCGCCACGGGCTCGACGGCCGACAGCGGGTGCGCCAGCGGCTTGATGCCGCTCGTGTCCACTGCCTGCATCTGTTCGACGACGGTGAAGAAATCATTGATCGTGGCGCGCATACGTTCGGCTTCGTCGCCGCTCAGTTCAAGCCGCGCCAGACGCGCGATGCGCGTGATGTCTTCGGGAGTCAGTGCCATGGTGGGAAACGGCGTCGTAACGGCTTGCAAAACACTGCAAACGGCTGCGAACGGCGCAAAGTTATTCACAGGGATGCAGTATTATCCGAGCTTTGCCGCAATACCCCGCATCGCGCTGGTCATTGAGCGAAAAACCACCCCCCACACCCCTGCAGTTTGCGGCGATGGCAGGCCGACGCGCATGCCGTGCCGAGAAGGATTAGTGCATGTTCGGAGCATTTCGTCGGTATTTTTCCACCGATCTGGCCATCGACCTGGGTACGGCCAACACCCTGATCTTCGCCCGCGACAAGGGCCTCGTGCTCGACGAGCCCTCGGTCGTCGCGATCCGTCACGAGGGCGGCCCGCACGGCAAGAAGGTGATTCAGGCCGTGGGCAAGGAAGCCAAGGCCATGCTCGGCAAGGTGCCGGGCAACATCGAGGCCATCCGCCCGATGAAGGACGGCGTGATCGCCGACTTCGTGATCACCGAGCAGATGATCAAGCAGTTCATCCGCATGGTGCATCCGCGCAGCGTCTTCACGCCCAGCCCGCGCATCATCATCTGCGTGCCCTGCGGCTCCACTCAGGTGGAACGGCGTGCCATCAAGGACGCGGCCGAGGCCGCCGGCGCGCGCGAGGTCTTCCTGATCGAGGAACCCATGGCCGCGGGCATAGGCGCGGGGCTGCCGGTCTCCGAAGCCTCGGGCTCGATGGTGGTGGACATCGGCGGTGGCACCACTGAAGTGGGCGTGATCTCGCTCGGCGGCATGGTCTACAAGGGGAGCGTCCGCGTGGGCGGCGACAACTTCGACGAGTCCATCGTCAACTACATCCGCCGCAACTACGGCATGCTGATCGGCGAGCCGACGGCCGAAAGCATCAAGAAGCAGATCGGCAGCGCCTTTCCGGGTAGCGAGGTGCGCGAGATGGAGGTGCGTGGGCGCAACCTCTCCGAAGGCGTGCCGCGCAGCTTCACGATTTCTTCCAACGAAGTGCTCGAAGCGCTGACCGAGCCGCTCAACCAGATCGTCTCGGCGGTGAAAAATGCGCTGGAGCAGACGCCGCCAGAACTCGGCGCCGACATCGCCGAGCGCGGCATGATGCTGACCGGCGGCGGCGCGCTCCTGCGCGATCTCGATCGCCTGCTGGCCGAGGAAACCGGCCTGCCCGTGCTCGTGGCCGAGGAGCCGCTGACCTGCGTGGTGCGCGGCTGCGGCATTGCGCTCGATAGGCTCGATCGCCAGGGCAGCATCTTCACCAGCGATTGATCTGAGAGGCTGAGAGTCTTTTGCCTATGCCCGCCTTGCACGCCAAAACACCGCCGCTCGTCGTTGCAGATGCTCGCCATAGCCCGAGCTATGGCTGCGCTCTGCGCCTGGATCAGCCGCGTTTTTGCGCGCCTTTCGGGCACGAACAAAAAACTCTCAGCCTCTGAGGCGACGCGCATGCCTCTGGGCACCCTGGAGCGCAAGGTACCCTCCTTCAGGCAGGGGCCTTCCGCCCTGTCTCGCGTCGTCCTGTACAGCGCCATGGCGCTGTTTTTCATGGTGGCGGACGCGCGCTTTCACGTGACGGAGCCGATGCGCCAGGTGGTGGCCGTGGTGCTCTATCCGCTGCAATGGCTGATGCTGCAGCCGGTGGAGTTCGTGGGTCGCGGCGCGGGGTATTTCCAGTCGCTTGACGAGGCCCATGAGAGGCTGGAGGAGACACGCCGGCAGATGGCGCAGATGGCGGTGCGCGCGGGCGCGACCGAACTGCTGCAGCACGAGAACGCGCAGCTGCGCGAGCTGCTGGCCCTGAGGCAGCGCATCGATACGCCCTCCATGGCCGCCGAGGTGCTCTACGACACGGCCGATCCGTATTCACGCAAGGTCACGATCGACAAGGGGCAGCTCGCCGGCGTTCAGCCCGGCTCGCCGGTGGTGGGCGCGCACGGCGTGCTGGGCCAGGTGACGCGGGTATTCGCCGCGCTCAGCGAAGTGACGCTGCTCATCGATCGCGACCAGGCCATTCCCGTGCTCAATGCCCGCACTGGCGCGCGCAGCATTGCCTATGGCGATCCGCTGGCGAGCCACGACGGCGGAATGGAGCTGCGCTTCATGCCGGGCAACGCCGACGTGCAGGAGGGCGACCTGCTGACCACGAGCGGCGTCGATGGCGTCTACCCGGCCGGCCTGCAGGTGGCGCGCGTGATGCACATCGAGCGGCGCGCGGATTCCACGTTCGCCCGCATCTATTGCGCGCCGCTGGCGCAGATGGATGGGGCACGGCAGGTCATGGTGCTGCAACCCGTGGGCCGCGGGGAGCTCGATGCGCAGGCGCAGCCCGCGGCACCGGTCAAGCCGGCCGCCAAGGCAGCCGCCAGGCCGGCCGCGCCGCGCGAGCGGGGGACAAGGCGATGATTCTGCCCAAGGCCCAGCAGCTGCTGCTGCCCGTGAGCCGCCCCTTCATGGTGGCGAGCATCGTGCTGGCGCTGGCGCTCGACCTGCTGCCGCTGGGGCGCGTCACCTGGACGCCCGACTGGCTGATGGTGCTGCTCGCGTTCTGGGGGCTGCATCAGCCGCGCTACGTCGGTCTGGGGGCGGCCTTCGTGCTGGGGCTGGCGATCGATGTCGATCATTCCACCTTGCTGGGCGAACACGCGCTGGTGTACTGCCTGCTCGTGTTCGGCGTGCAGGCCCTGCAGCGGCGCCTGCTCTGGTTCGGGCCCCTGTGGCAGGCCTTGCAGCTGCTGCCGCTCTTTGCGGGCGCGCACCTGCTGGAGCTGCTGCTGCGCCTGCTCGGCTCGGGCGTGGCGCCGGGCTGGGAGGCGGCGTTGGCGCCGCTGCTGGAGACGCTGATCTGGCCCCTGGCCAGCGGCCTGCTGCTCGCGCCGCAGCGCCGCCCGCCCGACCAGGACGAGAATCGGCCGCTGTGAACACCGAACTGCGCAACGCGGAGCGCGATGCGGCGCGCTTTCGACTGCGGATCTGGGCCGTCGGGGCGCTGGTGCTGCTGGCGTTCGCGCTCATCGTCTGGCGCCTCACGGTGCTGCAGGTGCAGCGCTACGAGGATCTGGCCGAGCAGGCCGAGAGCAACCGCACGGCGGTCGTGCCCATCGTGCCCATGCGCGGGCAGATCCTGGATCGCAATGGCGTGGTGCTGGCCACCAACTATTCGGCCTACACGCTGGAGATCACGCCCTCGCGCACGCTCGATCTGGAGGCGACGATCGACGCGCTCTCCAAGGTTGTGGACATCCAGCCGCGCGACCGGCGCCGCTTCAAGCGCCTGGCGGACGAATCGCGGCGCTTCGATTCGCTGCCCATCCGCACGCGCCTGACCGACGAGGAAGTGGCACGCTTCACCGCGCAGCGCTGGCGCTTTCCGGGCGTCGAGGTGAAGGCGCGGCTGTTCCGCTCCTACCCCCTGGGCGAGGTGGGCAGCCACGCCATCGGCTACATCGGGCGCATCAACCAGAAAGAGAAGGAGCGCATCGAGGACTCGGACGACGCGGCCAACTACCGCGGCACCGACTACATCGGCAAGCTCGGCATCGAGCAGAGCTACGAGGAGCAGCTGCACGGGCAGACCGGTTTCGAGCTGCTGGAGACCTCGGCCGGCGGCTACGCGGTGCGGCGCCTGGAAACGCATCCGGCGACGCCGGGCAGCACGCTCATTCTCTCGCTCGACATCAAGCTGCAAAAGCTCGTGGAAGACCTCTATGGCGAGCGGCGCGGCGCGCTGGTGGCGATCGACCCGCGCAACGGCGAGGTGCTGGCGCTGGTCTCCAAGCCCACGTTCGACCCCAACCTGTTCGTGGAAGGCATCGACCAGGAAAACTGGCAGGCGCTGAACGAATCGATCAACAAGCCACTGCTCAACCGCGCTCTGCGCGGCACCTACCCGCCGGGCTCGACCTACAAGCCCTTCATGGCGCTGGGTGCGCTGCAGCTGGGCAAGCGCGATCCGAAACTGGTGATCAACGACCCGGGGTTTTACGTCTTCGGTGGGCACACCTTCCGCAGCCACGAGGGGGGGCTGGGCGGCGTGGACATGACGCGCGCCATCCAGTTTTCGAGCAACACTTATTTCTATTCGCTGGCGGTGGACATGGGTGTGAACGCCATCCACGACTTCATGGCGCCGCTTGGTTTCGGCCAGCTCACGGGCATCGACCTCGGGGGCGAGGTGCGCGGCCTGCTGCCCAGCACCGAATGGAAGAAGCACGCCTACAAGCGCGCCGACATGAAGAAGTGGTTTCCTGGCGAGACGGTGTCGCTGGGCATCGGGCAGGGCTACAACAGCTTCACCATGCTGCAGCTGGCGGTGGCCGAGAGCATTTTGGCCAATGGCGGAACGCGCTACCGCCCGCATGTGGCGCGTGCCGTCAAGGACCAGGTGACGGGGCAGGTCTCGCTGGTGCCCGAGCCCGCGGGCGTGACGCTGGGCTTCAAGGAGAAAAACCTGGCGATCGTGCGCAATGCGCTCGCAGCCGTGAACGAGGCGGGCACGGGCAAGCGCGTGTTCGCCGGTGCGCCTTACACGTCGGCGGGCAAGACCGGCACGGCGCAGGCCGTGAGTCTGGGGCAGAACGTGAAATACAACGCCAGGCTGATGGAAGAGCACCAGCGCGACCACTCGCTGTTTGCGGCGTTCGCGCCGCTGGAGAGCCCGCGGATCGTGGTGGCCGCGATCGTCGAGAACGCGGGTTTTGGCGCCGCGGCCGCCGGCCCCATCGTGCGCCGGGTGTTCGACTACTGGCTGCTGGGCCAGTACCCGAGCGAGGAAGACGTGGCCGCCGTCGCGCGCGGACAGGCCTCGGCGCCGATCGGCACGCCCAGGCGCGCCGAAGACGTTCCTCTGGCCGGCGGCGCGCAGCAGAGCGCGCCGCAATAAGCGCGCGGGTCAGCGCAGGAAGGCGTCGTAGCCGGTCTTGAGGATCAACGCGCCGACCACGATGATGAAAAGCATGCGCACGAACCCCGCGCCATGCCTGAGCGCCAGGCGCGCGCCGAGCAGGCTGCCGATCACGTTGGCCGCCGCCAGCCACAGCGTGAGATGCCACCAGACGTGGCCCATGCTCGCGAACAGGATGAGCGAGGAGGCGTTGGTCGAGAGGTTGAGCAGCTTGGCCGAGACCGAGGCGTTGAGAAAGTCATAGCCCAGGAAGCGCACGAAGAGAAAGATGAAGAAGCTGCCGGTGCCCGGGCCGAAGAAGCCGTCGTAAAAGCCGATGACCGCGGCAATCGCGCAGGCCACGAGGCGCTCGCTGGCGAGACCCAGCAAGGGCGCGTGCACGCGCCCGAGCTCCTTGCGCGCCAGCGTGTAGATGAGCAGCGCCACGAGCACGGCGGGCAGAAGCTTGCGCAGCGCGTCGGCCGAGACCAGCGTGACCACCCAGGCACCCGCGAAGGCGGCGACGAAGCTCGTGACGGCGGCGGGCAGCATGGCCTGCCAGCGGATCTGCACGCGCCGCGCGTACTGCGCCGTGGCCACCCCCGTGCCCCAGATGGAGGCGCTCTTGTTCGTGCCCAGCAGATCGCCCGGGATGGCGGCGGGGAAGGTGGCGAACAGCGCCGGCACGAGAATGAGTCCTCCGCCACCGACGATCGAATCGACAAAACCGGCCAGCAGAGAGGCCAGTGCAACGATGACGGAATCCATCGCGCGGATTTTCGCACCGGCCGGACGAAAAAAAAGCACCCGCCAGGCGGGTGCTTGTGTCAAGCATGGGGGCGCCTCTTCATGGGCGCCTTGTCTGTTGGTCTTGTTTTTGCAGGCGGTGTCTCCCCGGCTCCTCGCTGGACGCGCGGTGGCGTGCCTTGAGTGGGTTGACTTTAATGATTTGTCGGCCCGTGCATATCGGGATTTTCCCGGAGGCTGGCGGCGAAGCCCATGATTTCTAGCGTCCTGCCGCAATCCAGCGGGCGGCCATCTCGGCCATCATCAGCGTTGGGCTGTTGGTGTTGCCGCTGGTGATCGTGGGCATGGCGCCCGCGTCGACCACGCGCAACCCCTCGATGCCGCGCACGCGCAGGTGCGCGTCGAGCACCGCCATCGGGTCATCTGCCCGGCCCATGCGCGTTGTGCCCACGGGGTGAAAGATGGTGGTGGCGATGTCGCCCGCCAGGCGCGCGAGCTCTTCGTCGCTCTGGAACTGCACGCCCGGCTTGTATTCCTCGGGCCGGTAGCGCGCCAGCGCCGGTTGCGCGGCGATGTGGCGCGTGACACGCAGGCTGTTGGCGGCGATCAGGCGGTCTTCGGGCGTGGAGAGGTAGTTGGGCGCGATCGCCGGGGCGTCCTTGAAGTGGCGGCTCTTGATCTTCACGCTGCCGCGGCTCGTGGGCTGCAGGTTGCACACGCTGGCGGTGAACGCGGGAAAGTCGTGCAGCGGCTCGCCGAACGCATCGAGCGAGAGCGGCTGCACGTGAAATTCGAGGTTGGGGCGTTCGCGCTGCGGGTCCGACCGGGTGAAAGCGCCGAGCTGCGAGGGTGCCATGCTCATCGGGCCGCTGCGACTCCAGAGGTATTGCAGGCCGATCCACGCCTTGCCGAAGGGATCGTTGGCCAGGGTGTTGAGGGTCTTGACGCCCTGCACCTTGAAGACCGCGCGGATCTGCAGGTGGTCCTGCAGGTTCTCGCCCACGCCGGGCAGGTCGTGCACCACGGGGATGCCGTGCGCCTGCAGCAGCGCGCCCGGGCCTATGCCCGAGAGCTGCAGCAGCTGCGGCGAATTGATCGAACCCGCGCTCAGAATCACTTCGCGCACGGCGTGCACCGTCACCTCCTGGCCGTCCCTGAGCACCTGCACGCCGTCGCAGCGCTTGCGCCCGTCGGGCTGCAGGGTGGTGATGAGCTTCGTCGCCTGCGCGCCGGTCCAGATCGTGACGTTGGGCCGGCTTTCGCAGGTCGGGCGCAGGAAGGCCTTGGCCGTGTTCCAGCGCCAGCCGCGGCGCTGGTTCACCTCGAAGTAACCCACGCCCTCGTTGTTGCCGGTGTTGAAGTCGCGGGTCGCGGGAATGCCCGCCTGTACCGCGGCGCGCGCGAACGCGTCCAGGATTTCCCAGCGCAGGCGCTGCTTTTCCACGCGCCATTCGCCGCTGCTGCCGGTCGAGAAATTGGCATGCAGCTGCTTGAAGGCGGCGTCGGCATCATCGGGGCGGTCCAGCCGCCAGTGGTCTTCGTGGCGCTTGAACGTGGAAAGCACGTTGTCCCAGCGCCAGGCGTCCTCGCCGGTGACCTGGGCCCAGTGTTCGTAGTCCTGCGCCTGCCCGCGCAGGTACAGCATGCCGTTGATGCTCGAACATCCGCCCAGCGTCCTGCCGCGCGGATAGCGCAACTGGCGCCCGTTCAGGCCCGCGTCGGGTTCGGTCTGGTAGAGCCAGTCGGTGCGCGGGTTGCCGATGCAGTAGAGGTAGCCGACGGGTATGTGAATCCAGTGGTAGTTGTCTCGCGGTCCGGCTTCGAGCAGCAGCACGCGGCGATTCGGGTCCTGGCTGAGTCGATTGGCGAGCAGCGAGCCGGCCGTGCCGGCGCCGACGATGATGGTGTCGAATGTGGTGTCGCTCATTGAATTTCATGCAGGTTCAGACTGCGGGCATTGTGCGACGCCGCAGGCCCCTTTGGCAAAACGCCTGCGATGGCGTCGCGCCGTGCATGGGAACGGGCCGCCACATGCTCCATACTTGCGCCTGCCGCGTGGTTCGCGCGATCCGTTCGCGGCGTGCGGGCCGTTCGGGCCATTTCCAGGGGATTCATGCAGACTTTCGCACCACCCACGCTTGCGATCGAGCGCGCAGGCACACCATGCGTGTGCCTGCGCGGCGATTGGGTGGCGGCGGCTCTGGCCGACCGGCCCGCATGGCGCGACCTGGCTGCCCGCCTGAAGGCGACGGGGAGCGCGTCATCGTGGGACCTGAGGGCGCTTGGACGCCTGGATCACGTGGGCGCGCAGCTGCTCTGGCATCACTGGGGAGGGCGCTGGCCCGAGACCGTGCTGGCCCATGAGAGCCAGCGCCAGCTGCTCGAGCGCGTGGCGCAGCTCACGCTGCAGCGCTCGGGCGCCTCGCCCCGGCGCCGGGGCGAGACCATCGATCACCTCGGGGCCGGGGTGCTCAGCGCGCTGCAGTTCCTGCGTCAGCTGGTGCAGGTGCTGGGCCAGTTGGCGCTGGACCTCGGGCGGCTGCTGCGTGCCCCCGGACGCGGGCCGTGGCGCGACATTTCCGGACATCTTTATCGAATGGGCGCGATGGCGCTGCCCATCACCGCGCTCGTGGGATTCCTGATCGGCGTGGTGCTGGCCTATCTCATGAGCCTGCAGCTGCAGCGCTTCGGCGCCGAGACCTTCATCGTCAACATCCTCGGGATTTCGCTCATCCGCGAGCTCGGCCCCATGCTGGCTGCCATCCTCGTGGCGGGGCGCTCGGGCTCGGCGATCACGGCGCAGATCGGGGTGATGCGCGTCACCGAAGAACTCGATGCCATGCGCGTGATGGGCATCGCGCATGGCTACCGCCTGGTGCTTCCGCGCGCGGTCGCGCTGGGGGTGGCGATGCCGCTGGTCTCGGCCTGGACCACCGTGGCGGCGCTCGCCGGCGGCATTCTCGCCTCCGACGTCGTGCTGCACATCACGCCGGGTTACTTCGTGCAGGCGCTGCCGCTGGTGGTGCAGGGGGTGACCCTGCTGCTGGCGACGGCCAAGTCCATCGTGTTCGGCGTGTTGATCGCGCTCATTGCCTGCGTCTGGGGCATGCGCGTGCAGCCCAATACGCAGAGCCTGGGCGAGGGCACCACGGCCTCCGTGGTGAGCGCGATCACCATGGTGATCCTGGTCGATGCGCTGTTTGCCATCGTCTTCAAGAACGTGGGGTTTCAATGAGCGAGGCAGCGGCCGCCGTGCCTGCCGTCGTCCAGATTCGTGATCTGAGCACGGTCTTCGGCAAGGGCGCGCAGGCGTTCAGCGTGCACGAGCATCTGAATCTCACGGTGGCGCGCGGCGAGCTGCTCTCGCTCGTTGGCGGTTCGGGCACGGGCAAGACGGTGCTGCTGCGCCACATCCTCGGGCTCACACAGCCCACCAGCGGCAACATCACCGTGCTGGGGCGCCCGGCGCAGGAGCTCGGCGGTGACGGCGCGAGCTCTCGCGTGGGCATGCTGTTTCAGCACGGTGCGCTGTTCACGGCGTTCAATGTGCTGGACAACATCGCGTTCGCGCTCCACGAACTGCATACCGTGCCGCGGGCGCTGGCACACGAGATCGCGATGGTCAAGCTGCAGATGGTGGGGCTCAAGCCCGAGCACGCGCGGCGCATGCCGGCCGATCTCTCGGGCGGCATGGTCAAGCGCGTGGCGTTGGCGCGAGCGCTGGTGATGGATCCGCCGCTGCTGCTGCTCGATGAGCCCACCGCGGGGCTGGACCCCGACGGCGCGGACGCGTTTTGCAGTCTGCTGCGCGAGCTGCACGCGACGCTCGGCCTCACGGTGGTCATGGTCACTCATGATCTCGACACGCTGTACGCGCTCTCCACCAGGGTGGCGGTGCTGGCCGACAAGCGCGTGATCGTGCATGCGCCGCCCGCGGAGGTAGCGTGCTTCGACCACCCCTTCATCGATCATTTCTTTCGCGGCCAGCGCGGTCTGCGCGCGCTGGCACCCGCACCGGCCGCTGCCTCGCCGGTCAAGGAGTCCTGATGGAAAACAAAGCACATGCCCTGGCCGCCGGGCTGTTCATCATCCTCGTCGGCGCCCTGCTGGCCGCGCTCGGCTACTGGATCTCGAGCGACGAAATCCCGCACACCACCTACGAGCTCACCACCAAGGAAAACGTCAGCGGCCTGCAGCCGCAGGCGCCGGTGCGCTACAAGGGCGTACCGGCCGGACGGGTGCTGTCCATCGGCTTCGATCCCAAGGAGCCGGGGCGCGTGGTGATCCGCATCGACGTGGACAGCAATGCGCCGATCAGCGCCACCACCTACGCCACGCTCGGCTATCAGGGCGTGACGGGCCTGGCGCACATTCTGCTGAGCGATGCGGCCAAGCCGTTTGACAAGCTGGCGCTAGGAGCCAGCGGCGTGCCGCGCATCCCCATGCAGGCCTCGCCCTTCAGCCAGCTCGCCGAGCAGGGGCCGCTGCTGCTGGCCAAGGTGCAGGAGGCGGCCGAGCGCGTGAACCGCCTGCTGGGCGACGAGAACCAGCAGCAGCTCTCGAGCCTGCTCAAGCGCCTGGGCGCCTCGGCGCAGAGCATCGACCAACTGGCGCTGAGCCTGAACCACACGGTCACCACGGGTGTCGATCCGGCGCTGGCGCAGTTGCCGCAACTCCTGGATGAATCCCGGCGGACGCTGCAGGCGCTGCGCGCGGCGGGTGATCGCACGGCGCAGGCAGCGCAGGAGGCCGGTGACGTGGCGCGCGCCCTGCGTGCGCCCGATGGGCTGCTGCATGACCTGGGGCAGGGCACGCGCACGCTCACCGACGTGGCCGATCGTTTCGGCCGCACCAGCCTGCCGCAACTTGACCGCGCGGCTGACGCCACCACGCAGGCCGCTCGCGGCCTGGGGCGCCTGGCTTCGGGCGTGAGCGAGAACCCGCAGGGCCTGCTCTACGGCGGGCCGCGCATTTCCCCGGGCCCGGGTGAGCCGGGCTTTGTCGCGCCCCCGGCGGGGCGCCCAGGAGAACGTCCATGAAAAACATAGCTTCTCGCGCCCTGTGCACAAGGGGAAAATGGCTTTTCGGCTTGATATTGGTGGCTGCCTTGCCGGCCTGTTCCTCGCTCCCGCAGCCGCCGATGCGGGCGCAGGTGTACGACTTCGGCCCGGGGCGCACGGCCGCCGTCGCGGCGCAAGGTGAGCTGCCCGCCATCATCCTGGCCGAGGTGCGGGCCAGCGGCCAGCCCGAATCCGAAACCGCGCTCAACTATCGGCTGGCCTACGCCAATGCGCAGCAGCTGCACCCCTATCGCGATGCGCGCTGGAGCCAGAGCCCGTCGGCCCTGCTGGCGCAGGCGCTGCAGGCGCGGCTGGGAGAGGAGCGCGCGGTGCTGCCCGCCACGGCATTGGGGCAGAGCCTGGCCGGTGACGCGTTGCCAGACGTGCTGCGCGTGGAGCTGGAGGAATTCAGCCAGGTCTTCAGTACACCCGAGGCCAGCCATGCGCTCGTGCGCCTGCGCGCCTCGCTCTCGCACGTCACGCGGACCGGGGAACAATGGCGTGCGCAGCGCCTCTTCATCGTCCAGCGCCCCGCCGCCACGCCGGACGCCGCCGGGGGCGCGCAGGCCCTGGCCGACGCGGCCGCGCAGGCCGCCGATGAGGTGGCGCGGTGGCTGGCGAGTTTGCCGTGAACCCTAGGAGTGTGGGCGGCAGAAGAAGCGCCGGCTGCAAATGGGCCGCAGCGGTCCATTTTTCACCGGCTTCTTGACCCATAGCGAGGCTATGGGCCTGCGAACCCGGCAAAAACTGTCCTCGCTGGGGCCCATTTTCGCTATCGACGCCTTCTGCCGCCCACGCTCCTAGCCGCGCAGTGCCGGAAACAGGCCCCCGAGCCCGTTGGCCATGATCTCGACGGCCAGCGCCGCGAGGATCAGGCCCATGAGGCGTGTCATCACGTTGATGCCGGTGCGCCCGAGGATGCGCGAGATCGGATCGGCGAGCGAGAAGCACAGCGCGGTCGCGCCCGCGACCACCACGCCGTAGCCCACCAGCGCCAGATGCTGCCAGACATTGCTGGCCCGGTCGGCATAGATCACCACGGTGGACATCGCCGCCGGCCCCGTGAGCAGCGGGATCGTGAGCGGCACCACGGCGATGCTGTCGCCCTGCGCGGCCTTGTCCGCCGCGTCTTCGAGCTCCTGCGTGTGCGGCTTGGCCTCGGCCGGGTGGGCGTTGAGCATGTTCAGCGCGCTGATGAGCAGCAGCATGCCGCCGCCCACCTGGAAGCTGGCCAGTGAAATGTTGAAGAACGCCAGGATCTGCAGGCCCACGAGCGCGCAGGCCGCGATCACGCAGAACGCGGTCAAGGCCGCCACCTGCACCGTGCGCCTCTTTTGCATGGCATTGAAGCCCTCGGTGTAGTGGATGAAGAAGGGCACCACCGCGAGGGGATTGACGATCGCGAGCAGCGCGATCAGGGGCTTGAAAAATTCCATGGGCCGTTTCAGAGGGCAGGGGGCGTTTGCCGTGCGATGGTGTACAACGCGGGGACGTGCACGGGGTGCATTGTCTCGAAAAAGGAGGGTCACATGGGACGATGGGTCACGCTCAAGAGCGCCGATGGATTTGAATTGCCGGCCTGGCAGGCCGCGCCGGATGCCGCGCCGCGCGCCGCCATCGTGGTGCTGCAGGAAATCTTCGGGGTCAACGCGCACATCCGCGCCGTCGTTGACCGGCTCGCCGCGCGCGGCTGGTGGGCCATCGCGCCCGCCACCTTCGAGCGCGTGCGCCCGGGTGTCGATCTGGGCTATGGCGCCTCGGACATCGGCGTGGGCGTGGCGCTGAAAGCGCAGGTCGAGGGCCTGCCCGCCCCGGGCGTGATGGCCGATATCCAGGCCGCGATCGACCACGGCGCGCACGCCAGCGGCGCCAAGGTGGGGCTCACCGGCTTCTGCTGGGGTGGGTTGCTCGCCTGGCGCGCGGCGGCGCTGTGCACGGGGCTTTCAGCCGTCGTACCCTACTACGGCGGCGGCATGACGAGCGAGGCGGAGATCGCGCGCCAGCCGCGCGTGCCGGTGCTCGCGCATTTTGGCCGTCGGGACAGGAACATCCCCGTGAGCGGCGTGCAGGCCCTCTCGGCGGCGCATCCCGAGGTCGAGGTGCATCTGTACGACGCGGAGCACGGCTTCAACTGCGACCTGCGCGCAAGCTACGACGAAGCGGCCGCCATGCTCGCGCGCGACCGCACGCTGGCGTTTTTCGATCGGCATCTGGGGCCGATGACGACTTGAGCTGGCGTGCCTGAGGGTCAGTGCGCGCCCGCCGCCGCCTGCGAGGCCCCCGCGCCGCGGTGGGGCGCGTCGGCTAGCCACACCAGCGGCACCAGCAAGAGAAACAGCAGCGCCGAGACCCAGTTCACGTCGTTGGCGGCGAGCGTGAAAGCCTGCTGCGTCACGAGCCGCTCCAGTTGCGCCAGCGCCTGATCGGGCGTGAGGCCCAGTGCGTGCATCGTCTGCAACGCCTGGTTCAGCGGCTCGCTGCCCGCGTGCAGGTGCTCGATCAGGTTGGCGTGCGCGAGCGTCGCGCGCCGCTCCCACAGCGTGGTGGTGACCGAGGTGCCGACAGCGCCCGCGGTGATGCGCACGAAATTGGTCAGGCCCGACGCGGCGGGGATGCGCGCCGCCGGAATCTCCGACAGTGTGAGCGTGACCAGCGGCACGAAGAAAAAGGCCACGGCCGCGCCCTGCACGATGGTCGGGATCATGATGGTGGTGAAGTCCGCCGTCGTGGCGAACTGCGAGCGCAGCCACAGCACCAGCGCGAAGACGAAGAAGGCCACCGTGGCGTAGCGGCGTGGGTCGACCTTGCCGATGCTCTTGCCGACGATGGGCGAGAGGATCATCGCCAGAAAGCCCACGGGCGCGAGCAGTTCGCCCGCGGACGTGGCGGTGTAGCCCATGTATTGCTGCAGCCACAGCGGCAGCAGCACCACGTTGCCGAAGAAGATGCCGTAGCCCACGGCGGTGGCGATGGTTCCGGCCCAGAAATTGCGGATCCTGAAGAGCGAGAGATCGACGATGGGGTGTTCTTCGCCCAGTTCCCAGATCACGAAGGCGATGAGCCCGAACACGGCCGCGGCCGCGAAGCCTATGACCATGCTGGAGGAGAACCAGTCGTGCTCCTTGCCGATATCCAGCATGATCTGCAGGCTGCCCACGCCCAGGATCATCAGCGCCAGGCCCATGGCGTCTATCGGCAGCTTCTTCGTGGCGGTTTCGCGCTCGGCGTAGATGGCCATGGTGCCGATGGCGGCGACGATGCCCACGGGGATGTTGATGTAGAAGATCCAGGGCCAGCTGATGTTGTCGGTGATCCAGCCGCCAAGGATGGGTCCGAGCACCGGCGCGATCAGCGTGGTCATTGACCACATCGCCATCGCCAGGCCCGCGAGCGCCCTGGGGTAGCTTGAGAGCAGCAGCGCCTGCGACAGCGGAATCATCGGTCCGGCGACGAAGCCCTGCAGCACGCGCGCGGCGATCAGGAGCGGCATGCTGGGTGCGAGGCCACAGAGAAACGAGGCACAGACGAAGAGCAGCACGCTGAGCACGAACAGGCGCACCTGACCGAAGCGCTGCGCCAGCCACCCGGTGAGCGGCACCGAGATCGCATTGGCCACGGCAAAGCTGGTGATGACCCAGGTACCCTGGTTGGGACTCACGCCCAGGTCGCCCGCGATGGCGGGCAGCGACACGTTGGCGATCGACGTGTCCAGCACGTTCATGAAGGTCGCGGCCGAGAGCGCGAGCGTGCCCCAGGCGCGCGCCGAGCCCGAAAGCGGCGCGATTTCCGATCCGGCGGGAGTGGTCGTGGCCATGGGCCGGACTCCGGATCCGGGCTCAGTGGCCGCCGAGATTGGCGGCGATGATGCGCGCGATCTCGGCGTCGGCGTCACCATCCTGCGCCGCGAACACCGTGGTCTGCGCCAGCGGTTCGGCGCGCGGCGCGGTCGCGAGCGCCGAGCCGCTCTGGTCGCGCGTGTCCACACTCACGAGCATGGACAGGCCCAGGCGCAGCGGGTGCTGGGCCAGCGGCTCGGGGTCGAGCGCGATGCGCACGGGGATGCGCTGCACCACCTTGATCCAGTTGCCGGTGGCGTTTTGCGGCGGCAGCAGCGCAAAGGCCGCGCCCGTGCCCACGCCCAGGCCGGCGACGCGGCCGGTGTAGCGCACGCTGGTGCCATACAGGTCGGCCGTGAGCGTGGCGCGCTGGCCGATGCGCAGGTGGCTGAGCTGCGTTTCCTTGAAGTTGGCGTCCACCCACACGCCATGCAGCGGCACCACGGCCATGAGCGGCGTGCCCGCGGCCACGCGCTGGCCCAGCTGCACGCTGCGCCGCGCGATGAAGCCGTCGACCGGCGCGGGCAGCTCGGTACGGTGCGCGGCCAGCCACGCCGAGCGCAGCTGGGCGGCCGCGGCCTTCACGCTCGGGTGCTCGGCGATCTTCACGCCCTGCGTCAGCGCCTGATTGCTCGCGAGTTGCTCACGCGCCGCGGCCACGCCCGCGCGCGCGGCTTCCTCGCCTGCGCGGGCGGCGGCCAGCTGCGTGCGCGCCGCGGTCTGGGCGCTTTCGGCGTGCTTGAGCTCCTCGGTCGAGACCGCTCCGCGCGCACCCAGTTGCAGGCGCCGCTGCACGTCCTGCTCGGCGCGCTGCAGCTCGCTTTGCGCCGCGGCCTGCGCGGCCCGGGCCTTGGCGATGTCGGTCTCGCGCAGCTTGATCTGCGCCGTGAGCGTGGCGTTGTTGGCGTAGAGCTGGCGCACCTGGCGCACGGTCTGCGCCAGGCCCGCCTCGGCCTGTTTGAGCGCCACCTGCGTGTCGGCCGGGTCCAGCCTGACGAGGGGCGCGCCCGCGTGCACGAAGTCGTTGTCGTCCGCGAGGATCGCCATCACCGTGCCGCCGACCTGCGGCGTGATCTGGATGATGTTGCCCTGCACGTAGGCGTTGTCGGTGTCTTCCTGGTGGCTCGCGACGAGCACGTCGTAAGCGCCCCAGACGGCCGCGCCCACGAGCGCGATGAGCACCAGCACGGCCAGGCGCTTGCGCCGGCTGGTTCTGGCCTGCGAGACGGGGGTGGAGGATTGCGGTTCGGTCATGATGGATACGACAGGAGTGCGGTGCGGGTGTCTCCCCCGTGGAGGAGCGGTGGGTAACTATCGAATAAATAGCTGTCAGCGCTTGTCAGGTAAGCGCTAAACCCTGATTTGGATCAGATATCCGGGTTGTCGGGAGCGGCGATGTTGCGCTCCATGCGGGTGAGCAGTGCCCGCAGCTGTGCCTCTTCGTCTGCGCTGATGCCCGCCAGGAGTTCGCGCTGCACCATGTCAAGCATCGCTGGCAGTTGCGCGGCTGTGCGTCGGCCCTCGGCGGTCAGCGAGATGTGGACCACGCGCCGGTCGGTCTCGGAACGCTCGCGCGCGCACAGGCCCTTGGCCACCAGCCGGTCGACCAGGCGGGTCAGCCCGCCCGTGTCGAGCCCGCAGCGGCGCGCCAGCTCCGTGGCCGTGGCGGGGGAGCCATGGTGCAGGCACAGCAGCGGGCGCCACTGCGCGTCGGTCAGGCCGATCGGCCCCATGCGCCGGTCTATCGTGGCCACGATCTGCGTGACGACGCGGCGCAGCTGCCGGCCCAGGCTGTAGCCCGGGTCGTAGGGCACGGGGCTCACGGCCGCTGCGATGGCTGGGTCTTCCGGCATGGCACGATTGTATTTGTTTGAGCAGCAATTGTTGTCTCAAACATGACGGCCCCGGGCGGCTGCCCGCGTGCGGGCGCGCGCCGCGTCAGGGGGCGGGGTGTTCGTGCACCAGCCGCTCGCGCAGTGCGTCGGCGCTCATGGGGCGGCCGTACCAATACCCCTGGCCCAGATCGCAGCCCTGGGCGTGCAGGAATTCATGCTGCTCGCGCGTCTCCACGCCTTCGGCGATGACCCGGATGCCCAACTGGTGCGCCATGGCGATGATGGCGTTGCACAGCACGCGGTCTTCCCCGGAGTCGGGCAGCTTGCTCACGAAGCTGCGGTCGATCTTGAGGAAATCGATTGTGAAGCGCTTGAGGTAGGACAGCGACGAGTAGCCGGTGCCGAAGTCGTCCAGCGCCACCTTCAGGCCCGCTGCCTGCAGCTCCAGCATCTTGGCGCTCGTGGCCTTGTCGACATCCAGCAACACGCCTTCGGTGATTTCCACCGTCAGGTTGTCGGTGGGCAGCGACAGCTGGCGCAGCCAGTCGAGCCAGTCCTGCACGTGCTGCTCGCTCGCATGCAGCTGCCTGGGAGAGACGTTCACGCTCAGGGAGAAACCGCCCCACACCGTATGGCGCCACTCGGCCAGCTGGCGCGCGGCTTCGCGAAAGACCCAGTCGCCCAGCGCCACGATCAGCCCCGATTCCTCCGCGGCGGGGATGAATTCGGCCGGGCTGACCATGCCGTGCAGCGGATGCGCCCAGCGTACCAGCGCCTCGGCCTTGACGGTGCGCAGCGTGGCCAGCTCCACGATGGGCTGGTAGTGCAGCATGAACTGCTCGCGCTCCAGGCCTTTTTCCAGCTCGTGCAGCAGCTGCAGCCGCCACTGCTCCTCGCGCAGCATCTCGGGCTCGAAGCGCGAGAAGCGGTTGCGCCCCTGTTCCTTGGAGGCATACATCGCCAGGTCGGCGTGCCTGAGCAGCTGCGCGCTGGCGCTGGCGTCCGAGGGGTAGAACGCGATGCCCGCGCTCACCGAGATGTGCACGGTGTTGTGCCGCAGCTCATAGGGCTGCACGATGGCCTGCAGCACCTTCTCGCACACCCGCGCCACATCGCTCTCGTCCTGTACGTCCTTGAGGATCAGCGTGAATTCGTCGCCGCCCAGGCGTGCCACCTGGTCGGTGGCGCGCACGCAGGCGAGCAGGCGGCGCGAGACTTCCTGCAGCAGCGCGTCGCCTTCGTCGTGCCCGAAGGTGTCGTTGACCTCCTTGAACAGGTCCAGGTCCAGGAACACCAGCGCCATGGGCAGGCCGCTGGCGCGCGCGTGCTCCATGCCGGCCGAGAGGCGCTGCTCGAACATCTGGCGGTTGGCCAGGCCCGTGAGGTGGTCGAAGTGCGCCTGGTGCCAGATGCTCGCCTCGCGCGTGCGCTCCTGGGTCACGTCGGAGAACAGCCCGACGCGGCAGGCCACGCTGCCGTCGTCGTTGTACGCGGTGGAGATTTCCAGGTGCTCGATGAAGTCTTCGCCCTTCTTGCGCCGGTTGTAGATGTCGCCGCTCCAGGAACCGGTGGCCTCCAGGCTCTCCCACATCGCCCGATAGAAGGGCCTGTCGTGCTTGCCCGAGCTCAGCAGGTTCATCCGGCGGCCCACGATGTCGGCGGGGGTATAGCCGGTGATGGTGGTGAATGCGGGGTTGATGTCCTGCACGACGCCATCGGCGTCGGTCACGACGATGGCATCGCGCGTGCTCTGGTAGACGATGTTGGCGCGGCGCATCGACGCCTCGGCGCGCTTGCGCTGGCCGATGTCGATCAGCATGCCGATGGTGGCGGGCGCCTGCCCCAGGCGCATGGATGAACCGAAAATCTCCACGTCGATGGGCGTGCCGTCGGCGCGCAGCGCCTTGCATTCGTAGCGCGCGCTGCGCGCGTGGCCGCTGAGCCGCTCGCCGATGCTGCGCGAGACCTGCTCCCAGACCTTCGCGGGGAACAGTCGCCGCGCCTCGAAACCGGTCCGCAGCTCGTCCGGCGTATAGCCCAACAGCTCGGCAAAGCGGTCGTTTCCGTAGGTCAGCCGCATCCGCTCGTCGAGCATGTAGATGCCGACGACGTTGTTTTGCGCCAGCCCGTCGAACATGGCCTGCATTTGCGCCAGGGCCTCGCGCTCGGTGCGCACGTCGAGCAGCAGCTGCGCGATGCGCTCGCCGGAGGTGTTCAGTGCCTGCGCCAGTTCGCCGAACTCGCCGCCGGTCTGCACCGCCACGCGCGTGACGTAGCGCCCCTGCGCCATGGAGCGGCACTGGTGCGTCAGTGCACGGATGGGCGCCAGCACATGGCGCGTGAACAGCACGTAGCCCAGCGCCAGCAGCAACAGGTCCAGCACAAAGAGCAGCGCGGTGCTGAGGGTGGCATGGCGCTGCACCCGCGCGGCGTGTTGCACCAGCGCATCGATGAGGGACTCGGTGTGCGCGAGCACTTCGCCGCTGGCGTTCAGCACCTGCGCCACTTGCGCGGCGCTGGCGTGCCCGGTCGCGGGAAGCCCGGAAAGCAGCGTCTGGTAATGCTGCCAGCGGGCCTCCAGGGTCTGCAGCAGGGGTTGCAGATCGGCCTGCACCGGCGCCACGCGCAGGCCGAAGGCGCTGCCACCCGAGCGCAGCGCGTCCCACGCGGCCGCGAAATCCTGCCGATATCGGGCCAGTGGCGCGCCCTCGCCCACGGCCGGCGCGGCCAGCGCCTGCAGGCCCGCGCGCTGGGCCAGCATGCGCATCTTGCCTGCCACGTCGAGCGTGGCGGCGATGGTGTCCGAACGGTGCAGCAGATACTGCACCGTGAGCACGTTCGCGGCCGCCAGCAGCGCAACGGCCGCCAGCGCGGCGAGCGCCTTGGCGCGCAAGGTCACGAGCATGGGTCAGGGATTCGGGGAGCGCCCGGGAGCAGCGGGCTCAGAAATCTTCCCAATCCTCGCCCGGGTGGGCGTGGGCCAGTGCCCTGGGCTGGGGTGCGGCGACCCGCCGAGCCGTGGCGGCGGGCTGTGGAACCAGGCGTTCGCCGATGGTGGGCCTGGAGGAGGCCGATGGCGCCGGTGCCGGCGCGCGCGTGTCCGGGTCTTGCGGGTGCGCTTGCAGCTTGAAGGTGGAAACGGATCGCACCATCTCCCCGGCCTGGCTCTGCAGGCTGCCCGCGGCCGCGGACATTTCCTCCACCAGGGCGGCGTTCTGCTGCGTCACCTGGTCCATCTGGGTGATGGCGTCGCCCACCTGAGCCACACCCTGGCTTTGTTCCCGGCTGGCCGCGCTGATCTCGCCCATGAGGTCGGTGACGCGGCGGATGCCGCTCACCACCTTGCCCATGGTCTCGCCCGCCCGGTCGGCCAGCGCGGTGCCCTGCCCGACGCGCGCGACGCTGGCGTCGATGAGCTGCTTGATCTCCTTGGCGGCCGCGGCCGAGCGCCCCGCGAGCGAGCGCACTTCGCTGGCCACCACGGCAAAGCCCCGCCCCTGCTCGCCCGCGCGCGCGGCTTCGACGGCCGCGTTGAGCGCGAGGATGTTGGTCTGGAAGGCGATCGAGTCGATCACGGCGATGATGTCGGCGATCTTCTGGCTGTCGCCGCTGATCGCGCGCATGGTCTGCACCACGTCGCTCACCACCTGGCCGGCTTCCTCGGCGACGCCGCACGCGCCTAGCGCCAGCTGGTTGGCCTGCTGCGCGTTGTCGGTGTTCTGGCGCACGGTGGCGCTGAGTTGCTCCATCGATGCGGCGGTCTGCTCCAGCGCGCTCGCCTGCTCCTCGGTGCGCGAGCTCAGGTCCAGGTTGGCCTGCGCGATCTGGCTGCTGGCGCTGGCGACGCTCTCGGAGCTGCCGCGGATGTTGGCCACCACCTGGTGCAGGCTCTGCAGCATCTGCGCCAGCGCCTGCATCAGCTGGCTGGTTTCGTCCGTGCCGCGCGGGTGCACCTGCACCGAAAGGTCTCCGGCGGCCACGGCCTGCGCCACGTTCACGGCCTTGCGCAGCGGCCGCGTGATGGCGCGGATGATCCACAGCGCCAGCAGGACCGCGGCCACCAGGCCGATGAGCAAAGTGATGGCTACCGCCGTCTGGATGGCGCGCACGTTCTCGCCGGCCGTGCGGCTGTCACCGTCGAGCACCTGCTGCTGAAAGGCCTGCAGGTCGGTGATCGTCTTCATGTAGTCGGCCCGCACGGCATTGGCCGTCTCCGACAGGTAGCCCTGCGCCGCGCCAGCCCCCGACTTGTTGTATTCCGCGAAGAAATGCTCCTGCGTCTCGGTGTAGCGCGCCTGCTGGGCGAGGATGGCGCCCAGCAGCTCCTGCGCGCGGTCGGCTTTCATCTGGCCCTTGAGCTGCCCCAGGATTTCGTCGATGCGCTTGCGCGATACCGGCACCTGGTTCTTGGCGTTCTGGAAGGCCTCGATGTCGCTTTCCAGCAGGACGTTGCGCATCGCCAGTGCGATCAGCGTGATCTGGCGCTCCACCTCGTGCAGTGCCAGCACGCGCGGGATGCGCTCCTGCGTCACCGCCTTGAAGCTCTGCTCCACCGGGGTGGCCTTCCATAGTGCGACGGCGCCGGTGACCACCAGCAGCAGCGCCATCAATGCAAAGCCCAGGGCCAGGCGGGTCGCGATTTTCATGTCTTTCATGGGCGGCTTGAAGTGACTGACGGATACCGAATGTTACAGGAGCCATCGCCAAGACAATCGGCGCAAAAAAAGACCGCCCCGATCAAGGGGCGGTCTTGTTGCCGGCGCAGCTTCAGCGTTGTGCCTTGACCTGGTCCGCCGTGACGAGCTTGCCCTGGTTGCCCCACGAGCTGCGTTCGTGGTTGGCGATGTCGGCTACGTCGGCGTCTGAGAGCGTCTCGGCGAACGGCGGCATGGGGCTGGGGTAGGAGACGCCGTCGATCGCCACGCCGCTCAGGCCGTGCAGGATGGTGCGCAGCTGCATGGTCGGATCGGCGTCGAGCACGGCAGCGTTCTTCACCAGCGGCGGGAAGGCGCCGGGCAGGCCCGTGCCCGTGGCCTGGTGGCAGGCCGCGCAGTTGGCGGTGTACAGCTGCTCGCCGCGCTGTGCGTCGAATTTGTACGGGCCGCTCGCGGCCGGGGCCACCGCGGGCGCCGCGGCCTGGGCCGCGCCGCCGGGGATCTTGCTGATGTTGGGCTTGCCCAGTGCCTGACCGGGCTTGCGAATGTCCAGCACGCCGGCCGCGCCCTTGTCCAGGTGCGCGAAGGCATGGTCGACGAAGACGTATTCGCCCGCATCCGGAATCACCAGGTCGAACACCGTGCCCTCGCCCGGCGCCACGGTGTAGGTGGAGACGTGGCTGCGCGAGTGCTTCGGGTCGCCGTCGGGGTAGACCTTGTCGAAGATGGCGCCGACGACGTGGAACGCGCTCCACATGCTGGGCCCGGCGTTGACCACGTACAGGCGCACGCGCTGGCCCGGCTCGGCCGTGAGCGGGTGGTCCTTGTACTGGAAGGCCACGCCGTTGAAGGCGACGATATCGGGCTGCATCTTCTGCATCTTGCCGAAGTCCGGCCCCATCAGGTTGCCCGAGATCTGCTGCGTGTACCACTCGCTTTGCACCAGCACGTATTCCTTGTCGGCCTTGGGGCGCGGATCGTCCGCCGGGTCGACGACGATCGCGCCGTACATGCCGTTGGCCATGTGCAGCAGGATGGGCGGCGTGCCGCAGTGGTAGACGAAGACGCCGGGCACCTTGGCCTCGAAGGTGAATTCGATCTGCTCGCCCGGCATGATGTCGGCGAAGCTGGTGTTGGGCGGCGTGAGCGCCGAGTGGAAGTCGATCGAGTGGTGCATCGTCGCCTTGTTGCGCAGCACCACCTTGACCATCTGCCCCTGCTTGACGTGCAGGGTCGGGCCGGGCACTGAGCCGCCGAACGGCCAGGCCTTGTACTTCACGCCGCTGGCGATTTCCACGTCCTTGTCGGAGATGTCGATGTTGAGCGTGACCTCCTTGCCCTGGGTCAGGGGCGGCAGGGATGCGTCGTGCGCCTGCTTGACGGGTTCCTTGCTCATGAGCTGCAGCGGCGATACCGCGGCAGCTGCCGCCGCGGGCGTGGGCGCCTTGACGTTCAGGCTGCTTTGCAGGCCGGCGACGAGGAAGAACACGACGGCCGCGACGCCGGCGAGGATACCGGTCTGCGCCCACCAGGCGACGCGCGGCGCGTCCGAGAGGCGCCGCGCGCGCCATTCAGCGACCCAGCTCCAGGCGGGCCATTTGAGTTCGATGAAGTAGTCCAGGCTGTAGGGGCTGGTGCCGGCGCGGTGGTTGATGGCGATCAGCACTGCGAAGATCAGCACGTAGATGAGGCCCACGCCGGTGTTGGAGGCGCCTATGGTGTAGGGGCCGCCGAAGCCGCCCGCGGTGCTCCAGATCAAGAGGCTGTAGAGCGCGCCGATCACATAAACCGTGCGCCGCGCGAAGCCGAACAGCAGGGCCAGCGCCAGCAGCGTGGTGGCGATGCGCGTGAGCCAGAGGAAGGTGTCCGCGTGCGGCTCGACGATGGCGATCCAGAGGTTGAACCACCAGGCCGACCAGGCCGGTTGCCCGTCGGCGGCGTTGCGCAGGTAGCCCGCGTAGTTGGACGAGAAGCCGGGCATCCAGGTGAACGCGGCATTGACGATCCAGATGATGCCGAACGCCACGCGCAGCGCGGCGGTGGAGAGCGCCGACCAGGTATCCGGGGGCGTACTGGGAGAGGAATCGTTGCTCACGGGAGCTTCCTTTTTTTGGGCTGACAGAAAAACGAGAACGCGTGCATCGACGTCACTGTCGAGTTGGGAATCAGTAAAAACCCGTAGTCTATTGAAGCCAACCTAAAGGCACACCGTTTGTGAGTGTATTGCGCGCGGCTCAGGTGCGTGCCAGCAGGCGCGCCGCATCCAGCGAGAAGTAGGTGAGGATGCCGTCCGCTCCGGCGCGCTTGAACGCCAGCAGCGCTTCCATCATTACCGCGTCGTGGTCGAGCCAGCCGTTGGCGCTTGCTGCCTTGAGCATCGCGTACTCGCCGCTGACCTGATAGGCGAAGGTCGGCATGCGAAATTCGTCCTTGACGCGGCGCAGCACGTCGAGGTAGGGCATGCCGGGCTTGACCATCACCATGTCCGCGCCCTCGGCGATGTCCAGCGCCACCTCGCGCAGCGCCTCGTCGCTGTTGCCCGGGTCCATCTGATAGACGTTCTTGTCGGCCTTGCCCAGCGCCCCGCGCGTGCCCACCGCGTCGCGAAACGGCCCGTAGAAGCTGCTCGCGTACTTGGCGCTGTAGGCCATGATGCGCGTGTGGATCAGGTGCTGCGCCTCCAGTGCGCGGCGCACCGCGCCTATGCGCCCGTCCATCATGTCGCTGGGCGCGACGATGTCCACGCCCGCGTGCGCATGCGCCAGCGCCTGCTGCACCAGGATTTCCACCGTCTCGTCGTTCAGGATGTAGCCGGTGTCGTCGAGCACGCCGTCCTGCCCGTGGCTGGTGTAGGGGTCGAGCGCCACGTCGGTCATCACGCCCAGCTGCGGGAATTCCTTCTTCAGCGTGCGCACCACGCGCGGAATCAGGCCGTCCGGGTTGGCCGCTTCCTTGCCGTTGGGCGTTTTCAGGTCGGCATCGATCGCGGGAAAGAGCGCGAGCACGGGGATGTCGAGCTTGACGCATTCCTCAGCCACGGGCAGCAGCAGGTCCAGGCTCAGGCGCTCGACACCGGGCATGGAGGGCACGCTCTCGCGGCGTTTCTCGCCTTCTTGCACGAACACCGGGTAGATGAAGTCGTGGCTCGACAGGCGCGACTCGCGCATGAGGTTGCGCGAGAACGCATCGCGGCGCATGCGGCGCGGGCGATTGGCCGGAAACGGGGTGGGGCTGGACAGATGCATGACGGCGATTGTGCGACAGCCGCCCGGCCGGTGCAGCGCTGCTACCCTAGCGCTTTTCCCTGACGAGCCCTGCATGCCCTCCACCGCCGAAGAAGAACAAGCCTGGAACGAGCGGCAACTGGCCGAGCCGGTGACGGCGCCGCGCTTCGCCGTCTGGACCTACGAGGTGCCCGCGGTGGTGCTGGGCTGCTCGCAGCGCAGCGAACTTGCCGCACTGCAGACGCGCGCGCCGCAGATCCCGACGCTGGTGCGTGCCTCGGGCGGCGGCGCTGTGCTCACCGGGCCGTGGATGGTGAGCAGCTCGGTCGTGGTGCCGCTCTCGCACCCTTGGGTCGCGCCGCGCATCAACGACAGTTACCAGCCGCTGGCCGAGCTGTACGTGCGCCTGCTGGCCCCTCTGGGGGTCGAGGCTGCAGGCGTGCCGCCCGCCGAGGTGCCCGCGATGGACGCCCGCCTGGGGCCGAAGATCGCCTGGTCGTGCTATGGAAGCCTGGGCGCTTGGGAGGTGGTCGATCGTGGGCGTGGGCGCAAGCTCGTGGGCCTGGCGCAGCGCCGCCAGCGCCATGGCATGCTGCTGGTGGCGGGCACGCTCGTCGAACCGCCCGACTGGCCCCTGCTGTGCGCGGCGCTCGGCCATGCCGAGGATGCGCAGGCGATGCACGCGCGCACCGTCTCGTGCCGCGAGCTGGCGCCGGCTTTCGTCGGCGCGGCGGACTATGCCGAGCGCCTTGCGGCGGCGCTGGCCGCCGCCCTGGACTGATGCCTCAGGCTTTGAGGAGCACGCCCGCCAGCACCATGAGCGTGAGCGCCACGGTGGGCAGCAGCGTGAGAGCGAAGCCGGGCGCGCGGCTGGCGGGGTTCTTCATGTACTGCTGGCGGTAGAGCAGGCGGGCGACGAGCCAGACCGCGCCGATGCCGGCCACCACCGCTTGCGGCCAGTAGAGGCCGGCGATCAGGAGCACCGGCAGGAAGGCGACGATCTGCTCCAGCGTGTTCTGCTGCACGCGGAACGCGCGGTTGAAGGCTTCATCGCCCGTGGTGCTGGGCGCCATCACGTGGCTCTTCATGCGGGCACGGCCCACGAGCACGGTAAAGGCGAGGTATTCGAGCACGGCCAGCGAGGCGACGATATGGACGGTGTTCATGGGTTTTCCTGGGCCGACAAGGGGCCGGTTTCACAAGGGGTTGGATGCGGGCGTTTCCCCGTAGCGGGGCCGGGTCGCCTGCTCGTAGGCGGCGCGCATCTGGTAGGTGGCGCTGCCCCAGCGGCTGTCCGGCGGCAGGTAGCGCAGCCAGCTCAGGCGCGACAGGTGCTGCGCTAGTGCGGCGCGGAAGGCATCGCCGCGCACGGGGCTCGCCACCCAGGCATCCCAGAGGGGCCGCGCCGCTTCGCGCTGCCCCGCCAGGTGCAGGCAGCCCGCGGTGGACCAGAGGTAGCCCAGCGCATCGCGCACCTGGCGCAGCTCAAGGGGCAAGGGGTTGGCGCCTGCGCCATCCACGCCGGTACAGGCGAGCCCCTGGTCGGCACAGACCCTCAGGTCGCTTGCCAGCGCACCGCGCAGGCTCAGACCGGCCGCGTGCGCGGCGTCGATCAGGGCAAGCCCCTGTCGCCAGAGCGCGAGCAGCGCGTCCGCACTGTCGGAACCGGCCGTGTGCAGCGCAGCCTCCAGCGTGGCGGGGGTGCACGAGCCGCTGCCCGGATCGCGCAGCAGCAGGCCGCCGTCATGGCTCGCGAGCACCTGCGCCGCGCGCAGGCCGTGGGCGTCCAGGGCCTGCAGGCCTTGCCGTTGCGTGGCGACGTCGGCGGCGGGCGGCAGGCGCAGCGCCGGCGTGTGCGACAGTCGCGCCACGAGCGCCAGCAAGCGGCGTTGCACAGGGTGGCCGAGTGCACCGGCGCGCCAGAGCCAGACGTGGCTGTCGCCCAGCGCATAGCACGCCAGCTGCGCGGTCTGAGCGGGCAGGTGCTGTGCGAGGAAGGTGGCGTAATCGGGTTGCAGGTCGGCCATGGCGTGGAGCGCGTCGATCATAAGACGGCCGGGTCCGGCCGCGACGCGGTGCGCCAACCATCCGCGTGGCCGTTGGGGTTTCATCCGGCGGGCCGTTGGATGCGCCGCGCCGCGGCGGGTGGGTTCGGGTTCAGGCCAGCAGCGCCAGCAGCCGCGTGAGCGCGTGCTGCACGGTGGCGGCGCGCACCTGCGCGCGGTCTCCGGCGAAGTGCCGCGCCTCGCTGTGCGTCTGCCCGGCCACGTGCCAGCCGAACCAGACCGTGCCCACCGGCTTGCCGGGGCTGCCTCCGCCGGGGCCGGCCACGCCCGTCACCGACACGCTTGCCTGAGCGTGCGAGCGTGCGATGGCGCCTTCGGCCATCGCGCGGGCCACGGGCTCGCTTACCGCGCCATGCGTTTCGATGAGCGGCCCGGGCACGCCCAGCAGCTCGGTCTTGGCGGCGTTGGAATAGCTGACGAAGCCGCGCTCGAACCACAGGCTGGACCCGGCGAGCGCGGTGCAGGCGGCCGAGATCAGCCCGCCGGTGCAGCTTTCGGCCGTGGCGAGCATTTCACGGCGCGCCAGCAACCGGCTGGAAATTTGAGTCAAAACAGCCTCCATCGCTTGCTTGTCAAGCGCTGAATGCTCTATATTTGTGAGCGCCATGGCCTACCCCGCGATAAAGCGCCAGAGCGCGATCACCATCAGCGTGCAGAACGCCGCGACGAGGTCGTCGAACAGGATGCCGAAGCCCCCGCGCCAGCCCAGGCCCTTGAAGCGCGCATCGGCCCAGCCCACCGGTCCGCGCTTGACGGCGTCGAAGAAGCGAAACAGCGCAAACGCCACGCACTGCCCCAGCCAGCCCGCGGGCATCACGAGCCACAGGATGAGCCAGATCGCCACCACCTCGTCCCAGACCACGGCGCCGGGGTCGGCCACGCCCAGATGGCGCGCCGTGAGCGTGCAGGCCCACCAGCCCACGGGCAGCGCCGCTAGCAGTGCCAGGCCGATCTGCAGCGGCGTGAGCCAGTGCCACGCCACGGTGAATGCGAGCCAGCCCCAGAGCGTGCCCACGGTGCCGGGCGCGATGGGCGAGAGGCCGCTGCCGAAGCCCAGCGCGATCAGGTGCGCGGGGTGCGCGAGCATGAAGCGCAGGCTGGGGCGCATGGCGGCGAGGGCGGCGCTGGGCATGGCCGGGTTCAACGGCGTTCGCGCACGCGCACGTCCCTGTCGTGGCTGATCACGTGGCGCGCGGAGAAGCGGGCGCTCGCGCCTGCCGCCAGCTCCTGCTGCCAGGCGATGGTGCCGCTCTGCCCGCCCCAGGCCATGTCCTGCGGTGTGGGCTCGTAGCTCGATTGCACGGTGATGGCTTCGTTCTTCGAAACCGGTGCGGCATCGAGCACCTGCACGGTCACGGGCTGCGCGTGGCGGTTTTCCATCGTGTAGCCCTGCCGCAGCGTGCGCTCGGTGCGCGTGCCGGTGAAACCCGCGTTTTCGGTGAATTCCTTGACCGGATCAGCGCTCACGATGATTTGCGCATCGCGCCCGAAGGCCAGGCCCGTGCGCGCGAAGTCGCTCGTCTGCGGGTTGAACCGCGACTGGCCCACGCTCGCGCCGTCGCGTTCCAGCGCGATCGGCCCGGCGGGCCAGTTGCCCGCGAGCGGGGGCAGCAGCGCGACCAGCCAGGCCTGGGGTTCGAGCGCCGGAGCGGTGCGCGCGAGCAGTGTCGTGGCGACGTTCTGGCTGCCCAGCGACAGTGTCACGTGCTCGCCGCCCGAGGGTACGTTCACGCGCTGGGGCACGGCAAATTGCGTGGCGTAGGCGCCTTCGGTGGCGACCACGTCGAAGCTCGGCATGGCTTCGGCCTCGGCCACCGGTGCCGCGGCCGGCGCAGGCGCCGCCGCGAGCCCGGCGACGCTGGAGCGCGCCTTGGCCATGGGCACGGGCTCGGGCGGTGGCACGTCCAGGGTCCACGGCCGGGGCAGCGGCCCCTGCGTGGCGGCCAGGGGCTGGCCGGTGGAGAGCGTGAGCCGCACGCCGCTCCAGTCCTCTCCCGTAGACTGCGTCACGAGCGCGAGGCGTTCCAGCTGCAGCTGTGCCGTGCGGGTATCCAGGCGCGCGCGGTAGCTCGGCCCCCAGCTCGGGCCGCGCACCTGGTAGGTCAGATGCAGCTCGGTCTGCGCGGGGGCGGCGAGCGTCACGCGCACCATCGCCACCTTGGACGCCTGCACGCTGCCCTGTTCGGCCTGCAGGCGCTTGAGCGCGAGTTCACGCTCCTGCAGCGTGCGCCGCGCCTGGTGCAGCCGGGTCAGCGTGTCTTGCGCGGAGCGGCGCAGCGCCTCCAGCGTCGCGGCGATGTGCGCCGGCGCCAGGCTCTCGCGGGTGGGCGCGGGCGCGGCCCCCGCCTGCGTTTTGAGCCAGGTCTGCGCCAGCTCCAGCGCCTCGGCTTCGGCGCGCGCGCCGGCCACGTCGTCCTCGGCATCGCGCAGGCGCCCGTCGAGCACGCTGGCGCAGCCGCTCGCGACCTTGCGATCGACGATCTGCACGTTCACCTCGCCCAGGCGCACTTCGCCAGGGCTGGACAGCTGCAGGCTGCGCGCATCGAGCTGCGCGGGCAGGCAGCCGAAGACCGCGCGCGTGGCGCCCTGGGGCAGGCTCAGCACGCGCTCGACCACGGCACTGCCGGGGTAGAGCGTGACGGCGCTGATCAGCGAGGCATTCGCTGGAGCCGTCGATTGCGCCCACGCAGGTGCCAGCAGCAGGACGCTTGCCAGGGCGATGAAGGGGGAATGTCGCATGAGCGCTAGTGTGCCTGAGCGTGCTCTCGTTCAGGCAAAGTGGTCGAACGATGCGAAACGCTCGGTCAGCGCCTGGCCGTGCGCATCCAGCACGCGCAGACCCGGTGCGGCATCGACGCGGCCGATGCGGGTTACGCGCGTGTCGGTTTGCGCTGCCGCCGCCCGCACGGCCGCGTGCCGTGCCGCGGGGGCGGTGAAGACGAGCTCGTAATCGTCACCCCCGGCAAGCGCGCATTGCCTGCGCTGCGCCAGGGTGTGCGTCAGGAGTTTTATGTCAAAACAGGTCTCGTCGCTTGCTGGGTAAGCGCTGGCAGCTATCAAATCTGTTGCCCTGTCGCCCTCGAGGGTGGCGCCCGCGCCCGAGGCCCGCAGGATGTGCGCGAGGTCGCCGAGCAGCCCGTCGCTCACGTCGATCGCGCTCGTGGCGATCCCGCGCAGCGCCAGGCCCAGCGCCACGCGCGGCGTGGGCTGCTCCAGCCGCTGCCGGACGTTGCGCATGACGGCGTCGGCCAGCGGCCATTCGCCGCGCAGCGCGCCGAGCGCCAGGCGGGCCTGACCCGGCGCGCCGCTCACCCAGATCTCGTCGCCGGGGCGTGCGCCGCTGCGCTTGAGCGCATCACCGTGCGCCACCTCGCCGAAAACGGTGATGCAGATGTTGAGCGGCCCCTGCGTGGTGTCGCCGCCAATCAGCTCGCAGTCGTGCAGGTCGGCCAGCGCCATCAGCCCGCGCGCGAAGGCGGCCAGCCAGGTGTCATCGGCGCGCGGCAGTGCCAGCGCCAGCGTGAACGCGAGCGGCCGTGCGCCGCAGGCCGCCAGGTCTGAAAGATTGACCGCGAGCGCCTTGTGCCCGAGGCGCTCGGGGTCGGTGTCCGCGAAAAAATGCTGCCCCTGCACGAGCATGTCGCACGAGACGGCCAGCTGCATGCCGGGCCGCGGGGTGAGGAGCGCGCAGTCGTCGCCCACCCCGAGCGCGGCGCGCCTGGGCGGGCGCGTGAAGTAGCGCGCGATCAGGTCGAACTCACCCATGTTCGCCCATCCATGGCCTGTGCTGCTGGCGGGTGTTGGACGCGGGCCACCGCGCAAGGGCCGCCCCGCCGCGCTGGTGGCGTCCCCCTGCCTGCGCAGCGCAGCGAAGCGAGAGCGGGGGGAAGGCGCGAAGCGACTCAGGGGGGTGTCTCATGGTCTGCCGCGAAAGCGCTGCGCCGCCTGGCGCGTGACTTCGGCGAGCAGCTGCTCGCGCCCCATGAGCTCGCGCAGCCAGCGTGCGTCGTTGCGCTCGGCCTGTGTTTCGCCGCGCAGCAGGCTGAGCGCCCCTGCGGCGCCATGCGCCTCGCCGAAGGGTGCGATGCGCGCGATCGTGCGCAGGATGTGCTCGCGCAGCGGCAGGTGCTCGCCGGTGACGGGCTCGACGTACTCGGCCTCCAGCCCGAAGCGGCAGGCCTGGAAGCGGTTGTAGGTGTAGACGAGGTAGTCGTCCTCGCGCGGCATGAACGGCTGTTCGGCGAGGAACCAGGCGGCGAGCGACTGCACGTAACCGGCCAGCGCCGCCGCGCGCTCGATGGTGAGCGGCGTGTCGAACACGCGCACCTCCACCGTGCCGAAGCCCGGCTTGGGGCGGATGTCCCAGTAGAAGTCCTTCATGCTCTTGACCACGCCCGTGCCCGTCATCTTGTCGAAATAGTCCTCGAACTCGGCCCAGGTCAGCACGCAGGGCGCGCGCCCCGACAGCGGAAAGGCGAACACCGAATTCAGGCGCGCCGAATCGAACTGCGTGTCGTGCCCCTGCACGTAGGGGCTGGAGGCCGAGAGCGCGATGAAGTGCGGGATGTAGCGGCTCAGGCGGTGCAGCATCAGGAGCGCCGCATCCGCATCGGGGCAGCCCACGTGCACGTGCTGGCCGAAGATCGTGAACTGCTTGGACAGATAGCCGTAGAGCTGCGACAGCTCCTGAAAGCGCGGCTTGTCATAGATGCGCCGCTCGTGCCATTGCTGGAACGGGTGCGTGCCGCCGCCGGTCACGGCGATGTTGAGCTTGTCGGCGCTTTTCACGAGCGCATCGCGGATCTGCGTGAGCTGGCTCAGCACCTCGGCGCTGCTGCGGCACACGTCGGTCGAAACCTCGATCATGCCGTTCGTCATCTCCGGCACGACCGAGCCGGGCAGCGCCTCCTTCTTCATCAGGCGCAGCATGTCCTCGGCGTAGGGCGCGAGGTCGTAGTCGTGCGTGTTCACGAGCTGCAGCTCCAGCTCCACGCCCAGCGTCAGCGGTTCGGAGTCGTGAAAGGCTTCCAGGCTCATGACGCATCCCTCTCGCGTTCGATGGCGCGCTCGCGCATCTGCGGCGTCCAGGGCTTGAGACTCTCGCCCGCGCCGTAAAGCGCGAACGTGGTGATGACCGCGCCCAGCACCTCCATGAGCAAGATGGCGGGCAGCGCGATCTGCGCGATGAGCGTGCCCGTCTCCGGCGCGGCCACCATGAAGCCCGAGGCCACGAGCAGCGCCACGCCGGACATCGGTGTCATTGCGCCGCTCGTGCACAGCACCTGGCGCCAGCTCGCGCCGCTGCCGGGGCTGGCCAGCCCCACGCCCAGCGCCTTGGCCGCCAGGCGCACCGCCACCAGCGCCAGCACGCTGCCGGCGACGGCCACGTTCCACGGCGCCTGCGCGGCCACGGTGGAGACGAGCACGAACATCAGGATCGCCAGCAGCGTGGAGGCCGAGCTCGCCTGCCGCGGCCAGGCCCAGGGGCGCCGGTAAAAGTGCTTGAGCAGCACGCCCGCGAGCAGCGCCGCCAGCGGCGGCGAGCCGCCCACGTGCGCGGCCAGCGCCGTGGCGGTGGCGATCAGTCCCAGCACCACGATGGCGGTGTTCTCGCTCAGCGGGCTCATGAGGCGCAGCATCAGGCGCAAGGCCAGCGCGAGCGCGGCGCCCATGCCCACGGTGGTGACCAGCTCTTTCAGAACCGCCTCCAAAGCCTGCGGCATGCCGCCATCGGGCAGCACGAGCAGCTGCGCGCCGGCCGCGCCGAGCGCGAGCACGTACAGCGACGAGAGCGTGGACAGAACAATGGCGCGCTCGGTGACCGCGCCCGCCGCGCGCGTATCGGCCACCACGCGCACGAGCACGGTGGGTGAGGCCGCAGTGGCCACCAGCGCCAGCAGGCCGGCCGGCTGCGCCGCCACCCCGAGCCAGCGCATCACCGAGTACACCGCGAGCCATGTCAGCAGCGATTCGGCCACGCTTTGCACCAGCACCATGGGGTTGCGCGCGAGCCAGCGCAGCGGCAGGCGGCCGCCACATTCGAACAGCACCAGGCTCACGGCGAACTCCATGAGAAAGAGCCCGGTGCCGGCCAGCGGCCACACCGTGCCGCCAAAGCCCAGCAGTCCCACCACGGTGCCCACGAGCGTGTAGCCCACCACCTTGGGCAGGCCGGCGTGGCGCTGCACCAGGTAGCCCACCGCCGCGGCGATGGCCAGCAGGGCTGCCCACTGGACCCAGATATCCATCCATCCATGCATCGGCAATCCTTCAGTCTGCACAAGACAACCATACCGCGAACCGCGCCGGCTGCGACAATCGGCGCCCATGAGCCGCACCTACCGCATCGCCCCGTCCATCCTTTCGGCCGACTTCGCCCGTCTGGGCGAAGAGGTGAAGAACGTCATCGCCGCCGGGGCCGACTGGATTCATTTTGACGTGATGGACAACCACTACGTCCCCAACCTCACCTTCGGTCCTATGGTGTGCCAGGCGCTCAAGCCCCACGCCGTGCGGGGCGACGGCACGCCGGTGCCGATCGACGTGCACCTCATGGTGCAGCCCGTGGACGCGTTGGCCGCGGCCTTTGCCCAAGCGGGCGCCAGCGTCGTCACCTTTCACACCGACGCCACCGCCCATGTGCACCGCAGCGTCCAGGCCATCCGCGCCGCGGGCTGTCAGGCGGGTCTGGCGTTCAATCCGGCGACGCCGCTCGATGTGCTGGACTGGGTGATCGAGGACATCGACCTCATTCTCATTATGAGCGTGAACCCGGGTTTCGGCGGGCAAAGCTTCATCAACAGCGCCTTGCGCAAGACGCAGGAGGCCAGGCGCCGGATCGAGGCGTCTGGCCGCGACATCCGCCTGGAGGTCGATGGCGGTATCAAGGCCGCCAACATCCGCGCCGTGGCGGATGCGGGGGCCGATACCTTCGTGGCCGGCAGCGCGATCTTCGGCCAGACGGACTACAAGGCCGTCATCGACGCCATGCGCGCGCGCCTGGCCGGGTGAGCGCCGTACGGCATGCGCGGCGCGTCACGCGTCGTTCACTTGACGATGTAGGTGTCCGTTTCCTCGCGCAGGATGCCGCCGCCGTCCACCGAACCGCTGAGCCTGGCGCGCGGGCCCATGCGTTTGGCGCAGTCGGTTCTGTCCTGCGGGTTCTTGAAGACGGCGCAGCGTGCCATCGCGTTGCGCTCGTAGGTGGCGGCGTCATCGCTGGTGAGCTGACCCGCGCGCGCCGCCTGGGCGGCCGCGCCCATCTCGCGCACGCAGGCCGCGCGGCTGGCGGCCGGTTCGCCCGCGCACGAAGCGGCGGCACTCGCGGACGCGGCGTGGGTTGGAGCGCCCCAGAGTAGCAATGCAAGTGGCAGGGTGGCCGAGGCCAGAAGTGAAAAACGTGACGACAGCATGATCAAAATCCTCCTTATGCACCGCAACAAACGGGTGCAAGCTGCCAGTTGGATGCCTGGCGCGGTATTTTTGTCGAGATGCATGTAAATGAATGAAACCGAATCGAAGCCCCTTGCGGTCCGTCATCCGGACGCGCTTGCGCGGCGCATCGATGCCGTCATGTCGGACCTCGATGGCACGCTGGTCGATACCCTGGGCGACTTCTGCGCGGCGATCAACCGCACGCTGGCCGACCTGCGCCTGCCCGCCATCGCGGCGGGAGAAATCGCGCTGCGCGTCGGAAAAGGTTCGGAGCACTTGTTGCATTCGGTATTGGATTGGGCCCGTGCCCAGGTCCCCGAGGGGCGGGCCGGCGCCGATCCCGACGCGCTGTACGCCGACGCCTGGACGCGCTACCAGCGCCATTACGAGGCCATCAACGGCCAGCATGCCACGGTCTATCCGGACGTCGCCCGGGGTTTGCAGTGCCTGCGGCAATCGGGCCTGCGCCTGGTCTGCCTGACCAACAAGCCGCGCGCGCATGCGCTGGCGTTGCTGCGCGGCAAGGGGCTCGATGGCTGTTTCGAGGCGGTCTTCGGCGGAGACAGTTTCGAGCGCAAGAAGCCCGACCCCTTGCCGCTGCTCAAGGCCTGCGAGTGGCTCGGGACCGCGCCGGGCCGCACCCTGATGCTTGGCGACTCCAGCAACGACGCGCAGGCCGCGCGCGCCGCGGGCTGCCCCGTGGTGCTCGTCACCTACGGCTACAACCACGGCCGCCCGGTGCGCGAGGTGCCGGCCGATGGCTACGTGGACCGACTGACGCAGCTGACGGGCGGCTGAGCGGCGTCAGCGCAATTGCGGGGCGGTGGCGCCGGTGCGAAACACCGCCACGGCCTGCACCAGGTCGCGCGCCTGCTGGTTCAGGCTGCTTGCGGCCGCCGACATTTCCTCGACCAGCGCGGCGTTCTGCTGCGTCGCCTGATCCATCTGCGTCACGGCTTCGCCCACCTGGCCCACGCCCTGGCTCTGCTCGCGGCTGGCCGCGCTGATCTCGCCCATGATGTCGGTCACGCGCCGGATGGAGCCGACCACCTCGTTCATGGTGTGGCCCGCCTGCTCCACCTGCTGCACGCCCGCCTGCACCCGGGCCACGCTGTCGCCGATCAGGCTCTTGATTTCCTTGGCCGCTTCGGCGCTGCGCCCCGCGAGCGCCCGCACCTCTCCGGCCACCACGGCGAAGCCGCGTCCCTGCTCTCCGGCGCGTGCGGCTTCGACGGCCGCGTTCAGCGCCAGGATGTTGGTCTGGAACGCGATGCCGTCGATCACCTGGATGATGTCGGCAATCTTCTTGCTGGCCTCGCTGATGCCGTGCATGGTCTTCACCACGTCCGACACCACGGCGCCGCCTTGCGCGGCGACGGTGCTCGCGCTCATGGCCAGCTGGTTGGCCTGCTGGGCGTTGTCGGCGTTCTGGCGCACGGTGGACGACAGTTCTTCCATCGAAGCGGCGGTTTCTTCCAGCGCGCTGGCCTGGCTTTCGGTGCGCGCCGACAGGTCCTGGTTGCCCTGCGCGATCTCGGCGCTGGCCGTGGCCACGCTCTCCGAGCCCGTGCGCACCTGCTCGACGATGCGCGCCACCGAGTCGCGCATGGCGCGCACCCCGCCCATCACGCTGTCGGCTGCGGTGGTCGGAATGTCCACGGCCAGATCGCCTTGGGACATCCTGTGCGTGATCGTGTTGAGTTCGGTCGGCTCACCGCCGAGCTGGCGCAGGATGGACCGTGCGATGGCCCAGCCGAAGGCCAGCAGCACCAGCGCCATCAGCGCCACGATGATCGCGGTCTCCGAGATGCGCTGCATGAACGTGGCCTGCACGTTGTCCACGTACACGCCCGAGCCCACGATCCAGCCCCAGGGCGCGAAACCCTTGACGTAGGAGACCTTGGGCACCGGCTTGGCGCTGCCGGGCTTGGGCCAGAGGTAGTCGACGTAGCCCTCGCCGCTCTTCTTGACCGTATTGACGAATTCGACGAAGAGATGCTTGCCGTCGGGGTCTTTGACCCCTGTCATGTCCTGCCCTTCGAGCTTGGGGCTGATCGGATGCAGGAGCGTCGTTGGATGCATGTCGGTCACGAAGAAGTATTCATTGCCGCTGTAGCGCAGCACGCGCAGCGTATCGAGCGCCTGCTGGCGCGCCTGGGCTTCAGTGAGTCGGCCCTTGCTCGCCTCGTCGTGCAGGTGCTGGATGATCCCGTAGGCCACCTCGACGCTCTGGCGCACGGCGGCGCTGCGTTCGTTCAGCAGCAGCGAGCGTTCGGACACCGTGAGCACGCTGCTGACGACCAGCAGCCCGGCAAAGGCCAGGATCACGAGCGCCACCAGGCGGCGCGAGACACTGAAACGATGGATGAAAGACATGAGTTACCGTTGGGGCGAGTGGGTTGCGCGGGCGAAGGCCTTCGCCGCCGAGGGAGTATCGGCATTTGCGGCCGTCACTGTAGGGCCTGCTGTCGGGGACACTGAACAAGTCCCTCGTGCGCGTCGTGTCTCTTCCCCATGCAGGGCGCGCCACATGGAGGGGACTTATGCAGCGTTGTTTTACCGCCTTGCGGGCACGCTGCCTTGGAACAGGAAATCCGCTCCTTCTTCGTGTCCGGCGGCCTGCGCGATGCCGTAGACCGGCGTTTGCGGCAGATCCCTGGCCACGTCGGCGCGCACGGCACCGAACACGCGCGCGGCGGGCACCCAGTCGCGGACCTGCTCGATCTGCCGCATCAGGCTCCAGGCGAAAACCGAGTGGCCCGCGCGCCCGCCATCGGCCACGGGCTCGTTGCCGCCCGAGGCCATGACGACCACGGCGCGCATGCGGCGCATCTGCTCCACGTCGGGCGGCGTCTCGGCCCTGGCCCCGGCGCCGAGCAGGGCATCGCCTTGCGCCAGCGTGCCCGAATAGCAGCTGTCGGCAAACACGACGATCTGCCGACTGGCGATGGCCGAGAGCGCCCGGTTGATGTCGGCGTTCGAGAGCCAGCCTGAAGAGTCGTCGGCGCGCGCATCCGAGGGCAGCCAGTAGCCCTCTCCTGTTTCCCGGACCACGGTGCCGTGCCCGGCGAAGTACAGGGCCACGCTGTCGTTCGGGCCGGATTCCTCGATCAGGCGGTTGAGATCGTTCAGCACCTGCGCCTTGCTGGCGTTGGGCAGGACCCGCGCCTCGTAGCCCATGCGCTGCCCCAGCACCGCGGCGATGGCCCGGGCGTCCGAAATGGGGTTGGTCAGCTGCGGGATGCGTGCATCCTGATACCGGTCCAGACCGATGAAAAGCGCCGTGTGCCGCGCGGGCCGCAGCGGCGAAACCGCGTGGGTCTGGCGGCGCAGCAGGCAGCCGGGGCCGGCCGTGTCGCACCCGGGGGCGTCGGCCCTGCGCGGATCGGCCCTGAGTTGGTTCACAGCGGGGGCCAGAAGCGCGGCCATGAACTGGCTGCGTTCGCGCAGCAGCTGGTTGCGCGCTGCGGGCGGCAGTTGGGCGAGCGGCAGCACGCGCAGGTAGTTCGTGCCATCGGGCTGGGGAGACAGGAAGCCCGAGGGCTCCCAGTGCGTCGTGCCATCGGCTTCGGCTGGCGCCGGCGCGACCATGTCCACGATGGTGGTCGAACCGTTTGCGGTGGCGGGGCGGTTGATGCGTTGCGAACCGCGCTCCCAGTCGGACCAGAGATCTTGACCGTCACCCGCCCGCGGGCCCGGCGCGGGTGCGGGCGCAGGGACGGGTGCAGGTGTGGGTATGGGCGCGGGTACAGGGGGAGGTGCGGGCGTTGGTGCGGGTGCTGGCACAGGGACGGGTGCTGGCGCTGGTATGGGTGCTGGTATGGGTATTGGCGCGGGCGTGGGTGCGGGTGTCGGGGAAGGCGATGGGGTTGGAGAGGGCGAGGGCCTGGGTGGCGGCAGCATCACGCTCTGTGCCTGAGCGCCGTGCGGGGGCAGACCCGCCTGCAGGGTGCCGAGCAGGAGGCAGATCGCGGTCCATTGGGCGCGCTTCGGGGTGTGGCTGGAGTTCATGACGGTTTCTGACGAACGGGGTTGTGCGCGGGCGGCGATCAGAACTGCGCCGTCAGGCCCAGGTGCAGCTTCCAGTCGCCGCGTCGGGTCTCCTGCACCTGCGTGCCTGCACGTGCGGCATCAATGCGCAGGAAGAAGCGGTTGTCCACGGCCCAGGAGGCGCCGATGCCCGCCGACCACAGCGTGCAGCTGCTGTGTCCGGGGCGGCACGGGCTGCCCAGGTGGTTGGAGACGCGGCCCGCGTCCGCGAAGAAGGACAGCGTCGGCCAGGCGTCCGACACGGGTTGGTTCAGCAGCGTGTCCAGCCGGGTGCTGAGCTCCAGCGATGTGGAGGCGCCCGAGTCGCCCACCAGCGCACGTTCTTCGTAACCGCGCACGGTGGCACTGCCGGCCACGCCGATCTGCTCGGCCGTGATGAGCGCGTGGGGCGCGACCTGCCCGTCCAGACGCCACTTGAGCTGCCAGTGAGGCGAGAGGCGCCCCAGCACCTGGGCATTCAGGCGCAGCAGCTGGTAGCGGCTGTCGGCGCCCGCCCGGTTGGCGGCGTAATCACTGTCGCGCCCGGCGCTGCCCCAGGGCAGGTTGTGCACCCACTGGATGTTGAGCATGTACGAATCCGGCCGATACAGCGTGTAACCCAGCGCCAGGGGCAGGGCGTGCTGGGTGTTGTTGCCCGTGGGGCCGCAGCCGGCCTGCCCCGGATCGCCCGGCGTGCATTCGGTGCGGTAGCGGCGCACGTCCAGGCCAAGCGAGAGCTGGGATTTGCTCTCGCTCAGGCCAGGCAGCAGCCAGATGGCGCGCACGCCGGCCGAGAGGCCGTCGCCGGCGAAACGCATGTCACCCGCCGTCGTGGTGTTGGTGCTCGATCGGGTGTTGGACGCGAGCAGAGCGCCTTCAAGCGCCGTGTGCGCGCCGTACAGCGGCACTCGCAGGGTGCTGCTGAACACGGCGACGCGCGAGGGGCGCTCGGGCGAAGTCTCCGCGCGCACGCCCAGCACCATGTCGCGATCAGCGACGTTGGGGTTCTGGTACTGCGCGGCCAGGCGCCAGCGGCCGGTGTCGGGCGTGCCGGTGTTGGAGAGGTCGATGCGCCAGGGCCGCAGCGGGCGTTCCTCCACGGTGACGAGCGCCTCCACGTCGCCGGTGTCGAAGCCCGGCTGCAGCAGCACGCGGCTGTATTTGGCGGGATTGGTGTTGGCCAGCAGCAGCTCGCGGTCCAGGTCCCGGAGTCTGGGCGTGCGGCCCGGCTGCAGCGCGGGGACGCTGCGCAGGATGTTGTCGCGGCTGAAGCGGTACTGGCCCGCGGTGCTGATCTGGCTCACCCTGCCCTCGACAACCTGCAGGTGCAGCACCCGGCTGCCCGGCTGCTGTTCGGGCAGCAGCACGACGACGGCGCCCCAGCCCGCCGCACGGTAGGCGTCCTGCAGGCGCTGCGCGGCGGCCTGCATGGCGGGGACATCCATGTCGGCGCCCGCCGTGCCCAGCGCCTCATCGACGCAGGCCTGGGGCAGCAGGGTGTTGCCGCTGACCTCGAAACGATCGATCGGCACGTTGGCGCCAGAGGCCCAGGCGGTGGCGGCCACGAGCAAGGCACCGGCCATGCACAGCAGTCGCCCTGCATGGCTTCGGGAAACGGCACCTGATGGTGATTCGACTCGCTGGCGATGGAGCGGGCGGGCTGTGGCCATTGATGCAGCCTCTCACGAAGTGTCGCGTGAAAGGCTACGGCAATCGCTCCTTTCTGGCAAGCATTCCGGCAAGTGCCGGGTGTGGGCGCCGCTTGCCTGACGCGGCTTCAGGGCTTGATGTAGGCGTAATGCTCGCGGCTTTGCAGCTGGCCGATGCGCACCACGCCCGAGGGCGTGAAATCGGCGTCCATGATGAACTTGTCCTTGTCGATCTTGCGGTTGCGCAGCGTGATTTCGCAGACCTCGAAGCGCACGCCGCGCGCCTTGAGCGCGCTCACGAGCGAGGCGTAGTCGATGTTGGGGTTCTTCGGGTCCTTGGCGCCGTCCATGAGGAAGTCGATCCCGTTGGCGTGCGTGATGACGACGATCTTCGTCTCGGGCGCCACATCCAGGTGGTTGCGCACGTTGCGCAGCCCCTTGGTGGCCTGCGTGCTCCAGTCGTCGATGTGGTAGATCACCTTGTCCCCGCCCTCGCTCTTGCCCTGGGCGAGTGCGCCGGCGGTGGCAAGCAGCGCGCCGGTGGCAATCAGGCGGCGGCGGGCGGTGGTGGTGCGTGCGGATGCGGTCATGCGGGCTTCCTTCAGGTGGGAGAGTTCACAAAGGTAGCACCATCGCCCGATCTCTGCAGGCGCTCTTTGCTACACTGGCGCTCATGTTCATCCACCGCGCGTTCGTTGCAGGTCTGAGTGACCGGGGAGCCTGGCCCTGGCGCAGCTGCATGCATACCGCTTGAACGCACCCGGGCACCACCCAGGGTGCCCCGCAGCCTGACCCATGCACGAGGGCAGGCGCTTCCTCACGAGATGAACCCGGCGGCTCACCCGCACACGCCGCCGGAACTGGGAGATCCCCGTGATCACTGAACTTGAATTCAAGAGCCTCGCCGGTGAAGGCTACAACCGCATCCCCTTGATTGCGGAAGCCTTTGCCGATCTGGAAACCCCGCTGTCGCTCTACCTCAAGCTGGCCCGCGGCTCGGGTCAGGGTCGGAACAGCTTTCTGCTCGAATCGGTGGTGGGCGGTGAGCGCTTCGGGCGCTACAGCTTCATCGGCCTGCCCGCCAGGACCTTCCTGCGCGCCAGCGGCTTTGGCGCGGCGGCGAAGACCGAGATCGTGACCGATGGCCAGGTGACCGAGACCCTGGCGGGCAACCCGCTGGCCGTGATCGCCGAGTACCAGAAGCGCTTCAAGGTGGCGCTGCGCCCCGGGCTGCCGCGTTTCTGCGGCGGGCTCGCGGGCTATTTCGGCTACGACGCGGTGCGCTACATCGAGAAGAAGCTGGAGAATTCCTGCCCGCCCGACGAGCTGGGCTGCCCGGACATTCTTCTGCTGCAGTGCGAGGAACTGGCCGTCATCGACAACCTCTCGGGCAGGCTCTACCTCATCGTCTACGCCGATCCGACGCAGCCCGAGGCCTATGCGCGCGGCAAGAAGCGCCTGCGCGAGCTCAAGGACCAGCTCAAGTACTCAGTGAGCGCGCCGCGCCTCGAGCGCAGCGAAAGCCATCCGGCCGAGCGCGGCTTTGCCAAGTCCGACTTCATCGCGGCCGTCGAGCGCGCCAAGGAGCTGATCGCCGCGGGCGACTTCATGCAGGTGCAGGTGGGCCAGCGCATCCACAAGCGCTACACGCAGTCGCCGCTGTCGCTGTACCGCGCGCTGCGTTCGCTCAATCCCTCGCCCTACATGTATTTCTACGATTTCGGCGACTTTCAGGTCGTGGGCGCGAGCCCCGAGATCCTGGTGCGCCAGGAGCGCACCGACGAAGGCGTGAAGGTGACGATACGGCCGCTGGCGGGCACGCGGCCCAGGGGCAGCACCCCCGAAAAGGACAAGGCGGCCGAGCAGGAGCTGGTGAGCGACCCCAAGGAGCGCGCCGAGCACGTGATGCTGATCGACCTGGCGCGCAACGACATCGGGCGCATCGCCCGGGTGGGCAGCGTGAAGGTGACCGAGGCCTTCGTGGTCGAGCGCTACAGCCACGTGATGCACATCGTGAGCAATGTCGAAGGCATGCTGGTCGATGGCATGACGAGCATGGACGTGCTCAAGGCGACCTTTCCCGCGGGCACGCTCACGGGTGCGCCCAAGGTGCATGCGATGGAACTGATCGACCGGCTGGAGCCGACCAAGCGCGGCCTCTACGGCGGCGCCTGCGGTTACCTGAGCTATGCGGGCGACATGGACGTGGCGATCGCGATTCGCACCGGCATCGTCAAGGATGGCGTGCTCTACGTGCAGGCCGCGGCGGGCGTGGTGGCCGATTCGGTGCCCGAGCTTGAATGGAAGGAAACCGAGGCCAAGGCGCGTGCGCTGCTGCGCGCGGCCGAACTGGTGGAGGAGGGCCTGGAATGAACGTCCTGATGATCGACAACTACGACAGCTTCACCTTCAACCTGGTGCAGTACCTGGGCGAGCTGGGCGCGCGGGTGCAGGTGGTGCGCAACGACGAAACCTCGCTGCAGGACATCGCCGCGCGCGCGCCCGAGCGGCTGGTGATCTCGCCCGGGCCGTGCTCCCCCAAGGAGGCGGGCATTTCGGTCGAGGCCATCCGCACCTTCGCCGGGAAGATTCCGCTCTTGGGCGTGTGCCTGGGCCACCAGGCGATCGGCGAGGCCTTTGGCGGCGACGTGGTGCGCGCGGGCCGGCAGATGCACGGCAAGACCAGTGTCATCACCACCGATGAAAAAGGCGTTTTCGCCGGACTGCCGCGGCAGTTCACCGTGAACCGCTACCACTCGCTCGCGATCGCGCGGGACACACTGCCCGAGTGCCTGACGGTGACGGCCACCAGCGAGGACGGCGAAATCCAGGGCGTGCGCCACAGGGCGCTGGCCGTGGAGGGCGTGCAGTTTCACCCCGAGAGCATCCTCACCGAGCATGGCCATGCGCTGCTGCGCAATTTTCTGCAGCAGCGCACCGCCTGAGAATTCAAGAAAATCGAATGAAAACGCTTATCTGTAAAGCGCTGACAGCTATCAATAAAGGAATGCCATGAACACCATCACCCCCCAGGAAGCGCTGCAGCGCACGATCGAGCACCGCGAGATTTTTCACGATGAAATGCTGCACCTGATGCGCCTCATCATGAGCGGCGAGATGTCGCCGGTCATGACCGCGGCCATCATCACCGGCCTGCGCGTGAAGAAGGAGACGATAGGCGAGATCACCGCCGCCGCGCAGGTGATGCGCGAGTTTTCCAAAAAGGTGCAGGTGCACGACACGAAGCACCTCGTGGACATCGTGGGCACGGGCGGCGACGGCGCCAACACCTTCAACATCTCCACCTGCGCCACCTTCGTCGTGGCGGCTGCGGGCGGCCGCGTGAGCAAGCATGGCGGGCGCAGCGTGTCCAGCACATCGGGCAGCGCCGACGTGATGGAGCAGCTCGGGGTGAACGTCAATCTCACGCCCGAGCAGATCGCGCGGTCGGTGGCCGAGGTCGGCATCGGCTTCATGTTCGCGCCCAACCACCACCCGGCGATGAAGAACGTCGCGCCGGTGCGCCGCGAGATGGGCGTGCGCACGCTCTTCAACATCCTCGGGCCGCTCACCAACCCGGCGGGCGCGCCCAACATCCTCATGGGCGTGTTCCATGAGGATCTGGTGGGCATCCAGGTGCGCGCGCTGCAGCGCCTGGGCGCCGAGCATGCGCTGGTGGTCTACGGGCGTGATGGCCTGGACGAAATCAGCCTGGGCGCGGGCACGCGCGTGGGCGAGCTCAAGGACGGCGTGGTGCACGAGTACGAAATCCACCCCGAGGACTTCGGCCTGCGCATGGCGGGCACGCGCGCGGTGCGGGTGAACACGCCCGAGGAATCCAGGGCCATGCTGCTCGGTGTGCTGGCGGGCGAGACGGGGCCGGCGCACGACATCGTCTGCCTGAACGCCGGCGCGGCGCTGTATGCGGCGGGTGTGGCCGGGGACATCGCCGATGGACTGCGGCGCGCACGCCTGGCCGTGGAAAGTGGCGCTGCGCGCGCCAAGATGGACGAATTCGTCGCCTTCACCCAGCGGTGCGCGGCATGACGGACACCGCGGGCGCCGTGCCCGATATCCTGCAGACCATCTGCGCGGTGAAGGCGCAGGAGGTGGCCGAGGGCCGGCAACGCATCCCGGCGGCGGCCATGCGCGCGGCGGCGCTGGCCGCGCCGCCCGCGCGAGACTTTGTCGGCAGCCTGCGCGCGCGCATGAGCGCGGGGCAGGCCGCCGTGATCGCCGAAATCAAGAAGGCGAGCCCGAGCAAGGGCGTGATCCGCCCGGACTTCGACCCGGCGGCGCTGGCGCGAAGCTATGCGCAGGGCGATGGCATGCTTGCCGCCGCCTGCCTCTCGGTGCTGACGGACCGACAATTCTTCCAGGGCGCACCCGAGTTTTTGCAGCAGGCGCGCGCAGCCTGCGCCCTGCCGGTGCTGCGCAAGGACTTCATGGTCGATGCCTGGCAGATCGACGAATCGCGCGCGATGGGGGCCGATTGCATTTTGCTCATCGCGGCCTGCCTGGACGACGCCCAGATGGCGGACATGCAGGGCCAGGCCCATGGGCTGGGCATGGCCGTGCTCGTGGAAGTGCATGACGCCGCGGAGATGGAGCGCGCGCTGCGCCTTCAGGCGCCGCTCATCGGCATCAACAGCCGCAATCTGCGCACCTTCGAGGTCAGCCTGCAGCCCACGCTCGCCCTGCGCGCCATGGTGCCGCCCGGGCGCCTGCTCGTGGCCGAATCGGGAATTGCCACGCGGGGCGACGTGCGGACGCTGAAAGAAGCCGGTATCGGCGCTTTTCTGATAGGGGAAACATTGATGCGCGCGGACTCTCCGGGACTGGCTTTAGGAGAGCTGTTCGGGTAAATTGCAATCGGTTACGCATCAAGCGATGGCCGTGATTGCCCCTTACCTCACTTCCAGCCCGTCATGGCGGACATTCCTGACCGCCGTTTGAGTCCGCTCGCGGGCGAACTGCGCTGGCTGGCGCTGGTGTGGCTGCTCGTGGGCGCGGCGCTCGCGTGTGTGCTGTGGCTCGATCGAGGGCGTGTCGAGTCGAGCGAGAAGGTGCTGCTGGCTCAGCAGGCGCGCATCCTGTCGCGGGCGCTGGCGCGCCAGATCGCCACCGTGAACGGCGCGCTCGAGGTGCTGGCCGATGCCCCCGCGCACACGCGCGAGGAGGCCGCCACGGGCCAGGGCTGGCTGGTGCGCCAGGTGCGTTCGCAGTCGCACCTGCATGGCGGAGCGCAGGTGGTGCTGGACGCACAGGGGAGGGTGCTGGTGGCCAGCGATGCCTCGCTGGCGGGATCCACCCATGCAGGCGAGCCCTTCTTCCAGCAGATCGAGCGTGCGCCGTCGGCCCGCACGCTTTACCTCGGCCCGCCCGACCCCGCGGGTCTGGCGGGCCATTCGCTCGTGCTCTCGCGCGCCATCATCGGGCCCGATGGGTGGCTCTCTGGCGTGGTCTGCGCGGTGCTGGATCTGGGCCGGCTGCAGCGCACGTTTGACCAGGTGCGCGTGGCGCCCGATGCGGTGGCATGGCTGCTCTACGGGGAAGAGACCCTGTTGATCGCGCTGGACGATGGCGATGGCGGGGACGGGGCAATCCTGCAGCCCTCCGTGCCGGGTCTTGCGATGATGCAGCACCGCGCCGGCGGCGTGCCGGCCAGCGTGCAGGAGACTCCGGCTCACGACGACGCGCCGCAACTCGTGGTGGCGCTGCAGACGCTGGACACCTCGTCGCTGGCCCTCGATCACCCGATCACGCTGGGCGTGGCGCGCACCGGGAAGGCGATTTTCCGCGGCTGGCGCACCCTGGCGTGGACGCTGATCCTGATCTACGTCGTCACGGCATTCATCGCGGCGGGCGGCATCGTCTGGGTACGCAAGCGCCGCAGCGTGCGGCTGGTGCTGCAGCAGCGGCGCAAGCAGAAGGCGCACACCGTCAAGACGCGATGGGAGGCAGCGCTGCAGGCCACGCAGATGGGCATCTGGGACTGGGACACGCGAACGCGCCGCATGTATTACTCGCCCATGCTCCAGCGCATGCTCGGCTATGCCGAGGGAGATTTCAGCGAGAGCTGGCACGAGTGGGAGAGCCGGCTGCATCCGGACGAACATGCCATCGTGATGGCGCGCATGAAGAATTTTTTCGAGCAAAGCGGCGATCTCCCTTTCGAGAGCGTGAACCGCATCCGCCGCAAGGACGGTGGCTACCAGTGGGTGGAGCTGCGCGGCCGCACGGTCGAGCGCGATGCGCAGGGCAGGCCACTGCGCGTTGCCGGCATCCTGGTCGATATCAGCCGCCGCCATGCGCTGGAAATGCGCCTCGAGCACCTGGCGCAAAGCGTGCCGGGCGTGCTCTTCGAGTACCGGCGCGACGCGAACGGCCGCGATACCTTCCCGTATTGCACCGACAAGGTGGCCGAGCTGCTCGACCTCACGCCGGCGCAGTTGCAGGAGAGCGCCGGCCGGCTTCTCAAGCGCGTGCACCCCGAGGATGTGTCCGCGCTGCTGCGCAGCCTGCAGGTATCGATGCAGAACCTCACGCCCTGGCGCCATGCCTACCGCATCAACCTGCCCGATGGCACCGAACGCTGGGTGGGCGGCATGTCTCATCCCAAGCGCATGGACGATGGCTCGACGCTCTGGGCAGGCTACCTGTGGGATGCCACGCTGGAGCATGCGCTGCGCGAACGCCTGGACCTGTTGGTGGAAAACGTGCCCGGGCTGCTGTACCAGTCGCGCGTGGAGCCCGACGGGCGCAGGTATTTTCCGTATGCGAGCAAGGGCGCGATCGCGCTCTACGGCGTGACGCCCGAGCAGATGTGCAGCGATGCGCAGGCGGTGTACGCTCGTTTCAACGCCGACGATCTTGCGGTCGGCGTGCAGAAACTGGCCGACTCCGCGCGCGACATGACGGTGTGGACGCACGAGTACCGGGTGAACGTGCCGGGCCGCGCCGAGCGTTGGGTGCGCGCGCAGGCCAGGCCCCAGCGCCTGTCGGGCGGCGCGGTGCTGTGGCATGGCTACGTGCAGGACGTGACCGAGGCGCGCGAGCAGGCCATGAAGCTGCAGGAGGCACAGCAGCTGTTGGATCACCTGATGCGCGAGATGCCGGTGGCGCTGTGCATGGTGGACGAGAACGGGCTTTTTTATTACCGCAACCGCGCCTTTCAGGAATATTTCGGCTATGGCCCGGACGAAGTGCTCACGCGCGAGCGCTGGTGGCGCGAGGTCTTCCCGGACGAGGATTACCGCGCGCAGATGCGGGACGCCTGGGAAAATTCCAAACGCGAGGCGTCCGATCGCGGCGGGAGAATCACTTCAGGTGAAGTGCGCATGTGGACGCGCGCCGCCGGGCAGCGCACCATGGCCATCAGCGGCATGGTGTTTGGCCGACATTACCTGCTGGCCTTCACCGACCAGACCGAGCAGCACGCTCGCAGCGAAATACTGCAGCAGATGGCCTTCATCGATGGCCTCACGGGCATCGCCAATCGCCGCCAGCTCGATCTGACGCTCAAGGCAGAGTGGGGGCGCTGCCAGCGCAGCGGCCAGCCGCTGGCGGTGCTGATGATAGACATCGACCTGTTCAAGTCCTTCAACGACCTCTATGGCCACCAGAAAGGTGACGAGTGCCTGGCGGCCGTGGCCGGGGCGCTGCGCGCCGGGCTGAGCCGCCCGCACGACCTGGTGGCGCGCTACGGGGGCGAGGAATTTCTGTGCGTGCTGCCCATGTGCGATATGCCGGGAGCGCTGCGCAAGGCCGATGCGCTGCGCGTGGCGGTGCAGGATCTGGGCATCGTTCACGCGGGCTCGCACGTTGCGGGCGTGGTCACCGTGAGTGTCGGCGTGGCGACCCTGGTGCCCGACGAACTGGGCGGGCCCGAGCGCCTTGTGGCGCTCGCGGATCTGTGCCTGTACCGCGCCAAGCAGACGGGGCGCAATCGCGTGGTGGGTGACGAGCCCCCGGGCGCGGACGCTGCGACCTCAGGCGGCTGAGGCGCGTGCCAGCAGCATCGCGTCGCCGTAGCTGAAGAAGCGGTAGCGCCCGGCTATCGCGTGATGGTACAGACGCATGACGTGCTCGTAACCGGCAAACGCGCTCACGAGCATCATGAGCGTGCTCTTGGGCAGGTGGAAATTCGTCACCAGCAGATCGACCACGCGAAACTCGAAGCCCGGCGTGATGAAGATGTCCGTGTCGTCGCTGGTCTTGCCGCTCCTGGCCCACGATTCGAGCGTGCGCACCGTGGTGGTGCCGATCGCCAGCACCCGGCCGCCGCGCGCGCGGCAGGCCTCGATCGCGGCCAGGGTTTCGGCCGGAATCCGGTACCACTCGCTGTGCATGTGGTGCTCGGCGATGTGCTCGGTCTTCACCGGTTGGAAGGTGCCCGCGCCCACGTGCAGCGTGACGTGGGCGGTCTGCACGCCGCGCTCCGCCAGCCGCGCGAGCACGCCCTCGTCGAAGTGCAGCGCGGCCGTGGGCGCGGCCACGGCGCCGGGGGTGTGCGCGAACACCGTCTGGTAGCGTTCGTTGTCCTCGGCCTCCCAGGCGTCGTGTCCGCCCTCCTGCTCGCGCCGGATGTAGGGCGGCAGCGGCAGGTGGCCGTGCCGCTGCATCAGCTCCCAGGGCGATTCGCCCGCCGCGCCTTCCAGGCGCAGCCGAAACAGTGCGCCCTGCGCATCGGGCCAGCGCGAGAGCAGCACGGCATCGAAACCGCCGCGCGCGCGCCCGCCGCCAAAGCGCAGCACGGCGCCCGGGGCGGGCTTCTTGCTCACCTTCAGGTGGGCGATGACTTCGGCGCCCGTGAGCACGCGCTCGATCAGGAGCTCCACGTGCCCGCCGCTGCTCTTTTCGCCGAACAGCCGCGCCTTCACGACGCGCGTGTCATTGAACACCATCAGGTCGCCCGGCGCCAGCAGCGTGGGCAGATCCTTGAAAATCAGGTCGATGGGCGCTGCGCCGCGGCCATCGAGCAGGCGCGAATCGCTGCGCCGCGCCGCGGGATGCTGGGCGATGAGCTGTGCCGGCAGGTGAAAGTCGAAGTCGCTGAGGGTGTAGGCGCGGTCGGTCAAGGCAGTCATCAGGCGGTGCGGCTCGGGGGTGCCGTGTGCCAGCGGTGAAAACCCGCAATTGTCGCGCGCTCAGCCGCTGGCGCCCGGTTCGGTCCAGAGTTCGTCCAGATCGGGGAAATTCCATTTCTGCGGATCTTCGCGCGCCTCTATCCTGTCCCGGCAGCCCGGCTCCGCCAGCGTGAGCACTTCGGGGGGCATGCGCATCCCGGATCGGGTGGAGTAAAACACCTTGATCGTGGGGGCCACGAGGGTGTCGGGAGACTGCTCGAGCACCACGGCCAGGCGCCCGGATGCGAGGCGCACGAGCGAGCCGATGGGGTAGATGCCCAGGCTCTTGACGAAGGCCTGGAACAGCGCGGGGTCCAGATGCCCCCGGGTCCACTGGGCCATGCGGTGTATCGATTCGGCCGGATCCCAGCCGCGCTTGTACGGGCGGTTGGAGGTGATGGCGTCGTAGACGTCGCAGATTGCTCCCATGCGAGCGAGCCGCGTGAACTGCTCGCCCGCCAGGCGGTCGGGGTAGCCGGTGCCGTCGGTGCGCTCGTGGTGGTGGCGGCAGACGTCGAGCACGGCCTCGTTCACGCTGCCCGCAGCCTTGAGCAGCTTCCAGCCCTCGTGCGGGTGCGTCTTGATGTGCTCGAACTCTTCGGCGGTGAGCTTGCCGGGCTTGTTCAGCACGTCCTGGTTCATCAGCGCCTTGCCCAGATCGTGCAGCAGCCCCGCGAGGCCCGCCGTGCGCAGCTCTTCTTCATCGAGCCCCACCTGGCGTCCCAGCGCCACCATCAGCGCGCACACCGCGACCGAGTGCATGTAGGTGTAGTCGTCGGCGGTCTTCAGGCGCGCGAGGCTGATGAGCGCGCCGGGGTTGCGCATGACGGAATCCGAAATCTCCTGCACCAGCCCGCCGGCGGCCGCCGTATCGGGCGCCCTGCCCAGGCGCACCTCCTGGAACATCGACACCACGGCTTGCCTGGCCTTGCCGCAAATCAGCGCGGCGCGGCGCATTTCCTCGCGCGTGCGGGTGGGCGCGTGGTCGGGCATGGGGGGCGCGGTCGGTCGCGGCGCGGTGATGGGCGCTGCCAGTGGCGCCGCGGCCTGCGGTCTGGCGGCGACGTCCTTGCCGTGGGAGAGGTCGATCATCACCTCGCGAATCGGCGTGGCGCGGATGCGCTCCAGGTCCCTGGGGTTGTCCAGCACGAAGCGCGAGCGCCAGAACGGGTGGTCCATCCAGGAGCCGCAGAACTCGTGCACGTACATGCCGAGAGCGAGGTCGTCAACGGAAATGCGTTTGAGCATGGCGCGGGCAGGAGAGGCGGAAGAGCCGGCACGTGCCGGCGGGTTCAGTGCGCCGCCGCGCCGGTCCAGAGCAAATTCAGGTCTTTGAAACCCCAGCGCGCGGGGTCTTCGCGCCCGGCGATCCTTTCATCGCACCCCGGTCGCGCGAGATCGATCACCTGCGGCGCGATGCGCAGCCCCGATTCTAGGGAAAAGAACACATTGACCCGCGGTGCGAGCAGCGTGTCCCGCGATTGCTCCAGCACCACGGCCAGGTGCCCCGACGCGAGGCGCACGAGCGAGCCCGTGGGGTAGATGCCCATGCATCTGACGAAGGCCTGGAAGACGCGGCTGTCGAAATGCCCGCGCGTCCATTCGGCCATGCGCCTGAGCGCGTCCGATGGGTCCCGGCCGTTCTTGTAGGGGCGGTTGGAGGTGATGGCGTCGTAGACGTCGCACACTGCGGCCATGCGCGCCAGCAGGTGGATGTCTGCGCCCATCAGCCGGTGCGGATAGCCGCTGCCGTCCATCTTCTCGTGATGGTGCAGGCAGGCGTCGAGGACCTGTGGCGGCACCTTGCTCACGCGCAGCATCTCCGTGCCGAGGGCGGGGTGACTGCGCATGATGTCGAATTCTTCATCCGTGAGGCGGGCCGGCTTGTTCAGGATGGCATCGGGGATGCTGGCCTTGCCGATGTCATGCATCAGGCCCGCGAGGCCCGCCAGGCGCGCGGTGGCTTCATCGAGATCGAGCTGGCGCGCCAGCGCCAGCATCAATGCAGAGACAGAGACCGAGTGCATGTAGGTGTATTCGTCGGCCGTCTTCAGGCGCGCCAGGCTGATGAGCGCGCCGGGGTTGCGCGCCAGAGACCCCGCGATTTCATCCACCGTGGCCTCGGCGCCCCGTGCATCGAGGGCGTGGCCCATGCGCGCATCCTCGAACATCGAGAGCACCCGGGCCTTGGCGCTGGCGCAGATGCCGCGCGCGCGCTCCAGTTCCTGCGTGGTGCTGGTGGGTGCGCGATCGTCCGGCGTGGCGGCCACGGCCAGCGAGCGGGGCGCGGGCGCAGGCGCAGACTCGTCGAGTCCGGCCAGCGTGGTGTTGATCTGCGCGTCGGCTTCGGTGAGCAAGACGGGGCGCGCCACCTCGGGCACGTCGCTGCCCTTGTCGGTATCGATCCAGACTTCCCGGATGGAGCTGCCCCGGATCCGGGCGACGTCCGCCTCGGTCTTGAGCAGAAAGCGCGTGCGCCAGAACGGATGCTCCATCCACGAGCCGCAGAACTCGTGGATGAACATGCCGGGAGACAGGTGGTGGACGTGGATGCGCTTGAGCATGCCGGTGGGCGAATCGGCTGGGAAGCGGGAATGCGGGCCATGGTAGCCTGTTTGCGTGAGCAAAGCACCTGTTTCAGCGACACGAAGCACTGGACGCAGTCCGGCACGGCAGGCCATGGCCAAACTCGGCCTCGTGCGCGACATCGATCTGGCGCTGCACCTGCCGCTGCGCTACGAGGACGAGACGCGCATCGTGCCGATCAGGAACGCGCGCGAGGGCGAGGTGGCGCAGATCGAGGGCACGGTGGCAAGCTGCGAGGTGCAGATGCGCCCGCGCAGGCAACTCGTGGTGGTGATCGACGACGGCACGGGGCGCTGCGAGTTGCGCTTCTTCAGCTTCTATCCCTCGCAGCAGAAAACCATGGCCGTGGGCGAGCGCCTGCGCGTGCGCGGCGAGGTGCGCGGCGGCTTCTGGGGGCGGCAGATGGTGCACCCCGTGTTCCGCAAGGCCGAGGGGCTGCTGCCGACGGCGCTCACGCCCGTCTATCCCGCGTCGGCGCAGCTGCCGCAGGCGTATCTGCGCCGCGCGATCGCCACGGCGCTCACGCGCGTGCCGCTCGATGAAACACTGCCTGCGGATCTGCCTCCGCCGCCGGTACAGCTTCATCATGAAAGCGGGCAGAAAGGCTTGTGGACTCTGCGTGAATCGCTCCTGTTTTTGCACCACCCGACGCCCGAGGTGTCACTGGCGCAGCTCGAAGATCGCACGCATCCGGCCTGGCAGCGGCTGAAGGCCGAGGAACTGCTGGCGCAGCAGCTCTCGCAGTGCACGGCCCGGGCGCAGCGCGCGCGCCTGCGGGCGCCGATGCTGGCGCCCTCGCAGGCGGCGGACAGCCTGCACGCGCAGCTGCTGGCGACGCTGCCGTTCACGCTCACGGCGGCGCAGCAGCGCGTGAGCCGCGAAATCGCGCAGGACCTGGCGCGCGCGCAGCCCATGCACCGCCTGCTGCAGGGCGACGTGGGCGCGGGCAAGACCGTGGTGGCGGCGCTGGCGGCCTGCGTGGCCATCGATGCGGGCTGGCAGTGCGCGCTGATGGTGCCCACCGAAATTCTCGCGGGCCAGCACTTCGCCAAACTGGTGCAGTGGCTGGCGCCGCTGCTGGATGCGCGCGGGCAGTGCGTGGCCTGGCTCGTTGGCGGGCAGAAGAAGAAGGAGCGCGCGCAGATGCTTGCGCGCATCGCCAGCGGGACTGCGGCGCTGGTCGTGGGCACGCACGCCGTGATCCAGCAGACGGTGCACTTCGCGCGGCTGGGCCTGGCGATCATCGACGAGCAGCACCGCTTCGGCGTGGCGCAGCGCCTGGCGCTGCGGCAAAAGCCGGCCGATGCGGGAGAGGACGCGCCCGAGCCGCATCTCTTGATGATGACGGCCACGCCGATTCCGCGCACGCTGGCGATGAGCTACTACGCCGATCTGGACGTCTCCACCATCGACGAGCTGCCGCCGGGGCGCACGCCCATTGTCACGCGCGTGATTGCCGACAGCCGCCGCGACGAAGTGATTGCGCGCATGGCCGATCAGGTGCGCGAGGGGCGGCAGACCTACTGGGTCTGCCCGCTGATCGAGGAAAGCGAACAGCTTGATCTGCGCAACGCCACGGCGACGCACGCCGAGCTGTGCGAGGCGCTGCCCGGCGTGGCCGTGGGCCTGCTGCATTCGCGCATGTCGGCGGCCGAGAAGCAGGCGGTGATGCAGGATTTCAAGGCCGGGCAGATCGCGGTGCTGGTTTCGACCACCGTCATCGAAGTGGGCGTGGATGTGCCCAACGCCAGCCTGATGGTGATCGAGCATGCCGAGCGTTTCGGCCTGTCGCAGCTGCACCAGTTGCGCGGGCGTGTGGGGCGCGGGGCGCCGGCGTCGGCCTGCGTGCTGCTGTTTTCGATGGGCGATAGCGGGCATCTGGGCGAGAATGCGCGCGAGCGCCTCAAGGCGATGGCGCAGACGCACGATGGCTTCGAGATCGCGCGCCGCGACCTGGAGATCCGCGGCCCCGGCGAATTCCTCGGGGCGCGCCAGTCGGGCGACGCGATGCTGCGCTTTGCCGATCTCGAGACGGACGGCGCCTTGCTGCAGTGGGCGCGCGCGGCGGCGCCGTGGATGCTGGAGCGGCATCCGCGGCTCGCCGGCCAGCACATCGAGCGCTGGCTCGGCGGCAGAGCGCAATTCCTCAAGGCGTGACGGGAAACGGCAGGTGCGGGAAAATCCGCGCTGAATAAAAACCTATCCGGGAGACGGGGCGATGACGCTGACTGAACTCAAATACATCGTCGCCGTGGCGCGCGAGCGGCACTTCGGCCGCGCGGCCGAGGCCTGCTTCGTCGCGCAGCCGACGCTCTCGGTGGCCGTCAAGAAGCTCGAAAAAGAGCTGGACGTGAAGATTTTCGAGCGCAGCACGGCGGACATCACGCTCACCACCCTGGGAGAGGAAATCGTGCAGCAGGCGCAGAGCGTGCTGGAGCAGGCGGCCGAAATCCGCGAGATCGCCAAGCGCGGCAAGGACCCGCTCGCGGGCGCGCTGACGCTGGGCATCATCTATACCATCGGCCCGTATCTGCTGCCGCAGCTGGTGCGCCAGGCGATCCGGCGCACGCCGCAGATGCCGCTCATGCTGCAGGAAAACTTCACCATGAAGCTGCTGGAGATGCTGCGCACGGGCGAGATCGACTGCGCCATCATGGCCGAGCCCTTTCCCGACACCGGCCTGGCGGTTGCGCCGCTGTACGACGAGCCCTTCCTCGCCGCCTTCCCCGCCACCCACCGGTTTGCCGAGCGCGAGTCGGTCTCCGCGCTGGAACTCAAGAACGAGACCATGCTGCTGCTGGGCACCGGCCACTGCTTTCGCGACCACGTGCTGCAGGTCTGCCCGGAATTCGCCCGCTATGCGACCAACGCCGAGGGCATACGGCGCACCTTCGAAGGCTCGTCGCTGGAAACCATCAAGCACATGGTGGCCGCCGGCATGGGCGTGACGCTGGTGCCGCGGCTGGCGGTGCCCCAGGACGCGCTCTCGACCGTGCGCCGGCGCCGCTCCGACGAGCCCTCGGTACGCTATCTGCCGCTGGTGGAGACCGAAGGGGCGGCGCCGCCGAGCCGCCGGGTGGTGCTGGTCTGGCGGCGCAGCTTCACGCGCTACGAGGCGATCGCGGCGCTGCGCAATGCTGTCTACGCGTGCAACCTGCCGGGCGTGCAGATGCTCACCTGAGCACGTCCGGGCTATCCTGGTGATTGCCACAATGCATCGCACACGCTCTTGAATCAAGCGGTTTCAGCTATAGTTTTGCTAGACCCGCAGCCGCTTGCGGGCCTGTTCGCGAAACCTCAGGAGGAACACCATGGCCAAGACCACGAAAACCGCCGCCCGCGGCGTCGCCATCAACATCGGCATCGGTGAAAAAGACCGTGCCGCCATCGCCCAGGGGCTCTCGCGCCTGCTGGCCGACACCTATACGCTGTATCTGACCACGCACAACTTCCACTGGAACGTGACCGGCCCGATGTTCAACACCCTGCATGCGATGTTCATGCAGCAGTACACCGAGCTGTGGAACGCGGTCGATCCCATCGCCGAGCGCATCCGCTCGCTCGGCCATGTGGCGCCGGGCTCGTACGCGGCCTACGGCAAGCTGGCCAGCGTGGCCGACGCGCCCGCCACGCCGCCCAGGGCGCTGGAGATGGTGCGCATCCTCGTCGAAGGCCACGAGGCCGTCGCGCGCACCGCCCGCGGCCTGTTCCCCGCCGTCGAGAAGGCGGGCGACGAGCCCACCGCCGACCTGCTCACGCAGCGCCTGACGGTGCATGAGCAGGCCGCGTGGATGCTGCGTTCGCTGCTCGAAGACTGAGCGCCCCAGCCCGCGGCGCGCGGGCGCCGTGCAGACGCTGCGCGTTTTGCCGACAATTTCGCGCATGACCGACTCCGCGCTGCCGCTGGCGACGCCGATGCGCCGCTCGCGCCCGGCGCTGTACCTGGACCTGATTCGCTTCAATCGCCCCGCCGGCTGGCTCGTGCTGCTGTGGCCCACGCTGGTGGCGCTGTGGGTGGCGTCGGACGGTTTTCCGGGCTGGCATCTGCTGGCGGTGTTTGTGCTCGGCACCATCCTCACGCGCTCGGCGGGTTGCGTCATCAACGACATCGCCGACCGCTCGTTCGACCGCCACGTCCGGCGCACCCGCACGCGCCCGCTCACCACGGGCGAGCTGTCGGTGGGCGAGGCCGCGCTCGTCGGCCTGGCGCTCACCGCGCTGGCGCTGGCGCTGGTGCTTACCACGCGCCGGGAGGCCGTGGCGTGGTCGGCCGCGGGCGTGCTCGTGGCCGTTGTCTATCCTTACACCAAGCGCTTCCTGCCGCTGCCGCAGGCGGTGCTGGGCGTGGCCTTCAGCTTCGGCATCCCCATCGCCTTCGCTGCCGTGACGGGCGACGTGCCGCCGCTGGCCTGGCTGCTGCTGGCGGCCAACATGGGCATGGTGATGGCCTACGACACCGAGTACGCGATGGTCGATCGCGACGACGACCTCACCATCGGCATCAAGACGTCCGCCATCACCTTTGGCCGCTGGGATGTGGCTTGGGTCGTCGGGTTTTACGTCGCCTGCCTGCTGCTCACCGCCTGGCTGCTGGCGCCGCTGGCGCTCGGCTGGCCGTTCTGGCTGGGCTGGCTGCTGGCGACGGCGCAGTTGCCGTGGCACCACGCGCTGATCCGCTCGCGCGGGCGCGCCGGGTGCTTCACCGCGTTCAGCCGCAGCCACTGGCTGGGCGCCTGCCTCTTCGCCGGCGTGGCGCTGGGGTTCGCGCTCAGGTGACGGCCCTTGGGTGATTGGGCTCGGGTGATTGCGTTCAGGCGCCGAATTCGGCGGCCAGCTCGCGTGCGCGCCGCTGCGCGGCCTCCAGCGCATCGATGAAGTGCTCGGGCAGGCGCGTCGACTGCATGTGCGTGATGGCGGCGTGCGTTGTGCCGCCCTTGCTGGTCACGCGCTGGCGCAGCACCTCGGGCGTTTCGTCGCTGCGGCTGGCCAGTTCGGTCGCGCCGCGAAAGGTCGCCAGCGCCAGGCGCTGGGACTGCTCGGCCGTGAGGCCCATCTTCGTGCCCGCCTGCACCATGGCGTCGAGGAAGAGGAACACATACGCGGGGCCGGAGCCCGAGAGCGCCGTCACGGCGTCGAGCAGGCTTTCGTCGTCCAGCCAGAGGAATTCGCCCGTGGTGCCGATCACGCGCTCGATCTGCGCGCGGTCCGCGCTGCTCACGCCCGCGCGCGCGTAGAGCCCGCTGATGCCCTGGCCGATCAGCGCCGGCATGTTGGGCATGGCGCGCACGATGCGCTCGGTGCCGAGCCAGCGCGCGATGCTCGCGCTGGGAATTCCGGCCGCCACGCTCAGATGCAGCGCCGCGCGCACGTGCGGCGCCACGGGCTGGGCGGCCTCGCGAAAGACCTGGGGCTTGACGGCCCAGATCACGAGATCGGCATGCGCGAGCGTGGTCGCGGCGGCCAGCGCATCCGGCTTGGCATCGATGCCCCAGCGCTGCCTGAGCGCGGCGCGGGCCGGCTCGAAGGGCTCGACCACCGTGAGCTGATCGGGGGCGACGCCCTGGCCGACCAGGCCGCCCAGGATAGCGCCGGCCATGTTGCCGCCGCCGATGCAGGCGATGAGAGGGGTGAGGGCTTGCGTCATGGGTTGCTTTCAAAAATAGAGCTGCTTGCGCTTGCTAGAAGACGTGTTCAATATGAATTATTTTTCATATCGAATGGCAGAAGGCGCAAGCGGCTATCAAATTTACATGGCCAGTCGGGTCTGGGCCACCGCATGTTCCCACAAGGCCATCAACTCCTTCGCGCGTGGGGATGTCATCGTTGGCGTGAAGGTGCGCTCCACGCGCCATTGCGCCGAGAGTTCTTCCAGGCTCTGGTACACGCCCGCGGCCAGTCCTGCCAGGTAGGCGGCGCCCAGCGCCGTCGTCTCCACGCATTGCGGGCGCACCACGGGGATACCCAGCAGATCGGCCTGGAACTGCATCAGGAGGTCGTTCACGCACGCGCCGCCGTCCACGCGCAGCTCGTGCACCGGCTGGCCGCCCGCGGCCACCGCGTCGCGGCTCATCGCGGTCAGCAGCGCCGCGCTCTGGTAGGCGATGGATTCGAGCGCCGCGCGTGCGATGTGCGCGATCGTGCTGCCGCGCGTCAGGCCCGTGATCGTGCCGCGCGCGTCGGGCGTCCAGTACGGCGCGCCCAGCCCGGTGAACGCCGGCACGAACATCACGCCGCCCGAATCGGGCACGCTCTCGGCCAGCCGCTGTACCTCGCTGCTGGCCTTGATGGCGTGCAGGCCGTCGCGCAGCCACTGCACCACGGCGCCGCCGACGAAGACGCTGCCCTCGAGCGCGTACTGCCGCCCGGCGCTGGTCTGCGCGGCCGCGGTGGTGATCAGGCCGTTGGCCGAGGTCTGGAAGCGCCCGCCCGTGTGCATCAGCATGAAGCAGCCGGTGCCGTAGGTGTTCTTGGCCATGCCGGCGGAAAAGCAGGCCTGGCCGAACAGCGCCGATTGCTGGTCTCCGGCGACACCGCCGATCAGGACCTCCTCGCCCAGCAGGTCGGCGTGCACGTGTGCGAATTCGGCGCTGGAGGGCAGCACCCGCGGCAGCAGTGTCGGCGCGATGTCCAGCGCTGCCAGCAGCTTCTCGTCCCAGGCGTTGCGATGCACGTCGAACAGCATGGTGCGCGCGGCATTGCTCACGTCCGTCACGTGGCGCGCCTGCGCGCGCGTGCGCTCCTGCCAGCCGCCGGATAGTTGCCAGATCAGCCAGCTGTCCACCGTGCCGAAGGCCAGTTCCCCGCGCAGCGCGCGCTCGCGCGCCCCGGGCACGTGCTGCAGGATCCAGTGCAGCTTGGTGGCCGAAAAATACGCATCGACGACCAGGCCCGTGCGTTCGCGCACGTGCTCCGACAGCCCCGCCTCGCGCAACTGCGCGCAGGTGGCTTCGGCGCGCCGGTCCTGCCAGACGATGGCGTGGTGGATCGGTTCGCCCGTCGTGCGGTCCCAGACCACCGTGGTCTCGCGCTGGTTGGTGATGCCGATGGCCGCGATCTGCGCCGCCGTCACCTGTGCGCGCGCCATCACCTCGCGCGCCGTCGCCAGCTGCGTGCGCCAGATCTCCATCGGGTCGTGCTCGACCCAGCCCGGGCGCGGGTAGATCTGCGTCAGCTCCTGCTGCGCCATGGCCACGATGCGGCCGGTGCGGTCGAACAGGATGCTGCGCGAGCTGGAGGTGCCCTGGTCGAGTGCGAGGAGATAGGGTTTCATGGTCTCTCGGGTCTTGCGTCTTCGGGGCGGCGCGGCGGATGCGGGCGCGCTCAATCGCAGATTCTGCAGTCCACGTCGGCGTCGGCGAGCAGCCGGTTGAACGGCGCCAGCGGCTGCGCGCTGGTGTAGAGGCGGTCGATCTGGTTCAGGCGCGCCACCTCGGCCATCGCCGGGCGGTTGAATTTGCTCGCATCGGCCACGAGCCAGACTTCGCGCGACTGGGCGATGATGGTCTGCGCCACCTGCACCTCGCGCAGATCGTAGTCGCGCAGGCTCCCGTCGGATTCGATGCCCGAGATACCGATGATGCCGATGTCTGCGCGAAACTGCCGGATGAAATCCACCGCTGCGCCGCCGACGATGCCCCGGTCGCGCCCGCGCACCACGCCGCCGGCCACGACCACCTCGTGCGTCGGGTTGCCGCAGAGCACGGTGGCCACGTTCAGGTTGTTCGTGATCACGCGCAGGTTGTTGCGCTTGAGCAGCGCCTGCGCCACCGCCTCCGTGGTGGTGCCGATGTTGATCAGCAGCGAGCTGCCCTCGGGCACGTCGCGCGCTACTGCCTCTGCGATGCGGCGCTTGGCGTGAGCGTGCAGCGCCTGGCGTTGCGCATGGGCCAGGTTCTCGGTGGTCGAGCCGGGCAGGCGCACGCCGCCGTGAAACCGCGCCAGCACCCCGCTGTCGGCGAGGCGCTGCACATCGCGCCGGATGGTCTGCAGCGTCACGCCCAGCTCGTGCGCCAGCGATTCGACCTGCATCGCACCGCGACCGCGCACGACTTCGAGCAGCCTGACTTGACGAGGATTGAGGTCTTTCACCCGTGCAACTGTAATGGGAACCAAAACGAACAAATCTTGGGGTAAATACTCATGCAATGCGAGCAAAAAAGAAAATAATAGAAAAATAACGAACATGAATCCATGGGCGCGATGACTGGCAAGGGACAGAGATGCAACTGGTGCTGGAGCAGGTGAGCAAGCGCGTCGGGCAGGAAACCTGGATTGCTCCGCTGACCCTCGCCCTGGTCGAGCATTCGGTCACGGTGCTGCTCGGTGCGACGCGCGCGGGCAAGACCAGCCTGATGCGCCTGATGGCGGGCCTGGACGCCCCAAGCAGCGGCCGCGTGAAGGTCGATGGCCGCGACGTGACCGGCCAGCCCGTGCGCAAGCGCAACGTGGCGATGGTCTATCAGCAGTTCATCAACTACCCCTCGCTCACGGTGGCGCAGAACATCGCCGCGCCCCTGCGCCTGCGCGGCGCCGCGCGTGAGGAAATCGACGCCCGGGTGAACGAACTGGCCGCGCGCCTGCACATCGAGCCCTTTTTGCAGCGATTGCCCGCCGAGCTCTCCGGTGGCCAGCAGCAGCGCGTGGCGCTGGCCCGGGCGCTGGTCAAGCAGGCGCCGCTCATGCTGCTGGACGAGCCTCTGGTCAATCTCGATTACAAGCTGCGCGAGGAATTGCGCGAGGAGCTGATGCAGCTCTTCGCCTCGGGCGACTCCACCGTGGTCTATGCCACCACCGAGCCCGGCGAGGCCTTGCTGCTGGGCGGGCACACGGCCGTCCTGCATGAAGGGCAGCTGCTGCAGTACGGACCCACCGCGCACGTGTTTCACCACCCCCGGTGCGTGCAGGTGGCGCGCGCGTTCAGCGATCCGCCGATGAATCTCGTGGCGGCAGGGCGCACGGAAAACGGCGTGCGCCTGCCCGGCGGCATGGAGCTGGCCCTGGCACTGCCCGCGGGCACCGGCGCGGCTGGCGCGCACGGGGCCCTCATCCTGGGCGTGCGGGCCAACGCGCTGCGCCTGACGCCGCAGGAGCAATCGCTGGCGCTGCCCGGCCGGGTCGAGCTCGCTGAAATCTCCGGCTCGGACACCTTTGTCTATGTCACCACCGCCGTTGGTGAAGTCGTGTCGCGGCTGCCGGGCGTGCACCATTTCACGTTCGGGCAGGCGATCACGCTGTATCTGAGCGCCTCGGATGTCTATGTCTTCGATGGTGAGGGCGCGCTCATGCATGCGCCCGTGCGCCCCGGGGGGGAGCGCTGAACCATGGCCCGCATCGAACTTGAACTGGCCCACTCGTACCAGAGCGCGCCGCGCAGCGACGAAGACTACGCGCTGCTGCCGCTCAAGACCGTGTTCGAGGACGGCGGCGCCTACGCGCTGCTCGGCCCCTCGGGCTGCGGCAAGACCACCATGCTCAACATCATGTCGGGCCTGCTGGTGCCTTCCAGCGGCACGGTGCGCTTTGACGGGCGCGACGTCACGCATGCCTCGCCGCAGGAGCGCAACATCGCGCAGGTGTTCCAGTTCCCGGTGATCTACGACACCATGACGGTGGCGCAGAACCTGGCGTTTCCGCTGAAAAACCGGAAGGTTCCGGCGCCGCGCATCAGGGAGCGCGTGGGGAAAATCGCCGAGATGCTGGAGATGAGTCACCAGCTCGACCGGCGTGCCGCGGGCCTGTCGGCCGACGAGAAGCAGAAGATCTCGCTCGGTCGCGGCCTGGTGCGCCCCGACGTGGCGGCGGTGCTGTTCGACGAACCGCTCACCGTCATCGACCCGCACCTGAAGTGGAAGCTCAGGCGCAAGCTCAAGCAGATTCACCACGAACTCAAGCTCACGCTGATCTACGTCACGCACGACCAGGTGGAGGCGCTCACCTTCGCCGATCAGGTCATCGTCATGGCACGCGGTCGCGTGGTGCAGGCGGGCTCGCCCGAGCAGTTGTTCGAGCGCCCCGCGCACACTTTTGTCGGGCACTTCATCGGCTCGCCCGGCATGAATTTCGTTGACGCCGAGGTTCGGTCCGGGCAGATCTGCCTGGGTCGGCAGGTGCTCGGCGCTGCCCCGGCGGGTGCGGCCGACGGCCCGCTCAAGCTCGGCATCCGGCCCGAACATCTGGGGTTCGCGCCGCTCGGAGGGCTCGGTGTCGTCCCCGCCACCGTGGTGCGCGCGCAGGACCAGGGCACCCACCAGATGATCACCTGCCGGGTAGGCGAGGTCCTCGTCAAGGTGCGTTGCACCGACCTGGCGCTGGTGCCGCCGCCGCCGGACACGTCACTGGGCGTAGCGCTGCTGACCCGGCACACCTGCCTCTATCGCAATGAGGAGTTGCTGGCATGACCACCAAACCCGTCAATCAGAAAGCCTGGTGGCTGGTGCTGCCCGTGATCCTGTGCGTGGCCTTCTCGGCCATCGTGCCCTTCATGACCGTGGTCAACTACTCGGTGCAGGACATCATCAGCCCGGACCGCCGGGTGTTCGTCGGCACCGAATGGTTCGCCAACGTGATGCGCGATTCGGATCTGCACGACGCGCTGTGGAACCAGATCCGCTTTTCGCTGGCGGTGCTGGCGGTCGAGATTCCGCTGGGCATCATCCTCGCGCTGGCCATGCCCGAGAAGGGCTGGAAGGCCTCGGTCACGCTGGTGATCGTGGCGCTCTCGCTGCTCATCCCGTGGAATGTGGTCGGCACCATCTGGCAGATCTTCGGACGCGCCGACATCGGCCTGCTCGGCCACACGCTGCAGGTGCTGGGCATCGACTACGACTACACCGGCAACGCCACCCACGCCTGGCTCACCGTGCTGGTCATGGACGTCTGGCACTGGACGCCGCTGGTGGCGTTGCTCGCCTACGCCGGGCTGCGCAGTATCCCCGACGCCTACTACCAGGCGGCGCGTATCGACGGCGCGAGCCGCTGGGCCGTGTTCTGGTTCATCCAGTTGCCCAAGATGCGCGCGGTGCTCATGATCGCCGTGCTGCTGCGCTTCATGGACAGCTTCATGATCTACACCGAGCCCTTCGTGCTCACCGGCGGCGGCCCGGGCAATGCCACCACCTTCCTGAGCCAGTACCTCACGCAAAAGGCCGTCGGCCAGTTCGACCTGGGCCCCGCAGCGGCGTTCTCGCTCATCTATTTCCTCATCATTCTGCTGCTGTGCTTCATCCTCTACAACTGGATGCAGCGCGTGGGCACGCAGGACGCGCCCGGAGGTGCAGCGCCATGAGCATGCGGCATTCGCGTCTGAGCTGGCGGCCATTTTTCCTGATCGCCTATTTCATCTTCGCCCTGCTGCCCATCTACTGGATGGCCAACATGAGCCTGCGCACCAACGAGGAGATCCTGTCGCAGTTCAGCCTCTGGCCGCAGCCCTTCAGCTGGGCCAGCTACAAGACCATCTTCACCGATCCCTCGTGGTACTCGGGCTACATCAACAGCCTGATCTACGTGTGCATGAACACGGTGATGTCGGTCACCGTGGCGTTGCCCGCCGCCTATGCCTTCTCGCGCTACCAGTTCCTGGGCGACAAGCATGTGTTCTTCTGGCTGCTGACCAACCGCATGACGCCGCCCGCGGTGTTCCTGCTGCCGTTTTTCCAGCTCTACACCACGCTCGGCCTGATGGACACGCACATCGCCGTGGCCCTCGCGCACATGCTGTTCAACGTGCCACTGGCGGTCTGGATTCTTGAAGGCTTCATGAGTGGCATCCCGCGCGAGATCGACGAGACCGCCTACATCGACGGCTACTCCTTCCCGCGGTTCTTCCTCACGGTGTTCGTGCCTCTGATCAAGGCAGGCATCGGAGTGGCTGCGTTCTTCTGCTTCATGTTCTCGTGGGTCGAACTGCTGATGGCGCGCACGCTCACCAGCGTTCATGCCAAACCCATCGTGGCCACGATGACGCGCACGGTCTCCGCCTCGGGCATGGACTGGGCCACGCTCGCGGCCGCCGGCACGCTGACCATCATTCCCGGCGCGCTCGTGATCTGGTTCGTGCGCAACTACATCGCCAAGGGCTTTGCCATGGGGAGGGTGTGATGTTCGACTGGATGGTCTGGACCCCTCCCACGGCGGTGTTTTTCATCTGCGTGCTGCTGACGCTCATCGGCATGACGGTCTGGGAGCTGCGCTCACCCTCGGTGCTGCGCAAGGGCTGGCTGCCGATCGCGACCACGCGCGGCGACCGCCTCTTCATCGGGCTGCTGCTGGCGGCCTACGTGAATCTGGCCTGGGTCGGCCTGGGCGAGTGGATGCAGGAGAGCTTCTCCCTCGACGCCGAGCCCAGCGTCTGGATCAGCTTCATTGCGTCCATGGGTCTGCTGGCCGTAGTCATGCGCAAGGGTTGAAGCGATTTGTCCACCCGCACCCCGGCCCGTTCCTCCCCCGTGGCCAGGGCGCTTTTCGTTCTTCGGGGAGTGCTCACGAGGAGACGCGGAACATGAAAATACAGTTGAAGGTGGTCGCGCTCGCGGCCGCGCTGCTGGCGGGTACGGCCGCCTGGGCCGATGAGGCGGCAGCCAAGAAGTGGGTCGATACCGAATTTCAGCCGTCGACGCTGACCAAGGATCAGCAGATGGCCGAGATGAAATGGTTCATCGACGCCGCGCAGAAACTGCAGGCCAAGGGGGTGAAGGAGATTTCCGTCGTCTCCGAGACGCTCACCACCCACGAGTATGAAAGCAAGGTGCTGGCCAAGGCGTTTGCCGAAATCACCGGCATCAAGGTCAATCACGACCTGATCCAGGAGGGCGACGTCGTCGAAAAACTCCAGACCTCGATGCAGTCGGGCAAGAGCATCTATGACGGCTGGATCTCCGACTCGGACCTGATCGGCACCCACTACCGCTACGGCAAGATCATGAATCTGACCGATTACATGGCGGGCGCGGGCAAGGAATTCACCAATCCGGGGCTCGATCTCAAGGACTTCATCGGCACCAGCTTCACCACCGCGCCGGACAAGAAGCTCTACCAGCTGCCCGATCAGCAGTTCGCCAATCTGTACTGGTTCCGCGCCGACCTGTTCGCGCGCAAGGACCTGCAGGAAAAATTCAAGGCCAAGTACGGTTATGACCTGGGCGTGCCGATCAACTGGAGCGCCTACGAGGACATCGCCGAATTCTTCACCAACGACGTGAAGGAAATCGACGGCAAGCCCATCTACGGCCACATGGACTACGGCAAGAAGGACCCGAGCCTGGGCTGGCGCTTCACCGACGCGTGGCTGTCGATGGCCGGCTCCGCCGACAAGGGCATCCCCAACGGCATGCCGGTGGACGAGTGGGGTATTCGCGTGTCGGCCGATGGCTGCAATCCGCAGGGCGCGGAAGTCGCGCGCGGTGGTGCCACCAACAGCCCGGCGGCCGTCTACGCGCTGACCAAATACATCGAATGGATGAAGAAGTACGCTCCCAAGGAAGCCACGGGGATGACCTTTGGCGAGGCAGGCCCGGTACCGGCACAGGGGCAGATCGCTCAGCAGGTCTTCTGGTATACGGCCTTCACGGCGGACATGACCAAGCCGGGTCTGCCGGTGGTCAACGCCGACGGCTCGCCCAAGTGGCGCATGGCGCCCGGCCCGCACGGCCCGTACTGGAAGGAGGGCATGCAAAACGGCTACCAGGACGTGGGCAGCTGGACCTTCTTCAGCGGCCAGGATCCGAACCGCACGGCCGCGGCCTGGCTCTATGCCCAGTTCGTCACTGCCAAGACCACGTCGCTCAAGAAGTCCATCACCGGCCTGACCTTCATCCGCGATTCGGACATCCGCAGCGACTACTTCACGCAGAATGCCAACAAGTACGGTGGCCTGATCGAGTTCTATCGCAGCCCCGCGCGCGTGGCCTGGACGCCCACGGGCACGAACGTGCCTGACTATCCGAAGCTCGCGCAGCTGTGGTGGAAGAACGTGGCCCAGGCCGTGACCGGAGAGAAGACGCCGCAGGCCGCCATGGACAATCTCGCCAAGGAAATGGATGACGTGATGGCCCGTCTGCAGCGCGCCGGCATGGCCCACTGCGCGCCCAAGCTCAATCCGCGCAGCAAGCCGGAGAAGTGGCTCAGTGACGAGCATGCGCCGTGGAAAAAGCTGGCGAACGAAAAGCCGAAGGGAGAGACAGTGTCCTACGATGAACTGCTCAACGCCTGGAAGGCGGGCAGGGTCAGGTAACTCCGAGTGCGACGGCGGTCGGTCGGCATGTCTCGTCTTGACTGATCGCCGTGCGTCATTGACAGGTCCGGTGGGCTTGTCCGTCGCACCCCGTTCGTGAATCGCTTCCAAATTCAGCCCATGACCGTTCCCGCGCAGCCGACCGACCGTTGCACTCTGTTCACCCGCCTGGGCGACGGGCATACGTTTGACCTTGCGGTCATCGGCGGTGGAGCCACGGGCCTGGGTGTGGCGCTGGATGCGGCCGCACGCGGATTCTCCGTGGCGCTGCTGGAGGCGTACGATTTCGCCAAGGGCACGTCCTCGCGCGCGACCAAGCTGGCGCACGGCGGCGTGCGCTACCTTGCACAAGGCAACGTCTCGCTGGTCTACGAGGCCCTGCATGAGCGCACCACGCTGCTGCGCAACGCGCCGCACCTGGCCCAGCCGCTGCCCTTCGTCATGCCGTCCTATCACCTGTGGGAGACACCCTTCTACGGTGCGGGCCTGAAGATGTATGACGTGCTCGCGGGCCGCGCCGGACTCGGGACCACCGAGTTTCTCTCGCGCATGGGCGCGCTGCGCTGCGTGCCGGGGATCCGTGCCGAGGGGCTCAAGGGTGGTGTCAAGTACTGGGATGGCCAGTTTGACGATGCGCGTCTGGCGCTGGCACTGGCGCGCACGGCGGCGCGCGAGGGGGCATTGCTTATCAATTATTGCCCGGTGCGGGCCTTGCGCCACGAAGCGGGAAGGCTCAGGGCCCTGGTGTGTGAGGACGCGGAAACGGGTCGGCAATACACCGTGCAGGCCCGCGCGGTGGTCAACGCCACCGGTGTCTGGGTGGATGAGGTGCGTGCCATGGGCGCGGGCGGCGCGGGGCATGCGCATGAGCCCCTGGTGGTGCCCAGCCAAGGGGTGCACCTGGTCGTCGACCGCGAGTTTCTCCCGGGCGAGCACGCGCTCCTCGTGCCCAAGACGGCCGATGGCCGCGTGCTGTTTGCCGTGCCGTGGCTGGGCAAGGTGCTGATCGGCACCACGGATACCGAGCGCGACCATGCGGAACTCGAGCCTCGTGCGCTGCCGGAGGAGGTGGCTTTTTTGCTGCGCGAATCCGCTGAATACCTGCGCCGCGCACCCCGGCCCGCCGATGTGCGCAGTTGCTGGGCGGGCCTGCGCCCGCTCGTCAGACCTCAGCATTTCTCGGGGGCGAAGACCCGCTCGGTCAGCCGCGAGCACACGGTACTGGTCGAGCCCGATGGGCTGGTCACGGTGACCGGGGGCAAATGGACGACCTATCGCGCCATGGCCGAGGATGTGCTGCTCAAGTGCGCGCAGGAAGGGCTGCTGGACGCCCGCCCCGCCGGCGTCACGCGCGATCTGGCGCTGGTGGGCGCGCCATCCGCTCCGGTGCGTCACCGCCTGTGCGACGAACCGGGCCTGCACCTGTATGGCAGCGAGGCGGCGAACGTCCAGGCGCTGCCAGGCGCCGAGCGGCTCCTGGCTCCCGGTCTGAGCGAGGCCATGGTACGCTTTGCCGCCCGCTTCGAATACGCTCGCTCGGTCGAGGACATGCTGGCCCGGCGCAGTCGCATGCTTTTTCTCGACGCGCGCAAGGCTGAGGAACTCGCGCAGTCCGTGGCGGCCATTCTGGGTGAAGAGCTCGGACGGGATGTCCGCACCGACGATTTTCTGTTGCTTGCACGCGGCTATGCGCAGCTGCCAAGCTAAAAAAATCAGCCGCGTTGTTTGACGCACCGGGAAAACGCTGCCATAATTGGCGGCTTCGTGCATTTACGCACGAGACTTCTTGCCCAGCGGCAAGCCCAGGCAATTCGTTTGCCGGGGCGGACGACGGGCCCAAGACTGTCCGGCTCGGCCGGTGCAAGTTGGGAATATTGCAATGATCCAGACAGAATCTCGTTTAGAGGTTGCCGACAACACCGGCGCCAAGACCGTGCAGTGCATCAAGGTGCTGGGCGGCTCCAAGCGTCGTTACGCGAGTGTGGGCGACATCATCAAGGTGAGTGTGAAAGAAGCCGCTCCGCGTGGCCGCGTCAAAAAGGGCGAGGTCTACAGTGCGGTGGTGGTGCGCACCGCCAAGGGCATCCGCCGCAGCGACGGCGCGCTCGTCAAGTTCGACGGCAACGCTGCCGTATTGCTCAACGCCAAGCTGGAGCCTATCGGCACCCGCATCTTCGGCCCGGTCACGCGCGAGCTGCGCACCGAGCGCTTCATGAAGATTGTGTCGCTGGCTCCCGAAGTCATCTAAGGAAGAGGCAGGTCATGAACAAGCTTCGCAAGGGTGATTCGGTCATCGTGTTGACCGGACGCGACAAGGGCAAGCGCGGCACCGTCGCGCTGCGCACCGACGAAACGCATCTCGTCGTCGAGGGTGTGAACATGGTCAAGAAGCATGTCAAGCCCAACCCGATGAAGGGCGCCACGGGCGGCATCATCGAGAAGGCCATGCCCATCCACCAGTCCAACATCGCCATTTTCAATGCGCAGACCGGCAAGGCCGACCGCGTGGGCGTTAAGGTGCAGGACGACGGCAAGCGCGTGCGCATTTACAAGTCCACTGGCGCCGAAATCGCCACCGCCTGAGGTACATACAGATGGCACGACTGCAAAAACTCTACCGCGAGAAGATCGCGGGCGAACTCAAGGAAAAGTTCGGCTACGGCTCCATCATGGAGGTGCCGCGCCTGACCAAGATCACGCTCAACATGGGTGTGGGCGAGGCAGTGGCCGACAAGAAGGTGATGGACAACGCCGTGGCGGATCTCACCAAGATCGCCGGCCAGAAGCCCGTGGTCACCAAGTCCAAGAAGGCCATCGCCGGGTTCAAGATCCGCGAAGGCCAGGCGATCGGTTGCATGGTCACGTTGCGTGGCGTGCGCATGTACGAATTTCTCGACCGCTTCGTGACCGTGGCGCTGCCGCGCGTGCGTGACTTCCGGGGTGTTTCCGGCCGTGCCTTCGATGGCCGCGGCAACTACAACATCGGCGTCAAGGAACAGATCATTTTCCCGGAAATCGAGTACGACAAGGTGGATGCGCTGCGCGGTCTGAACGTCAGCATCACCACCACCGCCAAGACCGATGCCGAGTGCAAGGCGCTGCTTGCGGCATTTCGTTTTCCCTTCAAGAACTGAGGTAGCGCATGGCCAAGAAAAGTTTGATCGAGCGCGAACTCAAGCGCGAAAAGCTGGCTGCCAAATACGCCGCCAAATACGCCGAGTTCAAGGCCATCGCCGGTGATGCCAAGCGCAGCGATGGTGAGCGCGATGCCGCCCGCCTGGCGCTGCAAAAGCTCCCGCGCAACGCCAACCCGACGCGCCAGCGCAACCGCTGCGAGATGACGGGTCGTCCGCGCGGCACCTTTCGCCAGTTCGGCCTGGGCCGTGCCAAGGTGCGCGAACTCGCCTTTGCGGGCGACATTCCCGGCGTCATCAAGGCGAGCTGGTAAGCCCGAGCAGGAGATTTGAACCATGAGCATGAGTGATCCCATTGCCGACCTGCTGACCCGCATCCGCAACGCCCAGATGGTCTCCAAGACCACGGTGTCCGCCCCCGCCTCCAAGGTGAAGGTGGCCATCGCCCAGGTGCTGAAGGACGAGGGCTACATCGACGGCTTCCAGGTCAAGAGCGAAGGCGGCAAGTCCGAGCTCGAAATCGCGCTGAAGTACTACGCCGGTCGTCCCGTCATCGAGCGTATCGAGCGCGTGAGCCGTCCGGGCCTGCGCATTTACAAGGGCAGCAATGCCATTCCGCAGGTCATGAACGGCCTGGGTGTCGCCATCGTCACCACGCCCAAGGGTGTGATGACCGACCGCAAGGCGCGTGCCAGCGGCGTCGGTGGCGAAGTGCTGTGCTACGTCGCCTGAGCGCAGAAGGAGAAATACCGCAATGTCTCGCGTAGCCAAAGCACATGTCATCATCCCGTCCGGGGTGGATGTTTCCATTACCGCCGAGCGCATCCAGGTCAAGGGCGCCGGCGGCACGCTGTCCGTGTCGCAAAATCCGCGCGTCAAGGTGGCCAACGACGCTGGCAGGCTTTCCTTCGAACCGGTGGACGAGTCCCGCGAAGCCAATGCCCTGAGCGGCACGGTGCGTCAGCTCGTCAACAACATGGTCGTCGGTGTCGGCAAGGGTTTCGAGAAGAAGCTTTCGCTGGTCGGCGTCGGGTTCAAGGCAGCCGCCTCGGGCAACAAGCTGAACCTGAACGTCGGCTATTCCCATCCGGTGGATTTCGTCATGCCCGCGGGTATCAGCGTGGCCTGCCCGACCCCCACCGAGATCGTGATCAAGGGGGCGGATCGCCAGGTGGTTGGTCAGCTGGCCGCTGAAATCCGTGCCGTGCGCCCGCCCGAGCCCTACAAGGGCAAGGGCATCCGCTATGCGGATGAAACGGTCGTCATCAAAGAGACCAAGAAGAAGTAAGGAGCTGCACCATCATGCTAGACAAGAAACAGCAGCGTCTGCGCCGGGCCCGTCAAACGCGTGTGCGCATCGCCCAGCAGGGCGTCGTGCGCCTGACGGTGCATCGCACCAATCTGAACATCTACGCCACCGTCATCTCCGGCTGTGGCAGCAAGGTGCTGGCCAGTGCCTCCACCGCCGAGAAGGAAGTGTGCGAAGCCCTGGGTGGTCACGGCAAGGGTGGCAACACCGCCGCGGCTGCGACCATCGGCAAGCGCATTGCCGAGAAGGCCAAAGCGGCGGGTGTCGAAAAAGTGGCGTTTGACCGCGCCGGTTATGCCTACCACGGCCGGGTGAAGGCCTTGGCGGAAGCAGCCCGCGAAGCGGGTCTGCAGTTCTGAGCGGAGCGGAAAATGGCGAAATTTCAACCCAGGGTACATAGCGACGAGCGCGACGACGGTCTGCGCGAGAAGATGATCGCGGTCAACCGCGTCACCAAGGTGGTCAAGGGTGGCCGCATTCTCGGCTTCGCAGCGCTCACGGTGGTCGGTGATGGCGACGGTCGCGTCGGCATGGGCAAGGGCAAGTCCAAGGAAGTGCCTGCCGCCGTGCAGAAGGCGATGGAAGAAGCCCGCCGTCGCATGGTCAAGGTATCGCTCAAGAGCGGCACCATCCATCACAACGTCGTGGGGCGGCATGGCGCCGCGACCGTGATGATGGCTCCGGCCCCCAAGGGGACGGGCATCATCGCCGGCGGCCCGATGCGCGCCGTCTTCGAGGTGATGGGAATCACCGACATCGTCGCCAAGAGCCACGGTTCGTCCAATCCCTACAACATGGTGCGTGCCACGTTCGATGCGCTCACGCGCTCGACGACGCCGGCCGAAATCGCCGCCAAGCGCGGCAAGTCGGTCGAAGACCTCTTTGCCGCCTGAAGTCGGCTACTGAATCGAGGCTAGCAGTGACAACTCAACAGACCCTCAAGGTGCAATTGGTGCGCAGCCCCATCGGCACCAAGGAATCCCATCGCGCCACCGTGCGTGGTCTCGGCTTGCGCAAGCTCAACAGCGTGAGCGAGCTCAAGGACACGCCCGAAGTGCGCGGCATGATCAACAAGATCGCCTACCTGGTGAAGATTCTCTGAAAGGCCGATCATGAAACTCAACAGCATCAAACCCGCTGAAGGGTCCAAGCACGCCGCGCGTCGCGTGGGTCGCGGCATCGGTTCGGGCCTGGGCAAGACCGCGGGCCGCGGTCACAAGGGGCAAAAGTCCCGTGCGGGCGGCTATCACAAGGTCGGTTTTGAAGGCGGCCAGATGCCGCTGCAGCGCCGCCTGCCCAAGCGCGGTTTCAAATCCGTGCTGCTCAAATACAACGCCGAGGTGACCCTGTCCGCGCTCGATCGCCTGGGGCTTGCCGAGGTGGATTTGCTCGCGCTCAAGAGCGCGGGCCTGGTCGGGCAGATCGCGCGCGTCGTGAAGGTGATCAAGAGCGGCAGCATCAGCAAAGCCGTCAAGCTCAGTGGCATCGGGGCTACGGCAGGCGCCAAGGCCGCGATCGAAGCCGCTGGCGGCAGCGTCGCCTGAGAGAGCCTGAGCGATCGTGGCAACCAACGCAGCTCAGCTGGCGAAAACCGGGAAATTCGGCGACCTGCGTCGCCGTCTGGTTTTCCTGCTGCTCGCCCTCGTGGTGTATCGGATCGGCGCACACATTCCGGTGCCCGGGATCGATCCAAACCAACTGTCGCAGCTGTTCAACAACCAGCAGGGCGGCATCCTCAACCTGTTCAACATGTTCTCGGGTGGGGCGCTCGAGCGCTTCACCGTGTTCGCGTTGGGCATCATGCCCTACATTTCGGCGGCCATCATCATGCAGTTGATGACCTACGTGATCCCGACATTCGAGGCATTGAATAAGGAAGGCGAGTCTGGCCGTCGCAAGATCACGCAATACACGCGTTACGGCACGCTGGGCTTGTGCCTGTTCCAGTCGCTGGGCATCGCCGTTGCGCTCGAGAGCACGCCGGGATTGGTGATCGAGCCCGGTTTCACGTTCCGCATGACGGCCGTGGTGAGCCTGACGGCGGGCAGCATGTTCCTGATGTGGCTGGGCGAGCAGATGACCGAACGCGGCCTGGGGAACGGCATCTCGCTGCTGATCTTCGGCGGTATCGTCGCCGGTCTGCCCAATGCGCTGGGGGGCTTGCTTGAGCTGGTGCGGACCGGTGCCATGAGCATCATTGTGTCGCTCTTCGTCGTGGCGCTCGTCGTGCTGGTCACCTACTTCGTGGTCTACGTGGAACGTGGCCAGCGCAAGATACTGGTCAACTATGCGCGCAGGCAGGTGGGCAACAAGGTGTATGGTGGCCAGTCGTCGCATCTTCCGCTCAAGCTGAACATGTCGGGCGTGATTCCGCCCATCTTCGCGTCGTCGATCATCCTGCTGCCGGCCACCGTCGTGAACTGGTTCAGCTCGGGCGAATCGATGCGCTGGCTCAAGGACATTTCCAGCACGCTCACACCGGGGTCGCCCTTGTATGTGATGCTGTACGCGGGCGCCATCATCTTTTTCTGCTTCTTCTACACGGCACTGGTTTTCAACAGTCGCGAGACGGCGGATAACCTTAAGAAGAGCGGCGCATTCATTCCCGGCATTCGCCCCGGAGAGCACACAGCCAAGTACATCGACAAGATCCTGCTGCGGCTCACTCTGGTGGGTGCCATCTACGTCACGCTGGTGTGTCTGCTGCCGGAATTCCTCATCCTGCGCTACAACGTGCCGTTCTATTTTGGCGGCACATCCCTGCTGATCATCGTGGTGGTCACGATGGACTTCATGTCCCAGGTGCAAAGTTATCTCATGAGCCAGCAGTACGAATCGTTGCTCAAGAAGGCAAACTTCAGAACAACGATCAACGGCTAGCGTATTGACAAATCATCATCTACAATACCCGGTTCTGCAGAATGCACTCAGTGATGGGCCGGGGTTGATTGGTAACACGGCGTGGGTGCGTTGGGTGCACCCCGCATCGTCCAGGAGAGAAAAATGAGAGTGTCGGCTTCTGTAAAGAAAATCTGCCGCAATTGCAAGATCATCCGCCGCAAGGGTGTGGTGCGTGTGATCTGCACCGACCAGCGCCACAAGCAGCGCCAAGGTTGATTGAAACGATTAGAGGACGCAAATGGCTCGTATCGCTGGTATCAATATTCCGCCGCATCAACACACCGAAATCGGTCTGACGGCTATCTACGGCATTGGTCGCTCGAGTGCCCGCAGGATTTGCGAGGCGTGCGCCATCGCCTATTCGACCAAGATCAAGGACCTGACGGACGCCGATCTTGAGAAGATCCGCGACCAGATCGCCCGGCTGACGATCGAGGGCGACCTGCGCCGCGAGACGACGATGAACATCAAGCGCCTGATGGACATCGGCTGCTATCGGGGCATGCGTCATCGCCGCGGCCTGCCGGTACGCGGCCAGCGCACGCGCACCAACGCCCGCACCCGCAAGGGTCCGCGCAAGGGTGCTGCAATGCTGAAGAAATAAGGATTGAGAGATCACCATGGCCAAATCCCCAGCCAACAACGCAGCGCAGCGCGTGCGCAAGAAGGTTCGCAAGAACGTCTCTGACGGCATTGCGCACGTGCACGCCTCGTTCAATAACACCATCATCACCATCACTGATCGCCAGGGTAATGCCTTGTCGTGGGCATCGTCCGGTGGTCAGGGTTTCAAGGGTTCGCGCAAGTCCACGCCGTTCGCCGCTCAGGTGGCGTCCGAAGTCGCCGGCCGCGCCGCGATCGAGCAGGGCATCAAGAACCTGGACGTCGAAATCAAGGGCCCGGGTCCGGGCCGCGAATCGTCGGTGCGCGCGCTGGGCGCCTTGGGCATTCGCATCACGTCGATCGCCGATGTGACGCCTGTTCCCCACAACGGCTGCCGTCCCCAGAAGCGCCGTCGCATCTGAAGTTTTTTTCATAAGCCCACCGCCACCGATCGCCTGGCGCGATGGTGGCTCCCGCAGCACAAGTCGCTGCGGAAGTACAACTCTAGGAATACCAAGTGGCACGCTATCTCGGCCCCAAGGCCAAACTCTCCCGCCGTGAAGGCACCGACCTCTTCCTCAAGAGCGCTCGTCGCTCCATCGCGGACAAGGCGAAGTTCGATTCCAAGCCCGGTCAGCATGGCCGCATTTCGGGTGCCCGCACCTCCGACTACGGCCTGCAGCTGCGCGAGAAGCAGAAGGTCAAGCGCATGTATGGCGTGCTGGAAAAGCAGTTCCGCCGCTATTTTGAAGAGGCAGATCGCCGCCGTGGCAACACGGGCGCCAATCTGCTGTCGTTGCTTGAGTCGCGTCTGGACAATGTGGTCTATCGCATGGGTTTCGGCTCCACGCGTGCCGAGGCCCGTCAACTCGTTTCGCACAAGGCGATCACCGTCAACGGCCAATGCGTCAACATCGCTTCCTATCTGGTGAAGGTGGGTGACCAGGTCGCGGTTCGCGAAAAGTCCAAGAAGCAGGCGCGCATCACGGAGGCGCTTCAACTGGCGCAGCAAGTGGGTATCCCGGCTTGGATGGAAGTGAATGCCGACAAGGTCGAGGGCATCTTCAAGAAGGTGCCGGATCGCGACGAATTCGGCGCAGACATCAATGAATCGCTGATCGTCGAGTTGTATTCGCGTTGATTCCGGGGCGCATCCGCATTGTGCAATCGTTCCCGCCCGGCGAGGCATCGCTTGGCGGGCGCTTCATCAGCCTTACCGGTGTAACGAGCTGGGGGCATTGAGAGGAAGTCTGCATGCAAACCAATTTGCTCAAACCCAAGACCATCAACGTGGAGCAGATCAGCGCCAACCGCGCCAAGGTGGAGCTCGAGCCGTTCGAGCGTGGCTACGGTCATACGCTGGGCAATGCCATCCGCCGTGTTCTGCTGTCCTCGATGGATGGTTACGCGCCCACGGAAGTCTCGATCGCGGGCGTCGTTCACGAGTATGCGTCCATCGATGGCGTGCAGGAAGATGTCATCAACATCCTGCTCAACCTCAAGGGCGTGGTCTTCAAGCTCTACAACCGTGATGAAGTCACGCTGTCGCTGCGCAAGGACGTCGAGGGCGTGGTTGTGGCGGGGGATATCCAGACACCGCACGATGTCGAGATCATCAATCCCGAGCACCCCATCGCCACTCTGTCGGCCGGGGGCAAGCTCGACATGCAGATCAAGGTGGAGAAGGGCCGAGGGTATGTCCCCGGCAACCAGCGCTGGCATAGCGACGAGCCCAACAAGGCGATCGGCCGCATCGTGATGGATGCCTCTTTTTCCCCGATTCGCCGCGTCAGCTACACCGTGGAAAGCGCCCGCGTGGAGCAGCGCACGGACCTGGACAAGCTGGTGCTCGACATCGAAACCAATGGCACGGTCACGGCCGAAGAAGCCGTTCGCACCTCGGCCAAGATCCTGGTCGAACAGCTGGCGGTATTCGCCCAGCTCGATGGCGGGGACATTTTCGAAGCGGGGGCTTCCAGCACGCGTTCCAGCGGCGCGTCGTTCGACCCCGTGCTGCTGCGTCCGGTCGACGAGCTGGAACTCACGGTACGTTCGGCCAACTGCCTGAAGGCGGAGAACATCTACTACATCGGTGACCTGATCCAGCGCACCGAGAATGAACTGCTCAAGACCCCGAACCTGGGTCGCAAGTCGCTCAATGAGATCAAGGAAGTGCTTGCCTCGCGCGGCCTCACCTTGGGCATGCGACTGGAGAACTGGCCCCCGGCCGGACTCGAAAGACGTTGATTTCAAATACGGGCTGCCAGTCAGCCCGGTGCCGCGGGAGGTACCTGACACGGCCCCTCGCATTACAAGTGTCTGGAAGGAAGAAGCACCATGCGTCACGGAAACGGATTGCGAAAACTCAATCGCACCAGCGCGCATCGCAAGGCGATGTTGCAAAACATGATGAACTCGCTCATCGAGCACGAGGCCATCAAGACCACGCTGCCCAAGGCCAAGGAATTGCGCCGCGTGATCGAGCCCATGATCACCCTGGCTCGCGCGGATTCGGTGGCCAATCGTCGTCTGGCTTTTTCCCGCTTGCGCGACTCGGACAGCGTGACCAAGCTGTTCACCGACCTGGGTCCGCGCTTCAAGGCCCGTCCAGGTGGCTACACGCGCATTCTGAAAATGGGGTTCCGCGTGGGTGACAACGCTCCCATGGCGTACGTGGAACTGGTGGACGGCCCCGTCGCCTCCACCGATCCGGAAACGAAGGCCTGATTACCTGATACAATATACGGCTTACCGCGCGGTGGAGCAGTCTGGTAGCTCGTTGGGCTCATAACCCAAAGGTCGGAGGTTCAAATCCTTCCCGCGCAACCAATAAAATCAAGCACTTAGCTTGTACCAAAGGCCCACTTCGGTGGGCCTTTTTGTTTGTAGCTTAGCCGTAGCCTTACTGTAGCCGTCCGTAGCCTGCGAGTTGAGTCGATGGGATCTATGTGACCTTGGGTCATCTGCTGACCGGAGTAATGGAAGCAGTGAGCCGAACTTGTGCCTGATGAACAGGGCAGGTTGCAGTGCGTGAGTTTTGAGACCAAGCAGGGGGGGCTGTTTGCGCCATACCTCCAAGTTCCAGGCACTAAGTCTCCAAAATACTGTATAAATATGCAGTATCCATCATGCCGGCTTCTATACCTTTCCCTTCTCCCGGTCTGGCTCCCGATCCAGCCGCACCGTCTTTCTGCCTTGGAAGGAGTCGGCCCGAGATCGCCGTCGCGGGCGTCTGGCGTGGCGCCGAGATCGGCCGCCAGTCCTGGGCCGTGGTCCCCACGGGCTGGGCGCAGCTCGACCGTGAACTGCCCGGCGGCGGCTGGCCCTCTCGGGCGATCACCGAGGTCTTGACACCGCAGCCCGCCACCGCCGAATGGCGGCTGCTGGGCCCGGCGTTGCGCCAGGTTGCCGCGCGTGGCGGCTCCATCATCGTCGTGGCACCGCCGCGCGAGCCCTACCTGCCGGGGCTGCAGCAGGCGGGATTGGACGAGCGCGGCTTCGTCTGGATCGAAGCGCAGACACTGGCCGAACGCCTGTGGGCGACTGAACAGCTCATCAAGGCCAACGCCTGCGGCGCCATCGTGGCCTGGCTGGAGCAGGCGCGGGCCGAGCAGATCCGGCGCCTGCAGGTGTGCGCTGTGGCCTGCGAGGCGCTGGTGTTCCTGTGCCGCCCGCAAGCCGCGCGAGAGCAATCCTCGGCGGCGCCGCTGCGCGTGCACGCCAGCCCCGATCCGGACTGGGCGCTGCGGCTGTACATCCTCAAACGCCGCGGCCCCACGCTGGACGGGGCCCTCACCCTGGCGTCGGTGCCCGCGGGCTTGGCTGGCCTTCTCACCCCCCGGCTGCGGCACCCCAGCCGGTTGTTTTCTCGCGAGGTCCCCGCCCATGCTGTGGGCCGCCCTGCTCCTGCCCTGCGCCCCCGACGGGACACCGCCATCCAGTGACGCGCTGCATGGGCTGGCGACCTGGGCTCTGCAATTCACCCCACGCGTCGCCATCGCCGATGAAGCCGTCGTCCTGGAGGTGGCCGCCAGCGTGCGCCTGTTCGGCGGGCGGCGGGCGCTGCACGAGCGTATTTCGAGCGAGGCACGCACCCTCGGCGCGGTGGCGCTCGCCTGGGCCCCCAACAGCCTGGCGGCGCTGGCCTGCGCACGTGCCGGGGTGCTCAATGGTGTTCGCCTGCCCCTGCCCGAGGTGCTGGACGCGCTGCCGCTGCAGGTGCTTTCAGCCACCCGGTCGCACCAGCTCACCCTGGCGCAACTGGGCTGCCGCACGCTGGGCGAGGTGCGGCGCCTGCCGCGTGGCGGGATCACCCGGCGCTTTGGCCAGGCGCTGCTGGATGCGCTCGACCAGGCCTACGGCCTGCGCCCCGAGGCGCATCGCTGGGTAGCACTGCCCGAGGTCTTTCGCGCGCGGCTGGAGCTGATGAGCCGTGTGGAGACTGCGCCCGCGCTGCTGTTCGGCGCCCGTCGCCTGCTGCTGCAACTGTGCGGCTGGCTGGCGGCGCGCCATGCGGGCATCACGGCCTTCACGTTGCACTGGGCGCACGACGCCATGCGCCCGCGCGACGTCGGTGAAGGCGGCGCGTTGACGATCCGCACGGCAGAGCCGATGCGCCAGGTCGAGCACCTGTGCCGCCTGCTCGCCGAGCACCTGGCACGAGTGACGCTGGCGGCTCCCGTGGGCGACCTCATTCTGGAGGCGCTCGACGTAATGCCGCTTCAGGAGCGCAACGCCTCGCTGGTGCCAGACAAGGAAGCCGGCGGCGAATCCCTGACGCGGGTACTTGAACGCATTGCCGCTCGCCTGGGACCCGAGCGCGTGCGGCGGCCAGTGTTGCACGAGGATCATCGTATCGAATGGGCGCAAGACTGGCGGCCTGCATCCCTCGCTCTGCCCCGGTTGCGCGTGGCGCCCACCGACACGCCGCAGCCGACCTTCATCCTGCCAGAGCCGCTCAGGCTGGCGCTGCGCGGACACCGCCCTCTCTTCCAGGGGCCGCTGCTGCTGCTCATCGGCCCGCACCGCGTCGAAGGCGGATGGTGGCACCGGGGCGAGGACGATGCGTGCAGCCACCACGTCGAGAGCGACTACTGGGTGGCGCTGAGCGAGCGCGCGGGCGTGCTCTGGATCTACCAGGAGCGCCTGGCTGGCGACGCCACCGCCTGGTACCTGCACGGCTTCTTTGCGTGAGGACACGCCATGGCCAGTGCATCGCCCACCCTGCCCGAGTACGCCGAACTACAGTGCCTGAGCAATTTCTCGTTCCTGCGCGGCGCCAGCCATCCCGAGGAACTGGTCGAACGCGCCAGCCAACTCGGCTACGCGGCGCTGGCCCTCACCGACGAGTGCTCGATGGCCGGCGTGGTGCGCGCGCATGTCGCGGCCAAGGCGCAGGGACTGAAGCTGCTCATCGGCAGTCAATTCGAGGTGGAAGCCGGCGAGCCGTTGGCACCGTTCACGCTGATCGTGATCGCGTGCAACCGTACGGGCTACGGCGATCTGTGCGAGTTCATCACCGAGCTGCGGCGGGCCTCGCCGATCAAGGGCAGCTACCACCTGCGCGCGGCCGACGTCGATCCGCAGGCCCTGCGCGATTGCGTGGTGCTGGCCGCGCCCAGACGCCCGGCCTCGTCCGATCGCTTGCTTGCCATCGCGCGCTGGCTGCTCGATCGCTTCATGGGCCGCTGCTGGCTGGCCGCGCAGTTGCTGCGCCAGCTGGGCGACGAGATGTGGCTGCACCGGCTGCGCGAGGTGAGCGAGCTCACCGCCATTCCGCTGGTGGCGTGTGGTGACGTGCACATGCATCTGCGCTCGCGCAAGACGCTGCAGGATGTGCTCACCGCCACGCGTCTGGGCCAGCCGCTCACGCGGTGCGGCCTGCAGTTGCAGCCGAATGCGGAGCGGCACCTGCGCTCGCGTCTGCGCCTGGCGCAGGCCTGCCCGCCCGAACTGCTGGCCCAGACCCTGCGCGTGGCGGCGCGCTGCGGCTTCAATCTGGATGAGCTGCGCTACCAGTACCCGGAGGAAGTTGTGCCGACTGGAGAGACCCCGGCCAGCCATCTGCGCCACATCACATACGAAGGCGCTGCGCGGCGCTGGCCCGGCGGCATCCCGGTGAAGGTGCGCTCGCAGATCGAACACGAGCTGGCCCTGATCTCCGAGCTGAACTACGAGCCCTACTTCCTCACGGTCGCGGACATCGTGGCCTTCGCCCGCTCGCGCGGCATCCTGTGCCAGGGGCGCGGCAGCGCGGCCAACTCGGCCGTCTGCTACTGCCTCGGCGTCACGGAAGTGGACCCGGCGCGCATGGCGACGCTCTTCGAGCGCTTCATCAGCAAGGAGCGCAATGAACCGCCCGACATCGACGTGGACTTCGAGCACGAACGGCGCGAGGAAGTCATCCAGTACCTGTACCGCAAGTACGGGCGCGAGCGCGCGGCGCTCACCGCCGTGGTCATCACCTATCGCTTCAAGAGCGCGCTGCGCGACGTGGGCAAGGCGCTGGGGTTCGAGCCCGAGACGCTCGTCGCGCTCGCCCGGGGGCATCGCTGGCGCGATGGCGTGGAGATCACGCCCGAGCGGCTCGCCGAGGCGGGGCTGCCGGCGCAGAGCCTGAAGGTGCGCCAGCTGGTGCGGCTCACCAGCCAGTTGATGGGTTTTCCTCGGCACCTGAGCCAGCATGTGGGCGGCTTCGTGCTCACACGCGGACCGCTGTCGCGCATGGTGCCGATCGAGAACGCGGCGATGCCGGATCGCACCGTGATCCAGTGGGACAAGGACGACCTGGACGCGATGGGCTTGTTGAAGGTGGACGTGCTTGCCTTGGGCATGCTGACCGCCCTGCGCAAGGCCCTCGCCTTCATCGGCGCTCGTCTGGGCCGCGCCTTCGCGATGCAGGACATCCCGCCCGAGGATGCCCCCACCTACGAGATGATCGGGCGGGCGGACACCATCGGCGTGTTCCAGATCGAGAGCCGCGCGCAGATGAGCATGCTGCCGCGCCTGCGCCCGCGCTGTTACTACGACCTGGTGATCGAGGTGGCCATCATCCGCCCCGGCCCGATCCAGGGCGGGATGCTTCACCCCTATCTCAACCGGCGCCAGGGCAGGGAGCCGGTGAGCTATCCGAGCGATGCGCTGCGCGAGGCGCTGGGACGCACGCTGGGGGTGCCGATTTTTCAGGAGCAGGTGATGCAGATCGCGGTGCTCGCGGCGGGCTTCACCCCGGGTGAGGCGGACCAGTTGCGCCGCTCGATGGCCGCGTGGAAGCGCCATGGCGATCTGGAGCAGTATTACACCAAGTTGGTCGATGGCATGACGGCGCGCGGCTACGAGAGTGCGTTTGCCGAAGCCATCTTCGAGCAGATCCGGGGGTTCTCCGAGTATGGCTTTCCCGAGAGCCACGCGGCCAGCTTCGCGCTGCTGGTCTATGCCTCGTGCTGGATCAAGCGCCATCACCCCGCCGAGTTTCTCGCGGCCATGCTCAACAGCCAACCGCTGGGCTTTTACAGCCCGAGCCAGCTCGTGCAGGACGCGCGTCGCCATGGCGTGCAGGTGCTTCCGGCCGACGTGCTGGCGAGCGACTGGGACTGCACGCTGCAAGGGACGGCAGCACTTCCCGCCGTGCGCCTGGGCCTGCGCATGATCTCGGGCCTGGCGCGGACGGTGGCCGGGCGCATTGTGGCGGCGCGGGGGCAAGGGCCCTTTGCGGGCGCCGAGGATCTGGCGCGGCGCGCGCGGCTCGATGCGCAGGACATGCGACGCCTGGCCGGCGCGGATGCGCTCGCCAGCGTGTGCGGCCACCGGCGCCAGCAAGTCTGGGCCGCGTCGGCGATCAAGGCCACGCCCCGGCTGCTGCGCGATGCGCCGGTCCACGAGGCGTTTCTCGAACTGCCGCCGGCGCCCGAGGGCGAGGAGATCGTCTTCGACTACGCGAGCACGGGCCTCACGCTGCGGCGCCATCCGCTGGCGCTGCTGCGGCCCCTGCTGCGCCAGCGGCGTTTGCACAGCGCGCAGGAACTGCGCGACCTGTCCGATGGCAGCTCGGTGCGCTGCTGCGGCATCGTCACGCTGCGCCAGCAGCCCCAGACCGCCAAGGGCGTGGTCTTCGTTTCACTGGAAGATGAGACCGGCGTGGTGCAAGTGATCGTGTACCCGCGCCTGCGCGAGCACCAGCGCCCGGCGCTGCTGCACGCCAAGCTACTGGCCGTGCAGGGGTGCTGGCAGCGCGAGGGCGATGTGGGCAACGTCATCGCCGCACGGCTGGCGGACCTGACGCCGCTGCTCGGGCGCCTGGCCGAGGTGACGGACAGGGGGCGGAATTTTCATTAGCGGGAATGCGCACCTATGCAAGGCGCTGCGAAGGCTCGTCAAACTCGTCCGACAGGTGCGACGCTGTCGTGCCAAGCCCGCGCGCGAGCTTGACGAGGGTGTCCGGTACAAGGAGCGCACCAGAAGCGGCTGCGCCAGGCATGGGACACGACCGAGTTGGCTGCCTGCTTCGCGTGCGTTGATCAACGTACATCAGGAGAAAGACATGGCAGAGATCACATTCGCCGAAAGCCAATCGGCCGACCCGACAGAGCGCGGCATCGCACGGCGCGTAGCGCGTATCCTGCAAGACCGGCGCTTGGGCGAGAAGGAACGCATCAGTCTCGTCAGACAAGCCTAGCAAGAACTGCTGCAGCACCGCCGCCAACAGGAAGAACCTGCCCGGGCGCAAGCCCTCGCCAAAGCCACTGCCTTGCCCCAAGGCTATGAGGCACGCAGCGTCACGACCGGCAACGGCCGGGTCATGGTCGGTGCACTCAGCCCGGGTCAGCGCTTCGTCTGGATCGACGCCGATCCCGAATTCCCAGCAAGAACGTTAAGCACCCGAATGCCCGCCGCGTGCGGGCCTTCCAGGGCGTCTCCGAGCACGCTTTACAAGCGCTGATCGAGGCATCCAGGAGGGTCGAAACCACTGCCGAACTTCTCAGGAAACCATTCCTGAGAACCTTTGACGGCAGGCCATGATTCTCGAGTCAGAATCGATCGACGAGCTGTTGCCTGAAGGTCGCATAGGGCGCTGCGGAGCAGGATCGATCGCGGCATCTTGCAGGTGCGCCATGCGATACACCTCAAGGCACGTGAATACCGCCTGCGCCTGCGGCGCTGGCTGAACAACACGCGCAATTGGCAATGATCGAGGTGGTCACGCTCAATCCGAAGCGTGAGGCTGCAATCCAGGCAGCCATCATGAATCAGCACCGCTGACGGCTATCCTGGCTTTTACCGAACGCCTCGAATTGCTTCATCGAAACGTCATGCGAAACCCTGGGTAAACCCTAGGATTGCATGCGTTGACTTTTCCGTACTTTGTCTATTAAATGAATAGTCAGTCAGTTTGTTGACTGGCCTGACAACCTAGTTTGGAGACGATGAGATGAACAGTTCAAATAGGGTAAGAGCCTCGCACATGATCGCGTTCGCTCTGGCGGCGCTAATGTCGACTGGCACTTGGGCGGCCAAGGAGCCGATCAAGATCGGCGTCCCGACCTCTCTCACAGGCCCCTATGCGCAGCTCGGCGACGAGGTCAAGCGTGCCGTCGAGTTCGCGGTCAACGAGGCCAATGCCGCCGGTGGCGTCGACGGCCGCAAGGTCGAGGTACGTTTTCTCGACACCGAGGCCAAGCCAGATCTGGCACGACAGCAAGCGGAAAAGCTGGCGCTGGATGGTTTCAACATCATGACCGCGACAATTGCTTCAAACGAAGTCCTTGCGATTGGACCGATGCTCAATCGTTGGAATGCAGTCTACGTTGCAACCGTGACAAAGGGCAATGACATCACCGGCGCCCAGTGCCAGCCCAGGCTGTTCCGGGTCAACCGCCCCGACTACTCTGACGGTGCAGTGATTCAGCCATGGCTGGCGACGCGCTCTGAAACCAAGTGGGCAATTGTTGGCGCCGACTATGCGTGGGGCCGCAACTCAGGTGAGAGTTTCAAGAAGGCGGCCGCCGCGACCGGCAAGACGGTCGTCTCGGAAAATTACCCAGCCCTGGGCAGCAACGACTATGCGGCGTTCATCCAGAAGGTGGCTGATTCAGGTGCGCAGGGCATGTGGGTCGCTCTGGCGGGGCGTGACGCCATCACCTTCGCGCGCCAGGCAAAGCAGTTTGGGTTGCTGGACAAGGTCACGACAGCCGGGATCAGCTTCACCACGGACGGCACGGTCAGTGTCCTCGGGGATACGGTCAAGGGCGTCCACACGATCATCAATTACAGCTCCACCCTGGATACGCCTGCCAACCGGAAGTTTGTCGCGGACTGGGGCAAGGTGTATCCGGGTGACGCTGCAACCAACTTTGGCGGTGAGACTTACATCGGCATGCAGGTGATCTTCCAGGCCGTGAAGAAGGCCGGCAGTGTCAAGCCAGCCGATGTTGCCAAGGCCCTCTCGGGCGGCACCTTCGAGACGCTTCTGGGCACGCAGCAGATGCGCAAGGAAGATCACCAGTTGGTCGGGCCTAACTTCTTTGGCATTGTCAAAGAATATGAAGGCAAGCTGCGGCCGGTGATCACCATGACTGTGCCGGCCAAAGACGCGACGCCGGCGCCGGATGGTAGCTGCAAGCTTTGAACGACTTGCGGCCACGTTGGAAAAGGTGGGTGGCCGTGGCGACTTGCCGCGGCCGTGCCCTTGACTGAAGGGGAGGGTTCAGAGCAATGATCATTCAGCTCCTCAACGGGCTGGTCTATGGCAGCTTTCTCTATGTGCTGTCAGTAGGCTTGGTCCTGATCTTCGGCTTGCGCCAGGTCGTGAACTTTGCCCATGGCGGATTCTTCATGATTGGCGCCTACGTTGCGTACGCGGCATCACTGCATTTTGGCTTCTGGGCAGCTTTGGTCGTTTCGGTGGTACTACTGGCAGCGCTCGGGGTGCCGCTTGATCGTTTCGTCTTCAGGCCGCTGGCCAAAGAGGATCCTATCGCCACGCTGCTGGTGACCTTCGGCCTGCTGTTCCTGCTTGAGGATGGCGTGCGCACGATCTGGGGCAAGGACTACATTTCGGTGGCCGCGCCCGACCCACTGGGCGGCACCGTGATGATCCTGGGCACGCAGTTCCCGACCTACCGGCTGTTCGTCGTCGCGGTGGCCATAGCGGTGGCCGTCAGTCTGGCGCTGTGGCTGCGCCTGACCAAGGTCGGGCTGTACGTGCGAGCGTCAAGCGTCGATCCGGTGACCACCGGCATGCAGGGCGTCAACACCGATCGCATCAGCGCCATCGTCGTCGCCATCGGCATCGGTCTGGCCGGACTGTCGGGCACCATCGCAAGCCCGCTGATGGCGCTGTCTCCGTCTATGGGCGGGTACATCATCATCGACTGCTTCATCGTCGTCGTCACCGGCGGCCTGACGAGCTTCCTGGGCGCCTTCATCGCAGCGCTGGTGATCGGGCAGTTTCACAACCTCGGGGTGGTCTACGTGCCCGAAATCGCCTCAGTGATTCCATTGCTGATCATGGTGTTCGTGCTGATCGCTCGGGTGCGATTTGGGGGAGTGGCGCGATGAGCAAGTCACAGGTAATTGCCCTGGGCCATGGGAGCGCGGTGCGTGCGAGGATAGGTGGCGGCGCCTGGCGTTTGCTGGCCGGCTCGGCGCTGCTTCTGGTGGCCGGGGTGGCCATGTCGTGGCTGGTCGGCTCGCAGCTGATGCTCGGGCTGATGACGCGGGCGACGATCCTGGCCATGGTGGCGACCGCGATCGGCTTTCTCATTCGGCAGAATGGGCTGACCAGTTTCGGTCATGCTGCCTTCTTCGGCATGGCCGTCTATTTCATGGCCCTGAACGGCAAGTACGGCTGGATGCCGGCTGAACTGGCGGTGTTGCTGGCCATCGTTCTGCCGGCGTTGTTCGCATTCTTTGTCGGCTTGATCATTGTGCAACTGCCGCCGCTGTCCTTCTCGATGGTCATGCTGGCGCTCGCGCAGTCTCTTTACCAGCTCATGCTGCGCTGGCGTGGGCTGGCCAATGGCGACGATGGCCTGTCGGTTCGCCTGCCGCAAACGCTGTTCGGCCTGGACATCGAGGTGTTTCAGGCACCGCAATCAATGTTCATTGTCTCCTGGATCGCGCTGGTTCTGGTGCTGGTGGCGATCACCTGGATGGCGCGCAGCCGCTTTGGCGTGCTCACCATCGCGATCCGTGAGAACGAAGAGCGCGCCCGCTACCTTGGCTATCACACGCTGATTCCGCGCGTGCTGGTACTTTCGCTGTCGGCGGCGGTCGCTGGCCTGGCCGGCGTCCTGTCCGCGCTCTACGACGGTTTTGCCTCGCCGGACGCGCTGCATTGGAGCCTGTCCGGAGAAACCCTGATCATGGCCGTCATCGGCGGCTCCAACGCGCTCTGGGGGCCGGCGCTCGGAGCCGTCATCTTCTTCTTCATCAAGGACACGGTCGGCAACATGACCGAGCACTGGCCGGCGATCATCGGCCTGCTGCTGGTGACCGTGACGGTCGTGCTGCCACGCGGCGTCAGTGATCTCTTGCTGCGCCTGTCCTCTTTACGCTCCCGGGGCAAGTCATGAGCACCCTCGCACTAGAAGGCATCGGCCTGACGCGCAGATACGGCGGTTTTGCCGCTCTCAAGGGCGTTTCGCTACAGTTGCGGCCGGGTGAAGTCAGGGGGTTGATCGGGCCCAACGGCGCCGGCAAGTCGACCTTGATGGATGCACTGTGCGGACGCGGTGGCGTCACTGGCGGGCAGGTCTTCCTGGGCGGCCGCGAAATCAGTGGTCTGTCGGCGCAGGCCCGCCGGCGCGCTGGCCTGTCACGATCGTTCCAGAAGACCAGCATCTTTCCCGACCTCAAGGTGCGCGAGCAGGTCATGGTGGCGGCGCGCATGGCTGAGATCGACAATACCGACGAGGTCCTGTCTGCGCTTGGCCTGGACGGCTTGGCTGACCGGCGCGCAGCCGATATCGCCTATGGCGACCAGCGGCGCCTCGACTTGGCGCTGGCCTTGGTCGGGCGACCGTCTGTGCTGCTGCTTGACGAGCCGGCTGCCGGATTGTCGATCGAGGAGTCGACGACGTTGGCGCGCCTGCTCAAGCAACTGGCCGAGAGCTGGAAAGTCACCGTGCTTCTGGTCGAGCATGACATGGAAGTCATCTTCACCGTCTCCGATCGCATCACCGTGCTCAGCCTGGGTCAGGTTCTGGCCGAAGGCTCGTGCGACGAAATTCGCGCCAACGACGAGGTCGTGCGTGCCTATCTTGGATCGACCTTCGCATGACACTACTCAAGCTCACCGACGTCGATGCCTACTACGGCGAGGCCAAGATTCTCAACCGGGTGTCGCTGGAGGTCCACCGACACGAGCGCGTGGCGATCCTCGGGCGCAACGGTGTTGGCAAGACGACAGTCGTCAACACTTGCCTGGGCATAGCTCGCATCGGCCACGGGTGCATTGCCTTCCAGGGGGTTGAACCCAGGGCGATCAAGTACTTCTCGGCGGCGCAGGCTGGCATCGCCGTCGTGCCGCAGGGGCGACGCATCATCCCCGGCCTGACAGTGCGCGAGAACCTGATCCTGGGTGCCGCCGTCGGCCGGCCGGGGAAGTGGAATCTGGAGGCGGTCTGCGCGCTGTTTCCCATTCTTGCCGAGCGTTCCGAGACGCAGGGCACGGCTCTCAGCGGAGGCCAGCAGCAGATGCTGGCGATCGGTCGGGCCCTGATGGCCAATCCTGACCTGCTCATCCTTGATGAACCGAGCGAGGGCCTGGCGCCGGTCATTGTTGATGAGCTGGCCGAGACGTTGGTGCACTTGGCCGGCGAGGGCACGAGCATCCTGCTGATCGAGCAGAATTTCAGCCTAGTGCACCGTACCGCCACCCGCTACTACGTGCTGTCCAAGGGCACTGTGGTCGAGCAGGGCAGCACTGAGGGCATGTCAATCGACCATCTGAAGCGGCACGTCGCAGTATGAAGGCTATCGTCGTCGAATCTTACGGGCCGCCCGAGGCGGCGCACATGGCCGAGTGGCCAGAGCCGGCCGCGGGTGTCGGGGAGGTGCGCGTTGATGTGCACGCGATGGGGGTCAATTTCCCCGACGTCCTGACCGTTGCCGGGCGCTACCAGAACCTGCCGGGCCTACCGTTCGTACCCGGCAAGGAAGCGGCTGGGCGTGTCGTCTCGGCGGGGCCAGGCGTGCGGCAATGGCGCCCAGGTGATCGGGTCATGGTGCAACTGGAGTGCGGCGCGTTTTCCGAGTCGGTCACGGTGGCGGCTGAACACTGCTTTGCCATGCCGCCTGGCCTGCCCATGATCCAGGCGGCAGCGCTGGGGCTGACGTACCAAACGGCCTGGTTCGCGTTGTTCGACCGCGCCCGCCTGCGGCCGGGTGAGACAGTGCTGGTAACCGGTGCCGCCGGCGGCGTCGGCAGCGCCGCCGTGCAGCTGGCGAAGGCGGCCGGCTGCCGCGTCCTGGGTGCCGTTTCCAGCGACGAGAAGGCTGCATTCGTGCGCGCCCTGGGCGCCGACGGCGTTGTTGACACGCGTCGGGGAAACCTGCGCGAGACGATCCGCGACCAAGTGCGTGAGCATAATCACGGGGAAGGTGCAGATGTAGTCATCGAGTCGGTGGGCGGCGAGGTGTTCGGCGGCTGCCTGCGGGCTCTGGCCTGGTCGGGGCGGCTCATCATCGTTGGCTTTGCCGGCGGCGAAATTCCGATGGTGAAAGCCAACTACCAGCTGATCAAGCACATCAGCATCAGTGGTCTGCACTGGAGTGACTACCGCGACCGCTTCCCCGAGAGGATGCGCGATGCGCAAGCGAAAATTTTCAGGTTCTGGCGCAATGGCCGCTTGGTACCGCCGGTGACGAGGGTGTATCCGCTCGCGGATGCGGCGCTGGCACTGGCCATGATTGCGGACCGCAGGGCGCTCGGCAAGCTTGTGCTGGAATCGGCCTGTGGGCGGGCCGAGCGTGAGCGTGCGGAGATCGCGCTGCCGGACCCTGTCGAGGGGGTGTCGTGATGGTGTGGCGTGTGTCGCCCGGTCATGCCGATGTGTGGCCGGGGCTTGGCTCTGTGATACAACCCGGCCTCTCAGGGGCGCATCGCACCGACTGGCGGCATGCGACAGAAATCCAGCAGACTTTGGCGACGGTGAAGGCTGTCGGCTCCTCGTCCAGGGGACGAAAACATAATTCGGAAAACTAGAGTGACGCGACAACGCGCAAGCGAATCTTTCACCAAGGATCATGCCGACCTTGTTCCTGATGTCGTCAAGAGTCAGGTCGCGGATCCCGAGTTGGTCCAGCGCCGACGCGAACAGATCGCCGCGGCTGCGGCCGAGTTGTTTTCAAAGAACGGCTTCTATCGCACGACGATGCAGCAGCTGGCGCGCCAGTGCGGCTTCAGCTCGGGCTTGATCTACCAGTACGCGGAAACCAAGGAGGACGTGCTGCTCTTGGCGCTGCTGCATGTCATGAACCGGTTCCGTCGCGAGATCGAGCAAGCCGAGGACGCCGAAAGCCCGCTGGAGCGAGTGTTCATAGCGCTCGAAGCATATTGCCGCGTGGTGGACCAGTTCAAGGCGGCGGCCATGCTCGCATATCGTTCAACCATGTCGTTGCCGCTGGAGCACCGCAGCTACATCAAGAATGCCGAGATCGCAACCAATGAGCTGATCGCCACGCGTGTGCGCGACTGCATCGAAGCGGGCTTTTTCAGGAAGGTCGATGCCGACCTTGTGACCTACCAGCTGGTGTTGCATGCCCACGCCTGGTCGCTCAAGTCCTGGCGCTTCAATAAGCTGATCACCTTCGATGATTACGTCGCAAGCGGCTTCGACATGTTCGTTCTGGCGCTGGTGACCGACAGCGGTCGTCAGGAATACCAGCGCTTCCTGGCATCGCGCAAGAAAGCGGCAAAGTCCAAACGCCGCTCGCCCGCATCCGCTGACGGTGGTCGGCAGCCAAGCAAACGAAGCTGATCCGATTGACTTCGCATGAGTCGTTCGTTAGTATTTCAAAAATGACTGATTATTCATTCAATAACCATGATCGAACTTGAATACACCGGCTCGGTGCTGACACTGACTCTGGCGCGATCGCCCGTCAACGCCATCAACGACGAGTGGATCGATCGGTTCAATGCCATCCTCGACGAACTGGGGATGCGCACGGACGTCTCGGTGCTCGTGCTGCGTTCGTCGCAGCGCTCGTTCTCCGCCGGAGCCGATCTCAAGTTGATGCGCGAGTGCTTCACCGGAGACGCCGGTCGCGCCCGCATGCTTGAGGTCGTGCGTCGCATGCAGCGGCTTTATGACCGGATTGAGCGCCTGCCGCAGGTCACGATAGCCGTGCTTGGCGGTGCCGCCTTTGGTGGCGGGTTCGAACTGGCGCTCAGCTGTGACCTGCGCGTGGCTGCCGACGAAGCCCAACTCGGCTTGCCCGAGGCGCGGCTCGGGCTGTTGCCCGGGGCCGGCGGTACGCAGCGGCTCACGCGCCTGTGCGGGCCGGGCGCCGCCAGACGCCTGATCCTGACGGCCGAGACGCTTGACGGCAGCCAAGCCAAAACGCTGGGCATCGTGCAGTGGGCTGTGCCGGCGGCCGGGCTTGACGGTTTTGCCCTGCAGTTGGCGCAGCGTGTGGCCGCCCTGTCGCCCCATGCCCTGGCGGCATGCAAGCAATGCCTGGGTGTGGCGGACGGTTCATCTCAGCACGGCATGGCGGTGGAACTGCACCTGACCGCTGCGCTGTTCGCGCACGCCGACACGCGTCAGCGCGTTAACGATTTCCTGCAACGATAAGAGGTTCAAGATGAAAATGGATGGCAAGACTGTGGTGGTGACAGGTGCCGCTTCGGGCATCGGCCTGGCCACCGCCGAGGCGATGGTGCAGGCCGGAGCGACGGTGATCATGGCCGATCTGGCCTTGGAAAAAGGCCGCGCCGAGGCTGAGCGACTTCGTGCCGCTGGCCATGATGCGCGCTGCGAACAACTGGACGTTTCCTCGCCGGAATCGGTCACATCGTTTGCTCGGCGCGTACTGGCGCAAGGCGAAGTTCACGTGCTGGTCAATTGCGCCGGCTGGGGCAAGCCACAGGCCTTCATTGACAACGAACCTGATTTTTGGGATCGCGTCGTCGACATCAATCTCATGGGTCCGATTCGGCTGGCACGTGCCCTGCTTGAGCCGATGATCGAACGTCGTTCAGGCAAGATCGTCAACGTCGCCAGTGACGCAGGCCGTGTTGGCAGTTCTGGCGAGACCGTCTACTCGGGCGCCAAGGGCGGCTTGATCAGCTTCAGCAAGGGCCTGGCGCGAGAGATGGCGCGCTATTCGATCAACGTCAATTGCGTCTGCCCCGGGCCGACCGAGACGCCGATGCTGATGGCCGTGCCCGAGAACCACCGCGAGGCCTTTCGGCGGGCGATTCCGATGAAGCGCTTTGGCAAGCCGTCGGACGTCGCAGACGCTGTCGTTTTTCTCGCCAGCGAACGCTCCGATTACATCACTGGCCAGGTTCTGAGCGTTTCGGGCGGCCTGACCATGGTCTGAAGACGCAACCATCCCATCATTCAAGGAGAAGCTTTCATGCAGAGAATCGAACTGGCCAACTACAAGGCCACGCACTTCAAATGGGAGTTCGGCGGCAAGGTGGCGACCATTACGCTGAATCGCCCAGAACGCAAGAATCCCCTGACTTTCGAGTCCTACGCCGAGTTGCGTGACCTCTTCGGCCAACTGCGCCACGCCAGCGACGTGAAGACGGTGGTTGTCACCGGCGCCGGGGACAATTTCTGTTCCGGTGGCGACGTGCATGAAATCATCGGGCCGCTGGTGCGCATGCAGGAGGCCGACGACATGCAGGGGCTGCTGGATTTCACGCGCATGACCGGCGACCTGGTCAAGGCGATGCGCCATTGCCCGCAGCCGATCATTGCCGCCGTGGACGGCATATGCGCCGGCGCCGGGGCGATCGTTGCCATGGCCTCGGACATGCGCATCGGCACGCCGCGTGCCAAGACCGCCTTCCTGTTCGTTCGCGTTGGCCTGGCCGGCGCGGACATGGGAGCCTGCGCCATCCTGCCCCGCATCATCGGCCACGGGCGCGCTTCGGAGCTGCTGTTCACCGGCCGCAGCATGAGCGCCGAGGAGGGCGAGCGCTGGGGTTTCTTCAATCGTATCGTCGCCCCCGAGGACGTTCTGTCTCAGGCCCAGGCACTGGCTGCGGAACTGGCTGATGGTCCGACCTTCGCACACGGCATCACCAAGACCTGTCTGCATCAGGAATGGGCCATGGACGTTGATTCGGCGATCGAGGCCGAGGCACAGGCGCAGGCCATCTGCATGCAGACGCGCGACTATGGGCGCGCCTACCGCGCCTTTGTCGCCAAGCAGAAGCCGGTTTTCGAGGGGGACTGATGGCCGATCGCAGTTTCCTGGCGTGGCCGTTCCTCGAGACGGCCCACCGTGATCTGCATGAGCGCGTCGACAACTGGGCCGCCGACCATGCCGCGATCATCGGTGCAAATGACGAGTCCAGCGCTGCCGCTGCGGCCACGGTGCGCAGGCTGGTTGCGGCCATGGGTGACGCCGGCTGGCTGGCCAAGGCTGTCGGCGGGCAGGAGGCCGGCACCCATGGTCCGCTCGACGCGCGCAGCCTGTGCGTGTGTCGTGAAGTGCTGGCGCGCCATGCTGGTCTGGCGGATTTCGCCTTTGCGATGCAGGGGCTCGGAAGTGGTGCGATCAGTCTGTTTGGCAATGCCGCGCAGAAGCAGCGTTGGCTGATCGACGTGGCGCGCGGGCGCAGCATTGCGGCCTTCGCCTTGTCCGAGCGTGAGGCTGGCTCCGATGTTTCGGCGCTTGCCACGCGGGCCGTTCCCGATGGTGACGGCTGGCGCCTGGATGGAACCAAGACCTGGATTTCGAACGCTGGCATCGCCGACTTCTATGTCGTCTTCGCCCGCACCGGCGAGGCACCGGGCGCCAAAGGCTTGTCGGCCTTCATCGTCGAGACGGGGACGCCCGGGTTCATGGTGTCGGAGACGATCGACCTGGTGGCGCCTCATCCCATCGGCTCGCTCGTCTTCGACGGCGCTAAGGTGCCGGCGGACAATTTGCTGGGAGTTCCGGGCGAGGGTTTTCGCATTGCCATGGCGACGCTCGATATATTCCGGCCGACGGTTGGCGCCGCGGCCCTGGGCTTCGCTCGGCGCGCGCTCGACGAAGGCCTGCGGCATGCGGCGACACGTCGGCTCTTTGGCCAGCCGCTGTCCGAATTGCAAATGACGCGCGAGCGGCTGGCGGACATGGCGCTGGCGATCGACGCCGCCGCCCTGCTGGTGTATCGGGCCGCCTGGGTGAAGGACGAAACGGGCGCGCGCATCACTCGCGAGGCGGCAATGGCGAAGCTCTATGCCACCGAGGCGGCGCAACGCGTGATCGACGCCACGGTGCAGATCTTCGGCGGCCTGGGCGTCACCCGGGGCCATATCGCCGAGCGCCTCTACCGCGAAATCCGGGCGCTGCGCATTTATGAAGGCGCCAGCGAAGTTCAGAAGGTGATCATTGCCGGGCGCTTGCTCGACGAATTCCGTTCCACCGCAGCCTGGGAGGGCCTCCATCATGGTACTCACTGAACAGCAGACGATGATCCGCGACATGGCGCGCAAGTTCGCGCGCGAGCAGCTGCTGCCGAACGCGGCTCGCTGGGATCGAGAGGCGCACTTTCCGCGCGAGGAACTGACGGCCATGGGTCGGCTCGGCTTGCTGGGCATGAACGTGCCGACGGAGTGGGGCGGCTCCGGCGCCGATAGCGTCTCGACGGCACTGGCGCTCGAGGAGATCGCGGCCGGCGACGCGGCAACTGCCACCATCATGAGCGGCCACAACTCCGTCGGCTGCATGCCGATTGCACGCTTTGGCAACGATGAACAGAAAGAACGGTTTCTGAGGCCCATGGCCGCCGGCGAGATGCTCAGCGCTTTCGCGCTGACCGAAGCGCACGGCGGCTCGGATGCCGGAGCGTTGACGACGCAGGCGCGCCGCGACGGCGACAGCTATGTGCTCAGCGGCAGCAAGCAGTTCATCACCACGGGCAAGAATGCCGATGTGGCGCTGGTGTTCGCGCGCAGCGGCGCCACCGGCCCAGGCGGCATCAGTGCCTTCATCGTGCCGACGGACTCACCCGGCTATGTCGTCACGCGCGTGGAGTCCAAGCTGGGCCAGCGCGCATCCGATACCTGCCAAATCGCGTTCGAAGACGTACGGGTGCCGCTGGCCAACCGGCTTGGCCAGGAGGGCGAGGGCTATCGCATCGCGCTATCCAATCTCCAGGGTGGCCGCATCGGCATCGCCTCGCAGGCGATAGGTATCGGTCGAGCCGCCTGCGAGGTGGCGATGGCCTACGCGCGCGAGCGCCAGGTTTTTGGTCGGCCGATCATCGAGCATCAGGCAGTGGGTTTTCGACTTGCCGCCATGCTCACGCGTATTGAAAGCGCACGCCAGATGGTCTGGCACGCGGCGTCCCTGTCGGATGCCGGCCAGCCCTGCCTGATGGAAGCTTGCATGGCCAAGCTGCTGGCTTCGGAAGCGGCTGAATGGGTCTGCTCGGAGGCGATCCAGACTCTGGGTGGCTACGGTTACCTGACCGATTTCCCGCTTGAGCGCCTCTACCGCGACGCCCGCGTGTGCCGCATCTATGAAGGCACGAACGATATCCAGCATCTGGTGATCCTGCGCGAAATGCAAAAGCGCGGCATTGTCTGATCGATCGCACGGGAGCCCATCGTCGTGACATCAGTCGTCCATCTGCCGCTGGCCGGAATCCGCGTTCTCGACTTTTCCAACCTGCTGCCGGGTCCGCTGGCTAGCTTGCTTCTGGCAGAAGCAGGCGCCGAAGTGATCAAGGTCGAACGGCCCGGCGGCGGTGACGAGATGCGAGCCTACGCGCCGGTTTTCGGCGACGTCAGTGGCAATTTCGCGCTTCTCAACCGTGGCAAGGCCAGCCTCTGCGCCGACCTCAAGGACGCTGGCGACCGGGCCCACGTGCTTGAACTCGTGCGCTCGGCCGACGTGTTGATCGAGCAGTTCCGACCGGGGGTGATGGAGCGCCTCGGGCTCGGATACGAACAATTGGCGCGGATCAACCCCGGCCTGGTCTATTGCTCGATCACCGGCTACGGCCAAACGGGAATGCGGGCACTGAAGGCCGGGCACGACCTGAACTACCTGGCCGAGAGCGGCCTGCTCGGACTGACGCGGGCCAGCAATGGTGCCCCGGTGTTGCCTCCCGTCCTGGCCGCCGACATCGGTGGCGGCGCGTACCCGGCGGTGATCAACATCATGCTGGCTCTCAAAAGCCGCGACGGCACCGGGCGAGGCTGCCACATCGATGTCGCCATGACCGACAACCTGTTCACCTTCGCCTACTGGGGCCAGGCCATGGGGCAGGCCGCTGGCCGCTGGCCGCGGCCGGGTGGCGAGCTGACGTCCGGTGGCTCGCCGCGCTACCGGATTTACCGCACGGCCGACGATGAGTATCTTGCTGCCGCGCCGATCGAAGAGCGCTTCTGGCAGATCTTCTGCGACGTCATCGGCCTGGCGCCAGCCGAGCGCCATGACGCCTCCGAACCGGAGGCCGTGATCGCCCGGGTCGCGGCGCGGATCGCCAGCGCGAGCGCCGACGAGTGGCGCCGGCGCTTTGCCGGCCGCGATGTCTGCGTTACGGTGGTCGAGTCGCTGCAGAGTGCCTTTGCCGATCCCGCCTTCGCCGGGCGCGGCTTGTTCGAGCGCGTGGTGTCGGCGCAGGGCGCCCGCATGCCGGCCCTGCCGGTTCCGATTTCGGCGGCGCTGCGTCATCCGGCGCCAGAGCGTGAGGCACCGGCGCTCGAGCCCGCAGCGCGCCGCCGGAGCTGGAGCGCTCACCAGTCCGCGCCGTCGCGGCCCTATGACCTGAGCGGCATGCGCATTCTGCTTACCGGCGCTTCCGGAGGCATCGGCCGCGCCACTGCCCGCCTGCTGGCGGAGCTTGGCGCTGAACTGGTGCTGAGCGACCGCGTCGAGGCTCCCGACCTGCTGCCCGAGCTGCGCGCCGACGACCGCCGCCATCGCTTCATCGCCTGCGAACTGGGCTCTCGCGCGTCCATCGACGCCCTGTGCGCTGATGCCGGCCCGGTCGACGCGGCCGTCCTCGGTGCCGGCATATTTCCGCGCAGCGGCTGGGACGCTCCGGCCTGGGACGAGGAGTTCGAGCAGGTCATGGCCATCAACGTGCGCGCTCCGGCGCACCTGGCGCGAGCTCTTCTGCCCGGCATGAAGGCGCGTGGCCGCGGGCGCATCGTCGTGCTCGGCTCGATCGCTGCCCAGACGGGCGGCAGCTACGTCGATTCGCCGCTGCCCTACGCCTGCTCCAAAGGGGCCTTGCACACGCTGGTGCGCTGGCTGGCGCGCCGTGCCGCGCCCGAGGTGCTGGTCAACGGCGTCGCGCCCGGCTCGACCGACACGGCGATGCTCGCTGGCTCCGACACTTCGGCGCTGCGCGCCAACCCATTGCCACGCTTGGGACGGCCGGAGGAAATCGCCTGGCCGATCGCCTTTCTGTGTTCGCCGGGGGCGAGTTTCATCTGCGGCAACATCCTCGACGTCAACGGAGGTGCCAGCATGCGCTGATCCCATGCGGTCGGGGTCCGCGTGGTGGTGCCTGCGCGATCGAAAGGAGGTGCCGGCCACCCCAACTCCTTGATTTTTCCAATTTCTTTCTGTCACTCAAGGGACCGATGGATGCCGTGAACTCCGCGCACGCGCTTCGGGAAATCGCCATGTCAACTCACAGTGTCAACATACCGCCCATCTCCGCTTCGGCTCGCGATATGCTGGACCGTTTCGCGCTGCCCATTCCCGAGGAGCGCAGGCGGCTCTATTACGAAAATGGCTGGTGGCGACGCCAGACCATCGTCGATGATTTCCTCAGGGTATGTCGCGATGATCCGGGTAAAACGGCTGTCGTCAGCTATCGGTACGACTCGGACCAGGCTCATTACCTGACGTACGCCAGCCTGGCCACCTACGTCGAAAGAACCGCCGCCGCGCTGCTTCATCTTGGCGTCGGTTGCGGCGACGTCGTTTCCGTGCAGTTGCCCAACCGCTGGCAGTTCAATGTTGCCGCGCTCGCCATCCACCGGATCGGCGCCATTCTCAATCCGGTCATACCCATTCATCGCGAGCGCGAAGTCGGCTATATCACTGCGCTGCTCAAGTCCAAGGTCTTCATCACCATTGGCATGCATCGGGGCTTTGATTACCCGCGCATGCTGCGTGGCATATGTGCCGCGGGTTCCTCGATTCGGCACCGCATCATTTGCGAAGGAGACCCGGCGGCCGACGAGCTTTCGTTCGAGAAGGACATTCTCGGGCGGCCGTGGGAGGAGGAATATCGCGATGCGCTGGCGGCCATCAGGGTCGACCCGGACGCGATCTCGGACCTTCAGTTCACCTCCGGCACCACCGGCGAGCCCAAGGGGGTCGGGCACACCTTCAATACCCAGTATGCGCGTGCCCGCACGATCTTCGAGACGCTGAGGTTCTCGTCCGGCGACACCGTCTTCATGCCGTCGACGCTGGCCCACTCGACGGGCTACGTCTATGGCTGCATCACACCCGCCATGGTGGGCATGACGGCTGTCTACCAGGACCGGTGGGATCCAGTGCGGGCGCTGGACATCATCGCCCGGGAGAAGGCCGTCTGGTCCTTCGCCAGCCCGACATTCATGGTCGACCTGCTGCGTGCTCATCGCGAGCATCGGGTCGACCTGCCGAGCTTCAAGTACTTCATTTCCGGCGGCGCCAAGATCCCCTCGGCGCTCGTACACCAGGCAGACGAGGAATTGAGCGTGCGGCTTATTGCCGTCTGGGGCATGACCGAGAACGGCGCCGTGACGGTGACGCACCTGGACGAGCCGGTCTTGGCCGCGGCCGAAAGCGATGGCAAGCCCTGCCCCTGGATGGAGTTGCGGGTCGTCGACCCGGAGACCAAGGCCGACCTGCCTGCCGGCGTTGATGGTGAGCTCCAGGTGCGCGGGGCCAACCAGATGCTGGGCTACATCCACCGGCCCAATCTCACTGCCGCGGCCTTTGACCAAGGCGGTTGGTTCGATACCGGGGACATCGCCCAGGCCGATGATCTTGGCCACATCCGCATCACCGGCAGGACCAAGGATCTCGTGATTCGCGGCGGCGAGAACATACCCGTGGCGGAGCTCGAGGGCGCGCTCTACGAGCACCCAGACATCTCCGAGGTTGCCATCATTGCCGTGCCCGACGAACGACTTGGGGAGCGTGCCTGCGTGGTCGTGGTGCCCAAGGCTGGTCACAGCCAGTTGACCCTGGCGGACATCAACGGCCACCTGGAAAAGCTCGGCATCTCTCGCTCTTATTGGCCCGAACGGCTCGAATTCATCGAGGCGATGCCGCGCACGTTGTCGGGAAAGATCCAGAAGTTCCAGTTACGCCGGCGGTTTGGCGGCGGCTGAAAGCCGCAACAAGCCGCCTGGAATGCACTGAGCGAAGCCATTTCCGCCTTGCCCGCTTTCGATGTCGCCGTCGACTCGCTATTCCGTCGGTCCGGATGGCTTGGCTGTGTAGGCGTGGGGCATGGGCAGGATCTCGGGATCGAAGGCGCGATCGCCCTGTGGATCGGGGATGCCCGTCGCCTGCGTGCCCCTGAAATCATGGAGCTGCTGGTCCATGAGGTGTGATGGAACGACGTGACTCATCGCGCGGAACATGCTCTCGATGCGCCCCGGGTGATTCTTTTCCCATTCGCGCAGCATCTGTGCCACCACGACGCGCTGCAGGCCTTCCTGGCTGCCGCAGAGGTTGCAGGGAATGATGGGAAATTCCTGTACCTGCGCCCAGCGCGCCGTGTCCTTTTCGCTCACATAGCACAGTGGGCGGATGACGACGTGCCTGCCATCGTCGGAGACCAGCTTGGGGGGCATGCCTTTCATGCGCCCGCCGTAAAAGAGATTGAGCATCAGCGTGGTGACGATGTCGTCGCGGTGGTGGCCCAGCGCCACCTTGGTGGCGCCCAGCTCGGTCGCCACGCGGTAGAGGATGGCGCGGCGCAGGCGCGAGCAGACGCTGCACGTGGTCTTGCCCTCGGGCACAAGTCGTTTCACGACGCTGTAGGTGTCCTGGTTCTCGATGTGGAAATCCACGCCGATGCGGCTCAGGTATTCGGGCAGCACGTGCTCGGGAAAGCCCGGCTGCTTCTGATCGAGGTTCACCGCGACGATGCTGAACGAGATCGGAGCGCGCTTTTGCAGCTTCAGCAGAATGTCGAGCAGGGTATAGCTGTCCTTGCCGCCCGACAGGCAGACCATGACCTTGTCGCCTTCCTCGATCATCGAATAGTCGATGATGGCGCGGCCGACTTCGCGGCACAGGCGCTTTTCGAGCTTGTGGTCTTCGTGATCGGCCCTGCGAGTGTCGCGAGAGTTCACGGGGGCGATGGCTTCGAGGGTGTCCATGCGATTCACCACTGTCCGGTTTCGACGCGAATGGCCACTTCACAGTCGCTGAAGATTTCGAGCTTGGCGATTTTCACGCGCACGCCGCGCACGCCCGGCAGCAGCAGCAGGCGCCGTGCGAGCTTGCCGATGAGGCTTTCCAGCAGGTTCAGGTGCTCGGCCGTGCACTCGTCGATGATGATCTGGCGCACCTTGCGATAGTCGAGCACGTGCAGGATGTCGTCGTCGGGAGGGGCAAGGGGCTGCGTGCCGAGATTGAGCTCGGCGTCGACCTGAATGGGTTGCGGAGCCTTGTGCTCGTGCGCGAGGATGCCCAGGTTGGCGTCAAAGCGCAGGCCGGTCAGCGTGAGCGTCTGCTGGCCCTGCTGGGGTTGGATGAGCGGTGTGGACATGGAGGGTGCGCTTACCAGGGTTTGAGGCCGACGCGCTCGGTGCCCACGGAGGCGCAATCGCGGTAGACGTCGGGTTTGCGCGTGGCCACGCGTGCGGCCTGCACGTCCGGCCGGGCGAGAAGCGCCTGCGTAATCGCGTCGCACAGCGTTTCCTGCAGCGCGTGGTGGCGCGTGCCGACCGCGTGGGCGATGACGTCGCGGATGAAGTCGTAGTCCACCGTCTGGGACAGGTCGTCGTGCTCCGCGGGCGCCGCATCGAGCTTGACGCACAGGTCCACGTCGAACCACATGCGCTGCGGCGCCGCGCGTTCGAAATCGTGCACGCCGATGCACACCTGCAGCTCGTGGCGGCGCAGGCTCAGCAGCCGACAGTGCGTGGCCAGCCGCGCGTCGAGCGCGCCGAATGCGATCAGTATGGAATTCATCGGGGCCGATTTTCGTCGATGGCGAACATCACGTCGCGCGCGAGCGGCACGAGGTGCTGGCCGTTGTCGGCCTGCAGCGTGCAGCCGTTGAGGCTCGCGTTTTCGGCGATGAAGACCGCCGCGCGCGCGACGTCGCCCGGATCGATGGCACGCTGCAGCAGGTTGACGGTGCCGGCACGACGAAAATTTTCAGGCGTCTGGGGACCGCTCGGGTACATGAGCCCCGGCGAAAGGCCGCAGACGCGCACGTGAGGCGCGAGCGCCTGCGCCTGCAGCGCCACGCCGCGCTCCAGCGCGAGCTTGCTCACGGTGTATGAAAAATAGTCCGGATTGAGGTTGTGCACCTTCTGGTCCAGCACATGCACGACGCAATGCAGTCCGGGCTCTTGCCCGGGCAGGCTCTTGACGTGCGCGGCCAGCGCATTGGCCAGCAAGAGCGGCGTAACCGTGTTGGTGGCGAAGTGCCGCTGCAGCATCGCTTCATCCGCGTGGGTGGCGTCGTCCGCTTCGAACAGCGAGGCGTTGTTGACGATGCATCGCGGCCCCTCGGAAACGGCGGCGGTGCATAGCGCGAAGAGCCGTGCGGCCGCGCCGGCCTGCGTCAGATCGGCGGCGAGCGGCACGCAGCGCATGCCCAGCGCCTGCACTTCTTTCGCCGTGGCCTGCGCGGCCTGGTCCGAACGGCGGTAGTGGCACAGCACGTTCCAGCCAGCCCGCGCGAACGCCAGCGACGTTTCCCGGCCCAGGCGCATCGCGCCGCCGGTGACGAGGACCCAGGGGATGTCGGTCATGATGATGCGGATGGCAAGGCCGCTGCCGCGTGCGGCAGCCGTGTCTGCACGCTATTGTGCCGAATGCGCGGACGGCGTCACACGCCGAGGTAGGCTTGCTGCACGGCCGGGTCGTCCATCAATTGCCGGGCCGGCCCCGAGAGCGTGACGCGGCCGGCCTCGATCACGTAGGCGCGGTCGGCGGCGGAGAGCGCCACCTGCACGTCCTGCTCCACGAGAAGCACGGTCACGCCCTGCTGGCGGATGTCGGCGAGAACGTCCACCAGTTGCTGCACGATCACTGGCGCCAAGCCCAGGCTCATTTCATCGATCATCATCAACCGCGGCGCGGCCATCAGCGCACGTGCCATCGCGCACATCTGCTGTTCGCCGCCCGACATGCTGCCCGCGAGCTGACCGCGGCGCTCACCCAGGCGAGGAAACAGCGCGTACATGCGCTCCAGGTCCCGCCGGATCTGCGCCTTATCGTGGCGGCGGTAAGCGCCCATGAGCAGGTTGTCCTGCACCGACATGCGATCAAAGAGTTGACGGCCCTCGGGCACCTGCACCAGGCCCTGACCGAAGACCTGATCGGGCGTGCGGGTGGTGATGTCCGCGCCTGCGAACGCGATCTGGCCCCGGCAGGGCAGCAGCCGGGAGAGCACGCGCAAGAGCGTGGTCTTGCCAGCACCGTTGCTGCCCACGAGCGCGACGATCTCGGCCTGGTGCACCTCGATGGACAGTTCATGCAGCACCGGCATGAGGCCGTAGCCGGCGCTCACCTGCTGCACCTGAAGCAAGGGCGTGCCCGTCATGCGCGTTTCTTTCCCAGGTAGGCCTGCACGACCGTCGGATCGGCGAGCACGGCGTCGGGCGTGCCGTCGGCGATCTTCTGGCCGTGGTGCAGGACCAGCAGCCGGTCCGACAGGCTGCGGATGGCCTTGATCACATGCTCGATCACGAGCACGCCGATGCCGGCCTCGCGCACCTTGCGGATGACGGCGATCACCTCCTCGATCTCGACGTGGTTCAGGCCCGCCATGACTTCATCGCACAGCAGCAGGCGCGGCTTCATCGCCAGCGCCTTGGCGAGCTCCAGGCGCTTGCGCCCCGGCCCGCCGAGCTCTTCCGCGCGCTGGTCCGCGAACGGGCCCAGGCCGACGAACTCCAGGCTCTGGCGCGCCTGTTCGCGCGCCTTCGCGAGGTGCGCCTGGCCGCCGCCGTGCCCGAAGAGCGCGCCGATGGCCACGTTGTCGAGCACCGACAAACCGGGAAACGGCTGCATGATCTGGAAGGTGCGCCCTATGCCCAGCCGCGCGCGCCGGAAGGTCGGCAAACGGGTAACGGCCTGGCCGTCGAACAGCACCTCGCCCTGGGTGGGCCGGATGGTGCCGCTGATCAGGTTGATGAGCGTGGTCTTGCCCGCGCCGTTGGGGCCGATCAGGCCGAGAATTTCGCCGGGTGCGAGGCGAAAGCTCACGTCGGAGACGGCCACCAGTCCGGAAAAACGCTGGGTCACATGGCGCAGTTCCAGCAGCGGCGCGGTGGCAGAGTCGGTGCTCATAGCCGGTTCTCCCGCACGTTTTCGCCGAAGTAGCGCCAGCCCAGCCGCCGGATGCGCGCGGCCAGGTGCGTGAGCCCGTGCGGCATGAAGACCACCGCGGCCACGACCACTGCGCCAAAGAAGAGGCTGGCGATGCTCGTCACTTCGCTGGAGAGCCATTCGGACACCGCCGAGAGCGAGAACGCGCCGATGATGGGGCCGAACACCGTGCCCGCGCCGCCGAACACCACCATGATGATCATCTTGACGTTCAGGCCGATGTCGAAGGCGCTTTCCGGGTCGAGGAAGGTGATCCAGTAGGCATGGATGCCGCCCGCGAGCGCACTCAGCGCGCCGGAGATCGTGAATGCGGCCACCTTGTAGGCGGTGGTGTTCACGCCCATCACCGCGGCGCCGTCCTCGTTTTCGCGGATCGCGATCAGGCCGAAGCCGAAGCGGCTCCTCGTGAGCCACCAGACGACGAGCGTGGAGAGCACGAGCAGGCCGAGCGCCAGGCCGTAGAACAGCCGATCGTTGTTGAGCGGCGGCAGCACCAGACCGATGTTCTGCCCCGCCAGCGGGATGTTGGAGACGATGGCCGACATCACGCCCGCCAGGGCCAGCGTGGCGATGGCGAAGTAATGCCCGCGCAGGCGCAGCACCGGCACACCCAGCAGCAGCGCGAACGCCACCGCCAGCAGCACGCCGAACAGCATGCCCACCTCGAAAGGCAGATGCCACTGCACCATGGCGATGGCCACGCCGTAGCTGCCCAGGCCGTAGAACACCGAATTGCCGAACGAGGGATAGCCGGTGTAGCCACCGATGATGTTCCAGCCCTGCGCCAGCACCGCCAGCAGCAGCGCGTTGATGCCGAACTGCACCAGCACGTCCGAGCCGTACCATGGCACGCCGGCCAGCAGCACGAAGGCGATCGCGACGGCGAGCTTGTGCCAGGTCTTCATGCGGTCTTCCCCAGCAGGCCCGTGGGCCGCACGATGAGCACCAGCGCGAGGATGCCGAAGCTCGCGACGTCGACGAAAGTCGGGCCGATGTAGAGGATGGTGAGCGACTCGACGACGCCCAGGAACAGCCCGCCGACGAGCACGCCCAGCGGATTGTCCAGGCCGCCGATGATGGCGATCGCGAACGACTTGAGCGTGAGCGAGGCGCCGATGTAGGGGTTGATCTGCGACACGGTGCCGTACAGGCCGCCCGCGGTGCCCGCGAGCGCCACGCCGATGGCGAAGGTCACTGCATAGAGGTGGCGCGGCTCCACGCCGTACAGGCGCGCGGCCACGAGGTTCTGCGCGGTGGCGCGGATCGCTCGTCCCAGGCGTGTGTGCAGCAGAAAGAGCCACATGCCGATGGTGAGCACGAGTGCCGCGCCGAAGGCCGCGACGCGCATGGTCGGCAGCACGACGGAGCCCCAGTGCCACTGGTGCCCGGCGTAGCCCGGGTTGATGGTGCGAAAGTCCGCCGAGAACGCGAGCTGCGCCAGATAGGTGAGCACCACGTCCAGCCCGAAGGTGAGCAGGAGCGTGTTGAACATCGGCGCGCGCACGATGAGGTTCAAGATGCCGCGCTGCACCGCGTAACCGAGCGCGAACATCACCGCCGCCGTGAGCGGCAGGCCCAGGAATGGATCGATGTGCAGGTAGTGAAACAGGTGCCAGGAGCAGTAGGCCCCGAGCATGATGAAGGAGCCGTGCGCGAGGTTGACGATGTTGAGCACACCCCACACGAGGGCGAGCCCGAGCGCCATCACGGCGTAGAGCCCGCCCAGCAGGAGGCCGTTGACGAGAACCTGAGTCAGAAGATCCAAGGCGTCCCCTCGGGCGTCGTGGCGGTTCAACCGCGGGATGGGATCAGCGCGCGTTCCAGGCGGTCATCGGGTATTGCGGCTGCTTGACGAATCCCTTGGCGTTGTAGACCTCGGCCACCTGGCCGTTCTGCACCTGGATCACGAGCTGCGGCAGGTCGATCTGGCCGTTGGCGCCGAACTTGATCGGGCCGTACAGGCTCTCGAAGTTGCTCGCGGCCAGGGCGTCGCGCACCTTCTGTGGGTCGGTGCTGCCGGCCTTTTCAAGCGCCATGGCCAGCGCCTCGACATCGGCCGCGCCCGAGGCGGCGTGGTAATCGGGGTCGTAGCCGAACTTCGCCTTGTACTCGGCGGCGAACTGCGCGGCGTCGCCGAACCAGCGATCCTTGAGCGATGCCTCGGGCAGCCAGGCGGTCATGCCGAAGGCGTAGTCTGCGTCCTTGCCGAGCGCCTTGCGAAAGTCCTCGCTCGGCACGCCCACGGTGAATGAATACATCTTGGGCGCCACGGCCAGGCTCTTGGCGTTGCGCACGAAGTTCAGGATTTCCGTCTCGTGTCCGGCGACCAGCACCGCATCGACGTTCTTGGCCTTGACCTGCGACAGCAGCGTGGAGAAGTCGCTGGTGTTGCTGCTGTAGCGCTCATCCATCACGAGGTTGAACCCTGCGGCCTTCAATAGCGAACGCGTACCTGCGGCGGTGGAAACATCGAACGAGTCGTCGGCGTAGAGTAGCGCGACGTTCTTCGGCCCGTCCTTGAGTTCCTTCATCATCTGGACGGTGCTGCCGAAGTAGTTGCTCGCGGGTGCCAGCGTGCCGAAGATGTATTTGAAGTTGCGCGCGAAGATTTCGTTGGACGCGCCGCCGCCCTGCACCATGGGAATCTTGTATTTTTCGGAAACCACCGAATCAGCCAGCTGGAAGTTGCTCGCGAAGCCGCCGAGCAGCAGGTTCACCTTGTCCTGCGTGACGAGCTGCGTGTACTGGCGCACCGAGAGGTTCACGTCCGACTGGTTGTCGTAGAGCTTGAGCGCGAGCTTGTGCTCCTTGCCGGCGATCTTCACGCCGCCCGCGGCGTTGATCTTGTCGATCGCGATCTGGTAGGCGTCGCGGTAGTAGCGCCCGGTGTTGGCCACCGGCCCGGTGAGCTGCACCGAGGCGCCGAGCACGATGTCCTGCGCCTGGGCGGGTGCGGCCGCCGCCAAGGCAAGACCGAACGCGCATAGCGAAGACAATAGGTGCAGTCGTTTCAGAATCATCGCCGTCTCCTTTGTTTTTCAGGGACCGTCTTTCGACGCGCGGCTCGATTCAGTCACGTGCGAGGCGGAGCCCAGCGAGGCTACTCCTCGGAAAATAGTTTAGTGGCGTGCATGGATTTGCATGCCTTGTGTTCGTCTGCCAGGTTTCGATGACCACTTTGACCGAAGCGCTCGACGCGCACATACGCCATGCCATCCTTGAAGCAGGGGGCTGGATCGGGTTCGATCGCTACATGCAGCTGGCGCTGTATGCGCCGGGCCTGGGCTACTACGCCAACGACCTGCGCAAGTTCGGCGTGATGCCCGAAAGCGGCAGCGACTTCGTCACCGCGCCCGAGCTTTCGCCGGTGTTCGGCCAGGTGCTGGCCGAGCAGGTGCGCGAGGCGCTCGATGCGACCGGCACCGATGAGGTGTGGGAATTCGGCGCGGGCAGCGGCGCGCTGGCGACGCAGGTGCTGCAGGCGCTGGGCGATCGCGTGCGGCGCTACACCATCATGGATGTCTCTACCGGCCTGCGCGCGCGTCAGCGCGAGACGCTCACGCGCCATGCGGACAAGATCGTGTGGGCGCAGCGCCTGCCCGAGCGCCTGCAGGGTGTGGTGCTGGGCAATGAGGTGCTCGATGCGATGCCGGTCAGGCTGCTGCATCGCATCGGCGGCGTCTGGCACGAGCGCGGCGTGGCCATGGTGGAGGGCGCGCTGGCTTGGCGCGATCAGGTCACGGATCTGCGCCTGCCGGTCGAAGTGGACGGCGAGCACGACTATCTCACCGAGATCCACCCGCAGGCCGAGGGCTTCATGCGTGCGCTGGGTGCGTGCCTGCAGCGCGGCGCGGCGTTTTTCATCGACTACGGCTTTCCCGAGGCCGAGTACTACCACCCCCAGCGCGCGCAGGGCACGCTGGTGTGCCACCGTGCGCACCGGGTGGATGCCGAGCCCCTGCTGGACGTGGGCCTGAAGGACATCACGGCGCATGTGAACTTCACCGGCGTGGCCGTGGCGGCGCAGGAGGCGGGGCTGAACGTGCTGGGCTACACCACGCAGGCGCACTTTCTGCTCAACAATGGGTTGCTTGAAAAAATGCAGCACCTTGCGCTTGCCAGTCAAGGGCCGGCGCTCAAACTGATGCTGGAGCATGAAATGGGCGAACTCTTCAAGGTGCTGGCCGTCGGCCCCGGTGAAGTCTGGCAACCGCGCGGCTTTGCGCAGGGCGACCGCACGCATCGGCTGTAGACCGCATGCTGCGCTGGCTCATCGTCGTCTTCGTCGCGCTGGTGTGCATCAGCGGGCTCATGCCCCTGTTGCGCCGCCTGGGACTGGGCCGTTTGCCCGGAGATTTCGAATTCCGGCTGTTCGGCAGGCAATGGTCGATTCCGCTCGCCAGCACCGTGCTGCTCAGCGTATTGCTCAGCCTGCTGGTCAAGTGGCTTTGATCGGTGGTGAGCGGCGCGTCTTGAAATCGCGCCGCTGGACCGCAGTTGCGCGCTGCCACTCCCGCAGGAATGCACACCCATGAGCACCGCTGAAACACGTCACATCGTCTGCCCCCACTGCCACACCACCAATCGCGTGCAGGCCGATCAACTGGCCAGCCACCCCGATTGCGGAAGCTGCCATCGTCCGCTGTTCGAGGGCGAACCGCTGGCGCTCGACGGCGCGAGCTTCGACAAACATGTGGGCCGCAGCCAGATCCCGGTGGTGGTGGATTTCTGGGCGCCGTGGTGCGGACCTTGCCTGCAGATGGCGCCGTTCTTTCACGAGGCGGCGCAGCAGCTCGAACCGGCCGTGCGCCTGGCCAAGCTCGACACCGAAGCCGAGGGGCAGATCGCGGCGCGCTACGGCATACGCAGCATCCCGACCATGATCGTTTTCAAGGAGGGGCGCGAAGTGGCGCGCACCTCGGGCGCTCGTGGCGCGGCGGACATCACGCGCTGGGTGCGTTCGGTGATTTGATCTGCGCCGCCAGCCAGTCGCGCAGCGCCTGCGCGCGCGCGGTGGCAATGGCTTCGCCCACCTGGGGCCCCTTCTTGCCGTCTGCGGCAGCTTGCGCGGCGATCTCGGCCGTGCAGACGGCCTGCGCCACCCGCAGCGCGCCCGCCAGGTGCGGGCGTTGCGGGTAGGCCGAGTCCTGCAGCCCGCCACGCCCGCGCGCATCGCACTCGCAGGCGAGCAGCACGTCGGCGAAGCGCGCGGGCTTGCGCAGCGCGTCGCAGCGCTCCAGCAGGCGCAGCAGCGCCGAGGCGTCCAACGTCAGGCAGCGGTGGATGTTGCCGTGCTCGCGCGCCACCACGTCGGCGGTTTCGCGGCAGTCGGTCGGCACGCGCAGGCGCTCGCACACCCCTTGCAGCAGCCGGGCGCCGCGGCCCTCGTGGCCGATGTGGCGCGGCAGGACGTGCGCGGGCGTCGTGCCCTTGCCCAAGTCGTGCGTCAGGCAGGCGAAGCGCGCGGGCAGGCTGGCCTGAAGGCGCGCGGCCATGTCCAGCACCAGCAGCAGGTGCGCGCCCGTGTCCACCTCGGGGTGGTAGTCGGCACGCTGGGGCACGCCCCACAGGCGTTCGACTTCGGGCAGCAGTACCGCCAGCGCGCCGCATTCGCGCAGCACCTGCAGCATGCGCGAGGGCGCGGCTTCCATGAGCCCGCGCGCCAGTTCCTGCCAGACGCGCTCGGGCACCAGTGCCTGCACCTCGCCCGCCGCCACCATGGCGCGCATCAGCGCCAGGGTTTCGGGGGCCACGGAAAAATCGGTGAAGCGTGCGGCAAAGCGCGCCACACGCAGGATGCGTACCGGGTCTTCGGCAAACGCCGGACCCACGTGGCGCAGCACGCGGGCCTTGAGGTCAGCCACGCCGTTGTATGGGTCAAAAACGGCCCCAACACCCGTCCAATCTGCGCCAGCAGCTATGGCGTTAATAGTGAGATCACGCCGCGCCAAATCTTCTTCGAGCGTGACCTCGGGGCTGGCGTGCACCACGAAGCCGCGGTAGCCGCGCCCGCTTTTGCGCTCGGTGCGCGCCAGCGCGTATTCCTCGCGCGTCTCGGGGTGCAGAAAGACCGGGAAGTCGCGCCCCACCGGCTGGTAGCCTGCGGCCACCATGGCCTCGGGCGTGCCGCCCACGACCACCCAGTCGCGGTCGTGCACCGGGCGCCCCAGCAGCGCATCGCGCACCGCGCCGCCCACCTGGTAGATCCGCACGGCTTCAGCGGGCCTGCAGGCGGTAGGGTTCCTCGAACGCGAGGAAGTCGTGCTCGGCCAGCGCACCGGCCACCCACTCCTGCACCGCGGGCAGCGCGCGCACCCGGTCCATGTAGCCCCGCACCTCATCGGAGACCGGCAGGGCATAGGTCTGCAGCCGCAGCACCGTGGGGGCGTAGAACGCATCGGCGATGGTGAAGTCGCCGAACAGCAGCGGCCCGCCCGAGGCGGCGAGCGCGTCACGCCAGATGTCGGTCAGGCGCTGCACGTCCGCGCGCACGTCGGCACGGTCGCGCCAGATGATCGCGCCCACCTCGGGCAGGTGCGCCTCGATGTTCATGCCGCAGGCGCCGCGCAGCGCCGAGAAGCCGCTGTGCATCTCGGCGCAGATGCTGCGCGCGCGCGCCCGCTGTGCCGCGTCTCGAGGCCACAGATGCTTGTCGGGAAAGCGCTCGGCCACATATTCCGCAATCGCCAGGCTGTCCCAGACCGCGAGCTCGCCATCGACGAGCGCGGGCACCTTGCCCGCAGGCGTCACGGCGGCGAGCGTGCGCTTGAAACCCGAGCCCGCGCTGAACGCATCCATGCGCACCATGACTTCCTCGAAGGCGATGCCCGCCTGGCGCAGCAGCACCCAGGGGCGCATGGCCCAGGGCGAGTAGTTCTTGTTGCCGATGTAGAGCTTGAGCATGGGGAACGCTTTCAAAGAATCAGAGCGGCCAGACGACGCCGTTGTCGTTGAGGATGGCATCGAGCGGCAGGTCGTGCGCCTCGGGCGCGAAATCGTCGAGATAGCCGTGGGTGTATCCCAGGCCCACCGTGAAGGGGCGCGGCGTGAGCTGCGCCAGCGTGCGATCGTAGAAGCCGCCGCCGTAGCCCAGCCGGTAGCCGCCCGGGCCGTAGCCCACGCAGGGCACGAAGAGCAGCGTGGGGTGCAGCAGCTCGGTGTCCTTGGGCTTGGGGATGCCGTAGGCGTCTTCCTCCATCGGGCAGCCGGGATACCAGGCGTGGAAGCTGAGCGTCTTGTGCTGCTTGTCGATCACCGGCAGACCGATGCGCCGGCGCTTCGGCTCGTCCATCAACTCGCCGTCTTCCTTCCAGCGGTGCAGCGCGGGCAGCGGGTCGAACTCGCCCTTGATCGGCCAGTAGGCGCCGATCAGGGTGTCGGCGCGGTCCACCAGCCAGAAGCGCAGCACCTGTTGCAAGGCATCGGCGCGCGCCAGGCGGTCGGGCAGGGCGAGGCGTTCGGCGACCAGTCGTCGGCGCAGGGCTTGCTTGTCCATCCGATAATCCCTCTCCTCATGAAGACCCTTCGGATTCTGACACCGCTCTTGGCGGTTGTTCTGCTGTTCTGCGCGGCCGCGCCCGCCCGGGCGCAAAGCCCGGCGGACGAGGTGCTGCTTTCCATGCACCAGGCGTTTCGCAAGGGTGACCGCGCGCAGCTCACGCGCCTGCTGCCGCAGGCCGCGGGCCATCCGCTTGAAGCCTGGGCCGCGTACTGGGAACTGAAGGCGCGCCTGGAAGTCGCGAGCGACGATGAGGTGCAGGCCTTTCTCGAACGCTGGAAGGGCACCTATCAGGAAGACCGCTTGCGCAACGACTGGCTGCTGCTGCTTGGCCAGCGGCGGGACTGGCCGCGTTTCAGGGACACCCTGAGCGGGTTTCGCATGCGCGACGACCCCAACGTGCGCTGCTATGCGCTGCTGGTCGATGCGCTTCGCGGCAACGCGCCACAGGACGCGGGCGCGCAGGTGCTCGGCCGCTGGGATGCGCAGCGGCGCACCAGCGATGGCTGCGCGAGCGCCGCCGCACAGTTGCTGGCCGACGGCAGGATCAAGCCGCTGGACATCTGGCGCAAGGCGCGCCTGAGCGCCGAGAGCAGCCGGCCGGCGGCTTCGCGCGAAGCGGTACAGGTGGTGGCGCCCGAGTGGCTTGCGGCCTTCGATCGGGCCTTTGGCGCGCCCACCAAATACCTCACGCTTGCAGGGGGCGCGGCCAAACCCGGGGCGGCCGCCAAAGGCAAGCGCTCCGCCAGCCACAAGACGGCGCCGGCCCGGCACGAACAGGCGCCGATCAAGCACCCGGGCGAACTGGTCACGCTGGCGCTGGTGCGCCTGGCGATGAGCGACTACTCCGGCGCCGCCGAGCTGCTGCGCGACACGTGGGGCGCGCACCTGAGCGAGGAAGAACGCAACTGGGTCTGGGGCGTGATCGGGCGCCAGGCGGCGGTGTCGCTCTCGAGCGACGCCATGACCTATTTCGGCAAGGTCACGCGCGATGGCGACCTGAGCGACGACATGCTGGCCTGGAAGGCGCGCGCCGCCTTGCGCGCCGGGCAGTTCACCCTGGTGCGCCGCGCCATCGACGCCATGAGCGAGGCCGCGCGCGGCGACAGCACCTGGGTCTACTGGAAGGCGCGCTCGCTCGCCGCGGATCAGGGCAATCCCGAACATCAGGCGCAGGCCCGGGCGCTGTACCAGAGCATCGCCGGCACCAGCGGCTTTTATGAGCAGCTGGCGCTTGAGGAATTGGGCCAGCGCGTGAGCGTGGCGCCCGCGCCCGCACCGCTCACGCCCGAGGAAAAGGCCGCCGCGCGCGCCAACCCGGGGCTTGACCGGGCGCTGTACGCCATCCAGATCGGCCTGCGGCCCGAGGGTGTGCGCGAGTGGAACTACACCACCAACCTGCACACGCCCGGCGGCATGAACGACCGCGAGCTGCTCGCCGCCGCCGACTTCGCCTGCAGCCGGCAGGTGTGGGATCGCTGCATCAACACGAGCGAGCGCACGAAGGGTTTCATCGATACCGATCAGCGCTTTCCCATGCCGTTCGAGAGCGCGGTGCGGCGCCGCACGGCCGAGATCGGCCTGGACCCGGCCTACGTCTACGGCCTGGTGCGCCAGGAAAGCCGCTTCATCATGGATGCGCGCTCGCACGTCGGCGCCTCGGGCCTGATGCAGGTGATGCCCGCCACAGCGCGCTGGACGGCGAAAAAGATCGGCCTCACCGGCTTCACGCCCGACCAGCTCAGCGACCAGGACACCAACATCACCCTGGGCACGGCCTATCTCAAGCTTGCGCTCGACGACTTCGACGATTCCATGGCGCTGGCCGCTGCCGCCTACAACGCGGGCCCGCGGCGTCCCCGGAGCTGGCGCAACGGCCCGGTGCTCGACGCCGCGATCTGGGCCGAGAACATCCCGTTCACCGAAACCCGTACCTACGTGAAGAAGGTGCTGGCCAACACGGTGAACTACGCCGCCATCCTCACCGGCCAGCCGCAGTCGCTCAGGGCGCGGCTGGGCAAGGTGGGGCCACGCGGAGCGGAGGATCGGGAGACGGATCCGGATCTGCCGTGAACCTCAGGGCCTGGCCCAGCGCCTGAGCAGGTTGTGGTACACGCCCGTGAGCTGAACCAGCCGCGTGTCGTCGGCCGCCAGCAGCGGCGTGATCTGCTGCACGCTCTGGTCCAGGTCGAAGAGCAGCGTGCGCTCGGTTTCATCGGCCACCAGGCTCTCGATCCAGAAGAACGAGGCCACTCGCGCGCCGCGCGTGACGGGCGTCACGCGGTGCAGGCTGCTCGACGGGTACAGCACCATGTCGCCCGCGGGGAGCTTGACCTCCTGCACGCCGAACGGCCCCTCCACCTCCAGCACGCCGCCGTCGTAGTCCTCGGGTTCGGCCAGGAACAGTGTGGCCGAGAGGTCGGTGCGCATCTTCCGCGGGGTGCCGGGCAGCGCCATCAGCGCGCTGTCCACGTGCGCGCCGTAGCTGCCTCCGCCCCGGTAGCGATTGAACTTGGGCGGATGGATGGTGCGCGGCAGCGCGGCGCTGATGAAGAGCGGCGTGGCGGCCAGGCGCCGCAGAATCTGCTGGCCCAGGCGCAGCGCGAGTTCACTGCCGTCGGCGATCTGCTCGTTGCGCTTGACCGACCTGGCGAGCGTGCCCGCGGTGAGCGCGCCATCGAGCCAGTCGGCGGCATCGAGCTCGGAGCGAACTTGCGCCACTTCGGCTTGGCTCAGGACGTGGTCTATGCAAATCAGCATGGCAGGGCGGGGGTGAGGTGGTCGGGGGTGATGTCGGCAAGCGTGGCGCAGCCCGCCTGCGCCATCGTGGCGTGCAGTTCTTCGGTCAGCAGCTGGATCATGTGCGCCACGCCCAGCGCGCCCGCTGCGGCGAGCGCGTACAGCTGCAGCCGCCCGATGAGCACCGCATCGGCGCCCAGCGCCAGCGCCTTGAAGGCGTCCGTGCCCGAGCGCACGCCGCCGTCCATCAGCACCGGGTAGCCGGGGCCGACGGCCGCGCGCACGCCGGGCAGCGTGGCCAGGGTGGCGGGGCTGCCGTCGAGTCCGCGTCCGCCGTGGTTGGAGACGATGAGGCCGGCCGCGCCGGCGCCCTTGAGCCGCCGTGCGTCGTCCGGATGGGCCACGCCCTTGATCCAGAGCGGCAGGCGCGTGTGTTGCATCAGCCAGCGCAGCTCGTCCCAGGTGGGCGCGTGGCGCATCGCGCCCTGGAAGATGCGGCTGTCGCCTTCGGCCAGCGCCGTGGCAGGGCTGGGTGCGTAGTGCGCGAGGTTGGCGGGCACACATTCGCTCGGCATCGCAAAGCCCGCGGCCAGCGCGCTGCGGCTGGGCAGTTGCAAATGCGCGTCCAGCGTGAGCACGAGGGCGCGGTAGCCGGTGGCTTCGGCGCGCCGCAGCAGGTCCAGTGTGTGGGCGGGGTTTTCTTGAAGATATAGCTGAAAGAACCTTGATGGACCTGCGCTGGCTGCTATCTCTTCGAGAGTGTTGGAAGTGAGCGTGCTGGCCACGAGGCAGGTGCTGGTGGCTGCGGCCGCGTGCGCGGTGGCGCGCTCCGCCTGCGGGTGTGCCAGCCGCCCGTGCGCCACCGGGGCGAGCAGGAAGGGGTGGGGCAGCGCCATGCCCCCGAGCATGAGGCGGCTGTGGCCCGCCCGCACGTCGCGCAGCAGGCGCGGCACGATGGCCCAGTGGCCAAAGGCCGCGCGGTTGGCGCGCACCGTCACGTCGTCGCCGCTGCCGCCCGCGATGTAGGCCAGACGGCCCGCCTCCAGCGTCTGGGGGGCGAGCCGTTCGTAGTCGATCGCGTTGGCGATGCCGGGAGGGATGTGTTCGGGTGTGGCCATCGCTGGAGATGGTAGACGCCGCAATGGCGCTGGTTCCTCAGGCAGCACTTCCCCACCAGGCGTCTGCGGGAGGAACCAGCACGATCACAGCTCGATGTCCAGCGTCACGCGCAGCGCGCGGGCGTCGCCCTTGTAGAGGAAGAAGCCGCCGCGGTAGACCGAGGTGTAGTAGTCCTTGTTGCCGGCGTTGAGCAGGTTCACGCGCAGACTCGCGTGCTTGTTGAAGCGGTAGCCGCCGAACAGGTCGAACACCGTGAAGCCGGGCACGGGCTGGCCGCACTGGCCGTTGGTGTAGACGGCGCCGGTATCGGGCTGGCCGCCGCAGCGGCCGCTGTCGTGGCGCACGGTGGCGCCGAGGTAAAAGCCTGGCGTGAAAGCGTACCTGCCCTGCAGCGAGTAGCTGGTGTTGGCGAAGTTCGCCAGCGGCAGCCCGACGTTGCCCGGGTTGACGGACTGCAGCACCTTGGAGCGCATGAAGGCCACGCCCGCCTGCACGGTGAGCTGGCGGGTCACGTTGCCGACGAGGCCGAACTCCACGCCGCGCACGCGGTTCCTGCCGGTGTTGGTGCTGCCTTCGGTGGCGTATTCCTCGGTGGAGAGCGACTCCATCACGCCGGACTTGGTGGTCTGGAAGGCCGCGGCGGTGAAGAGCAGCTTGTCGTCCAGCAGGTTCCACTTGGTGCCGAGCTCGAAATTGCGCGAACGCTCGGGTTTGGAGTCGACATACGCGCCATTGACCAGCACGATGCCGCCGTAGCCCGCGTTGGTGCCCGAGTCGGGCTCGCCGCCGTTCACGTCCTGCGAAGTGGCGTAGCTGGCGTAGACCATGCCCTGGGGGGTGATCTTGTAGCTCAGGCCCAGATGGCCGTTGATGAGCGTGTCGTTGTAGCCATAGTCACCGGTGCGGCTGCCCGCGTTCGCGCCCGTGTTGGCGAAGCTCTGGATGGACAGCCTGAGCGCGTCGGCGCGCACGCCGCCGAACGCCGTCCAGCGTTCGTCGATGTCCACCGTGTCCATCGCGTACAGCGAGGTCGTCTTGGCGTGCCAATCTAGGTTCCTGCCCAGGCGCGACCAGCTGCGGCCCGCGAGGTGGCCCAGGTCGGCGATGGGTGAACCGTCGGGACCGGTCAGGCAGTAGCCGGGCCGGGGGCCGTTGCGGCTGCTGACGGTGCAGTTCGTGGGATTGGCGTTGCTGGCCTGGTAGGTGCCCTGGCGCACCTTGTGATCGGTGTACTCGAAACCGAAGATGAAGGCATGGTCCATGCCTCCGAGCACGGTGTCCCAGCGCAGATTGTCCTGGTGGTCGAAGTAGTCCACGTCCTGCCAGCGGCTGTGGCCGTTATCGAGCGCGTTGTTGTTCGCCCCGGTCATGGCGTAGGCGTTCCTGGAGGTGCCGTAGCGCGTGAGGCTGGTCAGGTGCAGATCGGGGGCGAAGCGGTATTTGATGCGGCCCGTCACGGTGTCCACGTCGGACTGCAGGAAGTCATCGGCCTGCGCGTAGACCGGCACATGCGCGGCGGGCACGCGGTTGGGCACGGTGCCGGTGAGCCAGCCGCCGAGGTCGGGGCGCTTGTCACCGGCGCGCAGGCCGTAGTAGTCGAGCGTCACCGAGAGGTCGTCGTTCGCCTGCCACAGGCCCGAGAGCGCCAGGCCCTTGCGCTCGCGCGCGGAGGGTGCGCGTGCGGGCACGTCCTCGTTGCCGTACAGCGCGTTCACGCGCAGCGCGAACTTGTCGGTGAAGACCCGGTTCGCGTCGCCCGTGGCGCGCCGGTACCTGCCGCTGCCCAGGCCCAGGTTCAGGCGCGTGAAGTCGTAGTCGAGCGTGGCCTGCTTGGTGATGGCGTTGATCGCGCCGCCCGCAGTGCCGCGCCCGGCAAAGCTCGAATCGGGGCCCTTGGAGATTTCCACCTGCTCGATGGCGAAACTCTCGCGCGTGGTCATGCCGGTGTCGCGCAGGCCGTCTACGAAGACGTCGCTCTTGGCCGCCTGCCCGCGGATGAAGTAGGTATCGCCGAACATGTTGCCGTTTTCGCCCGTGCCCAGTGTGATGCCGGGCTGCGCCGTGAGGATCTGTTTCAGGTCGGTCGCGCCCGAGTCGTCGATCGCGGACTTGGTCACGACGGAAATCGTGGCGGGGGTCTCTGCCAGCGGCTTGGTGTGGCGCACGTCGGCCGAGGTCCTGGCTTTGTAGGGTGCGCCGACCTCGGCATTCGGGTTGGGATCGATCGCCTCTTCCTGCACCGTGACCGTGGGCAGCGCCGCCCCTGCCGTCGGTGCGTTCGCGCCGGCCTGCTGCGCGTGGGCCGCCAGGGGCAGCAGGGCGGCGGCTGAAAGGCGCGCGGCCACCTGGGTAGCCAGGCGCAGGCTGGAAGGACGCAGGGAACGGGAGGCAGAAGTCATGGCGATGGGAGATGAATACAAGTACAAAGTGTGTGCGTATTATTATTAAGAATGACTCGCATTTGCAAATGAAATGAAAAAACAGCCCGAAATCTCGTGAAAATCGGGCTCAAGAAGTCGCGAGGGCGGTGTGGCGTTGCGCCGCTGCAACGCGTGGCACCCGAGGCGCCGCTGCCGCGCGCCCGGATCGCTCAGGCGCGGTGCGCCGGGGCTTGTTCGGTGCGGCCCGGAGATTCAGGCGTCGTGCAGGACGTCGCCCTCCAGGCGCAGCGCGCCGGACCGGACGAGCGACTCGACCATGGCATCGAACCACTGGCGCTCGCCTTCGGCGGCAAAGAAGCGCGCGTGCACCTGCTGGATGCATGCCGTCCGTGTCAGCCAGGCATAAGCGGCGTCCACGGGCCGCGATTGCCACTCCATGAGCTTGTACTTGAGCAGCACCTTGGCGGCGTGCAGCGCGTGTTTCACGGGGTCGGCCCGGAACAACGCGAGCCGGGTGCGCGCGCGCTCCAGCGCCTGCGGCACGTCGAAAAACACCTTGCCATGCCCGGGGATGACGATGCGCGGCACAAGCTGTCCGATCAGATCGAGCGTGGCCGCGACGTCGGCGAATCCCGGGCGGCCTTCGAGCTCGGGGAACACCACGCCGAAGCCGTTCTCCCAGAGTGCATCGCCGGAGATGAGCGTGCGCGAGACAGGCTCGAACAGGATGATGGCGTGCGGGTCGTGGCCGGGCGCGGCGTGGATCTGCCAGGCGCGCGCGCCCAGCTCGACGGTGCGCCCCGGAGCGAGCACGGCATCGACACGAAACGGCGGGCAGTACTGGCCCGTGGGTTCGTAGGTCAGGGCGACCGGGTCCCAGTCGCGCACCTGCGCCAGCTGATCGGGCGGGATGGCGGTGTGCGCGGCGGGCCAGCGGGCCTGCAGCGCGGCGTTGCCGCCGCAGTGGTCGCTGTGCAAGTGGGTGTTGAGGATGCGGTCCAGCGGCCTGTCACCCAGGGCCTGTTCCACCAGCCGCACGGTCTCGGCCGCGCCGGTGTGGTAACCGGTGTCGACCACCGCGGTCTCGGCCGGGCCGGTGAAGAGAATGTTGTTCGCGCACAGCCAGCCGCGTTCAAATACGGTAACTTCTGGCGGCAGCGCTGCAGGGGTGTCCGTCATGCGCTATGAATTCCGAAAGCTCAGACCATGGAAAAAACATCGTGCAATGTAGTGCACATCGCCCGACGGTGAAGTCCGCGTGGCGACATCGGCCTTGGGCGTTTACGCCGTGACGATCGCGCGCTGGGAGCGGTGGATGGTGGTGCTGCAGCTGCTGCTGGGTGCGCTGCTGCTGTGGTGGAGCCTGCGTTGGGGCTGGCAGGCGACGGTGGCGGTCCTGGTGAGCATGCCCCTGTGCGCGCGGCTGCCGCTGGCGGTGCAGTTCGCCCTGGCGGCGCGCGCGAGCGCGGTGCAGGCGCCGCATGCTCACCCGGGTTGGGCGAGCTGGCTGCGCGCCTGGTGGCGGGAAGGGACCTGGGCCGCCTGGGTCTTCGGCTGGTGGCAGCCGTTTCGCCACGGCGCGGTGGGCGATGGGCTGCAGCCGGCCGCCCGCGGACGCGGCATGGTGCTGGTGCACGGTTTCGGCTGCAACCGGGGGTTCTGGACGCCGTGGCTGCGGCGCCTGCGCCGCGAAGGTCGGGCTTTCGTGGCTGTCGATCTCGAACCGCCATTGGGCGGCATCGATGGCGGCTGCGCGAGCATCGATGCCGCCGTGCGCGATGTCACCCGCGCAACCGGCCTGGCACCGCTGGTGGTGGCGCACAGCATGGGAGGCCTCGCGGTGCGCGCGTGGATGCGCACCACGCCTGATGCCGACGCACGGGTGCACCGCGTGGTGACGCTGGGCACGCCGCACCGGGGTACGCAGGCGGCGCGTTTCGCCTTCAGCGTGAATGGCCGGCAGATGTACCCGGACAGCCCATGGCTGCGTGCGCTGGCCGAAGCCGAGCCGCCGGGGCGCCGCGCGCTGTTCGAGTGCTGGCAGACCGATTGCGACAACGTGGTCTATCCGCCGGGCTCGGCATGGCTTGAAGGGAGCGAAGAGCACACGCTGCATGGGCTGGGCCATGTGCAGCTGGCGTTTGATGCGCGGGTGATGCGGGCGTGCTGGGGGTGGCTGCGGGAGTGAGGGGCTTGAGGCTTTTGCGTTGCCCCGCGCTTTGCATGAGGCGGGAGCCGGGTCTCGCCCCGGCGGGCGACTCACTTTCTTTTGCTTCGCCAAA